>Ga0209091_10000002_pt1 | contig 409749 bp, 389 predicted proteins | sample ArcticOcean_MG_C_6_FD_187438 | JGI IMG/M metagenome (GOLD analysis project Ga0209091, IMG submission 187438) | Marine microbial communities from western Arctic Ocean - ArcticOcean_MG_CB8_128 (SPAdes) (version 2) | ecosystem: Environmental > Aquatic > Marine > Oceanic | place: Arctic Ocean...
AACGACTTCAACGACTTCAACGACTCCAACGACTTCAACGACTCCAACGACTCCAACGACTCCAACGACTCCAACGACTCCAACGACTCCAACGACTCCAACGACTCCAACGACTCCAACGACTCCAACGACTCCAACGACTTCAGCAATCCGTGACACCGCCACAAAATCAGGGATTATCATCACAAAGTCTGGGGTTACTGCAGAACTACTTGATCAGTCGGCTGCAGGATTTCTAGTTCGAAGCCCATGTGGTAACCAGGTACTAGTCCCAGAAGGACAACCAATCACCAGAACTCAAATCGTTTTGGATCCAGGCCATGGAGGCCGGAAAGATCCCGGTGCGGTAAGCAGAACAGGTCTTAAAGAAAGCGACATAAATCTTTCGATTGCTTTGGCCACGCAACTAGAGCTAGAAAGACTCAACATAAGTTCAGTTTTAACGCGAACCGGTAACTACGCGTCGCTGCTGCCCATTCGGGCACTGTTAGCAGATGCGTTAAACGCCGATGCTCTCATATCTATACATCACAACTCACCTTCAGCCAATCCAAGCAGCACGCCAGGTACCGAGGTATACGTGCAGTCAAAGAGCGATCGATCTCAACGGCTGGGAGCATTAATCTACGAAAAAACTTTCGCCTACCTGTCATCGATAACAAACATCAACTGGGTCTCGCGCAGCGATGCTGGAGTTATTCAGGTGCTCAACTCAAAAGGCAGCGACGCTTACGGAATAATCAGACGACCTGCAACACCCTCTATTCTCTTAGAGCTTAGCTATCTATCAAATCCTTCTGAAGCTGAATTGATGGCAACTGATGCCTATGCTAAAAATATTTCAAAGGCCATAGCAGCTGGTGTTCAATCGTTTCTCATGACAGACAAAACCATTTCAGACCCTGCAAACAAAATTAGACGCTACAACCCCGGGTCCGGATTAGGCTCCGGCTCATGCGATGATGCGCTAACTTCGCCCTAACTCAAATGGCGAATTGCCGGTACATAATCCGAACACATTAAACATCGAGTTCACAAACATCACTTCGGTAAGCCAATCGCAGCCAATGCACAACATTTGAGTTTCGACTCTGTTTGACCCCGAGGCTACTTCTGGCACAACCCAGAACAGAACCGCTGACGCTGTTAGCAGCAGTTTCTTTCCAAACAACCACAATTACTCCTCGAACCGCCATTTTCTTACCATCGCTCCGCACCACCAAAACAATTAGCACATGCAGTTACAACAATCGCTGAGCGCATTCAAGCAACCAAAAGTTCAGCGGAGTATTCCCAGCTGCACTATGTCGTGTGCCATGAGATAATCACCAAACAACAAGCCTCAACAACAGGGTCACTCGACCTCGCCGAACATTGGCTACGGCGTTTTGTAGACCTTGGAGCAGAACGTCTCTACATCAGAATCAGCAGCGAACACTTCGACTAGCAATTTGGTCTAGTGCTGAACCGCTAGAGCGTCTCAACAGCTAACACAGTTCAGACTTAGCGATTTACACCCTCTGACCGCATCCGTAATCTACGCTCTAGACCATGCCTCTAGAATCAGTACAGATAACCGTATGGTCAGATTACCTGTGACCTTGGTGTTGGGTTGGGACCGTGCGTCTCGATGAATTAGTTCGACAAGAGGGTGACAACATAACCGTCCAATGGAAGTCATTTTTATTGCGGCCTCAATCTGAGCTGAGAGATAAGGCAGAATTCGCTGAATATACAAAAAGCTGGGAAAGGCCCGCATCTCTTGAACCACTCGCCAAATTCAGCACCCCGTGGTCTGGCGAAAACCCTCCACCATCACATTCGCTACCAGCAGCAGTAGCGGGCAAAACCGCAGCCACATTTGGGGAAGCCGCATGGCGCCGATACCACCACCAGATGCTCCGAGCTTACTTCACCGAGAATCGGGATATTTCAGATTCTGACGTCCTCCTAAATCTTGCTCACGAAGTCGACATCGACAAGCACATTTTTGAAGAAACTTTAAAAGCCAACAAAGAAATATTTGAGACTCAAATATTCGCTGAACACAACGAAGCTTTAAGCAGCGGTGTCAATGGTGTCCCCGCTGTAGTAATTGACAATAAATTTCTAATTTCTGGCGCTGTTGAAATAGACCACTACAAGAAAGCCCTTGCTCACTATCGAGAAATTGAGTCGAACGAAAACTAGAAACCTTGACCTCTACCAAGCAGACCAAACAAGAAAGCTAGTAAAAATTTGCGCTGAATCAATAAATTGCTAGCCTTATTATTGGCCTCGCCAAAGCAGCCAAATAGACTTTCTCACGCAGGTAGGGTCACTATATAAATGTCTCAGTCTAATTCTCAGGTAGCTGACTTACTAGAGCGGTACCGGGCAGTAAGAAAATTTACGGAAACTCTAGCAACTCCGCTAGGAGCCGAGGACCAAACTATTCAATCCATGCCTGATACTTCGCCAACTAAATGGCACCGGGCACATGTAACTTGGTTCTTCGAAACCTTTGTCTTATGCGCTTTTCAGAATAACTATAAATCTCACCATCCAATGTACAACTACCTTTTCAATTCTTACTACGAAGCAGTTGGAGACCGACATCCTCGATCTAATCGCGGTCTACTATCACGCCCCACCATTGAAGAAATTTCTGAATACCGTCAAGCCATCGACCAATCGATGGAGTCATTTTTGTATACGCTCAGCGACACAACTGACACAAAAATTCTTAACTTAATTGAGCTCGGATTACACCATGAGCAACAGCATCAAGAGCTTATTCTCATGGATATTAAGCACGCATTATCTTTGAATCCGCTCGCGCCGGCCTACCTCACCACCTCTGCTTTCGAGGTAGCCACTCAAACCCACTCAGAACCTGGTCTTAATTGGGTTCACTACCCAAGAGAACTCACGAGAATAGGACATGGGCTAGAAACTTTTTCTTTCGACAACGAAGGACCCAACCACGAAGTTCTAATTCAATCGTTCAACATCGCTGATCGTCTCATTACCTGTGGCGAGTGGCTAGGTTTCATTGAAAGTGGGGGTTACCAAAAGTCTGAGCTATGGCTAAGCGAAGGATGGCAAACCGTTAAGAGCGCTGGCTGGGATAGCCCGGCTTACTGGTCACAGACCGCTAACAAAAATTGGCAGATCTTCACTCTATCTGGCCAAACTAAATTAAATCCAGACATGCCGGTCGCCCACATCTCTTACTACGAAGCCGATGCCTTCGCTCGCTGGTATGGAGCAAGACTTCCCTTAGAAACTGAGTGGGAGCATGCCGCTCGCAACTTAGAACTAACAGGAAATTTCAGCACCAATTCGTTTTTTGACCCCTTACCCGCTCAGGATGACCCACTTAAACTGAAACAGATTTTCGGTGACCTTTGGGAATGGACCGCAAGCCCTTACGTTGCTTACCCAGGTTTCTCAGCAGCACCTGGCGCAGTCGGGGAATACAACGGAAAATTTATGGTAAATCAAATGGTTTTGCGAGGCGGTTCGTGCGCAACCCCCCAGGACCATATGAGGCTTACCTACAGAAACTTCTTTCCTCCCCACTCCCGTTGGATGTTTTCGGGTTTACGTTTAGCCAAGGATGAAACATGATGGACCAAGAACAAGAGGGATTCACCGTAGATCTCCGCCTTGACGAGGAATGGATTAGCCGTTCACTCGCTACCGACATACGCATGGGTATCACCAAGGCTAAGAAGTCGCTACCTCCCAAATGGTTCTACGATGAGGCAGGCAGCGAACTCTTTGACAAAATAACTCAACTCAGCGAGTACTACCCCACCGAAGCAGAGCGAGAAATTTTAAATATTCAGGCAGTCAAGATTGCCGAAATTTCTGAAGCAGATCACTTAATCGAATTAGGATCGGGTTCTTCAGACAAAACCAGATCTATCCTCGACGCGTTTGCATCAGCGGGCCAACTCAACTCCTTTACGGCCTTCGATGTCAGCGAAGAAATTCTCCTTAGCTCCGCTAAACAAATTAAACAGCGGTACCCAAACGTAAAGGTTCGAGCCATAGTTGGTGATTTCGATCATCATTTAGATGCTGTCCCACAATCAGGGAAGCGTTTATTCATCTTCTTGGGCGGGACAATCGGCAACTTCGAGCCAGAAGCTCGACAAAGATTTTTATCTGGCCTTACGGCCCAATTCAAGAGTGGAGATTCTCTTTTGCTCGGAACAGACTTAGTGAAAGAAATTCCCCGTCTGGAGCTTGCGTACAACGATCCAGACGGTGTTACAGCAGCATTTAACAAAAATATTCTTTCAGTTCTTAACAAAAATCTTGGCGCCAACTTTGACACTGAAAAATTTGATCACGTCGCTCAATTCGATACCGACCGAGAATGGATAGATATCGGCTTAAGAAGCCGCAGCGATCAACAAATTCATATTGAAAAGCTTGATTTAAAAGTTAATTTTCTCAAGAACGAGATAATGAGGACTGAAATCAGCGCCAAGTTTCGCCCAGAGGGCATCGAACAAGAACTGGCCTCCGCAGGACTCACAATCCGAAATTTTTGGACTGATAGCGCTGGAGATTTCGCAGTCACTTTGTCCACTCTGGCTTAATGACCATCGCGACTTAGCTCAAAGTTTGACAGTTGCATAAGACGTTATTTGGTTAACGGCAACGCATAAGTGCCTTGCCCAGTGGAGACTCTTCTTCTCGGCGTGTCGTCACACCACAAGTAAACTGATCCAACCACGCTACGACGATTCTTTACCTCTAAGTCGGCTCGAGCATAGAGCCTTTGGCCAATAGCAGGCCTTAAAAAACGAATGGAAAGTTCAGTGGTTACGCTCATCTCTTCAACTCTCCCAATTGCCCCGAAGGTAAGGAACCAAAGAACTGCGTCTGCTAACCGAAACTGATCTGGCCCTGAAATAAATCCTCCAGGTCTGAGAGCGTCTTGGTCTACGATAAGCTCGGCCAACGCATGAGTTTCGGTAATCTCAAGGCACGAGACTCTCATCGCAGGAAAAACTTTGTCAACGAACTGATTGACTTCTTCAACACTTAGGATTGGCGACATGATCTTCCTCATATAGAGCAGAACTAGTTAACCCAAACTTTGTGAACGTTTAATTTTGGCAGGGCTATCTAAATTTAGTCCTTAAATCTAGATGCACTTATCCAAATCAGAAGTATTTGCATCTTTCCGGCTCTGAGTGTCTAAGACACCATCTCCGCCCCTATCTTATGATCTAGACGCGCCGGTGGCGGAATTGGCAGACGCGCAGGGTTTAGGTCCCTGTGTCCGAAAGGGTGTGTGGGTTCAAGTCCCACCCGGCGCACAAATAAATTGGGGATTGGAACTAACATGAGCGAAATGTCCGAAACTGAACGCGATATTTTTGTTACCGATGTTCGGATAGCAGTACTTGCTATCCAAAGGAAACAAAAAGGACCGCTTTGCGCTCCTGTTTGGTATCGCTATTCAAGCGCTTCGGGTTTTCAAATACCTATGGCAAACGAATCAGCCAAAGCACTTTTACTGCGCCGTCACGGCTTCGCAACGTTATGTGTCCAAGATGAAAAACTTCCATACAGATACGTCACTGCAGAAGGACCCGTTGAACTAAAGACACTCAACGAAGTAGAAAGATACGAAGCAATTAAAGACATTGCCTCCAGATATCTTGGGAACGAAGCCGGCAAATCCTACGCCGACACTTTCCCTGACCATGATGAAGCGTTGGTCACACTCACTCCCCGTAACTGGAATTCGAATATCCTTGGTAACTAAGTACTTAATTTTCTGATTTACCGCGCCCACGTTAGAAATAACTACAATTCACAAATCTACTATTTAGCTAGTTATCTGGGTTGTATAGAACTGATGACGAGCCCTTAACTCATTCAAACTTTCGCACGCTGCTAATCTCTCAGCGATTTAATTATTTACAAAAGTGCTGCTAGGGCTTCCCTAGTTCTTGTCTCGTCTTCTCGGTTAGAACCAAACTCCACAGCTATAACGTCATCGGCTCCCGAATCAAAGGTCGCTTGCAGTTGATCTCGAATTTCTGCTTCATTACCAATAATGCAAATATCTTCTGGTCCGCTTAGTGACTCTCGATCAAGCATCGCCCGGTAACTTGGTAGTTTTCCATAGATCTGAAAAACTTTAGCTGCTCGCTCACGGCCAGCATCGACATTTTCCGTACAAAGAACTGGCAACCCAACGACAACACGCGGCTTTTGCCTTCCTGCCTCATCGGCCGCTTCTCTTATCGTTGGAACAGTAAGGTCAGCTAACGTTTTGTTACCAGTCATCCAGGTAATCGTTCCATCAGCCATTTTGCCTGTGAGTCGAAGCATTTGAGGTCCAAGGGCCGCTACAAGAACATGGGGGGCAGGCGCTCCATCCAGCATCGTAGAATTTTTTCCTGACATAAGCTCACCAGTGAAACGGACAGCTTCATTTCGCAATTGGGGGTTCAATATTTCTAAAAATTCTTGAAGATGCCGAACAGGACGTTCGAACGAATATCCATACTGCTTCTCGATTACCGGCTTATGAGATAAGCCGATCCCAAGAGCTAAGCGGTTCCCAATAATTGATGTGACAGTAACCGCTCGCTGAGCCATAGAAATGGGGTGTTGAACGTACGTCGGGATTACAGCCGTACCAAGTTCAATTTCAGGAACAGCCATTCCGACATGGCTCAGTGCCAGCAGAGCGTCAACACCCATTGGCATTTGCGGAACCCAGTAAGAGTGAAAACCATCTGCATGAGCCAATTTAGCATCAGCTACCAGCTCTTCTACATTAAATAATTTCCCAGCCGGGCCACGAAAAATTCCTATTTGCATAACGACTCCTAAATCAGATTCACAAGCAATTCATTTTGACACATGCGAAACTATAAATGCCAAGGAGAGACAATGTTGAGCAAAAATCAAATTAGCGACTACGAACGTGACGGGTTTCTAGTCCTACGCCAACAAATATGCGAAGCCGACATACAGCGATTAGAACGCGGCCTTGAACGAAATCCGCCGTTGGATGGGACTCTATATGACGCCACAAGTCTGACTTACCCTGAACCTGGCAGGTACACCCTCGCAAACAACTGTCTTAAGGACCCAGATCTCAGTTTTTTAGCCGAACACAGTTCAATTATTCCACCGGTGACTGAATTGCTCGGCGGGGAACCCCGACTGACAGCTTTTGTCATTTACGACCGAACGCCAGGTGGGTCCAGTATCCCAGGTCATAACGATTACAAACGCTGGCGCCCGGTTGGGTCTTCCATGAACTGGCTCTTCGCAATCACTCCATTCACTGACTTCGATTCCAAGACAGGACCTCTATTTGTCGCTCCCGGTTCACACCACTTGCAACGTATTACTAACAACCATGAACGCCCGCTTGCCGTCGCTCCTCCTAACGCTCCCCCGCCTTCTTCTTATATAGACCCAATTCTTAAACGAGGCGACCTTCTGCTAATGAACATGCACTTGTGGCACAAAGCATCTGGGAATTCTTCTGCAACACACCGAGTAGGTGCTTTTAACAAATACTGCTCTTCAGATGCCCCTCCCGCTACCGGATACTTTCTATACGATGACGACGTTCATGATGCACTATCACCTGAAACGAAATCTCTGTTGGGTGTTCATAGCGACAAGCAGATCAAAACAACGCGTCTGCTTCTTACACGAAAGCGAGAAGACACTGAAATTCTTTTGTATAACGATCCTTATCGCCAGTTGATACTGCCCGGCGGTGAAGCAATTCCCGAAACCGCTATTGCCGACTGGGACCAGGGAAATTTTGTAGCATCTCTGCATGCTGCGATCCGCTCGCAACTCAAAATCGAGGTGCCATGGGTTTCATATATCGGAGACTTCATAGAGGCAGAAGGCCTCTGCAGGGTCTATGGCTACGACCTTAACCAGTTGGGGTTTCCCGTCGAATACGACAATGCTGTTTGGAAAACGACCCGAGAAATCAAGGCTAAGAGCACCAACCTTAAATGGGGTTACGAGCCTGCGGCATTAGATCTCTGGCTTGACCCATCCATCACACGCGGTAAGGCCCTAACGCAAGCACAATGTCGAACAAATCAATACGCATTTTGAACTATCGCTAGGCTCCGCCTACATAGAAACAAGCGTTCCGACCCCAGAGATAAAGCCCTAAGATAAGCTGAAACCCTCGTATCCGTTCGAAGCAATATCATTGCAACGTTGCGTGTAGCTAGGGAAACCGCCCGCGTAAAGCATGAAGTTTTTTTCTTCACGGCCCACAATGTTTTTGTTCACGCCCATAAACCACGAATCAGTTTTACTCATCAACAACCTAGAAACCGACTCATACACATGTTCAGTCCAAGAATTCTCTGCCAGTTCAGATGCCTCGACACGACCAATTTTATTTTTGAAAAAATAAGCGACGAAGTCTGATACCCACTCAACATTTTGCTCGATGCACCTGGGCTGATTACAAAAGGTCGATGCATTATGTGGACCTACCAAGGTGAACATATTGGGGAAACCAGAAACGCTCATTCCTAAATAAGTGCGCGGTCCTGAGGACCATTTCTCTCTCAGATGTTTTCCATTCGAACCAACAAAATCGATAGAATTAAAGGGGCCCATAACCGCATCAAAGCCTGTTGCGTAAATCACCAGATCAAAATCGTAATCTTGTTGCGTCGTCTTAATTCCTTGAGTCGTTATAGCCTCAATTGGCGTTTCATTTAGATCAACGAGCAGCACATTATCCTGGTTATAAACTTCGTAGTACCTCGTTTCCATCGGCACACGTCTAGTACCGAATCCATGATCTTTAGGAACGAGTTTCTCTGCTATTTCTGGATTATTTACGCGTTCGCGAATTTTTCTTTCAACAAACTCACTGAGTGTCTTATTTGCTTCTTCATCAACCAAAACGTCCCGAAAATTTCCCATCCATATTCCAAACCCTGGCGAAGCATAGAGTTCTTCGTAAAAGTCGTTTCGTTCTGCAGCTGTGACGTCTAAGGCTTTACGGGAGTCCGCTGTGTGGATGAATCCAGCGAATGAAGACTTACATGCTTCAAAAATATCCTTGTATCGATCTTTTATTGAAGACATTTCTTCTTCACTTATTGATGAATTGTGCAAGGGAGCACACCAATTAGGGCTCCGTTGAAAAATAGTCAAATGTTCCGCTGATTTTGCCACTTCTTGTATCAACTGCACGGCCGTCGCTCCAGTACCAATGACGGCGACACGCTTCCCATCGAAATCAATGCCTTCGGCTGGCCATTGAGCTGTATGGAAAGACGGCCCATGAAAATCTCCCATTCCCGGATAATCAGGAATCAGGGGTTTCGACAATATCCCGATTGCTGTTATCAAGATCTGGCACTCAACTCTAAAACCGTCTTCGGCCTCAACTTCCCACTTGTTAGTTGCATCATCAAATGTGCAAGAACGAACTCTGGTATCAAACCGAATATCTTCTCGTAGATCAAAACGATCTGCGACATGTTGTAAATAGCGTAAATTCTCAGGCTGCCCTGAAAATCGTTCTTTCCAATCCCACTCAGCGAGGAGGTCTTCGCTAAATGAGTAACCATAGGAATAACTTTCCGAATCAAAACGCGCCCCGGGATACCGATTCCAATACCAAGTTCCACCTACGTCAGAACCAGCTTCGAGTGCAAGAACAGAGACGCCTAACTCACGTAATTTATGTAGCTGATAGATCCCAGACACACCAGTGCCGATCACTACAACCTCATATTGATTTTTTTCACTTGGGTCCCCATTAGTCAGGCTCATAGCCTCACATTAACTGAGAGAATCATTCGCTGCGTTGTCTTAATGCCACGCACTAATTAATTTTTTAATGCTCTTAACTACAATTGGCCTTGCTTCTTTCGGGTACCGACAGCCATCAACTCTTAGGTACACAGACCAGCACAAAATAAGTCTTCAGGCAAACAACGTCAACGTGACTATGCAATAGTCCGCCAAGTCTCAACATCTGAAGTGTTGATTAATAGTTCGATGCCACTTACTTCGCGACAGCTCGTTATGAATTGCAGCCAAACCTGTTCCATATTTACTGAGCCGAACAGGTCTATGGCCACATCGCCACAGAAGACGGTCAATAGATCCAGAGCCGTAAGGAGATTTCGTTTCAATTACCACACCATTTATCGACGCTTCTTTCCCTCCGATCGCTTGACATTTAACGCCTAAATCTGCAGTTAACCGCACCCCGTTTTCCACATCCACAACTGAAATACGCTCGTAGGACGTCCGCAGAGTTGTTCGAAGCGTTTCAGCCAAGCCGTCTCTTCCCAAAATGTTGTCGACAAACTTTGTACCTTCGATGGTCAAACTCGTCGCAACCGAAAAATTTTCTGGGAGTCGACTTTTCAAGCTTCGCCCGCGATGGTCGCGAAGCTTTACTTCTACAAGAGACTTCTGCGCATCCAAGTAAGTTCGAGTCCGTACCTTCCAGCGCCTCCTGCGACGGTGAGCCGTAGCACGAAATGATTCCAAATCCGCTGTATCGAAATACCAAGATTCATATCCGAACGACCTCTTCTCAGCTATTTCTAAAGCAGTCAGGGAATCAGGTAACATGGCGAAAAAAATCTTTGCTTCGTCTTCGCTAACTATGTACTTGCGATCGAAACGCTGTTCGAGGGAAGCTACCTTGTCCATACCTTCGATGCCGATCGCAGGAAAACGTTCCACTAGCGAATTAAGCCGAAATATCATGACCGCATTCGGTAATAGACGTCTACATTTGTGCTGTCATTAACCAGGTTAACGCGCCGGACTTTGACTCGACGCACTGAAACTTGGCCACTACCACCCAACAAATCCTCAAGAACTCGAATCAACTCAGCGTTGTCCGTATATGCCCTGTCCAGAATCATGTTTTGCTCTAAATATCCTCGAAGTAATGCCTGATGGTCACCAAGCCAGAGCGTGACCAGAACGGATGCCATTAGAAGAGGAGATACATAAGCTGGTTCAAACTGAACCCCGCCTAAGAGACCTAACGCAAGAGCGCAGAAGTAATAGGCAATCTCTGGTTGGCCTAATTCCGAGGACCGCAGGCGAATAATCGATAGCACTCCAAAGAGCCCTAAGCCAAGCCCAAGATTAGCTTCTACTTGCGTGAATGCAGTTGCGATAGCCATCACGCCGACGTTGACACCTAGAAGCGCCACGACCATGTCTCGTCGTCGATTACGAGGAAAATATAGGCAGAAGACCAATACAAGCACTGCCGCAAGATCTACACCAACTAACGCTACTCGGCTCATCGAACAAACCTCTTGACCTACGGTGTTGAACCCTTAACTACCTTAAACCCTCCGACCCACAGATTAATGGTTATGAAGACCAGCTGTTAGCCCGAGCAAAATCAAGTGATGAACTCAACTTCGATAAAGCAGCCTTCCACTCCTCTAAGCGCAAAGCATCTTGATGCGTGCTGCCTGCTTCCAAGGTGGCTTCGTGAATCTGTTCTGCCCATTGCTTAAGAATAGCTTCCGTGCTTTCTGCCGAGAAAGGACCGGCCAGAAACGCAACCCGAGCTTCTTCGCTTTCGTCTACGAAGGTGCTCCAGGCACCAGTCAAACGGTCACACGTGGCTGACCATTGGGAAATACGCCATTCCCCGTATGGGAACGGCTGACAGTTGTTTGAGATTTGGCCCCAATTATCCGCTATCGGAGTGACGGGGTTAGAGTCCGACACGATATTCGCGAACGCACTATCGAGGTCCCAGGGAATCAAATGGAGGCGACCTGTAGCGGGCTCCTCATACCAATAGAAATTGTGGTTCAAGCAACTTTCGAAACAGTACCAATGTCGCGGACCATCATCGTTTCGGATAGCTCTATCGACAACAGCCCACCGGATTATCTCATCAATGTCCATCCACTTCGAAACTATCTGGGGCAATTGATTTTTCTCAGCTGCAGCCAATTCATTAGAGAACTTTAGGATGTGATCGACTGTCGACCCCTCCCCTTCATTGGTCTTCAGGGCATCTCTGAACTCAAATTCATTACGAGCAGATCCTTCGCGACTTAAAGGCCAGACCTCCTTGTACAGATTCCCATCTCCATCATTAAACTGCCGGTCGACAAACCTTCCGTCGATCTGTTCAACAAATGAGTAAAGACCAGAGTAGTTACCGTTGATTAGCAGGCGAGCATGAGTTGAGCGCGGTGCCGGAACTCCCATTTTTCGGAAAAGCCAATAGCCGAGTCGATCATGCATTTGAGTCGGATCAAGGTTCATGGAATGGAATTGAAGCTTTTTCACTCCCCAGAAAGTTTGCGTTCTGTCCTGCCAGTTGATTTTGACTTTCATCGAAAGCTTGGTGCAGGTCTTCGCACCATCAGGTTCGAAAAGGGTTCCACCAGCAAGACACCCGACCCAAGCGCCGACTGACCCCTTGTATCTGATACCAACGGGACTAATAGTTTCGCCTTCGAAGGTAAGGCTTCCTTCCACATATTCTTCTTCGCTGGGGTCATTATTGATCTGAGCTAGGGCCTCATCAGAAATAGTGAGTTCAAACGTGTGTAGCGACTCTTGATCGTAGAGATAATCAGATGATCCCCTCTGCCAATTCAGGGAGGGAATCTCGACCTGGGCCCCAATCGTGGTTACCGTTGGCTGCACCGAGTCAATCCCAGCTCCTCTTGCTGTTTCCTCTGAAGCCGCTGGGGTAGACCGCTCAGCAGCACTGCAACCTAAGGCCAGCCCTGCAAGCAGCACGAAAACCCATCGACCTCTCATTATCTATGTCTTACAGCATGTTGCATCCAGCAGTGAGGATCAGGGCGTATTTGTGCGCAAGAATACGAAAACAGTGGACTATCTGCCCATTTCCATATTCTTCTGCGTATCGGCTCTTTATGCATGTACCGCATAGCTGAGGCTGTTTAGGTTAGGAGGCGCCAACGTAGCCAAACGTTTACCTTCCTGAATGTTCTGGCGCCGATTCATATTATTATGATCCCCGAAGCCACACTTATTTCAAGTCGGGCAAGCCGATTGAAGGCATGTTTCTTTCCACAATTTCTTTATTGCGACGAGCTATGGGCGTATCCCAATCATTATCCGTGAAAAGCCAAAATTGGTTCGCCAATATCGCGTCATGGACTTGTTGCGCCACTACCTCAGGCTCTAATCCTGACCTAAGAACTCGTTCCGATATCTCAAGCCACCGATCACCTTTTTCATCCTTCCCTGATCCCGCCTCATCACTATTTCGTTCCCGCGTCGCCTGAACAATGTTCGTTGACACGAACCCAGGACATAAACAAGTCACGCCAACCGAAGATCCATCCGCTTTCAGTTCATGATGTAAAGTTTCGGACAGCGTTACAACTCCATGCTTTCCAACGTTATATGGCCCTGCGTATGGGGATGAAACATGGCCAGCTATCGACGCCGTAGTAACTACGTGCCCATCTCCATGATCTATGAGATGAGGCACAAAAGTTCTAATACCGTTAATGACTCCGTCAAGAAGTATTCCAAGTGTCCAGTCCCAGTCTTGTTTGGCCAAAGTCCATGATCGACCGACTGATCCAGTCACACCGGCGTTAAGACAAACAACGTTCACGATTCCGAATTCATCTATTGCCCGATCTAGGAGCATTGAATGGTCACTTTCTAGGGCTACATCCGCCAGTACGCCTATTGCTCTACCTCCGCTCGCAGTGATCAACCGAGTCGCTTCAGTCAACTTATTCTCATCGATATCTGAGAGCACTACATTCATGCCAGCTTCTACAAACCGCCGACTCATAGCCAGGCCCATTCCAGATGCAGCGCCAGTAACCACTGCTGTTTTTCCTATAAGTGAATCCATGAACGCAAACTAGACCCTGAGAGCTCTCGAGTCATGAGAACATGTGCTTAAACACAAAATATCATCTAATTTAATATTTTTAGATTGCACTCGGAGTGAAGTTGCCTGATTTCCTGACAGTAAAAGAAACAGACCTGCAGAATCGGTGCTCAACGCTTGCTCATCAAGTCGCCGCATTGGGCCCTGAACTCTTTTCGACCGATAGTCGCGAAGGCCAAATCAGGGGCCTTTCGCAACAGCTAGAAGTATTTGACATAACCCAACCAGCCTCATGTGGAGGCAGCGAAGGAAGCGCCCTAGATCTGACTATTGCCCGTGAAACATTCGGTTCTCTCAACGTCGCCCATGAAAGAGGTTTATTAGGCCCAACACCCGGATTACTGGAAAACGTAAGGGAACCTCTTAGGAACAGCTTTCTTATGCCCTATCTAGCAGGAGAAATGAACAGCGGTTTCGGCTTCACCGAGCCGGCAGACGCACAACGCTATACCTGGGCAGAGATAGACGGCGAAGAACTAATTATCAACGGACAAAAATCGTATGTGACGGGCGGCGCGGAAGCACATTTTATAAATGTGCTTGTAGATATTCCACGCTCTGGGAAGACGATGCTACTCATCGAAACCTCTAGACCGGGAGTTGATTTAACCCGCAAGTTTGCGTCTAGCGATGGAAGCCAACACGCAGCCTTTACATTCACAAACGTCAGAGTTCCGGCGACACATGTTATCGGACCTATAGGGTCAGGTATGAAACGGGCGTTAGAGCAAGTGAGTGACGTTCGGATGGCAATCGCTGCTACTAGCACCGGGCTTTGTTCATTCGTGCTAGAACATCTAGCCGCTTATTTACAAGAAACGGATGGAAAAAAGTCTCTAGCCGGAAGCAACGATTTGACGAGAATGCGCTACGGAGGACTTCGAATCGAAGCCTTCGCCGTCCGTTCGGCCTTATACCGAACAGCCCGTCTAATCGACATTGGAGAAAACGCCGTTAACGAAGCTAGCGCAGTGAAAGTTCTAGCAACAGAGGCATTAAGTCGGATTGTCGATGAAGCAATCCAAATCATCGGCGGACAAGCTCTAACTGAAACCCACCCTTTGACCCAAATCTCTTCAAGAGTTAAAGCACTTCAACTAGCTGAAGGAACCAGTGACATCCTCAAAATTAACGTTGCTCGCGGTTTCCTGGATCTCAACAAAGGCACCATTTAATGCACCTAACGAAGCACACAGAACCTAACTCTGGAATACTCTTCACCAATGTATCTGAATGAATTTTCTGACACTGACAAGCCTTTAGACATGACTCTGTCTAAGGAATACGAAAGTTTGCTTGCTAGCGCCCAGGATTTAGGAATAGTCCACGGCAGTAATATTCGTTATTCATCACGCAACATAATTCTGAGACATCAACGTTTTCACTTCCTCGAATGGGGCCAACCAACAAATCCCACTCTTGTCCTACTCCACGGCGGCAATCAATCAGCGCACTCCTGGGACTTAGTGAGCCTGCATCTCGCCGACCGATACCACATTATCGCTCTAGACCAGCGTGGGCACGGTGACAGCGAATGGTCTCGCGACGCCGATTACTCCTCATCTGCGATGGCAGCAGATGTCAATGCTCTAGTAAATGAGCTAGCAATTCGCGAAGCAACTGTCATCGGCCATTCCATGGGCGGAATGAATGCCATGCGCATTGCACTCGATTTCCCAGATCTGAACTTATGTTTCGTACTAGTTGACATTGCTCCTGAGATGTCCTCCGAAGGAGCAAAATCCATACGAAAATTCGTCACAGAAAACCGTGAATTCGACGATTTGCAAGATTTCGTTACATCAGTCCAAAAATATGACCCATACCGATCAGCAGAACACATTCAACGAACGGTCAAATACAATCTGCTACAGCGAGCCGATGGAAAATTTGTCAGCAAACGAGACCATGGCCAACGCTTAGCATCAACTGAACAGCAAAGACTCAACAGTGACCGATTCCAACTAAGCGACGCAAAAAAAATGACTAACAGCACTCTCTTAATCAGAGGTGCTGACTCTAATATTTTAACTCAAGACGCTGCCCATCGCTTCTGCGAAGCTCTTCCTAATGGAACCCTCGCAACCGTCAGCGATTCAGGCCACAACGTGCACGGTCAAAATACTTTGGGTTTCATCGAAGCATTAACCAACTTTTTAGAAACATAAAGTTTCGCTTTTCGAACCAAGCGACAAACAATCAATCCTGGGCCTAACACCAATCAGTTTTAGCAACTTCCAAGATTCTGACGTGAAACTGCTAACCCATAAGGCCTATTCTAAGAGAATGGAATCTAAGACCCTTGAGACATTAATTATTGAAGTAGCAGATAACGGAATAGCTACTGTAACAATGAACAGGCCAGAGAAAAAAAACGCTGCAAACTTCACTATGTGGGGAGAGCTTCGCGAAACCTGGAACGAAATCTCAGTTGATCCTGATATCCGCGCTGTGATTATGACGGGCGCAGGAGACGCATTTTGCAGCGGAGCGGACCTTGCTGGCGATGCACCGAAAATGCATCAGCTGCAATCAATGAATCTAATTCATAAAACTATCCAAGCCCTCTATTCAATCATGGTTCCAGTTATCGCAAAAGTGAACGGAGTTGCAGCAGGAGCCGGCATGAATATGGCTCTAGCCTGTGACCTAATTATCGCCAGTGACTCTGCTCGGTTCAGCGAAATTTTTGCAAAACGTGGTCTCTCCGTCGATTTCGGCGGTACCTGGATTCTTCCGAGACTAATTGGTCTTCACAAAGCAAAGGAACTCGCTTTTTTCGCCGATGTTATATCTGCCGATGAAGCTAAAGAATTTGGTTTCGTCAACCACGTAATTCCCCATGACGAGTTAGACCATTTCGTTGCGCAATGGAGTCAGCGGCTAGCATCCGGGCCGCCACTTGCGTTAGCTATGACCAAACGCCTCCTAACTCTAAATGCTACGGCTGACTTCTCAACAGCGTTAGAAGGCGAAGGCATGGCCCAAACAATTAACTTTTACACGTCGGACACTAAAGAAGCAGTGTCAGCATTTTTAGAGAAGAGAGAACCCCAGTTCAAAGGACGGTGAAATCTAAACTCTCCTCACGAAACTCACAAGAAGCATACCCAAAAACGCGAATCCTGCTGCAATCATAAAAGCTTCGTTATAGCTACCAACAAGCCCCGATATTGGCTCACGGCTTTCTTGAACTGATCCTAAAATTTCTATGCCTCCAGCAGTACCTAACTGCCACATCATCTGCTGCGCTCCGCCAGCCGTTGCTACATCTTTTTCTTCCACGGCATTAGTTATTACTGAAGTCATAGCGGGTTGCATGACTCCTAAACCAAAACCAGCCACGCCCAATGCCACGAATATGAAAAGGTCGCCGCTAGTAGCGTTCGCTAACGATAAGAGACAAGCAGAAACCGCTACAAAAAAAGCGCCAGACACAGACAAAACGCGTTCTCCTAAACGCGCTCCAGCGAAACCTACTAACGGCCCCGCTAATGCAAAAAAAAGTGGTCGTGAAGTAATCAAATAGCTTGTCCTGGTAACTGAGTGACCGTAAACCTCAGCTATAAAAAGCGGTGTAAGAACAAAACCAGCACCCATATACGCAAAATTTGTGAACACCTGACTCAGCATGGGGATAACAAAATTTCTACGCCGAAAGTACTCAACCGGAATCAATGGAGCGACTGCTCGTTTCTCCTGGAAAAAAAACAAAACTAATAACACAACCGAAATACTTGTCAACACAGAAATCGATGTTGAACCCCAACCCCATATCGGGCCACGGTTTATCGCCGCTAGCAACGCAGATAAACCTGCAGCGAGCAGAAAAGTTCCTGGAATATCAAATTTAATATCAGTTTTTCGTGAAGTACTTGGAAACACTTTATAGCCAAGAATGAAAGCTAACGCGGTAATAGGAACCTGGGCAATAAAAACCCACCGCCAGCTATATAGATCTATCAACGGACCACAGATCACTATTCCTGCAACTGGGCCGCCAGCCATAACCAAACCCCACCAACCTAAAACTCTTATCCTTTTAGCTGCTTCAAATTGAGTAAAGATTATTGCTATCCCAGCCGGGCCTGTTGCTGAGCCGAAGATCGCGCTAAGAGTACGAAACGCGATCAGCGATTCAGCTGACCAAGCGAATGCTGAGAGTAAGCCAAATAGCCCAGAGCCAACCAGTGAAACCAGAAAAGCTTGTCTTCTTCCATACAAGTCAGCTAGTTTTCCGGCTGTAACTGCCAAGACCGCGAACCCTAGATTGGGTCCCGTAACTACCCAGCGCATAAGACTGCGATCAACGCTAAACTCTTGTGCAAGTTCATTTATTGCAGCCGCTAAGACAGAAACCATAAAATTGGCGGACACTAGTCCAAGAAGCGCCACCCAAAAAATAGTCCATGGCGAGAACCCAGATGTTGCAGTTAGCTGAGTCTCGTTTGTCGGCTGGACTCGGTACACAGATGGATTCAAAGTTTTTAGCTCTGATTCAGATTCCCGGCCTATCTCATTATGAGAATCAGCTGATTTTACCATCAGTTTCTATTCTATCTCGACATAGCAGATCCATGCCGTGCCAAGATATTGGTATGCATGAACTTATAGCAGTAGGAAATGACGTCGACGCAGCTCTTGAAATTGCAAAAAAGCTAAACGGTATCTCATACATAAATAATCAGCCTGATGCAACAAAGCTTCCTTTTCGGACATTAGTCAGAGTAATGACAGATGATCCAAGCCAATTAAGCGGAATCAATGATGTAGGTAGTTACTTAGCCTTCTCAAGATGCATTCGAGAAAGACCACAATCTGCAGAGGCGGGAGTAACCTCTCCAGGAATCACCGCTATTTTCCCACTGCTCCATCATCCTGATTTCACTCATGAGCAAGCTGATTCTCACTGGCGTGATATACACGCTCCGCTGGCTTTAAAGCATCATCCTGGTATGTGGGATTACACACAACTGAGCATCGTTCAGACATTTTCTGGGACACCCATCGATGGCTTTGCTCTTGTAAGTTTTGAAAGCCTCATCGACATGAAAGAAAGATTCTTCGGTGACGATAACGACCGCGAGACGATCTACAAAGACGTTGCTACTTTCGCCGACTCAGAGTCACCACGACGGGTTATAACCACCGAAACTATAAATAGTTCAAGGCCTCCAGTTCCCAAGACTTCGTGGGCCCAAGGATAATTGAAATAGTAAACCCATAGCAGGAATTCGCCATACGACTACTAATATTGGAGACGTCACTAAAGCCTCGAATAATTAAGCTACACAGCTAGGCTGGAATACCAAGTCGTTCCTGCACCGGCGCTAGCTTCTGCAGCTCTGGCATAACTTCACGAGCAAACAGCTTCATGCTCTTATCTGCTTCGGAGATAGGCATGCCAGCGAAGCTGAACACTCCCATATAACCGTCCATGTGGGTTTCATCCTGAAGCTTCATAATTTTGTCGAACACTTGCTGTGGGCTTCCCCAAATTTGAAGATTCACAAAGAAGTCAGTCATCATCTCCATGCCACCCGGAGCCTTTAGGCGATCGTACATAGTGCCGTGGGCCTCATAACCTTTCGTATCTTTCAAATGCGGTTTATCAAACTCGTAATGCTTAATTATTGTGTCCCAATAGCCACCAATATACTCACGCGCTTTTTCCTCAGCTTTATCCGGGTTTTCATCTACGAAGGTCCATCCAGCAACTAATGGAGATGGAGGCTCAGCATCATTAGCCTGCCGATAAACATCACGGTAATCTTGAAGCTCTTGACGCACTGCTTTCCATGGCTTCTGAGGAACAATCAATATTCCTACGCCAAGTTCAGCCATAATTTTAGCGGATTCAGGAGATACCGCAGCTGCATAGACTCTACCCCGCATCGACTTAAGCGGTCTTGGCCTAATATCTACCCTCGGCTGCTCGATAAGTTCCCCATGATATTCGGCGTAGCCATTTTCTAAGGCGTTTAGAACCATCTCTGTTGATTCTTTGAAACGAAGGCGGGCCGTGTCCATCTCAGTTCTAAAGCCATCAAACTCAACTTTGCCTGTACCTCGACCGAGCCCGAGAATAAACCGGCCACCCGAAAGATTGTCGAGCATGGAAATTTGTTCAGCTACACGCAGAGGATCGTGCCAAGGAAGAACACAGACCATCGAACCAAGTTTAATCTTCTTGGTCGCTCCTGCCATATACGTAAGAAATTGAAGGACATCCGGGCACATGGTGTAATCCGTAAAGTGATGCTCGACACTCCAAACGGAATCAAATCCAAGACCCTCTGCTTGAAGGGCAAGAGAAAGGTCCTGCTGATATACCTGTTGGTCCGGAATGGTCTCGTCAGGATTCTGGAAAATAACGCTTAAGCCAACCTGCATTTTGCCCCCATGAATTTTGATGATCTAGATATACTCTAGATCATCAGGATATGACTTTGCCGACCAACCCAACCCATTCATCTCGATTTATAGGTCGCTCGAACTTCACTTTAGGAAAACACGCTTTGACTCTTGACACCTGAGCACTCGATATTCCGCTGAGACCAATCCACCCACCTGTCTTCAACTTATCGGTTAGGTTATTTGCCATGCTGCGCAACGTGTAGTCATGAATGTTAGCTAGCACAACATCGAAATTCCCAGGTACCTCAAGTAATGGAACAGACAAAAATGAAGTCCGGTCGCTGACACCATTCATTGCAGCGTTTAAACCAGCCGATATTAATCCAGCTCTATTAATATCGATTCCAACAGCATTAGACGCTCCAAGACATGCTGCGGCTACTGTCAACACTCCCGAACCACAACCAACATCTAAGACTTCTTCGCCAACAACTAGGCGATGCGTCAACGCCTCTAGCAACAAATGAGTGCTCGGATGATCACCTGCGCCGAAACCGCTACCTGGGTCGATTTCTATAATGATTTCTGCATCGCAAAAGGCCCACGGAAAGCAAACACTGACCTCATCTGTAATTTTAGTTGGCCTGTTTCGATTACTCCATCCAACGTTATGCGCCTCATCTGGTGGTCCAAGAACAGCGGAATAGTTTGCAGCTCGCAGTGAAGCTACTAACCCCCTAGCTGTAAGTTCATCGGCTACAGCGGCAGACGCGACGAGACGCCCTGGCCGAATGGAGATCCAGGACCACGCAGCACCGCAGGAGGAAAGGTATTCCTCGATATCTGAGCGACTAGCATCATCTGATGCAACAACCGCACAACCGATCGGATCTCCGAAATCGAACGCTACTTCTCGACTATTTTGCATTACTCAAAATGACGCTCTTCCCACCATGGAAAAAATTCTGGTAGATCTTCGCTGGGCGTCATAGAAAATTCTGGCGAACGTTTTTCCAGAAATGATTTAACGCCTTCGTGAGCATCTGCTCCGCTTCCGAGTTCAAAGATGCCCCTACTGTCGATCTTATGAGCTTCCATCGGATGGTCAGCTCCAAGCATTCGCCACATCATGTGTCTAATCATGGTCACTGATATAGCTGAAGTGTTGTCAGCAATCTCTCGAGCAATTTTGCGGGCCTCCGGCATTAGATCCTCAGGCTCGTGAACACTCCTCACTAACCCACCACTAAGAGCCTCTTCAGCGTTAAAAACTGCACCGCTATAGGCCCATTCTAATGCTTTGCTAATGCCGACGACTCGCGGCAAAAAATATGATGAGCAAGCTTCAGGCACTATGCCTCGCCGGCTGAACACAAACCCGATTTTTGCCTTAGTGGACGCTAATCGAATGTCCATAGGCAGGGTCATTGTCACACCTACCCCAACTGCTGCGCCATTGATAGCAGCAATAATCGGCTTATTAAATTCGTAAATACGAAGAGAAAGCAATCCGCCACCATCTCTTAGCCAATCGTTGCTACTTCCCTGCCGGCCCTCGTTGGCAGCCCTATCATCTTGGTCTGCTTCTGTTTGGTTGTCATAATCGAAAGTTTCAGCACCTTTCGAAAGATCCGCACCAGCGCAAAATCCTCTTCCTTCTCCGGTGACAATTACGACGCGAACTCCGTCATCCGCGTCAGCCTCATCTAGAGCGCTAAGAAACTCACGTTGCATTGCGCTATTAAAGGCGTTAAGCCTCTCAGGCCTATTCATAGTCAGAGTTAGAATCTGATCTTCCACTTCGTATCGGAGCGTTTGAAAGTCTGGCATAAAAAATTCCTCTTTATCAGTCAAAGTTTAAGCGTTGCGTATCAATCAGATGTCTGCAAGCCAAAGTGCAAATCTGACATCACCTTTTCGAATGTACACCCACAAGCTGAAGCGAAGAACAACTAACGGTTTAACCAGTTACCACTTTGGATTTGAGTCAATTCTTTACAACTCTGCCCAAACTCATAGGCAAACACCTGAAAGCCTTTGTCTGTGAGCACTTGAACTCTTCTGTAGTCGCCATCAACAGCACCCTCTATCTCATCGAGCAGGTCAAGAGTTTTTTCCAGTAAGTGATCATAAATATTGAATCTGATACCACTGATACAGCCAATCGAACCAAAAACAGCGCCCGGATAGCCTTTACCGGTATCGAATAGATGACCCGCAACCGAATCACTTTGATAGCTGACAACCGATGGCTTCAGATATTTCCATCTCTCTTCGCCAGGCAGTAACGTTCCATAACAAAATATTTCCACCAGCAACTACTTCCTAGCTAGACATCCAGAAAACGGCTCGCTGCGAAAGCCGAGCCGACTGCGCCAACGACTACTCCCAATATTACGGTAATGAAAATCGCGGTATTGAATTGGCTTGATGACACAGTAAATGATCTAAAAAACGCCAAAATTTCAGACTTACCAAATAAGTCTTCTACATGATTACGCAAGGCGCCAGCAGCTATCGCTCCAACGATTCCACCAGCTAAGCCATGAAGCATGCCTTCCAAGATAAAAGGCGTCCGGATGAATGAATTAGTAGCGCCGACTAGCTTCATCACTTCAATCTCTCGACGTCGAGCGAACATACCAACGCGAATCATATTAAAAATCAGCAACACACTCGCCGCTGATAACACAATCGACATCAACAAAACAATCCAACGAAATGAATTAAACCACTCGCGAATTGCATCGATTTGTTGACGTCCTGTTTCTACAGAGTACACCCCTGGGCGTTGTCGAAATTGAGCGGCCAAAGATTCAATAAGTTCTCCTTCAGTTCGCCGAGGAACGATTCGATACGACGCTGGAAGGCTCTCGGGGGCGACTTCTTCCAAAACCTCTGGCTCATCTACGAGAATTTCCTGCAGAAGCTCATGAGCTTCTTTCTGGGTAACAAACTGAATACGTTCAATATCGGGATGGTTGCGCAGCTCAAGCCCAAGGGCGTCAATTTGGTTACCCGAGATCGTCGGCTGCAAAAATATTTCAAATTGCACACCTCCTTGCCATCGCCCTAAAGCATTACTACTTGCAGAACGGGCCATCAACCCTAACCCAACTAACATCGCTCCCACCGCTACTGTTAATATCGCTGCAAACGTGAGCGTCAAATTCCTGCGCACGCTTATCCAAGTTTCATGAAAGAAATAGCCCAAACGATCGAAAATTACAACCATCACTAGCTGTAAACCCCCTGCTGCTGATCGCGAACAATTTTTCCGTTTGCCAGAGCCACAACACGTCGTCTCATCTGATCAACAATTTTCTGGTCATGGGTTGCCATCACTACCGTCGTGCCTGTTTGGTTAATTCGATCTAATAGCCTCATTATCTCCTGAGCCGTTATCGGATCAAGATTTCCAGTTGGCTCATCCGCTAGTAGAATAAGCGGACGATTCACAAATGCTCTCGCTATGCAGACTCGCTGCTGTTCTCCACCGGAAAGCTCGTTTGGTAAATTTTGTTGCTTATCTGCGAGACCTACAAGCTCTAGAATCGCTGGGACCTGAGTGTTTATAATATTTTTAGGACGCCCAATTACTTCTAGTGCAAAAGCCACATTTTCATACACCGACTTTTGAGGTAGGAGCTTAAAATCTTGAAACACTGACCCAATATTACGACGAAGGTAAGGCACTCGCCTCGAGCTAATACGCGTCAAGTCTTTACCAGCAACGTGAACATGTCCGTCCGTGGGGACCTCTTCAGCAGTTATAAGTCTCAGAATCGTCGATTTTCCTGAACCAGACTGGCCAACAAGGAATACAAATTCGCCTTTGTCTATATTGATTGTCACGTCATCAAGTGCATGAGTAACTTCTTTATAGACCTTGGTTACTTTTTCGAAACGAATCATCGCGCCTTCGCAAGAGAGTTTTTAGAGAAACATATTTTTATGCACAGAGTAGGTCAGTCCAGGGCTTATCTGCTGTCAGGCAGTTAACTAGAGCAGAATCCTATTAAGAATCTGCTTTTTTTGAACGCTGCCATTGAAGAAATGCCTCCATAAGAGGGTCTAAATTGCCGTCTAGAACACTCTCAGGATTTCCAAGTTCCAGATTACTTCGGAGATCCTTAACTTGCTGATACGGATGCAGAACATAGGAACGAATCTGACTTCCCCACGCAACTTCTCGTTGCTCACCCGCCAAAGCATTCATTTCCTCTTTGCGTTCTATCCGCTGACGGTGCGCTAATTTAGCGGCCAACATTTGCATGGCCCGATCCTTGTTCTGGTGTTGACTACGTTCATTCTGGCAAGCGACTACAACCCCAGTCGGAAGGTGCGTTATTCGCACCGCTGAATCTGTGACGTTGACATGCTGGCCACCGGCTCCAGATGACCGGTAAGTATCTATGCGTAATTCTTTATCATCGATAATAACTTCATCCGACACGTCTTCGAAAAAGGGAACTACTGATAGGGAAGCAAATGCCGTATGCCTGCGCGCATTGGAATCAAAGGGCGAAATACGGACAAGCCGGTGGACGCCCCTTTCTGCTTGTAGAAAACCAAAAGCGAATCTTCCTTTTACTAGAAAAGTCGCAGAGCTAATTCCTGCTTCACCGCCATCAGTTGCTTCATGAAGCTCGACATCAAATCCTTTACCCTCCGCCCAGCGCAAGTACATTCGAAGAAGCATTTCTGCCCAATCGCAAGCGTCTGTTCCTCCAGCACCTGAGTGAAGCTCACACACCGCATCATTTTCATCATGCTCCCCGCTAAAAAGCGCATAGAGTTCGATCTCATCAAGGCGGCCTACAACTGATTCAATTAGTAGAGTGATTTCGCTCTCTAATGAATCGTCATCTTCTTCCCTAGCCAATTCAAAAAGAGCGCTGGCATCATCTACTTCTCTGCGAACCCGTTCCCAATGCTCTATGTCATCTTTAAGGGTGGCTAACTGCGACGTAACTTTTCTCGCCTCTTCTTGGTTATCCCACAAACCCGGACTTGAAGCTTTCGATTCAAGTTGGGTCGCTTCTTCTCGAGACTGCCCTATACGTAAATATGATTCGGCCTCATCTACGCGCCGCTCTAGTTCTACGAGTACATCAGTGAAATCTTGCATCTGACTCTCTTCTTAACGGCCGTGGCAATGTTTAAATTTTTTGTTAGTTCCACAATGGCAGAGGTCGTTTCGCCCTATTTTTTCCTCAGCTGATTTTATACGTTGGATTTTATCGGTCGTTGTTTTTGCGCCAGCGGTATCGGATGAAGAATTTGGCGAAATTGCATCATTCTCAGATGAGGAATAAGACACTGCCGATGTGTCAGCAGGCTTTTGGTCACGAACCACAACCTCTGCATGCATAGCATATTTGACAAAATCTCTATGAGTTGATTCCAACATGGCCGAGAACATGTCAAAACCTTCTCTCTGCCACTCAGAGACTGGATCTTTTTGCCCGATACCGCGCAGATGGATTCCTTCTCGCAGATAGTCCATCTCATACAGGTGCTGCCGCCAGCGCTGATCGAGGATTCGAAGCATTACTTGACGTTCTACTTCCCTCATATTCTCGGGGCCAAGCGCAATTTCTCTCTGCGAATAGCAGTCAACAGCTCTGTCAACTATAAAATTTTCTAGTTCACTAATATCACTAAATTTTTTGAGATCTGATACGTCTATATCATTTGGCCAATACGTATTGGTTTCCGATAACAAGCCGTCTAGATCCCACTCTGATTCGAGGTCTGACTCGCAGAAACTAGTGACAATCTCTCTTGAGATCTCTTGCAAATATGCAATGGAGTCTTCTCTCAGGTCCTCTCCGTTTAGGATTTGAGTTCGCCTCGCATAGATAACCTTGCGTTGTTCGTTCATTACTTCATCGTATTTCAGGACATTTTTTCGAACTTCAGCGTTTTTTTGCTCGACTGTAGTTTGGGCTCTCTCAATTGCTTTCGTAACCATTTTTGCTTCGATCGGGCTATCGTCTGGCAGGGCCTTATCCATTACCCATGACATTGCACCAGTTGCAAACATTCTCATAAGGTCATCTTCTAAAGAGAGATAAAATCGACTTTCCCCAGGGTCTCCCTGACGTCCTGCTCGACCTCGAAGCTGGTTATCAATTCTTCGAGATTCGTGGCGTTCTGTACCCAAAACGTATAGACCGCCGGCTTCTAGGACCTTCTTACCTTCAGCTTTACACTCCGCTTCGTGAAAAGAAATTAGCTCCGCCAACTTATCTTTATTTTTTAGGGCATCCGGATCTGCTCCTTCACGGTACAAATCCTGTCTGGCTAGTCCCTCGGGGTTTCCGCCAAGCAAAATATCGACGCCACGTCCTGCCATATTTGTTGCAACAGTTACAGAACCCAGGCGACCTGCTTGTGTAATTATTTCTGCCTCTCGGGTGTGTTCTTTAGCGTTAAGAACGTTGTGTTCGATACCTCTCATCCGAAGAGCGTTCGCAAACTTTTCGCTGTTCTCCACGCTAACCGTACCCACAAGAATCGGCTGGCCTGTTTCCTTACGTTGTTCGATATCGTCTACAACAGCGTTAATTTTAGAGGACTCAGATTTGTATATTAAGTCACCCTGGTCTTTGCGTTGCAGGGGTCTGTGAGTAGGAATTGGAACAACGTCAAGCCCATAAGTGCTTCCTAACTCAGCGGCTTCGGTGGCTGCTGTTCCAGTCATTCCCGCTAATTTTTTGTAGAGCCGATAGTAATTTTGCAGAGTGATTGTCGCAAGGGTCTGATTCTCTTGTTTAATATTTACCGACTCTTTGGCCTCAACAGCTTGGTGAAGCCCATCGCTCCATCTCCTGCCTTCCAGAATTCTCCCAGTGAATTCATCGACTATCCGAACTTCGCCGCTCTGGACCACATAATCACGGTCACGTCGATATAGCTCCTTAGCTTTCAAGGCGGCACTCATCTGGTGAACTAAGTTTGAGCTAACCTGGTCATACAGATTTTCGATGCCTAAAGTCTTTTCAACTTTCTCGATTCCAGGTTCTAACACCGCTACGTTCCGCTTGTCCTCTTCGACTTCGTAGTCGACATCGCGAATCATTGATTGTGCGACCTGAGCAAACTGGCTATAGAGCTTCGCCGCATCAGCTAATCGCCCACTAATGATTAATGGAGTTCTTGCTTCATCAATCAGGATTGAGTCAACTTCATCAACTATGCAATAGTTGTGGTCGCGTTGTGTCTGTTCTGCTTTGGAGTTGGACATGTTGTCGCGAAGGTAATCAAAGCCGAATTCATTATTGGTACCATATGTTATATCGGCTGCGTATTGTCGCCGTTTATAATCTGGATCAGTTTGACCAGGGATTATAAGACCAACTTCAAGTCCTAAGAACTTGTGAATTTGACCCATCCATTCAGCGTCACGCGTGGCGAGATAGTCATTTACTGTTACCACGTGGACCCCTAAACCTGCTAATGCGTTTAGGTAGACTGGCAACGTCGACACCAAGGTCTTGCCTTCACCTGTGCGCATTTCAGCAACCCAACCAAAGTGCAGGGCAGCGCCTCCCATTAGCTGAACGTCGTAGTGCCGCTGACCGATCACTCTCTTTGCAGCTTCGCGAGCTACCGCAAAAGCATCAACCAAAATATCATTCAAATCTGCGCCGCGCTCTAACTGACTTTTGAAATCTCCTGTTTTGCTTCTCAAAGCATCATCTGACAACGACAGGTAGTCAGGCTCAACCGAATTAATCTCAGGGACTATCGACTCTAACCCCCTAATTTTTTTTCCTTCGCCAGCGCGTAGGACTTTCTGAAAGAGGGCCATTACAAGAACCTTACCGTTTGGGAGCGCTTCCTAGGGGTAGCCCGGTCATAGGATTCCGGCGGCTGCATAACTAAATTTGGTTACCAAATACTCTGGTGACTAGTAGCGATAATGGGCTGGCTTGTACGGTCCTTCTACTGGCACTCCTATGTACTCAGCCTGCTCTGCTGTTAGTGAGGTCAACTTCACCCCAAGCTTGTCCAAATGAAGCCGAGCAACTTCTTCGTCTAGATGTTTGGGCAACAAATACACATCGTTATTTAGGGTCTGCGCATTCTCGTGCAACTCGATCTGTGCAAGAACCTGATTCGTGAAACTCATTGACATAACGAAACTGGGGTGACCAGTGGCGCATCCAAGATTAACTAAGCGTCCTTCAGCTAGCAGCAACACGCTATTGCCATTTGGGAATATGTACTCATCGACTTGCGGTTTGATATTTCGGCGCTGGACATCTGACATTCCATCTAACCCAGCGACATCTATTTCGTTATCGAAGTGCCCGATGTTGCAGACAATTGCATTGTGCTTCATCCCTCCCATATGTTCGGCTGAAATGATACCCAAATTGCCAGTCGTGGTAACAAAAATATCTATGTCCCCAAGCACATTTTCTAGGCGGTCTACGGCAAAGCCTTCCATAGCTGCCTGGAGTGCATTAATCGGATCAACCTCGGAAACTATGACCCGACAGCCTTGCCCTCGTAACGATTGCGCACAACCCTTACCAACATCCCCGTATCCGGCAACAAAAGCTACTTTGCCGCCCATCATCACATCAGTGGCCCTATTGAGTCCATCTATTAGAGAGTGCCGACACCCGTAAAGATTATCGAACTTAGATTTAGTGACAGAATCATTAACGTTATAAGCCGGGAATCTCAATTCTTTTGATTGAACCATCTCGTAAAGACGATGAACCCCAGTCGTCGTCTCTTCTGAGACTCCTCGAATCTCTGAGATCATTTTAGTCCATATATCATCATCGGTTAAAGCGACTTTATGCAGTAACCGCAATATTCCTTCTTCGTCTGGAGATCCGGCTGATTCGATAGCTGGAATCTCGCCAGCTGCTTCGTATCGTGCTCCTAGGTGCACCAAAAGAGTAGCATCTCCCCCATCGTCTAAGATCAAGTTGGGGCCAGATTCACCCGGCCAACGCAACGCCTGTTCGGTGCACCACCAATACTCTTCAAGCGTTTCCCCCTTCCAGGCATACACAGGTACTCCTGATGGTTCATCTTGGGAACCCATCCGGCCAACAACAACGGCCGCTGCTGCTTCATCTTGAGTTGAAAAAATATTGCAAGAAACCCAACGCACATCAGCGCCTAGGTCTGCAAGGGTTTCGATTAACACAGCCGTTTGCACTGTCATGTGCAACGAACCCATTATCCGGGCACCTTTTAGTGGTTGGCTATCGATCCCTCGGGCCCGCAAAGTCATTAATCCTGGCATCTCCACTTCAGCCAGTTCTATTTGCTTTCGACCAGCGTCGGACAGACCTAGATCAGCTACCTTGAAATCATTTTTACTAGCCGTCGACAAAGGCATAAGCACTCCTACATGGGACCCGGACAAGGGCAGAAACGATTAGCCTACTTGAAGCATCTTAATTCACCTATAGGTCAATTTAAGTTGACAAGTACTCTTTAAGCTGAATCAAAATTTCAATCGGTCCCGGGTCTTGTCTACGCATTGCAGCCATCCGCAATGAAACTTGATCTCCCAGTAATATCAAGTCAAACAGTTGCGCAAGTTTTCCTTCACCAGACGCTTTGATATCAAAAATTTTACCCTCGACGCCCACAGCGGCTTTCCGATTGAACTCAAACCTTCGACTAATCTGAGGGTGCTCATAAGCATGTCTTAGATGAATAATAGAAATGTTCGAGTTCTGAGGTCCACCGATGCCGCTCCACCCTGCAATTTCATTGTGACAGAGCTCAGGCATTGCATTAGAAAAAGCTGGAACTTTCACATTTTCATTAATCTGATTTTTCCAACGCAACGCCGCTACGGGACCGATATCTCCACCACCATAAATGAGCGGAACTGAGCCATTAATTTTTTCTGCTAGTTCTTCAGTTATGTCAAGCTCTTGGGTGAAACTGTTTCTTCGCAAAGTTAGCTGCTTAATGGTGTGTTCGATTTCTTCTTCAATCCCAGAAATGAGGCCCATTTGGTTCAAAGCAATTAGAGGAGGAATTGATACTGCCCCGACCGCCGCCCTGGGCATCGGAATTGATTCATCAATTAGGTACCACGGGCAACCCCATTTAGAAGCAAGATCTAACAGCGCTCCGCCTGAGGTAACGACTAACAGATGAGCACCTTTTTCTTTCGCTTGAGAGGCCGCTTCTAAAGTTTCTTCGGTATCGCCGCTGAAAGAAACAACGATCGCTAACGTCCGGTCTCCAACAAATGCTGGGACCGTATAGGATTTAACGACAGTTACTGGAACAGACATCAGCGGTGCCGCTACGGCCTGCAATATGTCACCTGCAATTCCTGAGCCACCCATTCCGATCGCCACAATATTGTCAATACTGCTGGCTGGAGGAAGCGGCCGTTGCAGCAAGCCGCTCTCCATGGCCAATTCTAGTTGTTCAGCTAATGAAGCCACAGCACTCCACATGCCCAAATGATCTGGCGGCTCAGCCATCCACTGCCTCAAAAGTCGGCGACAACTTTTCTTCGCTAATTTTTTGATCAAGCCGCTCTCTGTCTTGTTCACTTAGCGTTGCAGCTTCTTCGATAATCAGCACCGGAATGTTTTCCCGAATTGAGTAGGTTCGTCCGAGCCGGTTGTTGTACAAAATTTCTTCTTGTTGGAAGTAATAGAGGGGTCCCTTGTCTTCAGGACAAGCAAGAATCTCTAATAGTCCTGGATCAAGAGACATTTAGGTGCTCCTTTGAGCGTTGCTTCATGGTTCTTAGGGTACGGCAGCTAACCGTCGAAAAGGGGCAACAACTCTCTTATGTGCGCTTCAACTTGATCCTGATCTTTAGCTTCAAGGTTTAGCCGTAACAATGGCTCCGTGTTCGAAGGCCGAAGGTTGAACCACCAATCCCCACAGTCAACAGTAAGACCGTCTAGGAAATCTTGCTCATAGGACGCGTAAGCTTTTGCTACCCGTTCAATTACCCGGTTAACATCAACCACTTTCGTATTGATTTCGCCAGAGGAACTGTAACGGTCCAAGGGCCGAAGTAAATCCGACAGAGCCGAACCAGACATACACAATTGCTCAAGAACCATCAAGGCTGCAATTAAGCCAGAATCAGCTCTATAGTTTCTTCGAAAGTAGTAGTGACCACTGTGCTCTCCTCCAAAAGCTGCTCCTGTCTCAGCCATAATCGACTTAATATAGCTATGTCCTACTTTGGTGCGGATCGGATCCCCGCCACTTTCCAGAATTGCTTCACGAGTGGATTTAGAGCAAATCAAATTGTGCAAAATTGGTCCCGGCCCCTCGGCACGAAGAACCCCAACAGCTACTAACGCTGTCGTCATCGAGCCGCTCACCAATTCGGCGCGTTCGTCTACTAAAAAGACTCGATCAGCATCCCCGTCGAAAGCCAGTCCAAGGTCTGCACCAACTTCCAAAACTCGCCGTTGGAGGTCAACTAAGTTCTCTGGCTGGAGTGGATCAGCAGGATGATTAGGGAAAGTACCATCTAATTCTGGGTACAAAAACTCAATTTCAAATGGCAAATTCTTAAACACCGGCGGCACTACGTAGCCACCCATACCATTAGCAGTATCCACAACTACTTTAAGCGGCCGCAAATTCGTTAAATCAATGAATGAAAGAACGTGTGAAACGAATTCTTCCATCAGATCCACACGAGATAGGGCACCCGGCCTTTCAGCTACCCTTATCTCACCCGATGCAATCGCTTTAATCTGCTCGAGGCCACTTTCTTGGCTGATCGGAGCAGCACCAGGGCCACATAACTTAATACCGTTATACCCAGCCGGGTTATGCGATGCAGTGAACATGGCCCCCGGTATGTTCAATACTCCGGAAGCAAAGTATAAAAGATCAGTTGATGCGAGATCTATGTCCACTACATCAACACCCTGGGACATAACGCCTTCGGCAAAAGCCGCTGATAACTCTATACCTGACTCTCTCATATCTCGACCAGTCACTATACGATCGGAGGCACAATATCTAGCAAAAGCAGCTCCCAAGCTCCGGCAAGTCGGTGCGTCAATTTCATCGGGATACAACCCGCGAATGTCGTACGCCTTGATAATCGAGCTAAGACGCTCTGAGTTTGCTGGAGTAATCGTTTTTTTCATTTCGCTTTCCGAGGTTACTCATCATCTACTTTGGACAAATGATAGCTACCAAGTGCAGATAATCTCCTCACGATAAACACATCTCGAAGCATCCGTATCGCATCCGACAATAACTGAACTGTTGTGTCTCGCCCATTTTCAACTACTACGGGAATTTCTTTAAGCGTGAGGTGGAGCCGCTCGCCAAGATGAAACATTTCTACATCGAACCCGAAACCGTCAATGATTGACCGCGTGAAAATTTTTTCAGCAGCTAGCGATGAAAACCCTTTTAAGCCACATTGAGTGTCGCGGTATCCACCGAGCAGAACAAACCAAGTCAGAACATTGAAGCAGAGACTTCCTACCTCTCTCAAACTCGAAGCTTGCACTATTTGATGGCTATCCGGATGTCTTCTGTTACCGACTACGATGTCCCATCCTTTTTCCAGTTCTTCAGCGACGTTTAAAATTTGTTTAGCAGGATAAGCAAGATCTGCGTCTGTGAAGATACAGAAGCGGCCGGCGGCGGCCAACATTCCTGCTCTCACCGCTGCCCCTTTCCCATGATTTCCATCCAACGTAATAATGAGATCTGCTCCGGCTTGGCGAGCTTCAACAGACGTAAGATCATCTGATCCGTCATCGACGACAATAATCTCAGCATCATATTTACTTGTAGCTTCACGTATTTTCTTAATCGTCTCGCCGATCGCTGACTCTGCCTGAAACGCTGGAATTACGATTGAAAGTTCTTTCTCGTGCTGCAAGATTTCCTCCGGAACCGACAGCTGCATTTGTTCCTGCCTTACAGCGGCAAACAAAACTCTTCGATACGTAACAAATCGCACAAATGAAGCAGCTATAACAGATCCGGTTTTAATAGCTGCAACGCCAAAAACACCTGGACTCACCAGTACTACTAACCCGGCGAACACCAAAAAATCCGTAACCAAAGCAGGGGTCACCGCCTTGATAAAAGCCATCGGTTGATGATCGATGAGAGAGTAAACGTCATCGTTGAATGTGACACGTCTGTGCATTAAGAACGACATCGCTGCTGCCAATACAAGCGACACGACAGAAGCCAGATACCAGTTTCTGTGCCACCAGATACCAAGCCCAATCAAAAGACTAAGATCGGCGACAGTAACAAGCGCTCCGACTAACAGAAACCTTCGGAGTCTGCGTTTCATACTTTCGTGTCTTTCGACGAATAGACAACTACTTTTCTTCGCTTTTCATGTCGTTTCAGGGCAACCAATATAAGAGTCCCCAATATTGTCACGATCAACCCGAAATTCTCTACGGAAGTCCGGCCATATCTCAACTCGACTTTGCTCTCTGATGGAATCACAACCATCCAATTTGGAGTAATACGAAAGGGTCCATCGGCGCCAGACACAGACCAATTTGGAAAATAAGATGTCTTGATGACGACCGGTATACCAACTTCATCAACTCTGAAGGAGATTACTTCATTGCTGATACTGACTTCGGTAATTTTCAGCCGTTCAAGTTTTCGTGAAGATTGGTTACCAAACCTCAGAGGCGAAGAAAGATCATCAACTTCTTCTACAGAAACACGGGACCAACCGTCAGGCCCATCATCGGCTATTGGGATAAGCCATCTGCTCTGATCATTAAACCAATTCACCGCCGGATCTATCCACGAACGCTTACCTAAGAAAGATCCTTCGCTTACTAACGGCTCATACGCCAGTCCTTGCACTATTGAGCTGTCCTGCACTAGAAAAACTGTCCATGGGCCGGACTGAGCAATTACTTTTAAGTCTTCTGAAAAAACTTTTGACTCCGAGACGGCTTCATCGCTATAGGCGAGGTAGTACCTAACTCCAGACATTTTCATATGCGAAATTCCTTGCGGAATGTTCAGTGACGAATACGGGAGATCACGCATCGGCCTAGAAGGGCTCGACGAAAGCTCCGACTGCATCAAAAAGTGAAATGGAACCGTCTGAGACGACTCAAAATAGAGACCTTCCATCGACCCGATACAGCCTTCTGTCCAATATGGCAGAAGCATCGGTGCCATAGGTGTTCCATAAGATCCAAGCTCATCCTTGTCGTATTCCCAGAGAGCTCGACCACAGCCATGGTCTTTGCCTACCTTTTTCATTGTCTGAATCAAGTCGTTAAATGTTTCCGATGCAGCACGATTCTCATATCCAGAAAAATTCCATTCTGCCCAACCACTAACGAAATTTCGGTCTTCGGCTGAAACTGAAAGAGGACCCCATTGAAAGTCATTATCTGCGTCATAGCTACCACCTGGGGATGTGCCAAGGTAGAGACTGGTTCCAGCTAATGCGATCCCAAGAGCAACAATGGGCGCAGCATAGATAACTAAGCGGCCTTTATGAGTCCCTGGAACTGCACTACGGCCCGCCCTACGCTGGCTACAAGCAGCTTGAAACAGGTACCAAAATCCCCAACCAGCAAGCAAATACAGGCTGAGGTACCAAAATGGCAGCAATCGGGCATTCCAAATCCGATCTTGTGGCCATTGTGCGAAAGCGATTGCTAGACAGCTACTCAACGCAACCAAAAAAATAATTGAGCGTTCCCAGCGGAAAAGTCCCGCCACCGCACCGAAACCGGCCAAAGCTAGTAGCCAAGTAATACTTATCCGAGACCCAGCTCCACTCAGCTCTGCCGGAAAAAATAAATTTTCTCTTAACTCAGTTAATTTTTCCCATCCCATGTCGTTCAGATAATCGCGACGTAAATAAAATGGCAGAACCCAAAAAGCCGACAGCGCACCGCCAAGAAGCCCAACGGTTAACGCCCTGAATGCTCCTCGAAACTCAAGGCAGAGAAGACCCAAAACAAAAAACAAAGCAACCATCAGCGCCGCGAAAGGCTGATCAAGTAAACGCCACAGCACTATCTCAGCGACTGCGAAGCTACTAAAAAGCAACCATGCCTTTGACACTCCGAGTAGTTTTGGAATTCGGTGAATACCAGCCGCTAAAACCATTAACACGGTGCCGGCAATCGCAAAGATTAAAGTCACTAAATGACACAGCGCAACCACGGCTAACGCAACGGACGCCAATGTTCTTAATTCGTTGACCTCTATAGCCCTATAAACCAAGCCCAAATAAACGAGAGTGCAGGCAAGCCCAATCGAAAACGCAAACTCGCCAGCCAAAGTAGAAGCTATGTTGCCACCATAGATAGTGAAATTAAAGTCAAAGACAAACAGAAAACCAGCAACAGCGCTTAACGCTGGAAGCGGAAAAGGCCAGCGACTAAGACGCGCCAGAAACCAAGCAGCCGCCGGCATCAGAGCAACCCCAGCGACGGCAACCAGTTTAAAAGCTACCCCGTAAGGCAAGAGCAGATCTACAGCAACAATCGCCAGATACGGCAAGAACATATAAAAATGCATTGCTGGGAAACCGGCGTACCAATCGCCGCTCCATCCGCGTAACTGGAAATTAGGAAGCAACTCATCACGCAAAAAAGCAGGTCCCCAAACATGCGCTCCCATATCGCCGCCGGTTGGGGTCGTTGAGGAAAATATATTCTGAGGGCTGAGCCTCCAAAAAATCGATAAGCAAGCGATAAGAACGATGCTGATCGTCAACCATTTCTCTAGCTGTGGAGATCTCAAGCGTCTTGTGTCGTCTCGACTGTTACTTGAAACGCATCCGATCTTAAACATCTAGCCCCATCTTGGCATTTATAAAAGCAAATCAGAAGGTGACTCCACTCATAACAATCATTAAGCCCGAAAAATTAAAACTAATATGGGCGATGAGTGGCAGCGTTGTCGAATCTTTTTTCCACCTTAGAAGCCCAAATACTATGCCAACAAACAGCAAGCTTGGAAATTGAGCTAGATCAAAATGGCTTAACGCAAACAACAATGAAATAAGCGCTACCGACTTGGTACCGCTCCAACGACGAATTGTTAGCGGCAGCAGAACCCCGCGATATAAAAGCTCGTCGGCCAGTGGCAACAGACAACAGGAGAAGATAATCAAAATAAATATTTGATTAGTTCCGGAAAAGGAATCAACGAACAAACGTGTACTGCTTAAACCGTCTGAATCACTGGTCGAACCCAGAACCAGGTAGTCAAACATTATAACTATCGCTTGGCAACCGACTCCTATAAGAAATGCCATTACCGCTAGACGCAACTTCCAATGATCCAGTCGAAGAACCCGGAGAGGCGACCGTCCATCTAAGCCAGCGGAAATAAATGCACCGCCAATTAAAGCAATAAGGAACGGCAGCGCAAGCACCACAGTTTCATGCCCTTTCAAATCGGCAGGGCTACTGACATCTAACCCAGATGTGGCAAAAGCTAAAATCGAACCAATAAACCCGCAACCCAACGCGACAAAAAGAACGCGCCCAACTCGGCGGGCGGGAGCGAATTCATTGTTCTCTTCTGTCATCTCAGAAGCATCTATCATTTATCGGGGTACGAAGGCCTCCGACGCCATAAATCTCAAATTGGTAACCTGTTGCCTTTGATCTTCGCATGACCATCCATGGGGAGGGCGAAATTTATCTGCATGCTCAACACATAACTCCAAGAGATTAGAGTCGTGTTTCTCAGAAGTCCATCGAAGTACCACATGCCGATCTTCATAGGCAAAAAGCAAAAGCGCTTCCGCATCGTTGCCACAAAGAGGCCGGCTACATATTCTTTCCAAACTAGGCACGACCTCTAAGATAGCTAGACTTTGCACCCCTGTCTGGGACCCTAAGACCTGTTTTCCTGCTTCCTTCTCATTTTCGGCATCGGTTTCAAGCTCATGCCGACGTAGCATATCCAAATGGCTTCCGACGCCCCTGAAACTGGTACCAGTGAACGCCGTAAAGGCCGAGAAGGTTGGCCCCGTTGGTCTCTTTGGATTTTACTCTCACTGATTCTCGCTTCAATCCTTCTCCCTGGGGTACTTAATCGCGAGGACCGCAAGAGTCTTGACTACAGCGTGTTTATTGCTGAAGTCAGCGCAGGAACCGTTAACTCGGTAGAGGTAACCAACGAAACCGGAACCATTGAGGGTGAGCTCTTAGATGGCGATCTCTTCACCACGAAAGGTCCGGTCGAACTACCAGCGGTCGATCTCGAACTTCTTAGAGACCGCAACGTTGATGTCCAATTCAAAACTGAAAGCTCAAATCCAATACTGAACCTCCTACCGCTATTTCTTCCATTTGCCTTAATAATCGGTCTTTTCTGGTGGATGCAACGCCGAGCGCAGGGCCAGATGTCTGGCATCATGTCAATCGGCAAGAGTAAGGCTAAGACCTACACAACCGAACGACCTGATACCGGATTTAACGATGTTGCCGGCTACGAAGGAGTGAAACAAGAGATAACAGAGATTGTTGACTTCCTAAAAGAGCCTGAGCGTTTCACGGAAATTGGTGCACGGATACCAAAGGGTGTTCTACTGGTTGGGCCGCCCGGCACCGGCAAAACCTTGATAGCAAGAGCTGTGGCAGGCGAAGCTGGGGTGCCTTTTCTTTCTGTAACTGGTTCAGATTTCATGGAAATGTTCGTTGGAGTAGGAGCGAGCAGGGTCAGAGATTTATTCCAAACTGCCAAAAAATTAGGCAGTGCTATTATTTTTATTGATGAAATCGACTCAATCGGCAGGAAACGTGGTGCAGGGCTAGGAGGCGGCAATGATGAACGGGAGCAGACCTTGAACCAGATGCTCGCAGAAATGGATGGTTTCGAGGCCACAGAAGGCATCGTCATGATGGCAGCCACCAACAGGCCAGATGTTTTAGACCCTGCTCTGCTTCGCCCAGGCAGATTCGATCGTCAAGTCATTGTTCCTCTCCCTGAATACAGCGAGCGGCTCTCGATCCTGAAAGTGCATGCAGAAAGCAAAAAAGTTGATACCGCTATCAACTTTGAAGCAATGGCAAAAGGCACGCCGGGTATGAGCGGAGCAGATTTAGCAAATCTAGTTAATGAAGCAGCACTGCATGCCGTTCGCAGAGACTCGAAACAAGTCGAACAAGAAGATCTTGAAGCGGCGCGAGACAGAGTCTTAATTGGCCAACGCAGAGAATCTGTCGCTATGTCCGATGAGGAGAAAACCGCAACTGCATACCACGAAGCAGGTCATGCTCTGGTAGCAACGCTTTTACCCCATGCTGACCCGGTCCACAAAGTAACTATTTTGCCGACAGGTCAAGCTTTAGGAGTAACTATGCAGCTCCCAGAGGAACGCCACGCATACACAAAGGAATACATAGAGGACAGGTTGGCGGTTCTATTCGGCGGAAGAATGGCTGAAGATAACGTATTCGGAGTGACCTCAACTGGAGCTTCCAATGATCTGATGCAAGGCACAGAGTTGGCTCGAAAAATGGTGACAGAATGGGGCATGAGCGAAAGAGTCGGACCGAGAGCTTGGGGCTCGAACGCTCAAATTTTTCTTGGCGATGATCTAATGAGCGGAAGAGAATATAGCGAAGATACTGCGCGCATCATCGATGAAGAGGTCCAGAGAATCCTAGTTGAGCAAGAGCATCGAGCTAAAAAAACTCTGGTAGAAAATCGAAGCGCTCTTGACCGTATTGCAGCTGCTCTTCTCGACAAAGAGACGATCGATGGAAACGATATCGCTAAGTTGATTCCAGAGCCTTCGCCCAATTCAGTAGAGAGTCTAAATGCAGACCTGGACACCTTAGGCCCAGAGGTCTAGTCTCTCGGCGATCTTTTCCTGAAGATTGGAAATGCCAACTATACGACTAGAGCTAAAGCCCTGGCTAGTTCTCCCACTTCGATCTTTCCAGTCCAACCCTCAACAACATTTCCATCTCCTTCAACTAAAACCGTTGTCGGAACAGTATCAATTCCATACTTTCTGTGAAGCTCTGGATTCTCCCCATATTCCACTTCAGCAACAGCCACATTAGCTCCCGCCGGGCCACGCAATAAAGCTAGAACGGTCGAGCAGCTTCTACAGGTCGATTCCGTAAATATTATTATTGCGGCCTCTGATTCAAGCCCGAAGTCTTGCGGCGGAACCAGAGTTGGGAGTTGATTACGCTTAACCGAAAAAGGGTTCTCTACCTTCCGTCGTTCCACGATTACTGCAATGCTTACGGATACTAAGATAAGAGTCAAAGCTATAAGTAGTCGTACCATCAAAAAATTTACCTTACTTCAAAACCCCAACTTTGGACTCGAACTCAATAATTTTTCACTCTTCGATTCCCGGATGACATCTACCAATATTTCATCTTTTGCCGACACTACCAGCGCAGCAGAAACATAATCGTATAGAAGTCGAACTGTCGAGTTCGCCTCTAGTAAACCGCTGTCAATTAACTCGCCACCAATATCTTCAATTTTTACTTGGGTATCATTTCCAGACAAATTACTGACTGTGACAAGTGTGTTTGAATTTTCCCAATGTGAGAGCACTACCGCCCATCTCAGCCTGGGAACTGAATTGCCCGACGAAATAGTCCTCTCCACAAACAAATCTCGTTCAGGTGGTACCTCATCTGTTTGATCAATAGCCGAATGAGACGCCATAATTTTTTTGAGCGAAGTTACGAGCCCTGATACAACCGGAACTCCTGAAGGTGACTCGACAATCAAAACGTTGGCATTCAGTGCAACCTCAAGTGACCCTTGCGCCGGCGCCTCCATGTGAATAGGTAAGGTAAGAACATCGAAGGGTCCAACTAAATAATCCTGCCCATCAGTTCGGCCTTCAGGATTACCCGAACTGACAGTGATTTCCGCCACTAGCTCTGTCGGGTTGTAAACTTGTAGATAACTGCTTTTGGCATGGTCAGATGCTTCTAACGAATGACTCCATCTCAATGCTTCGTTGCTTCCCGCTAAGCCTGTGGAAAATCCGCGATCATCATCTACCCCGTCAAAAGTTTGGAAATAATCAGCAACGACTTTGCCGACGCGTGTCGTTATCCATGTAGCTACTGTGTCCCGACGCCGGACTGCCTCTCCAACATCGACTCTATAGTTGCCACCCGCTGGCACAACTACCCCCTCTAGTTCCGGAACTGAGAAAATACCCGTCTCTGCCTCTGTTGCAAACTTAAAGTCGACGATTGCATCACTGGAAAGTGGGTTATATAGAACAATTTCGTTGACATCTCCCTGTTGGCTTGAACCACCTAGCGCAAAAAGCGATTCAGCTAACACGTTCGTGCACGGTGACTCATCTGTGCCGAGTTCCGAGGTAAATTTTCTAGTCACCGCCACAGCACCAGCAGACGCTTCAACCAAAGCTGAAACCAATTCCTCACCGAGAACATCGCCAAGCTCTACCTGGTGCATTTCAAACCCTGGAACTTCAAGCACCTTGAACTTATTAGCACTGGTAGCCGAAACTAATTCAACAGCAACACGAACTGGCTCAGCACTAAAATTAGTTATTGTTAAATCAGCTGTCGCCTCAATTCCTTTTTGATTTATACGTCTTAGATGCACCGCTGGACAGAACCAAGTTGATGTCAGAGTATTTTTTTGGTCCACTACTGGGTCAATACGGAGGTCTTCTATTTCCTCTTCGGACTCCTCATCGGACTCTGTCATGCTGATGTCGTAAGAGATACCAGCGACCAGAATTAGTGGAAGTACTGCGCGAGCTGCTATCGAGAATAACTTCATTGAGCTCGCCCAGACTCTGTTGCTTCATTCGCCAGTGGTATTAAATCTTTTGAGTAAGTTCGTTGTCTGCGCATCGCAAACCTTAGAACTAACATCCAGCTCACTATCTGCAGTACCACTTCATATCGAATGTGTCTCGGACGCGAATAGAAAAGCGCTGCTGGGCCAGTAGCTTCAGAATCGAACCTCATTGCCCATCCAAAAGACAATTGGGGTTTTAGAATGTCTTCACCTATATAAAGTCGCCAATTTTGATCAAATTCTTCAGCAACTTGCACCGCACCAAATCCAAGCCGGCCATGTTGTTCAACTAAGGACCTGCGGTCTGTGAGAACCGGAATACCGCTCGTAAGGTCAGAAATAACGAGCTGCGATAAGTCAGTCATACCATCAAGCGCAGCACCATCATCGAACTGGGCTCGAGTTGCGAACCAGGATTCGTTCTCAAACACCAGAACCGCTGGGTCCGCAGCTATGGGTCGAAGATCGATATGGGATCTAACCGAATTTCTGATCCGTGGGTCTAAAGGGCTCTGAACTCCATGGCCGAATGATGGAGCTGACTCCTCAACAACAACTACGTAACGAATTCCGAAAGGCGCAAGTAAACGGCCCAGTCTCGAAGTGCCTCCACTCAACCCCAGCTCTACGGTATTGACAAGTTGTTGCACCCCAGCTGTTGGAACGCCCGCCCATTGATAGCGAATATCTGGGTATCCACCCACTGATGAAGCAATACTCAAATTTTTAGCGCTCGTTCCCATGTTTTCCAAGCGCCAAGACGCCAGCGGTAAGATCGATTCGTCGCCAATCCAAAGAACTCGATAAGAAGGCCCAACATTTCGATCATCTATTAGCGATAACGCAACTTCTAGATCATATTTCGGGGTTTCCCATCGCCCATTTTTTGCTGCTCCCAGAAGTGGCAGGAGCCCCAGAATAAATAGTGTGATGCCAGTCGTTACGAGGAGTCGGCGCCATGAGGCTTTAATTCGGTAGGCATCTTTTTCAAAGCTGGCGCAACCGATTGAAGCCGCCCAGCAAACACCAACAGCGGCGACGAACAAAGCCAACTCTCGCAATCTGACAGAAGGGCCGATCGCTGCAGCCAGTAAGTTATCCGATGCTATCCATGCAAAGCCGAAACCTAAAAGGCATAGACTCCATGCCTGCGTCGCTAAACAGAGAGCTCTGCCTCGACTAATTAAAAGCGATATGGTCGCCAAAACTAATGGTGCAAACTGGAGCCATGGAACTTTTCCACCTTCCAGTTCAAAAGATACAAGTCGGTAGAGCTCCGTCGGTACCGCTTGGTTTACAGCTCCAAAAAGATTGTCTACCAGGCTTCGATAGTCATGGAATGCCAGCCACCATGGCATGTGCATGATACCCGCCACTATGCAGGCGGAGAGACTTAGGTATAGTCGCTGAAATCTGTTCCTAAGCCCCCCAGACCCAAAGCAGCAGAGTACAACTCCGATACAAGCAGCGAAGACTAAAAACATCGCTTCGAAGGCTGTGATAACCGCTATTAAGAGCGCCAACGCAGCTACTTTTTGAAGAGGTTCAGTTCGAATATTTCCCAACCGTGACTGGCTTCCTTTGCCTCCTTCAGGCCTGTCGTCAACAAGTTCAATTATTCTTCGGAGTAACAGCGGCAACACGGCATAGAACAATAAGCCGTTCCAACGACCATTTTGCAACGCATAGTATGGCAACGGATTAGCAGCGTAGAGTGCTATCGCCACTAATCGACTTCTTCGGGTACCCGATAGGCCAGCAAGCCTCCAGATGTTAAACAGCCCGATGGGGAGCAGGCCTATGATTAGAACATGTCTCAGAAGCTCAGATGCTCCACCAGTCAAAGTGCTTCCTGCGCCAATTAACCCCAGCGCAGCAGGGCCAAGCCCAGCCACCCCTGTTCCTACTTCTCGCCATCCGCTCCAATAGGAATTTAAAAGTTCACCAGCTTGCGGAAAGTCTCCAAATTGACCAATCGCCGGTACTCCTTGTGTAATCAGATGGCGACTGCCGAAGGCGACCACTAGCAACACTACGAACCAACCAGCCACAACTGTTTGCAGAGAAGCAGACTTTAATTGAGACGCAATCTTCCTACGTCGATTTTCAAATACGACGAGACTTAATTCTCCACCAATTTGGCCCCTCAAAAAAGACTTCAAGCGAACAGAACCTGATACTTGCAGCCGCCGCAAGTCACGATCTCTCACTAAGCGATATCTCTTGATCTGCTTTCGAGCCCTTAAGATCGGGATAATACGTGCGGCATTCCAAAGCCAGGCAGCAGCAACATCGCCGGCTTGACGAACTCTTCCCGCCATCATGCTAAAAATAATTTCAAGAGCAGAAATCAGAAGAGCGAATGGTAGAACGCTTAGTAAATGAAGCCAGCCGTAGCACTTGCTTGTCGTGTAGAGCCGATACCTATGAACATCTTTTCGAGGATTTCTGGTAGCAGTGCGACCATTGTAGCCGCCTCGCTCACGGGCTACTGCCGACGGCACAACAAGGATTCGCCCGCCTGCTAACTGAGCACGCCAGCAGAAATCAGTTTCAATCCCATAATGCTCTATCAACGGGTCAAAACCGCCAATGCTGCCAAACAAGTCGCTTCGAACAAGCATCGCTGCTTTTGAAACTACAAAAGCGTCTCGTACTCGATCATGTTGCTGTTGATCTAACTCTCCAGGTTCGACAAAAGGCTCCATTTCCCCCAGGACATCGATACTCGCGCCCATATTGAACAGTCGCTCGTTGTCAGACCACATAACTAGCTTTGGTCCAACTACTCCAGCATTAGATATCACCGCTTCGTTGACAAGAACACTGACAGTCTGAGGTTCTAAGTAAACGTCATCTTGAAGAAAAAGATAAAAAGAAGATCCAGTAGCCGCCTTCATCACACAGTTCGCCGCCACACCGAAGCCTCGAGCCTCTTGGTCTTGCAAAACTATTGAGTCCGGAATAAGAGCATTCACGCGCTCAGCTACTGATTCAAAGCCGGTGTCCACTACCAAAACTTTAAGATTTTCATAATCTTGGTTCGCTAGCGATGCGAGAGTCTCCTCAAACCAATCCCCCGGATCGCGCGCCACGAGCACAGCGACAACAGGAGGCTGAGATCTCACGGGATTAGTCACGAACTAGAAAGCTACCGCGTCTCGAAGCGCACCCCGACGCAGCTTCATAATCCTGACAATTTTTTAGTATCAAGTGCCTGCAGATACAGTCATGGAACGACTTCTATCGCCACAACGGTTTTTTTGGCAACACTGCTCCGAAAATCAGGGGTATCGCCGAAAGGAAAGCTGACTCCGTCATCCCATACCAGCCAATAACCCTCTCCAGTATTAGAAACAGCCATTCCACTGGTGGGCCGCCTATTCGTATCACCTCCACGCGATCCGAAAAAACCTACTGATCCAAAGGCAAACACGCCTCCATCAGATGCCACAAACCAGTAGCCCTTGCCATCGGGTGCAGCAGCCATGGAAGTAATAGGCATATTGAGTCGGATTCCCCCGGTTGACCCGTAGAACTGTGCATCTCCAAAAGAAAAAATTCCGCCATCAGAAGCCACGAGCCAGTAGCCCCTACCCGATCGGGTTGCTTCCATGCCGACTACAGGCTTGTTCAAAGCCACTTCGCCCATTGACCCGTAATAGCTTGCAGAACCAAATGTAAACACTCCGCCATCTGCGCTAGCCAGCCAATAGCCTCGCCCATCCGGATGCGGAGTTATAGCAACTATGGGGGCCGCTAACGAGACCGCAGCCAGATCACCATAATGTTGTGCGTCTCCAAAAGAAAAAACTTCACCTGCTGAGGACACGAGCCAATACCCACCAGCGGTAGGAATCCCAGCTATATCCACAATGTCGCCGGTTCGGTTCACTTTCTTGGCATCACCAAAGTGTTTAGCTGTTCCAACAGCAAGAACTCCTCCGTTGCTTTTCGCTAGCCAAAAACCAGGATCGCTATAATCAGGGAACTGAGGAAATTGATACCAATCCGACTTAAGCGAAAATTTCTTTCGGAACTGATCGCCACGCCAATTTGCTATATCAAGAGTTGCGTCCGCCTTAGTACCCAAAAACACAATTTGCCGGGTGCGGCCACCCCATGGCCCCAGTCCATTACGAAGAGTTACACGAATTCCTTTTAACTCACCAATCTCAGGAAACATGCCCTCAATCTCACTTCGACGTATTTCTTTCGTCCAAAGTTTCTGAGGATTTTTTTCGTATGCATCACCTAAATCTTCAACTGCTTTAAAACCAGAATTTTCTTCGAGCGGAGCCGTATAGCCACCACTACTCGAACCAAATTCCGTTAGAGGAATCGAGCCGTTAGAAGAGAGGAGGATCTGCCCTGCGGTAGCCCGGACTGCTGAGGTAGTCGTCCAGTACGTTTCTCCGAAATCGATGGGAACACCATTTATGGCTGCTCCTCCGTAGACCTGACACGAAATGGTGTCGCAGGTGTCCGTAAAATAGTTTTTAGCCAACCGACTGGCTGATATCGCCAGCAGGTACGTTCTAGCTGCTACAGCCTGTGCCTCCAGCGCCTCCATCCCGGAACCGCCACCCTCGGTTCCCCAGTAGGATGGCATTTCTTGTTGCACTACGCCTCGAAGGTACTCCTCCATCGGAACTCGATTAAAGGTGTACTGGCCTCCAATTTCGACCATACCGATGGCACCTCGGTAGTGTCTCCTGGAAAATTCAAGCGCAGGGTTTCCGGGAACACACCGAATAAGCACTAGGAGTTGATTCAGGTCATCAACTGACGTATCCGGGTTAGCTGGAATTGCTTCAACGTAAGACTTACCCGTGTGGTGAAGCCTCCCAGGCTGATTAGTTGCGACATCGACTCCTGGATTATCGCAACCCGTTGTCTTTCTATATGAAAAATTGGATGGAGCGACCGCAACTATTCGAACGACTTCGCCAGCTTGAAATTGGACCCCTTCAACCGTGTAAGGCGACCCAGACGTGATTAAAACATCTTGACGGTCATTCCCGCTCACTTGAACTCGAACGTCACTATTTCCTGTCGTGCTTAATACTGTTCCTGAGTAAAAATGTTGCAATATTTGCTCATGGTTCCACCCATAGTTAACTGCATACCCAAGCGCGCCCCATTGCTGTAGTCCTCGACCATGTCCCCACCCACGACCCTCTACGGTAATCGTTTCAGGAGCGAGCGCTGTCGCACTACTTGCCGGGATAACAACAGCGGTAGCAGCTACCAGCAGCGCCAGTAGGCACCTCAGTAACCGTATACAACTCATAAGATCTCATTCCTAAAACACTTTATTCTCTCAACATGTCCAAAAGGGCTGAAATTTCCTAGCGACACAAAAGCTAAATCTCTAGAGGCTGCAGATAACACTGGCATCATGTTGTAGCCACCATCGACTTTAGCAAAATATTAGTTAGGGCTTATCCAGGATTACACGCTTGCGCATCTAACCAATGTCATATTGACTAAAAAAACTTTAAACGCCCCTATTTTGACCGAGCTTTGCTTTCTCTAACTCAAGGTCATGATCTACCATCATTGTCACTAAATCACGAAAAGATACTACAGGCTCCCACCCAAGCTGCTCTTTCGCTTTTGATGCGTCACCCACAAGAAGGTCTACTTCAGCAGGTCGAAAGAAGCGCTCATCAATTTTGACGTAGCGCTCCCAATCATCCATACCTGCTGCTTCAAAAGCTAGCTGAACAAATTCACTCACCGCATGAGTTTCACCCGTAGCCACAACAAAATCATCTGGTTCATCTTGTTGCAACATCAGATACATTGCTTTCACATAATCGCCAGCAAAGCCCCAATCTCGTTTCGCTTCAAGATTCCCAAGGGACACATGATCCTGCAAACCAAGACTTATTCGAGCGACCGCATTTGTCACTTTTCGAGTTACAAATTCGATCCCACGACGCGGTGACTCATGATTAAACAAAATCCCGCTGCAGGTGTATAGGCCGTAGCTTTCTCGGTAATTAACAGTGGTGTGATGACCAAAAACTTTGGCAGATCCATATGGGCTACGTGGGTGCAGCGGGGTGAGTTCTGTTTGAGGTGTCTCTCGAACTTTACCGAACATTTCGCTAGATGATGCTTGGTAAAAGCGAATCGGATTGTTTTGGCCGCCAACTAGTCGAATAGCCTCAAGAAGTCTCAGCACACCAAGCCCAGTGATGTTGGCTGTCAATTCAGCTTGCTTAAACGAAAGTGCCACAAATGAAATAGCGCCGAGGTTGTAAACTTCATCTGGCTGCGTGTATTCGAGAACCGCTATCAAAGATGAAAGATCTTGGAGATCACCTTCAACCAACTCCACATATGGGAATTGAGAGCTGATCAATTCTGCTCTCGGGTTTCTCTGACCTTTCAATAGGCCATAAATTTTGTATCCCTCGTCGTGAAGGACTTCCGCCAGATACTGACCATCCTGACCAGTAATACCTGTGATAAGGGCAGTTCGCACTTTGCGTTCTCCGCGTTCTTAAAGTTAGTCGTCTGTCGCAGCCTATTGCCACTTGGTACTTTGTTGGCGCACCCTTACGATTCCGGTCACTCTTTAGGTATAAATTTTATGTAGCTAGGTCTTTATAGACATTAATTAGACCGCTAGTTGTTGACTCCCAAGAAAACTCCGCTGCTCTTACCTGACCCTTTTCGATAAGAGTCTTCCTAGTCTCTGGCGAAGACAGAATATGCAGTATCCCAGTAGCTAGCTCGTGGATATCTCCTGGCTCTACTAAAACAGCGGCATCAGCAGCTACTTCAGCCAGTGAACCACCGGTGGTTGTAATCACCGGTGTTCGCGCCGCCATTGCCTCTATCACGGGCAGACCAAAGCCTTCGTACTCGCTCGGGTGAGCTAAAAGCGAGGCATCTGCGAGAAGGCGGTCACGCTCTAGGTCGTCCACACGGCCAATTCGCAGAACTCGCTTCTGCGCTGATAGCGGAAGTTTTTTAATTGCAGCCTTGACAGCTCCTTCATCATCGCCAGGAGGCCCGACGATGTAGAGCTCCATTTCTTTAAGCTCTTCACAAACTAGTTCGAAAGCTTGCACCAAAGTAGGGATACGTTTTCGATGAACTGTCGCTCCGAGCGCCAAAATAAAATCTTTGGCATTATCTCTCTCAGATGTCTGAACGCTTTTAATATGAACTCCAGGACACACGACGACTATTTTTTCCGCTCCATACCTCTGAGCTATTTCTTCTGCTACATAGTTAGAAAGTGCATGGATAGTAGCGCCGCTTTGAACAGCGTCGGCTACTGCTCTATCAAATCGCGCCACTGGTGCTGGAGCCGCCACCGGGTCATGCACAAAAGAAAGATCATGAACTGTTACTAATCGGGGTGCCTTCGACGGTGGAACTAAATAGTTCGTTCCATGCACCAGATCAATATTCCCCGTGAATTTTTCAATCAAAGGGCGTTTCGTTCTTCGCCATAAAGTCGGAGCTTGCCCAGCGGGAATCGGAACCCAAACTCCACGAGTTTCACCACGCCATCGCGCTCCAACACTTAGCGTGTATTCGATTACGTTTATAGGATCTTCATCAATGACCGAAGAATTGAGCCCTCGAACTATCTCATCGACAAATGTACCTATGCCCGTTCTAATCCCAATCAGTGGCGTAGCGTCAAGAGCAACCCGCATTGATTGGGTACGCTAGCGAATTGTTGAACGTCTAGTGCATCAGGCCTCTGGAGGGGCCAAAAAATGACCGAACCCCAAAGCGATGCAGACTTCTTTGCGTCGGTGGTCGCTGAAATAGAAAATGAAGCACAAATTAGAGCTACTAGTGGCGAGTACCCGCGTGCCCTACTTCGCACTCTCGATGAAGAATTCCGACGATGGCTTCCAGATTCAGCCAGTCAGCAAGGGATAGAAGAGTCTATTCGAGGCATCGAACTTGCTTCCTACGTGGACCCAGTGGTCCCCATCGATAGTCGATCTCGTCTAGGTCGTAAAGTTAAATACTCTATAAGGCGACTAACATATTTTTACCATAGACATATCACGCAACAAATCACTGTTTTAGGTATCCACATCACCCGGCCATTACGGCTCCTAGACGCATCTCTAAAACAACTTAGCCGCCGCTTAACTGCTCTCGAAGATTCCCTTGATGTGAACACCATCGAGCGTGAAGAGCTTTTAGCCGGCCTTTCTGGGGGCAAACTCACTGAAGATCTAAGTGCAGAAATAGTAACGGCCATGTCCTCAGTCGCCGGCAGAATATTAATGACTGATTCAGTTGATCTGGACCTACTTCGCTCATTGCAAAACCCTGGGCAATCAGCTTACGGCGTCGGACCAGCAGTAATTCCCGGGAATGACGACCTCGAACTCAGATACGAATCAGCCACGGATCACCTCAACGTGTTACCAGGTCAGTCTCTCGCGGGACTCATCCTCACCGGTATGACAGATCGACTGAGCCTCAACGAACAACTTCGCACCCTTCGAAAAGCCCTCAACAAGTGTGCACCTGGTGCTCGAATCGTAATCATCATTACGCTACCCAAATACTGGGAACAACTCTTAGGACCTGTAGGCGCAGATCTTCTCGATGGCCGTCCACTGCATCCAGAAACCTGGGTCCATTTGCTCAAACGTGAGCACGCAGAAAATATTGAGGTCTACAAAGCCTCAGATCAATCAAGTGCTCTAGTTACGGCAATCCTAAAATGACCATTTCGGTCCATCAACTAGTTCCTACAATCTCGCCTCGCGATGCGGTCGGAAATCATACTCTCTTCATCCGTTCCCTTCTTAGGGCAGCTGGATACGACAGTGACATATTTTCCATGTTTAGGCATCCAGAACTCACTGGCGAAACTTTTTACATTGACCAATTACCAGCAGACGCTGATGCGCTCGTCTACCAGTTCTCTATCGGAAGCCCAATAGCTGATCGGTGGGCGCAACATGGCGGACGGAAATTTATTAACTACCACAACATAACCCCTGTTGAATTTATCGGAAAATGGGACGGCCTACTCGAAGCAGAAGTAGAGCTGGGACGTGACCAAATGAGCAGACTTGCGAGCATCTGTGAGCACGCCATTTGTGATTCAGATTTCAACAGATCAGAACTAGATTCCCTCGGCTACAACTCTACGACAACGATTCCAGTGCTTTTTGACGTGGCTTCCGCCAACCCAGATGCTTCAACTTTAAAATCTATAAATAAGAAAAAATCAGGTCTACAAATACTGTTCGTTGGCCGAATAGCACCTAACAAAGCTCATCATGATTTGATAGCCGCCGTTCGCACGTTTCGCGACGTCTACCAAAATGATGCGCATCTCCACATCGTCGGTACTGATGGGCCACCAAATTACCGAAAAATGGTAGACGCTGTCGTGGCGCACGCAGATATGGCTGACCACGTGACTTTTCACGGATCCGTAACCCAAGAACAATTAGTAGCGTTCTACCAAGGCACTGATATTTTTCTTTGCGTTTCGGATCACGAAGGGTTCTGCGTTCCCGTCGTCGAGGCCATGCACCACCAACTCCCTGTCATCGCATACAACTCAACTGCTGTGGGTGAAACCGTCGGGCAGGGAGGTTTACTTTTAAATGATAAGCACCCTCTAACAATCGCAGCTGCTCTAAACAAGCTAAACGAGGATGGTAATCTCGCTGGGAGACTTCGCAGAGCGGGAGTAAAACGTGCGGCTTGCTTCAATCGTGAAACAACATCGAATCAATTCACCAAAGAATTTGTCGACTTGATGGGCTCACCATGATTTGGGATTCAGTACACCAATTTGTGCCTACCCTGATTCAAGGAGATGCCATCGGTGACTACACGCTTTGGGTTCGCGAGAAGCTTCTCGAAAAAAATATTCAATCAGAAATATTCGTAGGTGTTGAGAACAATGAAACTCAAAACATCACTCATTCCTTTGGTGAGATGGAAGGGCTAACTCACCCTTCGAAAAACACTCTCCTTCTCTACCACGTGGCGCAGGCCTCAACTTGCGCCCAGTTCATATTAGATAGAACTGAGCCGCTCGCTCTAATTTTCCATAACTTCACTCCGCCCGAACAATTAATTAACTGGGACGGTGCTCTAGCAGACGACCTAATGCGTGCAGAACGTGAACTCAAACAATTAGCCGAACGCGCTCAAATAGCAATATGTGACAGTTCCTATAACGCATCGGCACTAAACAAGCTTGGGCTGATCAACACGTCAGTTGTACCACTGCCCATCCGTATCAACAAACCAGTGTCGGTGGTGAAACCTTCGAATGATCCAACAATACTTTTTGTAGGCCGAATAGCCCCAAATAAGGCTTTCCAAGACATTATTGCTGCAGCAGCGCTTTTACGAACAAAGATTCCCAACGTTAAAGTCAGATTCGTCGGTGACACGAGTTTCACCAGCTACTACTCCTATCTAACTAAATTAGTAACCCAACTAGCACTGGAAGATGCTGTAACTTTCACAGGTCGCGTAACCGAGACTCAACTAGCCAAAGAATATCTTTCGGCGCAAGTCTTTTGCTGTTTGAGTGACCACGAAGGTTTCGGAGTCCCGATTCTTGAAGCCATGAAGCTCGGACTTCCTGTCATCGCGTATAACGCTGCGGCAGTTCCCGAGACTCTCGGAAGCGCAGGTTTGTTAATCGATAACAAATCTCCGACTATGGTCGCTACAGCTATCGAACGTGTCATGACTGATCAAAATCTTTCTAAGGCGATGATCGCTGCAGGAGAACAAAGAGCAGCAATATTTTCCGAAAATCACATCGCATCTAAAATTTTTTCAGCTATCAACTCAATGAGCGACTATGAAAATTGATTTTGTCATTCCACGATATGGACCGCGAGGCGGCGCCGAAAACGCCCTTGGAACAACTGCCTTAAAACTTGCTGAGACACTGGGCTGGGACATCACCGTTCACGCTACTTGTGCATCCTCGTCTTTGACCTGGTCTAACGCTGAGGAGCCTGGAATATCTCATGTTGGGAAGCTCGCTATAAAAAAATACCTTGTCGACTCAGGCAGAAGTCCAGCCTGGTCGGAACTTAACGAAAAAATCAAACAATCGCCGAGCTCCATTGATGCCGCAACCCAAGATGCATTTTTTCATCATCAAGGACCTGTTAGCGCTGCGCTAAGAGATGGCGTGGCTAATAGTGAGGCGGACTTAATAATTTTTGGACCGTACCTTTTCTGGTCCACAATTGCCGTGCTGCCGACAGTTGCTCAACGCTCAATAGTGGTGCCTGCAGCACATGATGAGCCATTCCTTCGCCTTTCAAGAGTGCGAGAAATGCTCTCTTCAACCCTGGGACTCATATACGGATGTACCGCTGAGCGGAAACTTCTCGAGAGCGTTCACCCCATCGCTCACCTCCCGCAAACTGTTCTGGGCTGGGGCATCGATGTGAAACAAGGCGACTCATTAGAAGCTCAAACAGAAGCTGGCATAGATCCCAGTCGCCCTTACATCATCTGCATTGGACGAATTGAACATGCCAAAGGAACCGTTTCACTCGCACAATTCTGGAAAAATTATTGCACCGAGACAGGGACGAACTACCAGCTCGTACTCGTCGGCGAAAATAATGCTCAAATTCCCTCAGACCACGATATCTGTGTTGTCGAAAATGCAAATGATCACACAAAATGGGGTCTGCTAAGAGGCGCTGACCTTCTCATCAACCCCTCTGCTATGGAATCTTTTTCACTAGTGATTTTTGAAGCATGGGCAGCTAACAAGCCGGTACTTGTAAACAAATACTGCGGGGCGACAAACGGGCACATAATCGATAGTTGCGGCGGTCTCACCTACGGAAGTTACCTCGAGTTTGAGTCTGCTCTTAGCCGACTCTTACACGATTCAGATCTGAGAAACACGCTCGGGCGAGCCGGAAAGGCCTTCGGCAGCAGCCGCTACAACTGGGATTCCATTACAAATAGGCTTGAAAGCTTTATCAATCGAATACTTGTTCAGAAAAGGCCCAGTTAGGATCCAGTATCTATGTCTAAAACTGTTGTGATGTCAGGTGGCGTCGGGGCGGCAAAGTTTTTGCGCGGTCTCTCAAAGATACATCCACCTGACTCAATCACAGCGATCATCAATGTCGCAGATGACTTTCGACTACATGGCCTAGCTATTAGCCCCGACATAGACACAGTTACTTACACTCTTGCCGAACAAGTCAACCCAGAAACAGGATGGGGTCAGAAAGGCGAGACTTGGCGTGTAATGAGCGAGCTCGAACGTTACAAAGGACAAACTTGGTTTAGTCTCGGAGACCTGGATCTCGCCCTACACCTTTATCGCACGCAGCGGCTTGCAGAAGGCTCAACTCTAGCTGAGGTCACCAAGGAGGTATCGGCTGCATGGGAAATCGAAGTAAATTTGCTGCCAGTCACTAATCATCCAGTTCGTACTCGATTAACTGTCGAGGGGGAAGGCGACATAGATTTTCAGGACTACTTCGTCGCGCGCCAACATGACGTCGCAATTAATGCCGTGCGATTTGATGGTGCTAGTGATGCTATTCCTGCGCCAGGAGTTCTAGAAGCCATTAATGAAGCGAGTCACATTGTGATTGCGCCTTCCAACCCAATTGTTTCGATCGGTCCACTCCTAGCAATACCAGGAATTCTCGAGGCACTAGTCCAAAACAAGGAACGAGTAGTAGCTGTATCTCCCATAATCGGGGGTTTAGCGCTTAAAGGCCCCGCCGATCGAATGCTTTCAGAGCTAGGGCACGAACCATCTGCTCTTGGAGTTGCATCGCTATATCAGCCTTTTTCTTCAGCGCTTCTTATCGATACCGCAGATAAACACTTATCAACTAAAATTAGTAATCTTGGGATAAAAGCCGTCGTAGCTAATACTGTCATGTCTGATATCTCAAAAGCTGCACAGGTGGCTCTATCCGCTATAAACGCAACCAATCCACCATTAACAGGAGCCTAGAAATTATGACACTCCAAATTTTTCCAATCCACGGAATTCCAGAGATTACAGATGACGTAGATCTTGGAGTATTAATTGCTGAAGCATGCAAAGCAGGGCCACAAGGACTTAAGACCGGAGACGTCTTAGTCGTCACACAAAAAATTGTTTCAAAAGCTGAAGGAGCGATGGTCGCTATTGACCCAACCAATCCGCTCTCTCATAAGCCACTGGTTGAACGGGAGTCTGTACGTATTCTACGCAGACGAGGAGAGCTCATAATCAGCGAAACTAAGCACGGTTTTGTATGTGCCAATGCCGGAATCGACCTATCTAATGTAGCACGTGGACAAGCAGCACTTCTTCCCGATGATAGCGACCGTTCCGCTCGAAAAATTCGTGATCGGATCAAAGGCACCTCTGACATTGAGGTCGCGATAATCATCTCAGATACTTTCGGGCGCCCGTGGCGTAGAGGTCTCACAGACGTCGCCATCGGATGCGCAGGAATCTCTGCTGTGGTCGACCTAAGAGGTAGCACTGACTCCCTAGGAAGAGAGCTAATGGTTACAGAGGTTTGTGTGGCTGATGAGATTTCTGCAGCTGCTGATTTAGTATGCGGTAAGGCAGATGGAGTTCCAGTAGCAATCGTTAGAGGCATCAACCCGTCTTGGCTGCGGGAAGGTTCGGTGCGAGAAGAAGTTATTCGTGATCCATCGGAAGATTTATTCCGTTAACAATCATCAGTGATTCTATTCCGGAATTTTCTTGTTCTTGAGATGGGTATTCTTTGGGATCACTTGGCCTGCGGCCACTACACAATCTTCGAGAATTGCTCCTTCTCCTACTCTTACATTGTCCGCTAGAATAGATCGCGTTACCGATGCATCTCTCTCGATTATGCATTGGCTAAACAGGACGGAACTATTAACTGATACGCCCGCTTGCAACTCTGAACCTCGGCCAAGGATTGACTCGACGACTAGGGCCGTATCTGACACAGAGCAATTCATCGCGTTGTCTGTCTCTAATGTAGACGAGCTACGAAGAGCATCAACATTCGCCTCCAAAAATTGCTCGGGTGTACCGGTATCAAGCCAGTAAGAGTCCGCTGACATGGCGTACAATTCGCCATCTGCGGCTAACTGAGGAAATGTTTCACGTTCGATGGAAACCGCAGTGTTAATAGGAATTCTTTCCAACACCCCTGGTTCCATCACATATGTGCCGGCGTTAATATTATTTGAAGGTTCTGTTCCAGGTGCCGGCTTCTCAACGAAATTCAGGACCTGGCCTATGTCCGAAGTCGAGATGACGCCATAACGCGATGGGGTTTCTACTGTTTGCATAGCTATTGTCGCTAGCCCACCACTCTGCCTGTGGAACGCCACCAACGATGATGTGTCTAGGTCTGTAAGCACATCACCATTCAGCACCAAAAAGGTCTTATCTAGCTCAACTGTCTCGGCACAAAAACGAATTGCTCCAGCAGTTCCGCGAGGCTCCGGCTCAATCGCTATCTTAAAAGGCAGTCCAAGAATTTTTCCTGTCGGATAGGCATCAAGAAAAGCGTCTGACTTATAACCAAGAGACAGAATTAACTCTTCAACACCGTGATTTACGAGTCGTTCAACAACCCATTCGATCATGGGTTTCCCCGCTATCGGCAGGAGTTGTTTAGGCGTCGACACGGTCAAAGGACGAAGTCTCGTTCCAAATCCACCTACTAGCAGCAGCGCTTTCAACGCTATTTAACCTTCCGACGGCTCTTCTGACTCAGGTGGCTCAGACTCAGAAGGTTCTTCGGTAGCAGGGAGAGTAGGACCGGTGGAGTCGCTTCCGTCTTCGCCGATTGGTTGCTGCTCATTCGGTAACGTCGTATAACTCTTAAGGAAAGTATCATCTGGGCGAGGGATATCAGAACTCTTCGTTGAAGGCGAAACCATCGCAAAAGTGAATAGTTGCCCGTTCGCGTTGAATCGCACGTCGCTTAAATCGGTCACATACTCAGTCGCTGTTTCTGCGTCGAGAGTATTCCACTTAAGTACTCGCAACTCAGCGTTCTCGTCATCATCACCGCACTTGAAGTCATTTTCGTTGACCACTACGCCATTAGGCAATTCCATTTGGAAATCATCAAACACCAGTTCGCTTTCGTCCATAAAAGCGCCCACTGTTGCGTATTGGCCCGTCACAGTACTGAGGAATGGATGGATATGAATCAACCCATCTCCGTGTGTGTGGATACCGGTCCTATCATCGTCAGAATCGTTAACGTACGTGGATGGACTGATTTCATCACATACGTAAACGTTGTAAGCAGAGTGCCAATGGTCGGCTGTGGTTGGGTCGCCGTGGGGAGCTAAATCATAACGTTGGTCTCGCGCTATGAATATCAGGACGATGCCTAAAAGAGCCACCAGGACCATCGCTCCTGGAAACAGAAAATTGCGGTCTGAGAGCGCGCTTTTACCGCCCGCTCCGGTGCTTGCCGCTTTAGCGACTTTTTTGGCTGCTGCAGATCTGGCCATACGACTCGTCAAGTTACCGCATGAAAGGGCCGGTTCCGCTTTCTTGACCCTTGTTATAGTTTTCTTCTGAAATTCTTTTTTTTATTTACTTCCGAAAAAAGCAGTTCTTCGAATAATTCGTCATAACTTTGAGCGACCGAATCTGCCGATAACCATTCTTCCGCGAACTTTCTACCTGCTTTGCCAGCAGCGTTACGGCCAACTGGATCATCAGCCAGAGCTATTAAAGTTTCCGTAAATAAGCCATTATCGTTGGATGAGACGCTCCGACCTGCACCAGTTCTAGATACAACAAGATCTATCTCGGTGCCCGTGTCCACGCTCGCTAGCACTGGGCGCCCGGCGGCCAAAATCGAATACAGCTTCGATGGCACACTCACAGTCCCTAATCCCGGTTTTAACAAAATGAGATGAATATCTGCTGCGGCGAGTACTTCATTGAGATCTTCATGTGGTGAAAAATCTACAAATCGTATATTTTCGAGTCCCTCAGCTTTTGCTTCAAGCTCTAGTCGTCGGCTTCCTTCTCCGTTAATTACAAAAACTATCTCTTGACGGTGCTGTAATCTTCGCGCTGCGTCAATGACAATTTCTATTGGTTGCGAATATCCAAGATTACCCGCATACATGACGACTACTTCATCGGTTAGCCCTAATGCCGTTCTGTAACTATTGAACTTAGAGTCTGGATATATCCAATCAGTGTCAACGAAGTTTGGGATAATTTTTACCTTGTCTGGGTGTTCAATCCGGTTAGCTATATTGAGGCGGAGGTCATCAGAAAGTGCGGTAATCGCATCAGCTTTTTTGTAGCTAAAAGATTCGAGCGCCTCAAGCATCGAGATAATTTTTGGATTAGAGATAGAGCCTGTTGCCACAGCTGCCTCTGGGTGAATATCTTGAATGTTGAGTACCAATGGGGCTCGGTGTCGCAAAGCGGCAAGCCAGCCAGCCAGCCCAAGTGTAAGCGGTGGACTCATCACTAAAATCACATCGCATCGCTTTCGAGCGACTCCTGCCAGCGCCGAGAACATACTGAACATTCCGAATGCCAAAGCGCGCGCTACTAAATTGTTTTTTTTCGCAGAAGTCATCGGATGTAATCTTGTGATTGAGCCCCACGGCGTGGTCTTTTTCCTAACCAAGCGGCCAGTCCATTGTGAGTCAACCGAATGAGTTTTGTACCAAGGTAAAGATGTAATCACATGGACATCGTGTTCTCGCTTTCCTAACTCTTCGACGAGTCGCGTCATCACATGGCCTGTAGGCGCTGTGTCTGGTTCAAAGTGCGGACATAATACGAGAACTCGCATAACCAAGCCTTAGAGAGCAATCACGGAGTTGTAAACGGCTACTTGGCTAGCTGCCGCCTCAGTAGCAGTAAATTGCTCAGATCGTAATAACCCTCGTTTTATTAGATTTTCTCGATGTGATTTGTTTTTTAGCTGAGAAATTTCTTCTGCCCAGATTAATTCGTCTTTGGGAAGAGTTACCCCCCCATTTCCGACTGTTTCCGGGATTGCGCCCTTGTCACTAGATATGACTGGGCAACCACGTGCCATCGCTTCAATAAGCGGCTGGCCGAAACCTTCGTATTCAGAGGGAAATACGAGCGCAAGGGCATCTGCATAGAGAGCTTCGAGCTTTGTTGGACTGACGCTTCCTAAATGCACGATGCGATTCGTGGCTTTCGAGTTCCTAATGCACTGCATCACTTCCGAATGAGCCTGGCCTTTATTGCCTGTCAAAACTAGCGTCACATCCGGCTCGGTTAGCTCCATTACCTTAATTAAGAATTTGTGACCTTTATGTGGCCAAGTCACGGCAGGGAATAGAACAAATGGTGTCTTAATACCACTCTTACCTTTAGCACTTGGCGGAGCAGTAATTGAGGGCTTTATGATTCTTATCGAGTTTTCAGAAATGTCAAACCGGGTTAGCAAAGAGTCCGCCACAAATTTGCTTGTTACACAAATAACATTGCTGCGTTTGATTGCAGCAGGGACGGCCCTGCTTAAGAAAAGTTTTTTAGGTATTGAAAAGTTTTCTGGGTATTCCAAAAACTGAAGATCATAGATTGTCGTTACCAACTTTGTATCTCTAAAAGCTCTGGCAGCAGTACCGCCCATATGATGAACCATCGAACTTGATACGTGATTTCTGAACATTAAATTCTCTGAGACAACTCGTCTGACACGACTCGACTGGACTTTTGTACTCTTGGTTTCAAAGTCAGCAGATAGAAATGGATACGCCTCAAAAACGTTTGATGGAGCAACAATTTCAATATGTACTTGCGGCTCATGTTCGGCTATCGCTTTGAGCAAATTGATTGCGAAATTCTCGGACCCTCCAGTCAATCCAGGGCGAAGCCACATAAGGTTTACGGTCACATCGGTCATAGGAGACTCCTATAAACGTCAACTGTTGAAGCTGCTGCAGCTTCCCATGTGAACAGTTTTGCCCGCGCTCGTCCAAGCTCTCCTAGTTCTTTGGCAACCGATGCATCAGTTAGCACCAGCTTCAAGGCCTCTGCTATTTCGTTGACTGATAGTGGATCTACTGTCAGCGCTGCGAATCCAGAGACCTCTTCTGTCGATCGGCCTTTCGAGGTCACTACGGGTGTGCCATATGACATGGCTTCTAGAACTGGGAGACCAAAACCTTCCAAAAAACTGGGGTAGCAAAAGGCACTTGCTCTGGAATACAACGCGGCTAGCTCATCTCTAGTAACGGCGCCGGTAACAATTATTTGATCCTGTGCTGCTTTTGACACCGACCCAAGAAGTTCCCTAAGGGAGACACCCCATCCAATGGGCCCAGCAAGCACTAACTGAGATTCTGTCTCATGAACTATTTTTTCAAATGCTTTCAGCAGGTTAGGAATATTTTTCCTGGGTTCTAAAGTTCCAGCAGCCAAAATAAACCGCTCACCAATACCGAATTTTTCAGATGTTAAAGCTTGCGCTATTTCGCTTACTTCTATGGGGTTATGTCCAAGAGGAACTAGATGCAATCTGTCATGGTCAAGACCACCAGCCCTAAGGTCATCTGACGTTGCTTTCGACGGAGAAAGTACCGCGTCAGCTCTTTCCAGTACCCTTTTCCACGACCGCTCGAATAGTCGACGCGCACGTTTTGGAAAACGATCAGGAAATTTCCTGAACGCCAAATCATGTACGTTGACAACCAACGGAATCGCACTTGCAGGTGGGGTGATAATCGTAGTTGAGTGAATAAGGTCTGCCCTATTTGAAAATTTCGCTTTTGGCCACGGCGATCTAGACCAAGATTCATACAAAAATAGACGTGGCAGCTTGTGATGCGTCACATTAATTGACGGGCGCCAATCTCTCGGTGCTTTTTTTCGGTGCATCGCTGCGAGCCCTTGAACCTGAATATCCGGCCGCTTTTCAAGCGCTGAAGCTAAGTCGAGAGCTACTCGAGCAGTTCCTCCAGGGACGGTATGCCAAGCGGCTTCAACGGTCATCAAAACGCGTATCTCAGAAACCACGGCTCTATGCACTCCCGAGAAAAGACACCAGTGCTTCTCTAGTGTTTAAGCTCACTTATTTACGTCCAAGGCTCGCGTACTCAAAACCTATGTCTCTTAGAGTCTGTGGATTTAGTAAATTTCGGGCATCTACTATCTTAGATGACTTTGCAATCCGTTGAAATTTGATCCAGTCCAAGTCTTTAAACTCAGGCCATTCTGTCAATATAACAATCACTTCAGTATTCGTAACTGCTTTCTCTGCCGAGTCATGAACAATGCCATCTGATAATTCCTCTGGAAGTGATTCGACTAAAGGGTCATAAAAGTTTAATTGAGCGCCAAGTTCTGACAATAGCTTTGAAACGGCAATAGCAGGAGAGTTTCGGATATCGTCGGTACCAGCCTTGAATGTCAAACCGAGGACAGCTACGTGCACTCCTTCAAGCGATTTGCCAACAGCTTTTTCTACTTTCTCTGCTATTCGTTTAAATTGCTGAGCGTTTGCGTCTACCACAGCTTCCAAAAGCTCAAATTTGTAGCCTGAATCTGACGCTAGGCGAACTAGCGCCTGCATATCCTTGGGGAAACAAGAACCTCCCCATCCGGGTCCAGGCTGCAAGAACTTCGACCCAATACGGTTATCTGTCCCAAGCCCTTTAGCAACTAATTCTATGTCCGCTCCCACTGCCTCACAGACTGCTGCTAACGCGTTCACGAAAGATACCTTCATGGCAAGAAAGGAATTTGTCGCATACTTAACTGTCTCGGCAGATGCCCAATCGACTTGAATGATCGGGGATTCCAAATTGGAATAAAGTTCGGCTACTCTGTCGCTCGCCTCTATCGCGTTCGCTCCGATTATTATTCGATCCGGCTTCAGGAAATCTTCAATTGCTGATCCCTCGCGCAGGAACTCAGGATTTGAAACAATATCTATATCTTCTCTCCCTATTATTTGTGAGATCACTTTGCATGTCCCTACTGGGACAGTCGACTTATTTACCACGATCGCTTTAGAACTTAAAAAGGATTTCAGACTTTCTGCTACTTCGTAAATAGCTGACAGTTCAGCCCTGCCGTCTTCAGCTTGTGGAGTCGGTAGACAAAGAAAAATAAATTCGTTTTGGAGTAGCTTCGTATCGGCAGTGTCAGAAAATGACAACCTCTCAGTTTCCAACCCCTTAGCTAATAAGTCCGGGAGGCCTTTTTCGTAAATCGGACATATTCCAGAATTCAGTTCAGCTATTTTCTCTACGTTTGTGTCAATGCAGACTACTTGGTGACCTAAATAGGCCAGACAGGCTCCGGTCGTAAGCCCTACATATCCAGTCCCAATAATTGTTATCTGCTTTGCCATGGTTCTCTAACTATTTCAGTTGATTGCAGCCAGATGGACTTGGCTACAGTCCTCGACGATCGACGATGCACTATCGACATAGTAGTTGATATTCAAGCTTTCTCATATCTAATTCTTTCCACACAAGCCAAGTACTTCAGGCACAGGAACACGCGAGGTTTCTTGTGTCGATTTGTCTTCGTTTTGAATTGAGTTTGGAAGGAAAACTTTTCTATATTGTTGTCGCAATTCCGGTAGTTTTTGACCTACTTCAAGCTTTAGTTTATTACCCGATAAGTCAGGCTTCGACAACATATCAATTTCAGTTACAAAATGACTTGCCAGCAGTGCCGCGGCTTTTTCTCCGCCAAAGCCATACACGATTCGTGATGCCGCGCCTGTATAACCGGTTGCTGTCTCTGACTGAAATCCTAATTCAGATAGTCTTTCGGCTACTTGAACAGCCTTGGAACCTTCTACAGTTACATAAACTCTGTTTTCGGTAACTGCACCCCACCGGACTCCATCGAACACTTCGATGACTCGTGAGTTGTGGTTATTTTTTTTGAGACTTATCCCCTGAATCCCGTCACTATTAATATCTACAAACTGAAGAGTGTAGCGTTCGAGGTCGCTCTTAAGATCAACAGTTCGAAAGCGCCGAGAAAGAGCGACTCCATCGTCAAATACACTAAATGTGTCTGACGTTTTTACATTTGTAGAAAAAATATTCAAAGCGCGCCAGAACGCAGTCGGGCTTCTTGAGATCGTCTTGAGGGCTTGTTGAAGGGCTTCGAAGAGAAATTGTTGTTGGCGACTATTTCTTTCTAGATCATTCCAAACTCCTATCCGTTCCCAAGTTCCAGCATCAGTTTGACTTAGAAGTCTACGGCTTCGAACAAATGCTAAAGCCTCCTCGCCTTGTAATCTGTGCTCACCAGCGTCGACGGCGAAACCTGTGCCACCTTGATTTTGGTTGCCACTATCATCCACGTTGCGGTCTCGGGTTGGCCTTTCGAAGCAGACATCTACTCCTCCGATTGCATCAACGAGTTTTCTGAAGCCATCGAGATCAATTTCAACGAAATGTTGGAGCCCTATTTTTAAGTGGTTTTCAATAGTTTTGATTAGTCGCGCTGCTCTGTCTTTGTTGTCTAGATCAAAATTGTAGGCGGAGTTTATTTTTGCCAGTTCTTCAGATCCTGCTACAACAACAAGTAAATCTCTAGGCACTGAAACTATTGCAGCGGTTCCATCTTCGCGTAGGCGAAGGATCATTATCGTATCTGCTAAGTGATTGTCGAGAGACGCTTCTCGCCCAGCGAGTATCGCATCGCCATCTTGAATGCCCTCGACGCTATCCGAGCCAACTAGCAAATAATTTTGTGACTCTCTTCCTGTCCAAGATGCAAGAAACTCATCTGATTCTTCTTCCTCTTTCGTTATTTGCTGTTCATTACTTCCTGCAACGACTTGGTTGTTTGAGATTATTACATCGTCGGCAGTTATCTGACGCGGTTGAGCAGCAGTCAATGACGCGTGGAGGCTCAGCCGGTCGACGCTGCTTAGCTTCCAGACAGACAAGCCAATTATTGTTGTCGCGGATGCTGCAACAATAGTTAACGCACCCAAAAAGAAAAGAATAAGCCGTTCGCCAGTTAAACGCCTTCTTCTTAAACGAGCACGATTCATTACTTCGCAAGGTAGCCCAAATCAGGACTTAATTAGAGTCGGCTTTGCCAATGAGCCTTTTGAGCATTTTTTTCCTTAGACCTTCTCGCATTTTTAAGCCGATTTGCCTGCTGCCGTTCGGTTCTCGCATAGCTAATCCTTCAATATTTTCGAGTAGCTGCCCATCTTTCCATTCTGCAGCGTGGCCGAGCCGCTCTACCCAACGATGGTATTTGGCTGCACTGCCCAGCTGCTCTAGCTCGGGATAGCCGACTCTTCCTTGTTGCAGCAAGGCTCGGGCTACTCGTCCCCATGAAGCCTCAGCTACAGTAGCTCTTGCTTCAAAGCCTAATCTTTTAAGCTCAGGCTTATTTTTGAGTAACTCCCTAGCAAGTAAAACTATTTCTTCGGCACTACTCCCTAGTAGTCCATTCGACTGGTGACGAATTGTGTCTGTGGCACAGGAGTTTGAGACTAAGCCGATTACTGGAATCTCAGCAGCCATTGGGAATCTTATTCGGTAGACGCCCGACCCTTCTGAAGATGCATCGACAACTAGCAAAGAAGCGCCCGCCTCAGCAACCTCTTCGTTATCGATACCATGTGACTTTAATCGCAGAGATATTTCGCTTGCCCATTTACCGTGAAGCACGGCAACTGAAGCAGCACCTTGTGAGCAGTTTTTTTTGGACTCCACCGGCAGCGGTGCGCAAAGAGCCAAAGGAGTGCCCCTCCTCGCTGCTTCCGGGAGTAAATGCCGAGCAGCCACTACAGACCATTCCGGCGATACAGCGTCTACGTGTGTTACGTATCGTCGGATGGCTACACCCGAAGGGACTGGTAGGTCGTCGTAAGAGATTACAAATTCATATCCTATGTTCTGAGTTGTAGAGCTTACTTGTTCGACCTCACCCTGGTAGCGGCTGGTCAACGCTTCGGCAAGGCCATCTGGAACGCCTTGGGCTATCCCGATTTTTTTCATATTTTTTCTGGTTTCAGCTGCTCGCTTATTAGCTCTTGCAACCGAGTTAGCCGAAGCAGATCAACTTGTAGCTCTTCGAGCGCAGCACCAAGATCATCAATTAACTGTTCATCTCCAGCTGTAACTATTTCGAGGCGAGCCGTAGCTTCATCTAGAACTTGAGTCTGAACTTCTATCTTCTCAAATCTTTCTAAATAGATTTGATATTTTTTTTCGCTGTGTTGTTTCTGGCTCTCTGCGAATTGTTTCTGGCTCTCCGCTAATTGTTCTATAGCAGCAGCTAGCTCACTAGCGACATTCATAGCGCTAGCTCCCGACGATTTAAACCTTCGGATCCGACCAAGTTGGCTATGACTACTGAGGTGCTGACGGGCATTCTCGAGGTGGCCCATAGCACTGATTTTCTCTTCGTCGCCGTTCATACTTTTACTCTTTGTCTTTCAGTCTTAGCTACCATTGGTTGTCTCGAACGGAGTTGAGTAGCTTGAACCGCAACCTAGGAGGGGCCGAGTTCGCTGCGATACCAGCCTCTAATAGGGCATCCCATACCCCAGCCGGATTGCAGTGAACGGCGCGCGGAGCCGCAAGTTTCAGTTGCTCAATATTTGAGGGAAAGGATTCAGACACCACTACATCATCTCTACTACAGCGGTTCTTTAGATCGTCAACATTAGCGACTATTACGACAGAAAGATTAAGGGCACAAAGCGATGAGACGAACTCAGATTCAACATCATTATCCACGATTGCTATGCGCCCATGACACCTCGTTGTTTCCGCTCTAAAATTGGAAATCCGAGGATGGTCACGCAGAAGCCACGACCAGCGAGTTGAAAGTCTCTTATGGTTTCTATGGGAAAGCTCTGCAACTAGATCATTGTGGAAAGATCCACCAACTTCATGAATCACTTGAGATTGCGGAACTGCTACCACGGAATGATTCTGAGCCGCTGCGAGCGTTGCTAGATCCACATCCTCGTAATATCCGAACCCATACGCGCCATCAAACCCGCCTATTCGATCAAACCAGTCTTTATCTATGGCCCAACAAGCGGCAGATATGTGATCAACACGACGAACAGTCCTCGACGGTATCCGGTGGGCGTGGACATGGCCATCTTCGGTAAGTTCTGTTCCAGCCTCAGTAAGAGTCATTTCTGTGTCGAAGTAAACAGGCGATGCGATTACGACTGAAGGATTTTCGAGAGCCTTCAACAGTGGACCCAGCCAGTTTTCAGTAACGATTATGTCAGAATTCATAATCACTACTTGTTTGCCTCTCGAAGATTGGACTCCTAAGTTGGCCCCTCGTCCATAACCTAGGTTTACGGGTGACTTGATTAATCTGACATCTGGGAACTGAGAAATCACCCACTCGCTAGTGTCATCAGGCGATGCATTATCGATTACGATAACTTCATGTTTTTCTGGCGTACATTTTTTTATTGAGCGTAGAAGCCTGTCTGTTAACATTTTTTTTCCATAGGCCACAATTACTATGCTCGTCGTAACTGAACTCATCATTGGGAGATTACGCGTCGAATGTCATCGTCATACCTAGATCGAAGTATCTGATGAATGCTTGTGGTTCTTTCCAACTCAGCTGCCTGCTCGGTGAGCCAGCTGCGTATTCGGTTAGGGTCTACCGTTGCGATGTCGCTAATCGCCAGGTCAACTATTTCTTTTGCCCAAAGATCCGCAGTCGCCAATAATTTATCTTTTTCTTCTGCCGGGTCTAATTTAGCTTTGATCAAACTGCTTATAGCAGCGCCTTCGGCTGTGGATGGGGTAAATGACGATGCTCTGAGAACAGCTCTAAGTAGTGCCCAATTAGATAGCTCCGGGTCAATATCCCAATTGCCTTTTCCATCTTCGATGAGTTCCAGTGGAGCCTCTACGCTTAATTCGATTAAAGACTCCGATAGCCGTTTACTCTCGCTTGCAGGCATCCGGAGAATCCCTCCGATCGCCCTTGCTTCGCCCGAGACTACTATGTCTCCATCATCAGCCATAACGACTTCAGCGAAAGGCGCTGCCCACTCCAACGCCAGAAAACCCGCCGTGTCAATCAGGCGTTGCGACGCACTGGGATTAGGTGAACTAACCGCTATCCGTAGAGAATTTCTCATAATATTTTCCCTAATACTTGGGGAAGTGATTCGCGAAAATCAGGTAGTTCAGGTAGCCCAGCTACTCGCAGAGCAAGGTTGTCTAGCACTGAGTTGGCAGGTCGCAGAGCCGCTCGCTGCGGTATCAGCTCCTCCGTCTTTATGGCAGTTACTAGATCAGTTGGCTTACCCAGTGCCTTAAGAATCTCTTTTACGAATTCGTACCAACTTACGATTCCTTGATTCGTTACGTGAAATGTGCCATTGGCCTCTTTAAGCACCAAGTCACGAATAGTTGATGCAACATCGCTCGTAAAGGAAGGGTGCCCAATTTGATCTGTAACAAACGTCATAGGCGTGCCTTGCGATGCCAAGCTCACAACAGTTTTCAACAAGTTTGAACCATGTGCGCCACAGAGCCACGACGTCCTCACAATGAGATCTTCTGGTCTCATCGCTTGCTCTCCTGCTTCTTTACTTCTGCCGTACTCAGAGGAAGGGTTTGTCTTATCAGTTTCTCGATACGCTCGACTCTGCGTGCCATCAAACACGTAGTCTGTAGATATTTGCACTACCCGAGCTCTATAACGGTCAGCAGCTCGGACCAGATGGGCTGGCCCAAGTGCGTTAGCTGCATAAGCAAGGTCTGGTTCAGACTCACATTGATCAACGGCGGTAAAAGCCCCAGCGTTAATTATGACGTCCGGCTGGTGTGTCTTGACTGCTAAGTCCACATCTTCGTAATTAGTAATGTCCAACTGGTTACGAGGCAAAACAATTAGATGTTCGTGATATAGCTCGCGCTCTAGCTCTTGCCCTAGCTGACCTCCTCCTCCTGTCACTAAAATTTTTGGACTGTTTTTCATTCGGCAGCCTCGGAAAGAGCTTCGCTTAAGGATGGATACACGAACAGGCTTTCGTGTACGTCTTGTACTGTCAAATTTGCAGTTACGGCAAGAGCCACCACCGAGATCAACTCAGCAGCGTGTCTGCCGACTATGGAGCCACCTAAAACGTGACCTGTGTTCGGATCGGAAACGATTTTGACAAAGCCTTTCGGATCATCATTTATTAGTGCTTTCGCATTTGATGAAAAAGGGACTTTCGTTACCCTTATTTTTCTACCAGTAGCGAATGCCTCGGCCTCGACCAAGCCAACATCTGCTATTTCTGGGTCAGTAAAAATCGCAGAAGCAGCTTTGTCATAAGCTAAGTGCCGATGCGGTCGCCCATCGTGCAAACCCATAATGTGTTCCGCAATTTTTCTGCCTTGCATCGCAGCTACTGATGAAAGCGGTAACTTGCCAGAAAGATCACCGGCTACATAGATACTCGGCACAGAAGATTTAAGATTATGATCGACTTCTACATGACCATCTGAGTTCAATAAGACGTTTGCATTATCTAGTCCAAGAGATTCCGTATTCGGTTGAGAACCAATGGCTATCAAGGCATGGCTTCCTTTCGCAAGCCTTCCATCGCTGCAGTAAACCTCAACTTTTTGACCAGTGCGTTTAATACCAGTAGCTCGGGCTCCTTTGAATAATTGAACGCCTCGATCTAAAAACGTTTGCTCAAGTAGCGCTGCCGCTTCCGGATCCTTATTTGGGAGAACCTGTTGTCGACTAACAATTAGCGTGACCTCTGAGCCAAGTGAACTAAACATATGGACAAACTCGACGCCGGTAACCCCTGAGCCGACTACTACAAGGTGTTCAGGGATTTCTTTCGGCGGATAGGCATCACGGGTAGTCAGAATTCTTTCGGAATCAATTACGGCCCACTCAGGAATGCGAGGCCGACTTCCAGTAGCTAATACAATAACGTCGGCTTCAATTTCGATTTCATCTACTTCCGTCTTGACGGACACGCTATTTGGACCGGAAAGATGGGCGGTACCACGAATAATTTGAACTTCCAGGCTTGTTAAAAGCTCTGTCACTGAACGTTCTAACCGATCTTCGATACTCTGAATTCGGTTTCTCAGCTGCTGTACATTAATTTCTGTTTCTACTTGAGCCAGGCCCATACCATCTAATCGGCGAGCAAATGATAATGCGCCACCGGTCGCAATCATTGACTTAGAAGGAACACAGTCTCTCAGGTGAGCGAGCCCCCCGATAACGTCACGTTCGACTAGAACCACTTGAGCGCCATAGCGAGCGGCCAAGGCCGCCGCATTATGTCCTGCAGGCCCACCACCTACGACAACGACTTTTTTCTTTATCATGACCAAAGTGTAGGAGCACCAGTGGCCATCCGGGTTTCACTTACTTACTTCAAGCTGGGCGAGCAGAGATCATTCATTTCTTCTATCTGGATTCGATCACGATTTTCATAGGTAATTAGATTCTCAGGATCGACTCGAAGCTTAAATTCCCTAAAGGACATTTCGAGTGAATCAAAGGCGAGAATACGACCCCGAAGTGAATCACCTAGGCTCAAAATAACTTTGATTGTTTCCAATGCCTGAATAGTGCCTACTATCCCCGGCAACACTCCAAGCACGCCTGCTTCAGCGCAAGACGGCGCTAGTTCAGCAGGAGGAGGAACAGGAATATAGTCACGGTAAGTAGGGCCATTGAGCGGGTCGAAGACTGTAATTTGCCCTTCGAATCGGTAAATGGATCCGTGGACAACTGGTATCCCTAGCTTCACTGAAGCATCGTTCAGTATGTATCGGCTTGGGAAATTGTCAGCACCATCCACTACGACATCCCAACCTTGAAGAATGTCTAAGATGTTGTCGGCGCCCAGCCTTGTGTCATACGTAACAACATCAACGTCAGGGTTCAGCAAAGTTAAAGTTTTCTTTGCGGAGTCGACCTTACGATCGCCGATCCGGTCAAGGTTATGCAGAATTTGGCGTTGTAGATTTGATTCATCGACTACGTCCATGTCGATTATGCCAATGGTTCCCACTCCTGCAGCCGCCAGATATAACGCTGCAGGAGACCCTAAGCCTCCCGCTCCCAACATTAAGACTCGGGCGTTGAGAAGTGTCTGTTGGCCTTCATCTCCAATTTCAGGTAAAAGCAAATGGCGCTGATATCTATTCCGTTGCTCTGGGCTCAACGTTTGTGGGGTTACCCAATTTCGTCCTTCATCTTTCCACTTGCCAAATCCACCATCCATTGACGCCACATCGGTGTACCCGAGCTCTCCTAGGGTTTGGGCCGCGAACGCTGAGCGGACTCCACCTGCGCAATAAACAATTATTTCTGCATCATGATCTTGGATACGCTGTTCGACTTGTGCTTCTAGGTGACCGCGAGGAATGTGAGTCACTCCATCTAGGGCCCCTTGTTCGAATTCATCAGGTTCTCGAATATCGAGCACTATTGGAGAACTATTTAATATTCTTTGTTGTGCTCCAGCAGTGTCTATCTCATTGATCACTGATTTAGCTTTATTCAAAAGTTCTCGGAAAGAAGCCACAACATCACCCTGCTACGTTTGGACCGGACACAAGAGATAATACCCTACCAAATTGGTCGGGTATTATCTGCGTTTAGCTAGAACGGCATCTATATTTCTGCAGACTTTGGCAAATTCTTTTCGCCATTGACTGCGAGTGGCATGACTTCGCTGATGGATCCACGAATTGCTAGGTCAGCGAGATGGTCCATTTCAGTCGGCTCCCCGTTAACCACAACTATTTTTGCTCCAACTCTTTTCGCACTAGGAAGAACTGCTGCTATTGGGTACACACCTAAGGTCGTGCCTATTGCGATGAAAAGATCACAGTTCTGGGCGGCTGCTTCGGCTCGTGCTAAGTCCTCGTGTACAAGGGATTGGCCAAATGAGATCGTTGCGCTCTTAAGGATTCCTCCACAATTAGGACAATCTAGATCTTCTTCACCTGATCGGATTCGGTCAAGGGCCACTTTCATGTCATCTCTGTAGTCACATGACAAACAGGCAACTTCGCGTAACGTACCGTGGATTTCAACAACTTTTTCTGGGTTTGAGCCGGCTTGATGATGCAACCCGTCTACGTTTTGTGTAATCAATAGAACTAGTTTGTTTTTGCGTTCCAGTTGGACCAAAGCTTCGTGGCCTTTGTTCGGTTCAGCTGACCAACTCCTACTGTCTAAGCGGCTCCGCCATGATGCTTTTCGTACTTCTCTGTCATTGACAAAATTTTGAATATTAGATGCTTTCTCCGCTTTAGGGTTTTTGGTCCATAAACCATTAGGGCCTCTGAAATCAGGGATACCGGAATCGGTTGAAATTCCAGCACCGGTTAACACGACTACGCGATTAGATTCATCGACCCATTTAGCTAGCAATCGTACTTGTGGATTTCTCTCTAGTTCAGTTGACATTCTCGGCCTCCCACAAAAAATGCTTCAAGATTTTTGGAGACATGCATTAGACCTCGTAACTTCATTTACCAACTAACGGCTAGTTCTAACAGCGTCCGAACGCCGAAACCGGTTGCCCCTTTACTACTCTCACCCGTCGTTTCTTCTGTGGTAACAGGGCCAGCTATATCTAAATGGACCCACGGCGTGTTCCCTGCAAACTCTTTCAGAAAAAGCCCTGCAGTTAATGCTCCGCCGAGTCGGCCAGTTCCGATGTTTCGAAGATCTGCTATCGGTGAATCAAGCTGCTTCCGATATTCTTTTGGCAATGGGAGATGCCACATTTTTTCGTTAGCTGCTGATGAAGCTGATTCAACCCGAGCGACTGCACCAGCATCATTTCCCATAAGACCTGCGTACTCATTTCCTAGTGCAACCATGCATGCTCCCGTCAAGGTAGCTAAATCGACTATTAGATCAGGGGCCTCTTCGGCTGCTATCGAAAGGCCGTCTGCTAAAACCAGTCTTCCTTCCGCGTCAGTGTTAAGAACCTCAACGGTTTTACCGTTTCTGATTTTGAGTACATCTCCAGGCTTTGTGGCATTTGGTCCTGGTTGATTATCGGTACAACAGCACGTGCCTACAACTGTGACGTCCGGGGCTAATGAGCTAAGCGCGCTCATAGCTCCAATCACAGCCGCCGCTCCCCCCATGTCGATTTTCATTGTTTCCATTCCCTCGAAACTTTTCAGATTGAGGCCACCAGTATCGAAGGTAATCCCTTTACCGACTAAGTGAATTGTGGCTCGCGACTCGCCGAGAGGTCTATAGGTCATTCGGATCAACCTCGGTTCTTCTGTTGATCCGGCGTTGACACCAAGGATTCCGCCGCATTTTTCTTCTTCTAGACGTTCACGATTCCATATTTCGATTTCTAGACCAGTTTCGGACGCTACTTTCTCAGCTTCTCCTGCCATACCGATTGCAGTCATACTTCCGCCAGGGTGATTAACTAAATCACGGGCTAGCGCAATGGCTCTTGCAACTGATAATCCTCTGTCTAAAGCTTTTGATGCATCCACGCCGTCAGGAGCGACTATTACTACGTTTTCTAGGAAACTAGGGTCTTCAGTCATTCCTTTATGCTCATCAAACCGATAGGACGCTAAAAGCATTCCCTCTATGACTGCCTGCAAGGCTTTTTCTGCCCCCATAGTTTGAGCGGCCACCATGGCGACTGTTGAGCTTAACGATTTAACTTTGGTAGCAGCTTTCCATAGTGAGGCAGATACTCGCCGTACCTCTGAAACAGTTAATTCGCTGTCACCTAACCCGACCGCTATAACCAAATTAGTTCCGTTGGGCAGTAACGTCGTTTCACCCACTTTGCCGGTAAAACCGCTGGCGTCTAGGTAGGGTCTTTCTACCCCGAGCAGCTCCAGGTCATCTGACCTCACCGGACGGTCCGAGGCAACTGTCTGGGTAGCTCCTATTTCTGAAACTACATTTATCGCTTCTATCGGAAATGTTAGTGGCATTGTTTCGTTTCTATTCTTGTCGTTATCGGAATCGTAAACTAGCTATTTTCGGGTACTGATTTACTCTTTAAAGTTTCATCTTCCTGCCAGCGGGCTAGCACCCAAGCAAGATCTGATAGTCGATTTAGGTATGCACCGACATGAGAAGTTTCTGAATGCACAGGGAGTGATTCTCGTTCAGCTCGCCTAATCACAACGCGTGCCCAATCCAGTCTGGCTGCAGCTTCATTTTGGCCTGGGATCACGAAATCTTTTAATGGTTCGAAACGCAGACTAATTTCATCAATCAACTGATCTAACGAATCAACCATTTGCGAAGTTACTAAAGTTTTACCGGGTTCAAGTTTTGACTGGTTCTCTTCTAATGTTGCAAGTTCTGCCATAGCAACGTAAAGGTCTCTACAAAGGCCAACTAAAATTTTATTCAACGTTTCGTTGGTCGCCGCTACCCGAGCAAGACCCAACGCTGCTTGAGCTTCGTCTACAGCTCCGTAGGCGGTCGGTCGCATTGAGTCCTTTGCAACCCGACCACCAAAGAAAAGGCCGGTAGAACCATCATCTCCGGTTTTGGTGTAAATCTTCATATGTATTCCAAACTAGCCCCGAAAGCACTAACTTATTTCATCTTGTCTAGATGCCTCTATGCTCCGAGTGTGCCTTCCTTCGGATATTGGATGCTTACATCTGACATGCGGTTGCGATCTTATGGCGCTAGCAATGAAATTTTTGATCTCCGTCTGGAATCTGAACCTGTTGCCATTAGTTCCACTAAAGATGGTCAAGGCTGTCTGGTTCTGGATTCTCGAGGTCGGGTTCAAGCACATGGAACGGCGCGTCTCCTCGGTGATATTTCGAATCTAAATTTGCAGGCTGTTCCTGTTGACATCGCCGCTTCTCCTTCTGGAGTTGGGTACTGGATAATCGATTCAGATGGCAGTGTCTTTAGCTTCGGAAACGCAGCATTTCTCGAAGGCGTTCCTCAGGTTAGTCAAAACGCCGAAACAGCAGTATCTATTCACCCGACCTCTATAGGTGACGGTTATTGGATAGCTGATAAGAGTGGGGGCGTTTACTCATTTGGTTCCGCTCCTTTTTTTGGCGCTGTTACCGCAGTCCCGCAAGCAACGAAAGTAGAGATTGTTGGTTTCGCATCTGATCCAACAGAGTGCGGCTACCGCCTTTTGAGTAAGGCAGGAACTATTTTTTCGTTTGGTGGCCTTCCTGAGTATGGTTCCCCTTCAGACTTCGGAGAGTTTGATTCGGTTGGCTTAATAGCCTCGCCGGATGGTTTTCTTTGTGTTGATCGTCGCGGGGCCGTAACCGTTTATGGGAGTACACCTAACTTGGGATCACCAGTTGGTCAAGGGTTGTCGGTCATCGCTGTTACTTAAACAATTTATGCAAGTGGGTGCCCACGAGGCAACCAAACCTGCTTTACATCGTCAGCGAAGTAATACTGGGCGTGGCGCGAAAGTCTCGGATTGTAATATGGGTCATCGTAAGTAGAAGGTTGACCCCATCTTTCAATAAAAAAATTTTCATCTTCCATGGGGTGAAGTGATCCTCGAAGAGCAGACTCTTGATGCAGTAGCGAAGCATGCGGCGTGTATACCAAGTCGTAACCAAGCTGATGAATTCTCATAGTCAAATCTACATCGTTAAAAGCGACTCTGAGACGTTCTTCAAAGCCACCCGCTTCCCAAAAAACTTCTGGTCTGACCATCAAACACGCCCCAGTTAGCGCATAACAATTCCGTACTAAATTCCCTATCGAGAAATAGCCGCGAGAGCTGACATTTACAGCGACTCCACCAACCCCGACCGCTATTCCTTCGTGTTGAACTTGCCCATCTGGGAAAGCCAGACGCGCCCCAACAGCTCCAACGCGTCGTTCTTGGATATGGCCAACCATTGCAGAAATCCAGTTTGGTTCAATAATTGTGATGTCACAGTTAAGGAAAAGCAGTAAGTCTGCATCTACTTGTTCGGCGGCCAAGTTCATCATTCGCGCATAAGAGAATTGGTGCGGAAAATCTATGACCGGTCCTGCGTGGCTATCCATCCATTCAAGGGTTGATTTGTCAGTACTTTCGTTATTGATAACAAGGGTCTCGATGTTATCCCAAGACGTTGCGTTGTTTATTCCATCAACGCACACAGAGATCAGTTCATGCCGGTCCCTCGTTGGAATAATGATTCCGACACGTTGTGTTTTTTTTGCCATATATGAAACGTGGTAGGTTCCCGGGTCGATTCCCTCGTTAACACTGCCATCCACAGACCGACGAACTAACGCTGCCTCTAATGCTCTTTTCCCTGCGTTCCAAGCATCAGATTTTTCACCGATCCCTCCTGCAGTTGATCCTTTGACAACGCGCCAGTGGTACAAGTTCCTAGGAATATGAACTATCTGATCGGTTATCTCGCTGAATCGTAAACTCAAATCGTAATCTTGCGCTCCATCGAATCCGAGATTCCAGCCATTTAATTGCTGTAGCAAGGTTCGGCGAAACACAGCAAAGTGACATACGTAGTTGTAGGAAAGGTGAAGATCCGGTGACCATCCCGACTTAGCGTAACTATGGTCATATGTTCCATCGGCAAACAATTTATCTTCATCTGAGTAAGCCATGTCGAGCTCTGGAAATTTGTCAATTGCGCGCACAACTTCTAGCAGCGCGTCGGGCCGCAATAGATCATCATGGTCTAGAAGAGCAACAAATTCACCTTTGGCCACATCGAGCCCACTATTCGATGCTGCCGCTATCCCACCGTTTAGTTTTCTTTCGACATAAGCGATCCGAGGTTCTTGAGATGCATATTTCCGACAGCAAGCATCCACTTCAGGATCATTGGAACAGTCATTGATCAAACAAAGTTGCCAATTTTCATACTTCTGACTTAATACGGACTCAATTGTTTCTTTAAGTACATGAATTGATGGGTCGTATACGGGTGTGATGATTGAAATTAAGGGTCGGTTTTTTATATCTGTTCCGGGATTAGGATCAGGATCTACGAGTGCATCATCAATCGAACGTCTGTAAGTTTGCACCCCTGTGTTGCGTCGTCGCGAATTAGCGGCACTATCAATCCAGTCCCAATTTTCGCTTAAAAGTCCTCGAGGTTTTAAACCCAAGACACTAAGTGCTTTGCTTAAACCAGTCTCTTGGATAGGTGGCATAATCTTCGGCCTTCGCAATGTGAGCACACGCCGAATTGTTACCGCCAACTGATCAACAGTACTTAATTCGATTCCCCAACTAAGCGGGTCATCCACCATCATCGCAGATTCATGTGTTGCAACCATTGGGATACCGACTGACCTGCCAGCACAAAACTGCGCCCAAGCTGTTGGTCCATAAGGTCGCGCTACTACAAGTACTGAAGATGTACGAAGTTCTTCAGTCAAGGGCCCTTGGCGTTCGATTACCTCAATATTGGTTGCGTCATTTTCCCAGGGTTTAAAAGTGCGTTCAGTTAAGACACGTGTCAGCCCGAAACTGGGCTCAAGCGCAGGAGCTACTTGTTCCTGCACCAGCTTGACTGCAGCTAAATCTGGTTCACCAAATTCTCGATGCGGAGCGACAAGAACTGTGGGTATTTTTCTATCTGCGGGGATCCCTCTAAAATCTGGCGGAGCCGTGTAGAGGAATAAAACATCGGTGTCTATCTGTTGAATTCGAGTAGCTTCTTTTTGGCTTACCACCCAAACAAAGTTCGCCCTGTTAAGGAGTTCAGCATCTCGCTGGATCCGAAGTTCAGTTACTGTTACTTGGCCTTCTCTTTCATTTTCTGGTGTCTCGCTATCAGGCATTGCGGGTCTTTGAAAGGTCAATAGCGTCGAAGAGTCAACAACTACAATGGCTCCAGGTCTATAAGTTTTAGCTAGAGAAGAGAACCGGTGCGCGTTTCCTCCGCACATTAAAATAATTAAGTCGTATTGGACTGAATTTGATTGCCACCAACTCTCTAGGTCATTTCTAATTGGCGTGGCCTTCACCCCAAAAATTAGTTGATGCTCATCTGCCGGGCCGCACACAACAATGCTCACGTCAGCTTCGGTGTCCAAAACTCCTTTTATGATCTGCTCGATCCGCCATCCATGCGGATCCACTCCTCCTTGAGGAGGGGCATCTAGGACTATGAGGGCGCTTTGAGGAGTCAAGTGTTTCTCAACCAGCTTTTTACGTAAACTCTTAGTTTCCTTAGAATTACCACCAGCTCATTTTCAGCTACGACCAAAACTGCCTTCAACCGAGCCGCTCGGGGTCGCAGTACAGGGCCCTGGTCGTAGTCAGCTATTCTGGTTTCAAGATTGTTTAGGTGGGTCATCTGACTTTTTAAATTCGCTTGAAGCCTTCTTACTTCTAGTTCAGCTAGGTCTCGCTGTTCAGTAAGTCCCTCTACTTCTTTGCGCAGCTCGTTCGCCGTCTCGGCTGCCAACAGCCGTTCTTTCTCCAAGCGAGCGGACAAAAATTTTCTCGCTCTGCTCTCACTTTTTCTTTCGCTCACAATAGTGTCAATGTCCTGATTCTCTTTGCTTTTTCTGGCAAATCGAATCAACGCAATATTTTCAACTACTTCTGCCAGCGCATCCAAAGCATTTTCAGCAGTATCAAAAATACTTTGATCCGCTGCGGCAAAAGATGCAGCTTGAATTATTCGTTGGCTTTGTTCTGAGGTTCCTGAAGTACCGTTGAGATACGCGACTCTCGGATGGTACGAGAGAGCCAAGGCAACTACTTGAGGGTTTGCGGAGATCACTAACGAAGACTTTGCTAACAGGCCAATGGTTTGCTGCGGACTTAATAACAAACCGAGGCGCTCAGTTCGCACTCCCCTCGACTGCATTCGCACTAAAAATGCCTGTTCGCTTAGTTCATTAGTGCTCAGGGCAATCACGGTCAAATTTTCGGAGCGAGCGAATCGGGCTATCTCGTTGGAGGTAACTTCGTTAATTTCTGAGCTTAGGTCTACAACTATCGCTGTTTCAGCGAGAACCATGGGATTAAACTGTTCTGCTCTGATAGGAGTAAGCCAACGGCTAGCGAGTCTTAAAAGTGTTTCTTGATCAACTTTTTTCTCCGTCGATTGACTCAACCAGGGTAGTCGAACAAGTCCATTAATTTTTTCAGGTTCTTTAGCCGTTGACTCTGGTGGGCAAAGAGCTATTGCTGAATCAGCCTCTTGGCTTTTTTGCCTGATCAGGTCAGAGCTAATTACTTCTGTTGGTTCAACGTCTCCATCTGAAATCCAGCCATACTCAAGAAACGTAGAGCCGGTGGAGAAGTTTTTGATTCGGACGGGGTTTAATCTCCATTGGATCTCAGATTTTAAGATTTCAGCCGCAATCCAGGTCGTAATCTCGCCATCGTCATATTCGTTGATAAAACTTAAGTTTATAGTATTAACCACGTTCGTTGAATCAGCAACGTTGTGGTAAGTCGGATTTAAGGGAGCATCGTTTAGCTCTGGGCCTGGTGTCTGGGATTCCATTTAGGAAGCTCCTGTGCTCTGTCATGGCTTTGCTACAACAACTACGATTGTACGTGCAATCCATGGTTGGTTGGCTTCGCTGCAACGGAGTATCAGCGGTTGGGATGGCCCGGTTCTCCACGTTGATGAGGAACCGGTGGTTGCCATCGTGCTTTGAGATCGATAGCGCCTTCTCGCTCTAGCGAGGATCCGGGGACGACCCTAAGAGCGTGGGAACGCTCCCAAGCGTCGAGAGTGTGCAGTCGGTCTCTGTCTGTGATCGATGATGAAAGAACATAGTCACCGGGGAGAAGCAGTAGCTCATCCATAATTAGATCTACATATCCGCGACCTGGTTCTATAGTGCCAGCCTCAAGCTGCTGCAATGCACTATTTGGTGACGCTAGATGCACTCCAGTTGCTTGATGTAACTTCACCGAAAAAACTACATCAGCTACCGCTTCTTCTGCTTCGTACCAGAGGCGAATGGTTAACGGATCACCAGAGCTTGGTAATGGGTTTGAACGCCACGCCGCATCCAAATAGTCAACATGAAAAATTCGTACCTCTCCGCTGCCTCGCCGCACTTCTATTTCGGCCAATGATGTATCGGTGTGAACTGCACCCTCTTCGTTATCACGCAATTTTTCAGCTTCAGCAGCATTGACAGCGTCGAGATACGCCCAACAGACTTCTGTCGAGTCACCATCTGCCATGAGCCGACCGTGGTCTAGCCATGCAACTTCGTCGCACAAACCCTCCACTAAAGGCAATGAGTGAGAGACAAGTACAATTGTTGTTCCGTTTCGTCGAAGTTCATACAAGTGTTCCAGACACTTTCGCTGGAATGCTTCGTCCCCGACCGCAATCACCTCATCAATCAAAAGAATTTCTGGTTCTACATGGACTGCAACGGAGAACCCTAGGCGAACGTACATGCCGCTCGACAGAATCTTCACAGGGGCATCAATGAAGTCGCCGATATCGCTGAAATCTATTATGCCATCAACGGCTGCGTCCATCTCTCGGCGACTCATCCCAAGAATCGCTCCATTCAAGTAAATATTTTCTCTTCCACTCAGCTCAGGGTGGAAACCTGAACCAAGCTCCAGCAGCGCTGAAACGCGCCCACCGACGCGTACCTCGCCGCTAGTAGGTTGATGGATCCCTGCCATCAACTTCAGAAGCGTTGTTTTGCCTGATCCGTTATGTCCTACGAATCCGTAAAAAGCTCCTTTTTTTATTTCAAGATTCACGTCTGTCAGAGCCCAAAAGTCATCAATTTTGCGCGATCTCGAGCGTCTCACCAACGCTTCTTTTAACGAATTCGGGCGATCACGGTGAATCCTGTATTGTTTTGATACTTGATTAACGGAAATAATGGGGCTCACATGTCCTCACTCAATTCCATCGACCGAGAAGTAAAGAATCGCCATCCTAGAACGAAAACGATTGTTGCGTAACCAATGATGGCTACCCACCTTTGCAAACTCGGCCACTCGACTAGGTATACCGATTCTCGAGCTGCAGCTACGAATTGGTTAACAGGGTTAGCTTCAACTAACGATCGAATCGGAATGCCAAGGTAACGTTCAGGAATAATATCGATGGGATAAACAATTGGCACTAGGAAAAAAAGTGCATTCAAAATAATCCCTACCAGATACTGCACATCACGGTAGTGAGTATTCGCGACAGCAACAAAGAAACCAATTCCTAGCCCAAACATTCCTGCTAGCACTAACACGATCGGGAATATCAACACCGGCAAACCGACATTACCAATGAAAATCATAATTGCTACAAGAACAGCACTCTCTATGGCCGTCTGCACTCCTAAGGCAGCAGCGCTCCCAAAAATAGCGGTCTCCGGAGGGAAATAGACTTTACGACGCAAATCTCCTATCGATGCCAACCAGCCCATTGAGCCAGTGATCATCCCAGAGAAAAAAAGCCAAACTACCAAACCTGTAAATAGGAAAAGAGCAAAATTCTGGTCACCGTTTCCAGATGCAGGCGGGCTAGCCCGAAAAAAGACTGAGAATACGAGACTATAAACAATGATGGTTGACAATGGACTCAACAAAGACCAGGTCCATCCCAGGACTGACCTTTTATAGCGCGCTTTAAGCTCACGCCGAGCGAAATTTCGAACGAGAGGGAGGTAGCGCTTAGCGCTTGAAATAAGTGAATTCATCTAAGACTTCTTGCCACGCCACCAGGCCTCGTTCTCACGATACCAATTCACGGTCTCAGCAAGGCCCTCAGATAGCCTCATGAGTGGAGACCACCCTAACGAACGAACTTTCGAACAGTCGACAGAGTAACGCAAGTCATGCCCAAGCCGATCTTCCACGAACATCATGGCATCAGATTTCGCTTCACATAATTCAATGAGCCACTTGGTGACATCGAGATTAGTTACTTCGTTATCAGCACCGATGTTGTAGGTTTCACCAACATTCCCCAACCTCAGGACAGTTTCTATCGCATTGCAATTATCATCGACGTAGATCCAATCGCGAATGTTCTGACCAGTGCCGTATAGAGGAACACTCAGTCCGTCAAGCAAATTAGTGATGAACAGTGGAATTAGTTTTTCTGGGTGTTGGAACGGTCCATAGTTATTCGATGATCGAGTGACTATAACAGGAAGATCAAACGTGGTTCGATAGCTCAGCGCTATAAGGTCAGATGCAGCTTTAGAAGCAGAGTATGGAGAACTTGGGTTCAATATATCAAGTTCGCTGAAAGAGCCTGTGTCTATCGAACCGTACGTTTCATCGGTTGATACGTGCACAAATTTTTCTATGTCGTGTTTTCGCGCCACATCACACATCACGTTGGTTCCCAAGCAATTGGTAAGCACAAACTGATCAGGGCCTTGGATAGAACGATCGACATGACTTTCTGCCGCAAAATGAACGATTGCTTTGTGACCTTTTACTACTTTTGTGACAGTTGCACGATCGCAAACATCACCTTGGACAAAGCTCACTCGAGAGTTTTCCATTAGATCCGAGAGGGTGCGCCGGTCTCCAGCGTAGGTAAGAGAATCTAAAATTGTTATTTCATCATCCGACGTTTCAAGAAGGAGACGAACAAAATTAGATGCGATAAACCCCGCTCCGCCAGTTATGAGAATCTTCATTTGATTAATTTCTCAGTCCATAACTGGGTCGCAGGTGATTCTCAATATTTTTCAAAAGCGGATTATTAGCGTCACGCTTCGAAAGAACCGGACTAGCAACCCCCCACTCTGCATTAATCTCTGGGTCGTCCCATGCCACACCCAACTCATCTGACGAATTGTAGTAGCTATCGACTAGATAGGTGATCGTAGCATCAGTCAAGCTCGCAAAACCATGCGCTACTCCGGGAGGAATAAACAGGCCTCGGTGGTCTATACCATCAAGATTTGTTTCGATTGTGCCACCCTCAGTTGGTGACCCAACACGTAGGTCATGAAGAACTACTCGCACAGTTCCAAATGGCACATACCAATAATCAGCTTGGTGAAGGTGGTAGTGCAATCCAACGACACATCCAGCTTGACGGTCACCTCGATTCGCTTGCAGCATTTCGCGACTGCTTTTAGGTATCCACTCGCGCCGATAAGTTTCTACGAAAAATCCGCGATCGTCATCGAACACTTGGGGAGTGATGATGTAAACGCCGTCTATTAACTCCGAAGGAACAACCTCAGCCATACAGTCGCCATTCTAGGAGGTATTGTGCGGCATTGGTTAGCGGGGCAATGGTCGCAGGTGATGGACATCTCCAACGTTAATAGTTTTTTCGTCGCCATTGATTAGGCGAACGAGCAACTGTCCATCGTTGTCTATATCTATGGCCGTTCCTTCGATAACTGACATCGATCCAGCAGCAGTCAACATTTCCACTTTTACCTGTTTGTGAAGAGTGGCTGAATTTGATTTCAGTTCTCTTAAAAGTTTGTTTGTTCCGCCACCTTCGAGCAGCTCAACGTATCTTCTTTCTAAATTAATTAAGATTTTTTTACTAAGAAGATCTCGATCAGTTTTTTTTCCACATATCAAGTTCAAGCTAGATGCCTTGTGTTCAAGATGCGGAGGTACTTCTGGCCAATCAGTATTAATTCCGATCCCGATTACGAGGGCATTCACCTCTCTTCCGAGAATGACAGTTTCCGTAAGAATCCCAGCTATCTTTCGGTAGCCGAAGTCACCATCGACAGGACTCGTGGATGGTTCGATTGAGTCGATGACAAGATCGTTAGGCCATTTCACTTGAAGCGTTATTCCTGTAAGTTCTTGAATCGCCGAGAGTGCTGCTAAAGCTAGCGCTGAGGTGAAGAGAGAAATTTGAGAAATCTTGAAAGCTGTCGGAGGAGGCCGTAGAAGAATGGACATCATGAGTGAAGTCCGGGCGGGAGCCTCCCATACTCTTCCGCGCCGACCTCGTCCAGCAGTTTGGAGATCGGCGATCAACACTTCTCCTTCGGGTGCTTCTTCTCTTGCTCTCCTAAGAAGTTCGGTGTTAGTTGACTCTATTTCTGAGACCCATTCGACACGTTGAAATCGAGTTTCTGACAAGTCGGTAATTGGGTTATGTTCCACGTAGCGTTATCGTAGTCATCTCAGCCGGATTGCTTCTTTCTTGTTGGTCAAACTCTTACGACCGCAGATGTGGCACGATGGCACTTACTTTGTCTGACGCCCGGAGGGCGAATTCCGTGTTTTCTAAGATTTTGATTGCCAATCGTGGAGAAATAGCTGTCCGAGTTATCAGGGCTTGTCGCGAATTGGGTATTACTAGTGTGGCTGTATACAGCGAGCTCGATCGCGATGCCCTTCACGTGCGCTTAGCCGATGAGGCTTACGCTCTGGGGGGTGAAACCGCAGCTGAGTCGTACTTGAACACCGAAGCAATTTTGGCAGCGATCAAACAAAGCGGCGCTGAAGCTGTGCATCCCGGATACGGCTTCTACAGCGAGAATGCCGATTTTGCTCGATCTATTACCGAACTTGGTATTGCCTTCATAGGTCCCCCACCAGAAGCAATCGAGGTAATGGGAGATAAGATTTCCGCGCGATTGGCGGCCGAAAAGGTAAACGTAAACGGAGTTCCAGGCACAACAACAGTCATCGAGTCGGTCGATGAGATACATGCTTTTGCAGACGAACATGGGTATCCAGTTGCCATCAAAGCTGCTTATGGTGGTGGCGGACGGGGCATGAAAGTCGTTCGCTCTGCTGACCAGGTAGTCTCTGCACTCGAATCTGCTCAGCGAGAAGCGCAAAGTTTTTTTGGACGTAGCGAATGCTATATGGAACGCTACTTAACTTGGCCACGCCACATTGAAATGCAAATAATTGCGGACCAACACGGTAATACAGTTTGGTTAGGCGAACGCGATTGTTCAGCTCAACGTCGTCATCAAAAATTAGTTGAAGAAAGCCCTGCTCCAAACTTCCCTGAAGATGTTCGTCAAGCAATGGGAGCTGCAGCTGTTGCCGTGGCCGAAGGTTGCAACTACACCAACGCAGGCACAGTAGAATTTCTCTATCAAGACGGCGAATTTTTCTATCTAGAGATGAACACCCGTTTGCAAGTAGAGCACCCAGTCAGCGAATTAGTTTCTGGGATCGATCTAGTACGCGAGCAAATTAGAGTTGCCGCCGGCTTGCCCTTATCTTTTTCGCAAGCCGATATGGCACAAAATGGTCATGCTATCGAAGTCAGGATAAACGCGGAGGACCCCGCTGGTGGTAAATTTTTACCATCTCCAGGAGATATCACGAAACTTTCTATACCACAAGGCTTCGGAGTTAGATGGGATGGCGGGTATGAAGAAGGTGACACTGTAAGTCAATTCTACGACAACCTTGTAGGGAAGCTTATTGTTTGGGGTACCGATAGGCCTACCGCTATCGATCGAATGTTAAGTGCGCTCAGCGAACTTAAAGTTGGTGGAATAGCTACAACTGCTGCTGCTCACCAAGCTATTCTTTCTGCCGAAGATTTTCGAAATGGGATCCATAGCACCAAATGGGTCGAAGAAGTTCTCGACCTCACAGGCATTTCGGGTAAGTCATCTGAGTTCTCAGATACATCAGATAACGAAGCTAAGGTTCGTAAAGACGTATTAATGGAGGTCAATGGTAAACGCTTCCAGGTTGCAGCATGGGTTCCTGAAAGCGCCGGGACGTTGTCTGCCGGCCCCTCGAAACAGCGGCGAGCTTCATCAGCAGGTAGCGCTTCAGCTCCAGGGTCCGGTCGAGTCGCTGCGCCGATGCAGGGAACGATTATCAAGATTCATGTCGAAGTCGGTCAAGAAATCATAGAAGGTGAGTCGGTTGTCGTTCTTGAGGCTATGAAAATGGAAAACAACATCAATGCCGACAAAACCGGGAAGATTACAGAGCTTAAGGTGGATGTCGGGGACACTGTCGGTGCCGGTGACGTGATTGTTGTGATTGAATAGAACCACACCGTTGGTTAACAACGCTCGCACCAGTATTTGGATATCATCACTCCCAGCGAGCATGGCTCCAATCCAGAGCGGGTGGTTTGTATGCAAAAACCGATAAAGGGCATGGTTCTGGCAGGCGGCAGCGGTAGCCGTTTATTCCCACTTAGTTCTGTGGTCAGTAAGCAGCTGCAGCCGGTTTATGACAAACCCATGATCTACTACCCGATTGCTACTCTCATGTCGGCTGGTATCCAGGACATCCAGCTCATAACCACTCCCCATGATCTACCTATGTTTGAACGTTTTCTTGGAAGCGGCTCACAATGGGGTATTAATCTTAGCTATGAAGTACAGCATGCTCCTAAAGGAATCGCTGAAGCACTCATCATCGGAGAGAAATTTATTGGTGACTCCCCAGTCGCTCTAATTCTAGGCGACAACATTTTCCATGGTGAATTGAAACTTACTGAAGAGTTAGCAGAGTTTAAGAGCGGAGCAGTAATTTGGGGCTACCCGGTTGATGATCCTGAACGCTACGGCGTGGTGGAGATTGACGACAATGGCGCTGTTCTCGACATCGAGGAAAAACCTAAATATCCGAGAACGAATTTAGCCGTTCCTGGACTTTATATTTACGATCAAACTGCTTTTGAGCGAGCAGCGGCTCTTACTCCTTCAGCTCGCGGGGAATTAGAAATCACTGATCTTAATCGAAGTTACTTATCAGACAAGCAGCTAAAAGTAATCAAACTCGATCGGGGCGTGACGTGGCTCGATTCAGGAACTCACGAAAGCCTCTTGGACAGTTCGAAATTCATCTCAACGATTGAGAAACGTCAAGGTCTAAAAATAGCTTGCTTAGAAGAAATCGCATACCAGCTTCGATATATAGATGAAGAAGGTCTGCGTTCAACCATCGCTCAAATGCCAGATTCGCCATACCGGACCTACTGCGAGAGCGCTCTTTCGGAGTGAAAGTCAAAGAAAACCGACTAGCAGTCCGCTTGATAAGCGCAATTATCATTATCACGATTGTGTGTGCTGTCGGATTACCGTTAGTTGGATCGAAAGTCTTTCTTAGGTCAGACACGTTGCTGCGGTGGGCGCCGTGGAATGAGAACACCTCTATTGATGTAGAGCTCACTTCGATCCCCGTAGCAGATCCGGTGGACTCCGGCTTTCCAGCTCAACACCAGTTTCAAGAAAGAATATTTAACGGCGACTTGCCTTTGTGGAATCCTTTTCCCGCTGGCGGGACACCTCTTGCCTCTCTTCCGAATCAAGGACTTTTTGACCCATTAAACTTACCGTTCTGGTTTCTTCCTGATCATATAGCTCCAGCATGGGTCAAAGTGCTTGAGCTAATAACTGCTATTGGTGGAATGTTCCTATTGCTCAGAAGGCTAGGAGCAAGCCAGTCTGCGGGTCTTCTTTCAGGTCTGGTTTACGGATTTAGCGGGTTCCAGACAGTCTGGACTAACTGGCCTCAGACACATGTCGGGGCGTACCTTCCATGGTTGTTTTGGGCTGGGGAAAGTCTTGCTAGACGCATAAACATTCGTGCACCCCTTTGGATCTCGCTAATAACTGCAGCAATGTTGTTATCAGGCTTCCCGGCAGTAACGGCTTGGGGCGCCGCAGCTCTAATTCTCTATGTAATTATGCGATCTTGGTGTTTTCACAAAGATTTATATCGATTGTTAAAACAATCAATCTCTCTCTTAGCGTCATTTGCACTCGGTATTGGTTTGGCTGCTTGGCAATTACTTCCTTTTCTCTTTCAAATGCGCAGTATCGACCTAGGTCATCGAATTCAAACCGCTGCAGACCACCTCTCTTCCAGCCTTATGGCAACGGCGGCTGTTCCCACTGCTTTTGGTTCTCATGAGCAAGGGTTTTTTTATGGAGATAAAAACTACATCGAAAGCGTCGCATTTCTTGGTGCAGGGGCGCTTGTTTTAGTCGGCTTTTCGTTGTTCAAAAAACGGCCCTCGAATGTGTCCGAATGGGCTATACCAATTATCGCATTCCTTCTATTTCTTACCACCACACTAATTTTTTTTGGCGGACCACTACTCTCAGCAGCCCAGCAGCTACCAGTCTTCGACTCTAATTTCATTGGGCGTATGAGATCGATATGGCTTCTGTTACTGTCAATCCTGGTTGGCCTTGGACTCGAAACAGTTATCTCAGTTTCTAACGCTGCTCCGGGAAAATTAAAGGCTTCAAAAAATAAGTTTGGTTTACTAGGAACTGGAATCACCCTGTTCTGCGTCGCGTTTAGTATTTATTATGTTGTGGAACGCGGTCACGCTGAAGGGGTCACATCAAAAATTGTATTACCGGTGGCGATTGCTGTGGGCGCAGCATCTTGCGTCGCATTGCTTGCTTACGGCGCTCGTCGAAACTATTCATGGTCTAAATTTTCTCCAGTTTTCATAACTCTCATTGCCTCAGCCGAGATCTTACTTTTCGTTCTACCATTTTGGCCCAGGATCGATTCTGAGAAACATTACCCAAATACACCAGCCCATGAATTTCTGGCAGCTAACGCCAACGGAGACAGAATTGCCGCGCATGATTTAGCTTTCTATACCGGCACCACCACTTATTACGAGATCAGGACACTAACCGGACATACTTTTCATCCGCCCACATGGAGAGATCTTTTAGAAGCGGTGGACCCACTTGCTCTGACTCGATCACCAACATTTTCATTCATCGAATTTCTTGATGTCCAGCGCCTGAATTCAGCTATTCTCGATCGTTTAGCTGTCCGTTGGTTAGTAACCCAAGTGGACTTTCCTATAATTGGAGAACCTTTTGCCGGTCCTGAAATAACAGGAAGCCAAAAAGTTGCGCCAAGAACGGCACTTTCCACGGTCGTAGCTTCTCGCCCAATTCGAGGTATCGAAATAACTGCTACCGAAGATTTATATACGACCGATTTAGCAGCCCGCCTACAAGTTGAGATCACAAGCCCTAACGGAGATGTTATTCGCAGCGGACGTCATGTGAGAGGCCTTCTTCCCAAAGGAAGACACTGGATTCCTATAGCCGGTGAACACCTCCTCTCTGATGGACAAATTGAGGTTTCTGTTCGACTGGATGGCACTAACGGCGACATGACCTTGGGCACGACCCAGAGCGGCTTGTTAGCAGTCAATTTGATGCTTCCAGGCATTGAACAACTGCGTCTCGCTTACGCCGACGACGTTGTGATCTGGGAAAATCTTAATGCAGTCGACCGCATCAGGTTCGCCAGCGATACGGCAATAGTTACTGATCCCACAGAACGAATTCAACTTTTAATGAGCCCTCTTCCGCCACAGGTAGTGGTTCTATCAGAACAGGCAGAGCACGTCACTGGTTCTTATGGCGGAGAAGCAACAATCTCTGAAATAACAGATACCTACGACGAGTTGGCCATAACTATCTTTTCTGAGGACCCCGGTTATCTGGTTGTCGCTGACGCGTTGCAAGATGGATGGGTGGCTTCCGTGAACGGCGAACCCGCACCATTGATAAACGCTGACCACGCCGTAGTTGCCGTGCCCATTCCTGCTGGCATTAGCAAAGTGGAGTTAGCCTATAGCCCCGCTGGGTTAAGAGTCGGGGTTGTGGTTTCGATGCTATCTACTCTTCTTACGTTGACGCTAGGCTTCGTCGCTTTTCAAAGAAGTCGGTCTTCAGAATCAAATATCTGAGCGCCGGCTTGGAGTTCTATACTTCTGACTCGCTTGAGTATCCGCTCCGAAATCACGCGATTAGCCCGAAGTAAATCTCCAAGAATACCTAACATTAAAAGCTGAAAAGCAAGAACTAGACAAACGGCTCCGACTATCAATGACTGAACATGGCCCGAACCATCCGAAGTGCAAAAAAACCAAGCGAAACGTCCGAACAGAATACTTCCTACAGAAGCCAATAAAATAGCTGGGAAAGCGAAGACTTTAATGGGTTCATGCATGGCATAGATTCGAAGAATAGTTCCTGCTGATCGTCGCACATACTGTCGCTTAGATCGAAAGAGTCGGGAAGGTCGAGTTGTTTTGTTTACCCGAACCGGTACGTCCACGACTGCTAGGTCAGATCTTCCTGCTTGGATAACAGTTTCGAGCGTATATGTGAAACGTGATACTACATTTACAGTTAACGCAGCTTCTTTACTGTAAGCACGAAATCCTGAAGTGACGTCAGCTACATCGGTTTTTGAAGCTTGACGAACGACCCACGAGCCAAGTCGTTGAAGCCTTTTTTTGCTTTTCGAAAACTCATTATGATTTGCGATGTCGCGTGAACCTATGACTAAATCAGCTTTACCATCAACAATTGGTTCGATCAGTTTTTCGATATCGTCAGCAAAGTATTGGTTATCGCCATCCGTGTTCACAATCACGTCTGCGCCTAGCTTTAAAGCAGCATCCAAACCTGCCTGAAACGCAACAGCTAAGCCTTTATTCTGAGTGAGGCTTACAACAACGTCTGCACCGTTTTGACGAGCGACTTCGGCTGTTGCGTCGGTTGAACCGTCATCTACGACTAGCCATAAGACCTCATCAAAGCCTGCGACGTCACGCGGGAGAGCACACAATGTCTCAGGCAAAGTTGCTGCTTCATTTAGACATGGGATCTGAATGACCAATCGCACCTCTCCATTGTGCTCTATAGATGAGCTAGAACGTACATATGAGTAAAGAAGCCACATATAAATTAGAAGGCCATATAGCGACTATCACTTATAATCGCCCAGAATCACTTAACGCTATTAACGGGGATATGCGCGAGTGCCTTAACGATGCTTGGCTAGAATTTTACAATGACCCTGAAGCTTGGGTAGCGATCTTAACTGGAGCTGGTAGGGCCTTCTGCGCTGGAGCGGATCTTCGGTCGGGGCAAGGGAACGCTGCAGGGAAATGGTCCGGTAGCTATTTCGAAATACCCACTATCAATAGCTTCGAAAGTGGCTTAGAGCTATGGAAGCCAACTATCGCTGCCGTCAATGGCGCATGCATCGGCTATGGGCTTACCGGAGCTGTTGCAACTGATTTTCTCATTGCTTCGGACAAAGCTATTTTCGGAATGCCTGAAGTCAAAGTAGGGGTGCCCACCATAGTTGGATCGATGCGCATTTCTGAGAAGCTGTCCTGGGCAGACGCTATGGAGATACTTCTGACGGGAGACAACATAAGCGCAGAAAAAGCAGCCCAAATTGGGCTCGCTTGGAAGGTAGTCCCTCATGCAGAATTAATAGAAGAAGCTCATAAACTCGCAAATCGGCTTTGCCAAGGTGCACCGCTAGCAATTCGAGCCGTCAAAGAGGTAGCTAGTCGCTCACGCAGAATGGGTTGGAGTGAAGCTATCCGAATGGGCGAAAGTATTCGAAGAATAGTTGGGGACACCGAGGATGCTAAAGAAGGGCTTGCTTCTTTTCGGGAGAAGAGACCACCGGTGTGGAAAGGAAGATGATCTTCGTAGCAATTTTCTAAATTATGTTTCGAGGACCAGGCGGCCAACTATGTCTGTACCGAAAGCGGTTAGAATTGCTAGATACAAAAGTCCTGTTGCCGCCATTACCGCCGCGTATTGTCGCTCGCGAAGTGCAAGTCTGGTGACGACAGTAAGAATTAAAGTCGATAATGCGCACGCTACCCAAAACCAGCCCAGCATGCCGCCATAACCATCGTCTATTTCTCCTGAAAGAACCGAAACCATTCCAGTTGGTATTAACAACGCTGCAACTTCTAACGGCCATATTCTTCCGAGCCAAGAGACTTGCTCTAGCAACGGATCACGCCTTAGACCCGGCTGAACTAAATACCAATGGCCTAGAAGCATCGCATCTGTGACTACACCTAAAAATGCTGCTCCAACAACGAGCCGCACCATCTCTAACGCTACGTTCCCATTGCTCGCTAATCCAGTCGCGCAAAGGCCAACGAAACCTACTGCAGGGGCGAGCAAATCCCATTGAGGATTAAACTCAGAGACGTCTAGATCAGCAGTATTTGTTTCTTTTCGCAAACCTGTCATTTGAGCTACGCGTTCGGTGCGTCGATCATTTTCTTCGCTCTGGTAGGCCACGCCGACTTTCCGTCGGGCAATCGAGGTAGCCAACGCTGCAGACGTAGACACGACAACGGCTACCAAAAACATGTCTCGGAGCGTTTGTTTGGACCAACCGAATCCGGCGAAAGCCCCCAAAGCAGCTATAACAATATAAGTGGAACGCATTAACCACCCGTAGCCAAGACCTACTTCTCTTCGCCGAGTGGTTACCCATAAGAAAAATAGGCCACCGGTAGACCATTGCAACAGCACGGTTGCAGCATCAACAGTTGGGCCAGATTTCATCAAAGCTGAGTGTACTGAGCATCAACTGCCGGTTTGTCGCTGTCGTCTAGACCTTGTGCCGCTTGGCTCGCATGATAGCTTGACCGTGTTAACGGACTCGCCTGCACGTGACCTATTCCGAGTTCAGTACCATTTTTTATCCACGAAGTAAACGTGGAAGGCTCTACCCAGCGCTGTATCGGAATGTGATGTGTCGTCGGCCGTAAATACTGTCCGATGGTAACAATGTCCACTCCGATGTCAGCCAAATCAGCCAAGGCTGAATCAACCTCAGCGTCAGTCTCTCCCATCCCAACGATAAGCCCAGATTTAGTCGTAAAGCCGGCTCGTTTTGCCCTAGCTAACATAGCTAAACTACGTCCATACCCTGCACTCGGACGAACGGCGCGCTGCAACCGAGCGATTGTCTCGAGGTTATGGTTTAAAATATCAGGTTTAGCCTCTAGCACTTCTTCCAAAGGCCCTTTGAGGCCTTTAAAATCTGGTATTAAAACTTCTATTCGTGTAGTTGAGACTTCCTTGCGAATGGCCTTAATCGTATCGACGAAACCAGAAGCACCACCATCGCTGAGGTCATCTCGCGCGACTGCAGTAATAACTACATGCTTTAGATCCATGCGACGCACAGCTTCAGCAATTCTTAGAGGTTCTTCAATGTCTATAGGCATCGGAAGCCGCGTATCGACCATGCAAAAGCCGCAAGCTCTAGTACACCTTTCGCCATTAATCATGAAAGTCGCAGTGCCTTGCCCCCAACATTCATAGATATTCGGGCATCCAGCCTCTTCACATACAGTGACAAGTTCCAATTCTCGCATTGTGTTTTTTAGAACTTTGTACCCGGAGTTCAAATCAAGCTTTACTTTCATCCATGAAGGCTTTCTAGAGCTGATCTGCAAGCCTCCTACTACACCCGCTTGTTCGAGACGACTTTTTCTGTGTTTAGTAGTTCCTTTATTAGCAAAGACTGGTGAAAGTTCTTGATTTATGGCAGTCGCTTCGCTCGTTTGCCGAGATATTGAATCTCCTGCTCCCTCGCCACGGCTAAATTTACTTAGGTCATCAGGAGTATGTCGCCAAACTACATCTGCTCGGTCATATCCTTTTAGACCCCAAATTTTCACAGCTCTATTTACTAGTGTTTCCACGACTGTCTCCATGTCGACATCGATTCCTTCTTCTGCAAGGGACGTGACTGGGTAGTTGCTTATTCCACATGGAACTATTTTTTCGAACCACTGCAAATCGGTCGAAACGTTCAAAGCAAATCCGTGCATGGAGCGCCCTCTGCTCAACCGAAGTCCAATAGCTGCTATTTTTCGGGGTTTCTTATCGGGATCAATCCATACGCCGGGGTAACCTTTCAGCCGGCCACAATTAGATATACCAAGTTCGGTAACCACGTCGATAAGTATTTGTTCCACTTGGCGGACATAAGCAACAGTGTCGGCCATTCCTCCACCTCTTTTGCCTGGAACGCTCATGATTGGGTAACCGACAAGTTGCCCTGGGCCGTGATAAGTCAAATCACCCCCCCGGTCAGCATCCACTAGTGGAGCCCCTAACGCAGCAGGTTCGACTAACAAATTATTTAAATCTGCTCTGGTCCCGGCTGTAAAAACATGATCATGCTCTAAGAGCAACAGATGGTCGGAATCGCTGCTTCTAAATAGTTGTTGTTGCAAATCATAGGCTTCAGCAAATGCCATTTGTCCAAGCCACCGTATTCGAAGCATCTAAAATTCCGAATCCCAGTTTCTGGTTTCAAGAGATTCTTTTATCTGACGCAAAAACCCTGCGGCGTAGCCTCCGTCAAAGGCACGGTGATCCCAGGCTAGAGCTAAATGTCCAACTGAATGAATAGCTATGCTTTCATTTCCAAATTTATCGGCTACAACGACTGGTCTGCGAGTCACACCATCAGTTGACAACACACCTACTTGAGGTTGATTAATTATCGCCGCTGTAGTGTGAGTTCCGAACGAACCGTTATTAGAGATTGTGAACGTGCCACCATGAACATCATCAGCAGACAACTGACGATTCCTTGCTTTTCGAGCGAGCTCACTAACTAATTTTGCGAGCGCTTCTAGTCGTATGCCTCCTGCTTGCTTGATAACGGGGACAATTAGTCCCTCATGATCAAGATCTACGGCAATACCTATATTAACGTTTTCGTGGAGTTGTAGGCCGTCACCAACAACTGACGCATTTAAGCAAGGCCAATCCTCTAAAGCATCTATTACTGCTCTCATAACGAAAGGGAGATACGTCAGACTCGATCCGGCGCTCTCTTTCCATTCTTTCTTTCGTTTGTTTCGTACTGTGTCGACATTCTCATAATCAACTTCCATCACGGTAAGCGCATGGGGAGATGTAGCGACAGACATCAGCATATGTTCTGCTGTTCTTCTCCTGATATTAGAGAAAGGCAGGTTACCTCCAGAATCTGCTTGAGGTCTGAACTTTTTAGTTGGAGCAGGCGGATCGTTTGATGGAATGAGAACGTCTTCTCGGCTCCGACTATCTATCACTGCGAGAACATCTCTTCTCGTTATTCTGCCGCCTACACCAGTACCAAATATTGATGATGGGTCCAGCTCGCTTTCGCGGATGAGCTTACGAACAAGCGGGGAAACTACGAGCAAACCGTCAGTAGAATTTGAGCTTCTCTTAATGGGTACATCCTTTTGGTTTTGGTCTTGGACCTGGTCAGAGACTGAGGCCACCTCTTTGTCTGCTTGGACAGAACTATCGCTTTCAGAGTCTGGTTGAGTTTCAGCTACGTCATCTTCGCTTAACTCCTTTTCGATTATTAAAAGAACGGTTCCGACGTCGACCGTGTCCCCTTCACCAACTTTTATTTCGCTAATCGTTCCGCTTATGGGCGATGGCACTTCGCTGTCTACTTTCTCTGTAGACACTTCATACAGAACCTCGTCGACCATCACATATTCACCCGGTTTTTTGAACCAGCGAGTGATAGTGCCCTCCTCAACCGTTTCGCCTAATTGAGGCAGTAGGACTTCGACTTTTGAGGTTTCATTAGCCATGCAGACTTCTCCCAGTCAGATCCAAAACAGTTTCTCCGAATAGTTCTGAAAGCGTCGGGTGAGGCTGTACCAGACTAGCTACATCTCTAACGGTCGCTTCCCAATTTACTGCTAAGTACCCCTGGCCAATTTGTTCGGTTGCCCAAGGACCAACAATATGCACACCCAGAATTCTCCCTGCTTCACCACCGGGAAGCTTTTCAGCTACAACTTTTACTAAGCCTTCTGTTTCGTTCAGGATCATGGCCCTAGAGTTCGCGTTATACCTGTGTTTGGAGACGGTAACTTGATAGCCCTGTTCCTTTGCTTGAGTTTCAGTCAAACCTGCGAAAGCTACCTCTGGGTGGCAGTAGATCGCCCAAGGCACGTTTGCGTAATCGATAGGAACAGCAACTTCGCCCAGGAGGTGGGTAACCACCATCATCGCTTCAGCAAATCCAACATGCGCCAATTGAGGAGTGTCAATCAGATCTCCAATAGCGTAGATACCTTCAGAAGTAGTTTGGCATAGCGCATCAACTTGCACGAAACCGCGACCATCGACACTTACTGATGTTCCATCTAACCCAAGTAGATCAGACCTAGGACTTCGCCCCACTGATACCACTATCAGCTCGGTTTCCAAGGCGCTACCGTCATCTAGGTGCACAATTGAACCACTAACTGTGTCAGTTCTAGGGGAATGCCCGGTTGCTCTCACTCCGGTCTTGACTTTGATATTTTTTTTCTTAAACGCACGAAGTAGGGCTTTAGACACGTCGATATCTGCGCTTGGAAGAATACTGCCTTCGTGTTCCACAATAGTCACAGCGGCACCTAAGTCACTAAACATCGATGCGAATTCACAGCCAATAGCCCCTCCTCCAAGAACAACAACATCCACCGGCACTTCGCTTATATCTAAGACTTCGTTAGATGTCATGACTCGGATACCATCAGGTTCGAATCCCACGATGTTCCGGGGTACTGAGCCTGCCGCCAACAAAATAGCGTTACCTCGCAAAACGCGAATAGAGCCATCTTCAGCTTCTACGGACACAGTTTTTCCATGACCAACTCGGCCTGTCCCACTGAAAATTTGAACGTTTCGCTTTTTCAGGAGTTGTTCAACACCTTTTGCCAAACCATCAACTAATGACTGTTTACGACCCTGAGCGACAGATAAATCAACTTTCGGATCTGATGCACTGATACCAAACTTTTTAGCATTCTGGACCGTTCGATAAACTGCCGCTGTTTCCAAAAGTGCTTTAGCTGGTACACAACCCCTGTGGAGGCAAGTGCCTCCTAAATCCTCGCGTTCGATTATTGCCACTTGAAGGCCAGCGCCTCCCGCGTAGAGAGCCGCACCATAACCGGCAGGTCCTGCACCGATTACCACGAGGTCAAAGTTCAGGTCACTCATACGAGATAAGACTAACCGCCAACGAGAGCTAACGAAGAGGAAGATTATACAGTCATCAAAACTTGTACTGCAAAAGCAACTAAAATGATGAGCCCAGTGGCTAATGCGGTAATTATTAAAGAGCGCGTACTCACATACTTAAATGTAGCGCCGAGTCTTTGCTGAAGGACGTACGCTGTTTTATATGGCTCGACGATGTATCGCTTTTTTTGTAGTGGCATTAATCGCTACCGCATGTGCCGAGAGCACCGATGAAGCTCAATTCCTCGAAGAGACGACGGCTGTGAGTGTCTCAAGCCCTCCACTTTCACAAAAATCGACAATAGCCTCTGCGCCCTCTGAGTTAGAAAAAACGATTGCTCCTATTCCCTATGAGTTGCAGCAACTCGGGCAGGTAACGTTGTCTGGCCAACCCTTTGACGTCGACTCGGTCATCGGCAAAGACATAATTTTGTGGTTTTGGGCACCCTGGTGACTCGCATGTAACAGAGAAGCCCCTGCGGTCGCAGCGGCACATTCAGTCGACAATGAGTTACTAGTTATTAGTGTTCCTGGACGCGACACCGTCGATGCCATGGAAAGTTTTATTGACCTACACCAGCTAGATTTTTTAACTCACATCCCTGATCTGAATGGGGATTTATGGAGAAGCTACGGAATCAACCGCCAGCCTTCCTGGATTTTTATTTCAGCGACCGGAGAAGTCGAAAAGGGACTAGGCACCTTCTTAAACCGTGGTTATTAATATTTTTTCCACTAGCGTTTAAAGCGTGAAGCAGCGCAGCGTAAGCAGAGATCGTATGATTCATGCACCGGCTCAAAATATTTTTGAGCTGTTAGCAGATCCATCCCAGCACCCAGTAATTGATTGTTCTGGAACAGTCAGATCTTATAAAGGGCAACAGAGTCGATTAGTTCTTGGATCTACCTTTGCGATGGAAATGAAACTTTGGGTGCCCTACCGGATAAAAAGTCGTGTATTTGAATTCGAAGAAAACAGACTTATTGCTTGGGGGCATTTCGGTGGCCACCGATGGCGCTACCTTTTACAAGATCAACCTGAAGGCACCCTTGTAACAGAGACCTTTGATTGGTCAACATCAATCTTCCCGTGGGCGATCGAACTTTGTCGGTTCCCTACAACTCACCCACAAAAAATGGAAGCGACGTTAGAGCAAATAGCGAATCTTGTTGAAAGTTAGATCACGTCGAGTAATAGTCAGCATTTTTTTTATGCTTTCGATAGCGATGTTTACCGCGTGTAATAAAGAGATTTCGAGCTCGCTAATTGACGAGGCTTCACGAAATGAGAGAGGTCAGATCGAGGCCCCAGGCGAAGTCGGCGTGCTTCGACTAAAAATCGGAGATTGTTTCACGAACGAAGGTGACTCAGTTGAGTTTGTCCTAGGCGTTCCTTGCAGCACACCTCACTCTGCCAAGGTTTTCGCAATCTTTGAGCTCCCGGTCGGTGAATACCCAGGGCTAGAGAAGACCAAAAACATAGCTCTCATGAAATGCTTCGATGAGTCTCTGAACACACCCGAGCTTTTGGATGTCACTAAAATAATATCTATCAGTGGCTATGCACCCGATTCAAACTCCTGGGCTAACGACCGTTCAGTCATTTGCTTTGCCACACCCAAGGTTGAAGTCAACTCTGAAGGTTTCCAGAAAACTATTTGAACGTTGGTTCTATTGCCCATACCCCATCATCAAAAGTGCGATCTAGCTTGCCGTGTAGTTCTTTCATCGTCTTATCTTCAGCATTACGAACGATTATTGCTTCTTTAGATCTGGCGATTATTCGGTCGTCTCGCCTTCCCATTACTTTTGCGTATTCAGTTGCTGTTACTGGCGTCTCATTACTTACCAAAATAATTTGACGCGCTCCATCAAGTAGCTCTCGGAAGCGGGCACGCGTTGAGTCCGGCCACTTTTCATCTACACCGTCGAACGCCAGAATCACCACGTATGGCAGTCCGCTGGCTGCTGCAGCTTCAGCTCCAAGCATTTCAACCCCAAGACTCAATCCTGTCACTATCTCTAACTTTGTTTCCATCTCTGCTTTGGCTCTTAGAATAGTTATGAGCTTCCTTCTTATTCCTAAGGAAGTTGAGGTTTCTCCGTATCCACCGATATCAGGCGGACGATGCCCAAAGATAGCTAACCCGTGAGTCGTTAGAGTTTCCTTGAAATTTTTATTGTCTGCGCTAATTCGTGGCTTAGCTCCAGGCGTTTCTTTTCCTGAAACATCATCATCTGATAGCCCTCGAACTATGGAATCGGCGTAATGGCCACCAGTTCTTCCTTCTTGTTCTGCCGCAGCTAAGGTAGCTAGTCGATCTGCAGCATCATTGAGTCTGTCTCCAGAGTGCCCCTTTACCCAGATGAATTCCACGTTACCTCGCGCTACCACGAGCTCAATGAAAGGCTCCCAGAGATCTCGATTAGCAACAGGGTCATTTTTGGAGTTTTTCCAACCTCTCTTATGCCAACCCTTCCACCAATTTTGATTAAAACAGTTGACCACATAGGTTGAATCACTATGCACCCGGATAGGCCCGTCGATAGATTGAACAGCCGCACTTGCTGCCGTCAGTTCCATTCTTTGATTGGTTGTTTTACCTTCAGCTCCCGAAGCCCATTGGCCTTGATCGACAACAAAGGCCCAACCACCGGGTCCAGGGTTTCCTATACAAGCACCATCAGTAAATACATCAGTAATCATCGTTTCACCTGGGTCAGCTAATTAGTTTGCCCAACTTTTATTCGGCAGACTTCGTAATACATGTAAGGATAGGGGCATGTTGTTCGATGAGTTTCATGATCAAACACCGGATATAGATATTGAAGAAACTGAGGAATGGCTACAATCGTTTAGCTCAATAGTAGAGCAGAATGGGAAACACAGAGCTCGTTACATTATTCGCCGTCTCATGGCGAAAGCTCGTGAGTTAGAAGTCGACTTCCCAGTAAGCGTTTCTTCGCCCTACATCAACACAATTGCTTCGAGCAACGAACCTTGGTTCCCAGGTAATGAGCATATTGAACGACGACTAAGGGCTTATATTCGCTGGAATGCCGTAGCCATGGTCACACATGCCAACAAATGGGCAGATGGAATCGGCGGTCATCTAAGCACTTTCGCTAGTTCCGCTGCACTCTACGATGTTGGCTTCAACCATTTCTGGAAGGGCAAAGACGCTGGTTTACCTGGTGACCATATCTACATTCAGGGACATGCGGCCCCAGGTATTTATGCTCGGGCATATCTCGAAGGGAGGCTGAGTGATGAAGACCTCAACCACTTCAGGCGCGAAATCGGGCGAGAAGGGCTCTCTTCATATCCCCATCCACGGTTAATGCCTACGTTTTGGGAATACCCAACTGTGTCTATGGGGCTCGGCCCGATGAACGCTATCTATCATGCGCGTTTCAACCGCTACCTGCATCACCGACGGATTGACGATACTTCAGGTTCAAAAATATGGGCATTCGTCGGTGACGGCGAAACCGACGAACCTGAAACTTTAGGAGCACTGAACGTAGCTTCCCGAGAGAAACTAGACAATCTAATTTTTGTTATCAACTGCAATTTGCAGCGTCTTGACGGGCCGGTCAGAGGAAACGGGAAGATAATCCAAGAGCTGGAGGCTCGGTTCCGGGGGTCAGGGTGGAATGTTATTAAAGTTATTTGGGGCAGCCGTTGGGATGATTTACTGGCACGCGACACACATGGAGTTTTATTAAACAAAATGCTCTCAACAGTAGATGGCGAATACCAACGTTACTCGGTTGAAAGCGGAGCATTCATCAGGGAACATTTCTTTGGACCAGACCCTCAGTTGCGCCAGATCGTGGAACATCTTTCAGATGAGGACCTCGAACAATTACCGCGCGGCGGCCATGACTACAAGAAGCTTTACGCAGCGTACAAAGCCGCCGTAGATCACCAAGGTTCTCCAACAGTGATTCTTGCCAAGACAGTGAAAGGCTGGACACTGGGACCTGACGTCGAAGGACGTAATGCTACCCACCAGATTAAGAAACTTAATCATGGCCAGCTAAAAACTATACGAGACCGGCTTCAGCTGCACTCTGAAATTGCCGAGGATTTTGACCCGGACAACCCTCCTTACTACCGTCCGCCCAACGGCTCCGAAGAGCTTAAATACCTTATGGATAGGCGCAGGGAACTCGATGGTTCACTTCCAAGTAGGAACTCTGAATGGCGACGAAAGCCTCTTCCCCTCCCATCTCGTAAACCATTTTTGGCAATGGAGAAAGGCTCAGGGAAACAAGAAGTTTCCACCACCATGGCATTCACCAGACTACTTCGTGATTTAACTCGAGAAGATGGTTTCGGAGAACGGGTAGTACCCATTATCCCTGACGAAGCAAGAACCTTCGGTATGGACTCTCTTTTCCGGACTATCGGGATTTACGCAAGTCAAGGCCAAAAATATGAGCCAGTAGACCATGATCTCTTGCTTTCATACATGGAGGCACAAGATGGGCAGATCCTTGAAGAAGGCATCACGGAGGCAGGAGCATTAGCGAGTTTTACGGCTGCTGCAACCTCATATGCCACGCGCGGCGTTCCAATGGTTCCTTTCTATACATTTTATTCGATGTTTGGCTTTCAGCGGGTAGGCGACGCTATTTGGGCTCTCGCTGATATGAGAGGAAGAGGTTTTTTGTTAGGTGCTACAGCAGGCAGAACAACATTGATGGGTGAAGGGTTACAACACCAAGACGGGCACTCGCTACTAATGGCTAGCACTGTTCCATCATGTCGAGCTTATGATCCTAGTTTTGCGTTCGAACTCGGAATAATTATTGAAGATGGCCTACAAAAGATGTATCAGCAGAACGAAGACGTTTTCTATTATCTAACGATTTACAACGAGAATTACCTTCAACCAGCTCTTGAGCCTAGCTACTCAAAAGAAGATCTTATTAAAGGCCTCTACAAATTCAAAAGCGCTTCTGATCATCATAAACGTCGAGCCACTATTCTTTTTTCTGGCACTGCTTACGGTGCTGCCGCTAAAGCAGCAGAACTACTAGCTGACCAATACGACGTCGGCGTTGACCTCTGGAGCGCAACTTCCTACAAAGCCCTGCGAGAAGATGCTCTTTCAACTGAGCGTAATAGCTTTCTTAACCCAGACGATACCGCCGGCATTTCGTTCGTAGCAAGCCAACTCGGGCAAAGCGAAGGGCCTATTGTTGCCATAACTGACTACATAACGCTGGTCCCAGATCAAATAGCTCGATGGGTGCCGAGAGACTACACCTGTTTAGGCACCGATGGTTTTGGCAGAAGTGACACCAGGGAAAAGCTACGACAACATTTTGAAGTAACCGCTGAACATCTTGCCATGACCGTGCTCAGCAGATTAGCTATCGCTGGCGACCTCGATCAGTCAGAGCATGACAAAGCTATTAAACAATTTCATTTACCAGCGAATTTGCCTGACCCATGGTCAGCTATTTTCTATTGATAGTTGGTATCAGTCTTCTAGCTATGACTCTGAGCTAGTAATCGAACCGACTTCTCGACCCAGAGCCATAAGACCGCTTATTCGGTCTGTAACTGGATCAGCAAATTTTTGGGAGTAGCTGAACCGGACTGGGTCTAATCAGCAGGTACCTACTCATCTCGTGGTTTTCGTTCTATGGCTGACCTCGGCTCTGCGGACACTATTAATCAGTTGCAGATGAGTCAAAATTCAGATCTCAAGTAGAGTGTTTTTGTGACAAATATTCCCTGTCCGATGCGATGGTACGGTGACTACGAAACCGGAGAAAAATTTATTCTTGGATCTGTTGAAATCGATGAAAAAGAGATTTTGCAATTTGCGAACAAGTACGATCCACAGCTTTTCCATGTCGATAAAGAAGCAGCTACAAAAAGTCTATATGGTGGGCTCATAGCTTCTGGTTGGCATACCGGTTCATTAATGATGCGCCTCCTCACCGAAGATTTTCTAGGCGAGTCGAGTATGGGCTCACCTGGCCTTGAAGAGTTAAGTTGGTTCGCTCCTGTTAGGCCTGGGGATACTCTTACTTTGCATATAGAAATCCTCAGTAAACGTTTGAGTAAATCAAAACCTGACCGGGGGTTTTTGACTTGCCGCAATGACCTAGTCAATCAACATGATGTAGTTGTAATGCGCACGGTGCCATTGATGATGATCGCGTTGAGAACCTGAGATCAGGTTTCTACCGCTTCACGTTCTAACCATCCCATAAGAATTGATACAGCTCTAGGGTCATGTCGGATTCGGTGATCCGCACCTTTTATTAATCGCAACTGCGGAGATGGATGGATCTGCGCTAATTGTCTAGCATCTTCATAGGGAACCTGACGATCATTTGTTCCATGCACTATCAGTAAAGGCATGTCCTTTATTTTCTCAACTGCATCGATAGCTCGATTCTCCTTAAGTTCTCTTGCCCAGGCGCTTAGAGAAGGAGGGAAACTCTCATCTTTAATCACTCCTACGCTTCGGCAGTGTTGAACGAAGCGACGCGGATCTGCCGCCCAGTCATCAAAATCTGCTCTGGGCGCCATAACCGCAACACCGCGTATCTCGGGATCGCGAGCTGCCGCCATAAGAGCAAGAGAGCCTCCAGTAGTTGAGCCGATAAGCCAAACTTTAGAGATTCCTTTATCTCGAAGGTGACGAATGGCTCGAGCAATATCTTCAAGCCAGCCTGACATCGAAAATTGCCCTTCCGATGCTCCACAGCCACGCAAGCTGACCGCAAGAACCACCCATCCTTGTTCAGCCGCAATTCGTTCTGCAAATTTTTCGTATGAGCGGTTCGGGGTTCCCGGTCGCTGAGCTGATGGAAACCCATGACATAGGACCACTCCCCGACGTTCCGCATTTACCTTGTCCGGCTCAACCAGCAAAGCATCAAGTCGAGGAACACCCCCGAGCTCAGTCTCAGTTACAGAAACCATCATCGAAATTTTATCTAGCTTTAATTAGCTGAGCAGCAAGAACTAAGCCGGTAGCCCCGGTTTCGAGCCTCGCTTAGTTCATCGGGCCCAAAGGTTGCATAGGCTTGGTTTGCTATGATGTCTTCGATTTTCGCCGGAGTTAAGCAAGATTTAATTTCATGAACCACCTGGTTCCGTTTATCTCCGACATACCGGAATCCTTCAAGTTCTTTTGGGTGGTCCATTTTGTAAGTCTGCCTCACTAATCTTTCTGAGCTATGCCAAGAGCACCGATTATTGTCAGGTACCTTAAATGGCTATCAACAACTTCTTGAACTACTGGTTTAGTTATCTCGTAGCCCTTTGAGCGAGCTTCTCGATAGAGATCTTGCGAGGAACCTTTCTGGTCAGCGACGCTGGCACCACTGAAGCCTGCTTCAGGCTCAAAAAATTGCAGTTGGTTTAAATGCCAGCGCAGAAGTTCTCTGAGTTCTAGCGGATCGAGTTCAGAAGCAGCGCTGTACGGAAGATTTTCTGCAACAAACATGGCTGCCTCTTCAAGCCTCCAAACCGGTTCACGACGCTGCCTACCAAGCCGACTAGTTTCACGTCCGACTACCCCGACGGCAACTAAAAAGCCAGTGAGAAGTGATGAGACTATGGTTAGAAGGAGCATAGTCTCATCACTGCTTAATCTTTCTACTCAATTAAGGCCTAGGTTCTAGAGCCCGATTCGCTGAGCCAGCAATTCACGATGATATGCCGGATCTCCGAACATTAGTTCAGAACTTTTAGCTCTTTTGAAATACAGGTGAGCCGGATGCTCCCAAGTGAATCCGATACCACCATGGATTTGAATATTTTCTGCAGCACAATGAAAATATGCCTCTGAACAGTAGGCCTTGGAAAGAGAAGCTACCGATGGGAGCTCATCATTCATTTCAGATGCACACCATGCAGCATAGTAAGCAGCTGATTTTGCAGATTCAACTTCTAGAAGCATGTCAGCACACTTGTGCTTGATCGCCTGAAATGAACCAATTGGGCGGCCAAACTGAACCCGATCTTTTGCATACTGAACTGCCATTTCCATAGCAAACTGAGCGCCACCAACCTGTTCATTAGCAAGGGCCACCGCGGCAAGGTCTAATATTTGGGAAACATACTCGAAGTTGTTTGTGTCACACAGGTGAGTCGCTGGGGTGCTATCAAACGTAATTCGTGCCTGTTTCCGGGTTTGATCCATTGTGGATAGATTTTCCCTAGTCAGCCCAGAAGCTTCGCCATCGACTGTGAAGAGATGAATTCCATCATCTACTCGGGCTGCTACGACAAACAAATTTGCAGTTCCTCCGTCGGTCACAAACATTTTTTCACCAGAGATAGTAGCACCCTCGCCTAGTCCCGATGCCTGCACCGCAATACCGTCGGCATCCCATCGCCCAGATGCTTCGGCAAGAGCAAGAGTGGCGATTGTCTCACCTGACGCGATACCTGGCAATAAATCGGACTTGGCAGTTTCGTTGCCTGAGTGGATAATAGCGTTTCCTGCTAATACCACTGTGCTGAAGAACGGCGCACATAACAAACTTCTTCCCATTTCTTCGAGCACGATTCCAAGCTCTACATATCCAAACCCCTGGCCACCATACTCTTCAGGGATAATGAGGCTCTGAAGTCCGAGCTGCTCAGCCATTTGGCTCCACACTGCCTTATCAAACCCATCATCAGTTTCCATCAACTCTCTTACTGCGAGCTCAGCTGATTTGTCCTCCATGAAGGATCTGACAATGTTTCGTAGCTCTTCTTGTTCTTCAGTAAAAGCAAAATTCATTAGTTACTCCATTGAGCGATTTATTATGATCTCTTTCTAACAGCTTTTCGTCAGCATTTCCAATACGCTTGCGTACACACAAGTACACATTGCGCAAGAATTGGACTGCTCTATGGGATCGAAAAAGGCTGCAGAAAGCATAGGAGTGAGAGAGTTCCGTTCAAATCTTGCGTCATACCTTAGAGACGCTTCCCTAGGCCATCGAATAATCATTACGAGCGATGGCAAAAACATGGCCGAATTGGGGCCCATCAATGGCAGCTTGCTTAGCAACTCTCTCGAGGCTCTAATAGCCACTGGTTTACTTGAAGCACCAGCACAAGCCACACAAGCGACTCAGCCAGCCAACTTTCAACTCCCTACTGGCGTAAACAGCCAGCAAATACTCAAGGAGTTGAGAGGGAGATGACTATAGCGATTGATACTTCAGCGTTCCTAAAACGATACGTAGCAGAAAATGGACGCGATCTAGTCAACTCTGCTCTCGCCAACGACTCAGCCTGGTGCTCATCTGCTTTTACACGAACTGAAGTACAACTAGCGCTTCACCGGATGGCAAGTAATCAGCAGATGCAAGAGTCTCTCTGGGCTTCATTCCGAAGTGATTGGGACAAAGTGGCAGCAGTGCCTCTAGACAATAGATGTCTAGCTCGTTCTATAGAAATCGGTGCCAGGTTCGATTTACGCACCGTCGATGCCTTGCATCTCGCTGCGGCAGATCGCTTACCGAAGCCACTAAAGTATTTAACATTTGATAGTCATCAGATTCCAGCTGCTCTTAGCTTGGGCTTCGAGGTGATTTCTCAAATGACTATTTAAAGCGACGCTTATTTCTCCGACTCACCGCTAGCTCTTCAAACGGAAAAGCTTGTTTTGACAACTATCGCCACAACTTAAATACATACAGTTAAATCAAAAAGGGAGAGCCTACTCAGGCAAACTCTCATTATCCATATCAAGAAAGCCTGACACGCCTCTCTTAATCAGACTCAGAGCGACAGAACCAGGAAGTCTGCTGGTTCGCTCGAAAAGTAACGCAATTCCCCGAGCTTCGCATCCATACGTTTCGCCAGCAACTGAGATATGAACTGATCTGACGCTTCTTATGGTGCTACTCCATCTGCGCTCTAGTGACTTGTCCAAGACAGCTGGCAGCACGACACGCGTTGTTTTCTCACCAAGTTTTCCAATTACTAAGGTCTTTTCACGACTCACAGTGATGACATCGGCAACCAGGTAGTTCAATTCTGTTTCCTTCAAGTTCGCTAGGTCTGACAGTCTCTAAGATCGTTGCGATCCTTTGCCTTACGAAAGCTAACTAGCGCCCTCGCAGGAAACGCGGTCGGTCTTGTCAGGCACGACTTCCAACAAGACCGACCATCGCATTCCCTCATTTGCCCCTCAGTGAGACTATCTAGGAGCAAATGAGCCACCAGAATCTCTAAGGATTCCAGTTCTTTTTAATAACGACTACTGGAGTTCGCCAATATCTTCTTTACTGATTTCCAACATGCCCCATATTGGATACAGCGCTGTTCTGACTTCGTCAGACGTCGCTCCGGACCCAGGTTCGTTGGATAGGTCGTATGCAGAATTTATGGTTGCAATAGTGCCTGCACCGGCTGGTCCAACTGCCCCAATTGATGGTTCAAGTACTCGCCAGAATGACAAGCCTTCTGCTTGGTGAACGCGAGCTTTAGCTAGATCACCTTTCGCAATATCGCCTTCGACTTTGGTTGCATAGCGCATCGTTGCTTGACTGTAGACAATCGTTACTGCTCGAAGAACGGAGTTCGCTGCTTCGGTAGCTCCGGCTATATCTCCAGCGATTATTGCATCACGCCCAGCGATCATTGCATTTAGAATTAACTCGTTGGCTAGAGCTGTTTCGCCGTCTTCCCCGAGAGTCCCATAATTGCCGCCTCGCTTGTTACCAGTTCCGTAAGGTCCGCAGCTTCCGCTAGCACCGTGATAGAAGGCCCATCCTTCATCCCAGTTATGAACGGCTCCTTCAAGATTGCCATCAGTCGCTTTGCCTAAGGCTGAATTTAGCTCATGGACTGTCCACGCGATCATGGTCTGGTTTTGAATGCCCTTTTGAACACCCTGCTTTCGAACTGAGTCTGTTTCGCCTTCGAACATTCCAGTTCCATCAAGTGCTGATGATACGAAACTATTCAAGCTGCCAGCAGCGCCGTAATAGTCATCGTTTTGATGCTTTTTGCCGTCTGCAGCTGCGAATCCACCTATAGTTCGCACTGACCCATCCGACTTAACTGAGTTCTTACCATCCACGTAAATAGCTTTGACGGCACCGAAGTCAATTGTGTCAGCGCCAAGCAATTCATTGATCTCACAAATATCGTCGACAACTAAACGATGACTAGAAACATCGGACGCATACTCGTATCCGTTGTCACTGCCAAAATCGCCGACTACGCCAGACTCTGGCGCCTCAGATGGAGCGCTTGAACTTGCACTTGCGCTTGAACTCGAGCTTCCGCTCGAACTTGCACTTGCGCTTACGGACTCAGATCCATTGGACCCGATCTCTCTAACCGCAGCGCCATCATCATCACCGCAAGCAGCAACTAGAAAGCTGAAAGCGAAAAGAGCTCCTATCGCTCTAACAAAATTAAATTTTTTCATAGTTGTTTCCTTATCTTCAAAAACATTGCACAAACCAAGTAACGAACAGCCAATAGTAGGCATACTTAATATTATTTGTTTCAATTTTCCTATATTTGCATTAGCTATACCTTTCCAACGAAACAACTTGCCCTTAAGCAAACTGTTATAACGAACTTTTCAGATCACTAATCTTTGTTAAATCCCGATCAATTTCAGCTATTGCACACACCTCAAACAAATTCAGTGCTCTTTCTTCGATGAAGCTCCTACACCCGGTGCCCGTAGCAGAAATAAGCACAGCATCAAGAACTTCATCCACCAAAAGAGACACCTCGAAGACTCCTTGTTCATTATCTTCAACACAGTTTTCGAGAGTTGTCATAACGACATCAAGATCAAGCATTGTCACAAACCGATAATGCTCAAGGTCTTGGTTTTCTATACACATCAGACCTGGTCCAAGAACTCGCGAGGCCCCTACGACCAATACCGAGCTGATTAACTCAACTCCCCGTTCAGTAAAATCTTCATCGCCTACCAGCTTGCGAAAGTGGCACGGATTTACTCGTGCTTCTTTACCATGACCCACGATCACTTCTGTTCCATCCACACAAATGATCTTCAAACTTAAGCTCGCAGTTGAATGAGCCAATGCTGCCGCTGAACGGATTTGATCAACACTAGGCGCCGTTGATATACGCATTAGAACCCCCCAAGTTCAAGACCAAATGCTTTGCTGTCTTTTTCATCTTTAGCTTCTGCCATAATGTTAAGTGAACCTAACATTACGAGATAGGGTATGCAACCAATGGCATGAAGAACTATAATAAAACCTGTGGACTATGAAACTCCCGAACATCATCCGGCATTCGAGGAATACTCAGAGACTATTTTCGAGTTAAAAGAAGATGGGCTTCCTGTCATCCAGGCACGGATAGCTGAACGGCTTGAAGTCTCTCGACCCGCTGTCTCCGAAATGATTAAGAGGATGGAGGCAGAAGGTCTTATCAAGATCGACACAAAGTCACACATCCAACTAACAAAATCAGGACTGCGGCTAGCGACTGCGATCGTGCGGCGACATCGTCTTGCCGAGAGATTCTTGACAGATGTACTTCTCCTTAGCTGGGCGGAAGCGCACCACGAAGCAGGCAAGTGGGAGCACGTTATTTCTCAAACCGTAGAGACCGCTCTAATAGGACTTCTCGAAAACCCTGAGACATGCCCGCATGGAAACCCAATACCTGGTTCGGCCTACCAAGCACCTAAAGGGAACCAGACTCTCGCAGAAACACCGGTTGGATCATCTTTCAAAGTCAGCAGAATTCCCGAGGAGTTGGAATTTGAACCTGGCCAGCTCGAGTTCTTGGAAGAATTCGGATTAATGCCGGGAAGAATAGGGCGAGTTGAAACCGCATCCCCGGACGGAACCTTGACGTTAACAGTTAACGGGAAAATATTTGGGCTTAGCGCTTTCGCTGCGAATCGCATTCTTGCTACGCCAGAAGCTCTCAACTCTTCTCATTGATTAACCAAATGCCAGCGACCACAAGCGGAATCAATTTACTTGATGTTTGCCATCGGTATGACGAAAACCCAGTTGTATCTAACTTCAGTGTCACTGTTCCACAGGGACATTCCCTTGCGTTACTCGGTCCAAGTGGTTGCGGTAAGACCACCTTGCTTCGTTTGATTGCTGGCTTAGCAAGACCATACTTGGGAACAATTAGCCTCGGCGAAAATGTTGTGGCGTCCAATGACAAATGGGTAGCTCCGGAAGATCGCAATGTCGGATTGGTTTTTCAAGATTGGGCTCTCTTTCCTCACCTGTCAGTCGCAAAGAACGTTGCGTTTGGTCTACCTCGAAGCGCTTCGCACAAAAAGCAGGTCCACGATATGTTGGATCTGGTGGGCCTCATAGGTTATGAGAACCGTCTGCCATCGACTCTCTCAGGCGGGCAGCAACAACGAGTAGCTCTTGCACGTGCGCTAGCACCCAGACCTAAAGTTCTTCTGCTCGATGAGCCTTTTTCTAATCTGGATAGTGGATTGAGGAATAAAGTTCGATCTGAGGTCGCTGAAGTTCTCTCCGAACTCAAAATCACTTCGGTCTTCGTTACTCATGATCAAGAAGAAGCCTTTGCCCTAGGTGACCACGTTGGGGTCATGAACGACGGAACTCTGGAGCAGATAGGCAAACCAGAAGAAATTTACATGCGACCTGCAAACCCATGGGTGGCAAACATTGGCGGAGAAGCTTCTTTTATCGAAGGTGTGGCCCACGGACAGACCGCTGAGACTGCTATCGGACGAATACCATTATTTACTGAACAACAGGGTCTGGTAAAAATTTTACTTAGACCTGAACAATTAGTAATCCAGCAACAGGAAAGCTCTGAAGGAACCTACGTTGAACGAGTTGAGTACCGAGGCTCTGACTACCGAATTTTTCTGCGACTTGATGCCACCGTTCTCGAGGTAAGTGTCAAAGAGCCATTCTCGCTTCAAAGAGGAGACTACGTGAATGTCTCATTTACGGGACACCCGGCAGTTGCCTATCCCGAAACTACTTCAAACGGTATTAAGCTCACGTAAAACTGCTGGACACACTTTTCGCAAATATTTACCTAGTTTCACAAAACTTTCACCGCTAGTTCTGAAGTGATAGCTGATAGGAACTTCTTGGTACCGAAAGCCTTTAGCCAGAAGGTCCAGGGTCAGGACTTGAGCATAATTGAAATCATGAATTATTTCTGCAGATGCTGCAGCTTCTGGAGACAATGCTCTATATCCCGACTGACCATCGGTAATGCGTTGGCGAGCAACAATACATAGAATTAAAGTCAGGACTTTATTTCCGAACCGCCTATGCGGTCTCATATGTTTGATATTTCCTGCAAATCTGCTACCGATAACGTAATCCGCATCACCATCCAAGATAGGACGGACCATAGCTTCAAGCTCTTCAGGCGCATATTCACAATCAGCATCACAAAACGCGATCGCTGCTGCTCCCAAGCGGGTGGATTCTTCAAACCCACGTCTCACCGCAGCTCCAAGTCCCTGATTTTCACCCATTTCAATTACTTCAGCCCCGGCAGAAACTGCTTCCTCTGAAGTTCTGTCAGATGACCCATCGTTCACGACAAATATTTTTACAGGGCGACCTGCAACTTCTTTCGGAACTCTTCGAACACACTCCCCTACGGATGCCTGTTCATTAAAGGCCGGCATAAATAGAACCACGGGAGCAGAACTCTCCGGTTCGAACGTAGTGATAAAATCTTTTTCTTTATGAAGTCGAAATCTCGGGAGTAACGAGGGCTTGGGGCGAATTAACGCTACCGCACCGAAGATCAAGGAGTAACTAGTTTTCAGCGCATGGGTAGTTAGAGCAGCTATCAAGGCAAGTCGAGCATCGACACCCACTATTAGGTATGCGGCAACAGCCGCCCCTTCATAAGTTCCGAATCCGCCAGGAGCCACAGCAACAATCTGAGCTCCGACGGACGCTACCGTCACAAATATCGCTTCAAAAAATGTTATTTCTATCCCTGCCCATCGAGCAGCGAAGATAACGAGCACCGCCTCGCAGACCCATGCAGAAACAGAGAGCACTATGGCTAACGGATCCGGGAGACGAATCCGTTCATCTAATCCGACGAGCTTAAACAGCCATCGCCAGCTAACTGCTGCGACTAGGATCACAACGCCAAAAACGAGCCACCCGATCGGTCCAATCAGTGAGGCAAAAGCCCCCGGTGCTACCAGCAGCCCTAGAGCTGCCAAAGCTAAGAAATCGCCTGTTCGAAGCGCCAAAGTAGAGGCTGAGATAATCTCCAGCGGCAAGTCTGTTCTTCTTCTCACAGAAGTAATACGAGCAGCTTCACCTATACGAAATGGCAAAACATGATTTGCACCCAAGGCCATATGTATCCCTGCCAACGACTGCTTAAACGGCAGAGACGGAATGACTCTCTTCCAAGCAACAGCTCGGAATATGAAAGCCAACCCAAATGCGCAAAAGGCTAGCGATAGCTCTAGCGGATGTGAAAATGCTTCACCAAAAGACATTCTCAGAGCTTTTACATCTACTGCTTTAAGAACGACGACCAGAGCCAATAAACCAAATACCAGAGATACCGATAGCAAAAGCCAAGTGGGGACAGTTTTCGCTAAACGCTTAGTCTTCAATCCGCCGATACCTTCGCTAAGTCCCATAAATCACAATCCTACGAGGTATTAGGTGAGCTTTACAAGTTATGGCAAGTACCCTAGTCTCAATGTCTATGTCGCCGCTCTTATACCGTTCTCATTTACGTTCATTCTCAGCCATTCTTGTCATAGCTGCTCTTGCTGTTAGCTCCTGCGCAAGCGACACGCAACGCTTTCTTGACGGAACAGCCGCTGAAATTTACAGTGGCGAATGTGTCCAAAAAACTGGGGACACAGTAACTATCTACTCGGGGCGTACAGAAAATCTTATCGAACCAGTCTTAGATGCTTTCGCCTGCGAAACCGGAATACCTGTCATGGTCAGGTGGGGCGCTTCAACAGATCTAGCACTCCTCCTCAACGAAGAAGGTAGCAAGAGTCCAGCGGATGTATTTTTGAGCAGATCACCCGGCCCAGTTGGCTATCTAGAAAGCAAAAAGCTGCTCAGGCCACTTTCCAGCGACGTTCTAGAACTCGTCGAAGAGCAAAATCGATCAGATTCTGGAACCTGGATAGGATTCTCAGGTCGCAAGAGAGTGCTCGTCCACAACATCGATGATGTCCCCATCGAAGATCTACCAAATTCAGTTTTTGATTTAACCGACAAACGTTATGAAGGTCGGGTTGCTATACCGGCGACGAATGGCTCTTTTGTAGATTGGTTCACCGTATTTAGAGATGTCCACGGAAATGAAGCAGCTCAGAATTGGCTGGAGCAAATGGTAGACAACGATGCTCGCTACTATTACAACAACAGAGCAATTGTAGAAGCAGCAGGCCGCGGTGAAATCGATATGGGTCTCGTCAATCATTATTACAACTATCAGGAAATAGCGGCTTCAGGGAACAAACATCGAGCAAAGAATCATGACTTAGGAGATCAAGATATCGGATCTCTACTAATCATTACTGCCGCCACGGTTCTATCATCTACTGATAAGGCCGCAGAAAGTGAATCTCTCGTCAGCTACCTCTTAAGCACTCCGGTACAGAAATACTTCACCAATCGTACTTTTGAGTATCCTTTGGCTTTCGGAGTTGATCCAGCAGAAGCTCTTCCACCTCTTACCGCACTAGAAATTGGTTCGGTAGATTTTGATAAGCTTGGCGGAGGTTTTGAAGAAACAACTCGGATGATCGAGGCCACAGGTATCTTGAATCAATGAGAAAAGAGCGGCCACCGAGATCTTTTCTCTTGAAGACCTCTGCGACCGCAATTTGTAGCCTCTTTTTCTTTCCGACAATCTATCTAATAGTTCGAAACTTCACCGAAGGCGCCCGCCCAGGGGAGCTCATTTTTAGCTCGCGTACCTTAGAACCGCTAAAACGTACACTTCTACTTGCCATCGCTGTTTCTGTTTGCGCAATGCTAATTGGGAGCAGTCTTGCTTGGCTTGTGACTCGAACCAATCTATCTTTTCGAAGATTTTGGCAAGTGGCACTCGCAATACCGCTCGTTTTCCCCAGTTTTATTGGAGCAGCTGCTTTCAACCGAACCTTGAGCAAAGGTGGATCTGTAGCAGATTTTCTTGAGAACTTTGGAGTTCAATCTGGGATTCAATTTAGAGGGTTTTGGGGAGCATGGTTTGTTCTTACTTTATTTACGTACCCGTACGTTTACCTTCCAGTAGCAGCCAAGCTTCGACACCTCCCCGTATCTCTAGAAGAGAGCGCCAGAGTTCTAGGCAATCGCCCACTAGCAACTTTTCGAAATATCTGTCTGCCTCAACTGCTGCCGAGCATAATCTCCGGCACGCTTTTAGTAACGCTCTACACGATCAGCGACTTCGGTGTTGTTCAACTTATGCGCTACGACACGCTAGCGAGGGCAATAGCCACCAACCACCTCGCTCAGCCAGCTGTAGCACTAGCTATCAGCTTAATCTTGCTGGTTCTCGCCGCCCTAGTAGTTAGTGGTGAGCGAATGCTAAGAACCAAAACAAACGCTACAGAAACAAAACATTCGCCGCGCGCCGTTCAGTACCATCTTGGGCGTTTCCGATTTCTCGCTCACTGCTTTGTATGGGTAATCGGTTTACTTGCAGTAGTAGCACCCCTAGCAGCTCTATCACAATGGGCACTCGGTGGGATTATTCGAGCAACCAAACCCACAAGTTCCTTGACCATCGATTTTGAGAAAATTTTATCTGCATCTTGGGGTTCGATCTGGACATCGGTTATAGCTGCTTTTATAAGCGTCGCAGTTGTCTTACCAATTGCTTTCCTAGCCGGAAGGCACCGTTCAAAAACAGGAACAGTTGGACAAATAATTATTTTAAGCACTTTTGCTATGCCAGGGCTCCTAATAGCTCTCTCAGTTCGCTTCTGGACTCTAAGGTCAGAGCTGGCTTATGAGTGGTTCGGTGACAGCAGCGCCCTTTTAATATTTGCCTACGTTGTACGCTTTGGTGCATTGGCTTTAGGGGTTTGTCTCGTAGCTGTTATAGCCGTGCCTAAACAGTTGCATGAGGCAGCTATTACTCTAGGAGCATCTCCACGACGGAGGTTTAGGAAAATAGACTTACCGATAATGGCTCCTAGCCTTTTGGCAGGCGCTGGCCTGGTATTGCTATCGGTCCTAAAAGAACTTCCGATCAGCCTCTTAGTCTCACCTCTAGGTTTCACTAACCTAACTTCTCGCATCTTTATGTCATTCGAAGATGCTTTTGTGGCAGAAGCAGGAATTATGGCAGTTGTTCTTGTATCCATCTCATTCGCCCTTACTTGGTTTCTTGTCCTCAGTAATGCTGAACATCGATGAAAAATAAATTGAAATCAACCAAGAGCATATTTGTATTTCTAATAATCATCACATTTCTTGCGGCCTTACCGGCAATCGGAGCGAGAGCTACCTATGGAGCCAAAACAACCGCCGATGAGCCTCAGTACCTTCTCACCGCTCTGAGCATTGCCGAGGATTTCGATTTAGATATTAGCGACGAGATTGCTGATCGACGCTTCACACCCTGGCACGAGATTAACTTAAACCAACAAACGATAGCGCTCAACGAAACCAACCAAAGAATTAGTCCGCACGATCCTCTTTTGCCGGTTCTTTTGGCACCAGCCATGGCCATCGGAGGGTGGACGTCAGCAAAAATATTTCTGGCAATGATGTCAAGCGCTACAGCGGCTATGACGCTAGCTCTAGTCACGAAACGTTGGCGACTCAGCTCCTTGCCTGCCGCATTAGTCATAGCCGCTTTTTTTTGCTCGCCTCCGCTAGTTGCCTACGGGACCCAGGTGTACCCAGAAATGCCGGCAGCGCTAGCTGTCTTAATCGCAACTTTCGCTATCACAGGCTCAACAACCAACAAGAACCTTGCTGTCGCTTCAATTTCTATAATTTCGCTCCCTTGGCTGAGCGTCAAATACGTTCCGGTTGCCGCAATCCTCGCCCTCTTCATACTTTGGCAAACGTGGCATTCCGCTAGAAGAAGAGCTGTAGCTACCGCTCTTTTTTTGGCTATCAGCGGAATAATATTTCTTATTGTTCATCAGAGGATTTACGGCGGTTGGACTGTTTATGCTTCCGGCGACCATTTCGTTAATGGAAAAGAGTTCGAAGTAGTCGGCGAGTCTTGGAACCCTCTCGGCAGAACCAGGCGAGTTATTGGACTTTTAATCGATCGAGGATTTGGGCTCGCAGCCTGGGCTCCAGCTTTTCTATTTGCACCAGCGGCTCTTGTTCTCGCATATGCAAGAAAGGATAAGGACTCTTTTCTTGTCCTTGGTTTAATTTCTGTCGGTTGGGCAAACGCTACGTGGGTAGCTCTCACTATGCATGGATGGTGGTGGCCTGGGAGACAAGTGGTGGTTGTACTACCTCTCGTCGTCGCTCTGATCGCCTCGCTAGCAGAACGACATAAACAGTTGATGAAGCCGATCTTGCTAGCAAGCTTATTCAGCATTTTTTCTTGGTTCTGGCTTGTGTTAGAAGCTTCTACCGGCCGCCGAACTTTAATCTTCGACTTTGAACAAACTTCGAATCCAGCTTTCAGAATATGGCGTTTACTCTTGCCAGACCATCAGAGAATGAATTCTCTGGACATTACGATCACAACAATTTGGCTAGTAGCTATTATTTTCACCGCTTGGCTTGAGTGTCGAGCTTGGATTACCTCAACAAAGAAAGCTGATGCTCATGCCACAGATACTGTGCTGAAAGACCATCTTCTAGACTGACCTTGGGTTTCCAACCGGTTGCTTCGGATATCGGTCCTAGCATCGCTTCGGTTGATTTTGGGTCTCCCGGGGCAGAACCTACTTCTGTGATTCGACAAGGAGAGCCTACTAGCCTTTCGATATCGCTAATGACACCTAACACTGAACGGGTATTTCCACCTCCAATATCAAATGTTGAACCAGCCGGAACGAAACACTGCGATAGTGCCAACGTTGCATCAACTACATCGGACACATACGTAAATTCTCGCTTCTGAGTTCCGTCGCCACGTAGCGAAAAGCAAAAATCTCCGGGCAGCGCTGCTTGGAATAGCCGATTCATGACCATATCAGGACGTTGCCTCGGTCCGTAAACGGTGAAATAGCGCATACCCACAGTTTGCAACCCTTGCGCACCATAGATACGTCCCAATTGATCCACAGCTAGTTTTGTCACACCATATGGACTTATTGGGGACTCAATTCGTTGCTGTTCAGCAGTATCACCATTCCCATATACAGATGAACTTGAGGCATACAGAAAACGATTCACCTTATTTTTCAATGATGCTTCCATGAGCTTTTGAGTAGCCAACAAATTATTGTTAATAGCTGATTCGAAACCTTCACCCCAAGAATCCTGGACTCCTGCGCGCGCAGCCAAATGAAATACAACACAATCGGGGTCTAGCAACTCAACTAAATTAAGTTCATTTAGGTCAGCTTCAATTAGGTCAAAGTTTGGATGGTTCAGGACCTTTGACAAATTAGCTCTCTTGGCCTCTGGTGAATACCAGGGATCAAAACAATCAATGCCTGTAACGGTTACCCCACGGTTCAGCTGCTCTTCAACCAGATGTGAGCCGATAAACCCTGCTGCTCCAGTTATCACAGAACGCAATAATTTAGTTCCCATACGAGAGGCCTACCCAACATTCATAGTTAAGGTTACTTTATCTAGTACGAGGAGGAAAACTAGTTGGCTCAGATCGGAATAATCGGTGCAGGTCCTGCCGGACTAGCAGCCGCGCTTTTAGCCTCCCGAAAAGGACATAACTGTACGGTCTTCGAAAGTGCCGCCAACCCCGGAGGCATGGCAGCCAGTTTCGTGGTGGCAGGCCAGCGAGTGGACCTAGGGTCTCATCGCCTACACCCCGCAACCGAGCCACATCTACTCGAACTTATTAAACAAATCATGGGCGATGACCTTCAGATACGAGAGCGCAACGGCAGGATCAATTTGAGGGACCGTTGGGTTAAGTTCCCACTTAGAGCAACTGACTTAATAAGGAAGTTACCTACAAATGTAGCGCTTCGCATCGGTGGGGAAACCTTGACTAAGCGATTTCGAAATTCAGTTGAAACAAATTTTTACGAGAGCGTTCAACATCGCTTAGGGCCAACAGTCGCTGAAGAATTCTATGGCCCATTCGCCGAGAAATTGTACGGCGTTGAACCACATCAGTTAACTGTCGAAATAGCACAACGTCGAATCGCAGCTACTTCCGGGTTTGACGTAATCCGAAAGATAGCAAAGGCCACTCGAAGTTCTGGACGGGTATTTTTGTATCCACGCGACGGATACGGGTCTATCTCTGAACGTCTCGCAGACGCGGTACACGATGCAGGAACAGAACTATGCTTCAACAGTCCCATCACTAAATTACAAGCTAAGAAAGATTCCGTCGCTATAACCAGCGCCGGAAACATCCTCGAATTCGACCAAGTTTGGTCGACAATACCGTCACCAAACCTTCTCGCTATAACGGAGCCTTCACCGCCCTTAGAAACAATTGAAGCCGCTAGATCATTACGCAATAGGGCGATGGTTTTGGTTTACCTAGTTATTCCCCGGCCTCAATACACACCATTCGATGCTCACTACATTCCTACGACAGAAACAATTATTTCTCGACTATCAGAACCTAAGAACTATCGAGATGGTCCCGATCCGTCTAATCAAACTGTTCTCTGCGCTGAACTACCCTGCTGGAAAGGAGACATGATTTGGAATGCGTCACCAGACGAGTTGGGCGAACTCGTATCTGGAGATCTACAAACAATGGGGCTCCCTGACCCACAATATATTCATGTTGAACTTAAATTTTTACCATCCGTCTACCCAGTATTTGAGCATTCAACATCTCAAGCCAGGACAACTACTCAATTTGCCTCTCAGGCTATTAACCGGGTTGTTTCTTTCGGGCGCCATGGCTTAGGAGTTCCTGACAATCTCCATCACGTTATGAGAATGGGTGAGCATTTAGTGAACTCAGTATCATCAGATGGCGAATTGGACTCATCGAAATGGGACAAAGCTCTTGGCTCTTTTGCCAAACATGTGGTTGAGGACTAGCAGGCATCTACTTTTTGGTGCGTAAGCTTGAGCTTATGACTCTACATTGGCACGCAACCGGTATCGAAGTACATAAAGTCGTAGTCGGTCCTTACGAAAATAATGTTTTTACTATCCGCTGCACCGAAACAGGAGAAGCAATCCTGATTGATGCAGCCAATGAGCACGAGCAGCTGTTAGAGATTTGTCAGAACCTCGGCGTTCGAACAGTCGTCGAGACACACGGCCATTTTGATCATATCCAAGCTATTCCAGCTATCAGAGACGCTGGCTACGAAGTCGGAGTAACTCTCGAAGATGCCGGCATGCTACCGAGCTACGACTACTTACTCGAAGATGATTCAATTATTGAAGTTGGTCGTCTCAGAATTCGCACGATTCTGAACCCTGGCCATACGCCAGGATCCATGAGTTTCCACGTTGAGAATACACCCCTCTTGTTCTCAGGAGACACGCTATTCCCCGGCGGCCCAGGAGCTACCGGATTCGAAGGCGGTGACTTCAAGACGATAATTCGAAGCATCGAAGACCGAATGTTTTCAAAGTTTTCGTCAGAAACAATTGTTTTGCCCGGACACGGTGGCGACACAACCATCGGCAACGAGTCGCCACGCCTCCAGGAGTGGGTCGATCGTGGATGGTAAATTTACGCAACCAGAAATAAAGTCAGAACACACAAAGGTTCTGAAATCCGATGAAAGGCCTTTCGACTACACACCTGTCTCTCTAGCTGACCTTCCTCAAACTCCCACTAGAGACCGCAATATTGCGGCGACCGCATGGGACCAAGCCCCGAACGTTTTAAAGATGCTCGGAGAAGACTTAGATGGGAAACCGGAAGCGGCATTCAAAAGACGAATCCACGGATGGCTTCTGTGGCGGGCAGGACCTACTCTTGGCCCTTGTCGATATCTAGCCCTTGACCCAAGTGTCCATGAACATTTTTACATTTTCGACATAGACGGAAACAAAAATGACTCGGGACTGGGTCCTGACCTACTCAGACATACGCGTTTTAGATCTTGGAAGGAATCACTCCGAGACAATCCGATACCCGATCTGCCTAACACGAACTAGAGGGCTTAATCTAAAACAAGGGCGCCCGCTCGCCGACGAGTGTGGCTTGTTCAAAACTGAAAGCTAATTGCAAAACCGATAAATCGGCTCTATTACGACCCACTATTTGCACCCCGACAGGCAAGTTGTTATCCGAAAATGCAGCAGGAACCGAAATGGCCGGATGCATCGTAGTAGATACATCAGTGCAAGATCTCATCCAATCGATATAGGTCTCTAATTCGACTCCATCTATTTCAGTGATGAATTCCGTGCTGTGGTCGAAAGGCAAAACCTGCGTTACTGGAGATACCAAATACTCAAAATCTTCCATAAAGTTTTGGAGTCTCATAAACATCCGTGCTTGTTTTCGTGAAGCATCAACGTGGTCTTTGAGCGAAAGCTTCCGTCCTAGTTCTATATTCCAGATCACGGTCTCTTTTAACTGATCTCGGTGACTCTTAAGCAGAGGTTCATATCCAAGTTCGAAAACCCAAGCACGCATCGTTTGAAAGATCTCCCGCGCCTCAGATAAATCTGGCCATATCTCAACAACGTCACAACCTAAATCACTCAAAATATTCGGCACTATATTTAAAGCCTTTTTAATTGCTCCATCCATCGGTAAACCGCCTGAGTCAGGTGACCAAGCAACGCGCGTTCCAGAAAAATCTCTATCAAGAGGTCCAAGAAAGGAATCCGGACTCTCCATAATCGAACTAGGGACAAGTGGGTGTGGCCCCGATATCGCAGATAAGAATAAGGCCACGTCAGACACTGTTCTCGCCATCGGACCACTCGTCGCCATTGGCATCCAAAGATTATCTGACGAGATTGTAGGCACTCGCCCGACGGACGGGCGGAAGCCAACCACATTGCAGAAGGCTGCTGGGTTACGCAATGATCCACCGAGATCTGAGCCATCGCACAGCGGCAACATTCGAGCGCTTAATGCTACGGCAGCGCCGCCGCTACTTCCCCCACATGTTTTAGATAGATCATACGGATTCTTCGTCACACCAAAAACTTCGTTAAAAGTTTGAGAACCTGCCCCAAATTCAGGTGTGTTGGTTTTCCCGACCGTCACAGCCCCCTCGCTGATTTGCCGCTCGACAATCAAGTCATTTTTATCGGGTACGTTGTCGCTATAGATAGGTGAGCCAAGGGTTGTTCGGATACCTGATGTGTTAAAAAGATCCTTGTGAGCGACCGGTAGCCCATGCAATAAACCAAGCGGTTCTCCTCTCGCCAATTTTTCGTCTGCTTCTAATGCCCGCTGCGCAGCAATTTCAGGAACGATGGTTACCAATGCATTGACTAGAGGGTTAACCCGATCTATCCGCGAAAGATGAGAATCAAGTACCTCGCGCGCGCTGACGTCAGCAGCGCCTAGCAGCCGTCTAAGTTCAACTGCTGTTAGATCACAAAGAGTCTCGTCTGCCATCAGCACAGTTCACCACAATCGGCCGAGCAAAGTACACCACAACGGCCGCAACATAACTCATTAAGCCGGTCACCAAAAAAGGAACCGTGTATTGACCAGTGGATTCCTTCGCCCACCCAACCAAAAACGGCCCAAACCCAGCCGCCATCTGAACTGCTACAGTGATAGCTCCTTGAACCGTTGCTAGAGAAACCACCCCAAAAATTTCAGCTATCAATAGCGTCTGCATCATGTAGACATTCCCAATAGTTAGACCAATCGCTAAAACTAATACCCACGTCAAAAAAGTATTTTCCGTGAAGGTAATGCCCAACACAGCTGTGGCCTGAACTGCAAAAAGCAAAGCCGTAAATAACCTTTTGTCTATGTAATCAGCAAACCTTCCAACGATTAGACGAGCCACAATACTCCCGGCGGCGGCCAACGACATTGTCAATGATGCAGATCTGAGATCACCAAATCGATCCGCTAGAAAACTGAACTGATGAATCATATATCCGGTCTGTGCCGTAAGAATGAATAAAAAAGCAATCAGAATAAACCAAAATGACGGCTGTCTCATAGCTTGGCCTCTAGTCCAAACGCGATATTGGACTAAGTCTGACAAGTTTTTGTTATCAATTTTTAATGGTTGACCAAAATCGCGCGAAGTCCCTAGATCTTCTGGTCGCCAGACAAGAACTCCATTAGCTATGGGCAATCCTATGATGAGAACTGCTAATCCTAGGAGTAAACCCGCTAACGCTAAGCTATGAGAGCTAATCAACCAAGTCGTCAGCGGCGAAAGGATCACCCCGCCTAATGACACACCGGTCGCAGTGATACTCATAGCTCGACCACGACGAGTAAGAAACCACCTGCTTAAAATGTTATTAACACTCACCGCCGCCGTCGCACCAAACCCAACCGCCATAATCGAGTAAACCATAAACAAATGCCATGGTCTGCTAATAGCTCCAAGGCTCATGATGCCTAGCCCCAACATAGCTACACCGCCTGTCATGAACCATCTGGGACCACGTCGATCTATTTGCGGACCTATAAGTAAGCCGGTTAGCCCTGCGATACTGAAGTAAGAACCAGTAGCCAAACCCACCAAAGTCGATGACCATTCGAAACTATCTTCGAATTGCTTCATGAAGATAGCAAGTCCGTAATATCCAACTCCTACGCTGACAAACATAAGAGCCATGATCGCGACAACTATCCACCAGCCATAGTGGAGTTCCGACCGAGAGTGAATTTTTTGTGCCAACCATGGTGCTTGTGGCATCAATACCGGACTCGCTTTCGCACGTCCTTATGACAATACTCGCCCTTCTAGGTACATGTTCGATCTACTCTTATCATCATGGCTTCAAATGTCGACACCCGAACCAATCAAACTATCGAGCTTCTACAAACTCTGATTCGTAACGAATGTGTCAATGATGGGCGCGCTGAATCAGGACAAGAAGTCCGTAACTGTGATGTGATTGAAACTTTTGTAGAAGGGCCAGGTGTCGAAATTGAAACTTTCGAACCGACTCCCGGGCGAAAATCGCTCGTCGCACGCATGGAGGGCTACGACCCTTCTGCACCTACTCTTTGCTTAATGGGTCATACTGACGTTGTCCCCGCCAATTCGGATGGATGGACTCATGACCCATTCGGAGGTGATTTAGTAAACGGCGAAATTTGGGGACGTGGCGCTGTTGATATGTTGAATTTGACTTCTTCGATGGCTGTAGCTTTTAAGCACCTCGCCGAGACAAACTTTAAACCACGCGGCAATCTAATTTATTTTGCCGTCGCTGATGAAGAATCTGGCTCAGCTCATGGGGCTCAATGGATCGCTGACAACCATCCGGACGCAATCCGATCTGACTACGTATTAACCGAAAACGGTGGGCTCCACACTGGCTCTGAAGAAGCCCCTTTCATTGGCATGAATGTAGGAGAGAAAGGCGTCGCTTGGCGGCGTTTAAGGGTCTCAGGAACACCTGGACATGGATCTGCTCCGTTCAAAACAGACAATGCTTTGGTAAAAGCCGCGGCTATTGTGCAGCGGCTCGCAGATTACCGTCCTCCACCTAAGTTCCATGAGCTTTGGCGAGAACAGGTAGATGTTCTCGATGTTGATGCAGAAACCAAGGCAATTATGTTGGACCCAGACCTCATAGATGACTACTTAGATGCTCATCCGGTGGTACCACTGGCGCGACATTTTTACAGTTGCGTACATACAACTTTTTCTCCAAATGTTTTAACATCCGATTCTCATATGAAAACAAACGTAATTCCGGACCACATCGACATAAAAGTCGATATCAGGACGTTACCTGGCGAGCGAACCGAGGACGTTCAAGCTCATTTGAATATCGCTCTTGGAGAACTGGCGGACCAAGTCGAAGTCGAAATCATTATGGATGATCCAGCGAGCATCAGCCGTGTGCAGACACCCCTTTGGGATACATTACAAAAATCCGTTAATCAGCCATTTCCAAATGCGCGAATTACCCCTCAATTAATTGTTGGGTTTACAGATGCACGAGTCTTTCGAAACATGGGTGCGACCGCATATGGTGCTGGCCTTTTTAGCCCAAACCTAAAGACCGGTGATTTCAGTGCTCGGTTCCATGGCCACAATGAACGAATTGACACAGAGTCTCTAGCTCTCTCCACGCAACTTTGGGTTGATGTCGTAAAGGACTTCCTAGGCTAAAAGAACTCACATTTCGAGAATTACCACAATGTCTCAGGTACTAATTAGGCTTCCGCGGCAATAAACTCAATAATATGGCACCTTCCCCGCTGTTCGAGATTCAGGACCTGAAGGTCAATGCAACCGAAGGGCCAGAAATCCTGGGCGGAGTCAACCTCACCGTTAATGCTGGCGAAATTCACGCAATCATGGGCCCCAATGGATCAGGCAAGTCTACGCTTGCAACAACAATCCTTGGTTCACCTGAATACGAGATTTCCTCAGGAAAGATACTTTTTAGAGGAGATGATATAACGCTATGGGGCCCTGACATACGCGCTAAAGCCGGAATGTTTCTAGCTTTTCAATACCCTCAAGAAATTTCAGGAGTATCAGTCCGCAACTTTTTGCGCCAAGCTATTTCTGCTCGAAAGGGCGTCGAGATCTCAACCATTGAAGTGTACGTAGCGATGCAGCAATGGATGGAACGTCTAGAGATGGACCCATCCTTTATGGATAGGTACTTAAACGAAGGTTTTTCTGGCGGAGAAAAAAAACGAAATGAAATTCTTCAGCTTGCGATGTTGGAACCTGCACTAGCAATTCTAGATGAAACAGACTCTGGGCTTGATATTGATGCGCTGAAGGTTGTTGCTAAAGGCGTACGAGAAGTCAAAGCAGAGCATTCAGATATGGGTGTCGTAATCATTACCCATTACCAGCGTCTCCTCACTGAACTTAAACCTGATCGCATACACATCCTCGTTAACGGTCAGATAGTTAAATCAGGGGGCCCAGAGCTTGCCTTACAACTTGAAAAAGAGGGTTACGAACGGTTGGCAGCATGACCATACCGTGGAATATCAAAGAGCAATTCCCGCTGCTGAGCCGAACGGTGAATGACAAACCTATTGTCTATTTAGATTCTGCCGCATCGTCACAAAAACCCGAAGCTGTTCTATCGGCTATGGACACCTACTACAGGCAAGTAAACGCCAACGTGCATCGTGGGGCATATACAATTGCCGCAGAAGCTACTGAGCAGATGGAAACCGCTCGCTCCGATATCGCTAAATTCATTAACGCTTACTCAGCTAACGAAATTATTTTTACCAAAAATGCCACCGAAGCCTTTAATTTAGTTGCTCGGTCCTGGGGGGTCCGCAATCTCGGACCTGATGATGCGATTCTTATCACGGACATGGAACATCATGCCAATATTGTTCCATGGCAAATTCTTGCGGAGGATCGGGGCTTTGAGATTCGTTGGATTCCATTAGGAAACGATGGGACTCTGGATCTTACGAATCTTGACAAACTGTTGGAGGGCGTCAAACTTTGCAGTGTTACGGCAATGAGTAACGTCCTTGGAACTTTAAACCCTATACGTAAGATATCTGATGCTGCGCATGCTGCCGGCGCATTGATGCTCATGGACGGAAGTCAGTATGTCCCGCATCTCCCTACCGATGTCGCTGATTTAGACGTCGACTTTATGTGCTTTACAGGCCACAAGATGTGCGGTCCTACCGGCATCGGTGTTCTATGGGCTCGAGCCGAGATACTCGATGCTATGCCTCCATTTCTTGGCGGTGGAGAAATGATCCTCGATGTCAAAAAAAGTGGGTTTGTTGCAAACGAGATTCCTCACAAGTTCGAAGCGGGAACTCCTCCAATAGCAGAAATTATCGGGCTTGGAGCAGCTGTTAGATTTTTAGATTCTCTCGGGATGAAAAATATTCGAGAACACGAAATCTCCTTGACGAAGTATGCATTCATGAAGCTTAAGGAATGCCACGGAGATGACATTCAGATCCATGGCCCATCTGATATCGAGAAAAGAGGTGGCGTATTATCTATAGCTTATAAAGATGTGCATCCTCACGATCTATCGCAAGTTCTCGATCAACACGGAATTTGCGTGCGTGCAGGCCACCACTGCGCTAAACCATTAATGAGAGAACTTGGAGTAGGCGCTACTGCTCGAGCCTCGCTTTACTTATACAATACTGAATCCGATATCGATATTCTCGCCGAAGCCCTCGGCGAGGCGGGCGAACTTTTCGCCTTCTAACTCGAGAGATCAACATGCCGGGCCTAGAAGACCTATATAGAGAAATAATCCTTGACCACTATAGAAATCCGCGCAATCGAGGTGAGTTAGAGTCTCCTCCAGCTCACCGAAGTGAGGGATTTAATCCTCTTTGCGGGGATGAAGTAGTCTTAACCTTTACTACCGATGGAACGACTATCACCGATCTCAAAATTGGTGGGCAAGGTTGTTCTATTAGTCAAGCTTCAGCTTCGATGATGTCAGCAGCAGTGCTCGGCAAAAGCACCGCAGAGATTCGAGAGATAACAAAGACTTTCAAAGCCATGATGTCTATACATGAAGGTGAAATGGCTGCAGAGTCTGATGATAACGCCACACTTCCCCAGGTCGAACTTCCATTAGGTGATCTAGAAGCACTGCGTGGAGTCGTTAAGTTTCCTGTTCGTATCAAGTGCGCAACTCTTCCATGGAACGCATTGCTCAGCGGTTTAGACGAAGCTAACTAAAAGACCGCTTAATCGCCTACCACCTGTGTCCCGGTGGAACACCAGTGACGAATTCTTTAATCCGTCGCGTAGTAGCAGATGAGACTCCCTCGGGAAGGTCTCCCGGCGCAAAAAATCCCACTTCTGCTATCTCGGGAGAAATAGTCTGCTCGATCGTCCAATCAGAGATGACGAAAACAACGACATGGTCACTTTTGTGTTCGTGAAATGAAGAAAATACTCCGTGCACTTTTTGAGGCGTTTCAGGCAAGGCTATTCCAGTTTCTTCCTTAAGTTCCCTCTGGACAGCTTCGACGAGTGACTCTCCCGTTTTTACGCTACCGCCAGGCAAAAACCAGCCTTCTCTGTAACTATGACGAACCAAGCAAACACGTTTTTCCTCGTCGAGAACCAGTGCCCGAACACCTAAAGTGAGACGCGCTCTGCGAAATTTATTCCATAGTCGATACACACGATAGATTTTTTGCTTAATGGCTTCCATCAGCCAACACATCCAGTTTTTGAGCCATTTCCTGATCTAATTCTGTTACTCCACCTTTGTCATGTGTTGTCAAACAAACTTTGACCTCACCATAGACATTGGTCCAATCAGGATGATGATCCATTCGTTCCGCTATCAAAGCACACTTAGTCATAAAACCGAATGCTTCTACAAAGGTGCTGAACTGAAACGTTCGCGACAATTCACTTTTAGACACCTGCCAGGAAGGCAGCACTGCTTTCAGTTCCTCGATCTGCACACTATCGAGTAGGCCACGTTGCATACATAGCTCCTAGCCGTAGCTGGACTTAACATTTATCTTTACGTAACCATAACTCTCAAAACGCAATATTTACGCCATCGGGTCAGCAAATGGATCTTCATTTGCCAATGAAGGTTTAAGTAGACTTAAGCCACCGATCGCAACTGATACCCCATCGCTTGCATCCTGCTTATCGGGAAGGAAACGAGAATAGCCTTCTGCCTCAAGTTCTACAGCTAGTTCCGGGCCCGCAGACTCAACTATTTTCCCATCCACAAGAATGTGGACTCTGTCAGCCGGAAGATAATCAAGTAAACGGTGATAATGGGTAATACACAAAACCCCGAGCTCATTTTTGGTAAGCGCTTCGATACGTTCGGCACAGGCCTTTAAGGCATCGATGTCAAGACCGCTATCTAGCTCATCCAGAATTGCTATAGAAGGTTGGAGAACCGCCAACTGGGCAGTCTCATTTCTTTTCTTTTCGCCACCTGATAAATCAACATTTAATGATCTATCTAAAAGTTCAGGGTTCAGACCAATCGCTAGTGCCTCATCGGAAAGCCTGTCCACGACAGTTTGCGAACTTATTCCTCTGCTGGCAAGAGCCAAAGACAAGGTGTCACGAATTGAAACGCCTGGAACTTCCGTTGGGTATTGCATAGCTAAAAAAAGTCCGAGCTGAGCTCTCTCCCACGTCGCAAGAGACAAAATATCGGTTCCATCGAGTGAGACAGATCCCGCCGTGGCGACATAACCAGGCCGGCCCATAATCACATTCGAAAGTGTACTTTTACCGGCGCCATTGGGGCCCATCACAGCGTGCACCTGCCCCGATGACACTTCAAGGTTAATTCCACGCAGTATCTGCTTGCCGCCAACAGACGCTTCAAGACCCTCTATAACCAACTTCACCATCAGATAACGACCTTTAGCTGACCACTTTCGATTTTAGTTTCGTAAACCGGGACAGGCTGAGTAGCAGGGAACGTGTCTGGCGCCCCCGTTAGTAAATTAAATTTCGAATAATGTTTCGGACATTCCAAAGCGCAATCCTCGGACCATACTTGGCCCTCAGCCAAACTGTAATTCGCATGACTGCATCGGTCGCCAACAGCGTGGTATGAATCTCCGATTCGTACCACGGCTATGCGATGGCCATCAACATCAAATCGTCGGGCTTCCCCATCGCCCAACTCTTCACTGGCGCACAGAATATGAGAAGTCAAAGGGAAACACCTTCGAGGGAAAGAAGCTCAGAAATTCGTTCTAAAGTCTTTGTTCCGACAGATGGTATCGGAAGGTCTTCGAGAACCTCAGCAAAGAAGCCGCGAACGACAAGTGCCTCTGCGACCTCCGAGGGCACTCCGCGACTTTCAAGGTAGAAACGCTGGTCCGCATCTACCGGTCCCACTGCCGACGCATGGCTGCATTTCACATCGTTATTCTCTATCTCAAGGTTCGGCACCGACTCAACCCAAGCCTCGTCAGATAGCTTTAAATTTCGATTAGTCTGATAAGCCACAACGTCACTCGCATCAGGCTCTATCCGGATCATTCCCGTATATATCGCCCGACTACGGTCATCAACTGCCCCTTTGAAAAGAAGATTTGAGTTTGTATGCGGTGCGTCATGTTTTTGAAATGTTCGAAAGTCGAGCGTTGTGTCTTTACGCCCAAAATATACTGCACCTATATCTCCAGTTGCCCCAGAACCAACCATTCGGGTATCAATCCTGGCACGGGCATAGCCACCCCCGAAAGCGACGTGACTAACTGAAACATGGGCATCGCGCCCTATATCTGAGACCTGGCTTGCGAGTTGCCAAACGCGAGGTCCGAGCTCCTGAACTGTCAAATATTTAAGTCTCGCTGATTGGCCTGCAGTTATTTCTGTAACAGGACATATTAGAGCCTCTACATTGGTGCTGACTTGGTGTTCTAAAATCGTTGCTTCTGAATTTTCCTCAGCGATCACAACGACTCGGGGAAACCACGCAAAATCATTTTCGCTAGTTGCATGACGAATTACGATTGGCTTTGCAACTACAGAGTTCCGCGCTATACGTATAACCAGTGGGCTGGTGCTTAACGCGTGATTGTATTCAGCAAAGATATCTACCGCCTCGGTCATTACCGAACCGACACCGGTCGCAACGTTCTCATCGTCTAGCGCCGTACATATCGAGACGTTTGGGTCATTAACTTGAGAGCTAACTATCTTGCCGTTTACTACTTCTAACACAGCCGCTACATCTACTACGTCCGCTGTCAGTCCTCGTCCTTGTATCTCGCCGCCAGGAGCCCCGATACTGTACTTTCTCAGATCTAAGTCATTGATTTGGGTATACCTCCAAACTTCCTCTTCAAACGAAGGAAGTTCAAGAGCTCTAGCTCGCTGTAGCGCGTCATATTGAAGTTTGTGAAAAGCATTTGACTCATCCGCCACATTAATCTCCACTAGATTGAACGGAGTCAGCTCGGTGTTAGTCACAATCTTTGATTCTACCTAAGCCCAAATCAGGAAACCCTATAAGCGGTTAAGGCAACGCTCGACTAACGCTTCTTTTTTTTCTTACGGTTTTTAGCCCGAGCTTTTTTGCTTAACCTGGGCAATCGCCCGGTCTTCTTATGCTTTTCTGCTTCAACCTCAGCAAGAACATCAGAAGCAATGGCGTTTACTATTTCTTCAGCGGCATCAAGCAATTCACCAATCGATTCATCAGTTCCAATGCTGTCTGGTTCGCTCGCAAAGTTCTGAACGCCCAAAGAACCGTGCTGCCAGCCTGCGTCTAAACGACGTGGTGTGTACTTCGGACAATCATCAGGGCAACGCCATGGTGCTTCAGGAGCTAAATCCAAATCACATTTTCTTACGGTGTCACCATTGGAGTACGACCGGCTTTCATAGTGGCGGCAGTTGGTTCTCATCGGCATACAACTATTCTGGCATCAATAAGCTCAAAAAATACGCTGACTGGCTCTCTTTAGATTGAGTTAATGGCTTCGGCCATAGCGATCGCTCGCCTCGCTTCGTCAACATGCAAATTTTCAATCATTTTACCATCCACTGTCAACACCCCTCGCCCATCCGACTGAGCCATTTCAAACTCCTTAATGACACGTGTATGGTATTCAAGTTCATCGACACTCGGTGCAAAAATCTGGTTAGCTCGCTCCACTTGACTCGGATGTATCAGGGTTTTGCCATCGAAACCCATCTGGGCGCCTTGCTTGCTAACTGATTCAAATCCGACTTCATCTTTTATGTCGTTATATACGCCATCTAAGATAGCTATTCCAGCGTCGCGAGCCGAAAGTAAGCACATCGCTAAATACGGTACTAGTGCAGCTCGATCAATCGAGATTGTGGCTCTTAGCTCTTTGGCCATGTCATTAGTTCCCATAACCATCACGGCCATCCGTCCGTGATGGGCTATTTCGTTAACGTTTAACAGACCTGCTGGTGTCTCTATCATCGCCCAAATCTGAGTGCTTTTTGGAGCGCCACCTTGGTCTAGCAAACTTGAGATAGCGTCCAGATACTTTGCGTCTCTTACCTTTGGTATCACGACAGCATCAGGTGCTGCTGCGGCAGCAGCTAGAACATCACCTTCACCCCATGGGGTATCCAGCCCGTTACACCTGATAGTGACCTCACGGTTACCATAACTTTTTGAACGGACTGCTTCACACGCTTGGTCACGTGCCAAGTCTTTAGCATCGGGAGAAACCGCATCTTCGAGATCAAAGATAAGAGCATCTGCTTTAATACCTCTAGCTTTTTCTAAAGCACGAGCATTCGCCGCCGGCATGTAAAGAACTGAACGTCGAGGCCTATAAGAAGAATCCATCGAAAAACCTTTCTAAAACCCGTAACTGGAAGCTAATTCAGGATCCTTCGCCGAAAGCTCACGAGCAAGGTTCACGATCACATGACATTGTTTTACAGTTGCGTCATCTTGCATTTTCCCATCAATCATCACTGCCCCAGTTCCGTCGCCCATTTCAGAAATTACATGCATCGCCCATTCCACTTCGCTGGGCTCGGGACTGAAAACTTTCTTTGCTATATCTATTTGCACTGGGTGCAGACTCCAAGCCCCGACGCAACCTAACAAATACGCATTCCTGAACTGGTCCTCGCAGGCCAAAACATCTGCGATATCACCGAAAGGCCCGTAGAAAGGCAGAATTCCGAAAGAACCACATGCATCCACCATTCGCGAAATCGTGTAGTGCCATAAGTCTTGCTGAAAAGTGAAGCGGTCTCGATCTTCCACACCTTCCGCTGGGTCTTGACGAACCAAGTAACCAGGGTGCCCACCGCCAACGCGTGTTGTTTTCATTCTTCTGTCTGCCGCCAAATCAGCAGGACCCAGAGAAAGGCCTTGCATCCTGGGGCTAGCTCCGCAAATTTCTTCTACGTTTGCGACTCCTCGCGCCGTCTCAAGAATCGCATGAATAAGAATTGGCCGACTTAACGAAGCTTTCGCTTCAAGCTGCGCCAATAACTGGTCCACGTAGTGAATATCTTCAGCGCCCTCTACTTTCGGTACCATAATGACATCTAATTTTTCCCCGATTTCGCTGACCAAGGTGAACACGTCATCAATAAACCACGGAGAGTCTAGGCTGTTGACTCTGGTCCACAATTGAGTCTCACCATTTACCCAGCCTCGCCCAACCTCGACCAATCCATTTCTAGCCGCTTCTTTATTGTCGGCAGCTACGGCATCTTCGAGATTTCCGAGCAATATATCGACGCTCGGCGCGATGGCAGGGATCTTGCTTCTCATTTTCTCATTGGATGGATCAAAAAAATGAATCATCCTGGAGGGCCGGATCGGCACTTCCCTAATAGGATTAGGTGCCCCTAAAGCTAGCGGGGCGAAAAAGTCTTTAGGGCTGCGCATTGTGGACCTCCGGAATCATTTACCGAGAAGACCGTAGCGACCGAAGCCCGTTTGCGCCAACTCAGATAGATAGATTTTATCCAAAGAGCTTTAGCAACAAAGATCAGCCGACTGATCCTTCCATCTGAAGCTCGATAAGACGACTCCACTCTACGGCGTATTCCATCGGCAGAGTTCGCGTTACCGGTTCTATAAAACCGTTAACTACCATCCCCATGGCTTGCTCTTCTGACAGCCCTCTACTCATTAGATAGAATAACTGGTCATCAGCTACTCGAGACACAGTGGCCTCGTGCCCTATCTCTGCGCTTCTTGAACCGATTTCTTGATACGGGTACGTGTCGGAACGACTTTCTTGATCCAAAAGCAAAGCGTCACATTGGACATGACTTTTGCAATTTTCCATTCCTTCTTCAACGCGAACTAAACCTCTGTAGGTTGTTCTCCCACCATCTTTTGATATGGATTTAGATACAATTTTAGAGGTAGTTTCAGGAGCGGCGTGCACCATTTTAGCGCCAGCATCTTGGTGTTGGCCGCTTCCGGCATAGGCAACTGATAACACTTCACCAGAAGCTTTGGGGCCCATTAGGTAGACGGCAGGATATTTCATGGTCAAACGAGAACCGATATTTCCGTCGATCCACTCAACGTGCGCTTCTTCGTAAGCAGCAGCTCGCTTAGTTACTAGATTGAACACATTAGAGGACCAATTCTGAATAGTCGTATAAGTGATTCGAGCTCCAGGCAAAGCACAAAGTTCAACTACAGCAGAATGAAGAGAGTCTGAGCTGTATACAGGGGCAGAACAACCTTCGATGTAATGCACTGATGAGCCTTCATCAGCGATAATCAAGGTACGTTCGAACTGGCCCATGTTTTCAGTATTGATTCTGAAATAAGCCTGCAGAGGCATTTCTACTTCAACGCCAGGCGGCACATAGATGAATGAACCACCAGACCACACAGCCGAGTTTAAAGCTGCAAATTTATTATCTCCGGGCGGAATAATTGAAGCGAAATACTTTTGCACGACTTCTGGATGCTCTTTTACAGCCGTGTCTATGTCAGTGAATATTACGCCTTGAGCCTCAAGATCTTCACGATTACGGTGGTAAACCACTTCTGACTCGTATTGAGCAGTAACACCTGCCAGGTACTTTCGTTCAGCTTCCGGAATCCCAAGTTTTTCGTATGTGTCCTTAATCGAGTCTGGAAGTTCATCCCAGACATCTACTTGGTGATCAGTAGGCTTTATGTAGTAATAAATATCATCAAAAAAGATCTCTGAAGTATCGCCGCCCCAATTAGGCATTGGCTTTTTCTTGTATATGTCGTAAGAACGAAGCCTGAAATTAAGCATCCAGTCTGGTTCTTTTTTCATCACCGACATTTCTCGAATGATGTCCTCGTTAAGCCCACGCTGAGGTTTGTAGACGTAATCTTCTTCATCGCTCCAGCCCAACTTGTATTTGCCGAGGTCAACGGCCACTTTGGCGTCAGTGTCACTCATAAACACTCCCTGGCTAGATGTAGGCTTCACCTGAAGAATAGTCGGACTGAGCACTCAGAACGACTTCTATACCTTTACAAGGTTAGTTGTTTTGAAGTTGTGCCGCTTAGATGTAAATATCCGGGTACGTCTCCATGAGGCGTATCTAAGTAAACTTTGGCTTCCGGGGGTTGAGCAAACCTCCCGTGGCTCCAACGAATTTCTATGTGACCATCTACTGTTAAATCAGCAGATGACAAATGATCTTTCACCGTTGCTCGCCAATGAACCGTTGGTTGTCCGGCCGCTCCACCCCATATTTCTATATCTCTGAATTCGAAACGTCGGCGCCAATCCCAAGGAGTAGTTACTCGTAATCGGATAGAGCGATCGCGCGATGACCCTAAAACGAAATATGGCGCAGACCCTATCCGCAACATTCGCCACAACATGGCTTCTTTTTGTCTCTTCGACCGCAACGATTGTCTCCAAATTTCAGCTGTGGCTCTCCCTACTGCGTCTACCAGTTGGCTATAAGCGTCCGAGCATGCTTGGCTCCAGTCACGATTCGCAAGACCCTTCTTTAATTCATCTCTGTGGTGTCGAGCGAGATCTCCCACAAATGGCGGCAAAAATCTCGTTAACCCGAGTTCGTTGCGCACAACGCCATAGAGCGCCTGGTGTTCTTTGGGCGCAACGTGGTCATACCAGTCGCGAATTTCCGTGTTTGCACCAAAAAGACTTGAAGCAGAAGCATTCAATAGAATTTTCGATGCGTATTTACAAGATACTAGGTATACGTGATCAACTCTAAGATCCACTGGAAGTTGGTCTTGCCCGGGACTTCGATGACTACCTTTCCATTCGATGATTAACGGAGGGCGGCCCCGTAGCCCATCTTCTGCGGCCATGAAAACCTGGCCGTTACGATATGCACCGGCAAAATCGATTCGGAATTGTGGTTGATCAGCGCTCTCAACAAACCGCTCCCAGGTCGATGCCTCTACTTCTGTTAACGCTTTAGGTTTTCTCTCCAGAGCTTGCATCGGAGAGAGAAATCCCAACATCCCAACAGCGGTTGCGAGTTCAGTTACTTCTGTCCGCCGAGATGCCATAAAAACTAAGAGGCTAAATAGGGTACTAGTGTCTGCCAGCCTTCAACCACCTGGTCAGGCGTGTCCGCTAGAACTTGGATGCACACGTGATCTGCTCCAGCGCTGAAGTGTTCATCAACTCTCATCTTGATTGTTTCCGGAGAGCCCCACGCCACTATTGCATCCACAATTTTATCGGACATGTTTTCGATCTCTTCTCTTTCAAAACCCAAACGAACAAGATTGTTCGCGTAGTTCGGCAGCCCACAATATCGTTCCATATGCTTTCGGGCTATAGCACGAGCAACTTGCGGATCTTCTTCAAGGACTACCATTTGCTCGGGATACAGTGCAGCATCGGGTCCCATGGTTTGACGGGCCATAGCAGTATGTTCCGGTGGAACGAAATAAGGGTGGGCCCCACCAGTTTCAGTGGCCGCTAGTTGTAACATTTTTGGACCTAGTGCCGCCAAGACTACTTCTGGTAATTCTTCAGGACCAACCGCTAAAAATTTCGCTTTACCCATCATCTCCAAATAGGAGGACATAAAACTTAAAGGCTTCGAGTAATCATGCTTTCGCACCCATTCCACTAGATGATGGTGACTCACTCCGAGCCCCAAAAGGAAACGCCCAGGAAACGCTTCTTCGATTGAGCGGAGGGTGCTCGCCATTGTCATTGCGTCTCGGGCATAGATATTTGCTATCCCCGTAGCCAGGACAAGCGACTCAGTGCCACCCAACATTCGACAGGCCGTAACGAACGGGTCTCGACCTACTGCCTCGGGAATCCACACAGTTCCATAGCCGAGAGCTTGCGCTTCCTGGCAGTACTCAATCGCAGTTGCCGATGAAACCTGATCTAAAATATTCGTCCAGATTCCAATTTTTCCAAGATCAATTCGCTTCAATGCCATGTCGCAAACTTAGGCCTTTGTCTCTGTGCTTGCTCACCGAGCGCTAACTGTTTTAAATATTTTCAGCCGACGCGGCGTAATTGCTTCCGGAAGATCTCGCCTCGTTCAACGTAATGAGAAATACCATGAAGAATCAACGGAGCGGTATCAACCCCTTCACGAATCTTTGCTGGCATACCAAGCGCCATAGTTCCTGCGGGAACTCTCATTTTTCCAGGGACAACTGCTCCTGCTCCGACAAGGGCTCGGCTTTCGACAACTGCGTCATGAAGCACAATAGAGCCAGTTCCAATCAGAGCTTCATCTTCGACACGACAACCCTCGAGATGAGCTAGGTGTCCTATCGTGCATCGTTTTCCAACTATCGTCGGGAACTGCGCCGTTACGTGGATTACAGCATTATCTTGCACTGACGTTTCGTCTCCGATGACAATGTCATTGTCATCGGCTCTCAGCACAGCCCCTGACCAAATCGTCGCACCAGCGCCGATTGTTACTCTCCCAATAATCACAGCTTCTGGCATAACGAAGGCTGAAGGATGTATCACTGGTTCTTGATCACCAAGAGCATAAATGGGCATTTGAACACCTTAAACAATAAACGATATTGGACAACTATTGTAACTTAGCCTGGCTTCGCGCCTCAACAGGTAGCGTTTACAGAGTGATAGCGCCGGAAAACCCAGCACCAATAGCTCCACTCAAACCACACGTAAGAACAGTGCATGGTATCAGCCAGGAAGATCCATGGTATTGGCTAAGAAATCGCGATGACCCCGACACACTGATCTATCTCGAAGCTGAAAACAAATACGCTGAAGAAATAACTGCGCCGCTTGAAGACCTGCGGACCATTTTGTTTGATGAGATAAAATCACGGGTACTGGAGACCGACCAGTCCGTTCCCGTTCCTAAGGGAGATTGGGAGTACCAGGTTCGTACCAAAGAAGACCATGCTTATCCTGTTCACGTCCGATGGCCTAGGGGCAAACCAACAGAAGAACAGGTGCTGCTCGATGAAAACGCTTTAGCTGATGGGAATGATTATTTTGCTCTCGGAGATCTTGCAATTAGTCATGATCACCGAATGCTGGCTTATACCTTTGACACTTTAGGCAATGAGGAGTATGAGCTCGTCGTTATCGATCTGGAATCAAAGCAGATAGTCGATGCAGGTCTTAAAGCTCTTTCGTATGGTTTAGTTTGGGCAAATGATGCACACACTTTATTTCTTGTGCGCAGCGACGAAGCCAGTCGCCCTAGCACCGTCATTCGTCACAAAGTTGGTTCTACCCCAGATGAGGACACCATTGTTTTCGAAGAACATGATGAAAGATTCTGGGTTGGTATAGGTAATACTAGAAGCGAAAAATATGTGGTCGTGGGGTCTGAGTCTAAAAATACTTCTGAGTACTGGCTCATTGATGCCGATCACCCAGATTCGATGCCTCGAATAGTTGAGCCAAGATCAGATGGCCATGAATACCGTATTAATCACCAAGAAGATTACCTTTTGATAGTTACTAACGACGGTGCTTCAGATTTTCGTCTAGTGCAGGCCCCTGTAGACGCTCCTGGGCGAAACAACTGGACTGAGATAATTTCGCATCACCCGGGCACTCGCCTCGAAGATATTGATACTTTTGAAACTTTTACGGTTGTATCTCAACGACGAGACGCAGTTCCGGTATTGCTGGTAATCGATCACTTACGCGATCGCAGTTTTGAAATAGAAATGGATGAAGCAGTCTACGACTCTGCTGCTGGCGCTAACGCAGAATATCGGACACGTCAATTTAGATATGGCTACACGTCCATGGTGACTCCTAATTCCACATATCAACTTGATCTAGACACTCTTCAACGAGAGCTACTAAAGCAACAACCCATCACTGGTGATGTGCATCTGGCTAATTATCAAACGGAACGCACTTGGGCTAATGCGGCGGATGGAAAGCGAATACCCATTAGTCTTGTATGGCGCCCAGACCGCGTAAATGGACCTGCACCTACGGTCATCTATGGGTATGGCTCTTACGAAGCTGTTATGCCAGCCTCATTTTCATCGGCGAGACTGTCGCTACTCGACCGGGGAATAATTTTCGCTATGACTCATGTGCGCGGCGGCGGTGAGTTAGGCAGGGATTGGTATGACGACGGGCGTCTTGCGAATAAACAAAATACATTTACTGATTTCGCTGTTTGCGTCAGACATCTTGTAGATAGCAGTTTTTCCAAAGCAGACCAGATTGTCGCACGAGGCGGAAGCGCTGGCGGTCTTCTCATGGGAGTGATCGCAAACCAAGAACCTGATCTTTTCGCTGGAATAGTGGCTGAAGTTCCTTTCGTGGACAACGTCAACACAATGCTGGACCCAAGTATTCCACTTACCGTAACCGAATACGACGAATGGGGAGATCCCAATAATTTTGATGCATTTAAGTGGATGTGTGCCTACTCGCCATACGAAAACGTAATTTCTCAGAACTACCCGCCCATGCTAATCACAGCAGGATTAAACGATCCGAGAGTTCAATATTGGGAACCAGCGAAATGGGTTGCAAAACTTCGAACCGCAAACACATCTGCCAATATTTTATTGCTTAAGACAGAGATGGGTGCTGGTCACGGCGGACCATCAGGGCGTTATAACGCTTGGCGAGATGAGGCCTTTGTATTCGCATTCATTCTCGATTGTCTTAATGGATCGGAGCCTTCAAAAAGTTAAGGCAACGATTGCCAAAAGCATGAAGGCTCCGTTCCGCAGCAGAGACCAGGCGCTAACAGGTTGAGCTGCCAGAACTCCAAAACAAGCGCATACAGGTCTTTCATCCTTGGGAAAACGCAGTGCGTTGGTCAGCACAGCGGAGAAAACAATCAGAGACCCTAGCCCTACCCATATGAACAGAGTGGATTGAAATCCAACTACCAGAAGAGCCCCCACTGTTATTTCAAGGGGCGCAACGACAGGAATTGCTAATCGCGGCACTCGCAACAATCCAGCCGCCATTGGCCATTTTTTATCTCGCAATTTTAGGGTACCCGAGCTTAGAAATATTAATCCAAACGCAACTCGGCTAATAAGACCCACAGACATCGCTGACTCAAGCACTTCTAGTAATTACTTAAACGTGCCGTATCCGCCTTTAAAAAATAAGAGCGGCTCTTTATCTTCGCCAGCTGCTATCTCGATGACTCGCCCTATAACGATGTCATGGTCGCCACCATCATGAATAGTCTCGATTTTGCAGTCTATGTAAGCAACTGAACCCTCAATTATTGGGGAACCGGTCGGTCCTGGGCGCCAGTTAACTCCTTCGAATTTGTTCTCAGAACGACTCGCCATTACTCCACAGACCTCGAGCTGGTCTAAAGCCATGACGTTTACACAAAAAACACCGGCCTCTTTGATCGCTAGCCAAGAACTAGAATCTTTACCCGGAAGAAAAGCTACAAGCGGCGGATCTAAGGAAACTGATGTAAAAGAACCTATTGCCATTCCAACAGGCGTTCCTTCATTAACTGCGGTTACTGCAGTAACGCCTGTGGCGAATTGTCCCAAAACGTTTCTGAAAGCACGTGAATCAAACTCAGTCATAGATTCTTATTATTAACAGCTTTACACCCCTAACATCACTTCAAATCTTTGCATTCTCCTATCATTGTCTTATTAAGCATCGACTAACGTTGCATCATGACTCGACTTGAAGCTCCTCCGCTGCCCGAAGGACTCGTCGCTTTTGTGAAGCGCGACTGCCCTACTTGCGAGCTCGTCGAAGGCGTACTTGCAGACATTGCTAAAAGCGCGAACATTACGGTATACAGCCAGGACGATCCCAACTTTCCATCTGGTCTACACAATTTAGTGGATGACAAGGATCTCTTTTTTTCTTGGCATCACGAAATTGAAACCGTTCCGACACTGCTAAAAGTTGCTTCCGATGGTGAGACAAGCCGCATTGTTGGATGGGACCGGGCTATCTGGGAAGAGTTCACAGGGCTTAAAAATTTAGGACCTGACATCGCTCCTTTTAGACCAGGATGCGGTTCTCTTTCGGTAGATCCTAATCTTGCTAGCTATTTAGAAGCAAAGTTCAGCGGCTCATCACTAATCGGGCGTCGAATCGAATTTGCGGCATTAGAAGATTCTCACGAAGCAATGTTCGATCGTGGTTGGACCGATGGTTTACCGGTAGTTGCTCCGACTGAGCAAAGAGTATTATCCATGCTCGCTGGGACTAGCAGACTTCCCAGCGAAATTATCGCCTCGGTCCCTCCAGATCTCACCCCATGCACGGTTGAAAAAATAGCAATTAACGCTGTAATGGCCGGGTGTAAGCCAGAATATTTACCGATTGTACTAGCTGCGGTAGAGGCAGTATGCAACGAAACTTTCAACATGCACGGACTTTTAGCTACCACGATGCCTCACGCGCCTGTACTAGTCGTTAACGGCCCTATCGCAGAACAAATCGGAATGAACTCTAGCGGTAACGCATTCGGGCAAGGGAATAGAGCGAACAGCACAATCGGCAGAGCAGTTCAACTAGTTGTCAGGAACGTAGGCGGCGGTCGACCTGGCGGAGTTGACAGAGCAGCCCTCGGTTCGCCAGCCAAAGTTGGTTTTTGTTTCGCCGAGCGAGAGGCAGATTCTCCTTGGGAACCCATATCAACCATGTATGGCTTCCCCAAAGGAACTAACACCGTCTTAGCTTTCCCCGGAGAAGCACCCCACAACATAACTGACCAAATTTCGAGAGATCCAGAATCCTTAGCTCGTACTTTCGCCATCAATCTATTAGGCATACAACATCCAAAATTGGTTCTGATGTTCGACGCGATTTTGGCAGTAACACCTGATCATTCTAGAATTTTCGCAGAGGCAGGTTGGTCGCGCGAGCGTCTCACAGATCGAATTATCGAATTATCTATCCGACCGGGAAAGGATCTAGTTCGAGGAGCAAATGGAATTGCGGAAGGTATCTCAGCAGATCTTCAGGAGCTCGATTTACCAAAGTTCCGCCAAGGTGGTCTCCATATAGTGCATTGTGGTGGCGGAGCAGGCTTGTTTTCAGCAATAATTGGAGGGTGGGTAAACGGAGACATGGGCTCAACGCCTGTATGTGTAGAAATCACTCCATAACTTAGGAGAAATAAATGACAAAAGTTCTCGATCCAACGAACGAAACTAAACCAACTGAAATTCCGCGCGTTGCTCGACCAGCTTCTTTGAAGGGATTAACAGTCGGTCTGCTCGACATCAGTAAACCTCGCGGCAATCGATTTTTAGATCGCATTGAGGAACGGCTTATCGAACAAGGCATAAAAGTTAAGCGTTTTAAAAAACCGACTTTCACTAAACCAGCGCCGGTAGATCTACGTCACGAAATATCAACAAAATGTGACGTTGTAATCGAAGCATTAGCTGATTGAGGCAGTTGCACGTCATGCAGTGTGCATGACATCACCGATCTAGAGCGACGAGGCATCCCAGGAGTTTTCGTAGCGACTACCCAATTCATTGATGGCGCTGAAGTCCAAGGTAGGGCACTTGGTTTTGATCCAGCTGCTGTTTGGGTAGAACATCCAATCCAAGATCGGACTGACGATGAAATGATCATCATCGCTGACAAAGCCATTGATGAGTTAATCGAAGCTATTACCCAACCGTAATTCTTGGCCGTTAAGCGCCAAGTAGATTAGTCCATCCGCTATTAGGGCTGCCACTAGCTTGTCAGCCCTAATAGTTTCTGGAGCTATTCCCATTACACATTTCGCCTTTGCGCAAGATACTGGACCATCAGACAACGCTCTTAATAGCTTGCCTCGTGCTTGCCGGTCGCTCCCACTAAACGGTTTCTGCGACGAACTCACTCCAGCGCTTCCGATAGATGGATCTAGTCCAACTCCCTGCCATGAACACCATTCGAAAACTGGGCATTGGGAGCATTTAGGGTCATGTTTTTTGCAAATAAGGGCCCCTAAATCAAAAAGACCTTGATTCCATTCCCAGGTTTGCCCCAAGGGGACCAAGCTGTCTGCTGTCGATTGAGCAGTTTTATTTGTAAATCGCGAACCAAACCAGCGTGCAAGAATTCTTCCAACGTTTGTATCAACCACGCCAATGTCAATTTCGTATGCGAAACAAAGGACAGCCCTAGCTGTATACGGTCCAACTCCGGGCAGAGTCAACAGTGTTTTGAGGTCTTTGGGGATTACCGAGCCATATTCGGTCACAACTAACCGCGCAGTCCTGTGGAGATTGACTGCTCGCCTCGGGAAACCGAGACCACTCCATGCATTAAGAATCTTCTCTAAGGGTGCCTGAGCAAAATCGCCGATATCGGGCCAAGAAGCAACAAAATAATCGTATTTGGGCACAACACGTTCAACTTGGGTCTGTTGCAACATCACTTCTGACAGTAATATTTTCCATGGATCCCGAGTCGCCCTCCAAGGCAGCACTCGTCGCTCTCTTGATGACCATCGGGTGAGAGCTTCTTCCCTATTGTCAGAAATTTCCACCGAGCTAAGCTCCCTAACTACCGATATTGATCTGCAATAAATCAGATTAGTCACTAATAAACTAGTCTTACTTATGAAATCAAAAGTGGTTGCTAGTGAACTTCTCACATAGCCTTTCATTTATCCCATCTCAATACTCGGTGAAGGACTCCCGATGACCGCACCTGACATGCAAGCAGCTTCCGACGCCTTAGCTTTAGGCATCGACGTAATCAACAAAGCGGTTACTAGGGCCGCTTCGTTACCCGATATAGATGACCACCAAAGTCTTTTGTATGACTTAGCTCATGCAGCCTCAGCAGTGGATATCAGTAGGTCTTTACTGGACTACGGGTCCAAAGGAGTCGACGAAGGGCGCCTAGCCTGTGCCTTCATCGCTGATGCCCTTGCTGATCTCAATACAAAACTTTTCGGTCGAGAGTCTTCCTGGGGAGTTGATATTAATTCATTACAAAACGCTCACACGTTTATTTCTACTTATCGCTCTCCTGAGTTTGTGGCTGAGCTTGCCACTCTTCAGGCACCGAACCACCTTGACCAAGAATTCGAAATGGTCGCTGATACTTTTCGACGGTTCGGAGAAGATAAAATAGCTCCTCAAGCTGAACATATTCACCGCGAAGACGCTGACATACCCGAAGATATTATTCAAGGGTTAGCAGAACTCGGGTGTTTCGGCCTCTCTGTCCCAGAGGAGTACGGAGGATTCGCAACTGGCAGCGAATCAGATTATCTAGGCATGGTCATTGCGACCGAAGAACTCTCAAGGGCCTCTCTGGGCGCCGGTGGTTCACTTATCACTCGCCCGGAGATACTAACGCGAGCACTTGAAAGAGGCGGAACCGAGGAGCAAAAGAAAGAGTGGTTTCCAAAGATCGCTACCGGAGAAACTATGGTTGCGGTCGCTGTCACCGAGCCGGACTACGGAAGTGATGTAGCGAACTTGAAGGTCACCGCTACCAGAGTAGATGGCGGTTGGCATATAAACGGAGTGAAGACATGGTGCACTTTCGCCGGGCGAGCAAATGTTTTGATGCTTTTGGCTCGAACGGACCCTGATCGAAGCAAGACACATAAGGGGTTGAGTTTATTCATTGTTCCAAAGCCCCAGGCCACAGGACATAGCTTTGAATTTGACCAGGAGACTGGTGGTTCAATGGAGGGTCGGGCAATTCCTACCCTCGGATATCGGGGCATGCACAGCTTCGAAATAGCCTTTAGCAATTGGTTTGTTCCAGCCGAAAATCAGATTGGGGGCGATGAGGGTCTCGGTAAAGGCTTTTATATGCAAATGGCCGGGTTCGAAAATGGTCGGCTTCAAACAGCAGCTAGGGCTGTCGGCCTTATGCAAGCCGCTTATGAAGAAGCGCTCAACTATGCAGAAAACCGTACAGTTTTCGGCTCCGCGCTATCCGAATATCAGCTCACGAAAACAAAACTAGGGCGAATGGCAGCGATTATACAAGGGTCCAGACAATACAGTTATAGCGTTGCCCAGATGATGGCCAAAGGAGAAGGCACGCTCGAAGCCTCGATGATAAAAGCCTACGTTTGCAAAGCTGCCGAGTGGGTAACTCGTGAGGCGCTGCAAATTCACGGTGGGTTTGGGTTCGCTGAGGAATACACAATCAGCAGGCTTTTCGTAGATGCACGCGTGCTTTCTATCTTCGAGGGTGCCGATGAGACACTTTGCTTAAAGATGATCGCTAAGCGTCTGCTTGCTAACGCATCGTAACGCATTCAGAATGCAGGACGAAGCAATTCGCTAGCTACCGGGCAGTCAGCTCGCATAGGAAGCCCAGACTGAACGAGGCCGTTAGGTCCGATAATCGCGCCAGGCAGAGCTCGGCCTTCACCCACCACGACCCAGACATCAACACCAAAAAATTTAGCTGTGGAGGCTGCTGCTAATGCTGACGAGCCAGTAACTATTCCGTCGGGGCGAGCTGCTGCTGCTTCAATAAGAACAACGTCTGACGTTGCGCAAGATTGACCAATAGCCGTTAACGGCAATTCAGTAGCTTGCACGCCTTGTGACATCAAATTTCTCGCATACCCGTTACCTTCGCCGCACGCATCTAACACTCGAACAGAGATATCAGGCCGCTCATACAGTTTACTGCCCTCTATATCTGGCCATCCGATCAGACTCAATATTGCGTTCTCGGGTAGCGAGCAAGCTACTTTCTTAGAGGTCAGGTCTGCAGCTAGCAGATCGGCAAAACGCCGTGCTGTTTCGAGTGGATCTGAAAAAATAAGAACGCGCGTTACCAAAGTCCAGACCGCTCCTACATAAGGGTGGTGGTGCACAATTCGACGACAAGCATTCACGAATTCTGCTGGTTCTCCCCATAACGAACTGAGCGCATCAGTTGCTTCGCGAGCTAATAAAGTTTGGTCAACGCCACCGGCACGAGCTACGTATCGGAGACGTTCAATAGGGTGCATCAGAAAACGAATGCCACACTAAACGCTCTCAGCTAGGACGATTGCTCGAGATGCGCTATTTTTCTTATGTGCCCAATAATCCATCTCCAACAATAATCCTGTCAACTATTAATGGTGACGATCAGTCGCTCGAGCAATGGCTGACGACGTTCAATCTACTTTGCGTAGTTATCGACCCCTACACCCATCAAAGCGGTTGGATCATCCCCACTGCAGATCGTATTTTTTCACACTATAGCGAAGCTAATATCCGTTGTGCTTTCATCGTCACCGGTAGCAGCGAGGGCGCAAAAGATTTCTTGGGGAAATTCGCATCCGAATGGCTTGTACTAACTGACGAGAAGAGAGAACTCGTAGCTTCTTTAGGTTTGCAATCTCTCCCTGCATTGGTACACCTGGGTCAAGACTGTTCCATTCTTGGATCAGCCGAAAACTGGAACCCGAGAGAATGGCACGATGTTATTAGCGGCGTCGAAGATGCCATGGCTTGGAGGTCGAAGCCTCTAATTCCAGATGCGTCTGATCCAGGAGCCTTTGAAGGCACTCCTGCGATGGGCTAACTGCTTCTCGCCGACATCATCCGGATGAGTATCTCTCAATTTTCTGATTTTGCTCGGTACATTTCAGCGTCTGCTCGTTGCAGTAACTCTGATCCGGAATCTCGCACCCCATGACCCACCGTTAAACCTAATGAAGCGCTAACTGAGATTGAATAGCCTCCGATAGAAAAAGGCGGCTCAAAAATAGCTGCTAACCGAACACGAACCGCTTCAATATCGGTGTTGTTGCGCAACTCCGGGCATACAACTATAAATTCATCGCCCCCGAAACGGGCGACGGTATCGCTCGGGCGAACTATGTGAGCAAATCTGCCTGCGATTAATCGCAGCAACTCATCTCCAACTGAATGCCCATAAATATCATTTACCATTTTGAAATTATTCAAGTCACAAAATATAAGCCCAACATACTTTCCACTCCGTCGTGAAACTGCCAGAGCTTCTTCTAATTTAGCTGAGGCATGCACCCGATTTCCCATACCGGTCACCGGATCATAAAATGCTTGCTGAGCCAACTCGGCTTCGTGACGGCCGCCGGACAATAACATTCCTAATGCAGCACAGCTAAGCGAAACCGCTGATACTAAAAGAGTTCCGATTACCAGAACTGCTGCCGGCTCGAATACAAGGCTCGACTCAAATAAGAACCAGGTTGCCCCAATCATCGAAAAAACAGATATTGGAATTGAATAGAAAAATAAGAAACGGCGAGCAGTCATAGTGTGTTAGTTCCAACAGTAGAGGCTCAACACGTTGAGGGAGAGACCAATCGCGAAGTTGCTTTACGGACTACCTGGCTGTCCATCCGCCATCTACAGGAATCGGGATACCAGTCACGTAGCTACTGGCTTCGCTTGCAAGAAACAGTAAAGCTCCGTCAAGCTCTTCAATTTTTCCGCCACGTTTCATTGCAGTGTTCCGTTCGATCCACGTCAGCATACGTGAGTCCTCAAACATCACATTAGTTAACTCTGTATCGAAGTACCCGGGACATATTGCATTCACTCGAACTCCCTGTGTCGCCCATTGAACAGCTAAATCTCGGGTCAGGTTAATTAACCCAGCCTTACTAGCCGCATAAGCAGGCTGAAGATTTGGAGCCGAAGCCACTAGGCCATGCACAGAAGCAATGTTAATTATGCTTCCTGTACCTCGTTCGAGCATGTCACGCGCTGCCAGCGCGCTAAGGAGAAAACATGCATTAAGGTTTACGTCTACCACTTGCCTAAACAATGCTATATCTGCCTCAGCAGCTGGGTTAACTGCATCGCTGATACCAGCATTGTTGACGAGGACATCTACTTGCCCGTAATGACTAATCACATCACTAATCAATTGTTTACATTGCTCGTCTTTCGACACATCACACTGCAGGGCGATTGCATCCGGGAGGCTTAACGCCAACGCGCTCAGACGTTCGATTCTGCGGGCCGCCACTACAACTTTGGCTCCCGCAGCAGCGAATACCCGGGCGAATCGCTCTCCGAGACCGCTCGAGGCTCCTGTAACAATACATACCTTGCCATCTAATCTAAAAGAAGCGGCTACATCAATCTCTTTAAAATCTTCCATGAACAGAGACGATACGCCCGTTCGGTCAGAATGACCTACATAAGTTCATTGCAAATTGAAAGGACAAAGCCACTCCCGATGTTCTAATGTGCGCGTTATGAAGATTCGAATTGGTTTTGGACTAGGAACAAGAAGTTTTACTAATGACCATAAGACTTTTGACCCCTTTGTAGACGCCTTAGAAGATCTAGGTTTCGACTCACTTTGGTTGAGTGAACGACTCGGCGGAGAGTCCCCTGATCCTATAGTTGGTCTTTCATACGCTGCAGGGAGAACAAAAAGAATAAAATTCGGATTTTCAGTAATGGTTTTGCCGGGACGAAATCTTGCCGTATTGGCAAAAGAGTTAGCCAGCCTTGATCGCTTGTCTAACGGTCGACTTTTGCCAGCCTTTGGTCTCGGTGTTGCCGATGCTCATGAACAAAATGCTTTTGGAGTCGAGCGAAAAGAACGGGCGAAAATTTTCAATGAAGCCCTTCCGCTGTTAAAGCGGTTTTGGGAAGATGAGCCCGTCACTCACAATGGTAATTATTACAATTATGAGAATGTCCAGCTCCTTCCAAAACCAGCACAAAAGCCTATGGATATTTGGTTGGGAGGAGCGGCAGATGTCGAACTTAGGCGGGTCGGTCGATTCGCAGATGGCTGGCTACCATCATTTTGCACGCCACAGACTGCTGCGCAGGGCTGGAAAGTGGTCACCCAAGCTGCAGACGAAAATGATCGGGAAATTGACCCTGAACATTTTGGGGTACTCGTTCCATACACCCACGGAGGACTTACAGAGTCTTACAAAGCTATCCTGAAGAAAAGAGCACCTGACACTGACCCAAGTGAAATAGTTCCTACTGGCTATGAAGGTCTACGAGTTCAACTTGAAAAATTTATCGAAGTTGGAGCTTCTAAATTCGTTCCTGTTCTGGTCGGTGAACCCGACGACTGGTTTGCAGAACTCGAAGGCGTAGCTGATTCGGTCCTGAAGCTCCACAACTAACGCTTTATACAGATTTCTCGTGAATTGTCAGCGACACCCTCAATGCACATACGACTTTTCTTATAATTAGACTTCATCATGGCCATCGACACAGACCAACCTTCCTCCAAGCGCCAGCCTTGGGCACCGGACTACATCAATGTAGATCTTTGGAATCCTGCAAGTTTTGCTGCAGGCCCTCCCTACGATGCGTTTCGAAAGTTGCGAGACAAAGCTCCTATCGCTTTTCACCCAGAGAATCCGCGCCGGCCAGGAGGCAAGTCTGGTCGAGGTTTCTGGTGTGTGACCCGCCACGCTGACATCCAAGAAGTGTCAATGAAACCGGCAATTTTTTCATCTTGGCTAGGTGGTTTTACGGGATCAGATCTCAGTGGCGCAGTTCTAGAGGAGACGCGACTTAACTTGATGGGAATGGATCCGCCGGACCATACGCTGCTTCGACGATCGATCCGAGAGCCCTTCTCCCCCACTTGGGTGCGCAACTTGTCAGCGGCGATAGAAAACTTTAGTACTAAAATTATTGACGAAGTTTCCGGAAAAGGAAAAGTTGACTTTGTGTCTTCGATAGCTTCAGAGCTGCCGTTGCAAGTATTAGCTCATATCATGGGAGTTAAGTCTCAAGACACGAAACTTTTTTATGACTGGTCTAATCGAATAATTGGTAATCACGATCCGGACTTTGGCGGGTCTGTGAAAGATTTCCTTACTGCCAAAGATGAGTTGTTTAGCTACGGGCTCAACGTCATCAACTCAAAACGAGAACGACCAGGAGATGACATGGTCTCCTATTTTGTTCAATCAGAAGTGAACGGCGAACGGCTAGACAACAACAAATTAATTTTGCTTTGGTTTTTGCTTCTCGTAGCTGGAAATGAGACAACCAGATCATCGCTTACCGGAGCTATGGAGGTTCTGTCGCAGTTTCCTGAGCAACGTAAACTATTAACCAGCGACTTAGATCGCTACCTGCCAGGCTTTATCGAAGAGACCCTCCGATTCACTAACCCAGTTTTGCATTTTCGTCGCACAGCAACCTGCACTACCGAAATAAAGGGAACCGAAATTCGGAAGGGAGACAAATTGTTACTCTGGTATCCATCCGCCAATCGGGACCCAGAAGTTTTCGATAATCCTGATGAGTTCGACCTAACGCGGAGCCCCAACACGCATGTTGCGTTTGGAGTTGGGCCTCACTTTTGTCTTGGGGCCCGGCTCGGCAAACTTCAAATCGAAATTATGCTTCGGGAGCTACTTACTCGATTGCCCGACATCGAAGTAACAGGTCCTGGCGTGAGAGCTCACTCCAATTTCTTAAACTCTGCTAAGACCTTGCCAGTTACCTTCAGCTAGCTCTAAAAGCAACTCTTAAGCGCTTCCCACTTCACCAAGATACGAAGCTCTCAGGTCCGGATTTGCCAATAACGCATCTGCTGCATCGTCTAGGACTACTCGACCGGTTTGAAGTACCCAACCTCGGTCCGCTATTGACAATGCCATGTTGGCATTCTGCTCCACCATGAAAATTGCCACACCCTCTTCATGGATTTGTTGTATCAACTCAAAATTCGTTTGGACTAAAGCTGGCGCTAACCCCATAGAAGGTTCATCCATTAGCAAAACACGAGGGTTTGACATGAGAGCTCGGCCCATCGCAACCATCTGTTGCTCTCCACCGGAAAGGGTTCCAGATTTTTGCCCTAGGCGTTCTTTAACCCGAGGAAATAAATCAAATATGCGCTCAAGATCGAGAGCAATTTGCTCTCGATCTTTTCGAAGGTACGCACCTAATTCTAAGTTTTCGAGAACACTTAAACGCTTGAAAAGACGCCTATTCTCAGGAACCATTGTGATTCCTCGCTCAACTCGATAGCTCGTGGACTCTTTAGTGACAACCTCACCATCAAGGACTACTTCTCCTGTGGTGGGAGTAACCATTCCTAACAATGTTTTTAGAGTCGTGCTTTTCCCACTTGCATTACCGCCGAGCAAACAAACTAGCTCACCGGGATAGATGGCTAAGTTTACGTCTTTCAAAATATGTACAGCCCCATAATGGGTGTTAACTCCGCGCATTTCTAATAGTGGAACTTCATGACCTTCTGCACTCATGAAGCCTCCTGCACAGGACGGCCCAAGTAGGCTTCAACTACCATCGGATCGTTAGAAACATCATCAAAAGATCCTTGGGCAATGGTTTCACCGTGATCAAGCACTACTACACGATCAGACACATCTCTTACTACGCTCATATCATGCTCAATAATCACGATTGTAAATCCCCACTCTGAACGCAATCTGCCAATTAGCTCGGCGAGCTCGGCCGTTTCTTTCGGGTTCATCCCAGCAACTGGCTCATCTAAAAGTAATAGCCGGGGCCTGGTGGCCATAGCTCTTGCTATTTCGAGCCTTCGCCGGTTGGCATACGAAAGCACAGAAGCTGGCTGATTTATCCGATAGCCAACTAATCTGGTGCCGAAGAATGAAAGTACCTCTTCGGCGTACTCACGGATTTCTTTTTCTTCTTGCCTAAATGCCTTGGTTTGAAAGAGCGCCCCAAATACTTGCTGCCGAGTGCGGCAGTGCTGTGCCACCATGACGTTTTCTAGAATCGTCATATTGGCAAACAACCTGACATTTTGAAAAGTCCTAGCAATTCCCCTGGCTGTCACTTGACTTGGATCAAGACCGAGAAGCGACTCTCCTTCGAACACAATGTCACCACTGGTAGGCGAAACCATGCCACTTATCATGTTGAAAAACGTCGTTTTCCCTGCACCATTTGGCCCAATTACGCTAACAATCTCTCCTTCATTTACCTGAAAGTCAAGATTGTTTAACGCATGAAGGCCCCCGAAAGTCACGCTTAGTCGCTGGATATCGAGCATCCTCATAGATCTTTTCCTTCTTTTGGGACGTTCGAGTCGGCATGGTTATCTTCGGAGTCGATCTGCCCTTTAAGCCACGCATCTTGAAGAAATTCGTCTTGGTGCAACTCTCTAGTTCTCCGAATATTTGGGATTAACCCTTCTGGACGTTTCAGCATCATCCACACCAAAAGAGCACCATATATCAATAATTTAAACTGGCTGAACTCTTGAAGGAGTCCTGGTTGTTTCGGCCCACCGAGCACCCCAATCAACACAACGGTCCCGACTATTACGCCGCTTATGTTCCCCATCCCTCCGACGATCACGACTACAAGAATAATTATTGACACGAGCATGATAAAACTAGTCGGAAAGATTGACCCAACTTTTGCGGCAAAAATAGCGCCTGAAAAGGACGCTAAAACTGCTCCGACAACAAACGCCATTAGCTTTGTGTTCGTAGTGTTTATTCCCATGGCTTCAGCGACATCTTCATCTTCTCGGATAGCCATCCATGCTCGCCCGAGACGCGATTTTTCTAGTCTCCAAGAGACATAAATCGCCACTGCACAGAACAAAAGCACCAGTAAAAATACAGAACGAGGATCAGTACCTTTGACAGTGGCAAATCCGACCTCTACACCAGGGATGTTTGTAATTCCCTGAGCTCCACCGAACCAATCAGACAACCAGTCTGAAAGGAAGAGCAGACGAATAATTTCGCCGAAGCCGAGCGTCACTATAGCTAAGTAATCTCCGCGCATCCGAATTACAGGGGCTCCAATAAACAAACCAACAATTCCGGTAAAAATTACTACAACAATTAGCGCTACTGGCCAGGGTAACTCGGGCGAAAACCCAGGAGAATCTGGTGAAGTTAACACAGCAGTGGTGTATCCCCCTACGGCGAAAAACGCTACATACCCTAGGTCGAGAATACCTGCCAGTCCTACGACAATATTCAATCCAAGAGCTAGCAACACGAATAGGCCAACGTTTGCCAGCAACTCGTTAGTTATTTTTCCTAGGAAGAACGGCAGAATAACTAACAATAGTGAGCCAGCAATTATTGAAATACGTTTTACACGAGACTGGTCGTTGGGGCTCAAAGAGCTGAAACGCTCTCTAGCCGTAGTCGTTCTCTGTCTCAGCAGCAACGGAACGGCAACTGCAACTATGCCCACAAATAGAGCACCGTAGATTTCCAACCCACCCCGCTTGTAGTACATCAAATCTGTGACCCAAGCGAGTCCGAATCCTTCGGACAGGTCTGTGACAATAGTTTCAAGCACCGACACGCCGACTATGGCAAACACAAAATTTAAAATTAAACGACGCGAAAAGCGTGAAATCAGATTAGTGAGCCCGCCAAGTGCTCCCAGGCCAGCGCCGACAAGCAGCCATATCCCTATCCCTACGGAAATATTTTGTCGGTAAGACAAAAGGTCTAAAAGCTGTGGACTCCAGTTCACAAGTGGGTCTCGAAGATCAAAGTTTTTGATGAGAACCATCAAGCAACAGATTCCTGAGGTGCTACCTAGGCCAACGAGAGAACCCACTCCTACATCGATAACCCCGCGTTTCCTCGCCTCCATTCCTTCAAGCACTGTTTCTTTACCGGCAGATGCAGCCATAGCAAGGGGAACCCACAAAATAGCCAGAAATCCTAGACTCAAGACTGGGTATATGATTGCTCGTCGATCTAGCCCTACAGGCATTCCAGAAAGAGCAATAAAGATGCTGGCTAATGATCCCAGCAACGAAAATCTAACGGCTCGCAGCCAGGGGTAACTAGATCTATTGGGCGCGTTTTCCTTAAGGCCTACGTCGCTGTTCATGCGCGATCCTCCTCGGAAAGTCGCTCTCCGAATAGGCCATTGGGCTTAACTAGCAATACAAATATCAGTACCGAAAACGCAACCGCGTCGCGAAGCTGAGAGACTCCGTTAACTCCCAATGGTTCAAGCACCACTAATGGTGCTGTTGCTTCAGCAGCACCGAGGGATAACCCGCCTGCCATCGCTCCTCCAAGATTTCCTATTCCCCCGACAACAGCAGCGCTAAAGGCCTTAATGCCGGGCAAGAAACCCGTCATGTGAGTTACGCTCCTAAATAAAATACCCCAAAGAATTCCAGCCACACCGGCCATAGCTCCACCAACAGCAAAAGTGGTAACGATAATTCGGTTCACATTAATTCCCATTAATGCAGCTATCTCTTTGTCTTCAGCCACGGCGCGCATTGCTTTGCCCGTACGTGTTCGCTCCACTAAGTACCAGAGTCCAGTCATTGATACTGCAGCTACGACTAGCACTAAAAGTTTTGTTCCTTCGATCTCAAAGGTCAGGAAAGAACGCTTGCGAGTCAGCCACTCAGGTATCGAAGGATATGCCTTAGCTCCAGGTCCGAATAAGACAACCGATGTATTTTGAATAAAAAATGAAACACCTATAGAAGTTATAAGAGGAATAAGTCTCGGTGCGTCTCGAAGCCTTCGGTAAGCTACTCGTTCCATAATTATCGCTGTGGCTGTTGACACGACTATTGAAGTGACGATGACAAAGGCCAAACTAAATAAGAAAGCGTCTTGCCAGAGCCCTGATTCGGCCAGCTTGTTGCTAATGATCATTCCAGACATAGCGCCAGCCATAAAAACTTCGCCATGAGCAAAGTTAATGAATCCCAGAACTCCATACACCATTGAATAGCCAAGCGCTATCAAACCGTACATAGCGCCCTGGGCGATACCAGTCACCAGCAGCCCTTTCAACTGGTCAGCCGTTAGTCCGGTGGCGTCAGGGTTAATCCAGCTAGCAAAAGGGTTCTGTGGGTTTATTTGTTGCGCTATAAAAGCAATGACGCCAACAGAAACGACACCGATAAACGTTATCCGGATGAGCGCGAGGAAGCGGTCTACCCACAGCACTCGCGATGTCGGTTTGTAAACGTTATTAGTGGCCACAGGCCTACTTTCCGCTTTTGATACACAGACTGTAATGCTGTAATGCAAAGCCGGTTCTGACCCTCTTACGAACTGGTCAGAACCGGCTTAAATTACTTATTGATAGCTGCTGTAGGTCGAACGAGTTCGACTACTGCATATATCTACGGTGCGTATTCAAACACCACGTTATTGTTTGATGCATCATAATCAGCTGACATATTTCCGATTACTGTGATTCGCTGTGCTCCACAGTCGCCGAATTCGTCACATGTGAGCGAACCGATAATACCTGCATACCCTGAAAGGCTATTCAAGTACTCGCGAACGCCTGCTCGATCGATAATCAGTTCACCATCATTCACAAACGAAGCAGCTTTGATTGCCTCGAGAAGTATGGTGGCAGCGTCATATGAATGAGCCCAGAAAGAAGCTTCTGGCGAAGAGCCGTTATTAGCTTCATAGGTCTCAAGGAAAGACTCTGCGGTGACTCCTGTGCTTTGGTTCGTGTTCTCTCCGTATCGAAGGTCCGGGCCAGAAATATACATGCCGTCTGCTTGGTCAAGGCCCATGAAGCTAGACACCTGGAGACCATCTGCAGCGAGCAATGTCACGTTTTCAAGACCTGCTACCGTCGGAGCCTGCGCAGCGATAAAGTCACCTGCAGGTTGGAAGATTGGGAAGAATAACGCCTCAGGAGACCCGGCTGCTACTTCTGTAAGCACAGGAACCATGTCGGTGTCTTCTTTGTTAATACCTGTGAAGCCGGTCATTGTTCCACCGAGTGCTTCAAAAGCATCCGAAAAAGCTTGAGCTAGACCTTGGGTGTAAGGATCGCCATCATGAATAGCAGCTGCGGTAGTCATACCGAGCTCATCATGAACAAATTTAGCCATGGCAGCACCTTGGAACAAATCATTATGAGCTGTTCGGTAATAACCGGCGTGCCAGTCCTTACCAGCAGTACCAACTAAATCAGAGGTTAGTGAAGGCGAAGTGTTCGAAGGTGAAATCATTACCATGCCAGCAGCGCTGATCAATGGCGATGCTGCGGTAGCAGCACCTGAACAAGAAGTTCCGATAACTCCAACGACTGACTCGTCAGCCACAATAGTTTGCGCTGCCGCTTGTCCACCATCAGCTGAGCACAGATCATCAAGACCCGTCCCCATGCTTACGCTGAATCCGTTGATATCACCGAAGTCAGCAATGGCTTGTTCTACGCCCCGCTGGTTAGGTAATCCCAAGAAAGCCACATCGCCAGTGATGGCGTTAAGCGAACGAATTTGAATGTCGTCACCGGACTCGACGGTAACAGTCCCTAAGGAACCATCTCCGAGGCCGCTTCCGACTACACTCTCTGAGTCGGAATCGCTACCGCATGCAGCGGCAACCATTGTAAATGCCAGCAGCAAGCCGAGCATTCTAAAAAACTTGGACTTCATGGATTCACCCCTCCAGGCGTGATCATGAGGGATGTACCATCCCACATTATTCTGTCTATAACCGTATCGTCATAGTATCCAAGGAGTCTAGGCCATAGAACACTGAGGTCATAACCACGCTCAATGTTTCGCCTAAAGATTGAATAAGCGAGCAAGGGACCTAGATGTGCTTCCAGCCGAGCCAGATCATAGATAACCTCTAGGTGATGCCGTCTCAATTTCTAGAACCCACTAAATCGCTTTGAGCATCAACCGTTCTAATAACAATGCTTCTCCGGAATTTTTATTTATCCTCGGGGGCATCTCACAATACAGCGGCGCTGCTACCGCTGTTGGTTTGTTTGAAAACATAAGACCTGGCGGGGTTGCTCTACTAAGGGTTCTGGCTGCAGCTCTTGCAATAATTTTTTTTCGAAGGTCCTGGAAACGGAAATGGAATAAAAAAGATTTACTTTGGGCTAGCGCTTTCGGCATCGTCTTAGCCGCTATGAATCTGTCGATTTATCTAGCTATTGAACTCCTTCCTTTGGGGAATGCAGTCGCAATAGAATTTCTGGGTCCAATCGCTGTGGCAGCAATCGGGGCTAGAACAATTAAATCTGTTTCCTCTTTAGGTATTGCTTCCGTAGGCGTCATAATCCTGGCAGGAGTTCAGCCGTCCGGCACGGCTCTCGGCATATTATTTGCCTTAATAGCCGGACTGATGTGGGCGGCATACATAGTTCTAGGTCACCAAGTAGCCAGACACGGCGCAGCTATTGATGGTCTTGGCGTAGGCATGCTCGTTGGAGCGTTCGTCATAGCTCCATTCGGAATCTCCGAAATGAGTACCGCTTTTAGCTCTCCAAATATCTTGGGCTTGGCGCTACTCACTGGGGTGCTCTCAAACGTCATTCCTTACAGCATTGACCAAAACGTTCTGAGCCGTATTAGCCGTTCTCGCTTTGCATTTCTCCAAGCCCTTCTGCCGGTTACTGCCTCAGTCATAGGTTTTCTTTTTTTAAATCAGGAAACTAGTTGGGCAGAGATGGGAGGAATTAGCTTAGTCATAGCTGCAATCCTTATTAGAAGTAGTGACCACTCACAATTGAAATAAATTTTGATATGTACCCATCAAAATGTTAGGAGGGCTTTATGTCCGAACTCCAATATGAACCTATGGAGCACATGGAAAAACTCCAATGGATGTTAGACACGAACGGCTGGGGTGTCGAGCCTGTAAAACCAATCAGCGGGGATTCTCCACGCGCTGGGTACTCTTATACATTCGGTTTAAAGTCATTAATTGGTTACCCCGACTTAGTTCTGTTTGGGCTAGCTCCCGCAGCTGCTCGTGGTTTGCTGGACCTAATTATTACTCATTTGCGTTCCGGCGGAGAGCTCCCGGTTGGACAACCCTTCAATGGATTATTAGATAACGATCTTGTTTCTGTTCTCCTCGATGTCGAACTTCCGAAGCATGCTGCGTTATTTCCTACTCTTCCTTTGATCTACAAAAATGATGAATGGCAGGTTCGTCAATTCATATGGCCTGACCGTTCTGGTGCACTACCGTGGGATGACGCGTGGCCAGAAGCGTTAAGGTTTGTGCAGCCAATACTTAATTCGTTTTGATTAAAAGAGCGGACTCCGCCAAGTTTTCGCTGCTATCCAACCTAAAAAACCAAAAAGCAAAGCTGACCCAACAAGTAATGCCCAAGTAGTCAACCTAGAACCATTTCGATAACGAATTCCTACGCAATAACCAGATACGAATCCCGCTAGAAGTCCACCAAGGTGGCCACCAACTGAGACATTAGGGCCAAGGAAAGACAAAATAACGTTTACGATTATTAGTGTTCCTAAGCCTTCTTTCCACGGGTCTTTCCCATTTCTGTGTTCAATAATGAACACGGCTGCCATTAAACCGTAGACGATGCCAGAGGCACCAACCGTCGGATTCATCGGCGTTAGTAGCAACGCTCCAGCTGAGCCGCCAAGCGCTGAAACAAGACATATTAAAGCAAAGCAAGATGTCCCAACATTCTTTTCTAAGCGGCGCCCTAGAAGGAAGAGCATCAACGCATTAAGAAGAATATGTCGCAAGTCTGCGTGAAGAAATGCCCCCGTTAAGAGCCTCCACCACTCATTAAGCTCTGCGATCGGAACTGCCCAGACTGACATATCGATTAGAACATCTCGACGTAAAGAATACTGGCCTATTTTTTGAAGATCGTGGGTCCAGAAAAAGGCCAAAAAATTCAGTGCAACTAGTGTCAGGATTCCAATCGGCTGTATAAATTGTGGTCGCTTAAAGCTCACGGATACGAAGTCGCTTTTCCAGTAGTAGTGTCATTACATGAAATTCGGAATAATGTTTGCTAACACTGGGCCATTTGTCGAACCAGAAGCTGCCATTAATTTGGCGCAAGCGGCCGAAGCCGCCGGGTGCGAGTCAATCTGGACAGTTGAACATGTTGTTGTCCCTAAAGGATACAAATCAGCCTACCCCTACGCCAAGAATGGACGAATGCCAGGGGACAAAGAAGACATAGACATTCCTGACCCTCTTATCTGGTTGGCTTACATAGCGTCCGCTACATCAACAATAAAGTTAGGGACTGGGGTAATGATCGTCCCACAACGCAACCCCTTGGTCACAGCGAAAGCCGTTGCTACTTTAGACCGCCTCTCTAAAGGCAGGATGATTTTGGGAGTCGGATCTGGCTGGTTAGAGGAAGAGTTTAACGCTCTAGGTGTCTCTTTTCATGATAGAGGCAACAGGACTGATGAGTACCTACGGACTTACAGAACTGCTTGGGAAAATGATGTGGCCGGATTTAACGGTGAGTTCATTTCATTTAATGACGTCTATGTCCGTCCTCAGCCTTCAAGTCGACACATTCCCATTATTGTTGGCGGCCATAGCAAGAGAGCAGCACGAAGGGCTGGAGAAATCGGCGATGGATTTTTTCCCGGTCGAGGAAAACCTTCCGAGCTTGCCTTGTTATTCAATTACGCTAGGGAATGCGCTGAGCGAGCCGGTCGAAACCCAGATGCCTTAGAGTTCACTGCTGGTGGCCCGACTACAGCAGAATACGTAGAGCAATTAGCTTCGATAGGTGTTTCTCGGATGATTGTCCCACCGTTAGAGCCAGAGCAGTTTGATAGCTTCGCCAGTAATGTCGTCGCACAATTCGGAAGTTCATAAAAATGATTAACAACTTATTTAACTTCATCGATTCATCACCCTCTCCGTTTCATGCCAGCGAAAACGCTGCAAAGTTACTTAGCAGCGCCGGGTTTGATGAAGTTCCAAGTTCTGCTTCGTGGAATTCGAATCGGAAATCTTTCCTCAAGGTTGGCGGCTCCATAGTTGCTGTTTCAGCTGCCGACAAGATTGATCCAAAACGTATCGTATTTAATATTGTCGGCGCTCACACCGACAGCCCAAATTTGAGAATAAAACCGATTCCCGACCGCAATAGTGTTGGGTATCAACAATTAGGAGTCGAAATCTATGGAGGTGCTCTTCTTAATTCGTGGCTTGACCGAGATCTTGGTCTCTCTGGTCAGGTCTGCACGAAAGAAGGGCAGGTTGTTAAAAGGCATCTGTTCCGGTCTGACCAGCCTCTACTTCGTGTCCCACAGCTAGCAATTCATTTAGATAGAAACGTTAATGAAGGGCTCACCTTAGATCGTCAGAACCACTTGACTCCTATCTGGGGGCTCGGAGAATCAGACAATTACGGATTCCGCAATTTTTTAGCAAACTTGATTGAGGTGGACCAAAAAGACATTTTATCTTGGGATGCAATGGCTCACGATTTAACGCCTTCAAGCCTTCTTGGCAAAAATCAGGAGTTTTATTCAGCTTCTCGCATCGACAACTTAGCGTCATGTCATGCTGCTATCGAAGCACTTTGTTCGCTGGACTCGCTACCGGAAAACACCGTTGCGGTTGCTGCGCTTTTTGACCACGAGGAAGTCGGAAGTAACTCTAATACTGGAGCTGCTGGGCCATTATTAGAGAGTTGCCTCGAAAGAATGATGCTTTCGTTTGATGGGTCTCGGGACGACTTTTTTGCTGCCCTTGCCCGGTCTTGGTGTATCTCGGCTGATGGAGCTCACGCTGTACATCCTAACTACGCAGACCGTCATGATCCATCACACAAAATTGAATTAAATGCTGGGCCGGTTATCAAGATTAACGCTAACGTTCGCTACGCAACTCAAGCGGAAGGCAGCGCCCACTTTCAGATGGTCTGCGAGGCGGCAGACGTACCTACACAACTGTACTCTCACCGCACTGATCTAGCCTGTGGTTCCACGATAGGGCCTATCACTGCAACTCGATTGGGAATTCGTGTCGTTGATGTCGGAAGCGCTCAACTATCAATGCACTCAGCTCGAGAAATGGGCGGTTCCAAAGACCCGGGCCTTCTTACTCGTTCACTGACATCTTTTTATCAATATTGATAAGATTTTTACGATGAAATTCAGGTCGGCGCAATTTGATAGCAATCTATAGCAATTTCAATATCACAAGACCGATTCATTTAAGCCCCATGATGCAGTTCGTTAAACAAATGACCGCTGTCGTTAAAGCGACGAATCGCCCATGTTTCTTCATCCTTCACGATCTGGCTTATCGAACAGTTGTCGGCTCCACCAAATGAGAAAGCTCTACTGTTAGCGATAGAAGCCAATATCGCTCCTATAACTCCCCCATGAACTACACAGAGAACTAGCTGATCGGGATGATTATCAGCTATCCGGTCGAGAGCCCGCATGCAGCGATCTGTGAAATCTTTATTCGTTTCAGCACCTGGGATGGCATCCCACCGCTCTTCACGGTGCATTTGTTCGTAAATAGGATGATTTTCTGCGGCTCTTTGGCGTAGCAATCCACCTTCCCAGTCCCCCAAATGTACTTCTCTTAAATCTGGTTCAATTTCTACGCTTATACCTAGAGCTTCGGCTAAGGGTGCAACGGTTTGCTGGGTTCTTTGCATTGAGGTTGCGTACAGCGCGTTGAATGGTTCTGTTGCTAATCGCACAGCAGACAGAGCAGCCTGAGTGGCCCCTAGCTCTGAAAGCGGAGGGTCACCCTGGCCATCAACCAGCGGGAAAGCGTTTCCAGGGACATAGGGCATTGAGGCCCCATGCCTAAGCAGCATGATCTCAGTTGATCCAGCTGCTCGCTGCCATCTCTGTTGCGCAAATTGTTGTGGACCGTCATCATTGCTCACATCCACAAACTAGCAAACTTGAGCTCGACGAAGGCGTCACTTTTTATTCAATAACGTACGCAGCCTCGCCATGATCACTTTGGTCAAGTCCCATAAGCTCAGTTTCTTCCGACACACGAAGCCCCATTACAGAGTCCAGGAATTTCGCTATTGCGAAGGTAACAACAAATGAGTATGTAAGTACCACTCCTATTGACAAGACCTGATTCCAGAGTAAAATTCCGCCACCGAAGAAGACGCCATCAATAAAATTCCCGCCTGGAACAGCCGAAGAGTCTGCAAAGAAGCCCAACAAGATTCCGCCGACTATTCCTCCGACTAAATGAATACCCACAACATCTAGGCTGTCATCGAAACCGAATCGGAATTTGGCTTGTATTGCGAAGAAACAGATGACGCCAGCTGCGGCACCAAAAACGAACGAGTGCATTGTCCCTACAAACCCAGCGGCGGGAGTTATCGCCACGAGCGCTGCGACGACGCCTGAGGCCATTCCAATAGTGCTAGCTTTACCAGTTTTTATGACCTCAATAATCAGCCAAGAAACCATACCTGCGGCTCCAGCTACAAATGTGTTTACAAATGCTTGTGCAGCAGCGCCGTTCGCTCCAAGCGCTGACCCGGCATTAAATCCGAACCAACCAAACCAAAGAATGCCTGCTCCTAACATAACGAAAGGAATATTGTGCGGCGCCGGACGATTCTGGGGCCACCCGGATCGTTTCCCTAATACAATGGCGAGGGCGAGAGCTGCCGCACCAGCATTAACATGAATCGCAGTACCACCGGCAAAGTCCAAGGCCGGTAAGTCCAAGATCCAGCCCTTCGGTCCGTAGACCCAGTAGACAACCGGTGCATAAACAGCTAACGACCAAATTGGGACAAATATCATCCACGCAGAAAATTTCATTCGGTCAGCTACTGCACCAGAAATCAGTGCTGGAGCGATACACGCAAATGTCATTAAGAAAGCAAAAGTCGCTAACCCTTCGACATCATGCACACCTTTTAGACCCACAATGCTTAGGTCACCAAGCCAAGAGCGGCCACTATCGCCAGAGGCTAAGCTCCATCCGACTAGTACCCAGACCACCGGCACCGCACCTAGGCACCACATATTCATGTTTAACATGTTTAAAGCATTTTTTGTTCTGACCATTCCTCCATAAAAAAGGGCCAAGCCAGGAACCATGAATAAGACCATGGCGGCTGATGTCAAAATCCAAGCTGTATTGCCTTCCATCTGCTTTTCCTTCCACGTTGGGGTCCGATACCCCTCAGGTGCACCAACATAGAAAACGTTTGTTTTTTCGCTGTTTCTATTTTGTTACGAGTTTGTTAACCGTAGAAGAGTCAATTGATGAAGTTCAAAGCCTGCTCGAGGTCTGAGAGTAAGTCGGTAATGGACTCGATTCCGACTGATATACGAACCAGATCATCTGGCACCTCTAGAGCCGATCCAGCGACTGATGCATGTGTCATGACGGCCGGATGTTCGATAAGGGACTCCACTGCGCCTAACGATTCAGCTAATGTGAAGAGCTTGGTGTTTGCAACTAAAGTCTCGGCTGCAGGACGTCCACCTTTAAGGCGGAACGAAACCATTCCGCCAAATCCACTCATTTGACGTGCCGCAATTTGATGTCCCTGGTGGTGCGACAATCCTGGGTACAGAACATCACTGATTGCATTATGAGACATCAACATCTCGGAAATTTGAGAAGCATTCTCACAATGACGATCCATTCTCACAGCAAGTGTTTTGACTCCTCGCATTGCTAAATAGCAATCGAAAGGGCTAGCTATAGCACCAACAGCGTTCTGAATAAAGACTAGCTGTTCTGCTATATCTTCATCGTTGGTAGCAACGAACCCTCCGACAACGTCGCTATGCCCACCGATGTACTTAGTAGCCGAATGAATCACAGCATCTGCACCAAGTGATAGTGGCTGCTGTAGATAAGGCGTCGCGAACGTGTTATCTACAACCACCTGACCGCCTAGGTCATGGACGATGCCGCAGATTGCCTCGATATCAAAAATCGCTAACATTGGGTTGGTAGGAGTCTCCAGCCAAAGCAAGCGTGTGTTGGCGTTCCAAGAATCACGAATTAATTCAGGTCTAGTTAGATCTACTGCCCGATTTGACACTCCCATTTTTCCATGGATCTTATCGATGAGTCGAAATGTCCCCCCATAGGCGTCATCTCCGAGTAAAATTTCTGATCCCGGCGATAGTTGCCGCAAAAGAGCATCCTCTGCAGCAAGGCCACTAGCAAAGGCATGCCCATAATTTGCCCCTTCGAGTGAAGCTACACAGACCTGATAGGCGTGGCGAGTAGGGTTTCCTGTTCGCGCATACTCATAACCATTTTTAGGTTGACCTATAGCATCTTGTGCAAAAGTCGTAGCCAATGCTATCGGTGTTACAACTCCTCCTGTACGAGGATCGTGGGGCTGACCAGCCCTAATCGCCCTGGTTTCGAATTCGTAGCTTTCTGGATCTTCAAACCCCGAAAGAAGTGGGTCGCCTCCCATCATTATGCTTCAACCTCCGAAGTGAACTGAGTGGACATAAAGTCCATTACATCTGTTTTCGTCAAGACAGCAAATGGCAGCCCTTCATTATGAACTAAAGCCGCTTCGGTTTCGCTGAGCACGGAAACCGCTTCGTCTATTGACTGCCCAATACCGAGGACTGGTAACGGATCGATCATTATGCCTTCAAGCAGCTGATGGCGATCGCCCGATGATTCAAATGTTTCCGTCATCAATTGGTCTGCTGACACTGAACCAATTACCTCAGCTGCCGCTAACGGCATATCGCCCTTGGCTACGGGCAAACAGGAAAGGCCATATTTCTGCATAGTCTCAATTGCTGAGCCCACCGTTTCCCATGGTTTGGCATATATCAGTTCAGGCAATTTAGAGTTTCTATGCTTAAGTAATTGTTTGACCGTGACACCATCACTTTTGCTGAAACCCATTTTTGACATCCAATTTTTGTCAAAAATTTTCGAGAGATAACCACGTCCCGAGTCCGGGATTAGAACAATCATAAGATCATCTGAAGATAAATTTTTTGCTACTTGCATAGCTGCAAACACAGCAGTGCCTCCAGACCCACCGATTAACAAACCCTCTTGTTGGGTAACTTGGCGAGCCATTTCAAATGACTCTGCATCGGTTACGGGAATGGTTTCATCAACTACCTTAGGGTCATAAGTACCTGGCCAAAAGTCTTCTCCGACTCCTTCGACAAGGTAAGGGCGACCGCTTCCACCTGAATAAACTGAGTTGCTTGGGTCCGCAGCAATAACCTTAATGTTCGGGTTTTGTTCCTTCAGGTAAGCGCCGACACCACTAATTGTTCCACCTGTTCCGGCTCCGGCTACGAAGTGAGTAATTTTTCCTTTTGTCTGCTTCCAAATTTCTGGGCCAGTGCTTTCATAGTGAGCCTTTGGGTTAAACAAATTTTCGTATTGATTAGGCCTGTAAGCATTCGGTATTTCTTTTACGAGTCTTTCAGCAGTTGAATAGTATGAACGTGGATCATCAGGAGCAACTGCCACTGGGCACACTACAACCTCAGCGCCATAGGCCTCCAAGAGAGTAATCTTCTCAGGGCTCAATTTATCAGTGACCACAAATATGCACTTATAACCCCGTTGAGCTGCAACGATTGCTAAACCTACACCCGTGTTCCCTGATGTTGGTTCAATAATTGTTCCTCCAGGTTTCAAGAGTCCGGCTTCTTCAGCTGCATTGATCATCGCAATAGCTGGTCGGTCCTTTGAGCTTCCCCCAGGGTTGGTGGTTTCCATTTTCGCTACTACAGGACAGGGAAGACCCTTATCTAGGCGCGATAAACGAACCAAAGGAGTGTCACCCACTAGATCAAGCACCGAGCCCGCTATATCTAAACCTTCTAGATCCATAATCCCAGTTTGGCGTTTCCCAACCTCAAGCACACAGTTATTCGAAAAAGGAATTCCGCTTGGACCTAATTAAGCAGAGTTAATTAGGTCCAAGCAGTTCTAAGATCATCTTTTTTTACAGAAGATTCTGCACTGCTTCTCGATAGCGCTCTACATTCGCTTCTTTTATTTCTTCGTAACCACGGATCATGTCCGGAAGCGCTGCTATCTCTACAGCGTTCTCGTAATTGTCTGATGACAAACGCTCAAGACAGGAATCAATGGTTTCCATGTATTCAGGGATTAGAGCTCTCTCAAGCTTTCGGTGTCTAGTGTTACCGAACGGATCAATTCCTTTGCCTCTTAGGAACTTCATTTTAGTTAACACTGCGAATGCCACGTCACCGGACTTGCCTAAACCGATTTTTTTATCTAGACCCAATCTTTTCATGGATGGTGGGTGAAGTTTGTAGGTCACTTTAGTCTTGTCACCGAACTGATCTTTGATCGCTTGATGGAAGTCTCCAGAACGATGGAGTCTCGCAACTTCGTATTCATCTTTGTATGCCATTAGCTTGAACAAATATCGGGCAACAGTTTCCGACATCCGAGTGTCTGAGCCTATTGAAATTTCTTGTTTTCGCACTTTGCTTACAAAATCAATATAAGTCTGCGCGTAACCGACGTTTTGGTAATCAATAAGTTCAGGAGTTCTGATCGAGAGTAGCCGTTGAAGCTCTTCTGAAGGGTCCTGCACCTCTTTAATCATTTTTTCAGCTGTGGCAGAGTTCTTGTTTTGCATTCGCTTAGCGTCTTTATCTCCAAGGTTCAGAGAATCGAGGAAAGTCGAATCAAGTACTATTTTTCTGCCAATTCTGAAGGCTTGGGTATTGTTGTCTATAGACACACCATTTAGCTCTATAGCTTTTTCAATAGCACTTGCGCTTATAGGAATCACTCCACTTTGATACGCTGATCCGAGCACAATAATGTTTGCCGGCATATGTGACCTAAATAGTGCGTCGGATAAACGGCCAGCATCAAAATAGATATTTTTTTCGGGAACAGTCGCACTATCAATTGTTGCTCGAAGCGTGGACCATTCAGGATACTTAGCGCTGGTGTCTCGGACCATCGCTCCTGTAGGAACTTTACTTGAAGAAACTAGTGCGATTGTCTTTCCGGGCATTGCCTTTTCGAGGTTCGCAGGACTGGTTCCAGTTAAAAGATCAAAGACGATGTACGCGTCTGCTTCACCTGAACCTATTTTATTAGCTTCTTCGACCTCTCCTTCAGCGCCAGCCCATCGGATTTTGAGGTTTGATACTACTGGTCCGCCTTTTTGAGCTAAGCCGGTTTGGTCCAACCCATGAGATTCTTTGCCATCTAGAAGAGCAGCAGTAGCTAATAACTGATTTATTGTGACAACGCCAGTGCCTCCTATCCCCATCATCAAAACATTTCCTTCTTCGATCCGATTAGGTTCTGGAAGGTTATTATCAACATTGGTAACTTCTAATGTTGATTTTTTTGGTGTCTTACCTGCTGGGATTACTTCTATAAACGCTGGGCAATCTCCATCTAAGCAGGTGTAATCCTTGTTACAGGAAGACTGGTGAATCGCTGTTTTTCGACCAAATTCAGTTTCGATTGGCTGCACAGAAAGACAACTTGATTTCTCTCCGCAATCCCCACAACCTTCGCACACGGCTTCATTAATGAAGACACGCATCGCCGGCTCGACAACTTTGCCACGTTTTCGATCTCGACGGAGCTCTGCCGCACAAGGCTGATCATAAATAAGTACTGTGCATCCTGGGACGTCTCGTAAGATTAGTTGCGCTTCTTCTAAACGGTCTCTATGCCATACGTCGGTTCCATCAGCAAAGACTGGGTTAGCTCCGTACTTGTCGAGGTCATGTGTAAGCACCATAATTTTGGCAACGCCCTCGGCGTCAAGCGAACGAGTTAGCTCCGGCACAGCCATGCCACCGTCAACCGCTTGACCGCCCGTCATTGCGACAGCCGCATTGTACAAAATCTTAAATGTAATATTAGTTTCAGCTGCCACTGCCTGCCGCACTGCTAACGACCCCGAATGGTGGAACGTCCCATCTCCAATATTTTGGAAACGGTGTTCCATCGTCACAAATGGCGAAGCGCCAACCCACTGGATTCCTTCGCCTCCCATTTGTGTTGTGCCTTTTACATTTCGAGTTGGAGTCATTGTTGCCATTCCGTGACAGCCAATACCTCCACCGGCTTCAGAACCATCCGGCACCCATGTGGACCGATTGTGTGGACAACCAGAACAAAAATTAGGGGTTCTATTTGTCTGTTTTTTCGTATCTGGTGTACCTAGAGTCACAGGAATAGTTATTCGTTCTTTAACTGCAGGACCAATAGCATCCTCGCCAAACAGATCAGCTAAAAACGGACGGATTTTGCGAGCTACAACATCTGCATCCATCTCGCCATGGCCGGGGAACCAAAAATCATTGTTCTGGTCTTTTTTTCCATAGATAGCAGGAGCATTCGGTGTTCCATAGAGAATTTCTCTAATAAACATCTCAAGGAACGAACGTTTTTCTTCAACAACAATAATTGTGTTTAGGCCTTGGGCGAATTCTTTTATAGTTGTTGGCTCTAATGGCCACACAACGGCAGGTTTAAATATTCTGATTCCGCGACGATTTAGTTCCTCTTCGGTCAAGCCCATTCGGTCTAGCGCTTCGCGTAGGTCGTAGTAAGTTTTACCTGCCGCCACTATCCCAATCTTCGCGTCGGATGTCGCGACAGTGGACTTGTTTAGTTTGTTTAGACGGATGAATGCTTCGGCAGCTACTAAACGACCTTCGTGTATCTCCAACTCTTGTCTCACTGCGTTCGGGCCGACAAGCGCATCTTGTTGAGTGTGAGCCCAAGGGATCCCATTCCACTCGAAGTCTGGGCGTTGTACCCTTACGCGCCCTGGCCCGACTTTAATAGTCGAGTATCCATCTGCAACATTGGTGACAATTTTTAAGGCCGACCAAAGCCCGCTATATCGAGAGAGTTCAAAACCTATTCGTCCAAAATCGCAAACCTCTTGGACACTACCTGGGTAAAGAATAGGCGTTTGGAAGTGGAGCAATGCAAATTCAGACTCGGAAGCAAGCGTCGAGGATTTTGAGGCAGGATCATCGCCTGCAACTAATAGTACTCCCCCTTTGGGGTCTACTCCGCAAACGTTTGCGTGGCGAATAGCATCTCCAGAGCGATCGACTCCGGGAGCTTTTCCGTACCACATGCCGAGAACACCATCGTACTTACCTTCAAAATTTCGGTTGGCAAGCTGTGAACCCCATACCGCAGTGGCTCCAAGGTCTTCATTCAAGCCAGGCATAAAACTAATGTTGTTAGCTTCGAGCTCTTCACTGTTACCAAGCATCAGAGTGTCTATGCCTCCAAGAGGAGAACCTCGGTAGCCAGAGACTAGAGCAGCGTTGTCCAGACCATCTCGTTTGTCAGCTCGTAGCTGGTCTAGCAAAACGCGCAGTAATGCCTGTACGCCAGACATCGCAACGTCTCCCTCGTCGCGTACAAACCGATCCTCAAGTGTAAAATCAGCGAGCGCCATATTTCCTCCCAGTTTGTAATTCAAAGCTTAGTACTAAGCGCGGCCCTGATGCTGCGTACTAATCTAGACGTGTGACTCACAGCTGCTTAACTTGTCGACCGGGGCCAGACTCCGTCATAGACTATGACACTCAAATAATTCAGCTACCGCAAAGGTTTAGAGGGCCGCCGGCAAGCGGAAATGGTGGAATTGCGACCGGTTTAATTGCCTGTCTTGGTGAAAAACTTTTAGGTGAACCGATCCAAAGAATTAGTTCCCGCTTGATAAGAGCGGTTCCTCTTGCGAGCCCCATGACTTTCACAAGCCAGATCACTGAACCCAACACGGTCAGTATCAGCATCGGAGATTCTGATGGGCCTGCTTTTACAGGTTGGGCGTCGAAAGACTCAAGCACCCCTATTATGTCGAACGAAACCGTTGCGCTTTTAGCTAGTAACGCAGTCTTGACTAAAGAGAAACTGGATCGCTTTGAAAATCACGTTGAGCAACTCAACCCAAGTTCCGCTGATTTTGCCGGGTGTTTCGTGTGCGGCCCTAAGGCTGAATTCGGGCTCCGCTTAAGACCTCGACCTGTGACAGATGAAATTTCGTGGTTGTCTTGGGATCCCGGTGAAAGGTGGACAGATGACAACAGACTAGCTCTTTTACCTGCGATCGCTTCGCTTGATTGCACTGCGGCAATTGGATTTCATCGAGAAGGTCATTTAACCCAAGACGAATCAGCTCTTCTTGGAAGTTTCGATGCCACCATCATAGAAAAGCCTCCCACACGTCCAGCAGGTAATCTGCGAATAGTCGCTCGGACGCGCTCTCGCGATAGACGCAAAATTTTTACTGACATTGGCCTATTCAGCCCAACTGGACAACCTTACGTTCTTGGTTTAGCGACATGGATTGTTGTAACTCCTGAAAAAGCTCGCGGGAAATAAATTAAGCTTTTTTATTTAATGACTGTGGCAGTCTAGTTGCTATCAACATTGCGCAAAGGTTCGCTATCGCACCTACAAAAAATGCCCACCGATAATTACCAAGCCGGTTAACAAGCAGCTGAGCTGCATAGGGACCTACCGCAGCCGCTGAGCCAGCTGTTGCAAAAATTCGACCCACGATGGAACCAGCGTGTGCCCTACCAAATAAGTCTGCTACAAGCGGAGGGAAGATTGTAACGCTTCCTCCATAGGCGAATCCAAATACGAATGCTGACATGTAAAGGAGAATAAGATCTTGGCTGAATGCAAACCCAACGAAAGAAACAGCTTCGAAGGCAAACGCGAATATCACCGCATGACGCCGACCAATGCGATCAGACAATGGGCCCATAGTCATCCTGCCCACTAGACCCCCTACCCCTATCGAAGAGATAACGGTTGATGCAGTTTGTAGAGAAAATCCAAGGCTCTGAGCAAATTGCACTCCATGAATAAACGGAACAAAAACTGCTGTAAAGGTGAGCAGATACATCGCAAAAATTCGCCAGTAATTAGGATCACGCCATGCTTCGCTAGCCTTAGTTTCTTTTTCAGTTGTCATTTCGTTTTCATAATTTAAGGTTTCAGCGCCCACTAGGTGAACAAGAAATACGCTCTGCTGGTGTATTCGTAACGGTTTGGCAGTTTTGATTCTTTTTCCGTCAGGTACCTGTCCCACTGACTCCGGGTCTCGCTCAAGAACTAGAGCGCTAGCCAACATCGCTAACCCACCAACTAGAGCCATAGAGGTCATCGCTGTTCTCCAGCCGTACTGATTCACCAAGGCAGCAGCTATAGGAGGTACAAAAATGTTTGCGGTACTTCCGCCTGCCGTAGCGATAGCAGTAGCAAGGCCACGCCTAGACACAAACCACCGCACTACTGTCGCGTTGCATGGCACCCAAGAGCAGCACATACCGATTGGAGCTATGAGTCCAAGTCCTACGAAGACTATCGACAAGTTCGAGGCATTAGCCCACACCAGATATCCAGATGTGAGCACGACAGAACCAAATGCTACGACTCTGCGCGGCCCAACGCGATCTGTCAACCAACCCGAAACCGCTGATAGAGCGCTGTAGCTAAATATGTAAATCGCAATGATGAGTTGCAACCTTGTTTCAGACCAACCCGTATCTTGCGCTATGTCATCTACAAATGTTCCAAAACTGAACTGAATCCCGTAGACGACGAAGAGGACTACAAACGAGGCAGCAACTATCCGCCACCCCTTAAACGGCGAATGAGACTCCAACATTTCTTATCTATCACCCGGCACCATATAGAACCAAATTGGCTGCTTCTCACCAGCATCAGCCATAGCTTGTCTAGCCGATAAAACTACTTTCCCAGCCTCCGTGTGATCTAAGAACCACCGAGTACCAGCCCAAGCCGCTGGAGCATGGTCTGAAAGGGCCAAAGCTGCTGTTTCATAATACCCTCGGATGTCCTGACTGACCCGAGCTGGAATACCTGGGACCCCAGCCTCTTTCCAAGGAGTACCCTTTGCTACGCGAATAAATGACTCAATTGCTTCACCAATCTGGTCGGACGAAATGGTCCTACCCGCTCCAATTCGGTTCCCGTATTTCGCTAGCGCTCGTTCATAGGCTGGCCGAAGCCCATTTGCTTCATCGACTGCCGGATGGGCTTCAGGGTCATGTCGAGGAGGCAACGTGCAAGCCATAACTTCAGTGCCTTCATCTTTAATCGCAATATCGTATTCTTTGAAGACAGTCTGTTTCGAATCCAGAAGGGAGAAGGCTGCAGCTAAAACCTGATGTTGAAATTCGGCATTTTGAGGAACTCCAAGGGGCCGCCCCAAGGGAAAATCGCACCACAGACCACGTGGAGGAGCGGTATTTTTGATCTGATTCTTCACTGACCCGAGGGCAATAGTTGCCATTCCAGCTGCTTCGAAGATATGGGCGAGCGTACTCACGGTACGCGTACAAAGCGGTCAAACGGGAGTCAGTAAGACTATGTCGACGCCTTGTTCGTTTAGGAACTTTGCCCCTGCGGGGCCACTGTCCATTCGGATCGCTGATAACTCAAATTGATTTCCAGCGTAGGCCAAGTGTATATCGGAAACGCTACCGATAACTCCCCGAGCCGCTAACTCATCCAATCGATCAATCGGGAAAACAGTATTTATGTCGAGAGCGAACCCTGTGGCATCAAAATTAGGGCTCCAATGGCCGAGCACATAATCTCTTTTATTTGACTCAAGGACTCTGTAGCCAACATCACCAGGACTAAAGCCATCATCATCTGGATGGTGCAAGGAGGCTGAAGTGACTATCGCTACTTTTGCTTCGCTTAGTTTCACTGGAGACGTAAAGGCAGCAACCTCGAAACTCGGTACTTCAAGGTCAGCAGTCATTGCTTTTACGTCGCTATCGGCCATTTACCCGAGGCTAGAGCAACAAAATAGTTAATGCTTCCAAATACAGATTTATAACCTTCTGCGACCGTCAAATGACACCGCGACAACACCAAAAATAACTAAAGCCCCTCCAAGAACTTCAATGATCCCAAACCGCTCTCCGCGTATAACCCACCCAAAAAAGACTCCGAATAGTGGCGATAGGTATGCCACTGCTGCGCCTTGGATAGCAGGAGCTCGTCTTAACACTGTTGCAAACAAAACAAAACTAATCGCAAGAGACGGTATTCCTGCATAAAGGAGCGGCCAATAAAGGCCCCACCCCCATGCTGTTTGTTCCCACCCTCCAAAAAAAGCAACGACTAGATGAAGGCAGATACACGACATAACGATCTGCATCGCAACCAACATTGTTGGGCTTATTTCCAAAGCGGCCGGTTGTTTTTTGTTTAAAACTGCTCCCAATGCCCAAGAGATAGATGAGATTAGGAGCATACAAACACCTAGAGTTGTGTTGCCTGCGCCCAGCGCCGGGACCGCCAATACAACTGCGCCAACCAGTCCGATTCCAACTCCTGAGATCCCTAACTTACCTGGGCGTGCTTTAAGCAGCGCTATCGCAATAAGGGCAGTGAACAATGGCATAGTCGAAGCAAGCATGGCGGAAACGCCAGCCGACAAATACGAAACTCCGATCACCAAAAACAAGCTTGAAACCGTAGTTATTGAAAGTGAAATCCACCAGATCGCTAACCATTGTTCACGCTTACGAGGAAATTTTTCTTTCCTGAACAAAACAAAAGCAAGTAGGAACGGAGCCCCGACGCTGGTTCTTAACGCAGCCAATGACAGCGGTGTCGTATGATCTAAGGCCGCCTTCATGACAGAGTAGTTCAAGCCAATCAAAGCCGCTATTGCCACAATTAATGAAAGAGTTATGAATTCCGCTTTGTACGAAAGCTGCCTCGGTTTTTTAGTCTTCGCTTCAGACGGACTTACTCTCACATACCCTCGCGAATATCGATAGATCGTTTACGCAATCTACGCATCCCTTTCAACCATCGGTCTGGATCACCAGCTTTTCTCTCAACATAAGTCTGGACCTCAGGGTGAGACAAAATCAAGAAACGCTCCTCTGCAATCGCCGCTGTCACGATTGCAGCAACTTCATCGGGCTCAATGATGCCATCAGTACCCCCATCACCTAATTGGCGCGGAGCCATGGCAGTGTTAACGCCCTGCGGGCAAAGCACTGACACTTTAATGCCATCATCACCATGAGCGATCGCAAGAGTTTCGGCAAGCTTGATGCATGCCGCTTTCGTAACAGAATATGGAGCTGATCCTACGGCTGCTAAAAGCCCAGCTGCGCTAGCTGTCGCTACCAGGTAGCCCTCACCTCGAGCTGTCATTGACGGAATTACTGCCCTTGCTGCATACACATGAGACATAACATGCAATTCCCATTGTTTTTGCCATGCCTCGTTTGAGGCTTCTATACCGCCTTCAGCCCCGGCACCTGCATTAGAAAAAAAGATATCGATTGGTCCATGAGTGTCTTCAATTTCATCCACGAACTTCTGCATCGCATTCTCATCAGTAACATCGAGTCCAACCCCGATGCAGCCAAGCTCTTTGGCTACTCTTTCCGCGGCACCCTTGTCGTAGTCTGCGACCACTACGACACGCGCTCCTTCATCGATCCATTTTCTGGCAGTTGCTGAACCTATGCCACCACCACCGCCAGTTATTACTGCTACCCGATTACGAATCTCCATGGCCACGAATGGTAGAGGGCTGAATCGTTATCTGCTTAGATTATGAGTCCTCAGCCACACCATTTTTTGTACGCATAGATGCGTAAGCTACCTCATCTACCTCACCGGCACCCACAAACCGACCGGGACTTGACCCATCTACATGGCCCATAATTCCTTTATATAAAGTAAAGCCGCATAACGCTGCTAGCCGTTCTGGCATCTCGCGCACCTGTTCTGGGGTCAAGCTATAATACTGATTTTGTTGCTGGCGCATCCACCCCTGGCAGTACTGCACGCTTAGGCCTAATCGCCAATCTGTGTCCGTTGTATTGGCGCCGCCGCAATGCCACGTCCCGCCATTGACAATGAGCACTGAGCCAGCAGGCATCTCGGCAGCAACATATTTAACTTTTTCGCCTTTTCGAGGCTCATGATTAAACTTGTGGGAACCGGGAACAATACGAGTAGCACCATTTTCTTCGGTGAAATCAGTCAATGCCCAAATAGAGGTAACCATGAAAGGCGCACGAGGCCGCTCTACGCTTACCAGTCCATCATCGCTATGCAAACCTTGATGTACTTCACCTGGCCCAATATTCATACATGTTGTTCCAGATAGTAAACATTCGTTGTCTAACAAACTTTCTGCGAATGGAAGAACATTGACATGAGTTGGAAGTTTCCAAAACGCTTTGTCTTTGCCCAGCAAGTTATACATTCGCTTCGTAGCGAAGCCCTCGGCTCTGTTGCCTCGTGGTTGAACATCTAATTCTGCTTCTAGCCTTTTAACGGTTTCGGTCATTTCCAGCAACAATTCAGGCTCTATTGCATTCTCAATTATGCAGTAACCCTGCTTTTCGATTGTCGTCAGATGGCTTTCAAAAGTGGACGTGTCCATTGGGCCATTCTGCCATTTAATTTTATACTTAGTCATTTTTGACAGAACCTAGTCAACTAGCGCAAGAATGGTCTACATGCTTACTGCACTAATCACTGGCACTTCTACAGGAATTGGTCGAGCGACCGCTCTTAGACTAGCTAGAGATGGCATACGAGTTTGGGCCTCCATGCGCGATGTTTCCAAGGGCGTATCACTAGAACAAATGTCGTCAGAGGAGAAGCTTGATTTACAGATCATCCAGTTAGACGTCGAAGACGAAACATCAGTTAGTAAGGCATTTGAGCAGATCGGCAATGTAGATATTCTTATTAACAACGCAGGAATCAGCCCGGTTGGCTCTATCGAAGAATTCGATATCTCTGCTTGGAAAAATCTATTCGACATCAATGTTTTTGGTCTTATCCGATGTACTCAAGCCGCACTCCCTGGAATGCGGGCTAATCAATTTGGACGCATAATAAATATTTCATCAGTAGCTGGTCGCGTGGCTATCCCTATGTTTGGTCCCTACTCATCTACGAAATGGTCGGTAGAGGCTATTAGCGAGTCGCTCGCAACTGAGGCAGCAATATTCGGAATTCATGTCACGCTTATTGAACCTGGTGCTGTTGCCACTCCGATTAGAGAAAAAACAGTTAGTCCCGACCGAAGCAGCCCCTACCGTCCTGTGGCAAAAAACTGGGGCTTCAGCGTTGGATACGATCATGCGAACCCGTCGGAACCTGAGGACGTAGCTGATGCGATATCAAAAACAATCCATGACGTTCATCCTCCACTTCGCGTGACTGTTGGAAGAGGAGTTAAACAAATGATTGAGCTAAGAGAACAGCACGATGACCACGAATGGGTCAAGCTATGGTCGGCTGATACAAACAATTTCCTTTCTCACTGGAAAACGTTAACTGGGGATGACCTCACAAATCCATAAGGGCTGCGATATGACTGAACCGCGATTTGCACCCAATCGAAGAATGATCCTTAATGCTTTTTCGATGAACTGTGTAAGCCATATACAGCAAGGCCTTTGGGTAAGAGCAGACAGCCGGCAAACTGAGTATCTTCAATTAGAGCCCTGGCTGGAGCTAGCCCGCATTGCTGAAGCTGGGTGCTTAGACTCTCTCTTTCTGGCTGATGTTGTCGGATTGTATGACAACTATCAAGGCAGCGCCGACACATCTTTCAGACAAGCTGTGCAAGTTCCAGTTAATGACCCCATGCTTTTGATTCCGGCTATGGCTACCGTCACGGAACAACTCAGCTTCGCGTTTACTAGCTCAGTTCTGCAAGCTCACCCGTTTACCTTCGCTCGTCAACTTTCAACGCTCGACCACTTAACCAGAGGGCGAATAGCATGGAATGTAGTCACCTCATATCTCCCCAACGCTGGCAGCAATTTAGGGTTCGATGGATTGCCCGACCATGAAGAACGCTACGCCCGAGCCGAGGAGTATCTTGAAGTCGTATACAAACTTTGCGAAGGCAGCTGGAGTGACGACGCTGTAATCATCGATCGCGTCGAGCATGTCTATGCCGACCCCAGCAAAGTTAGACAAATAAATCATCGTGGGCCACGATACGAAGTCCAAGGACCCCACCTATCAGAGCCTTCCCCACAAAGAACGCCCGTACTTTTTCAGGCAGGTATGTCCGACAGAGGCAGGGACTTCGCATCAAGTAACGCAGAATGTATTTTTGTTGTTGCCTCTACCAGAGGCACCGCTGCTATTCGAAGAGACTTTGAAAAACGTCTTAATTCGAAAAATCGCTCGATCTCGGAAGTCAAACTTATTGGTGGAGTAGCACCAATAGTTGGCGGAACAGAAAAAGAAGCCATCGATAAAAAGAATGATTACTTAGAGCAACTCTCAGTAGAAGGTGGGCTAGTCCATATGAGCGGTAACACTGGTGTGGACTTAGGTGACATCGACCCTTCAACACCCTTAGATGGCTTTGACACTGAGAGAGTTCAAGGTCTCATCAAAAATCTGATCGACAGCGCACCACCAGGAACCAGAACATTCGGAGATTTGATTAGGTCCAACTTAGCCGGAGCATGGTTAGTTGGTTCTGATGAACAAGTTGCGAATGAGTTACAAAACCGATTCGATGCAGGTCTAGATGGATTTAATTTGACCTATTCGGTAACTCCAGGCACGTTTGTAGATTTTATTGATGGAGTGCTTCCGATCTTACAAAAGCGTGGCCTGGCTCAATCTGAATACACGCCCGGTACATTCCGAGAAAAACTATTCGGTTATCCACGGCTTCCGCGAACCCACCCTGCAACAGTTCATCGACAGCCATAACCATAGTTATTCACCCGCCAAGCGCCCTATTTTTTTACCCGACAAAGCAATAGCGATAGATACGAGCGACAGTAGAAGCAATGCTATCCATGCGGCATCAAAGCTCCCAGTCACATCAGCTATCCACCCCACGAAAAAACCACCAATGCTTAAGCCTGCCATGAACCCCATAACCACGACACCGCTTGCACGACCAGAATTTTTAGCCGGTACACCAATTATCACAGAGAGCATAGCTACAGCATTCCAGGCGTAAAGACCTGAAGCTGCTACAAAAGTCATCGGCCACATTATCCACGCTCCAAGCGGTACAGCAGCTAATAACATAATCATGACCAAGACACTGGTAAGCGCTTGTATCGCCAGAGCATTTGAAGGAGCTATTTTTTCTTCGGCTAATCTCGCCCACCAGATACGGGAAAATATAGCTAACCCCCCCGGCAGTGCGCTCAAAAGTCCTGCTTCGAAATTCGACATTCCGAGCTGAGTCTCACCAAAAAGTGGCAGATATCTTCCTGTACCGCCTACGGCGATTCCCATAAACAATGCATAGAAAGCAAGCAGGCGGACGGACTTTCCGAGAGGGCCTTTCTTCGTATTCACATCTTTTTGAACTGGGTGGCTAACTCTTTCCTCATCGCCATCTCCAAGTGAGACCATAACCATAACGCCAATGACAAGAGACAAAAAGCCGTAGAAGCCGAAGGCTCCTCGCCAACTTCCGAAATAAGCAATGGTTGGCACAGTTAGTCCAGCAACCAGAACACTCAATTGAACACCCGATTGCTTTATCCCCGTCATCACTCCGCGACTACCTGCCGGGACGCGTTCAGCAATCAACTTGTTTGTAGCTGGGTTGCACCACCCTTGAGGGAATCCAGCAACAATCAGACCTCCAATCAACACCCATTTATTGTTTGCTATAGCCAATATCCCAAGACCAAAAGCCGAAAGAAACAGCACAGATACGCAAGTTTTCTTTCCACCAACTTTATCGCTGATTCGGCCTCCTAAAGGAGCAAATACAGCCCCGACGATCGTGTTAACTGACACCGCAGCACCAAAAAAAGTTACAGACAGTCCTAAATCTTTTGTCAAATCGTTTGCGACTACGGCAACTCCGATGAGAGAAAAGGCACCTAATCCCATTGTTGCTGCCAGAACGAGCCCTAATGAAACATTTATTCTATTTTTAGGGAGGTAACCCGACATCCGCACTATCGGCACCCTACGCTATTCGGCCATGGTCAAGCGTCAATTACTTATTCCTTCTATTGCATTTCCAAGAGTCGAGGAGAGACTTAAGGTTTTGCCAGAACTCGATATCGCATTGTGGTCACCTGAGGCCACGCAGCGACAAGATGGAAGCCCAATATCTCTTCCAGAGCTAAAACCTGAGATTGCTTGGATACCTATTGACATGTTCTTCACTGGACAATTTCTCGAATTCGTCGAAGCATTTCTCACTCCAGGCTCAGTTAAGTGGGTGCAAGCTTGTCTAGCAGGAACAGATGCTCCACCATTTCATCGAATTCGGGAGGCTAAAATACGACTAAGCAACAGCGACTCGCCTAACGCCGGAGTCGCTGAATACGTAATGTCTTCAGTCCTAAATGTTGTCCACAAGTGGCCGGAGCGCCAGAAACAACAGGCAGAGGAAAGGTGGGTTCAAGAAGGTTGGCGAGAAATCGGTGAAATGAAATGGCTCGTTGTCGGCTTCGGATCTATTGGCGGCGAGGTAGCGAAAAGAGCGAGGGCGTTCGGTGCAGAAGTAGTTGGCGCTCGTCGTACTCGAGTTGTAGACGATAGAGCAACCAAGATGGTCACAATGGCCGAGATCCACAACGAATTACCTGACGCAGACATCGTCATCATTGCTTGCCCTTTGAATGATGCAACGCGCGGGTTAGTTGATGAGAACTTTTTTTCACAGATGAAGCCAGAATCAATTTTAGTAAATGTAGCTAGAGGGCCCGTCGTCGATACTAAAGCGCTTCTGTCCGCTCTTGATCGGAACGAATTAAGTCACGCTATTCTCGATGTCTTTGATGTGGAACCCTTGAATTCCGGAAATCTTCTTTGGCAACACCCTTCAGTAACAATGACGTCGCACATCGCTGGTGCCGGCTCAGGAATTACTTCTCGCGGAGATAACGTTTTCATAGAACAATTGACCGAATACTTGGCTGGTAGGCCACTACGCCTGGAAGTAAAATGAAAAGTGAAACTTTATTACCGTTAGGGAAGCTTGATCCCGGTTTACGCCAGCCCGAAACTCCGCTTCAGGTACTAGAAGTTGCTTCAGCTGCCAAACAAGTTGAAGACATCGGCTATGACGCTCTTGTCGTTGAAGAAACCAAAGATGACCCATATCAGCTACTAGCGCTGGCCTCAACCACCACTACCACTCTTTCCCTCGGTACTTCAGTGGCAATGGCATTCCCACGATCTCCAACTATTACGGCCATGTCTGCTTGGACACTTCAGAAAGCTTCAAGTGGTCGTTTCACACTTGGCCTAGGGTCTCAGGTGAGGGGTCACATTCGCCGCAGATATGGAATGGAATGGTCACCTCCGGCGGCCTGGATGCGAGATTACGTTCTCGCTATGCGATCAGTATGGCAGTGCTGGCAAGAACGAGTTCCTCTAGAGTATTCGGGTGAACATTACAAATTAGACCTAATGGTTCCCTTGTTTGATCCAGGACCCATTGAGAATCCTAATATTCCAGTCCACATAGCTGCTATTAATCCAAATATGTGCGCCGTGGCCGGTGAGGTCGCTGATGGAATTCGACTTCATCCAGTTTGCTCGCCTAAATATATACGCGAAATAATGATTCCGGCAGTTACCAAAGGGGCTTCCAGAACCAACAGAAAGCAAGAAAATCTAGACTGGTGCATGAAGCCGTTGATCGCAACTGCTCCTGATCAATTAAAACTTGAGAAGGTAATGCACACAGTTCGTGCGCGTGTTGGATTCTATTTATCAACACCCGCTTATAGAGCCGCTTTTGACGTTCACGGCTGGACAGAAGAAGCAGAACGCGCCACAGCGCTAGCGAAAGAACAAAGGTGGGAAGAAATTCCAGAGCTCGTGCATGATGAGATGTTTCATACAATAGCGACAATCGGTATTTACGATGAAATTGGATCACTTCTTAATGAGCGTTTCGGGTCCTTGATAGACAGGATTGAATTCAGCGTTCCGGTTAACAACTCCGATGAAGCAGACGAACTTGGGTCGATATTGAGAACTCTTCGATCAAGCGACTCGCTTCGCAACTAAGGTCTAACGAACCGGATAAGCCCCGGGTCTTCTTGGAGGAATTTTATGAGTTCACTGAATAATAAGGTTGTTTTAATCACTGGAGGCGCTCGAGGGCAAGGAGCTGTTGAGGGAGCTCTTTTTTCGAATTTAGGCTCGACTGTCATCCTCACAGATGTTCTCGATGATGAAGGACAAACCACCGCAGACTCTCTCGAATGCACCTACCTCCACCATGACGTTTCTGATGAAAGCCATTGGGACCGAGTAGTCACAGAAACAGTCGAGCAATTCGGCCAGATCGATGTGCTCGTGAACAACGCAGGAATTTTTCAAGGTAACCGAATGATGCAAACTTCTGTTGAAGACTTCCAAAAGATCATGAACGTTAATGCGCTTGGAGTTTTTTTAGGTATGCAGAAAGTCGGTACGATAATGGCCAAACAAGGTTCAGGTTCAATAATCAACATAAGCTCTGTAGCCGGCTTGATGGGCACCTTTGGATCTTTTGCCTATAGCGCTAGCAAATGGGCTGTAAGGGGGATGACAAAGTCTGCAGCAAAGGAACTAGGACGAAGAGGCGTCCGTGTCAACTCTGTCCATCCCGGCTATATCGATACAGACATGCTCAGCCAGGTACACGATTTTCATGATGATAGTGATCGAACGAATAAGCTTTTGCAAGTCGTACCTTTAGGACGAGTTGCTGCACCACAAGAAGTCGGAAATGTCGTCGTCTTCTTGGCATCAGATGAAAGCAGCTACTGCACTGGCCAGGAATTCACTGTAGATGGAGGCATCGTCAGCTAGGTCAGCAAGAGAGTGGAAATCGCTAGCGCATTCCACCACCGCATAACAGTTGGTAGTTGCAGCAAATCAGAGTAGCTGTCACTAACCACTCATCTCTGCTGCAACCAGTATTCCAACTATTATTTTTTTGATCTCTTTTTGCCCTGTTTGCCCTCTTGACGACCATTTTTAAATCGTTCAGCAACTTTCACGGCAGCTACATCAGCATCAAATTCTTTCCCATGCTCATCCGCCTTCGCCGCCATCTCAGCCACAGCGTTAGCAACCAAAGCATCAACACCAACGCCAACGCGTTCCGCTACATCGTTAACACTCTCACCACTCTTCAAAGCATCTCTTAAACCATCTTCAGAGATGCCGAGAACACCTGACAACGAAGCCAGACCGCCACGCTGACCTTTACCATTACCTATGCCTTTAAAAACTTTGCCCTGTTTGCCCTCTTGACGACCATTTTTAAATCGTTCAGCAACTTTCACGGCAGCTACATCAGCATCAAATTCTTTCCCATGCTCATCCGCCTTCGCCGCCATCTCAGCCACAGCGTTAGCAACCAAAGCATCAACACCAACGCCAACGCGTTCCGCTACATCGTTAACACTCTCACCACTCTTCAAAGCATCTCTTAAACCATCTTCAGAGATGCCGAGAACACCTGACAACGAAGCCAGACCGCCACGCTGACCTTTACCATTACCTATGCCTTTAAAAACTTTGCCCTGTTCTTCAGGGGTTGATTCAGTTACATCGGCACTGGCAGCAGTTATCGGATTCAGCAAGCCAGCAAGCAACAAGGCCGGCACTGCTAGTCCACCGATTAAGATCTTTTTCCATATCTTAGTTTTCATAGCTGAGCTCCTTGAGCAAATTGATTCAGCTTCACCATGTCTTAGGTATATAAGAACAGTCTAAGATTTACATGAGAATTAGATAAGAAAACGCTCTCCTCGGCTATCGGCCTAACCAGCTTCTGAGTGGGTGACCGGTTTCTCACCCATCCATTCTCGAAGAGTATTTTTTAGTTTTGTTTGCTGAATAAAAATATCATGCTCTGGTCCTGAGTCCCGTTCTGATTGAGGGGCTTTGAGATAGAAGGACAGCCACTCTTGCACCCCAGACTCCCCTGCTCTTTGGGCAAGGTCCATGAATAGCGCTAAATCTAAAACGATTGGCGCTGCCAGAATTGAGTCACGACACAGAAAGTCGATTTTGATTTGCATGGGATAACCGAGCCAACCGAAAATGTCAATAGCGTCCCAGCCTTCTTTGTTATCTCCTCGTGGCGGATAATAATTTATTCTGACCACATGGTCTATGTTCCCGTATAGGTCAGGGTAAAGAGACGGTTGAAGAATAGTGTCAAGAACACCTAGCTTAGACATTTCTTTAGTCTTGAAATTCTCGGGATCATCGAGAACTTCCCCATCTCGATTACCTAAAATATTTGTGCTGTACCAACCACGAAGTCCCAGCATCCTGGCTTTTAAACCTGGGGCAATCAAGGTTTTCATTAAAGTCTGACCAGTTTTGAAGTCTTTGCCGACAATCGGGACTTCTCGCCGCTTAGCCAGATCAATCATGCAGGGAAGGTCCACGCTCAGGTTTGGGGCCCCGTTTGCAAATGGAACACCACTCATTAAAGCTGCATATGCATATATTTGACTCGGCGAAATATTGTCATCGTTGTTAGCTAACCCAGCTTCGAAGGCTTCAACGCTCTCATGAACGTCGCTCGCTTCTTGATAAGCCTCGGTGGAACCGCACCAAACCATGACGAGACGGTCACAATTATTTTCAGACCGAAAGCGCTCGATATCGGCCATTAGCGCTTGGGCCTGTTCAAGCTTCGAGACAATCTCTTTCACTCGAGTTCCGTCTAATTTTTTTACCCATCTCTGATCAAAGACTGCGTCCATAGCCACAATGCCTTCGAGCTCACTCGAAATTTTTGCTAAATCTCGTTCTTCTAATACCCCGGCAGCGCGAGCTCCTTCGAGAGCGTTGGAAGTAATTGGGTCCCAGCCGCCAAAAACTATGTCATCAAGCGAGGCCAAAGGAACAAAGTCTTTAATCAGGGGGTTAAGTCCGTCTTCGCGCGTTCCTAATCGAATATGCGCCATCTGTGTTACTGACCCAATTGGAGCCGCTAGGCCTTGTCGTGCCGCGATTACACCAGCGATGAAGGTTGTAGCAACGGCTCCCATCCCAGGTGTCAGAACGCCAAGTTTGCCGGTAGGTGGTGCTATCTCTACTGCTGTCATATCTTTAAAGATAAGCGATTACTTAACGCTATGTGTTTATAATAAGCATTTCTTAACATTAGGTGTCCAATAGTGAACAAACATCGTTTACCCGACGTGACGGTAGCCCAGCTCGAATATCTACTAGCTGTGGATCAAGCACCGACGTGGGCGGCCGCAGCTAAGTCACTAGGAGTTAGCCAGTCAGCCCTATCTCAAGGGCTAGCTGAGCTTCAGCGACGCATAGGGCTGCCTCTTTTTAGTCGTGACGGTCGAAAGAAAGTCCCTTTACCCGAAGCACAAGACGTTATCGAACATGCACGAAGAGTGATATCGCAAACAAGCGATCTATCTATTTGGGCCGAGTCGATACGATCTGGCATCGCTGGCAATCTGCGAGTCGGTCTTATCGACGCAGCCGCAGTCGATCATTTCGGAAAAGATCTCCGATTGTTTCGACAAAGCCGCCTTGGGCTCGAATTACGAATTTCAGTTGGGCCTTCAAGTCAGCTTCTCAGTGCTTTGGAAACTGGAGATCTCGATTTAGCCATTTGTGTCAAACCGCCGCATAACCAATTTACAACAATCCCACTTATAACAGAGGATCTTTGCATTTACAGCCCTCCTGAGATGAAAGACCCTCTCAAGAATGAATGGGGGCCATGGGTTAGTTTCCCAGTCGGTTCTTTCACAAGACAACTCATCGGGGCAGCACTTGCCTCTGAGGGCAGGTCCTTCAATGTTGTAGCTGAATCTCATCAACCAGAAGTGCTCCGTGAAATGGTACTTCTCGGAATGGGGTGGGCAGTCCTTCCTCGGATACAAGCAGAACGAGCGCCAGCCCCTCTTCGGCCAATTAAGTCTGAGCCTCTGCTACAACGCCAATTAGTAGCAGCGACACGGATGATGGGTGCACAGAATCCTGCTGCCACTGCTTTAATCGATCTTATTAAGTCAAGAACGCAGAGCTAACCGAACTCGATCTTGCCGATACGAGCAAAATGAACTTCTAGAGCTCCGATTATTATCGGCCAAAGTTGTCTAGGCATATCGTGTCCCATATCACTCAATAGCAATAACGAAGATCCCGGAATCAGCTCTGCGGTACGAAAGCCACTAGATGGACCGATCAGACGATCATCGCGTCCATGGATTACCAAGGTAGGAATTTCTAGGCGCTCTAAGTCCGATTCACGATTGCCTGAGGCAACTGCTGCTGCGAGTTGTCGCACCACCCCATCTGGATAATTGCATCTGTCGTATGTAACGGCGGCAACTTCTTTAGCTCTTTTAAGGTCAAAATATTTTTTACTTGACCAGACTTCGTATGCGGCAGCATTCTCAATATAATCAGATCGTGATGAAGGAGATGGAGTCAAAAGTAACGCAAACGCTTCATCGTCGATTTCGAAATTATCCGGATTACCAGTCATAGACATCATCGAGGTAAGAGACAGCAAACGATTCGGCCTTTCAATTGCCATAGTTTGAGCAATCATTCCGCCTAAAGAAGCTCCGACAACATGAGCTTTCTCAATCTCCAACACATCGAGAAGCCCGAAGGCATCATTAGCCATATCGGAAAGGGTGTAAGGCACGTCTGGCAAGTCACCTCCTACAAAAAATGCAGTGAGAAGAGCTCCTATATCAACTTCGCTTCCTTCGCATTTGTACGAGAGTCCAGAATCTCGATTATCAAATCGAATTACATACTTTCCAGAAGCTGCAATTTGTTCGCAGAAGCTGGTGTCCCAATGGATAAGTTGAGCTCCCAGCCCCATCACTAAAAGAACAGCTGGGTCAGTCGACACTCCAAACGTTTCGTATTCGATATCAATTCCATCGGCTGAAAGTATTTTCATCTTAGTTTTTAGACCCAACCGGTGTGAACTCGCACTGGAGATGTTTCACGCCATGAATAAAAGAGGACTGTAAAGTATCCGGTTCACCAACTGATCGAATATCCGGTAGCCGTTTAAATAGTTCCCGGAATATAATACTTATTTCTCGTCTGGCTAAATGAGCTCCCAAACAAAAGTGCGGTCCCGGACCTCCGTAGCCATATTGAGGGTTGGGGTTCCGGAGAATATTAAACGCGTTTGGGTTCTCGAATACTGATGGATCACGATTAGCCGCAAGGTAGAACATGGCTAACTTGTCACCTTCCTTCAGCTTTGTTTTACCTAAAGTGGTGTCTTGCCTGACGGTCCTTCGCATATAAGTTACTGGGCTTGCGAGGCGAACTATTTCCTCTACCGCAGGACCAGCTAAGGCATCAAAATCAGCAATCCAAAGGTCTCGCTGGGAAGGGTTGTCGGTCAAATATTTGAGCCCCCAGCTGATTGCATTTCTAGTTGTTTCGTTTCCCGCCACTACTAGGAGCACAAAAAAACTTGCTAAATCGGCTGATGTCAGTTGATCATCTTCGAGGTTTGCATTAACTAAAATACTTGTTAAGTCTTGGCCATCTCCACCACGCTTAAGCTCTGCGACATCGCCCATCAAAGCAGCTAAATCGGCTCCGGCCTCCAATAGCGCAGTAATAAAATCAACGTCTTGCGGAGCGAATTCTGGGTCTTGGATCCCGAGAATTACATTTGAGTTTTCGAATACTCTTGAGAACTCAGAGTCTGGGATTCCCATCAAGTCGCAGACAATTTTGAGGGGTACGGCAGCAGCAACTTCTGTGACAAAATCACAGGAACCAAGATGGCTCATCCCGTCTACAATATTGCGAGCTACATCCTGCACAGATTCTTCCAATAGGCCCAACACCCGGGGGGTAAATCCCTTGGACACAATTCGTCTAAGACGAGCGTGCCTTGGGTCATCCATGGCAATCATCGAACTGAAAAATTCCGTAAATTCTGGCGGAGTGTCGGTAATCGTAACACCCGAACTGGAACTAAAAATTTCTGGGTTTCGAGAAATTGTTCCTATATCAGCGTGTCTTATTATGCTCCAGTATCCAGGACCGGCTTGTAGGAACTCATTTTCCGCTAATGGCTCTTCGAACCAGTCCAAAGGTGCCTCTGCGTGCAGCCTAGCAATTTCTGCATCTATGATTTCGGCGCCCTGAAGCCATACCTCTGAGTCCATAAGATTTATGTGACTTACGTTCCACTCAGGCATCTTTCAAGCCTATCGCCATTAAGTCTGCCAACATAGGTACTGTGACACTTCAAGATCCTCGACCGTTCTCGCCTCGCCAAATCGTAGACACCTACACAGAGGAGATGTACTACAAAAAAAACTTTGAAGCATTGGAAGATTTAGTCGCTGACTCGATGATTAGACACGAACAAAACGGAGAGAGAATTGTTCTGACCCGTGAACAAGTGCGAGAACGAATAGAAGATTTCCACAATCAGTTTCGATCAATACACTTCACTAACCGCAAGATTGTTGAGGACAACAATTCGGTGGCAGCGGCTTATGAAGCTGATCTAGTTGATCATGAGGGTCAAATCCATACAATTTGTGGAATCGAAATTTTCACTGTCTCCAATGGTCGCATATCTGAGATATGGAACTCCCCGGCGGGCGATGGTTCGTGGGGGTAATTTTATGACCAATGAGATAACGAATAACTACATCATCCATGGAGCGGGCGGGATTGGTTGCGTAGTCGCAGCGCGCTTAGCAGATACCGGTCGACGTGTTTCGTTAATAGCTCGTGGGGACCATCTCTTGGCTCTGCAACAGAACGGTCTTCAAGTCCATGGAGACACTGATGGCAAATGGGAACTTCCTGCCGCTTCTCATGCTAGAGATCTAGTTATCGATGAGAACACAGTGATTTTGCTGACGATGAAGACTGATGACACTTTCAGCGCGGTGGAACAGCACCAAGAAATTTATAGAGATTTACCTATTGTCTGTTTCCAGAACGGCGTAACCAACGAGGCTTGGCTCGCGGAGCGAAACTTTCACACTTACGGCTGCACTGTAATGGTCGGGGCCGGCATCACCCAACCTGGCGTCGTTAGACATTCCGGCGGAAAAATACTGGAGATAGGTTCCTGGCCATCAGGGGTTGATGATTTATGTCTAAGAATTACGAAAGATTTGCAGCTATCTGGCATGGAAGCCGATGTTGACGAAAACATAGAAAATGGAAAATGGGGAAAACTTGTTCGCAATCTTTCCAACGCCTATCTTGCGCTAACTGATCTCTCAGTTCAAGAAGCGAGTTGCCTCCAAGAAGATCGTTCTTTTATCGCTGATGTTATTGAAGAAACAGCAAACGTCACCGAAGCTGCAGGACTTTTTGTTCGGTCTATCGGTAAGAGAAGTCTACGTGAGCAAATAGACCACTTGCGCACCGACGGTGTATGGCCGGCGCGTCCATATGTCACTGAGGCAACTCGATCCTACCCAAGCACCTGGCAGGATCTCAAAGCGAAACGAGGTTCAGTAGAAGTAGATCACTTTAATGGTGCGATCGTCCGACTCGGAGAAATACACGGTGTGGAAACACCTTTTAATCGAGTACTCAGAGATCTTTGTGTAGATGCTGCAGTTCGGCTACTTGGTCCAGGTACTGAAACCTGCGATTCGTTGAGAACCGCCGTTACGAATACTGCTCAGGGTGCCCGGGGCGGGACTTGAACCCGCACGCTCCGTTAAAGAGCCGAGGGGTTTAAGCCCTCTGCGTCTGCCTATTCCGCCACCCGGGCTACCGAGAAGTCAGGCTAACCAATTCTTATCCCTAGTTGGCTGTCTCAGCTCTAATTATGCAGCAATAAATTGTTTGTCTTCATCAATGCCAGGCGCACTTTTTGACTGTTTATGGGAGGTACCAAGTTCTTTATTGGAAACTAATTCCTCGCTGAACAAGCTCTCGGCAACCTGAAGGTTCTCAACTATCCGAGTCCATAAAACGTTGCGCAAACTGCTGGCCTGGCTTCCTGCAAATTGATTACAGATAACAGCGCCTTCAACAAGGTCAGCTACAACTGCTAGGAACGGACGCCCAATTATTCGAACAGAAACTATGACGCCAAGTTCGGATCGCCTGATGGCACGGTCAATTCCTTGGGTTTTGGGTGGTGTTCGAAAAGCTGGAACTTCGATGCCTTCCAGACGGCATGCCTCAACAACAACTCGCGCCGTGACAGCAAATCTCATCGAGGGAGCTTCGCTTAGCGAAGTAGCTGCTTTCACGACTCGAGAAGTTAGTGGCTTAGTGGGCATCATGAATATAATGACCCGAGGGTGGGACAGACAAAAATAATTTAAGTTCTAAACCAGGACGCCTACTGATTATTTAATCTCTCATCAAGAACTTATAGATCAGGTCTCGACAATATGCGGGTAATCTTATTTTCGTGTCTAACAACTTTGACTCAGTCGAAGGATTGACCCCAGCTCAACAAGAAACCCTTGATCTTATTCGTGTCCCACAAGAAGACCGCACAGTTTACCCATCAAACCTTCGTGCTGAGTTATACCATCGGCTCGAAAGAGAAACAGTTGAGGTAGCCGACGCGTTACCTTCAAATCTTTGGGTAGCAAAAAGACAGCTTCAGGCGGTTAACAGCTGCGAAACGTTATACATGGCACAAACGCAAGAAGAGTTTAGATATTCAGTTCCTACATCTCGCGGCCAAATTTTCCACAAAGCCATTGAGCTTTCAGTTCACCTTCCCTCGATTCTTTCACCATCAGAGCTTGTCGGGCATGCTTTTACTTCCCTCAGCGCTCGCGATGATTCACTTTCGCATTTTCTGAATGAAAGTGACCCTGCTACTACCGCAGAGATACGAAGCGAATGCGTTTCTCTACTCACCACATTTCAGGACACATTTCCGCCTCTTCGTTCCGCATGGAGGCCCACCACTGAAGCATCGCGAAGAGTGTCTTTCCATCGTGACAAAATAATTCTTGCGGGCCGGTTTGATTTGACGCTCGGAATGCCAACTGACCGCACAGCAGGTCGAGTCATTATTGAGTTGAAGACAGGTAAGCCATCAATACAACATGCAGATGATCAGCGTTATTACGCGTTGCTCGAAACTTTAGTTACTGGCGTTCCTCCAGTTCTCCTTGCCAGCTTCTATGTCGACGCCGGACGTGTCGTAACCGAAATCGTTGATGAAGCTCTATTAGAATCGACTCTCCGTCGAACAATTGCTGGAGTCAAAAGGCTCTGCTCACTTCGTCTAGAGGACGTTCAACCCAAAAAGTTGCCTGGGCCTCCCTGTCGTTGGTGCCCAGTCTCAGATGAATGCGCAGAAGGCAGCGAATGGTTGGAAGAATCAACTGAAACCAATGGTTGGTAACGATCTTAGTTTTTAAACTTTAAGGATTGAGGTTTCCTAAAGCCCACAGCTCATCGCGCCGCTGCTCCCACTCTTCTGAAGTAATAGCGAAACGATCGTGATCTTCCCATACGCCCGCTATTTGTAAGTACCCTTTAGCGGTTCCTTCAGAGCGAATTCCTAGCTTTTGAGGAACCCTAAGACTGGCTTTGTTACGTGGAATTATTGAAATTTGCAACCGGTGTAACCCCGCCCGGTCAAATGCATAGCTCATCACAGCCACTAGACCTTCTGGAACGAAGCCTTGGCCAGCCCACCGTTCATCTACCCAATAGCCGACATGGCCGCTTTGGAATGCTCCACGAACTACATTGTTTACATTAATTTCCCCACAAAATATTCCGTCGTGCCACAACGAAAAAGCAAACCCCGTGCCTAGCTGCCGCTCTCGGTCTCTCGCGTTGCATCGCGCTGCGAAAGCAGATGGGTCTCGTTCTGCATTAGGCCCACCAGGAACCGGTGCAGGTTCCCATTTAGTCAACCAATCTGCGCACCGACTGCGCACCTCACTCCAAGCCGAAAAATCCGAAGCTTGAAGCCCTCTGAGGAGGAGACGAGCAGTGTGTAGTTCACTCACGCTTCAGACACTAGCCGTCTTCGTTGGCTTGATTCGTCTCAAGCATCTCATCAGCTAAACCATCTAGTAGGTCGCGCTCACGCACTAAGCAGTTGTCGATTTCCCAATGACGCATAACGGCAACCAGTATGCAGCAACCCCCAACAATTACGCCAGCTCTTTCAGGGTCCAGGCCAGGGTTATGTATCCGATCATCAAGTGACTCCGTGGCCAGGGTACGAAAAACATCTTCTGCAGCTGATCTTTTCAGTAGGAACTTGTCAACCATTTCACGCTTATAGTCCTGCAGCCCAATCTCAACTGCTGCAATAGAAGTAACAGTTCCTGCAACACCAATCAATTGGGAAGCTCTCCCGATTTGTGGTTCCTCTCGGTCAATATCGTCTAAGTGCAATCTGGCTACTTGGATCGCTGCGCCCAACTCTTCCGGCCGAGGAGGGTCTGATCGTAAATATTGTTCGGTATATCTAACTGACCCCATATCGACTGATCGCCAAGCTAAAGGTTCATTAGTACCATAAGCAAACTCAGTCGACCCACCTCCGATGTCTACAACTAGATACGGTCCGTTTGCAGGATCTAGATCAGCGGTAGCTCCTAAGAAACTATATTTTGCTTCCAAATCGCCACTTAGTATTTCAACTTTAGCGTTCAAGGCCTCTGAGGCTGTATCAATAAAAGCACTTTGATTAAGTGCATCGCGAACAGCACTTGTTCCCACGGCCCTAATTGATTGAACCTTATGATGGTCAATGAGCTCGCGAAATTCACTTAAAGCATCTGCGACTCGCTTTATTCCATCTTCGCTCAGTCGACGAGACTCCCCCACTCCTCTCCCCAAGCCTGTTATTTTTTGCACGCGTATGTCTACGTCACTGCCATCAGTAATTAGCAGCCGGGTTGTATTCGTCCCACAATCAATCACTGCCACCAATTTGCTGCTCACTATGCTGTGCCTTCTGCGATTTGGTTAATGACCCATTCCCCTACGGGATCTGATCCCCCGGCAAGGCGATGAGCAAGGTGCGCATGTAAACATTTCACGCCTCTTCGAGTCCCACCGACTCCGCCAAAAGGCCTAGGTCCTTCATGGTTATCCGCGATATGTGAGTTTCTTTCTTTCGCATAACTTTCATGCGTTTTTGCTAAAAGCTCAGAATCTATAGACTCTTCCGCCCGACCCACACCACCGGCACCTTCCAGCACCGAAACTCGACGTATGAGGTCTTTGTTGATTAACCAATACCTAGTGGGCATTGGTCTACCATCATTCATAAATGGCCCATTCCGGATTACTACTGGGTCCCCTAGTAGGTCTTCGACGACCACGACAAAAGACCCTTCGGGTTTCCGATTTAGAAGTTCGGCGACTCTAGCAACCACAAGCACAGTGGGTTCAGTTATGGGATCCACTAAGCGAAGATCAAATGACATGAGAACGTATCTATGGCTCAGCGTTTACGTCGGCTAAAAAGAATAAGCAGGAGCCCAATTATAACAAAAGGACCGAATCGCTTAAGCATCGGAGCCGCAGCTGTATCAAGGAGATCTACTGGCTCTGGCTCAGGCATATCTATGATGCGCGGCCCTTCTGGTTTTTCCGGCCGCTCTTCTGGCGCCGAATCAGCATCATCTTTTTCTTCGGCTAACACCTTGTCTGCTGATACCTCTTCGCTCAATTTTTTTTCAAGGGAATCGACGAATTGACCAATCAGTTTTTCTGAGACATCAGCCATTACGCCGCGTCCGAACTGCGCTACCTTCCCTGTCACTTTCAGGTCAGTGCTTATCGTAATTTTAGTGCCTTCGCCGTCTGCGACCATCTCCGCAGTAACTTCTGCGGAGGCATTTCCTGCGCCACGAGTGTCTCTGCCTGTAGCTTCGAGGATTACTCGATGTTCCTCTTCGTTTTTTTGAAGGAATTTAGCTGAGCCTTTGTATTGCGCAGTGATCGGGCCAACTTTAACTTTTACCTGCCCTTTAAAATCATCTCCGTCTATCTCTGTTAATTGTGCTCCTGGCATACACGGTGCTATGTACTCGACATCAGTCAAAGTCGCCCACGCTCGTTCTACAGGGACACTTACTCTAAACTCATTTTTTAATTCCATCGTTGAAGATCCTCCAGGGTGTCAATATCAGCGGGAGAGCCTTCGCAGGGTACCGCCTCAACTAGTTCAGGCCTTGATCGTATTAACAGTCTGGCTCCCTCGTCCCCAAAAGTTGGTAAAAGTGGCCATACTTCCCGTGATAAACGGACCGGGTTTCTTTGTTTTCCATCATATGACGCGACTGCTATCGGTGCTCTGGCATCAGCAATCGATTTCCAAGCAATTGGCTGTATCTTCGGTTGATCACCTAGTCCAAAAACTAGCGCTTCGAAGCCCCGAGGGCGAGCCCATTTAATCGCCGTAGTTATAGATGAAGCAATACCTCGACCATAGTCAGGGTTATAGATAATTTTCACGTCAAATTTATTAAGCTCATCGGCAAGATCAACTGCGCCCGTCACCACCAGCACATCACTAAAAGCTGCTTGCATGAGTGAAGCAAGAGCATGAGAAATGACTGGCCTACCCTTCAAATCAGCTAGTAGTTTATGTTGCGAGCTCTTAAAACGCGAACCTGATCCAGCGGCGAGCAATACGGCTGCAGTCTTCAATTCAACTTACCCCAGTAAAAAAATCAAGAATACTATTAGCTACTTCTTCATGGTGACTAACATGCACGTGATGTTTCGCATCATCAATAATATAACTTTGTGCCAACGGTGCGCTTTGTTCTATGACTTTCATTCCTCTGCTGTAGTGGGCATCTAGCGAGCCGCAAATTTGCAATATCGGCATATCTAATCGCCCTAAATTATCTATTATTAAAGAGTCTTTCTGTCTACATAATGGTGCGACATACGATTCTAATCCAAAGATACCGGCAGCTGTGTCAGTCATTGAATTCCACTTAGTTCGAGCTTTTTCCCGCTTAAATCCTGGACCGCTGGCTATCAAAACTAGCCCGCCAACGGATTGAGGTTCTCGCACCGCTTTATATAGAGAAAGATAGCCTCCAAGGCTATGCCCAATCATGTGGACATTACCTTCCGAGGCAAACTCTCTTAGTCTAGCGATAAGGCATTCTATGATTTCTCCTATTTTTTCTCGCTCATAATCTCGTGGGTTCCGGCTGTAACCAACTGATTTTCTATGCCCCGGTAAGTCCCATCGCATAACTGTATACCGTTGGGATAGGCGACTAAATAGTACATTCCATGTAGACGCGTCGTCACCAAATCCATGGGTAAGTAAAACTGGCGGGCCGGAGCCCGCTATTTCTAGCCAGATTCCGTCAAGCATTTCTCCGTCACCGGATTGGACGTTTATCGGCATCGATTTAATATGACTTTGGTAAGCCTAAAACTTTGCTCGAGACGAAGTTCATTACCATTTCTTGACTTACCGGAGCTATTTTCATGAGCCTACTCTCACGCCAATACCTCTCGACGTCATACTCTTTTGCGTACCCAAAACCACCGTGGGTTTGCATCGCCCTGTCGGCGCATTCGAAGGCTGCTTCAGAAGCTAAATATTTAGCTAAGTTTGCCTGCTCTCCACAATCCATACCATTGTCGTAGCGCCAAGATGCTTCTCGGATAACGAGTTCCACGGCCTGAAGACGAGCATGACTATCAGCCAGAGGAAAAGCGATACCTTGATTCTGGCCTATTGGGCGTCCAAAAATTACTCTACTGTTAGCGTAATCGACAGCTTTCTTTAGAGCGACTCGGCCGATACCCAATGCTTCAGCTGAAATCAATATTCGTTCAGGGTTCAACCCATCGAGAATATATCGGAATCCTTCACCTTCTTCGCCAACTCGTCGACTTACCGGAACACGCAACCCGTCGTATCTAACTTCGCAGGACACAACAGCGTTGCGGCCTACCTTTGGGATCGGTGTGATATCAACGGCTGGGTCTTTAAGATCTACTAAGAGCAATGTCATACCCTGAGTTGGGCCATCACATTCTTCTTTCGGAGTTGTACGAACCAAGAGCAAACAAACATCGCAATATGGAGCTTTGGTTGTCCACACTTTTGCACCCGTGACTACGTATTCGTCTCCATCACGTTCAGCTCGCGTGCGAATCGAGGTTGTATCTGTTCCGGCATCAGGTTCAGTCACTCCGAAGGCAGCGTGGATTGTTCCATTAGCAACGCCCGGGAGAATTTCGTTCGCCAATTCAGGTGAACCATATTTACGAATTGGCTCCATGCCAAACATTGAGAGGTGCATAGCCGAGCATCCATTCATTGCCGCCCCACTGGCTGCTACCTCTTCGAGAACGATTGAGGCCTCGGTGATTCCTTGTCCACCGCCTCCATATTGTTCGGGTATGGCTATACCTATCCAACCGCCTTCTGCCATAGCAGAATAGAAGTCCCACGGGAATTCGTGCTGATCATCTTTTTCGCGCCAGTACTCATCTGGGAACTGAGCGCACACTCGACGCACTCCGTCTCTTATAGCTTCGTGGTCTTCATTCTTGGAAAAGTCCATACCAATGAAGTTAGCCGGGAAAACCTCTTGTGCGTTATGAAACCTAGATCCAAATTTGAAAATTTATTAATGGATATGCCCAGTTGTTTCACTCAGCCGAGGGGCCGCACGGCCAGTGCGTATAGCTATTATCTCGGCCACAATAGAAACCGCTGTTTCTTCGGGTGTTCGCCCCCCAATATCTAACCCTAACGGCGACATGATACGGCTGAGCTGCTCTTCGGTAACGCCTTCGCTGCGGAGCCTATCGACTCTCTTCTCATGAGTTAGCCTCGAACCCATGGCACCTAAGTAACCCACACTGGTAGCCAACGAACTTAGAAGAGCCGGAACATCAAACTTTGCGTCATGAGTCAATACACAGACAGCGTCACGCTGTCCAAGATCACCGCCTATTCGCTCCAAAAGCCTGTCGGGCCAGTCGACAACCAATTCGTCTGCCATGGGAAACCGTCGCCTTGTTACGAAAACTTCACGAGCGTCGCAAACAGTTACTCGAAAACCAAGCAACTTCGACTGTGCTGCTAATGCTCGCGTGAAATCAACAGCACCGAAAATTATCATTTGCGGACTTCTGCTGTGCGTTTCAATAAAAACACTTAAGTCATCTTGTCGGGCTTCACCATCAACGCCGTAATGGCGGACTTCGCTGGTTCCCGCTTCCAACATGCCTAGGGCGTCGCGGCTAACCACTCGGTCTAGTTCACTTGATCCGAGGCTACCTTCAATATTTTCGTTACCGAATACAAGCAGTTTTGATCCTACATTTTTGCCTTCTATAACTGTCGCTAATACAACTGGTTCTTCGGCTTGGAGAGCGTCGCGGTAGCTTTCATATATTGAACTCACCAGTTTAGCTCCTCGATAAATAGGTGAATAGTCCCGCCGCATGTCAGGCCGACCGAAAATGCTTCATCATCGCTAAATCCAAATGAGGTAATGCCAGCGTCTCTCTGACCTTCCAACAATTCTAAAGCTTCCAGAACCACTGCTCCTTCGACACAGCCTCCTGATACTGACCCTGCTACCTCACCTAAATTATTCACTGCCATTGCTGCGCCAGGATCTCTGGGGCCGCTGCCTTCGATATCAACGATTCGAGCTACCGCTATTCTTTGTCCGGCAGATCTCCAACGCTCTATATCGGCAAGAATTTCATTCATGCTGTGTCTCCTCAGGTCTACGATGAAATAATTTCTGTAAGACGTTCTAGCGAATCAAACGAGTGTCCTTCAATGAACTCATCTGTGTATGGTAATGCAGCTGCCATGCCTTGGGCTAGAGGTGCATAACCGGGCGTATGTTTTAATGGGTTTACCCAAATTAATCGATGAGTTACCCTTTGCAACCGCTCCATTTGTGTTCTCAGGACATCTGGAGAGCCGCGATCCCATCCATCTGAAAGCATAATCAGCAGCGCTCCACGGGCGTAGCCTCTTATACCCCATTCATTATTGAACTCAGCTAGCGTTGCGCCAAGCCGAGTTCCTCCTGACCAATCGCGAACGGAGTCCGCAGCAGAACGCAGAGCAGCGTCCGGATCGCGTGACGTCAACTCGCGAGTGATTCGCGTTAACCGAGTACCTAACGTAAAAGCCTCCACGTCAGCTCGACCGACTACGGCGGCATGTGCAAGTCGGATCAGGGCACGAGCATAGGGCTCCATAGACCCCGACACGTCCAGAAGGAGGACTAACCGTCGAGGTCGCGTGTCTTTTCGAGAATATTTGAGATAGATCGGCTCGCCATCGGTTTCAAAAGCTTTTCGAATGCTTTTACTTACATTCAGCTTTTTGGGATTTCTTTTAGTATCCCGTTTCCTAAGCGAGGCTCGTTTACTAGAACTAAATTTAAGGTTCCCGATCAATTGATGGAGTTCACGGAGTTCGATACTAGAACAGTCACTGAAGTCCTTGGCTTTTAGCGTTTCTATCTTACTGAACCGAACAGATAGTTTCGGGCCAGGCGAGTCCTCTTCAGCATCATTCTCTATGGAATCTTGCGAAGGATCATCCGTAGCCAATGTCACCGTAATTGGCGGCATCTCAACTTCCATACCCTTAGACCTCTGGCCTTCCCAAAATACTGCGAAGGCGCGATTGTAAATTAATATCTCTTCAGGGTCCTGCAAGAGAGTTACCCGACCTGACCAATAAACCGAGCTTCGCTTGTCGATACCAGTCAAGCGCAGCGCCTCAACAAAAAGCATTACGCTACTTACTGGGATAGACAACCCAGAACCTCGCAGTACTCGAGCGAACCCAACCGCAATTGTATCTACGCTATTTTGAACCTCTGCCAGGTCCTCTAATGCGCCTGCCGAATCAAGCATCGCCGACAGCGGACAAAATCATATTTAGCCCCTGGCTAACAACTCGCTCTTGATCCTCTCGATATTTTAGGACTGCACCTAGAGTGGCTCCAAGGCTTTCCTCGGTTAGTTTTGCTTCTCCTAATTTTCCTAATGCTGTAGCCCAATCAATAGTTTCAGCTACGCCTGGAGGCTTAAATAGTCCGAATGAACGCATCTGCTGAACGGCAGTAGCGACTTGGCGGGCCAAGACTTCATCCACATCTGGAGCTTTAAGTTTTAAGATATCAATTTCCCTCTCCAGCGTTGGATGCGAAATCCAATGATATAAACACCTTCGTTTTAAAGCGTCGTGCACATCTCGTGTTCGATTCGAAGTAATCACTACCAAAGGAACCGTTTTTGCAGAAATCTGACCCAGCTCAGGAATCGTGACCGAATATTCTGAGAGAATTTCTAATAAAAAAGCTTCAAACTCGTCATCAGCTCGGTCTATCTCATCTATTAGCAATACCGGAATACCTGCGCCCTGATAGTCAAGCGCTTGCAACAACGGTCTGCGAATTAAGAAGTTCTCTGAGTAAAGTTCGCCTTCTCTCGCCGTACCTACGTTTTGGTCTATAGCTAATGACTCGGAGGCTCTCAAATGGAGTAATTGTTTCGGGTAGTCCCATTCATATAGTGCTTGAGCTGAATCGATGCCCTCATAACATTGGAGTCGTATTAAATCACCGCCTGTCCAAGTTGACAGCACTTTAGCTAATTCTGTTTTACCAACCCCCGGGTCTCCTTCAAGGAAGAGAGGCCGCTTCATCGCCATAGCAAGAAAAACTGCGGTAGACAGACCTGTATCGGATAAGTACCCGTGTTCGCTTAATGATTGACCGACAGCGATAGGAGAGTCAGGGTTAGTAAACATGCCTACCCTAGGTTATTGCCTCTCAACCACTTCCCGCAAAAAGATGAAAGTACGTTATTTCTCACGTCAGCGCGCTTCATTGAGTAGTTTGCCAACTGGGCTCTATCGGAGGACAACATGGATCTTGGAATTAACGGACGTACAGCGGCAGTGGCAGCTGGCTCAGCTGGCTTGGGTTTAGGAGCCGCTAAGGCATTAGCAAAAGAAGGAGTGAGGGTAGCTATTTGCGGCCGGGACAAAACCCGACTCGCTGAGGCAGCGAGCCAAATTGATGGCGATGTCATCACAATCGTTTCAGATATGTCTGACCCTCAGAATGCTTCATCATTTATCCAAGCAGCGACCGAGCAGTTAGGCGTAATCGATATTTTAGTCACTAACGCCGGTGGCCCTCCTCCTGGAACATTCGCTAGTACTGAAATTGACAACTACCAACAAGCATTCGATATGAACTGCAAAGCAATGATTGAACTATGTCGAGCTGCTATCCCATCAATGCGAGAACGCGGCTGGGGAAGGGTCTGCGCCATAACTAGTGTCGGGGTGAAGCAACCAATAGATTTCTTAATCGCTAGCTCAGTCGCACGGGCCGGACTAACAAGTTTTCTTAAAATCACAGCAAGAGAAATTGCAGCGGATGGGGTCACCGTCAACTCCGCCCAGCCAGGAACTCATTGGACAGACAGGGTCGCAAAAATAGTTCCCGACAGAGAGTCAGCAGCAAAAAATATACCTGCGCGAATAACTGGATCTTCCGACGACTTTGGCGCGGCCGTGGCATTTTTGTGCTCTGAACAAGCAAAATTCATAACAGGCACCGGGCTCCTTGTCGATGGAGGCCAAGCCAGCGGACTGTTGGACTGATTTGACTTAAAATGGCAGGATGGTGCGCTCTTAGATAAGAGCGCACCATCCTGGTTTAATCTAGATCTAGATGGCTATCAGAGCCCTGAAGCTTGCAATGCCCGTTTGGTAAGCACACGTGCTAGGTGCGCCCTGTATTCAGGTGACGCATTCAAATCAGTTGGGGGTTCTGTGTCATCAGCCGCATGCAATGCCGCTTCTTCTGCATTAACACCAGCTTTGAGTGCTGCTTCAACTGCCTCGGCTCTTATAGGTGTTGAGCCCATATTCACCAAAGAAACGTTTGTTGAGTTTCCTACTCGAACAGCGGCGACTCCGACTATTGCCCAGTCCTGTGCTCGCCGATTAAATTTCTGATAGTTCCAGTTTGCGCCCGGACTTTTCGGCACACGAATCTCTGTAAGCATTTCATCTTCAGCTAACGACGACTCAAAATAGCCAGTAAAAAAGTCTGTAGAGCTTATCTCACGAACTCCGTTGGGTCCTTGGGCAACTATCGTTCCACCTAATGCAAGAACTGCGGCCGGAAGGTCAGAAGCAGAGTCCGAGTGGGCCAAGGAACCACCGATTGTTCCTCTATGTCGCACCTGCGGGTCACCAACTTTACTTGCTACATGAGCCAGTATTGGGCATTCTGAGTTAAGGAGCGCGTTTGTTTCCAAGAAACCGTGCTTAGTTAAGGCCCCTATTGCCAAATGGTCGCCTTGGTCGCGTACATAGCTGAGATCATCTACTCGCCCGATATCAATCAAGACGGTAGGGACCGCTAGTCGAAGCTTCATCATTGGCAGAAGCGAGTGACCGCCAGCCAACAATTTTGCTTCATCTCCGTATTCGCTTAAGAGCGAAATTGCTTCTTGAGCTGAATGAGCTCTGACATAGTCAAAGGCTGCAGGAATCATCTAACAAACCTTTCTTAGAGCAAATCTTGGCCGCTACAGGCCAGAACTGATTTCACAATGTTGTGATAACCGGTGCATCGACACAGGTTGCCTTCAAGACCTTCACGCACTTCAATTTCAGTGGGTGAAGGATTTTCTTTAAGTAATGAGCATGCCGCCATCACCATGCCTGGTGTGCAGTAACCGCACTGGAGGCCATGATTTTCGCGAAAACTTTCTTGCATCGGATGAAGCTCGGTCGCCGAAGGAGCGAGTCCTTCGATTGTTAGCACTTCTTGTCCGTCGGCTTGCACGGCCAACATAGTACAGGACTTAACTGATTCGCCATTTACATGAACTGTACAAGCACCACATGATGAAGTATCACAGCCGACATTAGTTCCAGTCAACCCCAATTCTTCTCTTAAATAGTAGACAAGTAGCGTTCTTGGTTCGACCTCATCGGTCTTAGTATCGCCATTAACGGTGACGCTGATTTCCACAGTGTCCCCCTTTTCATCTCGTGCAAGGACAAAACTACTCGCATATCCTCCCAAAACCATGCTCGGCAGAGCACTGGGAAGGTTAAATCTTGTTCAATCCGTGATTACCTTGCACCAAAACCCATCGGTGGGAACTTTGAAACCATTATGCGAACACTTAATTGCAGAGATTCTCAGCTAAAAAGTTCTTACGTGAAGCGAACATTATTGAGCCTTGCGAACGTGGTTTCGACCACGGGGGGCCTTATCATAAACTACAATGTGAAGGCCTCAGCTCAGAGCTGCTAGAACCTAACATTTTAAATTCTCAAACAACGTTGCAAGATTCACATACTGTGGAATTCAAGGCAGGTAGCTAATGGTAACTCGAGTAGAACAGCACGCGCACGAAGCAAATGGAACCAAAGAACAAATCCTATTAAACGCTCGCTCCTTGTTCGCCACGCATGGGTATGACGGAACCTCTATTCGACAGTTGACTTCGAGCCTAAGCATTACGCCCGCAGCACTTTACTATCACTTCGCCAGCAAGAATGACGTACTCGAAGCTGTGGCTCAAAACCTTTACGAAGCATCTAGAGAACTTGCAGAAAGAACCGAGAATTACGACAAAAGCCCCCAAACGCTGAAAAAAACTCTCTCAGAATATTACGATGTTTTAGCTTTAGATATCGAGGTTTTTATTCTTGTCTATAACGACGCAGCAATTCAACATAGCCCAGTCGGCAAGAAACTACGACAGCAAGCTAAAATGTTTTTCACTTACCTAGTTGGCGATAACCCTTCTGTTGAAGATCGCATGCGAGCTGCCGGTTCGGTTGGGATTATAAGGTTATCGCTTCAGCAAGTTGGGGCCGATTTTGCGATACACAGGTCTAAAATAGTAGAACGAGCGTTTACAGTAATGACTGACTAAAAATATTACCCCAAATACCGACGAAGCCCGGTCCATGCAAAAACTCCAAGCGAAAAGACGATCAGCAAAAGAGCTATTACCCCGTCTATAGTTTCGGCACTTGTAACCCCAATATCCATGAAGCTCTGTCGAGCAAGGCCTAAAACTTCTGTGACTGGATTTACTTGCGCAATTTTTTGCAACCATCCAGTTGAAACGTTTAACGGCACCTGCGCAGTAGAAGTAAATAGGACCACAAAAATGCCGATTGGGAAAAGCGGAGCAATCCGTTGATCCTTAAATCTATACACCAATCCCAGCGCCCAGCAAGAAGACGCCACACACATTCCAACAACTGCGATGTACAACCAAAAAAATCCCATAAGGCCACCAGTGGGACGAGCACCAAAAATTAGTCCTACAGCTAGCACAACAGTTGATACGAAAAGAGCCCTTAAAAGGCCTCCAAATATGCTTCCGACAAGAATTGCGATACGGCTAACAGGAGACATCATCAAACGATCAAAAAAGCCGTTGCTTATATCAAGCGAAGTTGAAAAGCCAACTCCGATTCCAGCGAATGAAGCACCCTGCAACATCATGAACGGCACATACCAATTCTTTATCGAGGCTGTTCCGAAGCCACCAAGTGCGATAACTCCAGCGTAGAGGCCGATGTATATAACAAAAAAGAAAGTCGGAAAAAAAACTGACTGAACTAGAACCGAGGGCATTCGAATTGTTCGAATAACTCCTCTGCCAGCAATAGCAACTATTGACGTAATCATCTTTTAATTCTCAGAGACAGTGCTACCAATGAAGTTCCTACGAAGACAAAAAACAGAACAGCTGAAACTACAACCGCTGAAGCAGCTTTAGAAAAGTCCCAACCAACTATATGTAAGTGGCGCATCCCATCGACCATTGTTGATAACGGGTTCACACCGGCTACGACTTCAAACCATCCCCCACTAATTTGTGGAGGAAAGAACGCCGACGATAGGAAAACAAGAGCAAAAAAAATCGGAAAAAATCCATTGACAGCCTCAACAGACCCAGTCCGTAAGCCAACTGTTACAGCGAATGCTCCAACTGCCCCTCCTAAAAGTCCAGCGACTAACAGCGTCACTGCCAACCCTGGGATGCCTCCTTTCATCGTCGCCCCGAAACACATTAAAATTATTATGAATAAAAGTGCTTGAATCGCTGCTAGGAGAATCGTTCCCGCAAGACGCCCGAAAACTAGCGCTAAACGAGATATCGGAGAAGCCAAGAAACGATCAAAAAATCCAGATTCGATGTCGATAGCAACATCGGTCCCAGCAGAAGTCGAACCAAACATAACTCCTTGCAAGATCGTTGCAGCTAATAGGAACGCCACGAACGATGACACTTCAGGAAATCCAGGTATCGCTCGAGTCTTTTCAAATGCAGCGCTACTTAACGCAGTGAAAAATAGTGGGAAAGCTAGAGATGGCACCCAAGCCTGTGGTTGTCGAATCACACCTCTAACCGACCGAGCAGCAACAGCTTTAATTTGAGCGCTACTCATTACCACCCTTTTGCGAGCCTTCAAGCCGGCGGCCAGTCGCTTCGGCAAAAACATCTTCAAGACTCGGTGGGTCTAACTCAATATGAGAGATTTGAATACCTGCATCATCAAGCGCCCGAACTACTGCAGCCATATTTTCTCCGCCACCTTTAAGACCTAATGCTATTCGTCCTTGCAACGAGGGCCGACGCGGCCCTAGCGCCATGAGCGCTAACGCAGCCGCTTCTACATTTTCTTCTCCCACTTCGATCCTGATCGTCGGATCACCTACCGCTTCTTTGAGGGTTTCTGGCTTACCTTCTCGAACAATCGAGCCTCCATCGATAATAGCTATCCGGTCTGCAAGCTGGTCCGCTTCTTCCAGATACTGTGTAGTCAATAAAACAGTTGTCCCAAGCTCCTTATTTAAACGACGTACCTCATCCCATAACGCAGACCTGCTCGTAGGATCCAACCCCGTCGTTGGTTCATCCAAAAATAAAACCGTTGGTTCGTGGATCAAAGACATAGCAAGGTCCAGCCGGCGTCTCATGCCGCCGGAGTACTGACCAACTCGCTTATCACTAGCTCCCTTAAGACCCACACGCTCTAAGAGCTCTTCACTCTTTATCTTGCTACGTTTTCTGGTAACACCATGCAGAACCGCTTGTAACTTCAATAATTCTCTGCCTGTCATAATCGGATCAATCGCAGCGTCTTGAAGCGCCACTCCGATAGAGCGGCGAACCATATCAGCTTCAGTCACAACGTCATATCCAGCGACACGCGCTCTACCACTTGTGGGCGTCATCAAAGTAGTAAGCATCCGTACTGTTGTAGATTTGCCTGCACCATTTGGACCAAGGAATCCAAAAATTTGCCCGGCGGTAACCTCCAAATTGATATTGTTGACTGCTGAGAGTGCGCCAAACTTGCGACATAAATTCTCAACGAATATCGGGGATTCCTTAGACATATTTAGCCGTTCTAATCGCCTATAAGTAAATGACGTAAGCCAGGTAATGGCCAGTCAACTGGCAATTTAAGAGCATCCGAGGGATCGATGCTTAGACGATAAAGCTTGTCTCCTTCACGAACTAGAGACATATCTTCTCGAGCCCTTCTCTCAACAATTACTTTGTCTGTTGCGAGTTCAACCTGTTTTTTAAGACCAGCTATTTCATTTTGAATTGCATCCAAGGTTAAAGCTGCTTCCTTAACATCTTCACGCCTGTCAAGATATTGTCTGACCGGAAGGATTGAGAACACAAGCAGAACTAAAGCAGCCAGAGTTAGTGAACCTCCGGAGATTCGTCGGATCCATTTATGATTTTTTTTGGTACGGCGAAGAATAGCAAGCGGCTTTGTCCAAAATGACCTCTTCAGGACGGGATCAGACTCGAGACCTTCAACATTTTTGCTCATTTTTTACCAAGGTAAAGGCTACTCTCATACTTCGCCGATTCTCCCAAAAGTTCCTCTATACGCAATAACTGGTTGTACTTTGCAACTCGGTCAGATCGAGCAGGGGCTCCAGTTTTGATTTGCCCGCAGTTAGTTGCGACTGCCAAATCGGCAATGGTGGTGTCTTCTGTTTCTCCGGAGCGATGAGACATCACGCTGCTATAGCTATTACTCTTTGCCAACTCCACAGTTTCAAGAGTCTCGGTCAAAGTACCAATCTGATTTACTTTGACTAAAATACTGTTAGCAACACCTTTATCGATTCCCCTACTAAGTCTTTCAGTGTTCGTCACAAATAAGTCATCACCCACTAATTGAATTTTAGTCCCGAGTGATTGAGTCAATTGGAACCAACCATCCCAGTCCTCTTCGTCCATGCCATCTTCGATCGAGATAATCGGGTAACGATCGCACAAGTCACTTAGATACTCAACGAATTCATTCGAATCGAGGGATCGGTTCTCCCCCGCCAGGGTATATTTACCCCCATTAAAAAATTCTGAGGACGCAACATCTAACGTCAGAGCTATATCTTTACCTGGCTCGAACCCAGCGCGCTCTATAGCTTCTACAAGAAGCCCAAGAGCTTCTTCGTTAGACCCTAGGTCAGGAGCAAAACCACCTTCGTCACCTATAGCGGTCGCTAAGCCCCGATTAGCTAAAACTCTTTTCAAAACATGATAAGTCTCAATTCCCCATCGTAAACCTTCCGAGAATGACGCTGCGCCGATTGGCATAATCATAAACTCCTGAATATCCACGTTATTATCGGCGTGCTCGCCTCCATTAATCACATTCATCATTGGGACCGGCAGAACATGGGCGTTGGGACCTCCGACATATCGATACAGGGGCACTTGCAACTCGGCACTTGCCGCATGCGCCGCTGCCAAAGACACGCCTAGAATCGCATTAGCTCCTAAGCGACTTTTGTTTGCAGTCCCATCGAGGTCTCTCATTATTTGGTCAATATGACGTTGCCCCAAACCATCAACTCCAACTAATGATTCGAAGATTTCAGAGTTAATGTTTCCCACTGCTGTTAGCACAGACTTGCCGCCGTATGAATCACCATGATCTCGAAGTTCCATGGCCTCAAACTTGCCGGTCGAAGCTCCAGATGGGACCTGGGCGCGTCCCACTGCACCCGAGGTGAGGTGCACTTCTGCTTCAATGGTCGGGTTGCCACGCGAATCAATAACTTGACGGCCGAGAACATTTTTAATAGCGCTCACTATAAATCTCCCACAACATAAAATGGTGTAACGGGTAATCGATCGTATACGAAGTAATCAAATTTTTGATCTTTCATTTATTTTCTTTCTTGCGCTTTGATCGCAGCCCATTGAATTCGAAGTTCATCAAGATCAGGCATCCTCTCGTCAGGATTTCGGTCAAAAACGTGGGGGTGACGCCTCACCATTTTTTTTCGAAGTCCCTCAATTATTTCTACAAGAGTGAACGTGCTTTCTTCTTCACCAATCGACGCGTGCAGGAGGACTTGGAATAGAAGATCACCAAGTTCCTCAACAAGCGACGCTGTAGACGCTTCACCTGCATCGATCGATAAAAGTACCTCGGCCACCTCGTTCGCTTCTTCGAGTACATACTCTGCGAGGCTCCCGTGCGTTTGCGATCTATCCCATGGGCACTCGGCTCGAAGCTTTTGCACTATTGAATATAGTGAACGAACCGATACCCCGACAGCAGTTGCTGGCATCGCAGAGATCCACAAACTAGTCAAATGGTCGGGTTCAAAACTTCTATCTAAATCATCCCATTCGACATCAAATACAGCTTCGTCTTTTAGACCCAACCTTTGAAGAACCGTTACCCTTGGCGGAACGTCAGTGTCTAGCGATAATTTTATATCCGAAAGTACGAACTGACTATCGCATTGAGCCACTAGGACCGGCCCTACGACATTCTTGATTTCACTAGTAAAACGGTGACCATCTACGAGCCTAACTCCGACTTCAACAGGATCTATACCAAGTCTCGCCCAGGCAAGGTCAAGAAAGGATATTGCTGGTTCGATTCGCACTGAAATTCTGTCTTCAAGTCTGAGCAACTCAACAGTTCGTTCAGCGATAAGTGGTGATCCGGGGACTAGGTAAAGAACAGAGCCATGAAGGATGGCGGCCGCCACTAGACGCTCGGCAATATCCACATACACATGCTCTAAAGTGTCAGCTTCATCATAAATTTGGTCAAATGACTCTGCATCTGCGAACATTTTCGCTGCAGGGTGACTCCGAGTTCGTATGTAGGTTAAATGCTCTTGCGAAAGACTTCGAACGTTGCTAGGCACATAATCCACATCGGCCGGGCCCATTCCAGCCACTATTACTGTTGCCATATAATTACAAACTTAATTTAGGCTTATCGAAACTGTGGACGAAGACCAAATCCCTATAGCCGAGTCAACTTCAACAGAACTGGCATGTTTCAAAACTTCACTAGCAAGCAGCTCATTGCCAAATGGGCCTAATTGGTCCTTCTCTATCTCCGCAGATTTAATTTCCGACACATACAGAGAGATCCAAAGTTCGCCGGTATAACTGAACTCAGAATAAGTGAGACTTGGTTTGGAAAACTCCCCGGCTCCAAGCTCACTGAGTGGTGCCGCCATCTCTCCGAAATTTTCCGCCCAATCGAGAAGATTGGCGCAACCCATGTCACCACCGGGCGCAGAAATAGTCGGTAAATTTACTTCATCAGCAACCAGGGACGGGTCTTCACCGCCAAGGATTCTTCCTATAGCTAGCTCCGAGTCAATTTCTGAGGCAACACCCAAAACCGTTATGCAATGTGGCGTAGCAAATTTTACCAATCTCGGGTCTTCTGCGAACGCCTTATCTCGGGCGTACACTTCAAAGTCACCTTCCAGGTGACTTTGAACAGCTTCGTTTATTTCGACATCGCTTTGTGCGAGATCAAGATCAAATCCCAATTCTCCCAAAGCAATAGCACTAAGGCGCAGACGCAGCATTGACGTCAACCTTGCCACTACTACGGACGGGTCAAGAATGTCACTTCGACTAGATTTAGAAGATGGCATTTCATCGAGGCTCGTTAAAACTTCGCCGATGGTTATCGTCCCACCTGGATATCGCGCACCAACAAGCTCAAGATCACTAAACGCTGCAGCGAGTTCGAGGTCCGCGCGGTCTATGACTCCATCTGAGTCAACGTCAATTTGATTAAAAATCTCATCCCTATCTGCAATTAAGGTCGCAGAACTTTCGACGCCATCAAGATTAGAACACCCAGCATTGAACACCAGGACACAAAAACTCAAAGCGGCTAGAGGAAGATATTTTTTAAAGGAGGGAGGGAGACTCTTCACAGTATTGAGGCTACGGCCTTTATTCAGCAACAGTAGGCCTTAGCTCCTGCAGAAAAGAGAAAAGGCGTCCAGGTAACGATTCATCAACGGCCCTGAACGAAAGAACGATTTCCTTCGAGTCCTCTTTATACAGGCCCGACAACAAAGGAGAAACAGTGGCTAGCCGGCGAAGCCTTAGCTGCTCACTTTCTTTTAAGATTACGCCCAATAATCTAACTTTCGTTCCATGCGACACTGATATCTCGGAGATAGACAACCGAACACATTCTGTGCGGAGTAAACCAATGTGTAGTAGGACTTTTGCAGCTTCAGGAACAGGTCCATATCGATCAGTCCATTCGGCCTCAATATCAATTACTTGAGACATCTCGGTAACCGAAGCTAACCGTCGGTAGGCCTCTAATCGTTGCTCTTGACGCTCTACATAGACATCTGGCAAGAAAGCCTGCAGTGGTAAATCTAACGAAATTTCATTAGGTACGTCTGGTGTTTCGCCCTTAAGGTCTGCGACCGCTTCTGTGACCATCTCGCAATATAGATCATATCCGACAGCAGCAATATGACCGGACTGAACCCCGCTTAGGAGATTACCAGCTCCACGAAGTTCAAGATCACGCATAGCGATACGAAACCCTGAACCTAAAGCAGTTGATTCGCCTATTGTTTTGAGTCGTTCATATGCTTGTTCACTTAATGATCTATTAACGGGATGAAATAAGTACGCATACGCTCGTTGACCAGACCTACCAACTCTTCCGCGAATCTGGTGTAGCTGCCCAAGCCCTAACAGATCGGCTCTATCTACTACCAACGTGTTAACGCTCGGCATGTCAATTCCAGACTCGATAATGGTAGTACAAACCAAAACATCATAACGTTGCTCCCAAAAATCGATAACAACCTGCTCCAGCGAACCTTCGTCCATCTGTCCATGAGCTACTGCTATGCGCGCTTCAGGCACTAGCTGGTTGAGATCGTGGGCTACTTGCTCGATGTCCGAAACTCGATTGTGAACGAAGAAAACTTGTCCGTCTCTAAGGAGCTCCCGTCGCATCGCCTCGGCAACAGCTCGTTCATCATATTCGCCCACATGCGTTAAAATAGGCTGCCTCTCTGCCGGAGCCGTTTGGAGGAGCGACAAATCACGGATACCTGTCAGGCTCATTTCCAAAGTCCGAGGAATTGGTGTTGCAGTCAAGGTTAGAACATCTACGTTAGCTTTGAACTGCTTGATTGATTCCTTATGAGTGACCCCAAATCGCTGTTCTTCGTCTACGACTAATATCCCCAGGTTTTTAAATCGGACATCGCCTGAAAGTAATCTGTGCGTTCCGATAACCACATCGACGCTTCCGTCTTCGATATCGCGTACAACCCCGCGTTGTTGAGCTGGTGTAAGAAAGCGACTCAGGACTTCGACACGCACTCCATGCTCTCGATATCGTTCCACGAACGTTTGATGATGCTGCTGTGCCAAGAGAGTAGTTGGCACAAGAATAGCCGCTTGCAGTCCATCATTAACAGCGCAGAAGGCAGCGCGAATTGCTACTTCAGTTTTGCCAAAACCAACATCTCCGCAGACTAGACGATCCATGGGGAAGGCCGATGCCATATCTTTCAGCACGTCGTTGATAGCAGCCATTTGATCGGGTGTTTCGCGGAAAGGAAAAGAATCTGCAATTTCACGCATCCAGGGAGTATCTATAGGAAATGCATGCCCTTCGACTGCTGTTCGCTTTTGATAAAGCACTACTAGCTCTTGAGCTATTTCATTCACAGCAGCCCTCACTCGAGCTTTTTGCTTCTGAAACTCAGTCCCACCCATCCGGCTCAGCGAAGGACTTTCGCCGCCAAGGTAGGGCCTGATCAAATCAATCTGGTCGGTAGGCAAGTAGAGCTTGTCGCTGCCCCTGAAATCTAGAACTAGATAGTCGCGTTCTGCTCCCATCAACTTTCGATTTACTATTCCCTGGTATTTAGAAACACCGTGATGGTAATGCACCACAAAATCACCAGGACTCAAATCGTCAAAGGCTGTTTGCGCCCCTCGTCGAGTTTTCGGGACGCGATGTGTTCTTCGTCTACCTGTGAATTCACGTTCTGTAAGCACAGCTACACCAAACTCTGGTGCTACAAAACCAAACTCTAAGGAAGCGACAACGATATGGCCTCCTCGTTGACCCTTATAGGAAAAAGAGTTGACATGGAGAGAAAGTTCTATGCCTTCATCGCTCAAGGTATGTCTTAGCCTCTCAGCAGAGCTTTCACTGTCGGCTGCAACCACCAAGGTTCCATCGCTGCCTAGAACTGTTTTGATTTGGTTTAGCAGCCTTACCGAATCACCGGCTAGAGTTTCCCATTGCTGAACTTCGATTTGGTGGCCACCGTCTACTTTTGGATTGTTATCAAGTGTTAGTACTGCTGCTTCAGACCTTTCGAGTAGCCGCTCGTAGCTTACGTACAACGACGGAAAAGCTACTGGTTCGCCGTCTTCTGTCAGCGCTCCCCAAGTTCCAGCTAAACTTCGAGCGAGGTCTTGTTCTTCGTCCTTGAGATCAATAGCTTTACTGCGCAACCTGCTTGGCTCTACCAGAATTACGTGCCCAGCCCTATCCAGCAAGTCTGGAAGAACCTGATTTGTGTCTACGAGCCATGGGAGCCAGGACTCGAGACCATCGAACATTTCCCCGTTAACTATTTTTTCCCAGTGTTCAGTACCCCATGGTGCTATGGCCTTAAGGTTTTCAGCCTTTTCTCGCATTGCTGCATCTGGCCGCAATTCGCGCGCTGGGAGTATCTTCACCTGATTTAGATCGGCTATTGACCTTTGGTCGCCGACATCAAATTCTGCTAGTCGTTCAATTTCGTCACCCCAGAAGTCTATTCGGATAGGAACATCTGCTGTCGAGGGGAAAACATCAACTATCCCTCCGCGCACAGCCATTTCTCCTCGATGCTCAACCTGGAATTCTCGATGATATCCATAATCAATTAGCCGTTGAATAAAGGCTTCTCTTTCGAATTCTGCTCCAAGGGTTACAGTTAAAGTCGAAAAGTCGTCGCTCGTGGTAGCCAGCCGTTGAAGAATAGCTCTTAGGGGAGCTACCACTACATCTGGTTTATTATCAGATCGCAGTCGGCTCAAAACTTCTAGACGCCTGCCCATCGTTTCGATACCTGGGCTCAAACGCTCGAATGGCAATGTCTCCCAGGCTGGAAAAATTTCAACCTGATTCTTCCCTAGCCAAATTTGCAGATCAGCCGCATAATGTTCAGCTTCTAACGCCGTCGGGGTAACTAACAGAATAGGGTTTCGAGAACTGAGTTTTGCCATTGAAGCAACGAAGTACGCTCGAGCATTTTCCGAGACAGATACATGCGCCGCTTCTCGGCCCAAAGTTTCTAAGAATGCAGACTCGCCTGAAATTTTTTTCAAAACTGCATTACTGAGCCCGCTCTCTAAAAAAATACTCGAAACTTGGGATTCCATCATCGCCTGTTGAACATTTTCATGGCTTCTTCCAAACCATCTCTGATAATCGATTCCAAAGCATCGCTGGCTAACTGAACGGAATCATCAAAGGCTGCTCGATCAGATTTAGATGGCTTCTTCAGAACCCAGTCTTTGCCGGCCCCGGAGCTCGGAGGTTTACCAACGCCCATTCGCACTCTCACGAAATCATCTTCACCTAAATGCTGAACTATAGATTTCAACCCATTGTGTCCAGCTGTGCTACCGCCAGATTTAAGCTTTATCCGACCAGGATTAAGATCAAGCTCATCATGAGCAACGATTATTTTAGCCGGCTGGTCGATGCCGTAGCGTTTGACTAAAAGCCTCACACTTTCACCGCTCAGGTTCATAAATGTATCGGGGCAAGCTAATACAATTTTTTTATTCTCTAATGCTCCTGAGGCTACGAATGCACGCTCGTTACGAGAGCGTCCCAGCGACAGATCCATTCGAGCCGCCATGTTTTCTAAGACTTCTGATCCTAGGTTATGCCTAGTTCCAGCGTACTTATCGCCAGGGTTACCTAATCCGACTATTAGGTAGTCCGCAGCTGTTCCACGCCGCTCAGATGCCCGGCGAAAAATCGACACTAGAAAAAAACTTAATCCCCAGCGCCGTCGCTGTCACCAGCGGCTGACGCCTCATCATCTCCACCATCAATAGCCTCATCTCCGTCAACTGCAAGTTCATCTTCAGTTGTATCGGCCAAAGTCGCTCTACTTATCTGAGCAATCGCTATAACAGTTTCTACCTCTAGCTGACTAATCACGCCGTCTGGGAGCGTCAGGTCAGAGACTCTAAGTGGGGTCTCTATCGCCAGCTCCTCTATGTCTATTTCAAAGCTTTGAGGAATTTGTCCAGCTGGCGCTTGAACCGAGAGGGACATTACTTGTTGCTGGACTACTGCACCCTGGCGACCAGCGGCAAGAGCTTCACCTGTCAAGTAGACCGGGACGTCCACAACAATGAGCTCATCAAGACGCACTAGCTGAAAGTCAACATGTGAGACCTTGTTGGCAATAGTGTCGCGCTGGAGTTCTTTAACGATACTTAGATAGTCCTGACCATCTACGTCTATCGTGATTACAGCATTCGCACCTGCGGCATTTAACGCTGACCGAAATTCCAACCGGTCCAAGGTGACTGGAATTGGATCGGAGCCGTGCCCGTAGATCACTGCTGGGATCTTATTCTCGTGGCGAAGTCGACGCGAAGAGCGGCTACCTAGCACACGACCTGTATTGGCCTGAAGTTTTAGTTCCGACGACATCCCTGAAGACTCCTGCAAAATGGGGGGAGGCAGTGACATTCTTGCGGAGCACCACCTGACGCGAGGGACAAGTGTAGGCGAGACTTTGCCAAACACCCACCTAAATTCGTTGTTGTTAAAAAACTATGTCAAGTTTGCTTACGAGTGATTGTCTCCGTCAAATATCTCAGAAACCGAAGCGTCTTCGAATACCGCCTCTAAAGCATCAGCTAGAACCCCTGCGATACTAAGCACTTCAAGCTTTTCGAACCGTTTAGAATCTGGCAATGGGACGCTATTTGTCACAATAACTTTACTTAAGCGCGAGTCCCTAAGGCGTTCTACCGCTGGCCCAGAAAAAACGGCATGAGTCGTAGCGCATAGGACATCTGTCGCTCCATTATCGAAAAGTGTGTCAACGGCGGCGCAAATCGTTCCGGCAGTATCAATCATGTCGTCAATGATTACGCACGTTCTTCCGTCGACATCTCCCATAACGCCTAATGCTTCGACCTCATTTGCTACGTGCAATGACCGCCGCTTGTAAATAGCAGCGACTTCGCAATCAAGGCGTTTGGCGTAACGTTCTGCTACCTTAACCCTTCCGGTATCAGGAGATACGATTACAGAACCATTTGGAATATTTTCTCGTAGATAGTTAATTAGCACAGGCGCAGCAGTCAAATGGTCGACCGGACCTTCAAAAAATCCTTGTATTTGGCCGCTATGCAAGTCGATACTGACGAGTCGCTGGGCCCCTGCAGCGTAGAGAAGGTCTGCTAGTAGACGAGCGGTTATAGGTTCGCGCCCTTGGGCTTTGCGGTCTTGCCGGGCGTAACCGTAGAAAGGCACCACTGCGGTGATGCGTTTCGCCGAAGCGCGTTGCGCAGCATCAACCATGATCAGCTGTTCCATTATCGCATCGTTGACACTCATTTCACCAGCACTGGCATGGGACTGGATAATGAAAACATCACCTCCTCGCACCGATTCCTGAAAACGGCACTTAATCTCACCGTTGGCGAAGTCCGTAATACCGGGGTCACCTAGTTCGACTCCAAGATGGCTAGCTATCTCACTCGCTAGAGAACGGTTAGCTCGACCGCTGAAGAGATGAAGTCGCTTTTTAGTAACCAGCTCCATGAGTACCTCTGCCCCCTACTAAACCGAAGTTTATAATGGTCCAGTGACAGTACCCGAATCAGGCACCGAACTGGCATCTAATGTTACATAAGGGCCAATACGGCAGTCGTTTCCAATCGCACTACTAGTAATTGTGCTCTGCCAGACGCTGCAGCGGTCACCGATACTTGAGTCAGATATCTGGACATCTGGACCAATTTTTGCTCCAGTACCAAAAACCGAGTTTCCTTTTATAGAACAGTTCTCAAGAAGTATCACGCCATCCGCTATCTCAACGTTCGCATCAATTTGGCAAGTTTGCCAATCTAAAATTTCTACCCCTTGACTAGACCAGTGTCTCTTAATTCGCTCTTGCATTTCTTTTTCGCATACAGCAAGTTGTAACTGATCGTTGACTCCAACAGCTTCGACCGGATCATCTACCGAGACCGCCAATACGGGGTGTCCAGCCTCTTGAAGTAACTCAATCACATCAGTTAAATAGAACTCTCCCTGCGAATTGTTTGTCACAATCTTTTCTAAGACACCTGGTAGTAAGTTTCGCCTAAAACAATAAACCGAGGTATTTACTTCTCGAACTTCTAATTGAGACGGTAGGGCATCCTTATGTTCTACGATTCGTATAACACGTCCGTTCGCGTCACGAATTATCCGCCCGTAACCCGTCGGATCGTCGACTACGGCGGTAAGGATCGTCGCCGCCGCCATATTGTCGTTGTGAATTTCAAGAAGTCTCTTCAGAGTTTCCGGTCGCAGCAAGGGGGTATCACCGGGAAGCACTAACACGTTTTCATCTCGGTTTTCTTTTTCGATTGCTCTTAGGCCCCCTAGACCCACCAATGTGGCATGCCCAGTTCCATTTTGAGTTACTTGCTCAACAAATTGTAATGAAGTCTGACCCGCCGACTCTTCTTTAAGTTTTTCTGAAACCTCAGCAGCCTTATAACCCACAACGGTAACTATCTCAGTCACGTTCATGTCTATGAGAGCACTCACTACGAATGAGGTAAGTGGCTTTCCACACAGTAGGTGAAGGGGTTTCGGAACCGGAGATTCCATCCTGGTCCCTTTACCTGCCGCCAAAATAATTGCCGCTGTCTTTTCACCTACAGGCACAAGTTGGTCCTTTGGTCAAAATGTTCTAGAACAGAAAATTTTAGTGTCTTCCCTGCTAGCTCACGGTACCTAAAACGCTCTCGCCACATTGGGCGCCTCACTTGTTCGGGGAGGAGGGCTCGAACCTCCGTTGACTGGACCAAAACCAGTTGTCCTACCAGCTGAACGATCCCCGACCGCTCGGGCCGTTTCCAGCCCTTAACTTTCGTTCACATCTTAACGACCAAAACCGCAGAAAAACGCTCTTAAGTTGGAACCTGGCATTTAGTCCGATACTGTCATCTTTCTCATGGGATCCCTCGTAAAGAAGCGCCGTAAACGTATGCGTAAGAAGAAGCACAAGAAAATGCTTCGTCGGACACGTTTCCAGCGAAACAAAAAATAAAAACTAAATAGCTAACCAGAGAAGCCTGATGCGATTGATTTCGCAGTAATTGCGCTAACTCCTTGGAAGGTCACGTCTGAGTAGTGACCCTCCACGAACCAAGTGCCGCCGCTTCCAGCTAGGCGAGCTCGCTGGCCTGTAGCTAGGCTCAAGGCGTCGCGCCATTCGGCTAGCTTCGGATATGCGTGAAGAGCAGCAGGCTCTAAATCATTACCGTGCGAACCTTTTGGGCCTCCTAACTGATCCCAAGCTCTATAAACAATCGGTGTAGAAACTCCAAATGTTGGGATCAAAAGCGTTAGATCCTGTTTCTTATGAGGAAGAGGGTCAACAATTTCGCCTATCCCTTGAACTCGTGACCGCCCACCGGTCAAACAGAAAACAACATCTGCACCAAGGGCAAGCGCTGTCTGTGTATTTTGATTACTGCTCCAACGCAATATTGCTGCGGCATCGCTCGATCCTCCGCCAAGCCCAGCACCTGCAGGAATATGTTTCTCTAATTCTATTCCCGCAGTTTTTTGCACTGCTGTTAACGCTTTCCTAATCAAATTATTGTCATCGCCAGGAATGTCAAGGCCAGACGCTCCGGAAACAATTTTTAGATAGTTTCCTGATCTAATCTTGATCAAATCGCACAAGTCGATGCTAATCATCTCAGCATCAATCAGGTGATACCCATCTTCGCGAACACCCAGAACTGACAACGAAAGCGTCAGTTTCGCTGGTGCTACCAATTCTACGAGCTTCATGACTTGCGAACTTTTAGGTTAGCTTCTGCGAAGCGAAGCCAAGTTTTTACATCTAATTCTTCGGGCCTTTGAGATGGTTTCACGCCAGATAGCGTGAAGCTTTCTGGAGTCGTTACCCCTGTCAAACTTTTGCGGAGCATTTTTCGTCGCTGACCAAATGATTGACGTAAAAGCCGAATCATTTCTTCAGTTACTTCGTTGGATGATTCCATCTGTTTATGTCGTTCGACCGCCACCAGCACAGACGTAACTCGAGGTTTGGGGTAAAAAACCGAGGGTGGAACCGATCCTACAACCGTTGCTTTCGCGCGAAGAGCTACACGCACTGAGACAGCACCGTATGCACTATCGCCAACTTTTGCAGCTATCCGTTCGCCGGCTTCACGCTGCACCATTACTAACATGCGGTCAACAGACGGGACTTCATCTAATAGCTCGATGACTAACGATGTAGCAATATTGTACGGCAGATTCGCTACCAAATCCCATCCCTTCCCCGGGGCTAAATCCTGCCAATCAACGGTTCGTGCATCTGCGTGAACAATGCGAGCGCCACCATTTAAAACTTCAGTCAAGAGCGGTATCAATGCGCCATCTGTTTCAACGACTGAGACTTCTGCTCCAGTATCTATAAGAGCTAAAGTCAAAGAGCCCAAACCTGGACCGATCTCCACGACACGGCTATTTGATTTGATTTGTGCTAATCGAACAATTTTTTTTACAGTATTTGGGTCAACTACAAAATTTTGGCCCAAACTTTTTTTAGGCGCGATTCCTGCTTTGTCTAGAAGCCTTTTAACATCAGTAATGGAAAGGCTCACAAGATCACCTGCCAAAGAGACCAGCCGAGCTTTGATCGGCACCCAGGCCATGGCTGCCATCCTTGTGTCTCCCACAAGAGATTAGCTCGGTAGATTTGTTCCAATCGACTGCTCGCAGATGGGCTGGCTAGTCCGCCAACGTATCGCCAGGTAGAAACCGAAAACTGTAGGCCACCGAAATAACCGTTACCAGTATCAATTTCCCAATTTTGACCTGATTCGCATAAGGCTAACTCATCCCACATATCGATAGATGGCCAACTAACGAGGTAAACCTCATCCCATATATAGGGTTTCGTAACTTCGTTTTCAATTAGCGCTGCTTTTGCATCCGAGGCTTGAGAACGCGACTCGGGACCAGTTTCTATTTCATCGGACTTCTCTTCAACCACACTCGTGGAACTAGGAACAGCCTCTCCCACTTCAACCACCAAACCCGACACAACCACACTCGTAGAACTAGGAACAGCCTCTCCCACTTCAACCACCAAACCCGACACAACCACACTCGTAGAACTAGGAACAGCCTCTCCCACTTCAACCACCAAACCCGACACAACCACACTCGTAGAACTAGGAACAGCCTCTCCCACTTCAACCACCAAACCCGACACAACCACACTCGTAGAACTAGGAACAGCCTCTCCCACTTCAACTAGAGGGCTACGCAATGGTTCTCTCCAAAGTCTGCCGTTCTCATCTATCCTTGGAAGATTCAGAAAAGTGAGAAAAGGGAATCCCAACAGCGCCAAGATGATGGGTGCTCGGACTTTCCAACTAAGTATCACGGGAGCTTATAAAGCTCACTGGCATTAGCCCAAGTCTCTCGAGCGACGACCAGCGAACTCGACTCTCTAGTCACAGCTAGGCTCTCCCCGACAATCGCTACCCAGGCAGGTTCATTTGGTTTTCCCCTGTTAGGGATAGGAGCAAGATATGGAGAATCAGTCTCAATCAAGTAACGGTTTTTAGGAGCTAAAGCTGCAGCTTCTCTAACCTCTGGAGCATTCTTAAAAGTGACTATTCCGCTGAAAGACAGAAAGGCTCCTCGATCCAGGGCTTTTTTCGCTTCCGGCGCCCCACCTGTGAAGCAATGAAAAACGGTTCGGTCGGGGATACCTTCAGCGTCAAGGATGTCAAAAGTATCATCCCAAGCTGATCTAGAGTGGATCACTAGGGCCAAATCGTACTTATGGGCAAGTTTGATCTGCTCTGCAAACGAAATTTTTTGAGCTTCCCGATTGGAGTAGTTGTAGTGGTAATCCAGACCACATTCTCCAACCGCTACAACTGATTTATTAGCTAGTAACTCTTCTAACCCATCTATACCAGCCTCAGCATCATGTGGATGAACACCCGCAGTTGCGAACACGTTCTCGTAAGTCTCAGCTCGTTTGATAGCCGCTCGGCTACGAGAAACATCTGTCCCCACATCAATCAGTCGATCTACCCCCGCCGAAGCAGCACCGTTCAGGACCTCTAGACACTTATCAAGATCTTCTGGCAGGTGACAATGACTATCAGTCCATTTAGGTCGAGACAATTCAGCGTTCATCACTTCAATCGCGGAAATAGCGGCGCGCCCTTTGTAACTAAAAGGCCGCCCGGATATTGTCCCCATCTCGCCGATTGTGGTAATTGCTGCTCTTCAGGTCTCCCCGAAAGACCAATTCGATTCCAGATGATGGCTGAAGAGTCGGGAATCACTGGCGCTGTGAGAATCGACACAATTCGCAGAACTTCCAATGCATCGCCAAGAACTAAATCTACTTCAGGACCAGGTTCAGCTTTCCAAGGCTCAGATTGTTCCAAAGCCGAGTTAGTTTCTTTGATAATTCTCCAAACCGCGTCGAGTGCCTCTGACGGAGCCACCCTTTGCCAAGCATTAGCGGCAAGGTCATATTGCTCCGCTACCACCTTCGACAAATTACTTTTAGGATCAGGCGCTGGGCCGATTCCACTACATTTTTTCTCAACAACGGTCGCTACACGGCTCAAAAGATTACCTAAGTTGTTCGCCAAATCTGAATTATATCTCGCCAACATTCCCTCGTGAGAGAATTCACCGTCAGGCCCAAATGGCTGATCATGCAGAAAATGGTGCCGAACGCCATCTACACCGAACTCATCTACCAACTCAGATGGGCCAATTTGGTTAAGTCTAGTCTTGGACATTTTTTCTCCGCCGACAAGAAGAAAACCATGAACGTGGACATGTTTAGGAGGTTCAAGACCGGCGCTCATAAGCATTGCCGGCCAATAAACACAATGAAAACGCAGTATGTCTTTCCCGATCAGATGGATACCTGGCCAACGCACAGCATATTTTTCCGAGTCATTCTCAAAACCGGCAGCTGTAATATAATTCGTTAACGCATCAAACCACACGTAGGTCACATGCTTGTCATCCCAAGGCAACGGCACCCCCCAATTAATTGAGGTCCGGCTTATCGAAAAATCCTGTAAACCTTGCCGGATAAAGCCCAACGCTTCATTTCTTTTCGTTTTTGGCATCACGAAGTCAGGATTGTTCTCGTACCACTCAAGTAATCGTGTTTCGTATTTGCTTAGCTTGAAAAAATAATTCTCTTCTTTCACTAGCTCTACTGGGCGGCCATGAATTCGGCACTTGTCGCCATCTAGCTCGGCCTCAGTAAAGTAAGCCTCGCAGCTAACGCAGTAAAGGCCTTCATATACTTGGAGGTCGATGTCGCCGGCGTCATAACAAGCCTGAAGCAATTTTTGAACAGATGAATGGTGACGCCGCTCACTCGTACGAATGAAGTCGTCATTTGAAATGTTTAGAAGTTTCCATTCATCTTGGAATCGGATGACTGTTCTATCGGCCCACTCAAGCGGTGAACAGTTATTTTCTTCAGCCACGCGCTGAACCTTCAGACCATGCTCATCAGTGCCTGTAAGGAACATCACATCTTCGCCAAGGAGCCGGTGCCATCGTGCGAGCGCGTCAGCAGTGATGGTCGTGTAAGCATGCCCAATATGAGGCGCGTCATTTACATAGTAGATAGGAGTAGTGACATAAAAAGAGGTGGCCACGTCTTCTATGATACCGCTCACTTGTCCCGCTCATTCTTGCGTTATCCGCTTTATATTTTTCTTTATGAGTTACGGTCGACAGTCATCTAAAAATCAATGGTCAAGGCAAGCTCGTAAACACGGTTATGAGCTATTTTTAAAGCTCCTGAAGTGACGTCTATCGCATCTCTCCTGCTAAGACCTTGGTCTTTAGCTTTTTTTATCTCGACCAGTATCTGCGAATCGTCTGTCTCCGGAGGACTAGCTCCCGAGACCAACAAAACTATTTCTCCTTTCGTGCCATCTTTAAACTTTTCACTCAATTCTTCCAGCGATCCCCGGGAAATTTCTTCGTGTAGCTTCGTCAATTCGCGCACGACCACTGCCTTGCGACTTTTTCCACAGATATCTGCAAGTTCATCTAAAGTGGCCCCAATTCGTTTGGGCGATTCGAGCATTACGCTCGTGCTTTCTTCTATAGCAATTCGTTCCAAACAGTGGCTTCTTTCTTTACCTTTTCGGGGAAGAAATCCTTCCATCACATACCGATCAGCAGAAAGCCCAGATACGACTAAGGCCGAAACGGGAGCACTCGAACCGGGAATTACGGTGAGCTTTTCTCCTGATTCAATAACTGCGTTGGCTACTCGCTCGCCAGGATCTGATATTCCAGGCATTCCGGCGTCAGTAACCAAACCAACATTGATTCCCTGCTTCAACAGCTCAACAATTTCAGCCGCAGCATGAGCCTCGGTATGACTATTCGCAATAATGAGCCGATTAACGTGAATACCTAAATGTTTAAGAAGTCGGCCTGTGCGACGCGTATCTTCACACGCTAGAACCTCAAGAGATCTAAGCGTTTCAACAGCTCTATACGTGATATCTGAAAGATTGCCGATGGGAGTAGCAATAAGGTATAAAATGCCGCTTCCGCTCATTTGTCACTTCCAGCCATTAGACCGACACCTGCATGGCTACACGTTAAACCGAAACTCCACAACATCACCATCAGCCATCACGTAGTCCTTGCCTTCAAGCCGCATTCGTCCTGCTTCTCGCCCCGCAGACCAAGAACCTAACTCAAGTAAAACCTCATGCTCGATAACTTCGGCACGAATAAACCCTCGTTCAAAATCCGTATGTATCCGTCCGGCGCATTGAGGAGCTCTCCACCCGTTCTTAAAAGTCCATGCACGAGATTCTTTTTCGCCGGTCGTCAAAAAAGTTCGCAACCCCAGAAGGCCGTGAGCCGCCCTTACGAAACGAGGCAGAGCTCCTTCGCCTAGCCCTAACCCTTCTAGTAACTCCCCTCTTTCATCTTCGGGGAGCAGCGCTGCTTCTGCTTCTAACTGAACGCTTAAAGCCAACACCTGAGAATCAGGGAGCGCCAAAAGCACTTTCTCACTAATTTCATCAGCTTTTTCTAGTTGGTCTTCCCCAAGATTAAGGACAGCCATTACTGGCTTATTCGTTAATAAAAAATGTTCCCTAAGCCCTTCTCGAAGCTCAACATCCATGCCACTCCTGAACAAAGGCGTTCCCTCAGACAGGAGCTCAAGTGCTACTCCCAGCGCTTCAACTTCAATGATCAATTCGCTATTGCGAGGATCAGCTTTTAATACTTTTTGCCGCCGGTTAATCCGAGACTCAACTGCTTCCAAATCGGCCAAGGTCAATTCAATCTCAAGAATCCTCAAATGGTCGATCGGGTCTGTCGGTCCTGGAACATCACCATCAGTAAAAGCTCTTAGAACAAAAACAATCGCATCTACCTCTCTGATGCCTCCGAGGAATTTATTACCAAGACCTTCTCCTTGGCTCGCCCCTTCGACTAACCCACCGATGTCAACAAATTCTGTGGTCGAATAAACTATTTTTTTGCTCTCGCTCATACGAGCTAAGGCATCAAGTCGCGAGTCCGGGACCTTCACAACTCCCACATTTGGGTCTGTGGTTGCAAAGGCATACGGAGCTGCTAAAGCTCCGCCACCAGCCAGCGCGTTAAACAATGACGACTTGCCTGCATTTGGGAGGCCGACGAATCCAAAGCGTTCCATTGCTTGCCGAGGCTACAGACTCGAGCTTCACCCACATCTCTTCGAGACTTAAAACTAAACAAAGAGTTTCTTCAAACCACCCCCGGCTAGCACAGTACTTGAGTCTTTAGTATGTGCAAGACTTACAAAGAGCGACAAAGGAGAACAAATGGGTCCGCTGACTGGAATACGAGTAGTAGAACTTGCAGGAATCGGCCCAGGGCCCTTTTGTGCCATGTTGCTAGCTGATCTCGGCGCCGAGGTTATCAGAGTTGATCGCACCTCTCAGGTCGATATAGGAATCGATCGCGGAAGAAAATACAGTGTTCTGAATCGGAGTAGAAAATCAATTTCAGTGGATCTTAAAAACCCTGATGGAATTGAAACAGTTCTAAAGTTAGTTGAGAGCGCAGACGCGCTTATAGAAGGTTTTCGACCCGGAGTAACAGAACGGTTGGGCTTAGGTCCAGATGAGTGCATGAAAAGAAACCCAGCATTAGTTTATGGCCGAATGACCGGCTGGGGACAAGAAGGCCCGATGGCCCACGCCGCAGGGCACGACATCAACTACATAGCTCTTACCGGAGCCCTGCATGCAATCGGAGGAGCCGACAAACCATCACCACCCTTAAACGTTGTAGGTGACTTTGGTGGCGGAGGGGTCTTCCTAGCCTTTGGCCTCTGTGCTGCTCTGTTAGAATCAAAAAACTCAGGTCTGGGACAGGTTGTAGATGCCGCAATGACTGAAGGCGCCGCTTCCTTAATGGGCTCTCTCTATGGAATGTACGCATCCGGAGGGTGGAGCAACAATCGCGAGGACAACGTCTTAGACGGTGGGTCCTACTATTACGGCGTCTATGAAACCGCTGATAATAAATTTATTTCAATTGGGTCGATTGAGGGTAAATTCCATGACGTACTCCTAGAGATTACTGGCCTTACCGATGCCGCAACAATTGACCGCAACGACCGGTCTACTTGGGAGGAGAAAAAGCAGCGCATGGAACAACTCGTTCGATTGAAAACGCGCGATGAATGGGATGACTTAATGCTCGGCACTGACGTTTGCTATGCCCCAGTACTCAACTTTGAAGAGGCTCCGAAGCATCCGCACAACGTTGCGCGGCAGTCTTTCGTAGAAGTTGAGGGTGTTATGCAGCCCGCACCAGCACCTAAATTCAGTCGCACTCCAGGCACAGTTCAAATGCCGCCTCCTGCGCCCGGGCAACACACATCTGAAATCCTCTCAGATTGGGGATTCGATGCGAATGAAATTGAAAAATTAAAGGATGTCGGCGCTGTAAGCTAGCAAAGTCGGCCCCACGTGAGCTAAGAGCAAGCTCTTGGCTACCAAACTGGCTATTTCGACTAAATCTCCGATACCATGGTCTGCCTATGTCCAAGAAGACCAAGAAACGTACACTCCGCGCAAGACGAAGCAAGGCCAATCACGGTAATCGTCCCAATGCCGGACGAGGATAGCTGGTTTTCGTAAACAGATATAGAAAATGCATAACGCTAAGTTAAAGCGCGCTATGCAAGAGCGTAACCTTTCACGTGCTTGTTATGCGGCGTGGTCGATTGTCGCATAAGCCAACATTTGACCATTTGCTCGTGAAACGCAATACGATTCTCGCCAAGAGCTAACCTCGTTCCCATCAGCCTTCTTTAAGCACCATGTCACTGATGCAAGCGCGCCAAGTGTTCCTATGACAACAACCGATTTCGTACTACACACATTCTCGAACCGTAGATACACGGAATTTTTGCAGTGAGAAACTCACCATTTACTGAAGGGTATTCCCCTTCAGTCAGTACTGGATAGTATCTGTTGCCAAACGGCCGCAGTGACTAGCTCTGCGCCATGCCATTGATAGTGAACTCCATCAGACACTCGAACTTGGCGCTCCAAACCATGAGAGTCTGTCAAGTATTTCACCCAGACTCCAGACGGAGAGACAATCTCGCTTGCATCAACCCAGATTGTTCTTGGACGTGATGCAAAAATGTCTTTGGTTATAGCGTTTACGACACCAGGTAATTTTTTTAGCAACACTGGACGAAATGCTGGAAGGCCAACCCAGATGATAAGACGGCCGGGTCGAGATACTGAAGCAAGGATAGCCTCTACCCGCCTTTTGTATTCAGCTATCCATTCCGTTCCAGCGATAGTAGAAGGTCCCTTGTAGAAAGGCTGCCAATCATTTCCACCCATTGACAAAATAATTACGTCGTACGGTCTGTCTGAAATTTCATTCTGTAGATACGTTTCCCAGTCAAAGAACCAACTATTAACGATCCCTGTCGATTTTTTCACGTCTTCGAAGTACAAAATGGTTTTATCAGTTTTTGCTAGCTCCCTAAAACCGAGCGCAGGCCCACCTGCTATCGAATCTCCTCCTACATAGATACTTAGTGGCCTAGCTAGAGTTGCCTTCGGGAGCACCGAATAATGATTCTCTCTAGTCCAATAATAATAGAGCTCTTCAGAACCAATATTTAGACCAGCGCTCAGATCCGGCCATCTAATATCTGGAGCGCTCCAGCTTCGGGCATCTACGGTCAACCCAAACATATTTTCCCCGCCGTTAATTAACTCTCTCTCATCCGCAGCTAAGTACGGATTGTCTTGAGCTGTTGTACCTATTTTAGATGCTGCAGCAGAGCCCACTAGTCCAAAGGCGCCTAACCACACAGCAGCCAAAAGCCAAAAAATTTTAGGGTTCAAGACGTTGCAAGCCCACCGCTTAGATCAACGATTTCTCCAAGTTCATGCATTAAATATCGAGAGAGTCGCTGCCCCCCGAAAGTGCTCAAATGTACGCCATCGCTAAGGCGAGCATCCACAGTCTGTCCGTCGTCGGAAGTTAAATACTTCGAATACTCTCCATTTTCATCACTAAACAGCGCAGCTATTTTAACAAAATACACCTGCTCTCTCTTGAGAGCTTCTGCTTCATAAATCAAATTTAGCCGCTTCATTTTGTCATCAAAAGCTTCTGACTTCATCGGCGGTTGGGGAACCCACATTACCAATCGGTTCGAACCTTTTGATACAAGATCCATGATCTCTCCGACTCTTCGCGAATACTCTTCTATCCACTCATTGCTAAAGGTCTTGTACCAGGCTGCCGGCGGCACGAACATAGATTGGCCATCATTTCCCCCAAACATCATCACCACTACATCCGGATCCTCTTCTAGCATTATTTCTGTCACACGAGTTGGCCAGTCATAAAAATCAGGGCGGACAAGACCGCTAGATAAAACCGGTTCCGACTCTGCTTCAATAACTTCTGAAGATTCAGCATAAGCAACTAATGTCTCACCAAAAAATTGAACCATCGAGTCACCTAAAATCCAGAGTTTCAAAGGGTTAGAAGAACTCGGACCGGGCGAAACTTCAGGACCCTCAATGAGATTATCAGCTTCATCCAACGCCGCGATTTGCTCTAGGCCATTGGCATTAGGTTCTAATTTTTCTGTATTAAGCCCTCGAGAATAAATGGCCGATTCCTTACTGGCCACGCTTTCGAAGTTTTCCACTAACAATTCACCTAGTGGCTTATCGGTTTTCTCAGTTTCTAAGAGACCATCTATTAGTTCTTGCGGCCTAGTCAAACCAACACTTCCCGCTAGCTTCTCTATCGGCGTCCACAAGGCTATCGAAACGGTCCGAGCTGTTCCCAAGGGTTTTAACTCTGCTTCTTCCAACAAGATTTTGGAATTAAGAAAGGAAGCAAGCAGCAAGCCCAGGAGTCCCCAAGCTAAAACTTTACCAGCTGGTGTACCGAGCTTTTTGGGTTGTTCTTGAGACACATCTACCATCGCTACATTAGTTTTTCGTCATATCAGAACTGGAAATATATAAATGGAGCGACACCATCAGGGCCCAACGAGTCAATGACTACAAGGCCTAAGGCAAATAGGAAGGCCTGAGCTGGAGCACTTCCTTTATTTGTCTTCGCTTGAAAAGCCTCTCTTATCCCTTTAGTGACAAATTGCATTCCAATCGCTCCGAAGATCACTAACAACAAGGTACTTGTAACTAGTTCGACACCGATCCTGAAGGAGAAAAGTCCGCTTAACATACTTAGACCATCACCTACCGACGGAGCCCTAAAAAAGATCCAAGCTAGGCATACAACGTGAAAAGTTATCATCCAACGAATTAGAGACAAGATCCGAGGGGAAAGAAGAGTTCTTATCTGAGACTCACTAAACCGTTCACTAATGAGCCGCTCCGCTATAAGTGCTAGCCCATGGATTAAACCCCAGACCAAAAAAGTTCCTTTATTCCCATGCCATAGACCACCCAAAATCATTGTCAGCATCAGGTTTATATATAATCTTCTACTCGTTCCCCTATTACCTCCTAGAGGTATGTACAAATAATCTCGGAGCCAAGCAGACAGCGTTATATGCCAGCGATGCCAAAAATCCTGCAGTGACTTAGCTCGGTATGGACAGTCAAAATTTTGAGGGAATCTAAAGCCAAGAAGCAACGCTACTCCTATAGCGATATCCGTATAGCCCGAGAAATCAGCATAAATTTGAATTGCGTAAGCGTACACACCGACCAGAATGTCTAACGAGCTATAGTTTGATGGGTTAGCAAACACATCATCAACAATAACGTCTGCCAAGTAGCTAGAAATAACAACTTTTTTAAAGAGACCACCAAGAATTAGCCGATACGCAGCTGCGGATTGAAGATATCGAGGGTCTGAACGAGCAGACATTTGAGGTGCCATTTCAGAGGCGCGTACAATCGGCCCAGCAACAAGCTGCGGGAAAAATGACAAGTAAACAGCGAAGTCCAATAACGGCAGCGGTTCTATATCCTCTCTGCCTACGTCAATTACGTAGCTGATCGCTTGAAAAGTAAAGAAAGAAATACCAATTGGTAATGTCAGGTCTAATAAAGGCAGCCCTGTATCAAAACCAACTTGTTTCAAGCGATTAGAAATTTCTAGAACAAAAAAATCGTAGTACTTATAGACACCAAGAAGGCTTAAGTTGGCTATTACAGCAGTTTGCATCCAACGCCGAGCTAAGAGCTTTTCAAGTTTTTCACTTTCATCACGTATTTTCTTAGCACTCAACCAGTTGATTATGATCGAGGTACCAAGTAAGAAAACAAATCGCCAGTTCCACCAGCCATAGAAGACAAGGCTGGCAGCGAGGATAACTATTTTCCACAAAAATGGCTTTTGACGAGTCATCCAATTTAGGACGAACACGATCACAAAAAATATCAGGAAGGCAAAAGTTGGGAACAGCATGGTGGAATTTCAGGTACTCGCAGGCAAAGTTACCTGTCAATCAACGAAAATCAGGCACCATATTAATATGACTGAACTTTCCGCTACAACCTCAGAGGTCATAGACCGTTGGATTGACGCTGACCCAGACCCATTAGCAGCCAATCGCATCGAAACGCTGCGTTCTGATAGCGAGAGTTTTGATAGAGCATTCGGGCAACCACTAAGATTTGGAACCGCTGGTTTACGAGGGGAAATGGGCCCAGGACCCGGTTCTATGAATCGAGTAGTCATGAGAGTCGCCGCAAAAGCAATTGCTAATCAACTTGTAGCCGACGGCCTTACTCAAAAAGGCATAGTTATTGGCTACGATGCTCGAATCGAGTCAGATTTATACGCCTTAGATGCCGCCAGAATTTTCCGATCAATGAGTATTGAGTGCTTGTTAGTAGAGGGGCCGATACCCACTCCAGTTCTAGCTCGGCTAGTCATAAGTCGCGAAGCTGGAGCAGGGCTGATGGTTACAGCGAGCCACAACCCGAGATCTGATAATGGATGCAAACTGTACTGGTCTGATGGCTTACAAATTCGGCCGCCCTTAGACCAAAAAATCCAACGACTAATGGACTTTCGCAATTTACCTAGGTCGAACGAACTTGCGATTCCAGAGCTAGTGAAGAAGATCGAAGCAAGAGTAGCGATTTCAGAATATTTAGGAGGAGTAATAGAAAGGACAGCTCACGCAACAGAACCCTTAGAATTCGTTTATACACCGCTGTGTGGTGTCGGAGCTGAGACTTTTGAGCTTGCGTTTGCTGTAGCTGGTCTTGCACCACCAATTATGGTTGCATCTCAACGAGAACCCGATGGGACATTTCCTAATCTTCCCTTTCCAAATCCTGAAGAACCCGGAACGCTCGACGAGGCTTTCATTACTGCAAACCATCATAATCTCGACTTGATTTTAGCAAATGACCCCGATGCCGATCGGCTCGGCGTCGCTATTCGAGATAAGAATAAGTGGCGTCAACTAACCGGAGATGAAATAGGTTTATTGCTTTGCGATTTTCGCTCCAGTGAAACCAGCGGTGCAAACCGAATTGCTGCAAGCAGTATCGTTTCTTCTGATGCCGTCGCCGTTCTGTGTAAAACACGAGGCATAGAACACAAAAGAACTTTGACGGGCTTCAAGTGGATAATGCTGCCTGTAGTTGAAGAGCCCAACAAACAATGGATTTTTGGTTACGAGGAAGCGTTAGGGTATTCAGTCAATGATTTAGTTCTTGACAAAGATGGCATTGCAGCAGCCGTTGAATTTGTCCGAATGGCAGCCGGCTTAAAGGCAAACGATTCGGGACTTATTCAACGAATGGACGAACTAGCGTTAGAAATCGGAGTTTTCGAGAGCACACAGGTAAACGTAAGACTGCAAACAAATCAGTCGGAGAGTAAAATGATTAACTTACGCTCTAATTTGCCTGAATCAATCGGTTCAGAAACTGTTACTTTTGTGGATGACTACCTGAACCGCGAAGGTTTAGGCAAATCAGATCTTTTGGTATTTTCTACTGACTTAGGTTCTCGTATCTGCGTTCGACCCAGCGGCACAGAACCCAAAATTAAGATCTATATTGAGGCACAGGATCTAAATGTTTCAACGACTAGAGACCTCTCAAAAACTCGACTTCGATGCAGAAAGAGACTAACTGCTATTGCCAATGATATTTCTTCTTGGTTTAGCTAGTTCTCAAGCTAAGTCTCCTGCTAGCTGCCTCAAATTCGTTTCAGGACGAGGGCCCATATGTGATATTACTTCGCCTGCTGCAATAGCTCCAAGCTTGCCGCACCTCTCAAGCTCATATCCTTGAGCGAGCCCATACAGCAACCCTGCTGCATACAAATCACCCGCACCAGTCTTGTCGACCACTTCACGCACATTCGCGGCCTCTAAGGATACAGTCTCTGAGTTGCTCGCTATAACAGATCCTGTTGGGCCTTTAGTAACTGATGCTAGAGAAACAATACTTGTCGCTCTTTGTATAGCTAGATTTAGATTCTCAGTTTCAAAAAGCGACAGGATTTCGTGGTCATTTGCCAGTAGAACATCGACATGGTCACTTATCAAATTAAGAAACGAATCACGATGGCGATCTACGCAAAATGAATCAGAAAGGGTCAAGGCGACTTTGGTATTCAAGTCAGCAGCAGAAGCTGCTGTTTCCATAGCTTTTTTCGCCCCAGGTAGATCCCACAAGTACCCCTCTAAAAAGAGAATCTTAGCTCGTTGCACCAATGCTAGATCAACATCACTGGTGGTTAAACCGTTCGAAGCCCCCAGAAAAGTGTTTAAGGTCCGCTCACCATCGGGAGTCACGAATATTAAGCATCTACCTGTCGAGTCGTTTCTCGGTGCACGCGGCGTGTTGTGGAAAATTTTGAGCTCAGCCATATCCTTGGCAAAAATATCTCCAAGATCGTCATCAGCGACACGCCCGATATACCCGGCCGAACCACCCAGAGAGCCAACTCCTATAACAGTGTTGGCAGCAGATCCTCCTGAAACAGTTTTACGCTCCGCTATCAAAGAGTACAGCTCTTCCGACCTCTCATTATCTATAAGGTGCATAGCTCCTTTTGTGACGTTGATGCGTTCAAGAAATTCATCATTTTGATGAGATAATACGTCGACGAGTGCGTTACCAAAACCTACGACGTCTAACTGTTTGTCTGACTTATCCGTATCGACAACGCTATTACTCACCGAACTCACTTCCAATTCAAAAAATAAAATCCATATCCGTGCTCCACCTTAACGAGACATTAAATGATAGCCCGCTAGTGTCGAGCAGGTGACTCAGCAAAACCAATATCGATTGCCCCGCAATATTCGACCTTATCGTTATGAATTGTCTCTTGAACCAGATCTTCAGTCCGCATCTTTTTCAGGTTCAGTGATCATTCACATTGAGGTGGAAGAACCAACTAACACTGTCGTCTTAAATGCTGCTGAATTGGACATCACTCAATGTTTCTTCGTCCAAGAGAACCGAATAGAAGCTTCAACTCTTAGTTTTGACTCTGAAACCGAGAGAGTAACAATTGAGTTCCCCGAAAGTCTGACAAGCGGCACGGCATCAATAAATTGCAACTTCGACGGCATTTTGAATGACAAACTTCGAGGATTCTACCGTTCTACATACTCTGATCAAGATGGCAAAGAACACACTATAGCTACAACTCAATTTGAATCGACTAATGCTCGAAGAGCTTTCCCGTGCTTCGATGAACCTGACTTTAAAGCTACCTTTGAAGTTGAACTTATCGTCAATTCCGATCTTATGGCGATTAGTTGCGGCGAGTTAACTAATTCCGTTGACCTTGGCGACGGAAGACGTCGAGATAGTTTTGCACCGACGATGTCAATGTCTACCTATCTTGTCGCCTTCATTATCGGCCATTTAGAAGCAACAGAACCAATCGATGTTGATGGAGTTCCGCTGCGAATAATTCATGTACCAGGAAAGGCTGAACTAACAGGATTCGGCTTAGAGGCCGGCGCATTTTCGCTTCGGTGGCTAGTTGACTACTATGGGATCGATTACCCCGCAGGGAAACTAGACCTTGTCGCTGTCCCAGATTTTGCTTTCGGAGCAATGGAAAATCTCGGTTGTGTCACATTTCGCGAAACACTCTTGCTTGCAGATCCGAGCAGATCAACACAAGCAGAGCTCACAAGGATAGTCGATGTGGTAGCTCATGAGATTGCCCACATGTGGTTTGGCAACCTCGTGACTATGGACTGGTGGAATGGAATTTGGTTAAAGGAAGCTTTCGCCACATTTATGCAAGTCGCAACTACAAATGCGTTCAAACCAGAATGGCGTCGTTGGGATAGCTTCAGTCTTGAAAAAGGAGCTGCATTCGACACCGACGCTCTCAGCTCAACAAGGCCGATTGAGTTCGAAGTTGTTTCTCCCGAAGATGCGGAAGGGATGTACGACATTTTGACTTATGAGAAGGGGGCATCGGTAGTCCGAATGCTCGAACAGTTTTTAGGTGAAAGCAATTTCCGTAAGGGTGTTAACAATTACCTGACAACACATTCATACAAAAACACTACGACTACCGACCTTTGGGATGCTCTCGAGGAGTCGACAAACACGCCAGTACGAGCTGCTATGGACAGCTGGATCTTCCAAGGTGGCCATCCAGTAGTATCAGTAGATAGTACTACTGACGGCATCCGACTCCATCAACGTCAATTTTCATATGCCCAAGAGCCAAGTAACAAACTTTGGCATGTTCCCATTATTATTAGAGCGCTCGTAAATGGCTCGTTGGTTGAGCAAAGGCTATTACTTGCAGAAGAGACAATCGAAGTAAGCTTTGACGCTAGCCCAACCTGGGTTATTGTGAATGCAGGTGGGCATGGTTTCTATCGAGTCAGCTACGACAACGCGCTTCTAGCTGACCTTTCTACTCGAGCCTTAGATGTAGCTTCCGCAAGCGAGCGCTATGGCCTAGTTAACGATACGTTTGCATCTGTTCTTGCGGGAGAGGTATCGGCTACCGATTTCATCGCACTTGTTACGAACCTAGCTTCTGAAACAGACCTTGGAGTCTGGCAAAAGATGTTAGCGGCCTTGGGCCACTTGCACTCGATAGCTGACTCGGCAGGAAGAACACGCCTGTCGATTCTCGTTCGGGACTTGAGCACAACCGCTCTTGGGATTCTCGGTTTCGAAGCAGTCGATGATGAGCCAGCACTTGATCGAGAACTGCGTTCCCTGCTCTTTCGAGCGGCAGGAACTATAGGCAACGATGCATTGGCTATAACTCAAGCTAACGAGTTTTTTGATGCTCAGAACAGTGGGAAAGAAATCGAACCGAACCTTGCCGCTGCCGCTGTCACTATCGTCGCGACGAACGGGGATACTGAGACATATGACTGCATACTGCAACTTTTCAGAGATTCAGTAACACCTCAAGAAGAGCTCCGTTATTTTGCAGCTCTATTAGAATTTCGACAAGTTAACTTGTTTGATGCCACCTTAGAACTACTCTTAACTGAGTTACGAACCCAAAATGCTCCGTTTATGCTTGCCTCAGCGATGACTCATCTAGACCATGGCGCACGTGCGTGGACGTTCTTAAAAACTAATTGGGACTTATTGTGTGAAAAGTTTCCACAAAACTCCATTCCTCGAATGGCTGGAGGAATCCGAGCAATTTCTGATCCTGCATTAGCAGCTGAAATTAAAGAGTTTTTTGCTCATCATCCAGTTCCGCAGGGAGTGTTAACTATCGCCCAACACTTAGAAAAAATGGAAATAAATGTCTCACTTAGATCAAGAGAAGGCTCCTCCCTTGGAGTCACACAAAACTAGCTTCAATGTTTGGTAGACCTCCTCGCCGCTCTCTCGGACCCAGATATACGGTTTGGGCGTCGGCAGCCGCATTGCTTGCGGCAGCAACAGTTTTCGCGTTAGTTTTCTACTGGTCGCTTTCGACTCTCAGTTGAGGATCACAAGAATCTGCATTAATTTCATCTTTTCCACTTTGTTCTGACCAGCGCATCATGATGACAACGATCGAACCCCAAATAATTGGAATTCCACCAAGCTTCATAATAAGACCAGCCAACTGTTGATCTGTGGTCGCCCCAATGTTGTGCACCCGTGGCGCTAGCTCATAAATTGCATACAACGGGAAACTAGCAAACGTCATGAAACCAGCCGGAATCGCGGGAACAACTCCCATAGCAAGAAATAAGTAAACTATTTTGCCCGGGTAACTGCGCATTCTATGTTCAGGCAGCGGAGAAATGATAGGAAGCCATACCAACAGACCGCATAAAAGCCATAGGAAGTCCATGGCGAATGAGCCGAACTGGTTAGATCTTAATGTGTCCACGGCCCACGGAGAGTGAGTCAAAACAAGCATTAAATTAAATATCAATCCAGCGGTCACAGGCTTCGATAAGGTGCAGCTAAGTCTGTGCAACCGAATTTTCTGAAGTGCGCGCGTTGCCATCCATTCGGGCGTTCCCAGCAGTAGCAACGGCGCAGCGACAAGCGTGTACAACATGAACTGAATCATGTGAGCAAATGCTAGGTAACTTGCTCCAAGGAGTCCTAGTGGCCAGTCAGAAGCAACCCAAAAGGCCAAAGAGCCAAGCAGGAATTGGGTCAACTTTTTCTTGTGCCCAGGCTCTTGGCCCTGTTTTCGAAACTGACTAATTAAGTACGGTACTACCAAGAGTAAGGTCGCTAGCCAAACACCCGGATAGGCACGGAAAGACCAAGACCATGGATCTTCGAGTGTCGAACACCAGAATCGCAAGGAGATTACCTCTTAGTTGGGAAGCTAGAACTATTTCTGAAGCTATCGGAAGGTGAGAGTCATTCTCTTGACTTCACAATTTAGTTTTTCGATATTGAGCTAGCAATGGTAGATCATGAGCCCAACTGGTTTGACGAGTCGGGTGCGGATATTGGGTATATCCCATATCGTCGGGGGCAAACGCAAAGACTCTGCCATCGTGTCCGTATGTGTATTTGCCCTCTATCGGGTATTCAGGAGCTGCAACAAGCGCTCCGAAAGCTAACTGAGCTGCCTCAAGATCAACCTTTGAACCTGACAGACCTACGAACTCAGAATCAAATCGGTCTAGGTAACTACGCAAAACTTGAGGGGTGTCTCGCTCAGGGTCAACCGTAATAAATAGCACTACAACGTTCTTTGGCGACTGTGGCAACTCCAAAACATCCCTCAGCTGAGCAAGATGAATCGGGCATATATCAGGACACTCAGTAAACCCGAAGTAAACAAGTCGAACCATCCCCGTTGTGTCAGCTCTTAAGTTAAAGGCTCTACCGTTTGTATCGGTCAATTCTAACTCTGGCATAGCGCTAGGTAGGTCTATCTCAAGACCTTCAAATTTTTGGTTACTTTTCTGGTTTTCACAGGAAACAAGCAGAAGACTCAAGACCATTAAGGAGGCGAAAATCTGCCATTTTTGATTTGTCATACTGAACAAGTGACGAAAACAAGAACCATGTGTGGAGGTGAGGGGAATTGAACCCCTGGCCTCTTCGATGCGACCGAAGCGCTCTACCAACTGAGCTACACCCCCTGTATGGGATCTTGTGAAATATACCGGCCGACGCATTAACTCAGACGGGCCATCAATAATCAGATGACGCTTCTACAACTCGCAGGCCTACTTGCTTCTGAAATTCGACGATATCTGGCTTTCTTCGCCTGCAACAACTATGCGAGGCTCAAAGTAATAAACATCATCAAGTTTTTCTGCTGCATCTCGTTTTCGTTTTAACACGAGCATGGCGAAACATCCCAACACTAAGTCAAACATTAGATGTGACAGAGCGACTATGATCTCACCTCCGGCAAACCATCCGAATAGAGAAACTAATGAACCCAGAATTAGTAACAGAGCAATATCTCGACGACGAATGGCAGCTTCGGCAGCCGTTTGTGGGAACACACTTTTAGGTCGAGCGTAAATACCGTAGATATTTTTAGATTTAAGTTGGCGAGTATTATTAAGCGGCCTACTTTGTCGTGGCTCTGCCACAGACATAACACTTAACTGCCTCCGCCATACGTTCATAGCTAGCCGGTTGCCACGCCCGGCTCTGGCTGATCTGATCCAGCCGGGAACAAGCACCATAGCCCAGAGGAGAAACAAGCCAAGGAGAACTAGTTGGGTCATATTTTAATTTTCCTCACCCTCTCGTTCTCATTCACGCTGCTACAGGGTAGCTAGAAAAGATGGGTAACCAAAAATATACCCCTGGCTTCTAACAAAGTTGCGTAGCTACTATTTATTCACCCGGAAAGGCTATATGCAAATCCAGACAAACTTATGACTCCAAGCGCAGATAATCCCCTGATTTTCCACCCATTTTTTCCCACAGCGTTAGATCCGAAATCACCATAGCTTTGTCAACAGATTTACACATGTCGTAAATAGTCAAAGCCGCTACCGAGCATGCTGTTAATGCTTCCATCTCGACTCCGGTTCGGTCCACTGTTTCTACCCTGGCTTCGACAGCAACTTTGTCTTCACCTATTTCAAAGTCAACGGATGCTGATCCAATCATTAGTGGGTGGCATAAAGGAATCAGCTCTGACGTTCTTTTCGAAGCTTGTATCCCTGCTATCCGGGCGACCGCAAGCACATCCCCCTTTGCTAGTGCTGCTGAAGAGATCAACGCAACGGTTTCCGCCTTCATCAAAACATTACATCTGGCAACTGCGTACCTTCTTGAGCGGTCTTTCTGTGTAACATCAACCATTCGAGCCTGGCCCTCTGAGTCCAAATGAGTCAGCTCGGGTCCAGTTGAATCAGTCACGCAAAAAGTCTTTATACACGGAAATTCCAATTGTCGTATTCAAGGTTTCGCTAACCACCAATCTGACTCATGGTTCTTTTAGGTCTAATGAAGTTGACTTGACCTATCGAATGTCCTGCCCATTTGGTACCGACGGCTCGTTCTATCTCTTCGATGAGGGCAGTGTCATTCAGTTCTCCTCTCAAAACGGCTCTCATATCAAACTCATCTATAGCGAAAAGACACGTCCTGAATTGACCTTCAGCTGTTAAGCGGACTCTGTCACAAGTTGCACAAAACGGTTTAGTTACTGAAGCGATCACACCTATTTCAGCGCTATTATCCGAATATTTCCATCTCTCAGCCGGTTCGCTTCCGCGCACGATCGGCTCAAGGTCAAATTCTGCTTGGAGTGTTTCGATAATTTCATCAGCCGGAACAACGACTTTGTCATTCCAGACATCTCCGGCTTCGAGCGGCATAAATTCTATGAACCGCACGAAAACATTTCGTTCTCGCCCAAAACGTGCAAAGTCAAGAATCTCATCATCGTTAATGCCTCTCATCATCACCGCATTAATTTTCACTGGAGCAAGTCCAGCCTCTAGCGCAGCATCAATTCCATCGAGGACACGATCTAGCTCATCTCGCCTTGTTAGTTCGAGAAAACGTTCCCGCTGCAGAGAGTCCAAACTAATATTTATTCGGCTCAGCCCAGCGTCTGCAAGGGACTGCGCATGCAATCGCAAAGTTGCGCCGTTTGTTGTTAGAGCGACGTTTACCCCAAGTGAACTTAAACGCTCAACTAATTTCGGCAGATGCGCACGAACCAACGGTTCGCCGCCAGTAAGACGAATTCCATCGAACCCGAAATGGTCTACACACACACGGGCAAATCGCTCTATTTCTTCGAAAGTAAGAAGCTCACTTCGCGGTAACCACTTCATTCCTTCTGCAGGCATACAGTACTGGCATCGGAAATTGCAACGGTCGGTAACAGAAATACGAAGATCACGCACGACTCGACCATACGGGTCAATCAAATCGTGTTTTTCTGCTGCAGGATTCATTGTAACCTTAGGATACAGACCCAAACGCTCTGGTGCTGAGGATAAACGAAAGGAAGGTTCGACTCAGACTACGTCAGTCAAGGATGAGCACTTCCAAACTATCCCCTTTTGAATAACCACTTCCATCTGGCAAAATAGCTAAGGAGTTCGATCGAGCCATTGCTGCAAGCATGTGCGAACCTTGACCTCCGCCAGATCGAACGAACACCTTACCATCTGCGTAATCGACGATAGCTCTCACGAAATGCGTTTTACCATCAGGTCGTCGTCCTAGACTTTCTACCGCGGTTGCCACAACTCGTTTTCGTAATGGATCAGCACGGCCCATCATTGCCCTCAAACCTGGTCTGGCAAAGAGCTCGAAAGAAACCATCGATGAAACTGGGTTTCCTGGGAGCCCAAATATTGGGGTATCGCCGATCAAACCAAAAGCAAGCGGCTTCGCTGGCTTTATATCGATCTGCATCCACCTCATATCACCGATTCGCTGCAAGACAGACTTAACGTAGTCAAAATCTCCCATGCTCACGCCACCAGACGTAATCAATGCATCGCAAACAGCAGCACCTTCGACTAACCCGTTTTCAATGGCATCCTCATTGTCCGGCAGGAGACCAAGGTCAACCGGCGACATGTCGTTTTCTTCAAGAAGCGCTAACAGCGTGCGGCGATTAGAGTCCCGAATCTGACCTGGCTTGAGAGCAGAGCCATCTGCCACCAACTCATCTCCAGTTGAGATAACTCCAACTCGTGGCCGAGGGAAAACTATTACCTCTAGGAAGCCAAGACTCGACAGAACCCCAAGGTGGCCGGGAGTCAGAATCGTTCCCTCTTCAAACACTAACTCTCCCTTTGAAATATCATCACCAATCGGACGGATATGGTTACCGACCGGAACTGAAATATTTACAGTTAATTCATCACCATCAACTTCAGTCTGCTCAACCATAACTATTGCATTTGCTCCATCAGGTATCGGAGCGCCCGTCATAATCCTGCTAGCTTCTCCTTCGTTAACCAACATTTTTGGCGAATGGCCCGCCGCTATAGTCTCAATTATCCGAAGAGTAGCCGGGGGCTCCCTTACGTCACTAGAGCGAAGAGCAAATCCGTCCATGGCGGTATTAGCAAACGGTGGAATAGCCTCTAAGGCCACGACATCCTGAGCGAGAACGAGCCCTCGAGCTTTCGCTACTGGACTTAAGGTCGGCTTCAACTGTCGACAATTTTGAAGGACGTAAGATAAAGCGTCTTGAAATGGAAGCATATTTTAAAATCTAGTGCCCGGCATCGAATATTTCTCTGTCTGCCAATATTCGTAGGACTGCTTCTCGTCTCTGCTCTATATCTGACAGCGATTTCATAGGTTCGAATCTTGAACTCAAACCCTCATCTTCTACTAACAACATGGTTGCTTCAACAAATCTTGAAAGCTCTCCGATCAGAAGTTCGAATTGGATCAATGGGATCCCATTTACATTTTTTTCAACGTCAAAATAGTTGAGCGCCACAGGAGTTTTGAAAATTTCTGCATTAATCACCAACGTATTTGTATTAAGAAACGGGTTAGTTTCAATTTTGTCTTTAGTTCTTAAACAGAAATCTTCAATAATTTCTAGGCGTCCCCCAACAATACGTGGCGCTCCTCCAAACGAGTTATTTTTGGCGATCTCACAAGTCATCTGCTTTCCTATCGATATGTGAGCTCCTAAAACAGCAGGATCGAAAGTCGCTGCTGCATTGTCGACATTGTTCACAAGCACGTACTTACCGCCCCCCCCATAAAATTGTTCAAAGTCCTTACTTCGACTCAAAACTTCTAAGAGATCTCCATGGCCTGGTGAGTAGAACGAGACATCTCCATTATCTTCTCGAAATATCTGACCATCAGTCCTTAATCTCAACGAAATTGACTGCGGGCAAGTTCCGATTTTTACATAATCATTTGAATTCGACGCAGCCCACCTACTCATACTTTCGTCGGACAAAAAGCTCGTCATAAACAATAATTTGCAGGTCACATTATGTTTCAGCGCATATTTTTCAAGATCGAGTTGTTTCACTTTTGCAAAACTCAAACCTGAGAGAATAGGCGCCAGGGCTTTGATGCCACCTCCGAATCGAGTAGCCATTCCACCAGCAAGGACAACCACCAGCACTTCTCCATCGAGAAACGCCTCCTCCCCGATCTTTTTTAACTGCGCATACTCATGTGAGTCTCGTGATGGCATCTGCTCCAAGTCTTTTTTTTCTGGAACGTAAGTAACTCTTTTTAAGTAGTTCTTCGCCTGGTCGAATCCATCCAGCTTGATTCGGTTCGCGTGCAAATCAAAATTTGCAGGATCGAAAAGGTATTTTTCAAGGATTAATGCTGTCGCCTGATCAAGCTCATACTTGGCTCTCAGGTCTGCTATCGATAAGGAATTAACCATCACATAATCAAGCTATTTGAATTAAATCGTTAAGATGTCTTAATCTACCAAGTGTTGTCCCGAGCAGAGCGAGATAAGATTCCGTTGCGGTCTTTTCCTAGCAGACCGAGGAGCACCAACGGCTATGCCAACTTATGAATATCACTGCGAAACATGTGACAAATACTTCGAGCTTCGACAGTCCTTTACGGATGATCCCATTGTTGACTGCCTCGATACAAAATGTATGGGGCATGTAAAGAAAGTCTTTGGCAACGTCGGAATTGCTTTCAAAGGAAGTGGATTTTACAAAACCGACAGTCGCTCAAAAACTAGTACCTCTGATTCAGGCTCTTCAGCATCTCAAACAACTGCCGGGCAAAAAGAAGCTTCGGGCGAATCGAAAAGTACATCGGATTCAGCTAAACCTTCTACAAATGAATCTAAGTCCAGTAGCGGTGATTCTAAAAGCGATAGCTCCAGTAAGTAATGTCCCTCGCAACTCTCGAGATGCTTTCGGGTCCCAGTTGTTAGGCTCCAAAGCCGAGTGCAAGAATCAAGAAAATGCTTAGCCCCAGAACTATTCTGTAAATAACAAACGGCATCAGCGAGCCGAATCTGAGCAAACGAAAAACAACCCATACAGCGATCCAACCGGTAACTCCAGCAGAAATCATTCCAACAGCGAGTGGTAACAAAAATCCATCTGGAATACCAGTAAGAGCAATTTCCGTACCCCGGTAGAGCCCCGCCCCGAATATGACCGGCAATGCCATCAAAAAGGCTAAGCGCGCAGCTGCAGTCCTTTCAAATTTTAAGATTCGCGCCACTGTCAAAATGACCCCAGATCTACTCACTCCTGGCAACAGTGCCGTAGCTTGAGCTACGGCTAAAATTGCGATATGACTGACAGAAGCATCCTCTATTTGGCGTTCTTGTCTTCTCTTCCAGTCAGCTAAGCCCATAAAAAATCCAAATAGAACCAGCAAAAGCGCTATCAAACGTAAACTTTCGGCTAAACCTAAAAGCACAGACTCCATAGCCAGGGCGCACAAGGCAGCTGGGGCCGCCGATAAAAGTAGGCACAAACCTATTTTTCCATCTTGGGTCCACTTTGTTTTTCTAGCGGATGCTCTTATGAAAGCCATGCCATACCGCTTCACGTCTGCCCACAAAAAAGTTATAGCCCCTGCGAGTGTTCCGACATGGAGCGCCACGTCAAAAGTATTTTCTAATCTGGTGTCACTACTGAAGTCGTTCCACCCCAAAACTCTAGGAACCAGTTCTAGGTGGCCACTCGACGAAATCGGAAAAAATTCAGAGAGCCCTTGTGTTATCCCTAGAAATATTGCGTGAAAAATGGACATTGTCGATCTTTTCGAGACGTTATCAGTCTGAGCTATTCAACCGTAGACGGAACAATACGCGGTCTCCACTGCCTTGGTGGGTCATAATAGTGACCGACTGGAACCCCCTGACGCATTCCATCTAAGAATTGGGAAACAGTTTGAAAATCTGGCATCTCCAGGTAAGCAGATCCCAGAGCCTCCGCTATGTGCGCGTCGCTACCAGCTCCGATAGCTAAGCCATGTTCTTTCGCATAATCTGAAGCCTTGCGGTTGAGACTACTTAGACTCGTTTTACCATTCATCACTTCTATTCCATCTACTAAACCGGCCGATACGAGTTCATCAAGGACTTCCGGTCGCAAATTATTTCTCAAAGGGTCAAATGGATGCGGGATATAAACCAGTCCGCCTTGCGAGCGAATTAACTCAGCTGCTTCTCGAGGTGGAATTCCCTGTGGAACCCTTTCATTAAGAAATAAACCAATTATTTCTCCAGCGTAAGTTTTGAGTTCTTCTCCAATGATGACGCGGCAGGGAAGATCTTTTTTCAGTTCAAAAGCACCCTTTACGGCGTGATGGTCAGTTACACAAAGAACATCTATTCCACTCTCGACTACACAGCGCAGAATCTCATCTGGTGTCGTAGTTGAATCTCCTGACCACATCGTGTGTGAATGGAAATCCACGCGGACCCAACCATCAGGACACTCCTCCGCTAAATGTGGATGGCGGTCAATCGCTTCTTGAGTCGGGGTAGAAGGCACGAGGCGCAGGGTAGCAAGACTATCGCCGTCTCGCTGCTCGTTATGAGCCTGATAGCGCAATTTCAGCGATAACCAAGGAAGACATTCCTGTGCCTCCCGGCAGAAATTCAAAGTCGCCTCCAACTTCAACGATGTCTAGCAACATGCGTTGCACCGTCGAAGCAATAGTGGCCTCACGGAAGGGTTCCCCTAAAGAACCATCAACGATTCTATGCCCATACGCTCCCACAGAGAAATCTCCGCTTACTGGATTCACTCCACTATGAAGACCATTAACACCACGGACAAAAATACCATTTCGTACGTTACGAATTAATTCTTCTCTTGTCCGATCTCCAGGAAGAATTTGCATTGCATGCATGCCAACCCCCGGTCTCGACCTAACTCCTCTGACTGCTGAACCTGTTGAAATGACGCCAAGGCGCCGAGCAGTGTAGCTATTGTGCAAAAAAGTGTTCAGAGAACCACTCACTATTAAATCATTTCTTCGTGTAGCAAGACCTTCACCATCGTAGTTTTCAGCTCCTAGTGATCGTTCGTCAGTTGGGTCATCAAAAAGCGTCAAATCAGCTACAGCTATTGTTTCTCCCATTCGTTCAGCAAAAGGCGAGCGGCCCTTTGCCACCCGATCCCCCGTCAAAGATCCGGCCACTACTCCTAGGAAGGCAGCGGCCACTGATGGTTCAAAAATAACAGTAACGCGCTGACTGGCCGGCTTTGTGGCACCAAGCAAACTGGTGGCCCCATCCACCGCTTCTGCTACAACTTTTTCAAGATCAAGGTTTTCAAGTCGCCTGGCCACGTCTCCGTAATACCCTATTTGTGTCTCGCCCGATTCTTCAGCTAATGGTTGAACTCCCACACTACAGCTACCGCCCTCTTCATGAATAGCGATACCCGCAGTTGATGCCAACGCGAATTCAGCCCAACCATCAGCCCAAGTTGAAGCCCGTACACCTGTAATCCGTTTGTCTCTATCTAGGCAGCGACGTTCCAAATCAATTGCTATCGCAATCTTCTCTTTCTCGGATACTTCTAACACTGATCTATCAAATAGATCTAATCCCGGAGGTTCTACGCCATCCGGTGTAGCGATAGCCTGATGGGGATCTTTCTCGGCGAAAGTCAGATTTTGCCGAGCTTCGTTGACGACCTCCAACACAATCTCCGGATCTAACGAACCAGCTGAGGCAAATCCTTCACAACCATCGATGATAATTCGGACACCTACTCCCTGGCTTGATCCAGATTTTAGAGACTCAACTTCTCCACGGTACGCGTTCACAGTCGTCGATCGGCCACGCGAAAGTGCTACCTCTATTTCTTCGCCAGCTTTTGCTGAATCTATAATTTCTTTTGCTATGTCTGGTAGCTCGCGTATAGTCATGCTGCGGTTCCGCCGACTGTGAGGGCGCTAACTCGCAAAGTTGGCTGACCATCGCCAACCGGAACGCCTTGTCCATCTTTCCCGCAAGTGCCGGGGCTTCCCATAGCGAAATCATTCGCGATCACGTCAATGTTTTTTAAAACTTCGGGACCGTTGCCGATCAAATTACCTTCTCGGAGGGGCTCAGTAATTTCACCATTCTCAATTAAATATGCCTCAGTCATTCCAAATACAAAATCACCGGTAGCCGTGTTTACTTGGCCCCCTCCTAGCTGGGCAACATAAACGCCGCGAGTTGTATCAGCAATAATGTCAGCTGGCTCAGTTTCACCGTTTGTAACAAAAGTGTTGGTCATCCGCACCATCGGTAAGTGTTGGTAGCTTTGCCGTCTGCCATTTCCTGAGGGAACACGGCCAGCATCTTTAGAGCGCAGGTGATCCCACATGTAATCCGTCAATACACCATTCTCTATTAGCGTGTTGCTTTGAGTAAAGGCTCCTTCATCATCAATCCTAAGGGCTCCCCACTCCACGCCCATTGTTCCATCGTCAATGAGAGTTACAAGCGAAGAAGCCACTTGCTGCCCAATTCTGTCTTTGAACACAGAAGCACCTTTTTTGACTAAATCAGCTTCAAGCCCGTGGCCGCATGCCTCATGGAAGAGCACTCCTCCGCCACCATTTTTGATAACCACAGGTAATTCACCGCTTGGTGCGGGGCGCGCTCGAAGTTTTGTTATAGCTCTGTTTGCAGCTCGTTCCGCGAGTGCCTCTACATCATTTTCTTCAAACAGTTCATAGCCAACTGTGTATCCGACTGTTTCTCGGCCCGTCTGGAGGCCTTGATCACCTGTCGCTACGCAATTAACTGAAAAAAGAGTTCTAACTTGATCATCTGCCCGGAAGATCCCTGCAGTGTTAGCTACTAAGATACGCCGCCGCCCTTCGGAGTATCCAACCGTAACTTGGGAGATCGCGCTCCCTGCTGAACGCGCTGCTTCATTGGCTCTGCGCAGCAGTGCTACTTTAGATTCTTTCGACACGAGATTTGGAAGCGTCTTCACACGAGTAGAGGCAAGGCCATCTCCATTAAGAGCAACTGCGGTCGTCCTGGATGAGCTAGTAGCGGCAGAAGCAGCTACTTCAGCTGCTTCTTTGAGTCCCTGTAAGCTGAGATCTGAAGTATGGGCAAAACCCGTAATTTCTCCGACAGTGACTCGGATACCCACTCCGCGATCCCTACTCGAGGACATTGAGTCTACACGGCCTTCGTCGAAGCTAGAGCTCGCACTCTGACGATCTTCAGCGAACAGTTCTGCCCACTCGCCACCCTTTGACAGGGCGACTCGTAAAGTTGTCTCGACAAGGGAGGGATCTAACAAAGGTCCAGGAGCTAAGTCTTCTGACATTGACTCTCTTTCTGCAGAATTTATATAGATTACCCGGGATAATCGATTAGAACCCCTTCAGTGGGTTCCAACATTGCGACAATGAGGCTACAACAGCAGATAAGGCAACAATTTGCTAGCGTTTATGTTGTAGTTTAGCTCTATCGAGCTTTTAGTTATTCCTGGCCAACATTCAACTTTCACAATTTTCTTATGGGTTCCAAAAGCAAGCTCCATTGATGAAACATCAGACAACTGAAAATAATCACGCCCTGTCTTGGTGGAAGGAGCTTCTGTATATAGCTGGCTTCTATTTTGTGTATAGCCAGATACGAAATCAATTTGGTTCAAACGGTTTTTTTGCCGCTGCTTCGAGCACAGCCGCCAGCAACGCTGAACTGGTAATAAAGTTTGAACGTGCTTTAGGCCTGTACTTTGAGGAGGCTGTCCAAACAACCTTTCTCAATTTCACTTGGTTAATGTGGGCTTCTAACGTTTTTTATGGGAGTTTCCATTTCCTAGTCACGATCGGAACAGGCGTCTATCTTTACTGGAAATTTCCTTTTCGTTTTCGCCGTTACAGAAGCACGTTAGGAGCTACAACTGCAATAGCACTAACTGGTTTCGCTCTTTTTCCGCTGATGCCGCCCCGTCTTTTATCAGCTGAAGCTCCGTATGGAGCCAATTTAATCGGATACAAATTCGTTGATAGCCTTTCAGAGTTTGGAGGACTTTGGTCTTTCGACTCAGGAACCATGCAAGCAATTTCAAACCAATGGGCAGCAATGCCGAGTCTTCATTTAGCATGGGCAGCTTGGTGTGTTTACGCTTTGCACCCAATTCTTCGACGCAAAATATCGCGCACGATCCTACTTACTTACCCTCTACTCACTCTTTTCACTATCGTAGTTACCGGAAATCACTATTGGATAGACGGTATAGCCGGGCTAATTACTCTTGGCTTAGGAGCAATAATTAGTAATAGGTTAAGCGGTTATTGGGGAAGACGCCGTCTCATGACTTCTCTCAAGCTCTAGGATCCTTGTAGATAACTGTCCTTTTTTTAAATGTTTGACATAGCTTCAAGGTCAGACACAAATAGTTTCTTTCCTCGTCTAGAATTTGGTGAAGCTGACCCATGCACCTCGAGAAAATTAAAAGTCCAGCTGATCTGAATCCACTGAATTATAAAGAACTCGTTGAGCTCGCTGCAGAGATGAGAGAATTTATAGTTCAAGCAGTCGCTAAGACAGGCGGCCATCTCGGTTCTAATCTAGGCGCGGTAGAATTGACGATAGCTCTTCATCGAATTTTCAAATCTCCACAAGACGTAATTATTTGGGACACAGGCCATCAAACCTACGTCCACAAAATGATTACTGGCCGTCAGGCTGACTTTTCGCAGCTTAGGAAACGGAACGGCCTTTCCGGTTACCCGAGCTCTTCAGAATCTGAGCATGACTTCGTTGAGAACAGTCACGCATCAACATCATTGAGTTGGGCCTCTGGTCTGGTTACCGGATTTGAGCTAACGGGCCAAGAGTCTCGCCGAGCAATCGCAGTAATCGGCGATGGGTCAATGACCGGAGGTATGGCTTTCGAAGCCCTAAATAACCTTGGCCATTATGGCCAAAAGGCCATAATTATTCTAAATGACAATGGGCGCTCTTACGCTCCAACTGTCAGCCGCCTATCCACTGCAATGTCAAAACTTCGCCAATCTCCTAACTACTGGAAAGGACGCCAAGCGGTCACGAGCATCCTTGACAAAATGCCGCTCGGGGGCGAAGTGAAACGAGGGCTTTCCGGTGCTGCAGCAGCAATGCGAGATATGTGGGAACCGCCAGCATTCTTTGAGACTTTGGGAGTTCGGTATCTCGGTCCAATCGATGGCCACGACTTCGAAGAGTTAGAATCTGCACTCCGTTCTGCCGCTGCATATGAGGATGGACCTATAGTCGTCCATGTCTTAACAGAAAAAGGGAGAGGGTATGCTCCAGCAGAAGACGACGATGAAAAACATTTTCATGACATTGCTATATTTGATCCGGCAACTGGTAGCGAATCTGCAAATTACAAAGGCGCGTCATACACCAAAACTTTCACAAAAATACTATTAGAGTCAGCCGAAAATGACCCAAGGATAGTGGCTATAACAGCAGCCATGCCAGGATCTACTGGTCTTATACCATTCCAAAAACGTTTCCCTGATCGTTTTTTTGACGTCGGCATAGCTGAGCAGCATGCCTTAACTTCAGCCGCCGGCATGGCTAGAGCTGGCTTGAGACCAGTGGTAGCCATCTATTCAACATTTTTGGCACGAGCTTTTGACCAGGCACTGTACGACGTAGGGCTTCATCGCTTGCCGGTTATTTTTTGTATTGATCGGGCTGGCATCACGGGAGCTGATGGTGCCTCACACCATGGGGTATTCGATATTTCCATGTACGCAAGGATTCCAGGAATGACAATATTTGCACCCTCGTCTATCCAAGAACTTGAAATAATGTTTAGTGAAGCACTCAAGATAACAGCCGGTCCAGTTGCAATTCGTTGGCCAAAAGGAACTGCTCCGGAGTCTGACTCAACTGGTTCTGGTCTCGCCGCACGTTCAGTATCTAAAGGCAAAGATGCGTGTCTTATATCAGCTGGCAACATGTTAACTCCATGCATAGAAGCGGCAACAATCCTTGCTGATGAGGGCATTAAAGTATCGATATGGGATGCACGCGTACTAAAGCCTCTAGATCCAACGCTAATCGCTAACGCACATGAGTATCCAATAGTCGTAACGGTAGAAGATGGTGTTCGTATTGGAGGCTTTGGCAGTCTCATGTCAGATGCTCTACAAGACATCCCTGGATTGCCTCCAAGGCTTCTTCAATTGGGTGTCCCTGATGCCTACATTGGTCATGGAAATGTAGATGAGATTCACGCAGAGCTAGGTCTTGACGGGGTAGGGATAGCTTCAACTATTCGCAATGCATTAGAACTTTAGCCATAAATTCTTATCTCTGGAAAAAGTGTTAGCAAAGTAGCTGCTCGGCTAAGTTCCTTAGCGGAGTAAGCCAAACAGCTACTTTGTTAAGTCAAAATATTTACTAAACGTAGTCCTAACCGTCAAGCGCTTAACCCAGTTGTGACCCAACAACAGAAACAAATGAGACACATGCTCCCGGCTGACCACCGAGATTGTGCGTTAATCCAAGAGTCTTATCTGAATCAATTTGTCGTTCCGGTGGAGCTTCACCGCGGAGTTGCAGCCAACATTCGAAAAGCATTCTTAGGCCTGATGCACCAATCGGATGACCAAAGCTCTTCAGTCCGCCATCTGGATTGACCGGTAAATCGCCATCGAGGTCGAACGTGCCGTTAAGTGCTTCTTTCCATCCAGTACCTTCGGACGCGAACCCCAAATCTTCCATAAGAACTAACTCAGTCGGCGTAAAGCAATCATGTACTTCTGCCATAGCTATTTCGCTACGGGGATCTACAATTCCTGCCTGCTTGTAGGCTTCCTCCGCAGATGCTCGAACTTCTCTAAAGGTCGTGTAGTCATAAGTACTATCCAAAGCTCCCGTTGCGGGACCGGATGCGAAACTCAATGCTTTTACGTACAACGGTTTGTCGGTGTACTTATGGGCATCTTCAACCCTCACAATAATCGCAGCAGCTGACCCATCTGAAACGCCTGAGCAATCAAATATCCCTAGCGGTCCAGCGATCAATGGTGAACCAGAAATTGTTTCTTTCGCAACTTCTTTACGGAACTGCGCCCTTGGATTTAAGGCACCATTTTTATGATTTTTCCACGCGATTCGCGTAAGTACTTCTTTCATGGTGTCTTCGTCAAGCCCGTGTTTCTTAGCGTAGGCAGGGGCTAAGAGACTAAACGTCGCAGGAGCAGTAATAGTTGAACTGGTCCCATCGCTCGGCGGAGCTGAACCTGTAAGACCCGAGTATCCGCTGTCTTTAAGTTTTTCAACTCCTATAGCCATAACGGTGTCATAGGCACCAGATGCAACGGCATAGCAGGCATTTCGAAATGCCTCAGAACCTGTCGCACACATATTTTCAAGGCGGCTTACCGGCTTGTAATCGATTTGTAACGGTTTAGACAGAGTCAGTCCGGAAACACCGGATGCCATCGTTCCTAACCAGAACGCGTCGATATCATCCTGTACGACGCCAGCCGATTCATATGCTTCGTGCGCAGCATCGATAAGCATGTCATCAACGCTTTTATCCCAGTGCTCGCCGAAATTGGTGCAACCCATTCCAATGATGGCAACCTGGTCTTTAATGCCATGTGAGGCCATGTCATTTATCCCCTGTGTTTGCCGCTATTAAGCGGACTTGTAATGTTCCACTCATGAGCTGAGTGGGCGAGCTTTCCAAAAGTAATTATGAATTCCATCGGCTGTAAAGAGCCTTCTAAAAGTCATTTCAACGCGACCACCTATCTCAACCGCTGCCGGATCTACATCCGTCATCTCAGCCTGAAATCTGCCTCCCCCGTCGTAGTCAATGACTACTGCTACAACCGGCGGTGATAGTGAGTAAGCGAGGCGGTCTATTGTAAAGGTGGCAACAGTTGCAGGAACATCCGCCATTCGTATCCGTTCCATGTCGTCAACAGCACCACCAGACATTGAAACTCTCATCGGAGGCAAGTGAATTGCTCCAGACGAGCGGTCTCGAGAGCCTACGAAAGCGTATTTCCAGTCCTGTGAGCGAAAAGCTGGTGGAGCACCCGGCCGGTCTGGGTCAGGTCTCCTAGGTGGCTCACGATCTAGAAATCCTCTCCAAGTAAGATAAAGATTGTAATCCAGTGAGTTATTTCCCCGGGCTATCTGTGATTCCACAGTCTTGAACCGAGCGTAGCTCTTTATGGCTTCTGTTGTTTCCAATATCTGCGCAGTTGCACCATCGGCTAGATGCACAACCATAATTTTTTCATTAGCTCCAGCGTTATCCAAAGCGGAAGCAAGCAAAAGCCCGAGATGAGCAGTGCCGGTGTTACCTACAACTGATTCAAGCCCATCAATAAGTTTCTCTCCAGCTACCCGAGAAAGGCTATTCACGGCCCGGGTATGAAGCCCGGCAATAACAACTTTGTCTAGATCTTCTAAACCCACATTTGCGGCTTTTAGCGCACGTTCAATCGCATCATTAGCTAGCGCCAAATAGGCCTGTTCACCGAATCGTTCTTCCCAAATACGACTGAAAGAATCACCTGGCTGGCGGTAACGATCAAGAAATTCACCGGTAGCTGATGCGCTACCTAGCGAACGGGCTATTACCGGGGAATCATCTTCATCTCCGAACAAAAAAGCAACCGCAGCATCCCCACCATTCGATTCGTCTGCACTTGTTGGCCTTCCAGTTCGAAGGTCCGACAAAATGGCCATAGCGATTCCTTCGCTACTTCTAGCGCCGCGCATAGCGGCTTCAGCAGATCGAGCAGAACCTCCGGTGTCAACCGCCCATGTCTCTTGAGGCAGGTCAAGAGCCGCTTGGATTGCAGTGGCATTCGTTTTATCTAGATAAGCAGGATTAGCTGTCGCGAACAGAATCGACGTAGGCGTGACCTGGGCGTTTCGCAAAGCATTTCTGGCAGCCTCGACACCCATGGTCGTTGTGTCCTCATCGAAGCTAGCAACGGAGCGTTGACCGCGTCCTCCGCCAGCACTCATCGCTGCAGCTATTTTGGAACGGTCTAAACGGTAGTAAGGAACATATGCCCCGTAGCCGATAATGCCTCTCACAGATCCCCCATGCTTAGATATGTAATAAGTTTAGTCTGACATATTTGCCAGCCGCTATTCAAAAAGCACAAAGAATGAAATTCTCACTTATGCATCTGCAAAATATGGACTCTCGCCTGAGGCATGATCTGTGATATCCAGAACGTGCTCAACTCCGTCCACTAGCTCAACTAGAGTTTTTTCTATACCAGCAGTGACGGTCGAATTGGCCATTCCGCAGCCCTGGCAGCCCCCGCCTAGCCTTACAAGCACGGTAGTTCCTTCTACTCGCACTAACTCTGCAAATCCACCATGCGCAGCGATCGAAGGGTTAATTCGCTTTACTAAAACTTCTTGGATTTGATCTTCCTTAGTCCCAGACAGGTCCAGGACAGAATTAGGTCCTAAATCTGGACGGTTTGGATTTCTCAGAACTAGACCCGCCTGATGGCCGTTAGTCGGCAGATCAAGAGTGGCGCCTTCGAGTTTAGATATGTCTTGTTCAGGTACCAGAACCGTGAGCCCAGAACCTACGTGAGAAGGGATATCGCCTGGATCCGCTTCGCTCAAAAGCTCAAAAGCTAAGTCATAGGTGTAATCAACACCTTGCACCCCTGTTACTTCAATACGCAGCGCAAGTTGGTCTGCATCTTGTTCGCCTGCACGCAACTCAATTACTTTTTCAAGTGCAGATTCAGTTACGGCAATGGCATTACGTTCCGACATAGTCTCACTCTATCCAACCTCAGCTCTCGGCCCCCACGAATCTTATGTAGGTACTTGCATAAAAGCAGCAGGGTGGAGCTCTTAGTATTCAGGTAGCGTGGCAGATTAAGAAATATTATGTCGCTTCCTATGGAGATCTTATGAGTTTTCGTGCCGTTATGCTTTCTGAAAAAGACCGACAAGTAAGTAGTTCAATGGTCGATCTCGAGGATGCCGATCTTCCTCAAGGCGACGTCTTAGTATCAGTGGACTACAGCACCCTCAACTACAAAGACGGCATGGTTCTTAGTGGAATCGGACGCTTGGTGCGTAACTACCCGCACATCCCTGGAATCGATTTTTCTGGAATAGTCGAAGCCTCGCATGATCCTCGCTTCGCATCTGGAGATCGTGTCGTTCTGACAGGTTGGAAAGTCGGTGAACTTCACTGGGGCGGCTTCGCTGAAAAAGCAAGGGTAAATGCCGATTGGCTGGTCAAGCTGCCGGAGAATCTTTCGAACCTAGATGCTATGGCGATTGGGACAGCAGGCCTCACATCGATGTTAGCAATGCAGGCCCTAGAAGAGCATGGTATCCAACAAGGCCCAGTTCTAGTTACCGGAGCGGCTGGCGGAGTTGGAAGTGTTGCTATCCATCTCCTTGCTCGCGCTGGCTACGAAGTCGCTGCTTCTACTGGAAGACCAGAAACAGAGCAATACTTAAGATCTTTAGGGGCAACGAGCATCATTCAAAGAAGTGAACTAGCTGAACAACCTACCGGTCCTCTAGCGAGTGAAAGGTGGGGAGGCTGCATCGATGCAGTAGGAGATGTCACTTTGGCTCACGTGTTAACTGAAATGCAGTACGGATCTAGTATCGCAGCTTGTGGACTTGCTGGCGGCAACGCTCTGAACACTACTGTCATTCCCTTTCTACTCAGAGCAGTGAACCTGCTCGGAATTGATTCTGTAGTAGCTCCATTCGATTCGAGAGTTCGAGCATGGGCTCGCTTAGACGAACTTCTCGATCGCGACACTTTAAAGACCATGACTACGGTAGTAAGCCTATTAGATGCTTCAAAGATGGGATCTCAAATCATCCAAGGACAAGTGCAAGGGCGAGTCGTTGTTGATGTAAAGGCCTAGCTATCGACTAGGTCGAAGCTAGTAATTTCTATGCTCTTCGCAACATCGGAAGATGCAATATGTCATCTTCCAAGTAATCAACACCTGATCTTTCGAACCCATAATTTCCGTACCATTTTTCTAAGTGGGCTTGAGCAGACAGTGCCCAGGGTCCAACGCTGCTTCCTAATGCTTTATCAATTAGTTTGCCCGCAAGGCCTTTAGACCTTGAATCTTGTCGCGTCACAACTCGGCCAATTCGTCGAATTGCACCCTCATCGATCACCCGAAGGCATGAAGCCAAGCCGTCTGAGTCATCAATCCAATAGTACATGGCGGCCTGATCTAGATCATCTAAGTCTTGATAAGCGCAATTCTGTTCAACGACAAAAATACTCACTCTTAGAGCCAATATTTCATACAACTTTGATGGGTTAAGATCATCAAAGGTAGCTACGTGAATCTCCCTAGTTGCTTCATTCACAATAACGAAGCCAAGGCTGAGAAACCCGCCATGAGCATTGCAAACACCACCAAAACACAAGTCCAATACACGATTGGTTTTCGGTGTCTTAGCGAAAGAATTTCTCCGCTGCGGTCATAATAGTCACGGGACATATCTCAAGGATACCTGCTTGCGCCACAGCGTTTCTAACTATCTAACTCTTCAGATAGTAGCAGCCACTCTTCTTCTCTAGCCCTAAGCGCCGCATCAACATCAGCGTATTTTTTTGCCGACTCTTCTAACTGACTAAAATCGGTCTTTTCTTTATTCATCTCAGTCTGAATACTTTTTCTCTCAACAGTTAATTCTGCAATTTCTTTGTCAATTTTTGCAATTAAACGCTCCAATGTGGAAGAAGACCTCCGGTTAGCGGTCTTTCGTTTAATTTTTCGATCTTTCTCATTTAATACTTTTTTTAATGCTACAGCGTTCTCCCAAACTGCTTCGCCGGCACCCAGAACACGAAGACCACCACCGTTTATTGCAACTACATGATCAATAGTTCGCTCAAGAAACACTCGATCATGTGTCACCACTACCAAAGCGCCTTTAAAGTTATCCAACCAGTCTTCTAACGCTCGCAACGTATCTAAATCCAAATCGTTTGTAGGTTCGTCTAGAAGAAGGACATTTGGTTCACCTGCTAACAATGCTAAGAGTTGCAATCGGCGCTGTTCACCACCCGAAAGACTCCCTACTTTCGCTCGGTGGGTAGCCGGTTCAAACCAGAATCTCCCCAAAAGCGCTATATGGCGATAGTCCAACCGACTTCCTTTGCCAGCAATCACCTCTTCTACTGTCAACTCACTGTCTAACGAATCACCTTTTTGGTCGAAATACCCGACCTTAACTGTCGAGCCACGATCCACTTCCCCATCTAAAGGTTCCCGTCTCCCTGCAAGAATATCTAAGAATGTTGACTTGCCTGAACCATTTGGGCCTACCACCCCAAGGCGAGCATCCGCTTCCAGGCTTATGTTGACATTAGTGAACAAGGGCACCTCATCATCATGCCCGCCACTCACATTCTCAAGCTCTATTACCTTTCGCCCCAGTCGACTCTGTTTATACTCCCCTAACCCTAACGAGTTCTCTCGGTCCTCATTTTTTTCTGGGCGAGTCAGAGTTCTATGAGCCACAGTTAACCGGGCTTTAGGTTTTCGCCTACGCGCTTTTGCTCCTCGTTGCAACCAAACAAGTTCTTGACGAGCCAAGGTAAGTCTTGCTGACTCATGTTTTGCTAATGTCTCCTCTCGCTCAGCTCGAGCGTGGAGATAATTTTGGTAGCCGCCTTCGACGATTAAGGTCCAGTCTCGAGAAAGAGCGACGGTGCGAGTGGCAACTCGATCTAGAAGGTGGCGATCGTGGGTAACTAAAATTATTCCACCCCGAAAGTCCAACATTCTTCGTTCTAAAAAATCAATGCCTTCTATATCCAGGTGGTTAGTTGGCTCATCTAAAATTAGCAACTCAGCATCATCATCTAAAAGTGTTATCGCCAGCGCCACACGTTTTGCTTGCCCACCAGACAAGGTTGTAATTTTCCGATCAGTAATCGCAGACAATCCGAGCCGGTCTAAAGCAGCATCTGCTTGCCAGCCGTGTCCCACTGCATCTTGAACAGTTACGTTTCCAATATCTGGACGCTGCCAAAGGCAAGACGTTTGCAAGCCACGCTGTCTCCTGATGATACCGCTGTCTGCTGTCTCTAATCCCGCAATGATCCTCAGAAGAGTAGATTTACCTGAGCCGTTAATTCCGAGCACACCGATTCTTTCACCGCTCTTAACGGTGAAAGAAAGGTCCTTAAATAAAGGCTTACTCGGCCAAGCCATAGCCAGAGATTCAATGTCAAGGAGAGTCATATAGAACAATCGATTGGAGATCTCGGAAGCGAGAAGAAACGAACCTTAATCAGTTAACAAAAACCAAGTTAACGTTTTGTCGACATCTTCCACCTTGACTTCGACTTTCCGCTGACCCGAACCATCAATAGTTTTTGCGTTGCAATAGAATGTGCCGCCTACAAGAGCAACTATGTACTCTTCGTCTCCGCAGTCAGCTGCAACATCAAACCCAACATCGATGCTGATTTGATCGGCAAGAGCCGCTTCGGTCCTTATGACCTGCAAGGCAACATGTTTTAGCTTGTAGTCATATCTGCCCTGTGCATCCAGCATTCGAACCTGGATCTCAAAATAATTACCTTGGACTTCAGTTTGGCAGGCAAAAACGGACTCAGGACTCTTTGACACATCCTTGGGACAGTCGACAGCGCCAATCCTGACGGGCACCAGATCATTACTGACCGCCTCTTGTAGTTCGCGTTCCATCGTGGTTTGGTCAGAGCCTCCACTGCAGGCGCTAGCCAGAAGCAACGCAACCACTAACACGGTCAGCGGAGTTTTCAAATGGCCAAGTTTCAGGATGCGGGTCATTACGGTCCTGACAATAGCAAGGCACACGCCATCGAGGCCATGGGCAGATCCATAAACTATTTTATTTATTTACTTTCTCAAATGAATGGGCGTTCTTGATACCTTCCGAAAACCTCAGCCAAGGAGTGCATGATCTCGCCTACAGTCGCCATCGACTTCGCACTATCAATTAAGAATGGCATCAGATTTGTATCAGTTTCAGCTGCACGAGCTAAGGACATCAACGATGTATCTACCGCCATTTGGTCACGATCCGCCTTTACTTGATGAAGGCTTTTGATTTGTTTAGCTTCATCCTCACGACTGATTTTCAGCAAATCAATTTGGTCTTCGTCATTGCCTTCCGTAAAGTCATTAACGCCCACGACGACTCTGCGTCCTGAGTTTATTTTCTTTTCAAAATCATAGGCGGCATCTGCAATATTGCCTTGATACCAACCTTCGTCTATCAGCCTAAAAGCGCCCTCGAGCATTGATCCGTCACCATTAGAGTCGATGTGGGCGAACATTTGTTCAGCTTCCGCTTCTAATTTGTCTGTCAAAGCCTCCACAAACCAACTACCGCCTAGTGGGTCAACGACATTGGTCGCCCCGGTCTCATACGCGATCACCTGTTGGGTACGAAGTGCTATTCGAGCAGCTTTCTCGGTTGGAAGGGCCAACGCTTCATCCATCGAATTTGTGTGCAGGCTCTGAGTACCACCGAGAACCCCAGCTAAAGCTTCAATAGCAGTTCTAGCAATATTAACTTCTGGCTGCTGGGCTGTTAATGACACACCTGCAGTTTGTGTGTGGAAACGCATCATCATCGACTTTGGGTCTTTAGCTCCATAACGTTCCTTTAACCATTTTGCCCAGATACGACGGGCAGCCCGATACTTGGCTATCTCTTCAAAGAAATCAATATGGGCATTAAAGAAGAAGCTGAGTCGCGGAGCAAATTCATCAACATCTAGTCCTCTTTCTATGGCAGCTTCAATGTAAGCAAAACCATTTGCCAAGGTAAACGCGAGTTCCTGAGCAGCCGTCGATCCAGCTTCTCGAATGTGGTATCCGCTAATCGAAACTGAGTTCCAATTAGGCATTTCGTTTGAAGCAAACTCAATCGTGTCTGCTACCAATCGCATTGAAGGCCGAGGAGGGAACATCCATTCTTTTTGGGCTTGATACTCTTTTAGGATGTCATTCTGCAGCGTTCCACCAAGTTTTTCACGTCCAACGCCTTGATTCTCTGCGTTCGCAACAAACATTGCCCAAATGGCAGCGGCAGGAGCGTTAATGGTCATTGATGTAGTGGTAGCCGAGAGATCAATTCCGTTATACAAAACGTCCATATCGGCCAAAGTGTCGACGGCTACTCCGCATCGACCTACTTCGCCAATTGACAACACGTCATCGCTATCGAGTCCCATCAGCGTTGGCATGTCAAATGCGGTCGAAAGCCCGCCGCCGCCTGCAGCTAAAATTTCTTTGAAACGCTGATTCGTGCTTTCTGGTGTACCAAAACCAGCAAACATTCGCATCGTCCACAACCGACCACGGTATCCGCTCGGGTGCACACCACGCGTGTACGGATACTGGCCGGGCCAACCTACGGTTTCGCTGACATCAGCAGCAGCAGGGGCATACAGCGGGTCAAGAGGAAGCCCACTCATGGTCTCATAGTCCACGTCGCGAACTCGACCAGAATCGAATTCTTCTTGCCACTGCTCTCGTGTCATTTCAAGCTCTCCCGTTGCAACGATTCACTAACTCTAGTCGTTTAAAATGTTTACCATCTCATTTGGCCTATCGGACCCTGCCCAGATCCAAGTTCCCACTCTGCACTACGAGATATTGCATGAGTTGTGAACTCATGAGCTAAAAGAATCGCATCCAGAACCGAGGAGCCTTTCGCCAACTCAGCAGCAACTACCGCTGAAAGCGTATCGCCTGAACCGCGAACGTTAGTAGTTCTGATCTTCGGTCGTTCCAAAATCGTAGTTTTTCCAGCACAAACCACAACGTCAATAGCAGCCTCTCCGCTTCTCCTTCCCCCAGTGATCACGACAGCCTCCGGACCTGCGTCTATTAGCTCGTGGGCGGCATCTTCTATAGCTCTTAAATCATCTCCAAGCACGCGCCCTAGCAATCTCCCAGCTTCCAGATGGTTAGGCGTTATTACTTTCGCGTTAGGCACTAATAATTCACTGATGAGCATCTCAGTTTTCTCTTCATAGAGCCCATCTCCATGCATATTGACAAGGACCGGATCCATCACCAGTAAGGGTAATTTGCCCTGCCCAGCGAGAGTTGCGATAGCCCTAACATTCACTTCTGTATACAGGAATCCAGTTTTCGTCGCCCGAACCGAAAAATCCGCTAGCACTGCTTCTATTTGAGCGAGAACGATTTCCGGCGGCATCGCTAACGCTGACCTGAATTCTTGAGTATTTTGTGCCGAAACAACCGTAAGTGCACAAACTCCATGGACCCCACAAGCAGCAAACGTACGAAGGTCAGCCTGCAAACCAGCTCCTCCTCCAGAATCAGATCCGGAAATAGTTAACACAACAGCAGGGGGTTCGGTCAAAGTTTCCTCATATTATTCTGCGGGTGAGCATGCTACGTTCCAAGAGCATGGCAAGGGGACTAAATTAGCTGTATGCCTATTAGCGTCGGTATCATAGCGAATCCAGTGTCAGGACGCGACGTTAGGCGCGTCGCAGCTCGAGGCGGCGTTTCTACTGCGGAAGACAAACGTAACCGAATCTCTAGAGCGGTTATCGGCGCTGTCACTGCTGGAGCTAACCACATTATTGCTATGAAGGAACCATTTAACATAGCTACAGGTGCTTTAGCTGATCTCAATGTAGATGCGGAACTCGAAATTCTTGATATTGGAGCAAACGTAAGCCCATTGGATACAGCAAAGGCTGCTCAAGCGATGCGTGATCGTGGAGTAAAAGTACTCATCACACTCGGCGGTGATGGTACGAACAGAACCATTGCAAAAGTCTGGCCTGACGTGACACTAGTTCCGATGTCTACAGGAACAAACAACGTTTTCCCCAGCCTCGTAGAGCCTACCGTGGCTGGTGCCGCCGCTGGTTTAGTGGCTTCTGGAATTGCTGATCTTGAAACCGTTGCTCCGAGATCTAAAATGATTCATGTGCAATTAGCTGAGAATAGATCTGATATCGCCCTGATAGATGCTGTCACTTTGGTGAATGATTTTGTAGGGAACAAGATGCCAGTCAAACCATTGAGCCTTAGGCAACTTGTAGTGTCACAAGCTAGACCTGACACAATCGGGGTTTCTTCGATAGTTGGTTTGCTTCAGCGATGTGAAACCGAGGATGACTTTGCTCTCGTGGCGACTTGTGGCCCTGGTGGAAAATTACTTAAGGCTCCAATAGCTCCCGGTCTTTATCAGAGCGTTCCAGTTTTAAATATTCAAAGAGTGGACTTATCCGAACCTATCTCCTTGCTCAAAGGTGCGGTTCTGGCTTTTGATGGCGACCGTGAGCACTTAATTGGTCTCGAAGACCAAGTGACTGCAAGAGTCGAACGAGATGGTCCTCGAGTCGTGAATGTTTCCGCAGCTTTGGCTCAAGGTGCTGAACGGGGCGCGTTTAGTTAATCATGGAGAGCATGTAACAAAGATAATTTTAGTGCTTTAATTTTGTCACCATTAGGTAGATCCTAATACCTCTGCTTCAAACAACGGATTAGCATCTAACGATCTCATTGTTGAAGGTAGTTCATCGCGCGCTTGTTGGTGAAATGCACGATCTGAGTCAAGAGAATACGGGTAAACTTTCATTCCCCTTCGAATCAAGGGAACATGCAGTGACCTGGCATCTGCCGGGCCAGGATGGTTATCCTCTACTAATACTTCCTTAAAGGCCTCTCCTTTTTGCAAGACCCTATAAGGACGAACTACTCCACCTCTAGTTGCTTTACCTTCAGAGGATTTTGCGACTGGCACTACCGGCTCGTAGGTTCCAGAGAGTCGGGCTACAGCTACCAATTTATAAACCATCCCAGCCGTTGCGTGTCCAGAGCCAACTACGAGTTGTGTACCAACTCCGTATCCGTCTATTGGCTTATTTGAAAGATCTGCGATTCGGTATTCGTCTAGATCTCCGGAAACTACGATCCGAGTAGTCTCAGCACCGCCTTCATCAAGTCTTTCTCGCGCTCGCAGTGCCTCATGAGCAAGGTCTCCTGAATCGATACGAATAGCTCCTGGAACTCCTCCAAGACGTTTTGCGGCGGCCAAGGCTCGATCAATTCCAGTGTCAATTTCATAGGTATCTACTAATAGAGTCGTGTCGAGACCATGAGCTCTTATCTGAGCTTCGAAAGCTTCTTCTTCATCAAGGTGAGCCAGAATGAATGCATGCGCCGAGGTTCCAGCTGTTGGGATGCTGTACCTGAATCCAGCTTCCATATTAGAGGTAGTGTCAAACCCGACGAGCCATGCAGCTCTAGCTGCTGCAACGGCAGCTTGCTCATGAGTCCTTCGCCCCCCCATCTCGATTAAGTGCCGCCCATCTGCCACATCATGCATACGAGCAGCAGCTGAAGCGACAGCACAATCGTGATTGAGTACCGAAAGAACGAGTGTCTCCAAAAGCAGGCCAGCGCCGAATTGACAGTCAACTCTGAGCACTGGGCTTCCAGGCACATATAGGTCACCCTCTCTATAGCTCCACACATCACCTTCGAACCGAAAGCTCTCAACGTGTGACAGCAGTTCATCGCTGAACCTGCCTAATCCCGCTAAGTACTCAAGTTGCTCGCCGGAGAAAGTAAAATCAGCGAGTAGATCAGCCAGGCGATTTGGCCCGGAAACAACTCCATAGCCACGACCTGGCGGCAGTCTCCTAGCGAAAACTTCAAAAGTAGCTCTTCGTTGCGCGACCTCAGAGCTAAGAGCGGCATCTAACATTGTCAATTCGTAAAGGTCCGTTAGGAGGGCTGTACCCATCTCCCAATAATGGATCATCTTTACTCTTAAAGGCTAATTAATTTCAATCTTCCTATATTCGATTTGTGATCGGGAGCTGCCTCAACATGCTTCTCGAAACGAATCCCCTACTATTTCTGCTTTTAAAGTTAACCTCATTTAATTTTCAACTTTATGACTTTGGTATTCAAAAATTAGTTTATTTAGTTTGAAAACCACCACAATTGCGTTATGGCGATAAAGGTTTCATCTAGAACAGATATTTCTCCTTTCCACGTGATGGAAGTCATGCGAGCAGCCGCAGATCGAGAAGCACAAGGAGAGAGAATCCTACACCTCGAAGTGGGGCAGCCTTCATCTCCTGCTCCCAGGCAAGCGCGAATAGCCGCAATCCAAGCGATAGAGAATGATGTACTCGGCTACACATCAGCTGTTGGGATTCGAGAACTAAGGGAGCGCATAAGCAAGCATTATTTGGCTTGGTACAAAACCGACATAGACCCGGACCGTGTTGTTTTAACTATGGGGGCTAGCGGAGCATTTACCCTGGCGTTTCTCGCCTGCTTCGAAGTGGGAGATAGAGTCGTGGTTCCCTCTCCTGGCTATCCATGCTATCGAAATACACTCAAAGCTCTAGGAATAGAAGTTGTAGACCTTCAGGTGGGACCAGAGACAAGGTTCCAGCCATCCTCATCCATGCTGGACGACTTGGGTTCCATCGATGGCTTGGTAATAGCTAGTCCATCTAATCCGACTGGAACAATGCTGCTACCCGAAGAGCTTCAATCGTTAATTAGTTGGTGTCGGAGCCATGATGTAAGGCTGATTTCTGATGAAATCTATCATGGCATTACTTTCGGTTTATCCGCAGGTAGCGCTGTTAGTCAATGGGATCAAGCTGTTGTTGTCAACAGCTTTTCAAAATATTTTTCAATGACTGGATGGCGTCTCGGTTGGCTCATACTTCCCGAGGATCTTATTTCCCCAGTTGAAAGACTCGCACAAAACGCCTATATAGCTGCACCTAGTATTTCCCAATATGCTGCACTTGGAGCGTTCGACAGTCTCGATGAGCTTGAAAATAATATTGCTAGCTACGCTAGAAATCGGAAGATGCTCCTTGAAGGCTTGCCTCTCCTAGGGATAACTAAGCTCGCTCCAGCTGATGGAGCTTTTTACGTATACGCAGATGTCTCTGACTTCACCACTGACAGTCAGGAGCTTGCTGCTTCCTGGCTCGAGGACTTCGGCATCGCTACCACGCCTGGAATCGACTTCGACTTACAAAATGGACACAAATATATCCGTTTTTCTTTCGCCGGTTCTGCCGAAGATATCGAGGAAACCTTAACGAGGCTCAACACTTGGGCACAACGAGAGCAACTGTAGATACGGGAAGTATCTAATCTTTAGTTGCTACCTGGTTCGGTATGGCATTCATTTTCGGTTCATAAAGATTATTTGTTATTTCCCTTGATTCCGAGCCATGTAATGTTCGTAGATCAGTCCTGCAAGTATCGCATGGACCATAGAAATTTTCCTTACAGACAGTCATGCAACGAGGGCATTCAAATTCGAGAAGATCGGTCACTTTTGCAAACTCAATTCCTGTTACGAGGTAGCTCTAATGAGCTCAAGAAATCAATTAATTCTACCCACCACACTTCAAAGAGTCACCCCACAAATGTCTTACAAATTTCATTTGTGAGGATCATTTTCAACTGGTAAATGTCAAGTTGCGCATAGGAGTCCTAGTTATTTATCTAAATCATAGGAGTGCGTCTCATAAAAATACGTCCGCCGAGCTCTGCCCACAAGTCAGCAATTCAAAGCCGACGGTCATCTTTTCGATTTTCTAGCCAACTTTTACCCGATTGAACATCAATGTCATGCGGTAAACCAAGCACACGTTCAGCGATAATGTTTCGCTGGACTTCAGACGTACCACCACCGATAGTCAAAGCGGGAGAAAAAAGAAACCCACCGTGCCAATTGTTCCAGCCTTCTACGGCGCTTTGCCCAACAGGGAATTCTGGTGACTGGCCAAGCGGTCCCGTGTTTGTCAGGACTCCATGGGTTCCTGACAAGTCCTTTGCTAGACCCATAATGTTCTTTCCATGATCATCGGCCAGAGCCTTGCGGACCGAAGCTTCTGGACCCGGTTGCCGTCCCTTCAGGCGAGCACTCAGCGTTCGAAGTCTAATCAGCCGAAGTATTTCACCTTCTATATACAATCTTGACGTCTTGTCTCTAAGAATTGTGTCTTCGATTCCACCAGCATTTTTGATTACTTCAATGAGATCATTAGCGCTCGGCCCGCTGCCCCATAAGGCACCTTCCCCAGAAAGCGAAACTCTTTCATTTCCCAAGGTCACTTTTGCCAGCCGCCAACCATCGTTCTCTTCTCCAATCCGGTTTTCTACCGGCAGCTCCATCTCCGTAAAAAATGTTTGGTTAAACGAGTGAGCAGTAGTCATGTCAACAATTGGCTGTAATTCAAGACCCGGAGCATCCATCGGGCAGATGAAGTAAGAAACTCCACGATGCTTCGCCACGTCTGCATCAGTTCGAGCAATCAAAATGCCAAATTTACTTCTATGAGCACCCGATGACCAGATTTTGGAACCATTCACAATGTATCTATCCCCATCACGGATCGCTCTAGTGCCCAGATTAGCTAGGTCCGACCCACTATCAGGCTCGCTAAATAGTTGACACCAAATCTCCCCTCCTGTCAGAATCGGCCATAAATAACGCTCTTGCTGTTCTATAGTGCCGCCATACAAAATAGTGGGCCCAGCCCAGCCCAGCCCGATGCCTCCTGCCGCACGTTTTATACCCGCAACAGCGAGCTCTTCATCAATAATCAGCTGGTGAATCGGGTCAGCTCCGATGCCATAAGGTTTAGGCCAATGTGGAGCCACATAACCAGCTCGCGCTAATTGCTCTTGGGTTGGTTCATTATCGTGCAAACTTAGCCATTCTCTTATTTCTAATCTGCGAGAATCGTTGCTACCTGGCCAGTCGAAGTCCATACGCTGACAATACGGCAACTTTCGATATCAGGAACTTGATTTACTCTAAGAAAAAAACCATGCCCCGGTTTCAGATATGAAACCGGGGCATCAGATTGTCACGCGATAATTTTCCATCGTAGTTAGTTGCCCTGAGAAGCTCAAGACTACTAATCCGATTTGATATGTGAGGACCGGCACATACAGTATCGAGTTCAGTGGTCCGGGTTGGAGTCGCTACCTAGATCTATTCAATGAAAATAGATTCGAAGCTTCCTCCTTATTGGCAGGCCGCCTCAGCGCCCGACCACCTCCAGAGTCCTAATTATTTTAGCCATTGGTATGGACCACCTCCTCTCTCTGCGTTGCTTAGATCTTGACACAAAGAAAAACAGAAATCAGAGCAATCGCCATTAAGCCATATTCACAAAAGGCGATCTGACAGCCTCCGCAACAGCTTGAGCCGCAAGGTGTGACACCAAATCCACCGAAGCTTCCACTTGTTGGGTAGCTAAAACAAAAAGAGCGTCTCCATCAACTGAAGTATGAGGAGGATCAATACTTCTCGCAATCCCGGTGTGAGCCATATCGCTTACCCTGCATGCCTCGGGTTTACTTAGAATTGCGTTGGTAACTATGCAACCAATAGTTGTATTAGTTCTTTCTTCTCCAGTCTCGAAGGCATTAATTTCCTGAAGTGAAGCGTAGGGGTATCGCAAAGCTTCACTTCCGGCATTAGACCCAGCAAGAATTGATCCATCAGAATCAATAACATCTCCGAAAGCATTTACTGCTACAACTACTCCGACGGTAACGTCACCCCACTTTACTACTGCGACACCCTGCCCTCCGGATGATGCGAATTCTCGACCACAAGTTTTACCAACGGTGCACCCTCGCCCTACTCCATATAGGCCGACCGGCGGGTCGTCTTCGATAGCTGCATCGCAAGCCAGACGTCCCGCCTTAGGTCCCGGTCGTCTTGCATCACTGGACGTCAAGTCATATACGACCGCTGCACCCACTACCGGCACCGTTGCTGCTGAAAGTTTCAGGCCGCGACCATGCTCGACACACCAATCGGTAACTCCATCGGCCGCAGCGAGTCCGAAAACGCTATTTCCGCAAAGCACCACACCATGGCATTCGATGCCACTAGCAGACGGACCCAATGCTGCAGCTTCTCTTGTACCTGGAGCGCCGCCTCTAACTGCGATCGCTCCCAAAGAGCCCGGCGGGGGCAAAACCACCGTTACTCCAGTCGCTACTTCATCATCTGTCCAACAACCTACGAGAACGCCATCAATGCCAAGAGCCATAGCTAAGAACCCTATTCCTATTAGACAAGATGGAGACAACGCATCGCACCCAATAAGATCAATTAACTAGTTAGGAACGCTTATGCCAGAGGGCCATACAATCCACCGGTTATCTCGAGATCTGAAGCAAGACCTTAAAAATATTTTTGTGGCTGCTAGCTCACCACAGGGCAGATTTGCAGAAGGAGCGCGTCTAATCGATGGAAAAGAGCTTATTCGGAGCGAAGCATGGGGCAAGCACCTGTTCTTAAGTTTTGGTCATCAACAGTCTGTAGATGCACTCATCCATATTCATCTTGGCCTAATCGGTAAATTTCGGCCAAAAACCTTTGATACCGAAACTAAAGAAAGCATTCGCCTGAGGCTCAAAGGCAATGAAAGTCTTTGGGATCTAACTGGCCCCCAAGATTGTCGTCTTATTGATAAATCAGAATACTTCCATTTAATCGAGCGCCTAGGGCCAGACCCATTACGACGCGGATCTAACGTTAAGGATTTTCAAGATTCGCTCATTCAAAAAAAAGTTCCCATCGGAGCTGCGCTGTTAGATCAATCAATTGTTGCTGGTATCGGCAATGTCTATAGAGCAGAGTTTTTGTTCCTTCATGGCATCAATCCAAACCGTGAGGCTCGCAAAGTAAGTAACTCTGAGGCAGAGGACCTTTGGTTCACATTCCAAAAACTACTCAGGATAGGTGTTCGACTGAACCGAATAGTGACTGTGTCTCAAGATGATGGCGGAGCAACTTCAGGAAGACTCCCAAGAAAACGGTCGTTATACGTATACAAACGTGAAGGATTGCCGTGCCGGAGATGCTCTACTGAAATAACAATAGGAAAAATTGGGGGTAGGAGCTGCTGGTGGTGCTCGGTTTGTCAGCCTATTTAAAAATTGCGCTCCACAAAGATAAAAGATAAAAGTTGCTATCTCAGCGTTGATCGAACATCAATAGCTAAATATACAATCAGCGTTTCTGACAACGCGAACACCATGTCGTCGATCGCGCATCAATTATCTTACGGCGCAGGATTGACCCGCAACTATCGCATGGTTGCCCATAGCGTCCATAACACACAAGAAATTTCTGGTTTGAACCAATACCCTCAAGATTTCTGTAATCTCGAAAAGTCGTACCTCCTCTTTCGATCGCTCCTTTTAGTACGAAACGAATTGATTCCAAGAGATCAACTGCTCTGTTTAGTGAGATCGATCTAGTCGCTGGATCTATCCCTGCTAGAAATAGTGCTTCATCTGCGTAGATATTACCTACGCCCGCAATGGGGCGCTGACTCAGAAGTTGCGTCTTTATTTTCTGCGAACGGCCTTTCATAAGCCCCCAGAATTTTTCACCATCAAAATTTAGATCAAAGGGTTCTGGACCCATATCCCGAAGCGTAGGAATTTTTGCATGGTCGCCACGAGACACAACAAACAGACGGCCGAAACGCCTTACATCACGAAATATTAGATGGCGGCCGTCATCTAATGCCCACCAAGCACGGGTATATGCATCTGTCGCTTCAGCAATATTAACTAACGAACTAATTTGTAGCTGCCCTGTCATCCCTAAGTGAATAATGAGATCGCGACCATCTCTGAGTTCCAGTAAGAGATACTTTCCGCGCCTTTTTAGCCCAACGATTTCTGCACCAACTGTTTCGATAGCCGGGAGAAATTTATGTGAAGAATGACTACCTGAAGCAACTATTGTTAGTCCTTTTACTTCAAGCTCTAACTGCCTCTTAATAGTTTCGACTTCCGGAAGCTCTGGCACTACTAGGTCACTGCTACTTTCAAATTAGAGACGTGGACCGTACCTACGCTCAGCCTCAGCGAGACCTTCAGGGCAACTATCTGTATAAGGACACCAGTTGCAAAGTGGTCCTAATTTATAATCAAAGCGGCTATCAGAAATACAATTGCCAATTGATTTCCATGTGAGGAAGTGCTGGTTAACCGCGTTTTCCACAGCTGAATCATCTAGCTTACGGTCAATAAATTTACCAGTCAGGTACATCAGTCGTACCTCGCTAACAGGCTGATCGACTGCTTCAAGCGCAGCAGCATAAAGCCAAACTTGGCTTAGCTTGTCAGCGAGGTAACGGTTTTGTGGCGCTTTACCTGTTTTAAAATCTGTAACTCGAAGACCACTTTCGATGCGTTCAGTTCGGTCCACAATTCCTAGAAAGGGCACCCCCATAAGATCAACTTCAAGACGTTGCTCAGCGGCTGTTACCTCTACCTGCTGGGGGTCCTCCATCTCGAAGTAACGTTCCACCAAGTTCCATGCTTGCCAGCGAAAGGCTCGAGTTCCCTCATCATCAAGCAACAAAGCTTTAAAGTCAGGGTCGTCGGCAACCTCAGGCCATATTTCTCGCGCTGTATTCCGCGCAAATTGGTTAGTTCGTTCTGAAGCGCCCACAAGCATTAGCTCCTCTAAAATTCGGTGGACGAAGGTTCCTAGTAAGGCTGGGACTCCCTTGGGATCAGGTAAATGATCGATGTAGCGAAATTTCCATCGGCGCGGGCACTGACGAAATGTGGATGCCGATGATGGGCTTAAGTGTCTAATCACTCGCTCATTGTTCGAGCTTTCTGCAATATTCATAAAGCACCGCTCTCCAACCAAACAAATCTAGGACTCACAGAACAAACCGTCCAGCTTCAATAGCCATACGAGTTGTTACGGCCGCTTTCTGACTTGTCGCCAGACCCAAAATACCAACAGAAGCCCGATCGTGCTTCCGATAACGGTGATGAGGCCAAATCGACTATCTAGCGGCGGCGCTTCGCGAGGTAAGGTTCCCCTAAGGGCCGCAGGATCCCTATTGCTTTCTTCATCTAAAGGGCTTTCGTTTGACCTAGATGTATCATCTAAGGTTTCTTCGGTCGATGGAGCTTGGTCTATCCTCATTTCTGGTTCTGCGGTATCTCCTGGGAGCCCTTCCATTGTGAGGTCAACTATTGGTCGAGGCCTTTTTTCGTCATAACCCGCCATGCTCTCTCCTTGTCTCGATCAGTTTGGCTCTCGCTTAAATTTCATCTAACTCAACAGCTTGTGGCCCCTGGGTGTTAGCTAGACCCATAGCACCTAACAACTCATCAAACTGAAGAATAGCTTCGCTCGCTCCTGGCCGAGTGCCAAGTTCTCGTAACGGCAAGGACTGGCCAGATGCTTCAGCTATCGCGGCCCTAAGGGATATAGGTGGTAACCAAGAATCGCTGAATCTTTCCGCTAACTCGCTTTTCCAATAGTTGTTGTCACGAGTTCGACCAAGCCGGTTAACAACAACTCCTGCGAGTAACGGACTTCCGATTCTACTGGCTACTCGCTGAATCGTGCTTGCCATGAGATCAACTCCATCGGCCGCCCAAGCAGCTGGTTCAGTCACTATTAGGGCCTTATCGGCTGCAAATAAGCCATTTACGCATAGAAGACCCAGAGATGGAGGACAATCAATAAGTGTCAAATCATACCGAGTGCCTGAAAGAGCCAACTTTAGCCTGTCTTGGGCGCCCAACGGGTCGCTTATCATCTGTGGTTCTCGGGCAGCCAAGAGGTGACTTCCTGGAATCAGATCTGGTCGCAGTCCTTCATCAGGCCAGTTCGAGCTAGTAACTGCTTCAAGCGCAGCTCCTGCTCTAGCTTCACTTAGAACATCATCAATAGTAGGATGAGCGCCCCATACGCCAAGCCCAGTTGATGCATTCGCTTGTGGATCTAAGTCTACGACCAGGACTCTAAGCCCGAAAGCCGCAGCGGCTTCTGCCAGGCCAAGCGTTACCGTTGTTTTACCGACCCCGCCTTTTTGATTTACAACCGCAACAGATGTCATCTTCTACAGGTTAACTCCCAATCAACCGCTACCAAGTTGATTTTACGCTGGTAGGGCAGAATAGTTCATCAGCCAGCGAGGTCTAAACCGCATAACAAACCAGCTGCTCTCAGTTCACCAGCTCGCACTACACCAAGTTCATCACCTTTTCCTGAGGCTTCTCGAAGCATTATCGCTCTGACTGCCGGGGCATCTAGATCATCATCCAAAAATCGGCGAACTTGGTTGATTAGGTTTCCCGACCACACAGGCTCAGCGTCATCACATGCAGATACGAGTAATTCAAGATCGAATTGAGCAGTTGGGCCTTCCTCGTCGAACCACTCGAAATCTTGTCTGTAATGGTGCGCCATTAATGCAAGTCTTATTGCGCGGGGATCAATTTCCTTGCGCAGTTCAGAAACAAAAACTAAATTACCTAAGGATTTAGACATTTTTGTCCCCTGGTACGCAACTAATCCGGCATGAATCCAATACTTCGAACAAAGCTGCCCCGTTATCGATTCGCTCTGTGCTATTTCGCACTCATGATGAGGAAATACCAAATCCCCGCCTCCTCCATGAATGTCTATTGTCTCTCCTAATGCTTCCATGCTCATGGCCGAGCATTCGATATGCCATCCTGGCCTTCCCGCACCAAATGCTGATTCCCACTTAGGTTCATCTTCAGAACTCGGCTGCCAAAGGACAAAATCCAAAGGATTTCTCTGGTTCTTGCTATCAGGGTTACCACCACGTTCTCGCGCTAGAGCAACCATCTCTTTCGATGAATAACCTGAAAGTTTTCCATACCCGGGGAATGTAGATACATCAAAATAAGTAGTCCCCTCTACCTCATATGTGTGACCAGCGCTCTGAAGTTTTTTTATCAGTCTCAGCATTGCTTCTATCGACTCGGTAGCTCGTGGTTCGTGTGCAGGAGCAACCGTGTTCAAAGCCCTCATATCATCTTTGAATCGTTTCATTTCCATCTCCGCGAGTTCGAGAAAATCTATTCCAAGTTCACGCGCTTTCGGAAGAATACTGTCGTCTACATCGGTATAATTTCTTACTAGTTCGACTTCATGACCAATATCTTCTAGACGACGAATTATTAAGTCATAAGTCAAGTAGGTAGCTGCATGACCAAGATGTGTCGAGTCATAAGGAGTTATACCGCATACATACATTCTCACTCTCTGATTTAAGTTCAGGTCGATCACGTCCTTGCTGGCCGTGTCGTAAAGACGCATAGTCAAGATTCAGTCACTCTCTCAGGTTCAGAGCCAGCTGTTAAAAGCAGCTCACTTCGAAAACACAATAGGGCCACGAAGTCGATGAAACATTGTTTACAGACTGTTAACTGTTCGAGCTATTCGGTACTCTCGCCTTTAGTGAGTGCAGACGGCGATAAGGCAATGCTCGAAAAAGTTAAGGGCTTTAGGGCACGGCGCCTCTTAGCGCCTTTAGATCAGCAGTATTTAGATCTTTTATCAGAAGAAATAGCTTCTACCGGTTCCGAGCCAGTTCAGTACGTGGGGGAACTTTTTAGTCGACATCAAATAATTTTTGTAGGCCAAGGGACTCCCAGCAGAAAAACTGGTCTGTTTTTTCAGGAGTTGGTGCCAAAATTATTAGCTGCTGGCGTACAAAATATTGGTATCGAATGGGCATGTGTTGAGGATCAAACCTTGTTAGATGCTTTGGTACGTGCAGATTTTTTTGACGAAGACTTAGCTCGAACAGCGCTTTTTAGGTGGGGAGTTAGACACCATTTCGCCTACATCGAATATCTTGATCTCTTTCGAGCTGTATGGGCCATTAATCAGAATCGCTCAAATGATGGTCAGATCTTCAGACTAGTTGCTTTGGATTACGACATTGAAGTAACAGCAGTTACATCTGAAGCAGATTTAACGTCCCCGTATGCGTGGGAACACCTCCGCCCTAAAGGATCTTCAGGGCGACACATGGCCGAAATCATTCTTCGAGAATTCGTGGATACTGGAGAGAAAGCTTTAATCATCACGCGAATTGCGCATGCAGTTAGCCGACTCCGCAGAATTCCACATCATCTAGAAGACAGCATCGATTCTGAAAGACTCAACGATCGGGTCGTAGGCGCAGCTAATCACGTCTATTCAGTAATCGCAGATCGTGCTGCCACTATCCTAATCCATCAACCGTTGCCAGCTGATGGCACTTACGGCGACTACACCCTTCCAGGTGACGGTTACTTGGATGCTGTTTTCGCAGCGTCTAACAGACCAAAGTTTCCAATTGCTTTTAATGTAAACTTCGGCTCGATCAGTAAAATACCTTGCTCGACATCCCTAGACGGTGGTGATCTCGCTGCTCTGGCGCATGGGTGGATTTTTTTGGAAGCTCCTTCCCAACACGTAGCGCCAACTCCTCTCCCCAATCGCATCAATGAGTCCAATATCGCTGAGGCACGCCTATATTCATTAGAACCGTCGTTGCGTCAAGCTTCCTCAACCGAAAAAGACTTCACCGCTGCTTTGTTTTCTGCTGTTGCAGAGGCCGAACTCGGATGGACACAAATTGTTTAATAAACAGATTGGCTAGCCATGGGCGACCACAACGAAGAGAAACAAACGAACAGCAGATCGGCCTCTAAATCAGTCGCTTTAAAAAAACCTGCACTCTACATTTCTGATTTGTGTCAATCTCATCAAGTTGTCCTTCTAGGCGATCAAATAGGCGTAACCCAACACCTAGATTTTTTAGCATCGTTAATTCCATCTCTTTATGAGGTCGGAGTAACACATTTAGCTTGGGAATTCACTAATAGCCGCTGTCAAGGTGTCTTAGATGAATTGTTAACTGCCCCTGAGTGGGAACAGAACACTTGCTCTGAAATTTTTGCTGATCTCTTAGGAATCGGGTTCAGCTACAGCGAATACGCTGCTGTTTTACAAGCTGTCTGGCGGTTTAACAAATCTTTGACCGACGGCGTTCCATTTCGTGTAATCGCTCTTGGTTTACCATCTTATGTAGAGGATCCTGATCTTCTAGATGGAAGATCCGCTGCCGAACTCCAACTTCGGAACTGGTGGATGGGTGGACATTACCGAGACATGACCGCTTTCCACATGATTAATGTTCTTACCAACGAGGTGCTACGTCATGGGCAACGGGTGGTCGTTTATGCCAACGCAGATCAAACTACGACCAACTTTATTCAATGGGTAGATGGTCTTGCCACAACTACGCTGGGGAATTTACTACATCGATGGATGGGCGAAGGAGTTCAACGTGTCCTTTTCCATGGCGCCATATCAGAAGGCGCATTGAACAAGCGAGTAGAAGACCTAATCGCCACCTCTCCCGAGAAGCCCGATAATTTTGGTATTAAGCTCGATGCTTCCACTCTTGGCAATGTTGCCGTGAATGAACTCACGGGGTCATACGACGGAGTCGAAACATCTTTTCGATTACGAGACCTGGCAAACGGCTATGTGTATCTCGCAAAGGTAGAGGACTGGCAGCCCTCTACCTTGACAGAGAACTTTTTGAATTCCAGCAACTACGTTAGTGTCGAATCCCGGTATCGAGCGTTAGATCCGCAAGAGGATCGATACAGCATGAAAGAGCTCGAGGCAGTAAGACGCGAAGGGCAAGAAAGACTCAACGAAAGTTGGCCTTCCATTTCTCAAGATGACAGTGAACCCGTTGCCCCAAAAAAAGGATTTTTCCGTCGTCGCGCTTAATAGAAAGCTTCCTACCTAACAACTTTCAGCTACTTGTGACATGGTGATTAAGTGAGTGAATTTATTCTTGGAGTTGACCTTGATGGAGTTTGTGGACAACATACTGAAATTTTTCGCCACCTAGTAGCGCATGAACTAGGAATTGACGAGGAGTCTCTCCCTCTTCAGCGGAGCTGGGACTTCCGCGAATGGAACTTCACTGATGGAGATTTCGAGCGACTCCACCGTGCAGCAGTGCTAGAACATAGAATGTTTAGAGACATGGAAGTAATGCCAGGATGTGCCGAGGTCTTATGGCGGCTCTCTGACGCAGGCATCTGGATTCGCATCGTTACTCATCGTCTGTACGTCAATTGGGGTCATGCTATTGCGATCGCCGACACAGCGGACTGGCTTGATCGTCACCGAATTCCATACAGGGACATCTGTTTCTTAGGCGACAAGCCTGATGTAGCAGCACATGCTTATGTAGATGATGGCCCGCACAACATAGTTGCGCTTCGCTCTGCTGGGCATAACGTGATTACGTTTGACCAACCTTACAATGGTGATATCGACGGACCCAGGGCAGCAAATTGGGCAGAACTTGAGGAGCTTGTCCTTGATCTGGCTGCAAAATTTCGTGGATCAGTTCCGCAGCAATTCCCAGGCATTGACGCCGGGTCTCAGCGTCTTCCGCTTCGAACCAAGGATGAATTATGAGCGAAAATATAGCTGATCCGATTGATGCCGCAACAGTGGTTGTAGCCCGTGACACCGACGGTGGCATCGAGGTGTTAATGCTAAGACGGAACTCTCGCATCTACTTTGGGGGAATGTGGGTTTTCCCTGGCGGACGAGTAGATCCAGAGGATCGAGAAACCGGAGACAGCGGAATTATCGACTGCGATGGTCTAACCCTTAATGGATTTCGTATCGCTGCGGTTCGAGAAGCGAATGAGGAAGCGGGCATAGATCTTAGTGGTGTTAATCTTTATCACTTTGCCCACTGGCTTCCCCCTGCTGTTCGCCCTAAAAGATTTTCAACACATTTTTTCTTAGTTCAAGCGCCTGTAGATCTTGGCGAAATATCTATCGATAACGGTGAGATCACTGAGCATAAATGGATAACTCCAGCAGAGGCTCTCCAACAACGAGCAGAAAATGAGATCGAAATAGTTACCCCTACCTTTGTAACTCTCGATTGGTTGCAGAAATTCAAAAACGTCCACGAAGCAATGGCCTCTATTACTCATCCAATTTGTTTTCACACTCATATCCAAGAAGTCAAGGGTGATGATCCAGGGATGATTGCTTTCTACCCCGGGGATATTTCATACGAAACTCTAGATGCTGATGCAGATGGCCCGCGCCGTCGCTGCTACATGTTGAAATCGAGATGGTGGTGGGAAGAACATGATGGCAAAAACAATGGCCCCTCCCCTAAATTAAATTAGTCTGGCAGGTTAATGGTCATGGCCGTGCGGCCGTGCCGCATACGATACGCAGCGGTCAGCAATCGATGACTTTTTTACTATAGCTCCGTCAACAACTGAACTTTCGAGTGCTTTCAGCCAGCTCTCATAGTAGCTCCAAGCCTCACCGCCATCTCTCAAACTGCGCTCTCTGGCGGCCACTTCAACTATCAGGTTCTTTCGAAAAAATTCCCAAGATAGCGCCTCTGTCTCAGCCAAAGCTACCGCTAGTCCAAAAGCTCGAGCTTCCCAAGGTTCCCGAAAAACAAGCTCACCATTTTCGCGAGGAGGTTCAACGTTAGATCCTTCCAATGACGAAATCGAATTCATAGCGTCTTAGCCTTCGCTACACCAATCATAGAATCGCGCGTCACCAACGCTGCCAACTCAACAACGGATAAATTCTCGGTTCCGCTGGGCCTTTCGGGTAAAACTAAGAACCGAGTCTCAGAACTACTGTCCCAGACCTGTAGCTTTGTTTCTTCATCGAGATCCAGCCCCATTTCAGCAAGAACTGTCCGCGGTTCACGAACCACTCTCGACCTATATTCAGGACTCTTGTACCAGCTCGGAGGTAATCCTAATAACGCCCAGGGGTAGCAAGAGCAGAGGGTGCATACGACTACGTTGTGCACACCCGGCTCATTTGCTTTCACTTCAACATGCTCAATTTCAGCCCCTGAAATATTTTCTTTTGCTAGAACATCATCGGCGTCATCTAGCAGTCGGCTCCGAAACTCAGGGTCAGTCCACGCACGAGCCACCAATTGAGCACCAATCATCGGGCCAAGATCTGTTTCGAATTTTTGGATCAAATTATCTATTCGAGAACGATCGACTAGACCTTTTTCCACCAACAAATCTTCTAACGCCTCAATCCGAATTTTCGGTGAGCGGGCACTGTGGTTGTGATCATGACTCATGCTGACTCCTAATGCTGTTTCACTGGTAACAAATAATTTTCGTATAAATCAACATGGATTTTGATTGATTTTTCACTTTGACTGCCCCAAAGAACTTCTCCGTCAAAGCCCACACAATACACGTGTTGAGGTCTCTCCCCTAGGCCATGCGCACTGGAGTCCGGTAAAACTTCTGCCGGATGAATCGCAACAATATAACCCTGTTTCCCAGCAACGTAGGCTGGGAGTCGCGTGTGCCCCTTTTGAAGTGTTTCCGGAGCTTGCACTAGGTCCCCCACTTCAAAACGTGGCGAATTTGGCAATACGCGCCGAACCGTTTTGGCCCTAGGGATTTTTACTTCTACATCATCTGGTAACAGATTTAAAATCTTTCTTTCTATTCGGCGAGCCCGACTTGCTGGCCCAGTACCTTCTAACGCACCAAGAACCTGATCTAGTTCGCCTATTTCCAGATGGCCATATTCCTCTAAAAGAAGCTCACACACGGCTTCCCACCGACCAAAATAACCCCCATGTTCAAAGTAATCTTGTTCGGCAAGCCGCTCGATTGCATACCGCATTTCACCAGGACGTTGGGCTGTAATACGTAGGATTTGAAACATGACTCCAAAAACGCGACGTTCCCATTCATAGTGAAAAACTGGTTCTTCTGGATCATGCAAGATCGGCCCATAACCTAAATCACCACCAATATCGTGAACTAGTCGTTCGCTCATATCAAACCTTTTTACCTAACCAACATTTTCGAAATTGTATCCAACCGTAAGTTTTCTTCGGTATAAAGATGCCTGGCGTTTATCAAATAGACCACTAATGCCTTAACAAGAAAGCGCTATTTCGGATCAGTTTTTAATGGCCTGCTGTTGCTCCGCCATCAACAGTGTAGATACCCCCATTTATGTAGCTTGCGTCTTCCGAACACAAGAAAGCCACTAACGATGCGACTTCGGATGGCTCGCCATAACGGCTAAGCGGATTTCGAGACGCCAACTCTTTTCTAACTATTTCCGCTTGCTCGCCACCAAACCCCGACTCAATACTTCTCATCATTCTTGTCTCGATGGGAGATGGACACACTGCGTTAACTCGGATCGCTTTAGGACCAAGTTCCAAGGCAGCAGTTTTAGTTAAGCCTAGAACAGCATGCTTGCTGGCAATATACGCTGACATTCCTGACGCTCCTCTTAGGCCAGCGCTTGATGCCGTGTTAACAATCGCCCCGCCACCTGTCAGCATCATCGCTTGACTAGCATGTTTGATTCCGAGCCATACACCGCGAACATTAACTTCAAGCACTCGATTGAATACTTCTTCCGGATATTCAACAATGTCTGCGACGGTTCCTTCAATCCCTGCATTATTAAATAAATAATCCACTTGGCCAAATTCTTCAACAGCCGCGTCAACGTATGCTCGCACTTGTTCAGAGTCGCTACAGTCGGCCTCGAACAAAAGAACATCTTGCCCATAGGCTGCTAGCTCAGACGTAACACCGTTCAAATTTGAACTTTGTAAATCTACCGCTACGACTCTGGCCCCCTCTGAGGCAAAACGCCGACAAGTGGCAAGACCGATGCCGGCCGCAGCTCCAGTTACGATCACTACTTTATTTTCGAAACGCATAAACAAAGCTTCGCGCAATCTTGCAAGCATTGTGGCTTTACAAGTGCAAGAATCTATTTATGGCAAATCCCGAAGAAGTTGTAAACAGGTTTATCAAAGCTATCGAAAGACGAGAACTAGATACAGCAATGGATTTCGTGACTGAAGATTGCTTCTACGACAACGTGCCCATCGGGTCCATGACTGGCAAGACTAAAATGGCCGAATTTTTAAGTGGCCTTTTGAAAGGCCCTGGCCCAGTCGAGTTTGAAGTGATACGACAAGCCTCAAGTGGCAACACGGTCATGAATGAGCGCATCGACCGGTTTACCACCGGCGGCGGAAAGAAAATAGAGTTACAGGTCATGGGTGTCTTCGAAGTGGAAAATGGTTTAATCATGTTCTGGCGCGACTACTTCGACAATGGCATGTTTATGAAACAGCTCAAAGGCTGAAGTTATTAGGTTAAGCTTGAATTTGTGTCTGCACTAGACGCGATAGAACGTAAGGGGAAAATTCTATGGTTGCAGTAGTCGAGTTTCTAGATCCCCGGGGAGAACCCGAAACCATTCCAGAGCCATACGATCTTAGTCTCAATATTGACACCACCCATACAATTGGTCTCGTTGCTAACGGGTTTCCTGGAAGCGTTCGCTTCCTAGACCATATTGAAAAAGCACTAGCCGAAGAGATTCCTTCGGCTTCGTTTGTGAGGTACGACAAAGGCGATGCCTCGAGTGTTCTCTCCACCTCAATGCTCGAGAATATTCAGGCTGAGTGCCAAGCGATAGTAGCTGCCTACGGCCATTGAGGTAGCTGTACTTCTGGCACCGTGCGTGACAGCATCCTTACAGCTCGACTCGGAATTCCGGCAGTAGCATTGGTTACCGAAGCCTTTTGGCCTCAAGGCGACTTTGTTGCGAACTCGACAGGAATGCCAGACATTCCGCGCGTAAAGCTGCCACATCCAATAGCCGGAAGCGGCGAAGATAATATGAGTAAAGTTGCTACAGATGTTGCCCCAAAAATAATTCAGTTATTGGCTAGTTGAAACGGTCTAAATTAACTCACATGTTCGATGCTAAATCAGAAAATGATGCCCTCGAAAATCTCCACCAAATGGGATGCACAGATGGCCTTCCTGTAGTCGTGCCAACACCTGATCGAGTCTCGAGAATGGTTCTCGCTACGGGACTTGATTCCGATCTCAATTTAGGGGTCATGGGGCCTATGCACGGTGTTGCCACCGTTGAAAAAGTAGCCGTAGCAGCAGTTATGGCTGGTTGCACACCTGATCACGCACCCGTTGTCGTCGCATCAGTTCGTGCTGTCTGCAAACCCGAATTTGATTTAACCGAGGTGCAAAGTACAACTCATTGCACGGCACCATTAGTTATTGTCACAGGAGCGGCCAGATACTCATGCGGTGGCGTCGCTTCAGGTTTCGGAGCACTTGGCCCAGGACATCGTGCTAATGCCTCCATAGGGAGAGCCTTACGGCTTGCAATGCTTAATATCGGTGGAGCGCGTCCTGGTACTTCTGATATGTCGCTACACGGACATCCAGGCAAATTTACTTATTGCATCGCTGAAGATGAAGAAAACAGTCCTTTCCCTGGACTACACACCTCGTTCGGGTACGAAGCGGACCAAAGCGCTGTAATCATTACCGGCGCAGAAGCTCCACATTCAACAATGTTTAGCGGTGATGCAGATGATCCCGCTTCGATAGATTGCCTTCTAAATGTGATCTCCATGGTCATGGCAAATCCAGGGAGCAACAACGTTCACCTGCGCGATGGTTCATTTTCTATCATTCTTAATCCTGATCACGCAGAAATAATAAAGCGGGCGGGCTTAACTCGGGAAGACACACAGTCAGAGCTAACGAAAAGGGCCACCATTTCAGTTGGCACTCTAAGAAAAGTGGGCTCAAAATTTTCAGTTCGAGACGATCAGAACGATGACGAGTTAATTCAGGTGCTGCGAGAGCCTAGTAAAATTATTGTGTTTCAGGCGGGTGGTAGTGGTCTCTACTCAATGGTAATGCCATCTTGGTGTGCTGGGCCGCACAAAAATGCTGTTGTTCATGCAGAGATCGAACTCGATCAAGCCTGTGAGATTCCGGCTATGACCCTACAATGAATCCATGATTGATGACCGACCTCATGGTGGATTGTGGCTAGAAGAACTGACTCCAGGGCTCATAGTCCGACATCGGATACGCCGAACCGTTACCGAAACCGACAACATTATGTTTACGACTATGACGATGAACCCTGCTGCACTTCATCTCGATTTTGATTACGCAGAAAAAGAAACACAGTTTGGGAAACCTTTAGTCAACTCGATGTTTACGGCAGCCCTCATAGTCGGAATTTCGGTACACGAAACAACTCATGGAACAACCGTCGCTAATCTCGGGTTCGACAGCATGAATTTTCCGGCGCCAGTATTCCATGGAGACACCCTTAATGTTGAAACCGAAGTAATTTCATCTCGAGAATCAAGTAGTAAAAACGACCGAGGAATCGTTCTTTTTGAGCATCGCGCACATAACCAAAATGGCATTCTCGTAGCTATCATGAGACGCAACGCCTTAATGTTAAAACGCCCCATAGATTAGGGGCTTTCTCATAATTCGAGAATGCAAACAACTAATAACTTCTATCATTTTTTCGAGTAGCTAAGAATCCACGATTCGGAGTTTGTTACATGTCTTACACAGCGGTCACTGACAAGTTCCGGTTCGATGAGTACCGCACCGCTGTTGAAGGCAAGCGGGTTTTTATTACCGGAGCGGGCAAAGATGGCGGCATCGGACAAGCATTCGCTCTATGCACTGGGCTCAACGGGGCGGATTCGGTTGGCGTTCACTTTCATAGAAGCTACGAAGATGGCTTCGAACTTGTAAACGAACTTCGGTCGCAGGGAGTTAATGCTTTCCCGGTACAAGCAGATGTAACTAACCTCAGAGACCTTTGGGCTTGCCGTTCCTACGTCATCGAACAAATGGGTGGACTTCCGCCGAATCTAGTGATTTGCAACTCTGGCTTGACCGAATCCGGCTACAGCTTCGGTCGCGCACTTCGAGAAAAAGAAGGAGAGCCTACCTCAGTCCGAAGAGCACGAGTGCGTCAAGATTTCTTAGCAAATTTAGAGCAGTCAAAGTTGGTTCTTGACACCAAAATAGATGGTTTTTTGGCATCTACTCACCTCTGGGCGGGTGAAGCGGTCTATCACAACGAACCTATCCAGTTCGTTTATGTTTCGTCGCGCCAAGCTATTGATCCTGGAGCAGCAGTACCTGGCTATGCCATAAGCAACTGGGCAGTGTTACAGCTACCAAAGGTTCTTAAAGTCAATCTTGGAAAAGACGCTGACTTAGTTCATTGTTTTTCTCTTATGTTCCCATTCATTAGAACTTCAATGACCGACGAATTTGCTAATAACAAGAAAGTATTTGGGCGCTGGCAACCGAGAATGTTGGAAACTTCTGAAATGGCAGAGGCCTTTATGGCTCTACTCAGTCGTCCAATCACCGAAACAGATAATGGCACCTTTGAATTAATGGTGGAAGCAGCCAAAGGTAATTCTCAGGCAATAGATCTGACCTGGAAGCACGTGAAATTTAATCTTGTCGAAGAGTCAATGGAATGGAGTAGCGATAATCCGCTTCGATTCTAAACCGAGACTAGGGCAAACCAACTCCAGCGACTTCAACACGCACGGTCTCCACTCTTCCCTCTAAACCGTCCGCAAGTCCGTTACCTCCCGCAGCAGGTGCTGTCATCATAAACAAAGTGCGTCGATCTGAACCACCAAGCATGCAGGCAAAGCAATTGAACTCTAGCTCTATTACCTCAGTCACTTCTCCTCCTTCCAGCACTCTGAAACAGGACCTGTTACGAGGGTCAGCTACCCATATGCCTCCTTGGGCATCGAGGCAGATTCCGTCTGGAACACGCTTGCCGAGATCAGCAAATTCCCGACGGTCAGTAAGAGCTCCATTTTCTTCAATACTAAAAGCTGTTAGTCGCCTGCCATAAGATTCAGCTACTATAAGCCGGCGGCCCGCTGGATCAATCACAGTCCCATTTGGGAAATCGAAGCCACTTGGTCCAGCTAAGACTCTTCCATCAGCGTAAACAATCGCGAGGCTTGCTTGAGCGTAATCTTCACCTTCATCAAATCCAAAATTTCCTACATAAGCAGTACCGTCTGATGAAACAACCATATCGTTACATGGTCCTGTAGCTATACCGGAAAGATCAGCATGGAGATGCACTTGGCCATCAGATGAGAGCCGCTTCAAACTTCGATCAAGCATCGACACGAAAATTAAGTCACCGCTTGGAAGCCAACCCAAGCCAGAAGGCTGACTAGGAACTTCTAAAATTAGTTCTTCTTTGCCCGATACATCAACTGTAAATATTCCGTGGCGATAGAAGTCAGAGAACCAGAGTTTCCCATCATGCCACCGAGGACCCTCTCCAAATGCTAGTCCTCTCAAAAGCACTTCACTTTTCATTTCGTTAACTCCCTCACCTACTTGACGGTAGTGACGTTAGCGTCACTACCGTGACCGAGCTAAACAATATGGAAGCAAGATTAAAAATTGAAGTTCCACAGCTTGAAATTGACAATGTCTGCGGACAACTTTGGGAGCTCGGAACTACTGGCATTGAGGAACAAAATGGTGTTAATGAGGTCTTGCTTCTGGCAGGGTTCAGATCAGTCCATGAAGCCACCAAAGCTGCTGCTGCACTCGTGTACCCTGCGACTCTCGAAGAATTTTCTTCACGAGAATACCTAGACCTTTGGCGAGATCATGCAATCGTCTACCATGTTGGAAGTCGATTAGTCATTCGCCCTCCCTGGTTGCCTTACGACGCTAAGGCCAATGAGCTGGTCATTCATATTGAACCAGGCCATTCATTTGGCTCTGGCAGCCATCCATCGACTCAACTCGCTTTAGAGCATCTTGAAATAGTCTTAGAAGGAAATGAATCAGTTCTAGATGTTGGTTGTGGAAGCGGAATTTTAGCAGTCGCATCAGCGCGCTTAGGCGCCGTTCGCGTTCTCGGAGTCGACATTGAGCGGGAGTCTCTCATTCTGACCAACCAGAATGCGGAAGCTAACGGCGTCAGCGAATTTGTATCCTCTTCCTCATCTCCCATAGAAGAAATTCAAGAAACATTTGATGTGGTAGTGGCAAATATTTTGCCACATGTTTTAACTCAAATTGCAAAACATCTGGTTTTGAAAATTAAGCCCGAAGGACAGTTACTATTGTGTGGACTTCTAGAACACCAAATCAAGTCGGTAGTCGAAGCGTTCTACCCTCTTCGACTATTCACCACCAAACTAATTTCTGATGACCAACAACAATGGGCAGGAATAACCTTGGGTCACTAGTGTTAGAAATCTTAATTCGCAACAACCATCTGTTTTTGGATAGGTCCGACGTGTAGATGGCCGATACGTTCCATTTCACCAGACAATGCGACATTCGATAGCACCGGCACTACAGCGCTAAAAAATGACCGAAGCTCCCAGCGAGCTAAATGAGTTCCTAAACAGAAATGAGCACCGTGACCAAATGCGACATGGTCATTTGGAAACCGCTGCACATCGAATTTGTATGGATCTGGAAACTGCCTACTATCGCGATTAGCTGATGCATGCCAAATACCCACATGCTCACCCTTCTTGATTATTTGCCCACCTATTTCAGTATCGGTCGCACACACGCGAGCAAACTGAATTACAGGTGAGCTCCATCGAAGGATTTCTTCTACAGCATTATCGAGTACTTTCTTATCATCAATATTTTGTGCCAAAAATGTGAGCTCCTCCTGATGATGTAATAAAGCAATCATTCCCCCAGTTGCAGCATTTCTAGTTGTTTCATTGCCAGCTGCAATTAAAACTTTTATGTACCCAAGTAGTTGCTGTGCAGTTAACGGCTCTCCTTTTACTTCAGATCTTAGAAGAATCGATATCAAGTCTGGTCCACTAGCTCCATCTGCTCGGCGGTTTTTTATTTGATCAAATATCCATTCTTCAAACTCGAGAAACATTCGTCGCCGCATTTGCTTCTTCGTCTCATCAGGCTTAGCAAAGTTCATAAGATTTGGATCATCGAACATGACAGCTGTCCATTTATGAACTGAAGACCAATCATCTGGAGATGCACCCATCATCTCGCAAATCGTAGCTAAAGGAAGTTTCACTGAAAGATCTTCAACCAGATCAGCTTCCCCATCGGTACGCAGGCGATCTTTAAACTCTTGGACAAAATAACCAGCATGGAGGCGGAGCGATTCTTCACGTGCTCGCATTGCTTTTGGCGTAAACTCAGGAGACACGAGTCTTCTCATATCCCAATGGTCAGGCTTATCTGTATATATAAAATCAGGTGGTTCCTCAGGGTCCCACCCGCGATTTGTCATACGCTCGCGATACCCCTGCCAAAACCGTTCATCACGATCTTGAAGGTCAAGTCGGAGCCTTCCGCCACCATTTACAAAATTATCATTGTCTCCTGAGACTCGTCTAACATCCGCGTAGCGCGTAATTGACCAAAATGGCTTAATTCCATCCCGTTCATACCAGTAAACCGGAGCTTGCTCTCTGAACATGTCCCATTCTTTCCATGGATAACCCTCTTTTTTGTAGCGATCAAGATCATGGATTACTAGTGCGTCAAGATTCATAGATAATCATCTCCCCAGGATAATTTTAGCCCGATTAAACATCTTGTGCTCAATGGGTTCTATTCTTTACGCCATGAACAAACTTCCCACAATATGGTTTGATCGGCCGTTAGCCGAGAATATGCGGGACTTAGTGCATGAGAGAGCACATGCGATATGGCCAATGTCTCAAGACTTGCTCGAGGGAATTGACAAAGCTGACGGAATCGTCGCAGGGGCCTCTATAAGATATGACCGAACTATTTATGAGAAGACCCCAAGCCTCAAAGTAGTAGCACGGGCTGGCATCGGCTTCGATAATCTCGATCTTGAAGATGCCATGCAGTTTGGAATTGCCTGTTGCAACACTCCAGACGGTCCTACAATTTCGACAGCAGAACAGGCTATGGCGCTGATTTTTGCTATTACAAAAGGTTTAAAAACGAGCGAGAACAAACTAAATCGCGGAGAAGGTAACTATTGGGCTACGCATAATGCCTTAGAGCTCCACGACAGCAGACTTGCGCTGGTTGGACTAGGACGTATAGCTAGTCGTGTCGCAAATATCGCTAAGAGCATAGGGATGCACGTGGTAGCTTACGACCCATTTGCGCCAGCTGAACGGTTTCAGGAGATACAAGTAGAACGAGCTAGCACACTCGAACAAGCTGTCGCAGAGGCCGATGTAGTATCTATTCATGCACCTTTGAGCGCCGATACCCACCATCTAGTGGGAACCAAACTAATTAGCTCGATGAAAAATGGGGTTTACATAATCAACACAGCTCGAGGAGCTCTAGTTGATGATAATGCATTGCTGCGTGGGCTAGATAGCGGCAAAATTCGCGGAGTTGCGGTAGATGTGACGGACCCTGAACCGCTTCCAGCCGGCCACCCTATGCTCAGTCGAGATGACGTAATCGTCACCCCTCACGTTGCGTCAGCTACATCAGCAGGCGGAAGAAGAATCTTCTCTATGGCCATTGAAGAGGTCTTAACAGCTTTATCTAAAGAACGTCCTCGCAACATTCTTAACCCCTCCGTATGGCCAGGCAGAAACGCTTAATTGCGCTCGTTGTATCTGCTCAGCCACCGATAACTATCTTTGGGTACGTGATCTTCGGAAAGCAGGCCTCGCCTGCAATATCCATCTTCGAGACCAGGACGCAAATATCTTTTTGAGGCCAGGTTTTTCAAGATTTCAATTGTTACGCCAACTGATGATTGAAGCTCTGATTCTAGTTCCAGGAAGGAACGCACTAAAGGACTCTGACTCTCTTCAGTTCCTAAAATTGTTTCAGTTCCCCGAGAGCCTAGAGACGCTGGGGTCCCCTCAAAAACAAATTGTTGTATTTGCAGTGATGGCTAACCGGCAATGTACGCGAAAACGCGCCTACCAACTACCCGGTCATAGCTAAAGACTTTACTGAACCAGGCCGGCCCTTCATAATGAAAGCATTCTGGTCGTTGATAATTCCAATCTCCGGGAACCGAAAACTTATTCGAACTATCAAAAGTCCCATTGTTTATATCTGATATCGCCAAGACAGATTCTGGATCTGGCACAAACACCTATTGCCCGTCAAGCGACAATCCTTGACGTCCAGCAACATTTGAAACCGGTGGGCTTGGAAGAAGAAGCAATGGCATAGCGTTCGTGAGCCTAGGCTCCTCTTCATGGCTCAATGGTCCAACTGGTCAGGAAAAATTACTTCGTCTCCGAGACGAATAGTTCAAGTAGCAACCGCTGAAGCAATTCGGGCTGAACTTATTTTGGCTTCGCAGTCCGGTTACACGGTCAGAACCCTTGGCACAGGACACTCTCATTATCAGCTGATTCCCACCAGTGGCGTCATCCTTGACACGCGACCCTTATCAGGTTTGGTGTCTGTGAATAAGAAAGAAATGACCGCTACTTTCCGTGGAGGAACCAAAATTCATGCCTGCGGTCGGCCACTTCACGATCACGGACTAGCTCTTATAAATCAAGGTGACATAGATGATCAGACGATCGCAGGTTCGATTGCGACAGGCACCCATGGAACCGGTATAGACCTCGGAAGTATCACAAGTTACGTCACAGCATTAAAAATTATTCTCGTTGATGGTTCTGAAGTAGAGTGCAGCGCGTCGAAAGAACCAGACTTGTTCCAGGCAGCACGACTTTCACTCGGAGCCGTTGGGATCGTAACTGAAGTAACTTTAAAAGTACGTGAGGCATATCGACTTGAGGAGCAAAAAACCTTAACTCCTATCGATGATGTCATGGAAAACATCGATTATCTAACCTCCGCTTCTCGACATTTTGAATATTTTTGGTATCCGGGCCGAACCGAAGCCATCTGCAAGGCGACTAACGAGACAGAAAAGTTACCTATCTATCCGATAGGTGAGGAAGGGAATAGACGAGGGTGGAACTTTGAAGTCCTATCTAATCAACGGCTTACTCCCCATACAGAGATGGAGTACGCAATTCCTTCACACCATGGACCATCTTGTATCCATGCCTTAAGAGACTTAATCAAGAATAAACACAAAGATATTAAGTGGCCGGTTGAGTACCGAACGGTTAAAGCAGATGATTTATGGATTTCGCCAGCTCGCGGCCGCAAAACCGTGACGATCTCCATTCACCAGGCGGTCGACAAAGATGAGGAAAAATACTACCGAGATGCCGAGGAAATCTTTCGAGGTTTTGAAGGGCGACCGCATTGGGGTAAAGTTCACTACTTGTCAGGAAATGACCTCATGGCGGACTATGACCGGTGGAGCGACTGGTGGGAAATTCGAGATTTGGTAGATCCTAAAAAAGTGCTCATCAATGAGCAACTAAGCGCCCTTCGTCCCGAATGAACCAACTTACGCCTCTTACAAGTTATGTTCCTAGAGATCCCACCCCTGAGAGCTTGCTAGATAATTTTCTGCGCTACACAACTGATCAGGGACTTGAGCTCTACCCCGCCCAAGAGGAAGCCATCCTTGAATTTTTTGAAGGCAACCATGTCATTTTGAGCACACCTACAGGTTCAGGTAAATCACTTGTAGCGTTAGCTGCCCACTTTGACGCACTTTCAAAAGGAGAGCGGAGCTTCTATAGCGCACCAATAAAAGCCTTAGTATCGGAAAAATTTTTCTCATTATGTAAAGAGTTTGGACCAGACAACGTTGGCATGATCACTGGTGATGCATCAGTAAATGCAACAGCACCAATTATCTGTTGCACACAAGAAATTGTCGCAAATCTAGCTCTCAGACATGGGGCAGATGCACCCATTGACAATCTAGTAGTTGATGAATTTCATTATTACTCAGATAGGGACCGAGGGTGGGCTTGGCAAGTCCCACTTCTTGAATTGAAGAACACTCAATTTCTCCTTATGAGCGCAACGCTCGGCCCTTCTGCTTTTTTTGCAGATGACTTACAAGATAGAACCTTTCGATCAGTTGCTTCTGTCTCGGGAACTGTTAGACCTGTTCCACTTTCTTGGGAGTACAGAGAAACTCCCCTTCTGGAGTCGATCGAAGAGTCACTGGCTTTAAACCGTGCGCCAATTTACGTAGTTCACTTTACTCAAAGAGCCGCCACAGAAAGAGCTCAAGCGCTAACGAGCATAAATATCCTTGACAAAGAGGAGAAACAGAAAATCATTCAAGAAATAGGAGATTTCAAGTTTGATTCGCCTTTCGGGAAGGAAATCAGCAGATATATCAAGCATGGCATAGGAGTCCATCACGCTGGGCTACTCCCTAAATATCGACTACTGGTCGAAAGGCTCGCTCAGGCTGGTTTACTAAAACTGATTTGTGGAACCGACACTCTTGGAGTCGGTGTCAACATTCCCATTCGGACTGTTCTCTTCACACAACTTTGTAAATATGACGGTCGTAAAACTTCTATATTGACGGTGCGCGACTTCCAACAGATAGCTGGGCGCGCCGGCAGACGCGGATTCGATGATGAAGGATTCGTATGGTGTCAAGCACCGGAACACGTTATCGACAACGAAAAAGCATTAAAAAAAGCTGGTGATGACACTAAAAAGAAACGAAAAATACAGCGTAAAAAACCGCCGGAACGCGGTTACGTCCATTGGGATTCTGACACATTTAAAAAACTTATTACCGGGCAACCTGCAACTATGCAATCACGTTTCGAAGTTTCGCATTCAATGCTTCTTAATGTTTTAGATAGACCAGGCGATGGGGCTACTGCGATGAAAAATCTCTTAACAAACAATCACGAAACCAGAGTGTCCAACAGGTCTCACATTCGGCGCGCTATATCTATCTATCGCTCTCTTTTAGCAGCATCAGTAGTCGAAAAACTTTCTGACATCGATAGCAAAGGCCGATCCATAAGGTTGAATATCGAGCTGCAATCGGATTTCAACATGACGCAAGCTCTATCTCCGTTCGTCTTAGATGCTCTAGAGTTTCTAAACGTTGATGACCCTGTTTATTGCTTAGATCTTCTTTCTGTCGTCGAATCGGTACTGGAAGATCCCAAGATCATTATCACGCGACAAATAGACCTTGCACGTACAGAGCTCCTCGGGGAGTTGAAATCTGAAGGAGTTGAGTACGAAGACCGGATATCTAAGCTTGATGAAGTGGAACATCCTAAGCCGCTTAAGGATTTTCTTTACTCAACCTTCGATGCCTGGTCGATTCATCATCCTTGGCTTACACACGAAAATATCCGTCCGAAGTCAGTCGCTCGAGATCTTTTCGAACGGGCAATGACGTTTCGAGAATTTATAAACCATTATGGTTTGAAAAGTAGTGAGGGGGTTGTCCTCAGATACCTAACGGATTGCTATAAAGCCCTCAATCAAACGGTACCTATCAGAGCAAAAACTGAGGAAGTCTATGAGCTGACAGAGTGGCTAGGAACATTAATTCGCCAAGTCGATAGCAGCCTTATCGATGAGTGGGAAAGGCTCAAGAACCCCGAAATAGTCACCGCTCCGACTGCAGCCACAGCGCCCTTTGATATAACGCTCCAGCACCAGGCTTTTTTAGTTATGGTCAGAAACGCCTTGTTTAGGTGGCTTCAGTTGCTCTCGAAACGTGACTACGACAATTGCGCTAAGTTGACTAGCGCTCAACTCAGTAATCCTGAGTCAATATCTTTAGCTTTAGAACCGTATTGGCAAGAACATGATGTCATTCTCGTGGACCCTGAAGCACGATCAGCTAAATGGTTTATGTCTGGAGAACGAAGTATTGACCGTTGGTTAGTAACACAAATAATTTGTGATCCTCAGGGTTTCCAAGAATGGCGAGTCCAGGCTGAAATAGATCTAGCGGCATCTAGGTTGATCGGCGAGGTAGTACTTCAAGTTGTTTCAGTTGCGAAGCTTGAATAAACATATCGGCTATAAGAAAGCCAAATAGATGCATGCTGCCACCATCAGCAACGCTAATCCACAACCAACGATGCGGTAACGAATTGGCCCAGGCCACTCATTATTCATGACGGAATTTGGTAGTTAGGGGCTTCTTTAGTGATAATCACATCGTGAGGGTGACTCTCGCGCAATGCAGCCGCACTAATCTTAACGAATCGAGTTTGGGTTCTTAGTTCTTCAATTGTTTCAGTTCCGCAATAGCCCATTGCTTGTCGAATTCCACCAACTAATTGATGAAAGACATTGGAAAGGGGGCCCTTGTAAGCGACTCTTCCTTCTATGCCTTCGGGTATCAGTGAGTCCTCATCACGCTGGTCCTGAAAATAGCGATCTTTCGAATAGCTACGACCTTTCATAGCCCCAATAGATCCCATCCCACGATATTCTTTGTAACGCTCGCCTTGATACAAAACGACTTCGCCAGGACTTTCGTCTACACCAGCTAACAAACTCCCTAGCATCGCACAATCAGCACCAGCACCAATGGCCTTGGCGAGATCACCTGAAAACTGCATTCCACCATCAGCGATTACAGGGACATTAGATAGAGCTGCGACACTCGCACAATCAAAAATAGCTGTTATCTGAGGAACTCCTACTCCCGCCACTACTCTGGTAGTACAGATGGACCCGGGTCCGATACCAACTTTTATCGCGTCTGCTCCTGCGTCGATCAGGGCCCTCGTAGCTTCCGCAGTCGCAACATTCCCAGCAACTACTTCAATATTGTAAGTACTCTTAATTTTTTTTAATGTATCGATCACATCTCGGCTGTGACCGTGGGCAGTATCGATGACAATCACATCGACGTCACGCTCGACCAATGCATCTACCCGCATATCGACATCAGCTCCAACACCAACAGCCGCTGCTACCAATAGACGGCCTCGGGTATCCTTAGAGGCATCAGGATACTGAATTCGTTTTTCTATATCTTTGACTGTAATCAGACCTGTCAGTTGGTAGCGATCGTTGACAATGGGCAGCTTTTCGATCTTGTGTTTACCTAACACAATTTGTGCCTGTTCTAATGTCGTTCCTTCTCGAGCCGTTACAAGATTTTCAGATGTCATAACGTCACTAATCAGCTGGTTGTAGTCAGTTTCGAAACGCAAGTCACGGTTCGTCAAAATCCCTACTAATTGTCCCGATGCATCTGTTATCGGGACACCACTGATTTTGAATCGCCCCATCAACGCTTCTGCCTCGGCAAGCGTGGCGTCAGGGGGCAAGGTAACGGGTTCTACTATCATCCCTGATTCTGATCGCTTTACTTTGTCTACTTCGGCAGCTTGTTCATCAATAGAAAGGTTTCTGTGCACAACTCCGATCCCACCGAGCCTGGCCATCGCTATGGCCAACCTAGCTTCAGTGACAGTATCCATCGCAGCGCTAGCTAGCGGAACTTTAAGCAAGGTGTTACGGGTGAACCTGCATGAGGTGTCGACCGCATCCGGTAAAACTTCTGAGGCTGCAGGGACTAACAGGACATCATCAAACGTCAGTCCATCGCCAGAGAATTTGACCTCTGCTGTTGGAAATATATTATGCCGATCGGCCATAGCTCAATCTATCGCGCTCAGAGCCCTCTATAGCGAATCCGCCCGGGAGAAATATTTCATGCCACTTCGCAATTAGATTCGTTTAAGCCATCGTTCAGCATCTAAGTTTGTATTCAAGAGGTATTCAATATCTGCGAGGTCACTATGACAGATTTTCTTCAAAGTGGATCAATCGCAACTCTTCACGATTTTAGTAATAGAACTTCAGAGAGTCTTGAGCGGGACCTTTGCTCATGGAGCAAGAGTCGACCTATTTCTATAATCATTCCTTGTTTAATCTCAGAACTGGAGCGACCCGCACTTAAAAACATAGTCACTCAGTTGCGAGGAGCAGACTATTTAAGCGAAGTAATAATAGGTCTAGATCAAGCTAGTCCTGAGCAGTTCAACGAGGCTAAAAAATTTTTCTCCGTACTGCCCCAAAAAATAAGAATCATTTGGAACGACGGCCCTGCTGTCAGTTCTATGAGCGAATCTTTGTGTAATCATTTTTCTTCAGCCACAGCACCTGGCAAAGGTCGCAACGTTTGGCACTGCCTCGGCTATTTCTTGGGTTCAGCTCAAGGTGAGATAGTTGCCTTGCATGATGCGGACATAGTTACATATGATGCCAGTCTTTTGACTCGACTCTTGTATCCGGTAGCTCATCCGACCTTCGATTATTCCTTCGCCAAAGGATTTTATTACAGAGCTACCGAATCTCACTTCGGTGGGCGACTTGTTCGACTCCTCACGAGCCCTTTGTTAGATGCTCTCGCTCAGTGTTACGGTTCTTCTGATTATTTGAATTATCTCAGGAGCTTTAAGTATCCTCTAGCAGGAGAATTTGCGATGCGTAAAGAGCTAGCTAACAGAATTAGCATGCCTGGTGATTGGGGGCTGGAGATTGGGGTTCTTTCGGAGATTTATAGGCTTAGTCAACGCCAAAATATTTGCCAGATAGCTGTTACTTCTCGCTATGACCATAAGCATCAATCTCTTTCCGTAGATAACTCTGATTTAGGCCTTCACAAAATGAGTAGAGATATTCTACAGACAATTTTGAGTGGGCTAGCTGATAACAATGCTCTCATCACACGAGAGGCTCTAACTTCTATAGGCACTGCCTACCGCCAGAATGCTCAAGAGGCCATTAACCGTTATGCCAATGACTCTGAGATAAATGGTTTTAAATACAATAGAGAAGAAGAACAATTAGCGGCCAGACTCTTTGAAAAATGTTTCCTCGAAGAGGGTGAAAAACATCTGGCTGGCCATCGGTCTTTTCGGTCTATGCCTAGCTGGTTGCAGATTGAAAATAATTTACCTGGAACACTCGCTCAACTTTATTCTGCTGTCGAAAGAGATAACCAATAGGTCCCATAAGGGTCTAACCGAAGCCCATTATCAAGATCTATTTGCACGTTCGTCAATAGGTCGATCAAGGTTCCTCGAAACGAAGCCGGAATATTCTCCACATCGAGATTGACTAATCGGGAACAAATATTTGTTATGCATAAAATTTTTTGGAACCCGTCGTCGCTGGTCCGCAGCAGTCCAAATACTTCATCTCCAAGATGTACATGAATTTGGCCCGCTTGAGGATGAAATGCTCGTTGAGCACGACGTATCTGCACTCTTCGTTTTAGCTCCTCAAATAAATTTATTGGATCCATATTTTGCTCGTCCAAGACATGTAACAGCTCTTTACGATTAAGCGATCGTCGGTTTATCGCCCGATTAAATCCCCTCTTTTCCATTCCATCGTTATTATTTGGAAGGCACATCAAACTGTTGATATAGAGAAGAGGCACACCTGCAAACACTAAAATGAGAGTATGCGCTGCTAAATAGCAAGCCTTTCCATATTCTCTTCCTTCTGAGGTCAATAAATCATAGAGCGAAACATTGAGCTCATATGGCTTCGGCCCACTCGGCGTGTTGTAGCTTTCATATTTTCCACCAGCATTTATAGTTGCGTCAATTAAGTTTTCAACCTCATGGTGGCTTAATAGGCCTTCGATCGGACGAAGACCGATTCCATCATGACTGGCAATAAAGTTCAAAAAAACTCCACTTTTTGCTTCATAACTTATTTTGGCAGTCCACGCGTTAAGGGCTGCCACTGATTGACCTATAAATGTATGAAGTATCAAAGGCGGTAAACTGAAGTTGTATATTGCGTCAGCCTCGTCTCCCTCACCAAAATATGACATATTCTGCTTGTGTGGCACATTAGTTTCAGTAACTAAAACAGCGTCAGGCTGTCGTTTGTGAAGAAGCGCCTTTAAAATTTTTACACATTCATGCGTTTCTGGAAGGTGGACACAACCGCTTCCCGAAATCTTCCAGATAAACGCTACTGCATCGAGTCGAAACCATTGGACTCCTGCTTCCAGGAGACGATTCACAATTTTTAGTATTTCCAAAAATACATCAGGGTTTGAAAAGTCGAGGTCTACTTGGTCATCGCTGAAGGTACACCAAACTGACTTCACTCCCGTTTTTGTATTCACCTGCCGCTCTAACGATCGAGAACGAGGCCTTACTACGTTCGTAAGGTCATCACCAGGATTTATTATTTTGATATACCTATTTCCAGGCTCTTGATCTAGCAGGAACTGGGTGAACCACTCAGATTCAGAACTCACATGGTTAAGTACAACATCGGCCATCAGTTTCAAACGAAAAGATAACGATTCGATATCACTCCAGTTGCCTAGAAGAGGATCAACTTCTTTATGGTCAATGACCGAGAATCCATCATCTGAGCTAGATGGGAAAAAAGGTAGAATATGTAGAATCGAACAGAAATCACTGAAATAGGCATCCAGGGTTTCGCCCAAGACGTTAAGAGGGGCTCGATTTCCATCAAGAAATGAATCCCCGTAGGCCAACAGAATCACATCAGCTTCAGTCCAACGCTTCGGATCTAGTTTCGTAAGATCCGTATTCTTATCTATACCTATTGCGTTTATACATTGTTCAGCTAAGGCTTCACAATCAACGTTTGGATACAGATATTCAAGGTGATCAGCAATAAGTTCTAGAAATACCTGCGATACACCAACTTCTTGCGGGTATGAATCCATACCTACTGAGTAAAAGCTATTGGCTTAGGGCAGCGATATCTGCCAAAACTTCTCCAGCATGTAAAGCTAAGTCAGGGTGCCCCTTCATATCGTATGACTTGGCTATTACTCCTTCTTGATTAATCAAGTAGCTGTGCCTATATGGGAAGCCTCTGTCACTAATAACTTCATAAGCTGCACCAGCAACTTTTTCCGGATCAGCTAATAATTTATACGGAAAATTTTCTTTATCAACGAAGGACTTCTGAGCCTCAACGGTGTCAAAAGAAGCGCCAAGAATTACGGCGTTAGCATCAGCAAATTCTGGAGCTCGGTCACGGAGCCCTCCACCTTGAATCGTTCAACCAGGGGTCCCAGCAATCGGATACCACCAAAGAAGAACCCACTTGCCTCGAAAATCCTCTAGCGACGTTTTTACCCCGTGGTGGTCATCTAATTCGAATATTGGGGCTGTAGTGCCTACTTCAAGCATGGATCTCCTATAACAAGCGTGTACCGCCATTCTATAACCACCGATGTTACATGCGCCAAAAAGCGCCTATCATATATGTGATGCACCCACTTTCGATGATGACTGCCGACGAAATCAAAACAAGTGCAGACATATTGAGACGCAGCGGTCATATCGATAGCGATGCGACATTCCATGGTTGCTGCATTCACGAGCCACCAAAGGTTGAGGTCGCATCCTGGATCGCGGGTGATTTAGCTGATCGCCGACTTGACCTCGTCGTCCATTCGAAAGGGGAAACCTACGAGGCCCGCGTTTCGATAAGTCGAGGCGAAGTAGACCGTTGGGAGCTAGTCCCAGGTGTCATTCCACGAGTTGGGTTCGTTGAGCTTTCTAAGGTAATGGAGGCATGCAAAAATAATCCCGACTTTCAGAAAGCACTTTCTAAACGAGGTATCACCGATGCATCTACGGTCCAGGTTGATCCGTGGCCTACCGGAGATTACGGATTCGAATTCGAAGATGGTAGAAGAGTTCAACGCTGTATAGCATTTCACCGACCTAATCCGGATGACAACGGCTATGCCTTTCCAATCGACGGACTGATGATCCATGTCGACGTGGATAGTTTGGAAGTCTTACATATCGAGGATTTTGATCAGTGGCCAATGGCAACTGAGCAAGCAAATTACGATGTTGAATCAATTGTCAATAATTACGGCCCTCTCAGAGAAGACCTTCGACCCGTAGAGATCAGCCAACCTGAAGGAGTTAGTTTTTCTATCGACGACAACCAACTTTCTTGGCAAAAGTGGCGCTTCAGGCTAGTCATGGATGACACCGAAGGCCTGGTACTGCACCGAGTCACTTATACCCAAGATGGTGTCGAGCGACCAATCATTGATCGGGCGTCACTAGCAGAAATGGTTGTCCCCTACGGCGATACTAGACCTAGCCAGACCTTCAAACATGCTCTCGATTCAGGTGAGTTTGGACTTGGAATGACAGCCAACTCTCTGACGCTCGGATGCGACTGTATCGGTGAAATTGTCTATCTGGATGCAGTTCAAATGCTTGATGACGGCAGCATCATGAGCACTAAAAACGCGATATGTATCCACGAAGAAGACTTTGGAATTGGCTGGAAACATACTGACATGTTGACTGGACAGGTGGAAGTACGAAGGTCTAGGCGGTTGGTTGTCAGCAGTATCTCCACAGTAGGCAATTACGAGTATGGCTTCTTTTGGTATTTTCACCTCGATGGCTCAATCAAGCTTGAGATAAAGCTCACCGGCATTCTGACTACACGCTCACACCGTGATGGTGACGATTTAACTTTTGCTCGACAGATTGCACCAAATGTGGCTGCCCCAATTCATCAACACATTTTTTGTGTGCGGCTTGATATGGCTGTTGACGGAACCAGCAACAACGTCGTCGAAGTAAATACCCAAGCGCTTCCACCTGGCTCAGATAATCCCCACGGCACAGCTTTCGCGGCTACTGAAACGCTCCTCAGCGACGAAAACTCGGCTATGCGCGACACAAGCTCGGCAACTAGCAGATATTGGAAAATAGAAAATTCACACAAAACCAACCGTCTTGGATACCCAACTGCTTACCGCTTGCTTCCTTCGGCCACAGCAACGATGTTCGCCTCAGCTGACTCACCCCATGGCGAAAGAGCCGCTTTTGCTAAACATAATTTGTGGGTAACACCTACGGTTCAATCCGAACGGTACGCTGCCGGAGATTATCCGACACAAAAAAATGCTGGGCAAGGGCTCCCACGATATACAGCCGACAATCGTTCGATCACCGAAACAGACGTAACTGTCTGGCATAGTTTCGGACTCACACATGATGTTCGGCTGGAAGACTATCCAGTGATGCCTACCGAATACGCTGGATTCTTAATGGTGCCTGATGGATTTTTCGAGCGGAATCCAGCAATTGATGTTCCGCCAAGCAGCAATGGTCACTGCCATTAGGTCATTACAAGCAAAAATCTTCGGAAGCTAAAATTTATTCTTACCGATTATGAAATAGTTGCATACCTTCAACCGGCCAGTCAATGGCATACACATATCCATGATCTGACGAAGTTACGTACAACGTCTTGAAATCAGTTCCTCCGAAACAACAATTAGTCGCTCCAGGTTCAGGAAGCTCAATAACTTCGATGGGTCTACCATCTCGGCCATCCAGCACAAACAAATTATTCGAACCGTGTCCAGCGACAATAATGCGGCCAGAAGCATCGAAACAAAATCCGTCAGGGACTGACCTGCGGCCAATCATCCCATTTAATTTAGAAGTACTGCTTAATACACCAGGGGCCTCGATCTGGAAACTAAGGAGTGCTCCTGTCAGCGACTCACAAACCACGAGCACGCGCCCATCATCTCGGACTCCAAGGCCATTAGGGAAGCCGATACCTCCGGCTACTCTAGTCGCTAACCCATTTGTATCTACGTAGCACACAGGCCCCGCATCTCGCTCTCCCCCTACTAAACCGGACCAAATTGGATCGGTAAAATAAAATCCACCGTAGCCATCAAAACACACGTCGTTCGGAGCGTTTAGAGGCACGCCATCAATCTCAAATAGAAAGTCGTTAACAGTTCCTGCGGCATTAATGATTTGTATTCTTCCGGAACCATTTTCAACCGGGCCAGCACCTTTTGTAGACGGCATATCTGTTGGCCACCTGCCGCCGTTATTGCAAATTAACAAATTACCAGCAGTATCGAAGGCTGCTCCATTTGGCCCGCCGCCAGTCTCGGCAAATGTGGTTACAACACCTGCATCACTAATTTTTGAAATTCGTTGGCCGGCTATTTCGGTAACGTAGAGCGTTCCATCAGGGCCGACAGCCGGACCTTCTGGAAACATAAGACCTGAAGCTAAACGGTCAATCTGCACGATTGGAACTCCCCATAGATTTACGCGACCCGGCTAGATTTTCGTACCCAGGTATTGCATACGCAACATAGCCCACGCAGAGCTGAGACTGTTTGGTATTCGAAAAACAAACTAAAGCTTCTGGACTTCTCCGCATTCACAATATTTCTCAGCGCGCCAAAGATTTATAATGATGGGAAACTTTGCAAGCTCGATATCATAATTTCACAGCGAGTGGCTTGCTCGCACAATACTCAGATCGAGTGCCCCTATTCGCCTATCCGAAATCACATCATGCAAACAACCAGCGATGCTCTATCTCTAGCCGAACAAATGCACTCGGAAGAAATTGCTTTTATCTGCGAAGATCGACAAAGAACTTTTACCGAATTTTTCGATCGCTGTCATCGAGTTGGCTCAGTTCTAAATGAGCTAGGTGTTAGCGAAGGCCAGCGAGTAGCTATTTGGGCGGCAAACTCAGAAATCTACGCAGAACTGTACTTAGCAATTCCTTCTCATGGTAGAGAAATCATGCCCTTAAACACACGTTGGGCTTTTTCTGAACTCGAATACGCTCTCGAAGATGGCGAAGCTAATCTTTTGATTACTGATCGTGATCCAGGGCCATTGTCGAAGAACGTAGAACAGATTATTTCCATTGCTGAATACGAAGAGCTTATTCAGAACTCAGAACCGCTGCCATTTGTTGACGTTTCCGAGGATGCGCTACTTGGACTTTTTTATACAGGAGGCACGACGGGTAAGAGTAAGGGGGTAATGCTAACCCACCGAAACATTTTAGCTAATACCGTGCATTGTCAAATCATGATGCCCTTATCTGCAGAAGATAAGTATCTTCTGGCTGCACCTATGTTTCATGCAGCTGGGACGCTTTCAGTCCTTCAATGTCTTTCTCTTGGTGTTGCACAAATAATCGTTCCAACTTTCGATCCTAATGTTTGTCTAGATCTCATCGAGATGGAGCGCTGCACTTCCACGCTTTTAGTACCAACTATGATCGCAGCGATGGTCGAAGCTCAAGCCAAAAATCCGAGGTCGCTAGATACTATGACTCTGTTGGCACATGGGGCATCTCCTATCTCTACAGAAGTACTCAGAAAAGCCTGCGAACAAATTCCGAATGCGGAATTCATACATATTTATGGGGCTACTGAAACGGCCCCCCTGGTAACCGGCTTGCGGTCCGAACAATTACTTATCGACACGCCGCTAGGCAAGTCTGTAGGGCGCCCAACTCTGGGCGTGTCTATCAAAATAGACGCAGACCAAGGGCAGCCTGGTGAAGTTTTGGTAAAAGGTCCAAACGTAACTAGTGGTTACTGGAATAAACCTGAACAGACTGCAGAGGTCATTCAAGGTGACTGGTATCGAACCGGTGATGTTGGCTATCTAGACCATGGAGGAAACTTATTTCTCGTAGATCGCGCCAAAGACATGATTATTTCCGGCGGGGAAAATATTTACTGTTCTGAGGTAGAAGAAGTCATTTACCAAAATCCCAAAATATTAGAAGCAACTGTTTTCGGAATACCTCATCCGGTTTGGGGGGAACAAGTCCATGCCACGGTAGTTCCAAGAGACACCTCACTTACAGAAAGCGAACTTATTGACTTCTGCAGAACTTCCTTGGCCGGCTACAAACTTCCGAGGTCAATAGCATTCCAAGAAAAAGAGCTACCGAAATCCGGGCCAGGAAAAGTACTAAAACGAGAGTTACGGGCACCGTACTGGGTGGGACATGAAAGAAGCATCAACTAAGCCCATTGCATAATGGCCAAATTTATCCCATGCCCACGATTTAGTTTGCAACAGACCCTATCTCTTTCCAACTAGATAAAGGTTTAAGATTGAAGCAAGCAATATCGACTATTTGATTAGGGAGAAATTGTCATGAAACTTGCGCTTATGCTCGGATACTCAGGATCGAAGTTAGACATTCCTATCGATCGCATAAAGATGGCCGAAGAACTCGGTTATCATTCTGTCTGGACAGCTGAGGCATATGGGTCTGATGCCATGACTCCTCTTGCATACATCGCCGCTTTTACGGAAAAAATAAAACTAGGTACAGGAATTATCCAGCTCGCCGGCCGAGCTCCCGCTATGGCAGCGATGCAGGCCCAAACAATCGATGCCCTGGCTGGTGGAAATCGAATGATTGTTGGGCTAGGTGTTTCCGGTCCTCAAATCGTCGAAGGCTGGTATGGCCAACCTTGGGGAAAGCCATATTGGCGCCTTAGAGACTACATCCAGATTATGCGCAAAATATTCGAGAGACAAGCACCAGTGTCGCACCAAGGCACCGAGTACCAATTACCTTTCACCGGAGATGGCGCTACCGGCCTCGGCAAGCCACTAACGTCGATCCTCCACACAAATCCATCTCTGCCAATTTGGCTAGGTAGCGGTTCCGAAGCAACCGTTAAACTTACCGCTGAGCTATGTGACGGTTGGCTCCCTATGCACTTTGTGCCCGGCCGCATGAATCATTACCGCCCTTGGATAGAAGAAGGGTTCTCTCGAGCTCGAAATAATGGTAATGAAAAGAGCTGGAAAGACTTTGACATAATCGCACAATGTCCAGTTCAAATATCAGACGATATCGGAACAATTTTCAAGAAAGCAAAAGATAATATCGCCTTATACGCCGGCGGAATGGGACATAAAGAAGTCAACTTCCATAACCAGCACATGATCCAGCGAGGTTACGCCGACGTCGCCGCTAGGGTTCAAGAGTTGTATCTAGCGGGATACAAAACTGAAGCAGCAGAAGCGATCCCGGATGAATACGTTGACGACGCGGGCCTATACGGCTCTCGAGAACGAATAACTAAGCGCTATCTCCAATGGGCAGATAGCGGGATCACAGGAATGAATATCAATACTTCACAAGACGAATCAGTAATCTTGCTGGCGCAGCTAGCAGGTAGCGGCAGGGAAAGTTGAGCTACTAATAATGCAATCGGCAATTATGAGTCTTGGGGACAACCTCGCACATCCACACACCAAAGAGCGAATATCAGAGTCAGACCGTCATCGACAACTCGTCAACTACGCCGGGTGGGCTGATGATGCCGGCTTCGATGCAGTGCATATTGGTGAGCACCATTTCAATGACTATATGTTGAGCTCACCTCCGGTAGTTCTGAGTGCTATCGGCGAACGCGCTCCCAATCTTATTCTTTCGACCGCAGTTACTTTGATTCCCACGCTAGACCCTGCACGTCTTGCAGAAGACTATGCCACCCTTGATAATCTTTTTCCTGGCCGAGTTGAAATTGTTGCTGGTAGGGGTAATTTTTTCTCTCGAACATACCCTGCGTTTGGCCTTTCGATTCATGATGCTCGCGAAATATTTGCAGAAAAAATTGGTTTAGTTCATAAGTTACTCAACTCAGAAAATGTTACTTGGAGCGGTAAATTTAGAGAACCACTCGACAATATAACCACAAGACCGAGACCCACTCGTGAAATTCCGATGTGGGTAGGAGCAGGATCCCACGAGTCTGCAGAACTAGCAGCTCGATGGGGCTTTCACTTAATGTTGCCATCAGTTTTTGGTCACCCCAAAATGTTTGTACCCATCATCGAGCGTTATCGTGAGGCCTGGCAAGAGTTTGGGCGCGACCCAAGAGATATCCACATCGGGTCTTGTGCTCATGCTTTTGCTGGTAAAAATAACCAAGACATGCTTGCGCGTTTCGTTCCGAGATACGGACATTATTGGAACTTTGTCGATGACTTAATTCAAGCCAATACTGACGGAAAGGTTAAGCTTCCCTTCGATCTAGACGCATCTTTGAGCGGCCCTGCTGTCGCTGGCAGCTCTCAGGAATGCGTCGAACGTATGAGCGAAATTCACGAACTGTTAGGACATGATCGACAATTGTTTATGTTCGATATGGGAGGAATCAGCAACAATGAGCTTCAAGAAACCGTTCAACGGTTTGGAGAAGAAGTTTTGCCCTACTTGCCAGACTCGTGATTATCTCTTCCACTTTTTTACGTGATCAGGGATAGCAATTGAGTCGCTTGAGACCTCATCAGGTTCGGGGGCACCGATTGCCATCCCTATTGGGATGACCCCAGCCCATACATCGAGTTCCATATCTTCTTCGTAATCATGAGGAGGTCCGAACCGAATTTTTGCAGATGCTTCATTAATGGGGACAGAGAGTACTAACGTCGACTGAATTTCCTTGGCAGAATTTTTTCTAGTAGCTGCTACTCGGCCAGAAATTATATGTTCAGTAACTGCTTCCAGTGCGGAACTTTTTTCATCTAAATCAGTTACTTGTTTTGCTTTTCCAAAGATTACTACTGATCGATAATTCATTGAGTGGTTAATTAATGAACGAGCTAAGACTAAACCATCTAGCAGCGTAACTGTCACACAAACATCAACATCACGAGCATCCCGGAGGAGTCGGCTCGCAGCTGACCCGTGTAAATACAGTTGTTCCTCAACTCGTCCATAAGTCATTGGAATAACTAGTGGAGTTTCGCCCTGGACTATTCCCACATGGGCTACAAGGCCCTCATCAAGGATCGAGTGCACTGTTTCTCGGTCATAGCTACCTCTATCTGGTTTACGTTTTACCTCAGTTTTATTTGTTCGAACATATTCTGACTCTGGCATAGGCACACCATAGGACTCTTCGGATACTGTTATCCAATGGTCAACGAAATAGATCCCGTCGACATATTTCTTCCGGTGAACGAAACTAATTTATTTAGTGCTCCTTTTCTCGAGAAACTTGCGGACCAAGCACAGCTCGCCGATGAAACTAGAACCGTGTCCTCAGCTGCTACCGAAGCAATTCGAGGGACTGACTTTATGCGCATGGCAGCATCTGCGAATTTAGGTGGTACCGAGCAATCAGTTTTACAGATGGGTCGCGAATTAGAGGCCATTGCGTCGAGGTGTCCATCCACTGCATGGACTCTTTGGAATCATCTCTGTGTGTTTCACCTTTTTGTAGGTACTTTAGGTCCGGACCACATATCACTATTAAAAGAAATAGTAGAAGCTGGCCAGTGGGTATCTTTCCCCGCCGGAGCCGGGAGCAGTGTCTATGGGCGAATCGAGGGCGGTGAAGCCATTCTGAACGGGACTGCTACCTGGGGAACCGGAAGCCGATATGCCGATCATTGCGGCGTCGTGTTTGCGGTTACAGATGAGTCAGGTAACCCAATTCGACCTATGGATCTGCGCTTTACGATAATTCCTACATCGACTAGCGGAGTCAAGATTGACCCCACCTGGGACGGTTCAGGGCTAAGAGCATCAGCTACTGACGATGTTCATTACAGTGATGTCAGAGTTCAGCTCAGCCGTTGCGTCTCTTGGTTCGGAGCAAATCGAGCAGAATCGTTGCGAACAGTTCCAGTTATCCACCATCGATACCGAGAAGATTGGGTTGGGTTGTCTGATGTTTTTTTAGGCTGGATGGCAACCGGTGTAGTTCGAATGGCATTGAAAGAAGCATGCGCGTCAGTTCGCTCTCGGCGGATTCTTATGGGTGGCAAAATGGTTGAAAGACCCACAGTTCAAATTAACTTAGGTAAAGCCACGGCTTTGGCATCTTCGGCAAGGGCAGCTATCGAGATGGCCTGCACCGAGGTTGACAGGCGGATCGAAGCTCATCAGGTCCCTACCGAAGCTGACTATTTCCGGCAAATGTCTATTGTTTCGATGGCAGTCAATCAACTCTCAGAGGCGATGCAGCTACTTGAAAAAACGCAAGGAGGAACTGCGCTCCGCGAGGGCGGTAGCTTTGAACGTCGTTATCGTGATTTTCGAGCTATGCCACTCCACATTAATGTTCATGAAGATCGAATCAACCATCAACTTGGTCGTTATGTCTTAGGAATTGATAGAGAGCCATTTTAAAAATACATTTTTTACGACCTCAAACTTTTTCCGCTTCTATTGTGGATGATTATCACTAGTGCAGAGGTCTCAAATTTATGGTCTACGACATAGTTATCAAAGATGGGCTTATCTTCGATGGGACAGGTGCTCCGAGGGTCCGAGGAGATGTCGGGATAATTGATGGTCGCGTTGCGGCAATCGGCCGAGTCGACAGTAGCCAAGCGAAACAGATAATCGATGCTACCGGAATGCATGTTGCTCCCGGGTTTGTTGACTTACATACGCATTACGATGCACAAATTTTTTGGGATCCTTACTGCACGCTTTCGGGTTGGCATGGAATCACTTCGGTAGCAATCGGAAATTGCGGTTTCGGCTTTGCGCCCGTCGACCCTGATATGCGCGAGTACGCAATGAAGTCGATGACTCGAGTAGAAGCGATTCCCTACGATTCCATGGCTGAAGGCATGCCGTGGGATTGGACAACCTTTCCGGAGTACCTAGATAGTTTAGAACGCACGCCAAAGGCTATGAACATTTTGCCTTACGTTCCCATCGGCCCGATGCTCATTCAAGTTCTCGGCCTCGCTGATGCCAAAGCGGGACGTATGCCGACTGCCAGCGAGCATGATGCTCTCTCAAAAATGGTGCATGCAGCGATGGACGCTGGTGGGTGTGGATGGTCGGCCCAGCGTCTTCCTCCTACAGGTCCCTCTGCAGTTCAGCGAGATTGGGATGGAACTCCGATGCCAACCGACATGATGAACGACGAAACCGCTCGCGTTCTCGCTCAAGTATTAGCTGACCGAAATCAAGGTGTCATTCAGATGACATTAACCACTAATGATATTAAACATGATTTAGCTCATCTTGAAGAGATCGCTTCTATCAGCGGCAGGCCACTCTTGCATAACGTTGTTCAAGCATTTGAAGACCGTCCGCATATTCACAAACGTCAAATCGAATGGCTGGAACGCTGTCGAGAGCGAGGAATACCTGTCTACGGTCAGGGTGTAACCAGCAACGCTGGCTTCACTTTTACTCTTGAAGACTGGAACCTTTACGATGACTCTGAGGATTGGATGCAAGCATGCATGGGCACGAAAGAAGAGCGACTAGCTAAATTTGCCGATCCATCGAGGCGTCAAGGACTCAAAGACAATCTTCCAGCTACAGCGACAGCCCCACTGGGCACTGTGACCATCCTTTCTCCTCGCTCAGACAGCACCGAACGCTACAGAGAAATGTCTGTGGCCCAAGCCGCTGAACTCAGCGGTAAGCATGAGGTAGACATCATGCTTGATATCGCTGTGGAAGATGGACTGGACACCTTATTTTTCGTAGCTCCTCCCCAAAATAATAGTGATCATCTTAAAGACATTGTCACCTATCCACATATGTTGTTCGGTGTGTCTGATGGAGGCGCTCATACAAAGTTCTTAACTGCTGGGCGTTACCCAACCGAAACACTGACCGAACAGGTGCGAGACAACCAGTGGATTACTTACGAAGAAGCTCATCGTAAACTTTCAGCGCTGCCAGCTCAATTGGCTGGCTTCCAAGATCGTGGTGTGATCCGCAAGGGAAGTCCCGCAGACATAATCGTCTATGACCCAGTTAATTTAAAAGTGCTTCCAATGGAAGTGGTGCACGATTTACCGGGTGGGGAATGGCGACGGATCCAGAAAGCGTCGGGCTACCAAAACGTTATTATCAACGGCGAAATCACTATTGAGAATGATCAACAAACGAATACCTATAGTGGCAAACTTCTGCGAAATGGAATTTAAGAAAACCATTCGCTATTTCACAGCATTTGAAGCATTTTCGCCGCTTTCTCAACGTGAGTAGTGACGCTTTTTTGCATTTGTTCTAAATCAATTTCTTCGCTTTGAATGCCTTGCTGACCGCCTAGATATCTAGAATAAACTCCTTCCCCGATGCAGGCCAGCCGCCACTCTGCAAATGCCCGATAGTAATCCACTGAGCCACCAGGAATTCCCATTTCTTCGACATACCGAGCCGCTAGCTCGTCTTGACTCATGAACCCTAGAAGTTGTGTAGTTGCTGCATCACCGACTAACTCATCATCGGAATTTTTGTCATACCAATACCCTAAGAGACCCGCGAGGTCAGCCATCGGCTCACCAAGTGTGCACAGCTCCCAATCCAGAACCGCTATTACCGACCCAGAAGAGTCAAACATACAATTAGAAAGGCGATAATCACCGTGAGCTATCGTCGTAGGACTCGGCTCAGGCAGCTGAACTAAAAGTTCTCGGGCGACAGAATCGACAAGAGGGATATCACGAGTTCTTGAACTCTCCCATTGCCCAGACCACCTTTTAATCTGACGTTCTATATACCCATTCCGTTTAGCAAGGTCGCCAAGCCCAACATGATCAATATCAACACGGTGCAGTGCGCAAAGAGTGTCGATTAATGACTCTGACATCTTTCTACGGATGCCTTCGTTCATGGAGGACCCAATTTCCACATCACGTACAACTATCCCATCCACATAGTTCATTACGTAGAAATCGCGCCCGTTCACGCTTTCGTCCTGGCACAGGCCGACCATCTCAGGCACCGGCACCTCAGTGCCTCGGAGCGAATGCATGAGTCGATATTCGCGCGCCATGTCATGGGCAGAAGGCAAAAGTTTACCAGTAGGTGGTCGACGGAGAACAAACCTAACGCCACTATTATCGCTTACCGTGAATGTCATATTGGACCTACCACCGGCGATTAAGCTGTAAGTGAGGGCTCCGTCGACTTCTGCGTTGTTGCCTATCCAAGAACTAACTCTATTGACAGCTATGACTGGTGGCTCTGTATCTGACATTGTAGAACTCCTACCTACTATTAATTCGTAGCTTTGTCATCACAAATCATCTTTAGCTTCTACTCCTCATGGAATAACAGCAGTGAGATTGCTATTTATTGGCGGGCGTTGTCACCAACCTTAGCTTCCTTCAAAATTTGGGTTACGTTTCTCTCTTAAGGCCTTCATGGCCTCTAGGTGATCTTGTGATCGGGCAGAGGCTAAATGATTTGTTTGGATTTGATCTAAATCAGGGTTCAGGCCCGCTAGGTCGTCTATCGCCTTCTTTGTCATTTTCACGGCGTTGGGAGCCAAAATGGAGATAGCTTGACAAATCTCTGAGGCTCTCGGCTCAAGCATATCCTGATCCAATATTTCCGTCAGGTAACCCATGGTAAGCAATTCATCGGCTTGGATACTTTCCCCGGTCAAAAAAATACGCTTAGTCGCAGAAGGGCCAATACGCTCGACAAATCTTTGAAGCCCAGTCGCATAATATTGCAGGCCGATTTTTGCGGCAGGCATTGCCAGCATTATTGAGCTAGATGCTATTCTCATGTCACACGCCATTGCAAGGTCTGTACCCCCACCGTGAATATTGCCTCCGATGACCGCAACGGTAGGAACTTTTATTGAAGCAATTGCGTCGCAACCTTCGTTAAAACCATATTTATGTTTGTCGCGGGCAGCCAGAGCTCCCAGGTGATACCCCGAACACCATGACGGCCCAGTGGCTTCGATCGTTACGCAACGTATCGAAGAATTTGCATGTATTTCTTGGACAAAATTAACTAACGCTTCTAGGTCCTTCGGCTCTACACGGTTACGTTTTTCTGGCCGCCGAAGTCTTATACGAGCTCGGGAACCATCAACTCTTAGAGTTGGCATTTCGTTACCAACAATTTCGTTTTCTCTCATAGCCTTCATTCAAATACTAGGATTGCGCGACCAGCTATAGCGCCCGTTTCTAAGTCAGACACAGCTTGATTAATGTCATCGATTTTGTAGCGCTGGGTGACTAGCTCGTCAAGGTCAAGTATTCCTTCGTTATGCCATTCAATGAACCTAGGCAAATCAACTTCAGGCTCACACGAACCTCCCAAAGAGCAAACATATGCTCGCTCACCAACAAACATATGACGACTATCAAGCTCAATTGGGCTTTGCGGAACTCCTACAAGAACAGCTGTACCGCCCCGAGACTGGCCAAACTCGCCTGCCCTCACAACCTCGGATATCTGCTTCATGGTTACCGAATGTCCGATGCAATCAAATGCGTAATCGACGCCTGCCAAAGGTTGCCGCAGTAAATCAAACTTTTCGGTATCAATGGTTAGTTTTTTGATTTCTTCGACTGGGTCTACTTTTGAAGCATTTATTCCATGTGTTGCACCAAACTTTTTCGCAAACTCTAATTTTTCGTCTGATAAATCAACCACAATGATGGGGTTCGCTCCTAGATGAGCAGCAGCAGCGATAGCGGATAATCCAACTCCGCCCGCTCCGAACACAGCCACGCTGTTGCCCGGTCCGACTTTCGCAGTGTGCATGACCGCACCGGCTCCAGTGATTACCGCACATCCTATGATGCAACAACTTTCGTGATCAACGCTTTCCGGCACCTTCACTACAAACATCTCATCGGCGATCGTATGGGTAGCCCAGGTGAAAACGTTCAGGCTCACTGCTCTTTGCCCATCAGGCAAGGCGATCTCCATCATTTCGCCCTGACGTCTCGCAGTATCTAAATTTTTTGGAACCCAAGTAACCATGACAGTATCGCCGATTGCCAAATCAGTTACCGCTTCTCCTATGGCAATTACTTCACCAGTTGACTCATGACCCAATATTTGTGGTGCGTTTCTTGAATTGTGAATAGTATGCAATTGGCTATGACAGATACCCGATGCATATTGCTTAATGACTACCTCATGAGAATCAGGGTCACGAAGTTCTAGATCTACGACTTCGAGCGGTAGCCCGACTTCTTGTGGCACTATAACTACTCGAGCCTCGGTCGTCATTCCATTCCCTTCCAAGTTTGTTTCCCAAATCTAGCTCCCCCACAAAACTTTTGCCCCGATAACCTCATCTCTGCTCATTCAGCCGAACAGGTCTCGCATCAATTTTCGGGCGACTATCCGTCGATAGCCATAGTTGCCTAACTGGTTCCGAGTCACTTAACTTAAAATTGCCCAGCAAACGCGCATCAAGCATTCCATTTGTTGCAATATCAATCTCTTGGGTAAAAATAATTTGGTTGCCATTTGTCACAGATACCAGCTCGAGAGCCGTCGATAGATCTCCAATGTGGATTGCTATCCGAGCTTTAGCTTCAGATTTAGATTGCGAGCGCTGCACTTTCCACTGAGCGACAACTGCTGCTTCAACAGCTTCTCTGGCTTCATCGAAGCACAGTATTGACACGAAATCGTGTGCTACAGCTACGCCACCTTCACTCTCGAGAATTGAACTAAGTAACTCTTGTGCTTCTAACTCATTTTTTTTATCCTCTGCTTCGAAAGTTGAACAAACCCACGTCATTTTTTTCACGTAAACGGACCTTAGACTTTATTAGCAACAATAGTTGTGTCAGGCTCACCAAATGGAGCTTTACAACGCTATGAGAACCACGCCGTCTTGTCGATATTTTACTGATGATCCAGTTGATGATGAAACCATTCACCGAGTTCTCGACAATGCACGTTTTGCTTCTTCGGGTGGCAACCGGCAAGGATGGAGAATTGTTGTTGTCACCGACACCGATCAAAAACGACGAGTCGCAGACCTCCACCGCAAGCAATGGGACCCATATTTCCAACACGCCTTAGAAGGAACTGTTGGCTTTCAGGGAGATGGCTCCGGTAACAAGATGGAGCACGGTACCAACTTTGCTGTTAATCGTCTGCGTCGAACTGATGACTTTGCTCAGAAGATGCATGAGGTGCCTGTTTTGATGTGCTGCTACGTAGATCTGTCGACTCTTGCTGTGACTGATAAGGATTTGGATCGGCAAAGCATTGTTGGTGGCGGCTCGCTCTACACACTGGTGCACAACATTTTATTAGGTTGCACCAATGAAGGACTCGGTTCTTCTCTAACAACCTTACTTGCAGCTGAACAGGAGTCCTGCGATCAACTATTTCATACCCCTGACGGATTTGCACTAGGCGCGCTCATAGCTATTGGCTGGCCAGTTGTAGAGAAGCAATACACAAAACTCACTCGTAAACCGGTCCAAGAAATAGCTTTCAGGGACACGTGGGATGTCCCTTTTCCTTAATTAATTTGTGGTTTTGAAAAACTTCTTAATCAATCGAGTTCAGACAGAAAGTCTAAGACAGACGAAACAAAGATATCGTTTCTATCACCCGCTACCATGTGAGCTGCTTGTCCAACATTTGTATATTTCGAATGCGGTACCAGATCAAGATACGCCTGAGCTCCTTCTTCGGAGAGCACATCGCTCAGCCCACCTCGCACTAGCAGCGATGGGCATTTCACATTTCTGGCAGCAGCCTCCTGTCGAGGAATTCGATCAGCGAGCACTCGTTTTCGTGCCATGAATTGCGGATCCCAATGCCAGCGGTAACGACCATCTGGCCAGAGCCGAACGTTTTTTGCGAGACCATCTAAATTTCTTGGTCGATCCCGGTGAGGTTGATAATTTCCGATCGCCGCTGCGACATCTTCGAGCGACTGAAATCCTTCGGGCGCCTGAGCCATAAAATCTCTTATTTTTCGCACGCCACTAGCTTCAATTCTAGGTGCTGTGTCGACTAGAACTAAGGCTTTAGCCTCAACAGCGCCTTCTCCAACAGCCGCTAATGAGGTTCCTCCGCCCATTGATGCCCCTACCAAAATTGGCTTTTGGTCAAAGTGCTCTACAACTGCTACGAGGTCTGCCACCAACGCGTCATTTGAGTAATCCCCATCAGGAGCCCAGTCACTGTCTCCGTGTCCTCTAGCATCGAGGCTCACTGCTCGATAACCAGCGGCTGCAAGCTGGCTTCCAGCACTCTTCCACGCATGACGTGTTTGTCCTCCGCCATGCTGCAGGAGAACTAACTGACCTTTTTCTCCGTAGATATCAGCAGCTATATTTAAACCTTCAGCAACCGGAATATATACGTCAGGGTTTGGCGCTGCGGCTAACCTTTCGCCTCTCTCTGCATGACTCAATTTATTCCCTACCTTTACCTTTTACCTTTGCCGCTTTTTGGGCATTTCGTCGGTCGTCCCCGGCTTGAGCTAGGGTCCTTCTGTTGCTTTCATCGACCAGCATAAACTGAGCTCGCCATGAATCATTACTACCGTCATCCCATACGAACGGCGTCTGTATCGTGGTCCTGGGTTCCCAGGCACGCTCTAAGGTCTCAAGACAGGTCGAAACAATTGCCTGCTGCATCTCAACATCGTATGGCTTCCCCGTGGGGTTACCGAGAGGGAAATCTGTAAATACAAAACGAGGAACGCCGCTTTCTTCGACTATGTCTCGAGCGCTTCCTGCAATCACCGTAGGTATTCCACCTTCTTCGAGATGTCGAGCTACCAGACTCACGGTCTGGTGACACACAGGTCAGAGGGGAACAAGTAATGCAACGTCAACCTCATCCTCAATCATCCACTCTAGAATTTGTGGTGCGTCTTTTTTCTGAGTTCGACGGTGACTGTAATCAGTAGGTACACCATAAAAACGTTTTGAGAGAGATCCTATAACGCCTCTGCTCTCGAGTTCGCGTAGCCTGTTAATCGGCAGATAGCTGTCCAAATCTTCGGTGTGCGTGGTGTCTTTAGCCCAAAAAAGATCCTTGTTGTATAGGCCTCCAAGCGCATCATCGCACTGAGCTGCATATGGCTCTTTGTCTGTCGTCCCTGCCACGGCATGTCGATCAGAAGACCGGTCAAAGAAGGAAGTCGTTACCAGACCGACGCGACATTCAGACATAGGTTTAGCCGGAACAGTAAAAGGAACATCGCAGTTGTACGACCATTGATAAGCCTGTGGATACCCTTGTGCTCCATAGTACTCTCGCGACTTGTCTATGTAACTAACATATGAACGGTGAGTTCGTCGATCTTTCACTAATTCGATACCCCTATCATCTGCGCTATGGCACCAGGATACGTGTGCTTGACTATGTTTGCCCAAAACCTCAGATAATGTCGCTATACCGATCTAGCTTGAGGAGATCACATGTCTATTAGCCTTCCGCCGCGGCCTCACCGAGGGTGGACCTTTGATGAGCTACCTATAGGCAGACGTTGGAGCACGTCTCGCCGAACTGTTAGCGAAACCGACTTAGTCGTCTATGCCACTCAGTTCGGATTTGTAGAGGGGTTATTTCTAGATGCAACCGGAGCCGAACGAGCTGGATACAGCGGTCGCCTTGTCCCAGGAAGTCTGGTGATGTCTATCGCAGAAGGATTAATTATCAGCGGCGGAGCCATCGCAGGGACGGGTATGGCTTACCTTGGAGCTGAAATCAAAGTGTTAGGACCGACTTATGTCGGGGATACTCTTCAGGTGATAGCCGAAGTCACTGAGGCAAGACTAACTTCTGCTCAGGATCGCGGAATTGTTACGACTCGAAACGAAGTTTTTAATCAGAAAGACGAAGTGGTGATGGTCTACACGCCAACTCGAATGATTCGTTCGTCACACGTCGATGACTAGAACTCTTATTTAATTCTCGCTAGCGGAGGAACCTTATAGCCACCGAGTAATTGTTCTATATATTTTGCAAATTCGATCGTCGTTCGGTCACCTAGATAAGGACCAACAACCTGTATTCCTATTGGAAGGCCTTCTTTCGTCTTTCCGACAGGCACCACGGTTGAAGGCAAATACACATAGCCAAACTGCGAGGTCCATACAATTAGATCAGCGTAAGGTCGCTCTCCCCCATCAACATCCAAAGTTCTGGTGTAAAGGTTTCCTTCAATTTGGTGAGGGAATGCAGCTGTAATTGCGACTGGTGCAAGCAGCACATCCCAGCTTTGGAAAAAATTCCACCACTTGCGGCGGTTCTTATCTCTCGTCTCAGCTAGCAACAACCAATCACGGTGTGCGACAGTCGACGCACTGGCACGCATCACAAGAGTTGGATCTTCGCTGCTCTTATTTTTGACAATCTCTTGCAGCGCTTCGAACTCTTCATCAGTTCGACCAGGCGATGTAGCAGCTGATATCAACGGCAATCCGACAGTATGCACATCTTCAAATTTCACGTCTGGTCGAGCAGTTTCGTCGACGCTTATTCCATCTGCTCGTATTGCCGAGACAGCTGCTTCCAACACTTCAGCTACGCCGATGCTAGTTGGGCAATTTTCGTCATTAATCCAAGCTGCGACCCTCATTTTCCGAGCATCGCTCCTGGGAACAGGAAGTGTTAATCTCATTGGCTGATCAGGTCGTGCACTTGGCTCTATAAGAACATCAAACAGCAGTTCAAGATCATCAACACAACGAGCTAACGGGCCAACGACGTTAACATCCGCATCGCCGTGGCCGTACGAAACATGATCTATATAGCCGCGTTGCGAAACGACCCCATAACTTGGTTTGTGGCCACACACTCCAGCGAAATGGGCGGGTAGTCGAATCGAGCCGCCTATGTCAGTTCCGATTTCCAACGCAGTCAAACCAGCTGCAAGAGCAGCTGAAGCACCACCTGATGAGCCCCCGGGGCCACGACTTAAATCCCACGGGTTATTAGTAGTTCCAAAAATTTCGTTAGTGGCCTGAATATCTCCGGACCATCGGGGCAAATTAGTTTTGCCAAACACAACAGCTCCCGCATTTCGGACATTTGATACAACATCGGCGTCTTTATTTGGCACATGGTTCTTTAGTTCGACCGCTCCCCCTGTTGACCTGACCCCTTTCACCGCTAACGCATCTTTGACAGTCATAGGCAGTCCAGCTAGCTTCCCAAGAGATTCCTCATTTGCCCGAGCATTGTCTATTGCACGGGCAGTCGCTAGCGCATTATCAGTATCAAAGGTGATAATTGCGTTTAATTGCGAACCAAGAGCATCATTACGTCTCAACAAATGCTCTAGCAGTTCGACACTGCTTATAGTTTTACTTGCCAACAGCGTTAATAATTCATTGGCAGGAAGTAAACCCAGTTCCTCACTCATGCTTTGAAGATACTCTTAGTTTGTGAACTTTACTGAAGAAACTTTAAGCAGAGCACCCGGTGAACAACGAATCCTCGAAGCTAAAGATTGGGCTATCAAAGAACTGGCACCAACCGCTGAGACTTGGGAGCGAGAACGCAGGTTTGCTCGAGAAGCATTTGACAGCGCAGCTTCAAATGGTTTAACCGGCTTGCTTGTCCCAGAAGAATATGGGGGGAAGCAAATAGACTCGATCGAACTAGCAAAAATTTTGGAGCATATTGCAGCTGTTGATTTTTCTGTTGCCTTCTCACTGGTCTGTCACAATAACTTGGCTGGCGCCATTGCACGGAAAGGAAGTACCGAACTCAAAAGTCGTTTTCTACCAGGGCTAGTTAATGGAAAAGTTCTTGGTGCTTTTTTGTTGACAGAACCTAAAGTCGGTTCAGATGCTGCGGCTATCGAGCTTCAGGCGCATAGAGATGGTGGGGAATGGATTCTCAACGGTGAGAAGGCCTGGGTTACCAACGGGACCGAAGCGAACCTTCTATCTGTTTACGCTCAAACTGACCCCTCGGAGGGCCACCGAGGAATAGCGACATTTCTAGTGGAAGCGGACTCCGAAGGAGTTCAACGCCTTCCTGGCTACGAATTATTTGGTGGTCACGGTATGGGCACCAACGGGATTCGGTTCGAAAATTGCAGGGTTCCCGACGCGAACTTATTCCTCCCACCGTCGCGAGGCTTTAGCGCTGCGATGGAAGGAATAGACCTTGCGAGAGTCCTTGTGAGCGCCATGTCCTGCGGGATGCTTCGGTCAGGTCTGGAGACCGCCGTAAACTACGTTCTAAACAGACAAGCGTTCGGCGGAAGACTTGCAGATCTACAAGGTATTAGATTCATGCTCGGAGATGTTGCTACGGATCTTGAAGCCGCCACACTTTTGACCTACGAAGCGGCGAACATTATTGCTGCAGGCGGCAACGCTGGCGTAGCCGCCGCGCACGCTAAGAAGTTCTCAACTCGCGCTACTGAGAAGGGCTTAGCAGAGTGCATGCAGGTAATGGGAGCAAACGGTTCGCTGAGAGAACACTCGCTCTCTCGCCATTTGGCAGCTTCGAGGCTGACCCACTATTTAGACGGGGCGACCGAAATTCAGAATGTCGTGATTACAAGAGATCTATTTTCAGAATAAATATTCCGACCAACGTGTTTTAGATAGTTGGGTCTTCAGGAAAATCAGGTACCCCTTCATCAAGTTCAATACCTGCGGAGTTCAAAAATCCAGAAACCATCCGATAGAAACCTGCGGTCAATATAAGTTCAATTATTTCCGCATCATTCCAAGAATCTTTTAATATCACCCATGTTTTGTCACTGACACAGTCATCCAGGCATAGATCATCGACCATGTTGATGAGCGCCCCGTCAGCTTTATCCCAAACGTTTGAGCCAATCGGGCGCAGCAGAGCCACAATTTCTTCTTCGCTGAGTCCACATTTTTGTCCAATTAGGGTGTGCTGGCCAAACTCGTATCTAGATCTACAGTTAGCCCCAACTCGTAAAATTACTATTTCGCGTTCACGTTCAGGAATCATTCCTTTGTTTAAAATAAATCCACCTAACAGATTAAATCTTTTTAAAAGCGCCGGGTGTTTAGCTAACACACCAAAAATATTTGCCGGCTTTCCGTCTATCAGTAAAGTTTTTTCTAAAAGTGCGCTTAATTCTTCGTCTGTCTCAGTGATCGGCGTAATTCTGAATGAACTTGGGCGATAGGTCATAAATCAGTATCGCGCGAACCTCACTGAATTTCAGAGATTTGCGCTCTATCGTAATCTCTATGTCTGAGATCAGAGCCGGTAAAAGCGTCACAATCGAATCCGCTATAAGCTCAATTCCTGATGGTGCGAGAATTTATCTGGCCCAAGGTTCAGGAACTCCTTTCAAGTTCCTGGAAGAACTTGATGCCCGACGAGGCAACTTCAAAAGTCTAGAATTTGTAAGTGCCTTTTTACTAGATACACCCGCACCCATGAACCACTTAGGAAAGCCTTTTAGCTGGCGATCGCTTCAACCTTCAGCTGCATGTCGACACGTTCTTGATAGCCCGCACTTTGGCATAGTCCCAGGGAGATACTCTGACCTAACTGGCCTCTTCGACCCCAATGCTGCCCTAGCTGCAGATGTGATGATTTGTCAGGTTAGCTCGCCTAAAGCTAACGGGAACATGAGCCTTGGAACTGGAGTTGGAGGTCACGTCTCACTTCTAAAAAAGGCGCCGCTAGTAATCGGCCAGATTAACCCGCTTATGCCATATGTGCATGGTGACGGAGAGTGTCACCGTTCAGATTTTGACTTACTGATTCAGATCGAAGAACCATTGAAAGAGCTCACCCCAGCGAAAAGTGACCCAATATCTATTGCTATCGCAGGTCATGTTGGGCAATTTATTGAAAATAGTTCAACTCTTCAATTCGGCATCGGTGCTATCCCCGATGCGGTTCTGTCAACTCTCGGACAGCGGGTCGGGCTTGGACTGCACGGGGGAATGATCAATGATGCTTGCATCGGACTAATCGAGTCTGGAGTAGTTGATAATCTAAACAAAGGTTGCGATGTCGGCGTTTCCGTCGCAGCAGAAATCATGGGAACTCGAGATTTATATGACTGGGTAGACAATAACCCACGAATCAGAATGGCCAATGGTGCTTGGACCCACGGACTTAAAGGAATGGCTTCCATAAATAATTTCGTCGCTCTCCAATCAACAGTTGAGATTGCTTTAGATGGGTCATGCAATAGCGAATTCGCTTCGGGACGCTACATCTCAGGGCCCGGTGGAGCACCAGATTTCGCGTTTGGGGCATCAGTTGCTACTGGAGGCCGTGCAATCATTGCTATGCCCGCCACTGCAGCCAGAGGTACGGTTTCAAAGATAGTCACTCGCCTGTCGCCGGGCGCTCCAACTACTCTGCCTTCCTACACTGCAGATATTGTGGTCACAGAATTCGGAGCAGTTGAACTAAGAGGAAAAACGTTGCGCGAAAGAGCAGAATTGCTTGCATCAATAGCTCATCCTAATTTCCAAAATGCTCTGAACACATAATTACACGACCAAGAAATCAGAGACGACGCGCTGAGGCTGTTTGCCCAGTCGAACCGTAAGCCATTCCTACAGTACGGTGTAGATTACGAGAGTTATGCAGGCGCCCTTGAACACGAGGACCTGCCGCTAACAGTCCGCCATCAACAATATGTTCCTGGCCGCTAACGAAAAGGGAATCGTCGCTAGCCAAAAAAGCTGCCATAGCAGCTATATCGCTGCCTTCCCCCCTCTTTTTCAAGGGTTGAAGTTCAGATACAACTTCTTCAGCTTGTTCCTCATTACCACTGTGCATTAGCGGAGTGAAAATCAGTCCCGGACAAATGGCATTCACCCGAATACTATTCTCAGCTAGCTCAACCGCCGTAGTTTTCGATAGGTTCACGACTGCTGCCTTCGCTGCTGAATACGCTTGAGGGCCAGCGCCACCTCCCATTCCTGCTATCGATGCAGTGTTAATTATCGAACCGCCTTCGCCTTGTGGAATCATCACTCGAGCAGCATGTTTCGTTCCCAAAAACACTGACCTTACGAGCACGTTAAATGTGATATCCCAATCATCTACTTCGATCTCAGTAATTGGTCCGAAAGCGCCTCCTATCCCTGCGTTATTAAAGACAATGTCAAGGCGACCAAAAGCTTCGATCGCTAAGTCTGTCATGGCTGCAACATCATCTTCCACCGAAACATCTGTTCGCGTGAAGCGGATGTTTTCAGCATTCCCTGTTTTTTTCATTGCTTCCATAAGTGCTCGACCATTCTCAGCGTTGAGGTCTCCGACTACGACAGAAGCGCCTTCTTCTAGAAAACGTTTTACCGTAGCGAGGCCCATGCCACTAGCGCCACCAGTGATAATCGCAACTTTGCCAGTAAGTCGATTACTCATATTTTTACCCTCAGTCTTTTCTGTTTAGTTACTTAACCTCTTATTCTCGCCCATCTTGACGGCATCGTGCTTGCATTTAGAAGTACGGTCAACAAATGGACCTTCAGCTAGCAGGGAAAAAAGTAGTCATCACTGGGGCTTCGAAAGGAATCGGTTTCGGATGCGCTGTGTCTTTAGCCCAAGAAGGATGCGACCTTCACTTAGTTGCTCGGAATGCGGATCTTCTCAATAAAAGCGCCGATAAAATTCGAAGAGATAATCCTGGTGTGAATGTTAAAGTTCACAGTTTTGATCTCTCCACCAGCGAGAGCCAAGCTGCTCTTGTCGAAGTAACCGGTATACCTGACATATGGATTAACAATGCCGGAGCTATCCCAGGCGGAAATATCGCAGACATCGATGAGCAGACCTGGAGAAATGCCTGGGATCTCAAGGTATTTGGGTACATAAACATTTGCCGACATGTGGTTCCAGCTATGGAGCTGCGAGGATCCGGAGTTCTCCTCAATGTAATTGGTGCAGCCGCAGTTCGACCTCAACCTACGTACATTGCAGGCGCAGTTGGCAACAGCGGACTTGTCGGCCTAACTACCGCTCTTGGTAGCCGAAGTATTCAACATGGGGTGCGGGTCCTAGCCGTAAATCCTGGGCTGATAGTTACTGACCGTATGGGAGATTTACTTCGCCAAACAGCAGAAGCTGAACTAGGTGACCCAGGTCGATGGGAAGAACTCATTCCGAGTGATCCCGCTCCGGGGACAATAGAACAATGTGCGGATGTGATTACTTTTCTTGTATCCCCTCGAGCAAGTCACGTCAGTGGAACCACATTAAACATTGACGGTGGTGCTTCCGCACGTTAATTACGCCATCAGACCTTTCAAAGTGCAAGAATACATTATCAGTATCAATCCGGGGAGATTAAATGTCAACGCCGATGCAGCGAAATGAGCTACCCAACCAGCCGATGCATGATGTGTACCGAATAGAGAACAGTGGCGCAGTTGATGCAGATGGTCACATTCTTGAGCCACCTGATCTTTGGGAAGAGTATTTAGAACAAAAATACAAAAAGACCGCACTCAAAATTTGCCTTGATGAAAAAGGGCTTGAAGAGCTTGAGATCGGTGGTGAAAGAAGCAAGATGAGTCGACGTGGGTTTCCTGCGACTCTGGGGGCCATGGGCGCACCTGATCTAGCAGACATTCAGAACAACCCCGACCGTAAGTACATGAATGAATCTCCCTATGGGTCAATGGACCCATCGCAACGTCTAGAAGTGCTTGATGCTGAGAACTTAGACGCTGCGATTTTGTACACAACAGTCGGCCTTTTGTGGGAAGCCGAATTAACTGACCCAGAGCTTAGCCAGGCCTATACCAGGGCATACAATCGTTGGATCGTTGACTTCTGTAAAGATGGGAAAGGGCGGCTTATCCCGACCGCACACTTATCACTATCAGATCCGGAAGCTGCAGCTCGCGAATTGAGACGCTCGGTCAATGAGGGAGCCAAGGGCTGTTACGTTGCCCCATTCACACATTCAGCAAAACCATTAGGCCATCCTGACAATCACATCGTTTTTGAAACTGCTCAAGAGCTCGGTGTTCCTTTTGCGATCCACCCAACTTTCGAGCCGCAGTGGACTAAAGGCGGCCGAATGGGAACTTGGGAAAACGTCAAGCAACTCCGCTTGACTGCATCAGTTACTGCCTCTGATGGCGTCAGACACCAATTCACTACGCTTTTTGATTATGGCGTGTTCGACCTGTATCCCGAACTAAAAGTTCTGGTTTTGGAATCGGGCGGCGGTTGGATCGGATACTGGCTAGATCGGATAGACGCTGTTTACAGCCACACGTTTATTGGCGGCCGAGTCCCACTAGAAATGAAACCAAGTGAATACTTCATGCGTCAAATTTGGATTAGCTGTGACCCAGATGAGAGAACTATTCCCGCTCTAGCTGAGCGTTATGGATACGAAAGATTCATCTGGGCTTCAGATTTCCCCCATGCCGACCACACGCCTGAGTACGTGCATGATTTAAATGAACTGGTTTCAATGTTTCCCAAAGAACACCGCCGTGGGTTCGTAGGCGATAACGCGCGTAAACTTTTCGACTTTTAACAAAAAATCATGAATCAACTCAAAATTTAATGTGCTGAGTCAAGGTGGTTCAAAAGCAAGAGACCCTTTCGAGTCTTTGCGTTTAACGCTTGTGAACAGGGCGCGGATCAGCTAGGTGACCTAGCGGAGATCGGGCTCGTAGTCCTCCGTCTACAACTATTGATTCACCAGTAACGAAAGAAGATTCATCACTAGCAAGCCAAACTGCTGCGTTTGCTATCTCTTCCGGTTGCCCGAGACGCCCGATCGCGTGTGCCTTGAGCTGAACTTCAAGAACACCCGGATTTTGCATCATTCTACTAACTGGCGGGGTCTCTATCGTTCCAGGACAAATAGCGTTAACTCTGATGCCCTGAGATGCGTGATCAGTGCTCATTGCTCTCGTCAGATTAATAACCGCCGCTTTGCTGGCTGCATACGAGACACTGCTTCCATCACCGTGCATGCCTGAGATAGAAGCAGTATTAATTACTGAACCACCACCTCTTTTTAGCATTTCAGGAATAGCAAACTTTCCGCCAAGAAAAACTGATCTTACATTGACTGCCATAACCAAATCCCAGTCTGCGACTTCCAGGTCGATAACATTACCAGGAAGCAGAGTTCCGGCATTATTGTACATAACGTCCAGTCCACCGTATTCCTGCACGCATGTCCTGATCAGAGAACTCACTGAATCCGAGTCAGATACATCAACTTCAATGGCTATGGCATGGCCGCCGTTTTCATTAATGAAGCTGGCTACTTCCTCTGCTTTTCGTTTACGGATGTCGGCTACAACTACAGCAGCACCCTCATCAGCGAATCGCTTTGAGCTAGCGGCTCCAATACCGGAGCCGCCTCCAGTGACTATCGATATTTTATCTTTCAGTAACATACTCATCCCCTAGTTCTTTACATAGAACAACCTACTGGGGCTATCGTGCTTATGAGAGCATCATGAAAACGGAGATAAAAAATATGGCAAGTGAAGCCTTCCACAAAATTCGAGATCTCGTTGCTAGCAAACCCATTCCTAGCGAAATAAAAGCTAATCGAGCTTTTCTTGATGCAGGAGCTCGCCCGCTTGCAAAGGGAGTTAAGGGCACCTTAATTAATGCCAGCGGAGTGACGGCAGAGATGCAAATTCCTGAAGGAGCAGCGTCCGATGCGGTCATCCTCTATTTCCATGGAGGGGGGTATGTCGGTGGATCAATTGCTTCACACCGGAATCTAACCGGAAACTTAGCTCTAGCTTCTAACTGTCAACTTCTTTCAGTTGAGTACCGGTTAGCTCCTGAGAACCCCCATCCGGCAGCCGTAGAAGATGCCATCAATTCGTACAAATGGCTACTCAACGAAGGCTACGAGCCAAAGAAAATTGCTATTAGTGGTGACTCCGCAGGAGGGGGCTTAGCTATCGCAGCTCAACTCAAAATCCGCGATGAAGGTCTTCCGCTGCCTGTCGCATCAGCTCCGATCTCTCCTTGGATTGATATGGGACTATCAGGAGACACCATGTCATCGCGCCAATCCAGAGACCCTTTAATTCGGCTCGACTTGATACGTGAGTTCAAAAGCCAATTTCTTGGCCCAAATGACAACTCCAACGATCCATATGCGTCGCCTCTTCAAGCTGACCTGTCTGGACTACCGCCAATGCTTATCCATGTTGGAGATGATGAGATGCTTCTTTCCGACAGCGAGAGGTTAGCTGAGAAAGCATCAGCGGCAGGAGTCTCCGTGACACTTGAGGTATGGCCTGAGATGATTCATGTATGGCACACATTCGTCGGTTTATTTCCAGAGGCTCAGGATGGAATCAACCGAATCGCAGAGTTTTTTTCTATTCACCTAGAGCTCTGAGTAATTACTCTGGGGGCTTCGTGCGCAGAATTTTTAGGATAACCAACTCTTCGTACTCGGTATCGCTTAGACCAGCTAGATCACAAGCCGCATAATGATTATGTTGGCCCATGCTAGGAGCTGCTGCACGCATAGTGGCAGGAGTCAATGACAACCGGCAAGCAAACCGAGGCCAAAAATGGCTTCCAGCTTGTGGATGATCTAATTTACTGAAAAATTTGTTGAAGTCTAAATTCAGGTCTTCCATCACATTTGAGGCATCATTCACGGCTCCGGCAGGCACACCTATCTCCTGCAGCTGGAACATCAACTCTTGATCGTTGTGTCTGCTAGCGAGATCTGAGATCTTCTTATCAAGTTCATCGTGTCGATCCCAACGCTCAGCCGTGACAAGATCTTCTAAGCCGTGCCAAGAGGCATAGTTGCAAAGCGCTCGCCAAGAATGATCGTCTACAATCGAGATAGCTATCCACCTGTCTTCGCCTATACATTTGTAAACGCCTTGTGGAGCTCTCCCAGGACGTCGATTACCCCACCTTCTTTGTTCACCAAAAAACTGAGACGCTACTAAGTGATGTCCGATCATGTTGATCGCAGTTTCCATTTGAGCAACTTCTATTGTCTGACCTTGTATGTCCGTTTGTACCTTTCGGTCCAACAGAGCAATGATTACAGCAGCAGCAGCATGCATCCCCGCAATCGGGTCTGGCCATGCGATACCATTTTTCCAGGGCCCTTCATCTAAATATCCGGTTAACGCAGTATGTCCAACATGGCCGGCAATAGTAGGACCGTACGCAAGCCAATCTCGATTTGGTCCATCTCGACCGTAGCCAGGCATCGTCACATAAACAAGATCTGGATTTAGACTATGCAGGAAATTTTCATCAAGTCCAAAAGCTGGCATAACTCGCGGCGCATAATTTTCGATTACAACGTCTGATTTGGCAACGAGTTTAGCGAATAACTCACGGCCCTTTTCTTTATCTATCTCAATAACAGCGGACAGCTTATTATTAGCGTATTTGTTGTGGAACCCACTTCGATTCCAAGGTTCATCGCCAGCTTCATCATCGGGAAAAAAGTGGGTATTTTTGACATAAGATTCTGGAACGTTCACAGGTGTCCTGGTCCATGGGACCTCAGTCATCAGAACTTCAGCCCCTAAGTCCGCTAGTATTCGGGCGGCAAGAGGACCGGCCCAAACGCGCGTCATATCTAAAACTCGTATGCCTGCTAACGGCCCATCGGTCAAGCCTTCCAAAGGCTCACGGTCATCGTCAGATTTACCGAAAACCCTCTTGGGGGCTAACTCCCATTGATGCTTACTCATCCGAAATGGTGGTCCAGGTAAGCTTAACCCTTCTCTTGTTTCAGTTTGCCAAAAGTCTCGCTCAGCAAGATGCCCGTCAGCTAAAAGATCTTCCATCCCTGACACAGGTGCGATTGGAATACGCAACGCTTGAAAAAGTTCAACTAACTCATGTCTCTTCTGCGCGAAAAGATAGGGTCTTAAAGCACTATCTACTAGCTCCTGATCAGACATCAAGTCAACTATCGATGTGATACCTGGTTCATCCAGCAATCCTGTCAGACCTGTGACTTCAAGCATTCTTTCCATCTGGTCAGTTTGCGAAACAGCTAGACCAATCCAACCATCAGAACACTCATAGGCACCTATTGGAGTTCCAGGGCCAGCGTATCTATTTCCTAACCGACTGAGAATACTTCCATTATGGGTATGCCTCAACAATGTGAACTGATGGAGTGCAGCTAAAACTTCTTGATGTGACGTCTCAACTACTTGACCGTGTCCTGTGCGAGACCGAACGTACAAGGCAGACAGCGCACCTATGAACCCTGTTATTCCTGAAGCTAAATGAACTAGGTCAGGTACTCCATTTAAAGGCTCCCTTTTAGGATCACCAGTCAATCGAAGATGTCCACTGATGGCAGCGTCCACCAGATCGGTCGAACGCCAATTTCGATACGGTCCTTCTATTCCAAATGGAGAAATTCTAAGAACAATTTGTCGGGAGTAACGAGGCTGGAATGGAACTTCAATACCGTCAACAGACGAGGACTGAATGACGATGTCAGCGTCTAATAAATGCTCCTCATAATTACTTTCTAAATGTTTAGAAATATCAAAGAAAGCTGCGGCGGCAGGTTGGTTGTTGCCATCAAGTAGTGTTACTTCGCTTCCATAATCTGCAAAAAGCTTTGCGGCATAGGATCCAGCTAGTGACCCGCCTAGTTCCGCTACCTTAACTTCAGCTAGGGCTCCAGCGACACTCAAGGAATTACTCCCAAAGATTTAAGCTCTTCTATCTGATCCCATCCAATTCCTAGTCCCATTAGGACAAGTTCTGTATCTTGCCCTAACTCAGGTGAAGCCGACGACACAGTCCATTTAGTCTCTGAAAAGTCAATCGGTGTGGCTACCATCTCAACCATTTGACCATCAGGGGTTGGGACTTCCACGAAACAGCCAGCAGCTCGAGCCTGAGGATCATTCAACACTTCAAGAGTTGATTGTACCGGAGCCCACCAAACATCATTCTGATCGAATATTTCTCCCCATTCCGACCTAGTTTTACCGGACATAACTTCATCAATTTTTGTAGTCAAAAATTCTGCATTTTCTAATCTATTTTCAATAGTCGAAAACTTCGGTTCATTATACCAATCTTCTCTATCAAGTGCCTTCACTACTTGTGGCCAATGACGGTCTCCTTCGAGCCCAAGCATCCAGAGCCATTCTCCCTCAGAACAGCAATAACAATTTATAAGTGGGTTCGGTTGGCGTAATCTACTTTTTGCCTCAGTGTCAACACCCGTGACTGCCGTAACGTTGTGATCCCAACCCAACATGTATGTGCCTAGTCGGATCAAGGAGGCTTCTACTAACTGGCCTGACCCACTTTTTTCTCTATGAAATAGAGCTGCAGATACACCAGCAGCTGCAGACATCCCTGTCATGTGGTCGCCCATACCACCTCGCTGAACCGGTGGTTCTGAACCACCTGAACTCAAAGCGCTTGCAATTCCGGCTCGTGCCCAAAATGCGCCTATGTCATATGACTGCCTGTCAGTTTCAGCCCCACGCAAAGAGAGCCCAGTCACGCTCGCATATATCAGCGTTGGGTACTTCGCAGCCAGAGTTGGATAATCAAGTCCAAGACGTTCTAAACCACCAGGTCGAAAATTCGTAACGAATACGTCGGCTGAGTCAAGAAGCGAATGCATGAGCTCTATTCCCCGAGGAGTTTGCAGATCTATGACAACGCTTTTTTTTCCACGATTATCCAGATCAAATGGCGGGTTACCTTGGTCTCCGTAGAGCCATTCCATCGAACGGAATGGATCACCTGCATGAGGTTCGACTTTAAATACTTCCGCTCCCCAATCAGCCAGAATGCCGCCGCACGCTGGTCCCGCTACCCATAATCCCAACTCAACGACGCGTACCCCACTCATTGGCCCAGGCATTACGCTAACTCCCTTAACATTTACCAGATCGTACTAACAACGTTTGGTCGAGGCGACGGTATTTATCCTCATCTTTCAAATTTGCTCCCACGATTAGGAACTCTGCTGAAAGGCCGAGAATATTTTCTTGGACTAACGAATGCCTTCTCGCTGTCTTCTCACTTACTGATTCATCACCGTTAAGGCTTCTCTGCGACGCTGCCTTAATCCACTCTTCTGGTTTACATGGAACGACTGGAGAATCAGATGACAAGGTTACTTCCACACCACGTTCTAACAAACTACGGAGTGGCCACAGCCACTTCCGCTCCACGCTGGTTAGCTGCTCCAAGTATTTTTGCTCTCGATAAACCAAAAAAGAAGGCTGTGTGGACACGGCAATATTTAGTTTGCTCAATAAATCAAGCTGTTCCGGTAATGCTAGCGAACAGTGTTCAATTCTGTCTTTCACTAACTCTGGGGCCGGGCTATCCGCAAATGCTAAGAGGGCATCGTTTAACGTATCTATATCCATTGAGTGCACGGCTGTTGGGAAGCCTCGGATATGGGCTTGTTCGACTAGATGACTTATTGAAGCTTTTCCTGAGATGTCAGGCATTACTTTTGCATGCCCCACAGACAGATTTCTAAATCGTTTACCATAAGAGAGGCCACCGAGATTTTCTGCGCCGACCATAGCAACAAGGTTTGGGCTGATAGCTGGATTGAAAAGACTATCTAGTAGTTCCAGCGAATCTAAATTATTTGTATGCGTAGCATCAGTTACCGAAACAACGCCATCCTCTTCACACTGCTGAAACATTTTGCTCGCTGCGCTTTGAATCTTGTTTAGCGAAAGTCGCGGGACCTTAGAAAGTAAGTCATGCCTCTCCACTAAAATTTCACTCGAACTATTCGGTACTCCCAAATCTAAGAGAGCAGCCGAGTTAGCAACAGCCACATGGCCAGTACGGTGATGAAGAACGGTCGGTGTGTCCCCAGTTACTTGGTCTAATTCTTCCCGAGTTGGATGGCGTCGTTCACGAAGTAATGCATCATCATAGCCCCAGACTCTCAACCACTCGCCATCACTACTTTCCGCTTCAGCTAGTGTTTGCATCAACTCTGGTATCGTCTCGCAGAAAGATACATTTACCGAACAGAGGCTTGCCAGCACTGACATCACATGGATATGGTCATCTTTATACCCAGGTTGCACCCATTCATTTTCTGCCAATCTAATAGTAGGAATGTCAGCAGAAACAGTAACGTCCAGAGCCGTTGCTACATCATCAATTAAAAGAATATTTGATGCTTCAGAATTTTGGTTACCAAACCTAGTTATCCGACCTTTGATTAGGCACGGGCCTTTCAAATTAGATGCCAAGTTCTTCCAAGAGAGGTATTAAGTCCTTACGCAAAAGCTTGCCTGTGGAAGTCCGTGGTAATTCATCCATTAAATGAATCGCTTCTGGTCTTTTAAATGGAGCTAGCTTGCCTTTCGCGTAAGCAACAAGTTCCGCAGCCGTTGTTCCGCTGCCAGATCGAACAACGACAGCAGCTACCACCCGCTCGCCCCATTCCTCGCTCGCAACACCTACGACAGCGCACTCTAGCACCGTAGCGTTTTCATATAGAACAGCCTCTACCTCATCGGGCGAGACATTTTCACCGCCTCTGATGATCATGTCTCCAGTTCGACCACCTAGAAAGAGATAGTCATCAATATCTAAATACCCAAGATCACCAGTATGAACCCAACCCTCATTATCAACTGTAATTCGCGTTTTTTCTTCGTTGCCCCAGTATCCGTCCATGGCTCTAAACGTGCGCAACTGAACTTCTCCTAGCACTTCTAATCCCACGGGGAGACCAGCCTCATCAACTATTCTGACTTCGACGTCATCCAGCACCTTGCCAACTGAACTTAATCGCTTAAGTTTTAAAGCTTTTTCAGCTTCAGTTCCCTCAACTCGATGATCATCTGGATCTAGAACCGCTACCGTCGAAGTAGTTTCGGTTTGTCCATAGGCTCCGGCAAATGAAACATTTTCTGGGAAGACACTAATAGCTCGACGTATAACAGATGGCGGCATCGGCGCAGCACCATAGGTTATTCCGTCCATTCCTTCGAAAGCGGTCTTGCTGAAGTTGTCAGCTTCCATGACTCTAGCGAGCATTGTTGGAACCAGAAATGCATGAGTTACAGAATGCTTCTGAACCGTTTCAATCCATGCTTCTGCTTCAAACTGAGGGAGCAAAACGACAATTCGTCCGCTGTAGAGAGCATTCAGCATCGAAGTGACTCCTGCGATGTGGTACAGCGGCGCAGCTAGCGCCATCCGACCCATATCTTCACCCGATGCTGCATCATTTGAGCCCATGACGTATCCGGTGATAGCGCCATTAGTTAATTTGACGCCTTTTGGCATCGACGTTGTTCCACTCGTATATAACAGGGCACATAAACCATCAGAATCAACATCTTCAGGAACTGGCAGTTCAAACGCTCCATCTCGAGCTGCTACATATGATTCTGCAACGTCAAGCATAAATACGTGCTCAACGGTAGCTGGTCGATTATCAGCGACAAGCTGTGCATACCGAGTTTCGGTAAACAAGACTTTGACACCACTGTCGGCCATCAAGTGAGCTGCTTCCTCAGCTCCCGCTCGGAAGTTCATCGGGACGACAGTTGCTCCAACAAAGGCCGCACCGAAGATAGCTTCGACGCAAGCAACGCTGTTCGTGGCAAAGATCCCCACTCTGTCGCCAACCTCCACGCCGAGAGATGACAGCATTCCAGCTACTTTGCTTGTGTTCTCCAGTAACTCTGAGTATGTAACTTCTCGGGCAACACCGCTGTTCGATTCCGTTGAAGTGTCGATAAGAATTACTTGATCACCAGCTATAGATGCCGGCATAAATAAAAGCATTCCTAGATTCACGTTAACTCCCCTGTACGGAATCCGAGATGATCCCCCTAGCACACTAGGTGCCTTAAACAAATTATCCGACTCTCCGAGCGAATAGAAAGCTAGTCTGCCATTATGTCGAAGAATATTGAATTTTGGATAGACCCTCTCTGACCTTGGTGTTGGGTGACAGCCCGTTGGGTTGTCGAAGAAGTAGCTGATAAGAGAGACTTAAATATCACATGGCAACCAATAAGTTTATTATTCAAAAATGACCCGGCTGAAGGTAGTTCCTACTATCAAAAGTCAACAACAACACACAAGATGCTTCGAGTCATGGAATCAGTGCGTTCCATCGACGGAGATCAGGCTTTATCTAGCCTCTACTGGGAATTCGCTTCTCGGATCCATCATGATAAAGACTTAGATTTCGACATTGCAGATGCACTCAATGCAACTAAATTAGATCAATCCCACGCCAAAGCAGCAGATGAAGAACAGTGGGATTCTATTATTAGAGAGCGGATGGATGCAGGTCTCGAGCTCGTCGGAGATGATGTCGGCACGCCCATAATCGCGTGGAACCGATCCGATAATAAACGAATAGGTATCTTTGGGCCAGTAATTACTAGGGTTCCGAAAGGACCTGATGCTTTAAAGCTTTGGGATGGGATGCTTATGCTTGGTGACATCGACGGTTTCTGGGAGTTAAAGAAGACTCGTAATCAGAGTCCCGAGTTCGGAGAGCGACCAAATTGAGACTTGACATTTTTAACGAACTGAAAGTGATCGACACCGATAGCCACTGGTCTGAACCTTATGACCTGTGGACTAGCCGGGCTCCCGCTAAGTGGAAAGATCGAGTTCCTCAGATGGCCGAACGAGGAGGAAAAAGAAGATGGTGGTTCGACAAAGATATTCCTATCGGATTACCGATTGCCTCTTCTGTTATTGATACTGAAGGGCGAAAGATTACCGGTACCGCTTTCTTTGATATGGACAATGAGATGGTTCATAGAGCAAGCTTCGAACCGGAAGCTAGAACCGCGATGCTTGATGTTTTAGGTATACACGCGCAAATAATGTATCCAAATGTTGCAGGCTTCGGAAATCAGAATTTCCTTAAATCAGCCGATAATGAGCTGCGACTTCTAAGTGTCTCAATATATAACGATGCACTAGCTGAATTCCAAGAGGATACGGGTCAACGCGTCTTCGGCATGGCTTTACTCCCCTGGTGGGACCTGGAAGCTGCAGTAGCAGAAGTCAAGCGAGCTCATAGTAACGGTCTACGAGGAATAGTCACCTGCGCCAATCCAGAAGAAGCGGGTATGCCTGATATGGCTACCTCTGACTGGAACCCTGTTTGGGAAATATGTTCAGAATTAAAAATGCCGATAAATTTCCATATCGGTTCGTCTAAGGGAAATCTTGATTTCTTTGGGAAGGCTCCATGGCCTTCGTTTGGAGCAGAAAGAAAACTAGCCGTTGGATCTGCAAATTTATTTATGGGAAATGCACGAACGGTAGGTAATTTAATATATTCGGGTGTTCCCGAACGCTTTCCTGAGCTTAAATTTGTTTCAGTTGAAAGCGGCATCGGATGGTTACCATTTTTCCTTGAAGTTTTAGATCATCAAATGTACGAAACGGCTCCAAACGAGTTATCAGACCTCTCAATTCTCCCGTCTGAGTATTTTAAACGACAGTTTTACGGTTGCTTTTGGTTCGAAAAATCGACCATCAAACCAACAATAGATTTCCTAGGAAATCAGAGCGTAATGTTTGAAACAGACTTCCCTCATCCAACATGTCTGTACCCCAGGGATGATGACTCTCTGTATGCAGCTCTCGAGGGGTTAAGCAATGACGACATACGGGCTATCTTCCAAGACAATGCTGCGAGCCTCTACAACATAGCCGTTTAGCCTGAAAATATTTTTCTCCTAAATATTGTTAGCTTCGCGGTCCCTGCTTAACCGTGATTCCAGTTAGACAATGCCATCTTTGGGGATTGTTCACGCACAAGTTGACTTTTTTCTATCTGATCTGGGAGGCCAGACGTTTTTCCAATTCAAGGCCTTGAGCTAAAGACAAATCTCCTGCACCGCTTATACATCTTTTCAAACGGCTGGTGACTGACAAATCCATGAGCGCTATTCTTTGGGCACAATAAATTCCGTGTTTTTCGAGATCGCCCGGCGGTACTACTTCAGAAACTACTCCCAAAGATAATGCTTCTTTAGCATCTATATTTCTCGCAGTCAGAATCAGAGGTAGGGCCTTATTTGCTCCGATAACTCGGGTAAGACTTTGGGTGCCTCCGGCAGCAGGCAACATTCCTAGCTTAGTTTCGGGTAGACCAAGGACGGTGTCAGATGCCGCAATACGGATATCGCATAACAAGGCCATTTCTAAGCTAGAGCCCATAGCAAATCCATGAAGTAGAGCAATGCTTGGAACTTCTAAACTTAGCAACAAATTCCATGGATCTCGTTCCCACCGAATTCGCCTAGCTTCAGATATTGAGTCGGCACTCCCGAACTCGGTTAAATCAGCTCCTACCCCAAAATGTTTACCTTCGCCGCGAAGCACAAAGCATCGAATGTCTGGGATATCTCGAACCGCTTCAAAAATTTCTATTAGAGAATCGCGCATTTCTAAATCATAAATATTTAGTGGTGCGTGACTAATAGTTGCTACCGCTATGCCATTCTCATCGATAGATAACTCCACCCGCTCCTTCATTTGTTAACTAACGGAGCAATAGATTCTTCCAGGGATACTTCTCTATGCTGTTCAGCCTCATCTGCTAGTTGTGCAACCGCAATCAAACATGCCGATAACCCTGCTATGGGATCAGGGTATGAATACGCAGGGGAGATAGGAATCGTTGATGTCCAGCCTAAGCCCGAAGCTGCATGGACTCCTGTTCCATAAGCGACCCAACTCTCTTCCGGCGTACCCGCAGCAAAAGCGTTAATAGAAAGCGAACGAACATTTTCGTTAATGAGCGTTAGGTGATCCGCGGTCAACCCTAGATTAAAAAGCGCTCGTCGCGACATCGACGAAACTACAAGGTCAGATGACTTTACCAGCTGTTCAAAAGCTGATGAAGTAACGCATTTCCTGAGATCTAAATTCCAAATTTCTTTAGACTTGTTAAGTTCTAGAAACATTGGAGCCTGACCGGTTCCATCATCGCCATCGCCAAACCTAAGCCCATCAGGGCGTACATCAGCCTCAATTTTTATTACGCGAGCACCAGCTCTACCAAGGAGTTCAGAACATAGAGGTCCAGCCCACATAGATGTTAAATCAAGTACTTGTTTTCCCCTCAAATCAACTTTGCCAGAAATATTTCCAAGATCTAAAGGTTGCACTTTGCGAGCATTCTCACGAAACGGAATGACCGGTAGCCGCCAAACTTGTGCTCGTTTCGCCAAAGATTCAGGCTCGGGGTCTGATCCAGCGACGCTGAGGAAAGATGTCCACGTTTCTAAATCATCTGGTCCCAGGTCTAAACATAGGTAACCGTTACTCCATTTAACTGGCTGTTCTGGGCGAGAAGGATTTCGTACCAGAAGTTCTGGAAGATCGAGCCAAAATTCAGTGTCTCCGACCACTGGAATTCTAAGGCGCGAGTCTAGAGCCCGTCCAAGCTCTGCACCTAAGCTATGAAGACCTTCAGGGAGCCAACGTTGAGTCATCTCCCGGAAAAATCAGGGGGTCGTTTAGCAAAAAAAGAACGCAGACCTTCATCTCGATCTTGAGTAGCAGCTAACTGGTGATTAAGGTCACCCTCCAGGCGCAGCGCATCGCGCAGAGGGAGTTCAGTTCCTCGATATACAGACTCTTTAGCCATAGCTAACGCTATTGGACCACTACCTAGAAGAAGTACTAACTGTTCCTCTAAAGTTTTTTCCGGTGTGTCTGTCAGTTCATGCAAGATTCCCCAAGAAATAGCCACATCACTAGAAATGCTTTTGCCAAGCAGAAGCATCGTAGTTGCGCGACCAGTTCCAATAGCCCGGGGGAGTCGTTGAGTACCACCCCACATCGGCATGATGCCCATCATTGGATCAGATAACTCAAACGTAGAATCTCGAGCACCAACACGGATGTCACAACACAGGGCAATTTCTAAACCCACTGAGTGACACTTACCGCTAAATAGCCCAACAACAGGAACTGAAACAGCGGCTAAGGCTGAAGCCGGGTCCGGGACTACTTCCGCTCGGTCTAAATCTTTTGCAGCACCAACACAGAAGTCGGTCCCCAGCGAACTCACAACAACAATTTTGACATCTCTGTCTTGAGCTATTTCCGAACAACGATCAGAAAATTGAGACGCCGTAGAACTGGTTAGCTCACCGCCTGGGAGGTCTAACCGAACTATGGCTCCATCTTCCAAACGCGTTACTTTTAAGTCGTCAGAAGTCAAGGTCTGTTCTTACTCAAACGGTATCAATCCGCAGACTTTGTTTTCTTTGGCTCCTGCAGAGCCATATCTTTTCCGTTGCATTGAAGAGTTACAGCTCCAGGCTTAGTAACTAATACTTCAATACCTGTTTCTTCATCCTGATAACGCTTACCGACTTTCAGTCCTTCGCCACCTTCAGCATGGGTAATATCACCTTCGCCACCTTTGGTAACAATTACCTGAATGCCGCCGTCAAAATCAAGACGATCTCCCGCTTTTGTCGCCACTGCGATTACCCCCTGGGTATTTAGTTCTGCCAATACGCTACAGGACTAAACTAAAAAAAATCTTCTTACACACGAGAAGTCATAGATGGGTAACAATAGCTGTATGGAAACAGCTCTAGTAATTGGCGGAACAGGTCCAACTGGTCCTCTTATCGTAAACGGCCTTACTCGCCGTGGCTACAAAGTTACGATTATGCACACAGGGCGACACGAAACTGATCTAATCAGCGATGAGGTAGAACATATTCATACAAACCCTTTTGATCGAAATGCCTCAGCTGAAGCAATCAACACAAGAACATTTGATCTTGGTGTCGTAATGTATGGCCGTCTAAGAGACTTGGTCGAGCTACTTGCTGGCAAAATTGGCCACTTAGTAACGATTGGTGGGGTTGGGGTCTACCACGGGTTTGCCAATCCAGATGACCTGTTCCCGGAAGGATTACCGGTCCCTAATCCATCCTCAGCTGAGCTGGTAGGAGATGATGAGCATTTTCGCAAATTACGAAAAATTCGCGAGACAGAAGAGGCTGTCTTTGCTCTCCATCCAGAGGCAATTCATCTTCGATATCCACAAATATACGGTCCACGACAGATACTGCCTAGAGAATGGCCAATTGTTCGCCGAGCAATCGACAGAAGGCCTACTCTCATAGTTCCCGATGGCGGGTTAACTCTTAAAAGCCAAATGTGGATAGAGAATGCAGCTCACGCAACTTTACTCGCATGCGATCGTCCTATCTCTGCGATCGGAAAAATTTATAATGTTTCAGATCAACAATCATTATCTATAACTCAAATCGCTGAAATCGTTGCAGACGAGGTTGGGCATGAATGGGAACTAATTTCTATTCCTCACTATCTTGCGCCTTCCACGCGCCCAATGCTCACCAGTTGGTCGAACACGCATAGAGTCCTCGATATTGCTCCAGCCGTTAGAGACTTAGGTTATTCAGATCTGAAGTCGCCAGTTCAGGCATGGCGAGAAGCTACTCGTTACCTGCTCGAAAACCCTCCCGAAAAAGGAGGCCCGGTTGAGCAACAATTAAACGACCCATTTGAATACGAAAGTGAAGATATCCAGATCGAAATTTTTAAAAAATACGCTTCAGATCTTCGAAAAGTTAGCTGGGTAAGCGAACCGGGATATAGTTCCGCATACGTTGGAAGGCACGAGAACCCAGCGACCCGGACACCTCTAACTAAGCTCTAACTCGCTAGCGGGCCGCGTAGCAAGAATCCTGGAGTCGCACCTGTAGTTTCGCCATCTTCAACAAGAATCTCACCATTGACAATAGTTGCTTTTATCCCAACCGAAGTCTGCCGTAACCGTGCTGCGCCTGACGGCAAGTCATGGAGCAACTCAGGCAAGTTGGGACTAATGCTTTCTGAGTCAAAAATATTAATATCTGCAGCTTTTCCTTCGGCCAATATCCCACGATCATCAAAGCCCCAAGCTCGAGCCGGCACCAACGTCAAGCGGTGAATCGCTTCCTCTAACGAAAAAGCTTTTTCATTCCGGACCCAATGCCCAAGTAAATGAGTCTGAATCGAAGAGTCCATAATTTGCGTAACATGTGCACCGCTATCACTAAACGTTGGGATAGCAAAGGGGTGTTTCATTAGATCAAGGACTACCGATTGGTCCTGATTAGCAGCAGCCTGAATAAAGAAAATGTCTAGGTTATGAGACAATGCAACATCAAAAAAAACATCAATGGGTTTCTTATTTTCAGCTACAGCAATTTCCGCTATCGACCGGTATGGAGGCAGCGCCGACTCCATCGGATATATGAATTCCCATTCCGGTTTGCGGGCCTCTGCGCCAATCGATCGTCCATAGTCTCCATGTTCAGCTTCATACATCAAGCTAGAGCGCATCCCAGGATCTCTCAGCGCCAATAACTGATCTTTTAGCGTGGCTTCCCTAAGTTCTTTCCATATAGGAAGCGAGTCAAAAGGAAGCTGCGTGGAAAAGGATAGCAGTACCCCGAATTGGCGAGTATGCACCTGAGCCCAAGACCTTCCTCCTGCAGAATTTATTCTGTCTAAAAGTTCAACGACAGGTTTCCAACCTAAGTCACCTTTACCGGTAGCAAGCATTCCATAAGTGACTGGCACTCCAGTTCGAACAGCAAGATCTACCAAACGGCTAATATACAGTTCGCGTTTCTCCGGATCTCGAGAACGAAGATCATGGTGGTGAGCTAGTTCAAAAATTCCAGCACCCAATTTCCCCATCTCGGAAACTAATAGCTCTACTTCTGACCAATTCGCCATTCGGCTTGCGACCGGGCGGTCATCAGAAGTCGCATGATTTACAGAAACCGAGGTTGTAAAACCCATGGCACCAGACTTCATTGCCGAACGAAGCTGCCCTACCATCAGGGCAAGATCATCTTCGTTGGCAGAGTCTTCAAAAGCTCTTTCGCCCATAGCCCATGTTCTCAATGCTGAATGGCCGATATAGCCTGCGTAATTAATTCCTTTGGGCGTTCTGTCAACAAAATTTAAATATTCTGGAAAAGTTTCCCAAGACCAGTCGATACCAGCTGCCATGGCCTCTGCAGATATATCTTCAGCCCTTTCAAGATTTCGAACTACAAGATGTCGTTCGTTTGAGCGAACTGGTGCGAGAGTAAATCCGCAATTTCCCATCACAGCAGTCGTTACTCCGTGGAAGCATGAACTCTCACCCATCGGGTCCCAGGCAATTTGTGCATCCATATGAGTATGCACATCCACAAATCCTGGGCTAACTATCTGACCTTCAGCTTCAACTATACGTTTAGCTTTACGGCCCCCTAACAAACCTATCTCAGTGATTACGCCGCCATCCACCATCACATCGGCGCGACGTCTTGCGCGTCCACTGCCATCGATAAGTGTGCCCCCACGAATTAATAATTCGCTCACTTCACTCCCCCCAATTTGTCAAACGATCCCACACGTTTTGGTAATAAATTTGTGTAGCTCTATCTTACCCCTATTAAGCACACACTATTTCAAGATCCCTTCTTCAGCTAACGCTGCAATATCTGTTTCAGACATTTCCAGCACTGTCATGAGCACTTCAGTAGTGTGTTCGCCTAATAGCGGCGCCGAACGCAGTACTCCGTTCGTGGCAGTATCCAACAGCCATGGCACACCAACGTGACTTTTTTTGCCGACCGCAGAGTGAGGAAGCCGTTCGATAACCCCACGTTCATTAAGATGAGGGTTTTGTTCTAGAGACTTGGCATCGAGCGACGGCATAGCAGGGATACCAACTGATTGCAGAAGCTCAGTAACATGCCATTGGTCTTGAGTTCGTGTCCATTGATTTATCAGATCATCAATAGTGGCTTCATTTTCTTTACGCTCAGAAGCAGTCGCAAATATATTTTGATCTTTACCAAAATCAATAATTTCAGAGAGCTTTTGCCAGTCTTTATCAGTACGGCATGCTATCGCTACCCAGCTGTCTTCACCTAGGCATCGGTATATGTTATGGGGTGACATTACTGGATCTCGGTTGCCAATTCTTTTTGGTTCGTTTCCTGTAAGGAGCCATTCCATCCATCCTTCGTTTACACAAACTGTCGTTGCTTCCCATAGAGAGGTGTCAATGCTCTGCCCCTCTCCAGTTCGACGTCGCGCTGCGAGCGCAGCGACTATAGCGAAAGCTGTTGCAATACCAGAAGCCGGGTCTCCAAGGGCTACTCCCACTTCTTCCGGGTCTCCTCCTTCGTATCCAGTAAGCGATGACAAGCCCGATAACGGTGCCGTAGTAGGTCCGTATCCTATGTATTTGCTATAGGGGCCTTCCTGTCCATAACCACTAATCGTCGCCACGATAACGTCGCTTCGGTCAGCTACCAAGTCCTCGTAACCCATGCCAAACCGGTCCATTACTCCAGTCCCAAAGTTTGATAAAACAACATCACATTTAAGCGCAATCTCTTTCGCTATCGATCTGCCTTTCTCAGTGGAAAGATCGATTCTTACACTCTTTTTTCCCTGTCCCCATTGGTTAAAGTACCCATTCGTATCCGGTCCCTCTATGCAATCAGTTGCGTGTAACGGTAACCGTCGCCCTAAATCCGGTGCCTCAGCAGATTCAATTTTTATAACTTCGGCTCCTAAATGAGCTAGGTGAAGCCCACAGAATGGGCCGGCCCAGACCCATGAAAAGTCTGCTACCCGTATTCCCTCAAGAGGTCGCGCTCTAACAGCTTTAGCATCAATCTGACTAGTCGGTCGGCTTGTTTTGAAGCCAGCTGTCTGGTCAATCCCTAAAGCCGGAGCAGGGCGACGAACCGACCACCAAGGATTCTTATACTTACTTGGAGGTCCCGGAATTCTGAGAACTCCCATACCGGGTTGGTCTAAGTTAACAATAAATTCACGATCATCAAGGTGCGGATCGGAAGCCATCTGAGCAATCGTGTTTACAGGCGCAAAAGCGACTCTATTAGCTTGGCCAAGATGAAAAAGATCTGCAGTTTTTTGAGGAGCTATCCATTCCCCTAACCAAAGATGCAAAAGGTCGGCTGCATCTGATCTTCCCTGCTGAGTATCAAATATTTCCATCTCAGCCCACTCTGGATGTCCCATTATCTCTTTAAGTCGACGCCATTGATCATCTTCAACACACACAACAAAGATACGACCATCTTTAGTCGGCAGTATTTTCCATGGATTTAAAACTCTTGTCCCAATGCGTCCGGGTATCTGGCCAGTGTAGGTATACGTAATAAAGCCCGCTTCTAACATGCTCGCTATATAGGACATCCCAGCAAAATCTATATATTCACCAGTTCCAGTTCGTTGCGCTTTGTCAACCGCTGCAAGTGCGACCGTCGCCGCTGCAAACCCAATCTGAAAACCAGCTTGTTGCCCATGAGGTTTTAATGGCGGCAAGTCTGGGCGATCAGAACCTCCAGGTGTAAGCCATCCCCAGCCCCCGCCATGCATTACCTGAAGGTCTTCTGCTTGATAGCCAGAGTATGGCCCAGAGCGCCCGAAGGGTGTAACAGAACAAGTGACCATAGATGGGTATCGAGAGCGAAGTGAGAGTTCTCCTAAACCAAGAGAATTTACCAAATCTGGCGCCAAATCATGAATCAAAAGATCAGCGTCAGCTAGCAGGCTATGTAATCGTTCCATCCCTGATTTAGTGCCTAAGTCGACCGAAACACTGCGTTTATTAAAATTCAAAACGACAAATAGACCGCTCTTATTGATATCGAATTTACCGCTATAAGGGCCCCTATAGCGAGATTGATCTCCCTCAGGCGGTTCAAGCTTTATTACATCTGCTCCTAGATCAGCAATAATTCTGGCTGCCCACGGGACACCAACCATTTGACCAATCTCAACTACTTGAATTCCTTCTAAACCCCTCATTTGTCCCTTAGCTCAGTCTCTTAGCTCAGTCGTTTAGCTCCAGATCAGTTAAATTTTTACCCTCGGCTGATCTGCTATTGAGAGTACTTCTCAGTTATCTAAATCCATCCACATCCTCCATAGTGATAGCACTAAATTTTCCACATATTTTCAAGGACTAGTATTTACGTTACTTAAATTAGCTAGCGAAGAAGAAAGAGCACACCTGTATCGCGCTGCACTAGGTTCTGATCAAGAGTTCTGACTCATCCAGGAGGAATAGCAATGAAATCACGCAGCTACGAAGAAAGACACAACGATGCTCTAGAGGTTTTCGATGGTTTTATGGCTGGCTCTGTCGGTGATCCTGAAAGAGGGGCTCGAGCAATGCGTCGCCAACACGGAGCTTTGGGTAGTTTCGCTTTCGATGTAGTTATGGGTGATGTTTGGGCACGCCCTCAACTAAGCCGGCGAGATCGCAGCCTTATCGTGATTAGCGTTTTAGCCACAATCGGAAACACTGAAGAGCTCTCAGTTCACACAATGGTTGGCTTGAACCATGGCGCACAACGAAGCGAAATTGAAGAAGTTTTACTTCATGTTGCAGCGTACGCAGGCTTTCCAATGGCTATGCAGGCAACCCGAGTGATCGAAGAACGTTTCCGAATTATAGACGGTGTCGAGCGTCTACCCGAACGGCAGCCGAGCGCGCTGTTAGATGATCAGGAACGACGTTTGCGAGCCCATGACGTGCGTAAAACACTTACGGACGGACGTTGCTCAGAGAATTTAGATGATGACTATAAAAATTTCATAGATCATTTAGGAGAAGTCGGGGCTATTGCATACAACTGGGCTTTCGGAGATGTCTGGTCGCGCGATGAACTTTCTAGACGAGATCGCAGCCTCGTGGTTGTTTCGATTCTGACAGTTCTGAGTCGAATTGACGAACTTGCATTTCATATCCCAGCTGCTCTGAATCACGGGCTCTCGCGAGAAGAAGTTGAGGAGATAATGGTTCAAATGACTATCTACGGGGGTATCCCGAAGGCAGTCGAAGGGGTCCTAGCAATGAAAAAGGCATACTCCAAAATTGATGCTCGGAGTTGACTAGGCTCTGCTAGCCAGTGCCGAAACTACCAAATCGAGCTTTCGCCTCATCACTTCTCATTGCTAGAGCAGAAGCATCTCCATCGAACTCTGATATATCTCCGAGCCGACTAACTTGCGCGTAACCGCGCATCTGATACTTGGCCATATGAACGGAAAGCGGAGGCAACGCTAGGCATCGATTCACCCATTCGCTCACTAGTTCGTCAAGTAGATCTTCGTCCGCAGCAACTTCATGAATTAATCCCCATTGCTTGGCCACTTCTCCATTTATACGTTCGGCCAACATGACCATTTGTCGCGCCCTAGATGCACCAACTTCGCTGATCAGCCGAGGAGTAGCTCCCCACGGTAACGGAACTCCCAACTCCACCTCAGGAACATAAAAAGCGGTGTTAGCCGTTGCCAATCTGAAATCACAAGAAGTAGAAAAGCAACAACCTCCGCCAACTGCATGCCCATGAACTCGTGCGATCGTGACCACTTCGCAGTCTTCGATAGCTCTTACAGCTCGCCGTCCAAGTTGACCTCTATAACGAGCTTCAACATCGTTAGATGGTGCTGTTAAAATTTCTTTTCTGTCTGCGCCCGCACAAAATGACTTTCCGCGTCCTCCAAGGACAGCCACCCGAAACTCTGTTTGAGCATTAAGGGCCAGGAAGATATCGCCTACCTCTTTAATCATTTGTTGATTATGTGCGTTCCTTGACTCTGGACGGTTGAGCCAGATTCGAAGGACTTCTCCAGTGGGTTCGATTTCTAAGGTTTCATAATCTGTCGATCGAAAGGACATGGAACATATTCTGCCCGAAAAATTTTCTCATCGCAGCAATAACCGCTTTAACTTGAACGACGTCCGGTAAATATAGGAGCTATATAGCCTAATGCTGCTATTGAGGCACCAAAGATAAACGTTGCACGAAGACGTTCAGTAGATGGGTCGCTACCAGCTATGGCGAGCATTGATTGAATCCCCAAAATCATTCCAATAAACATAACCGTCTGGTTCATTCCATTGGCAATTCCCAAATCCCGATCCTCCACAGAATTCGCCACGAGTGTTTGATACGCAGGTGACCCGATCCCAGCAGAAACACCGGAGAGCATAAGTCCAATCATCAATATTGCCAAGCCAACACCTCCTGGCTTGCTACCTAGCGCGAAAGCCACCATTGATCCGATCATGGCTGTAGTTCCAAAATACATTGGCTTCTGTGCTCCAACACGCGTCACCAGGTAACCGCCCATTGGAGAAGCCAGTGCGAAGACACCTGGACGTGGAACCATTAGCATTGCGGCGGCCCCGACAGAATAACCATAAGGACCCTGCAGGACGCCAGGAATGACTATGAACGCACCCATATAAGCAAACTGGTTACACGCAGCCGAAAAAAGCGGAAGGGAAAAGCTTCGTTTCTGAAACAAGCGCATGTCGAGCAGCGGGCTTGCTATTCGCTTTTCCCACCGTACGAACACCCAGAACAGGAAAAAACTTCCAACTAGCATCGCTAGCAAAGTAGGGTCGCTGGCAACTTGACGGTCGTTCCCGAGAAGCACAGGTACACGAGTGATTGCTAGCAAAACCAATAGCGTTGCAATAGCCAGGAGGAAAGTTCCAAGCCAATCGATCTTCGCTTTTAAGCCCTTGGGGATGGGTTTCACCACTAGCAAGGCTGCAAGCGCAGAGGCGGTGCTGATTGCCCCGAAAACCAGAAAAACTGCTCTCCACCCAAAAACATTTAGAAGCGGCCCACCCGCCACAACTCCGATCGTTGGAGCTCCAGTCATGGCGAATTGAAACCAGCCAACTGCTTTGGCACGTTCAGCAGAACCGAAAGCGTGCATCAACAGAGCTATCCCGGTTGGCATCATGAGCGCTCCGCTTAGCCCAAAAAGAACGCGTATAAAAATAAACGTCCCGATACTCCAAACCCAGTAGGTAGCTAACATTGTGATTGTCATTCCAATCACGCCAATGAGGAATATGCGGCGGTGGCCATAGATATCTCCGAGTTTTCCGCCTGCCGGAGTAGCTATTGCCATTGCCAACATGAGCCCAGTCAGGATCCACCCAGCATTTGTGACCGTAGTATCGAGGTCCTCAGCGATTGTCGGCAAAGCAGCGGTAACCAGCGTCATCAGCGAGCCGAAACCCAAGACAGCGAAAGCTATCACCCAGAGAAGTTTCCGTCGATAAGTTAGTGACTGTGGAACAATACTCGGAGCACTATTAGCCGGATAAACCTGCCATACCGTTGGATCACGAATACCACTAGTGACAGTCACTGGTTGTGTAGCCTACTGTTTTTTCTAGTCTATTTTAGATTTTCAAACAATCCGAGAACTTTAATCACTGATATTCTCCTGAAAAAATTTATCGGGTCAATTTTTGAGTATCAACCATGCTTTGATGCTGACGCATAGTTACAGCAGCCATTTCTGGATGAGTCAGTATCCAAAATTTAGAGTTCACCACGGCGTCTAAAACCAAAGGCCCTACTTCAGCCGGGTCCATACCCCCAGCTAAAGTCTTAGTAAGGAAGTTCCAAAACTTGTCGCCCTGTTCAGAAGCAACATGGTTTGCAGCATCATCTTGTTCTCTGTTTCGCTCGCTATCAACAATATTAGTATTGATTGGTCCCGGGCATAACACTGAGGCATGAACGTTTGAGTTCTGCCAGCGTAAATCCCGTTCGAGCGAAGTCATTAACGCGACGACTCCATGTTTAGCTACGTTGTAAGCTCCGAGAGACGCTCCCGCATAAAGTCCGGCCATCGAGGCAGTCGAATTTATGTGGCCTTCGCCTTGTTTTTCCATAATTGGCAAAAAGGTTTCGACTCCATATATCGGCCCCCATAGATCAATATCTAAAGTCCATTTCCAGTCCGCCATGGAAGTTCCACCGACTGGCGCTCCAAGTCCCACTCCTGCGTTATTACATAGAACGTGCGCTGCACCAAAATGGCTAAGTGTTGTATCAGCGAGTTTTTCAACTTCTTCTAACTTCGAAACGTCGGTTAATACCCCTATAGCCTCATGACCGCCGTTAGTTAGGTCCCTAACCACCTCATCAAGTGGTTCAGCTTCAATATCAGCAAGAACAATCTTCATGCCTGCTAGAGCAAAAGTATTTGCCATAGCCAGACCCATTCCACTTGCCGCTCCTGTCACAACAGCGACCTTGCCAGCTACTTCCATCAACTGTTCCCCCTTATCACCTGGAAAATATTTAGTTAAAATCTACGACTGTTCGAGCCCCAATTTGTTGACGCATTTGGTCGTATCCCTCGTTTATTTGTTCAAGGCGAATATGGCCGGAAATCATCTCGTCCAGCATCAAACGACCATCTAAATACATGTCAACATATCGTGGCATATCCACTCGGAAAGAGTTCGATCCCATCATGGAACCTTGCAGGCGCTTCTCCATCATGAAGACTTCGTGGCCTGGAATCTCAATTTTTTCGCCGAGTGGCATCATCCCTACGATGACTGTTGTGCCGCCTACTTTCGATGCCGCCCACGCTTGCTCACAAGTTGCTTTGAGACCAATGCACTCGAATGCATAATCCACTCCGCCCCCAGTCATTTCGTGGATAGCCATTACTGCATCAGTTTCGGAGCCGTTTACAGTGTCTGTCGCTCCGACAGCACGAGCTGTCTCAAGCTTGTCATCAGTAACATCCACTGAAATTATTCTTCCAGCACCCGCAATTCTCGCACCTTGAACAGCAGATAGCCCAATGCCGCCGGCACCAAAAACAGCCACCGTTGATCCAGGCTCGATACGTGCCGTCTTAAAAACAGCACCGACACCAGTGGTCACGCCGCAACCGATTAAAGCTGCACGGTCAAGCGGCATATCTGAACGAATTTTAACCACAGCATTCTGGTGAACTAGCATTTCTTCGGCGAATCCACCCAAACGGGCAAATTGATCAACAGGAGTTCCATCGGGCTTGGTTAGCCTTGGCGTCCCTCCCTTAGGACGAGACACGGCACTATTGTTGCGGCAAAGATTCGGCCGGCCGGTAAGACAAAAGTTACAATTTCCGCAGAACACCGAAAGACAGGTGATTACATGATCGCCAGGTTTCACATATGAAACATCTTTACCTACCGCTTGGACTATTCCAGCGCTTTCATGTCCCATAACCGAGGGCACCGCTCCTGGCCAAGAAGCATCCATAAAATGAAGGTCACTATGACACAAGCCCGCGTTCACTACCTGGACAAGAACCTCGTTTGCTTCGGGCTTATCAATTGAAATATCTTCGATTACCAGATCGCCTGGTATCTGGTTAAGAACTGCAGCCTTCATCGTTGGTATCCCCTCAAACGTCTAAAACCCAAAGCGTAGCCATTCATGGCCTCTCCCTGCTGTATGTCTGTCATCTTTCTTCCAGAGAACCCGACACATATTTTTACTTTTTGTGAATTCACGTTTCGAAATATCATGTTTGGTTCATATCAGTGTCGTCTAAAGGACTCAGCGGTTAGGTCAAACATTTCATTATTGTGCGTTTTCAAGCTAGACGCTACGACCCATCTTTAGAACTTCTGGATGGCTGAATAGCCAGAGCACCATAAGGAAAAGACCAGTCGCCGACATTATCGCTACACCTGCGCGAATACCCACATATTCCGCTATCTCACCTAAAGCGTATGCTCCAATCGGCAAAGCACCTATTCCTGTGCTCAAAAGTCCCATTGCCCGCCCTCGCATATTCTCATCCACAGTCATTAACACAAGTGTTGATTGCGTCGCACCAAAAAAACCGATCCCACAAGTTGCGACAAAGAGCGCTCCGGTAACCGCCAATAGAGAATTTCCTAGAGCGAACGGAATTAGCATGACCATTCCGAACATTGATCCACCGATATATGCAAGCCCTCTGCGTTCCGGGGACCACCATCCAAGAATAACTGAACCAACCATCATCCCGAATCCAGACATCGAAGCGATTAGGCCTATCTGCGTCGGTGAAGCATTTATATCTGCTCCGATGCGTTGGACTGCCGGGAAATAAGCGAAGAAGAAAAAGTTTGTTAGGACGGTCACACCGATAATACTTCTCAGTCCCCTATTGTTTTTTGCAAGTTCTACTGCTTCTCGTAATTCAGCTAAGGGAGAAGGTCTTTCACTTTTCGGAGTTATCTCCGGTAAGCCAAGATCAGGCATGCACCCGAGAGAGATAAGACCGATTATTAGAAAAAAGGCAATTACTAGGAAAGCCACCCCAACACCAAAGTTTTGAGCAACAAACCCTCCAATTAAATTCCCGACTGCAGCGCCGGAAGCCAAGGCAATACTCTCCAAAGCCATAGCGCTATCTATTCTGCTCGGGCCCACAATGTCCAGTACTAACGAACGGCGACTCGTCATATCCCCAACCCAACCGACCCCTGCGATCACCAAAAATGGGTATACCACCCAAAGGTTTAAATTATGGGAAATCTCGAGCCCACCAACCAAAATGACTACCGGGACGAGAACAATCAGCTGCACTCGAACCGTCGCAAGTCGATCAAATCTATCTGCAACCACTCCACCAATCGCTCCTCCTAGGAGTAGAGGAGCCCACATCGCTGTTCCAGTTAGTTGAACCATCCTTGGTGAATCAGTCAGATCATTGACGTGATAAGCAGCAAGAAAAGCTATGCCCCAACGACCCCAGTGCCAACAAATGCCGGTTATCCAGAGTGGTAAAAACCCAGGGACTCCGAACACAGTCCTTTGGTCACGGAGTTTGGACATTATTCACATCCTAGAAGAAACCCCTAGATGAGAGCCTGAAATTTCTACGCCATTTGGTTTAATATCACAGCAACCCATCGGATGGATGCAACAATCATGCTCAAGTTCTCCTATTACCTTCACAAAATGCTCTGCCTGGAAGACGACGTAACTTCAACTTTCGAAAGTCCTCAAGTTGGAAAAAGATGAATCCAGAGAATGCGCTAAATGTCTGCGTGATTCCAGGAGATGATGCAGCACCTGAGGCGATGGCCGCAACTCTTCGAGTCCTGAAATTTCTCGACGTTCCTATTACATGGGATTGCTTACCCACAGGCACAGAACTATTGAAGCTCGATGCCGCTGATCGCGAGAAGTTTGTTACTGAAAGAATTGATAAGGCGTCAACAGTATTATTTGGAGCTAGTGATGGGACAACTCCTGGAGCTTCCTACTTGCGCTGGGGAAAATCGACATATGCAAACGTCCGTCCGATTAAATGGCTTCCAGGTTTCAACAGTCCACTTCGTAGACCAGAGGGCATTGATTACGTTATAGTTCGAGAAAATTTAGAAGATATGTACGTTGGGATTATGGGGCCCGCCTCAAAATTGTTAGATGCCAACCTTGTAGATCCGAGGTCTCACGTTCCCAAAGATGCTGCGGAAGGTCGTTTCGCCGCGAAAATCATTACGCGTTCCGGTACTGAACGAGTAACTCGTTTCGCTTGCGAGCTAGCCACACAAAGGCGAAATAAAATTACGGTATCTGCTAAAACCAACATGCTGCCAGCAACTGATAAATGGTTTTGTGAAATAGCCAAAGAAATAGTACAGGAATACCCTCATTTGCATTATGAGGAGTTCATCGTTGATGATCTAGCACACCGCTTAGTCATGCGGCCACAGGACTTAGATGTGCTTCTTCTACCAAATTTGTATGGCGATATTTTGTCAGATCAGGGAGCAGCGACCATCGGAGGGTTAGGTCTTGCACCATCCGGATGTTACGGAGAGGACTTCGCTTATTTCGAGCCCTCTCATGGCACAGCGCCGGACATTTCAGGGCTTGGGGTAATCAATCCGACAGCAACTTTAATGTCCGCTATATTAATGTTTCGACATGTAGGACTCTCTTCGGCAGCCGATCAACTAGGCAAAGCTATTAAGCGGGTCTATACAATTGCCGAACAACTTACCCAAGATCAAGGTGGAACTAGTACCACCGAAGAGTTTGCAGATGCTGTGATAGGAGAACTGTGAGTAACGATAGCCATTCACCTCGAGGGATACCCGATGAACGTCCTTCTGCTGGTCAACCAGAGAAGCCCATGTCTTTTAAGCTCCAAGAGTTAAGACCATGGGGCATCGCTGCTTATAAAGCAGCAGGTATGAGCCAACAAGATGCTGAAACTGTCGTAGATAACCAGCTTTGGTCTGACACTCGAGGCGTTGACACCCATGGATTTCAGCGACTTAGTTGGTACGTGGATTGGTTCCGCGATGGATCAACGGATCCTAAAGCACAGATGGAAATAATTCAGGAGACCCCAGCTGTTGTAGTAGCCGATGGGCATCACGGATTAGGTCAATTAGTGATTACCCGGTTCATGGAACACCTCATAGAGGTTGCAAAAACAAGTGGAATGGTAGCCGGTGTAATTCGCAACTCTAACGACTGGGGTTGCGGGGCTAATTACCCGTACAGTGCCGCTGAGGCAGGATTTGTTTGTTATGGGACCACAACAAGTGTCCCAAATCTTGCTCCTTTTGGAAGTCGCAGAAAGCTTTTCGGCAACAATCCGATCGTTTGGACTTTCCCTAGAAGAAGTGAAGCGCCAATTGTTCTTGACATGGCGATGACGCCGGTTGCTCTCGGTAAAGTTCTTAGGGCTCGCTCCGAAGGAACAGAAATTCCTGAGGCATGGGGATTTCTGGATCGAGATGGAAACCCTACCGTGGATCCAGATGTAGCCATGAAGGGAATCGTTCCAGCTATAGGCGGTTACAAAGGAATCGGAATGATAACTGCCTCCAACATTCTGGCGGGTATCTTGGCTGGCTCAAACCACACTGGCGATGTGGCTGTTGGTCACCGCGGCCAATTTTTTCTTCTTATGGACCCCGCAGTGTTTCGTGATCGAGATAGTTACTTTGATGACATTGAGAACATGGTGGCTCAAATTCGGGCAGCTGGAGAAGAAGACAGTTTGCCCGGTCAACAAGTTTATCTACCAGGAGAGATAGAGCAACAAACTATGGACAGGCACCGAGCCGATGGCGTGGTTTCCTATCCTGGCTCAGTTGTATCTTCGTTGAACAAGGTTGGGGTCGATTTAGGCGTACCGTTCGACTGCACACCCGTTTCTTCATAGCTGAGCACATACTCACGCTTACAACTGATCATTTGATTTTTTTCTCTGGTGTGCAGGTAGCGGAAAAGTTATCGGTGCTAGATAATCCATATCGATGTCTAATAAAGTCGGGCCTGGAGTTGCGACAGCACGAGAAAAAGCTTGTTCAAATTCGTCTATTCCTCGGACGTGTTCTGCAGCCACTCCCATCCCCTCAGCAATTTTCACAAAGTCATTTTTGGGTAAGTCAGTGCCATGCCGATGCCCATAAACGGAGTCCTGAATAATTCTCAGTACCCCATAACCTGAGTCGTTAAATACGCAAATGATCACAGGTATTTGATGTTCGGCGCAAGTAGCTAGCTCTCCGATCGAGAGCATCAAACCTCCATCTCCTTGGATAACCACTGTCGAAGCACCTGACCCGAGCGCCGCTCCAATTCCCAGCGGTAAGCCAGGACCTATAGCTGAGCTAGCTGCACGCATGGATGTACGACTCTCAAGAATCGGTAACAGACGGTTGCCCCATGTGTAGTTAGGAACTGTTGAGTCACGAACAATTCTTCCATCTCGAGGAAGAATTGTTCGAATCATTGAAACGATAGCGGCATGGTCGGTACCAATTTCTTTAAGAAGCTCCTCTCTATCAGCGTCTTTCCACTTCTTAACTCGATCCACGAATTGGATATCAACGCTTGAACCGGTCACGTGACCTAAAATACCTTCAAGACTTAATCGAGCATCTCCAACGATAGGCAACGAAGATGGGTAATTACGATTAATAACTCCAGCATCAGCGTCTATATGAATTAATAGATTTGGAAGCGGAAGTGTCCATACTTTTGTCGCATAATTTTGGAAACGTGTACCTACGGCCAAAACCAAATCTGCTTCTTCGAAAGCCTCTGCCATCATCGGTCGGTCTGAACAAAAACCGAGTGACAAATGATGGTCTTCAGGTATCGAACCCCTGCCCTCAATGGTGGTCATCACCGGAGCGTCAAGAGCAACGGCTAATGCTGTTAGAGCTTTCGATGCACCCGCAATATTAACTCCGCCACCAGCCCAAATTATCGGGCGTTCTGCTCTCGAAAGTTGTCGAGCAGCTTCCTTTAGGAGCGATTCTTCAGGGACTAGCGCCGGAACCTCTTCAGACCCTACGATCTCACAATCAACCATCTTATATTGTAAGTCGATAGGAATTTCAACTGCACCAGGTTGCGGACGGCCGAAGCGAATGTCGTCAGCTACTCGCGCTATCTCTTTGCTGATTTCCTCGCTGTGGCGAATTGATGACACTTCGCGGCAAATGGTTTTCAACATTTCAGCTTGAGTCTCATGTTCGTGTAGAAAGCCTTTTCCTTTGCCTCTGAAACGAGATTCAATCTGACCTGTGATCATTAAAACTTTGGACGAGACAAATGCTGCTTCGTAAAGGCCCGCTACAGCGTTCACAGCACCGGGACCGGTTGAAGTTAAAACGACACACAATTCCCCACTTGCTCGTGAATACGCGTCGGCAGCGTGGGCTGCAGCCTGTTCATGTCGCACGTTGACTATCTCGATATCGTCTCGTAACGATAAAGCATCATAGATAGGCAAGTTATGGACACTCACTATGCCAAATACGTGTCGTACGCCAATTTTTGCGAGGGTTGCTGCAACAACTTCGCCACCGGTCATTTGTGTCATGCAGAGAACTTAGCTCTTCACAGTTCCTTCAGCGCGGAGGCAATCCCAGCCACTCGTTGTTTTGATTGAGTAATTTCGGGAGCTACTCCATACCAAGAGTGTGCACTCATCAGAGCTCGGCCATCACCCGTAACCGCTAATTTTTCTTCACTTAGCAAGGCCGGGTGTTCCACTCCGCACGCATGAGAGAGTCGAAGCATCTCGTAACGCAGTCCAGTCACATAATTCGCTAGCCTAACGCCCTTATCCTTCGGATCTAAACCCCTCTCCAGCCATCGTGACTGGGTAGCAACACCAGTTGGGCAGTGACCTGTGTGACATTTTTGTGCTTGGACACAACCAATCGCCAACATTGCTTCGCGACCCACATTTACAATGTCTACTCCAAGGGCTAGAGCCTCAGCGGCTTCTGCAGGTAGTCCCAATTTTCCGGAACCAATAAAAACTATGTGGTCGCTCAAACCAACTTTTGCGAACGCATTGATGACAAGTGGAAATGCATGCCAAAACGGAAGCGAAACGTGATCCGAAAAAACTAATGGAGCTGCCCCGGTTCCACCTTCGCTGCCATCTACCGTTACAAAATCTGGACCTCTTTCAGTCTCTGCCATATAAGAAGCGAGATCATTCCAAAATTTTTCACTTCCTACTGCCGATTTGATGCCAACGGGAAGTCCTGTCTTCTCAGCGATTAGCTCTACAAACTCTACAAGCCCCTCGACATCAGAAAAAACTGTGTGGGCGCTCGGACTAGCCACATCCCTGTTAACGGGAACGCCCCTTGCCTTAGCGATTTCTTTAGTCACTTTGGCCGCAGGAAGAAGTCCACCGATACCAGGTTTAGCTCCCTGACTTAATTTAATTTCGATGGCTCTAACCGGTGCATTCGCTATTGTTTTCATTAGTGCATCAATCGAAAAATTTCCATCTAAATCCCGGCTCCCGAAATACCCTGTACCTAATTGGTATACAAGATCTCCACCATGCATGTGGTGTTCCGAAATTCCACCTTCTCCAGTATTGTGAAGGCAATTGCTAAGCTTGGATCCTCTGTTTAATGCACTGATTGCCGCACCTGACAATGAGCCAAAACTCATCGCTGAAATATTTATAACCGATGCAGGGCGAAAAGATTGACGACGGTTTCGCCAGCCACCAAGAATCTTCCCGCAGGGCACCGATGCCTCATCCGACGATTTTCGATTGAGCGGGAAGGGTGCGTTACGAAAAATTATGCGGCCAGGTTTATCTAAATCATCATCAGTTCCAAAGCCAAAGTAAGAGTTTTCTTTTTTAGCTGTCGCATAGACCCACCGTCGCTGGTCTCGGCTAAACGGCCGTTCTTCATCATTGTCCGCAACAATATATTGACGTAACTCTGGACCAATTTTTTCGATTAGAAATCGAAAATGTCCGATCACAGGGAAATTTCTGAGAATTGAGTGACGGCGCTGAATTAAGTCATACAAACCAAGCGCCACAATGGGGACGCCTACTAACGCTAGGACTAATCCCACCATGATCTGACGCTCCTCTTTCTAGAATGGCGCTTCAAGTTGAGTTTGCTCCGCAAATAACTAACGCAACGTTTTCTCGCTCACTTATTCGGACATTACCAGAGCGCAATGCTGCAACGCCCAATGCTGCTGCGGGTTCTACTTCCATACCATGAACATTTCTCAGAACTGCCTGAGCGTCAATCACGTCATCGTCGCGAATTAGAAGGCTCTCAGCAGCCACGGAAGTAAGCGCTTCCCACCCCTGGGTACCTATACGGCGAGCTCCCAAGGCATCTGCCGCTATCCCAGAAACATCTATATCTACAGGTCTTGCTAGTTTTTTTGCGGCAGCGTAGGTACCAGTACCTTCAGTTTCGACGACAATCAGCCTTTTTTTAGTCCCCCACCATGAAGCGAGGCCACCAGATAGTCCTCCACCGCCACAAGCAACTACAATAGTTGTAACTTCCGGGCATTGATCATCTAACTCTAAAGCAATCGTTCCGGCACCTTCTAGAACCTCAACTTGGTCATAGGCGTGAACAGTAGTCATCTTTCGACTGGCTGCAAAAGTAGCTGAAGCTTCGAAGGCTTCAGCATAGTTTTCACCGGTTTGATGAATTGTCGCTCCATGTTTTTCTAATTTTTTAATTTTCGAATCAGAGGTGATAGTCGGAACAAAAATATTTGCTGCATGTCCCAGCTCCTTAGCTGCCCATGCCACTGCAATTCCGTGGTTGCCTCCTGAAGCTGCAAGAACTCCATCGACGCCCACATCTAGTTTCATCAGCGAATGCAGCGCGCCACGTGCTTTAAAAGAGCCACTATGTTGAAGATATTCAAGTTTAAGAATCACCGGGTAACCGATTCCAATGTCATCTTTAGGGATTTTTAGAATCGGTGTGCGAATGATGCGGGTACCAATTACTTTATTAGCTAATTTGATTCTTTCTCGAGCATTTAGTGGAGGCTCCATCAAGCGTTTGGCCAACGATCATTAGCTATAAACGCATTCACTCTGTCTACATATGGCTGCCGGTCATAGATTCCGTAAAGTGCTTGTTTCATTCGAACAGGGTCACCGAAGAAAAATTGCTCATAAAGACCTTGCCTTCCCCCGAAACTGGAAAGGCTCATATCCCATGCTAAACGAAACAATTTCAGTCGTTCGTCTGAATCTCCATTTTTACCTTGCAAAAACTTTTTTATATCAGCGCCGCCCTCGCCCAGGCGATCTGCCTCAGTCGGAATCATAATCAATCCACTAGATGAACAAAGCTGAAGAATTTCAATAAGTCGTCGATGCACCGCCGGGTAGTAGTTACGAGCGGCATCCAACGGGCCTCGTCCAGGCGTCATAACCCCATAGCGATTTAATGAAGCAGTTTCTTCCGAGGCTATTTTTAGTGCTTTCATAATTTCGAGAGTCACAATTACTTCAGCAACCATTTCTTGCACATGCTGGTAATCACTCGTACCGATCATATTTATGACAGATTGCAAAGTCCCCAGAATCGCTTCGGTTTTCGCAATCTTAAGATTCACGACTTGATGAGCCATGTGTAAAACAGCGCCGGTTTGACCATACGCCTGATTCGCCAAATCAACATCATCGATTAAGAACACTCTCTCCCACGGCACGAGTACATCATCAAAAATAACTAATGCATCCATCTCATCAAATCGAGAACCAAGTGGGTGGTCGACATGACTCCGACCTAAATCCAAAGGCTCACGACACTGGAATCGCAAACCTTCGGCGCTATTTGGCAATGAGAACCCCAAAGCGTAAGGCTTTAGGTCAGAGCCTCCCTTCAATACAGTAGAAGGGAAAATCAGTATTTCATCTGAAAGCGGGAGAGTGGCTAGCATCCGGGCGCCGCGCACTATTATTCCTGACGAGGTTTCTTTCACTACGCCCAGTGCGATGTAGGGGTCGTCAAACTCATTTATTTGCTTAGATTTATCGATCTGAGGACTCGTTAACGCGTGAGTGAGAGTTAAATCATTTTCCCTCACGTACTCAAAGTAGTTCGCTATATTCTCCCCAAATCTCGGTTGTATTTGGGCGAAATACTCACCGGCAGTTCCAGCTGCCATCACGTTAACATTCATATAATCCGGAGCTCTGCCCATGTGACCCAACGATGCATCTGCCCAAACCTTGTGCATCTCAGATCGCCTACGCAAATCTTCTTTGCTTTTTGGTACTACAAAACTACGTCCTACCAAATCTCCTGAGGTTGGACTAGTCACTGTCATTTTTTCCACTAATTCAGGAGAATGCTGCATGTCGTACAAAGCAGCGAGACTATTCACAGCATTTCGAGTGCTCGGGTGAGTTGTCGGGTCGGTAACTCGCTCTCCATTGATCCAGAGATTGGGCGGGTCTTCACGAAACCGCTGCAGTACTTGCTTTCCGGTTCGTGCTGCCATCTACAACTTCCATTCTACGAAAATCCCACATACCATTAACCTATAATCGGATTTTGGGAGCGTTAATCGGATATGGCTGATTCTAATCGATCCCAGACACTAGACAGAGGCCTAAGAGCGTTGTCTTTGATCGCCCAGTGCAAAGTAGCTCCGACAATCGACCAGCTTGCAGAAAGTTTAGATCTCGGACGAACCGTCACCTATCGAATTATCCGAACTCTCGAAGACCACAATATGATCTTTAGAGATCAAAATGGCTGCCTCAAACCAGGCTCTCACTTAGCAACTCTTGCCCGACAGATACGAGGTGAGTTACAACTAGCGACACACGAAGTGATGACCAAACTAAGTAACGAACTTGGCATGACTAGTTTTTTGGTAGTGGAAGATAACAATGAGGCAATAACTATTCAAAGCGTAGAACCAAGCACCGTGGATGCGCACGTCGTGTATCGACCAGGTTTTAGGCACCCTATATCCCGAGGAGCACCGGGTCTAGCTCTCCTTTCTGCTAAACCGCCATTAACTGGTGAACGAACCGAAGTCTCTGCAGCAAGGCAGCGCGGGTGGGCTACTTCTACCAGCGAAGTTTTACCAGGTATGGTTTCTGTTGCTGCTCCTATAAAGCCAACTGGTGATTTCAACACCTATGCGTTAGCTATTGTTCACATAGCAGCAGGTCTAGCAAATCCCAAATCTGTTTCAGCAAGAGTTGTCCTCGCTGCAAACCAAATAGAAAAAAAACTGAGTTAGCAACTCTCCTGCGCTATGTGGGCTCAAATTTAGTACGGCGAGCCAGGCGACAGGTCTGTTACCAAGCTCCTGTATATGGACTGCATCTCGTTTATTCAGACAACCTAATTTTTGGTATCCACTCAACAATTTTGACTATGATGAACTAGATAAACCTAAACTTGGCGTATGTCGACCGGGTCCCCTTCCGAAACTTTTGTATTGTTACCCGAGGCAGAAGAATCCCCAAAGTGCTCTGAATTCAGCAAGTTAATTTACGAAGATCCAGGAGGAACTGCATTTGCAGCAGCAGCAGTAATCCTTATAGAAATTCCTCTTCCATGGCCTAAACCTATTTTCAAACACAGTCTTCTCGCTAACTGGAGTTCCGAATCAGACTTTTGGATTGGCAAATCCAGAGTTTTAGCAACCGTACCTAAAGCCAATTCGGAACACATTCAAGTCACTATTTTCGAACGCACTCTTACTGGGGCCAATACCTTCAAGCACAGTTTTACTTCTAGCGATGAACTAAACGACTTTCGACAATACCTGATGAGCCATCATCCTGCCGAGATGCCAGGCGTCCAGAAAGTTGAAGACAACTCTCTCCGCTCCGTTCTTGTATGCACCCAAGGCAGTCACGACATTTGCTGTGGTAGCTACGGAACTCGTTTTGCAGAAGAGATCGAACAAAACGTCAACGGAGTAGATGTCTATCGAGTAAGCCATACAGGAGGTCACCGGTTCGCTCCAACTGCCATGACCTTGCCTGACGGACGGATGTGGGCCGGTTTGAATATCAGCCTTCTGGAATCAATCATGGAATCATCGGGCAACGCAATGAATTTCAAATCTCATTGCAGGGGGTGGTGGGGCGCATCTCCTGGGCCAGAGCAAATTGCAGAGCGAGCAGTCCTCACTAAAGTTGGCTGGACTCTTAACGATTTGCCTCGAAATATCATCGTTAAAGAAATACCAGGTGGTTGGATTGCAGAAGTCGGTGTCTCAGATAAAACTTGGGAAGTAAAAATTAAAAAAAGACGAGTGGTGCCAAGTATTTCCTGTCGGTCAGCTGGGGGCCTCCCCACTAAACTTCACACAGAGTATTTAGTAACTTCAGTGCAAGAAAACCCTATTAAGTAAATGAAAAATCGATTGTTCCTAGTTCATCGTAATCAACTGAGAACTCGTCATTCGGCCGACAATCTACAGGCCTTGTGAAAGAACCACTGAGAATAATCTCACCAGGTTCTAGGGCTATGCCGTATTTAAAATATTGACGAGCTAACCATGCAACCCCGTTCGCAGGATGACCCAGAACAGCAGCAGCCACCCCCGACTCTTCAATCACTCCATTACGGCTGCAAAGCGCTGCGACCCATCGAAGGTTAATATCGTCAGGCGATACTCTCACGTCACCAAGAATCACACCTGCGTCTGCAGCGTTATCAGAAATTGTGTCTTTGACGGTTCTAGTAGCTCCTGTAACGGGATGCCGTCTATACGAACGTGCATCTATAAGCTCGATAGCTGGCACCAACCACTCCGTTGCGGCCAACACATCTTCAGTTGTTACATTTTCTCCACTCAGACGATCACCAATAACAAAAGCTAATTCGACTTCTATCTTCGGATCGCAGTAGCTGCTCGCAACTAATTGACAACCCGACTCGTGAAACATGTAATCAAGTAAATACCCAAAATCCGGTTCATCGATATTCATTGACATTTGCATAGCTCTTGATGTCAGGCCAATTTTGTGGCCTACTAGCTCAGCTCCTTGCGATAGCTCAAGGTTCAGCCATGCTTTTTGAATCGCGTACGCGTCTGCAATAGTCATTTTTGGATGTTCCACAGTAACGGGCTCAATTTGTCGAGCGGACTTACGCGCTATTTCATGTCGTTGTGCTTGCAGCTCAACCTCAGAATCACTCAAGGTGCGATTCATCTTGGACCCCCTAGTGTCGCAATAGTATGAGTGTCATAGGCAACCGCAATATTTTTTGTTTCCATATAAAAGTCAAAACTATAGTCGCCTCCATCTCGACCAACACCGGACTTCTTTGAGCCTCCAAACGGCGTTGGAAGATGTCGAACGTTCTGGGAATTCACCCACACCATTCCAACTTCTAAATCACGCGCTAAACGGTGAGCTCTGCCAGTGTCGCCCGTCCAGATGTAACCCGCTAAACCATAATCGACATTGTTAGCAATCTCGATGGCTTGTCTTTCGGTTTCGAAAGGTATCACTGTCAGAATAGGACCAAAAATTTCCTCTTTCGAAATACGCATTGTTTCGTCTGCTCCAACAAAAAGAGCCGGGTTCACATAGTTAGATGACGCACTGAACTCAGAGGCAGCTTGGATCACGGTCGCACCTTCACTAACCGCTGTTGTCAAATATGACCGCACTTTCTCACAATGAAGCGGGTGGATCAGCGGACCGATTTCAGTATCGGGATCTAACGGGTCCCCGACCCGAAGAGCACGAACTCGCTCTTCTAAACGCTCGACAAATTCATCATGGATACTGCTTTGCACGAGAAGGCGGCTGCTTGAGGTACATCGTTCTCCGTTTAGGCTAAAGATCATAAATATTACAGCATCCAACGCTCTCTCAAGATTTGCATCCTCAAACACGAGCACAGGATTTTTCCCACCAAGTTCAAAGTGAACCCGCTTGAGGCTTGGTGCTCCTTGTGCCTGGATGAGCGAACCAGTTCTTGATTCTCCTACAAAAGCGACCGCCTTGATACCTTCGCTCTCCGTCAATGCTTTACCAGTCTGCTCCCCAACTCCATTTACTAGATTAAACACGCCCGATGGAACACCTGCTTCGAAAGCTATTTCAGCTAAAATCGCTGCCGAACACGGACTCCACTCCGCTGGTTTATGAACGACCGTGCACCCTGCTGCCAAAGCCGGTGCAATTTTCCAGGTAGACAGCATAAACGGAGTATTCCAAGGTGTGATCACTCCAACTGGCCCGATTGGGTGACGGATCGAATAGTTGAGATGATCTTTCGTAGGCATGGATTTCCCATCAGCAGATCCCGGTGCTGCATCGGCAAAAAATCTAAAGTTTTCTGCGCCTCTCATAGCTGCAGAACTCATAAACCGGATGGGTTGACCGGTATCTGCTGTTTCTACAGCAGCTATTTCACTTGCTCGTTCAACAATAAGGTCAGCGACTTTATGAAGAATTTTTTTGCGTTCTTGTCCCGGCATCTTCGCCCATTCAGGAAAAGCCGCTGACGCGGATTTGACTGCCTCTTCGATATCTCGTTCGTCACCAGAAGCAACAACTCCTATCGATGAACCATCGATAGGAGAAACATTTTCTAAAATGCTCTGCGATATGCTCTTCACCCACTTACCCCCGATGAAGTGAGACAGAGGTTCTCCATGGAACCGTCGCAATCCTCGGCTAGCCGTGGCCTTGATTTCTTCATATGTCTGTGCAGTAGTCATAGCTTCTCCATATAAGAACGAACCCCATTCTCATTTATTCTGAGCTTCGAGTTAATGCCTTGCACCTCAACGCTCAAAGCGATGGGCACCTCAGTTTGTAGATCACTTAGAATGCCTTGACAGGCATCCATCACTAAGTCACGGACCTCGATCATCGGTCCATCTCCTCGATCCCCGTTCAGACGAATTACAATCGCAATAAACATGTACCGAGGGTTTCCATCTGCTATCAAATAATTCTCTCTGCGCTCTGCTCGCGTTCTCAATCCCGCTAGTGGAATAGTCGGATGTGTTAGAGCTGCCTCATGAATAGATCTAAGCAGCTGATCAACGACTAGGCAATCCTCTAAGTTCGACGAATATTCAACAATTATGTGCGGCATGCCAGCTCCTGGTTTAATCAGAGTGTAGAACGTGTTATCAAGATAAGAACATGGAGAAAATCTATATATGCGCCTTCTCAGCTTCTCACACGAAGGTCGTGACTCGTTTGGCGTCTTGTCTGAAGACGGCAACGGAATAATCGACCTGAGTCAAAGCTTCTCAGATGTCAAAGATATAAGTGATTTACTTCATCAAGAGCGATTAAACGAAGTTGAAAAATTCGCGTCATCTAAAGTTGATCACCTCGATTTATCAGAAGTACGTTTTCTCCGAACTATCCCAAAACCAGGAAAAATAATTTGCATCGGTGTTAATTATGGAGGCCGTAACAACGAGTACGCCGATAAAAACGAATCACAAAATCCGAGCGTCTTTGTAAGATTTCCCGCCTCGCTGACAGGACACTTACAACCTCTTATCCGCCCTCCAGAGAGCAACCAGCTTGACTACGAAGGAGAGATCGTAGTCGTGATGGGAAAGGGAGGTCGACGGATCTCACGAGAGAGTGCCCGACAGCACATTGCGGGTCTGACTTTAGGGAATGAGGGCACTATTCGAGATTGGGTTCGCCATGCTAAATTCAATGTGACCCAAGGCAAGAACTGGGAGAATTCTGGATCCATGGGGCCTTACCTTGTCACCCTTGATGAAATTCCAGATTTCGACGAGTTGATACTTACGACACGAGTCAATGGAAAAATCCGACAATCGGACACCCACGCAAACATGGCCTATCCCATTGATTTTCTAATCTCGTACCTATCAACTTTTATAACCCTGGAACCCGGAGATGTTATTTACACAGGCACCCCTACTGGGGCAGGCGCGCGTTTTGATCCACCTATATGGTTAAAACCAGGAGACACAATAGAGGTGGAGGCGAATGGAATTGGACTACTTATCAATAGCGTCGAAGATGAATAGTGCCAGCTAAATCGCGTGAGGAACACCTACACGAAACAACAGAAATCATTGAACGAGGGCCTAGTTACAAGGCATCTATACTTGATTCATTAACTCCAGCTACTAGTCAACTAAAAGTTAGTTTTACCGAAGAACCCTTCACTGATTCGAGACCAGTTATTTTCTATCAATTGGTTGACTCTTCAAATCGCACAGCACCCAACGAATAAAACAACTATCTTTTTATCGTCACTACTAGGAGATAAACAATGGTCGCACCACTGGACGGAATTCGAGTAATCGAGTTTGCTAACTTCGCCGCAGCACCATCAGCAACTGCGATTATGGCAGACCTTGGAGCAGAGGTAATCAAGGTTGAAGCAATCGGAGGGGACCCAATACGTGGCCTGATGAAACAGGCAAAGGTCGCTGAGGGCGAACACAACCCGGACTACCCCTTTCAGTTCATTAACCGAGGGAAGAAAGGTATCGAGCTTAACCTGGCAACAGATAGAGGCACAGAGATCGCTAGGGACCTAATCGCAAAATCAGATGTAGTGGTGATGAATCTGTTACCAGAACGTAGAGAACGTTTTGGATTAGGTACCAAAGATCTATTAGATATCAAGCCTGACTTGGTAATTGGCCTACTTTCTGGTTACGGAGAAGTAGGTGAAGAAATTAATCGTCCTGGATACGACGTAACCGCTTTTTTTTCTCGTTCGGGTGTCTTTGGTGGCGGAACTGCTCCAGGTGGCCCACCTCCTCACGCGAGGCCTGGGTCAGGTGATCACACAACCTCTATGGCCCTATTCGGTGCTGTTATGGCTGGCCTTCGCTCTCGAGACATGACTGGCGAAGGTCAAATCGTTGAGGCATCACTTTTGAGAACAGCCACATGGACGATCAGCCTTGACCTTGTCACATCTCTTATTGACGAAAAACCTGCATACGACCGACCACGAGACAACGCCTTATCTGCAATGCTTGAAGCCTTTGAGGCAGCAGATGGCAGATGGCTCCAATTCGCGATGCCCGACACAGGCGATGCTTGGGTTAGATTTTGTAAGGCCTTAGACCGAGAAGATCTACTTTCTAACCAAGATTTCTCGACTGGACGTTTGCGATATAGAAACATGACTAGCCTCCTCAGCACAGTTGATGAAACGATTGGCGCAATGCCTTCCTCCCACTGGATGCCGAGGCTCGACGAATACAGGTGTATCTGGGCACCTATAAATGACTCCGTTTCAGCTACAAAAGACCCTCAGGTCCGAGCCACTGGAGCCTTCGAAGTTATCGACCACCCACGAGTAGGATCATTTGAAACCGTAGCCGCTCCGTTCAGAATGCATAATGCCCCTGATGTTGGGGTGCGCGGACCCGCTCCCGAAAAAGGAGAACATACTAACTCAGTCTTGAATGAGTTACTAGATTTGACCGATGAGCAGTTGGCCGAACTAGAATCTCACGGAATAATCGGTCGAGGCCAGCCCAACGACTAACATAAAAATGTGACCGAGCTGCTATATCAATCCGGATTCGGAAATCATTTCCAGACAGAAGCTCTGGAAGGATCACTACCCAAAGGCCAAAATTCTCCTCAAAAAGGAAACCACGGCCTGTACACAGAGCAGCTAAGTGGGTCTGCGTTCACAGCTCCTAGAGAAGAACAGCGTCGCTCATGGCTCTACCGGATAAGGCCATCTGTTCAACATCTAAAAAATCTTGTTGAAACAAATTTAGACTTAATAAAAACTGGTCCAGATAATTCCAATATTTCAATAGCGTCACCATTGCGTTGGGACCCATTCCCCAAAACTTCAGATGGCTCTGATTGGCTCTCGGGTCTATCTACCATTGCCACTAATGGGAATGCCGCACTCCAACTAGGAGGTGCAATCCATCATTACGTTGCAGCGCTCTCTATGGGAAACACCGTTTTCGTTAGCACTGATGGCGAACTGATGTTTGTGCCTTATGACGGAGCGCTACTGCTACGAACCGAAATGGGGGATCTTAGGATTTCCCCCGGGGACTTAGCGGTCATACCACGCGGAGTAAAATTCTCTGTAGACTTATTGGCCTCAGCTGCTAGAGGGTACGTATGTGAAAACTACGGAGAAGCTTTTCGTCTACCGGAAACCGGTCTCATGGGTATTAACACGAATGCCTCAGCAAGAGACTTTGAATTTCCCGTAGCTTCTTACGATAAGACAGAACACTCAACTCGAATCATCAGTAAAATGGATGGACAATTTTTCGAGGCCGAAATTCCCCATTCACCTCTTGACGTAGTGGCATGGCACGGCAACTTAGCCCCATACAGATACGGGTTGCGAAACTTTTCGGCAATAGGACCGACAGTTTTTGACCACCCTGATCCTTCTATTTGGACACTCTTGACGTCGCCTTCAGAAAAGATTGGAACTGCCAACATCGACTTTATTTTATTTCGCGAGCAATGGAGAGTCGCTGAAAACACTTTCCGGCCTCCATGGTTTCATTCCAATGTTATGAGCGAACTAATGGGACTCATAGAAGGTATCTATGACGCTAAAGCTCAAGGCTTTAAGCCTGGAGGAGTCTCTCTCCACAACTCTTTTATTCCTCACGGGCCAGACAGCGAAGCATTCCAGCAAGCCTCTAACTCCGAGCTGAAACCTGAAAAAGGACATAATTCATTAGCAGTAATGTGGGAATCTCGTTACCGTTGGCAGCCAACTGCATGGGCAATGGGGCTTATAGAACTACAATCTGACTACTCGGAACGATGGAGCGAGTTACCCAAGAAATTTATTTAAGCTAAAGATCTGACTAAGCGCTCATGGGCCTATCGCCATAAAGCAAGTATCCATTTCCTCTATCGGAGCTGAAAGTAGCTGATACATCGACAGCTGGCCTTGCGCTTAAGGCACTTATCTCGGGCAAAATTAAAACTGTATGCAACCAAGTCACCTATTAGACAAAGCCATTAATTCCACTTCGACTCTCAGGAATCTTTTGATGGGGCCTAATTGATAGCAAGTTGCGCTATCACAGCATCGGCTACATCTTGGGGAGATAAATAGTCGGTAGGAACTTCGCGGAAACGACCATAACCTTTGCTTCTTTCTTTAAGTAAAAGTTGTATCTGCATCGCTGCATTATCTCCTTCCAAAAGTGGTCGAGCACCTGCTTGCCCATTTCCGTTGACTCGTTTTAAGATTTCCGAAGCACTTGCGCTTAAACAAAATACTTCCGAAACTGGTTCAAGAAAAGCAATGCAGTCAATGTCTAACATCAATCCGCCACCAGTAGATATAACGAGTCGAGATCGCTTACTAAGAACATCCGAAATTTCACGTTCAAGTTTTCGAAAGGCTAACTCACCATTTTCAGCAAAAATTTTTGGAATTGGCCCATGGACCAAAGCTATTGCTTCGTCCGTGTCTACGAACTCATAGCCGAGCTCTGCGGCAATAATCTGACCGACGGTACTTTTACCTGTTCCCATAAAACCAGTCAAAACAATATTAGACCGTCTTTTAATCACTTCTTTAGAATATGGGAACTACATCACTCTGAGGACTTATACGTCCACTAAACATGTTCTAAGCCGATCTAAGGAGGGAATAACCAATGACCTTTATTGAATATTTGGTTGCACTTTCACTTCTCATAATCGGTTGCACAGTCCAAGCTTGCCTTGGAATAGGTGCAGGGCTGATAGCGGGGCCAGTTCTAGTTGCAATCGAACCTGAATTACTTCCAGGGCCGATACTTTGCATGTCAATGGTGGTAAGCATCCGAAACACCATCGGCGACTGGCATGAAACTGATTCAGTTGGTTGGCGACGAGCCGTCATTGGTGCACCAGTAGGAATCGCATTCGGTTTGATTCTGTTATCGACACTCGGTCAATCTGCTCTTACGATCGCAATAAGCCTCTTTGTAATAGGCGCTGTCCTAATTCAAATAATTGGAATTCGTCCACCGAAAGGAAGAGGGATTCAGTATCTAGCCGGCGCCGCTACTGCTTTTTCAGCCACTGTTGCCGCCATCCCTGGACCTGTTTTCGCTATTTTCTATGGCCATCGAAGACCCGGCACTATGAGAGGTACCGTCGCAAGATTGATGCTGTTATTAGCTCCTATGATCATCATTCCACTGATTATTTCCGGCGCTTTCGGGTGGTACCACGCGCGGCTTAGTTTATTGCTTCTGCCAAGCGCCTTCATTGGTTTAGCTTTCGGCGCCAAGCTTCGCCCTCATCTACATGGCACGTGGTTTAGAACAGCAATTCTTGGCGTAGCCTCAGCGAGCGCCCTTGGGATGATTCTCAGAGAGATCGTTTGAAGATTTACTAGTAGAGCTTGCCTTGCAGCCCTGCCTCTAGCTCTTGCTCATCCCAATATCCAATCGGAATTCCTTGGCGCGCTGCTGAACCCGGGGCAGACGTCATCTGCATAAATAAATCATTATTGGTGGAATCATGACGTCTATGACGGAACCACTCAAAAAGTTCTTCGTGGAGATCATTCCTAATCGTTCGCATCGACAAGTCATCTCCTCTGTCGCAAAGCTCATTAGGATCTTCATCTAAGTCATAAAGAAGATTCGAACCAACCTCACTGAGAATGTACTTATAACGGTCGTTACGAATCATCGTCGCCCGTGCGGCTCGAGGTACTTGCACTCCACTCAGATACTTGGTCATTTCCAGAAAACCCCAGTCAGCTTCACTAATAACGGAGGACCGTTTAGTGCTTGCATCATGGTGCAGTATCGGTATCAACGATTCACCTTCGAGCCACTGCTCAGGCTCTTTGGATGCCCCTCCTAGTGATTCAACAAACGTTGGAAGTAAGTCAATAGCTTCTACTAACTTATTAGTAACAGTGCCTCGCGTTTTGTCTGCTGCGTTCCGGGGATCAACAATAATCATCGGCACTCGGACTATTTCCTCGTTTAACCAATCTTTCTCTCCCATCCAATGGTCGCCCAGATAATCACCATGGTCAGAAGTAAAAACGATCATCGTATCTTTCTCACGACCAAGTTCTTTGAGCTTGCCAAACAGTCTTCCTAAATTTGTATCTATTTGTTTAACCAAACCTAGATACGTCGGGATTACAAGCCTCCGAGCATCTGGGCGCGACATTGCCCTACCGATCCGCGAATGTCTCATCGCATGAAGAACAGGGTGTTGATCAGCTAGTTCTTCAGAGGAACGATTTGGAGGCGGTATCTCAGCATCACGGTAAATATCGTTGTACGGAGCTGGTGCTACGTATGGCCAATGAGGCTTTATGAAACTTAAGTGAAGACACCATCGTTCTTCTCCAGCACTTTGAATAAAGTCAATTGCCCTGTCAGTCATATATGCAGTTTCAGAGACGCTTTCCGGAACTTTAGATGCGTAAGGAGCAGCCCTAAGAAGCCACCCGGATATCGTATTTCCATTCTCGTCTAGTACGCTATTGGCCGCACTGTGCCAAGGGTTCTTCCCAGTAAAGCCCTTCTCCCAAAGAAACTGGTTATAAGCAAGTTCCGACGAACCGCGTGTTTCAGGATGCAGCCCATCGTCTCTCTCTACTACTTCGAAGCCACACTCTCTTAAAAAAAATTCTTCATCGGAACCTTCACCTAGGCCGAGACGTGCCATGCCCTCTAGATCTGCACGCATATGCGTTTTCCCAACGAGCGCAGTACGCACGCCTAACTTTCGCAAATGATCTCCCATAGTCACTTGGTTTATTGCTAAGGGCACTTGGTTCCAACGAGCTCCATGAGTCTGAACGTAGCGACCTGTGTAAAAGCTCATTCTCGAAGATCCGCATACGGCACCTTGAACAAAGGCGCGATTAAATCTAACTCCCCTATCGGCCAGTGCATCAATGTGTGGTGTCTCCAATGAAGGATGCCCAGAACAGCTCATGGCATCCCATCTAAGCTGATCACACATAATGAATAAAATATTTTTTACTACTTTATTGTTCTCTCTGAAAGTTTCGGTATCGCAATCAGTGCTCGTTTCAGCCACGATGAACGACTAAGTCCGTCGTAAGCTCTTTTACCGACCCAACCCCATTTAAAACCATTGTCCTGCGAACTCCTTCGGCCAAGAAATTCAAGACCCAGTCCACGCCAGGCTCACCAGCAGCACCAAGAGCATAAAAATAAGCTCGACCTACCATGCAAGCATTGGCTCCCAAAGCAACCGCTTTAACTATGTCACTTCCTCTCCTAATCCCTCCATCACATACGATTTCAGTTTTTCCCGCTATCGCCTGAGCAACCGGAGCAACAAGCTCAATCGGTGGAGGAGCACCGTCTAGCTGTCGGCCTCCATGATTCGAGAGAATCAGAGCATCAACATCTAAGTCAGCAGCGATAACTGCATCTTCGACAGTTTGAATCCCTTTTACCATTACCTTTCCTGACCAATTTTCTTTAAACCACTCGACGTCTTTCCATGAAAGAGCTGGATCGAATTGGCTATTTATATAGTCAGACAAAGTTACTGGACTTGAACCATCTCCAACACTCTTGCCAGTCACATTCGCAAATTGAATCGGTTCAGCTCGAATAAAATCCCAGGTCCAAGAGGGGTTTCGAATTCCATCTAGAATCGTGTCTAGGCCAATCTTCGGGGGAAGACTAAAACCACGTCGTACATCACGTTCACGTCTACCCAACTCTGCTGTGTCTACGGTAATCATGATGCCTTCGTAACCGACTGCCTCAGCACGCTCAAGCATTTCCTTTAGCAAAGTTTTATCTCTCCAAACATAGACTTGGAAAAATTTTGTGCCCGAATTTACGTCCGCTATTTCTTCAATAGAGCGAGTACCCATTGTTGATAGTGAATAGGGCAACCCTGCTCTTTCGGCTGCACGCGCCACTGCGAGCTCGCCTTGTGAATGCGCTATTCGCCCAAAACCGGTAGGAGCAAGAATGAGAGGTATCGGAAGATACTCACCTAAGAACGTAGTTGATGTGTCAATAGTCGCTACGTCACGTAATACTCTCGGCCGAAAACCGTAATTGCTGAAAGACGAAACATTTAATCCTGCAGTGACCTCGTCTTCAGCAGCACCATCGATGTAGTCGAACACTCCTCCAGGTAATCGTCGTTGAGCCATCAGTCGAAGATCAGACACATCTGCAACTCTATTCAGTCGCCTTTTTATTGTATTTTTTTCAAACTTTCTAAACCGTATTACTGAGCGAAGTGTCGAATAAATACCCAATAGATCACCTTTCGGTTCGTGTATCTCATTTACGACTCTAGAATCTGGTGGAGTGAGCCTCTACCAAGTACAAAAGTTTCTTTTCGAATTAAATCGGGATACCGCTGCTCAATCAAGTTATCGCGAAGATCAGCGCTCTGCTTTATCTCCATTCGATCTCACACCAGAAGAAATACAGGCATTGATGAAACCGGACATTGGGCTTCTTTTCCATTTTGGAGTTAATGGACAAATACTGATGCACTTCGCAGCATTTCACAAAATTGAGTGGCAAGACTATTTACAGAGAATGCGTGATGGCGTTCAGATACACGGCCCAGTGCGCGAAGGCGTATATGCGGTAACCGGGTACGAGGGAGTAACTGCACATGGGCAACGCCTTACTCAATCAGAACAGCATCTAGGAAGGCAAGAGACGTGACATTAGTATTTGCGGGAGTGTGCAGCCATGCTCCGGGGATAGTAGGCAGAGCACATCTAGCCGATGAGGTTGCCAAAGACCGTCTTTACGGGGCGTTCGACAGCATGAGAGAAAGACTCGAAGCGTCTCGACCTGATGTACTCATCGTTGTCGCTGCTGAACATTTCGCTAATTTTTTTATGAATAATATGCCCTCTTTCGCCATCGGAATGGCGGAGAGCTATGAAGGGCCAATTGAGGATCCTGAATGGCTTGGGATTTCCCACACTCGTATTCCCGGTGCACGTTCTGTTTCAGAATTATTGATTAACGAGGTTATGCAAGGCGCAGATATTAGTTACGCTGAAGAATGGAAATTTGATCACGGGATTATGGTGCCGCTTCATTTCCTAACACCTAATTTTGATCTCCCTGTTATTCCCGTAAATATTAACTGCCAAGGGCCGCCTCTAGCTCCGCTGCATAGAGTGTGGGCTTTTGGGGAAGCTCTCGGAGCGGCGATAGAAAAATTACCAGAACGTGTGGCACTTATTGGTACGGGTGGAATAAGCCACTGGCCAGCGACTCCTGATAGCGGTAAAATTAATGAGGAGTGGGACCGTAATTTCCTTGACCAGTGGAGCCGATGCGACAAAGACGCAATGCTTGCGTACACCGACAAAAATTCGTATTTAGATGCTGGACAAGGGGCTTTTGAGATTCGAACTTTCATGACAATTTCCGCCGCCACGAGTGGTTTGCCTGGCACTATCCATTTTTATAAACCGATACCGATTTTCGCTGTCGGATGCACAATCGCAACAATCGACCTGCCAACCGTTGACATCTAACACATTACGCTGGAATATCAAACGCTGAGATGAAAGTACAACCACATTAATTATGACTACAACAGAAGAGCTTCTCGAACGTTACTACGCTGTTATGCCGTCTTTCGTGCGTCCATTGTATGAGAGCCCAATTTCAATTGAGCGGGGGAAAGGTAGCTACGTCTGGGATTTAGAAGACAACCGATACCTCGATTTCTTCGGCGGGATTCTTACCACAATGATTGGGCACAGCACAGATGAGGTAGTTGCTGCAGTTCAAAAGCAAGCTGCCAAGGTTATGCACACCTCAACGCTCTACTTAAACGAGGAGATGATCGCTTTCGCCGAAGAAATTGCTTCCGTGTCAGGAATTCCTGATGCAAGAGTTCTCTTCACTACTTCAGGGACGGAAGCAAACGACACAGCTATTCTTCTTGCCACCAACTATCGAAAAACTAATCAACTTCTAGCCATGCGCAATAGCTACCACGGTCGCTCTCTTACTTCGCAGGCGGTGACATCACACAAAAGTTGGCTAACCAGCAGTTTTAGCGGGCTCGATGTTCATTTCGTTCAAGGCCCATACAAACTAAGGAGCCCGTTTGGGAACCTAGATGACGAGGGCTACACACAGGCATGCGTGTCGGATCTAATACAACTCATTGACATGACTGATGCTTCAGGATTCGCGGCACTCATAGCGGAACCTATTCAAGGTGTAGGGGGGTTTGCCACGCCTCCTGATGGATTTTTCGGCGCGATGCACAAGGTTCTCGATGCCAACGGGATTCTGTTCATAAGTGATGAAGTCCAAACAGGATGGGGGCGCACTGGTGATCATTTCTGGGGTTACCAAGCTCACGGGATTGTTCCAGATATTTTAACTTTCGCTAAAGGCGTCGGGAACGGAATAACTCTCGCAGGATGCGTCGCACGTGCTGACGTCATGAACACTATCGAACGCACTTCTTTTACAACTTTTGGAGGAAACCCTCTCTCTGTAGCTGCTGGCCGCGCCACACTTAAATACGTTTTAGACCATGACCTTCAAAGCAATGCTGCTGCCAGGGGCCTTCAAATGACTCAACGGCTCCAAAAAATTATTGATGAGACTGAATGGATTGCTGAGTTAAGAGGCAAAGGCCTCATGCTAGGGATTGAATGTGTGCATCCTGGTGGCATAGAACCGAATCCTAATGCGGCCAACGCTTTTATCGAGGGTTGCAAGTCTCGTGGGCTGTTAGTTGGCAAAGGTGGCTTGTATGGAAACGTAATTCGTTTAACTCCAATGCTCAATGTCAGCGAGGAAGAAGTGAATGAAGGCTGCGCTGTAATTGCAGAAGCAATTCAGTCGATTAGTGGCTAAGGCCTGCAAGATAAGTTTCGATAATAGTTGTGAGACTCTCGTCGCTGTCAAAACCTAAAGCTCGTGATCTCAAGTCATTCCAGAGGGATGGCCAACTAGCGACTACCATTTCTATTCGAGCATCAGCTAGTTGGGTCACTAATGCTGAGACCCCTGTTCCACACAAAATCTCCAACGTCGACAACATCTCTCGAACGGTAACTTTTAACCCAGGCAAATTTACCGCTCTGTCTGCACCTAATGACTCGCCTGAAAGTTCAGCTAGGTGACACAAACCTGCTACGGCAGTTTCTGGCGAAATAACCACCAGCTCAGTTGACATTTCCACAGGAATGACACTTTTTTTTCCTGCTAATGGTTCGCGAAACATCCCCGATGCAAAACTTGAAGCAGCTGCATTAGCGACTCCAGGGCGGATGATAACTGTCGGCAAACGCGCAGTTCGACCATCAATATGTCCCTTCCTCGTTGCATCATTAATTAGTAACTCCGCCACTGCTTTGGTCATACCATAAGTAGAACTTGGAGCATGTTTTGTTAGGTCACCAACTTCCGACCTCGCTAGCTCTCCTCCAAAAACAGCGACGCTGCTACAAAATACTAGTCGATGAGTAAAACCACTCTCACGACAAGATTTTAAAAGGTTCATTAATCCCAGCACATTTTGCTCGACTGCATTCTCCCAATCTTCCTCAGCTGCAGCGCTCACAACTGAAGCAAGATGGTAAATAAGACAAGGTCCTTCCCTAAGAAGACCGACATCGAAACTGTCTGTGGCTAAGTCACATTTAATAGATTGACATCCATCTAGATCCATCTCTTGAAGGTCAATTACAATTATCTCTGCGTTGTCTTTTCTCTTATATACCTCAACGAGGCGACGGCCTAGAAAGCCACCACCACCAGTAATAATTACCCGCACTTTGTTTCCTTAGCTATGAGTTACATACCGTCTATCGACTTAGGCGCAACCTGTTCGGACTCAATCAAATTTTATAGAAACTTTTAGAGCTTCATCTTCATGAGGATCATGCGCTAGAACAAATGCTGCTCCTAGCTCTTCGATATTAAAAACATGGCTTAATAAACTCTCAACATCAATATGTCCCTTAGAAATTAGATCCAACGCCATACGAAATGAAATTGCTTCAGGTTCGTCTTGGGCGCCGTAAATACTTGAAGCCCGCAGCCGTTTACGAAAAAATTTGTGAAACCGCATATCGATATCATGGTCCACGCTTGGTAAACCGAACCACATTATCTCACCATCAGCCCTAACCAAGTCAACAGACTCTCGAAAAGTTTCGGCTCGACCAACAGCTTCGACAACATAGTCAGCACCTTTTCCTTTTGTAGAGTCTTTAACCGCTTCGTGTAAATTACCGTTTCGTATATCAATACATATGTCGGCGCCATAGCTGGCAGCAACTTCTAAACGCGCCGGAGAAATATCGGAAACAATTACGTTTTTCGCGCCTGCCCGTTTCAATAGGTGCGTCCAAAACAAGCCAGCTGAACCTTGACCCATAACAACCACGGTTTCGCCAGCTACATCTCGTTGACACTTTCGCATCGCGTAAATGACAGTTCCAAGCTGTTGCGCCATTAGCAAATGAGATCTAGGTAAATCAGTGTCAGGTAACGGAACACAGTATTGAGCTTCTACTCGTTGATACTCATTAAAACATTCACCTACAGGCGGATTAGGGAAAGTAAGAACTTGTTCCCCTTCGAGGAGCCCTGGAACTTTGCTTTCAACTATTTCGCCTATTCCCTCATGCCCGGGATAACCGTGCGGGCAAGGAAATGAATGAGTAACTCCTGCACCCATCATGACTACGTGCAAGTCGCTACCACAGATTGAAGCCATCTCACTTCGAATCAATACCTGTCCGTCTCTGATCGACGGGATCTCAATTTCTTCGCACTCCATTCTTCCTATTTCAACCATTCTCCCAGCGCGCATCGTGTCCATAAGTCAAACCTTAGATCTCGTTTGCTTATTCTCGCTCGAAGAAAGAGATTGCTCACTGAAATCTTCGAAGCTTCTCTTAGTATTTATAACGATCTAGGCTAATAGTATTAAGAACGTTCCAAAAATCAACCGGTACCCTAACTGATATGCCCAGCCCAAAGCCAGTGCGAATGTTTCGTGGCTGGATTGTTCTGGCAGGTCTTTTTGTTGTCCTGACTGTAAGTTCTGGATTTGCTTTTTATGCTCAAGGAATTTTTCTTGATGCCCTTGTTCGAGAGCAAGGATTCAGCGTTGGAATGGCAGGGGCAGGAACAGGAACTTTCTTTGTTTCGTCTGGAATAGCCGGATATTTTGCTGGTGGACTAATCAGTAAATATGACGCCAGGTCCGTAATGACCGTGGGCGCTTTTATCGGTGCGGGAGGGCTTGCGTTAATAGCCCGAATTAGTACTGAGTGGCAGATGTTTCCGGTTATGGCAATATTCGGGACAGGTTTTGCTCTAACGAGTCTGGTACCAAGCTCAAGCATTGTCACCCGATGGTTCCACCGGCAGCGTTCTGTAGCCCTTTCTATAGCGTCCAGTGGGCTTTCTCTTGGCGGTATACTTATAAGCCCTCTGATCGCGAGTGCCATTAATGCAGATGGTCTCATAACCTGGGCACCTCGTCTGGGTTTCTATTTTCTGATTAGTTTGCTCCCTGCGATTTGGCTATTAATAAAACCATCTCCGGAGGCATTGGGACTTCATCCCGATGGAGACGTGCCGGCGAACAACACAACATCTGGAAGCCACGGATTGCCCGGCGTAGATTTTGCGACAGCCATACGGTCTCGGTATTTTGTTCTGATCTCGCTTTCTTTCATTCTTATAATGTCGGCACAAGTAGGAGCCATTCAACACATCTTTAAGCTTACGAAAGATCGATTCGACATAGAAACTGCGCAATTAACGCTAATGGTTCTTAGCGGTACTAGCGTTGCCGCTCGAATTCTTGGTGGCATTGCTGCAATGCGAATCTCTCTGAGTCGGATAACGGGGTGTCTAGTTGGCGTTCAAGTTATTGGAATCTCACTTATTGCTATAGATGCAAATTCATCAATCGTTTCACTGACCGGCGTTGTAGTCCTCGGCAGCGCTATGGGCAATCTGCTGATGCTTCATCCGTTACTCTTGGCTGATGTTTTTGGAATACGCGACTATCCAAGAATCTACGGTTTGGGATCTCTTCTAATGGTTTTCGGAGTCGGAAGTGGGCCCTTTCTTGTTGGCATAATGCGTGATGCTTGGGATTACCAAACGGCATTCTTGGTCATGGCGGTCTTCGCCTTTTTGGGTTTATTAGTTTTTCTAACAGCCAAACCACCAACGGACCTTATGTCTTCACCCTCCTTCTCAAGCAGTTCTTTCGAAGTTCCGACTAATACGCACAGACCTTTTATCTTCCTAGTTGAACCCCTGCAGGCCAGTAAAGCCAAATCCACGGCGTCCTAACCTTCAGACAACTAATTGAGGAAGCTAGCAACGCCAATTGGGCTTCTGCTTTCCCCAGAGGTCTGACAAATTCAGCTTCGAATAAAGTCAGTTACCAACGAGAAAATACAGCAAATACGGACTACTCACCGAATCATTGCAGCGCCTACCAATAGTGATTAAACACGCACTGCTACGAGAGATTTGCCTATTTAAATTAATCTGCTAGTTAGAGTCGCGAACCAATTAATTGCGCTGCAGCAGCCACTCCAGATGAACCGATTGGCGCACCCATTGATTCAAGGCATGCTTCTATGGTGCCAATGGTGCCGAGTACCATGTGCGGATTCAAGTGGCCCATGTGTCCGATTCGAATCGAACGATCTGCAAATTCTCCTAGACCCAGACCTAAGGTTACTCCTGCTTTCTCTTCACTTAAACGACGTAATTCTTTAGGGTTCACGGTGCCTGTAAGAACAGTCGTTACGGCATTAGACCGAGCGCTCTGCTGCTTAATGTTTAACTCCATACCTTCCGGCACAGCCCAAGCATTTACTGCCAGACGGACAGATTCTGCAAGTACTTCATGCCGAACCCACGCATTATTTAAACCCTCTTCGAAGATCATGTCTAATGCTTCTCTCAAAGCCCAAATATGTTGGATCGGAGGCGTTCCACAATATATTTTGTAATGCTCGACAGGGTTAATTCGAGAAGTCCAATCAAAATAACCCGTTCTCAAATTTGCATTTGCATGAGCGGTCAGAGCTTTTGCACTCGCAAACACAAACCCTAATCCAGGCGGCACCATTAAACCTTTCTGAGTGGCCGCAACCGTTATGTCCACTCCCCATTCATCCATTTCAAACTTTTCGCAGGCCAGAGAGGCAATACAATCAACCATTAACAGAGCTGGGTGCCCGGCAGAATCAATAGCTTTTCTAAGTGCCGGAATATCGTTTCTTACAGAGCTAGCGGTATCTACTTGCACTACCAGAATCGCTGCTATCTCATGCTTCTTATCTTCCTTCAATCTTTCTTCCAACGCCGCTGGGTCTACCGGATCTAAATCATTCCCGGGTAAGTGTTCGCAAATCACGCCACTCACAGACGCCATTGCTCCCCAGTTAATAGCAAATCTTCCTGATTCCAAGATCAAGACACGATCTCCACGTGAAAGAGTGTTGCTTATGGCCATCTCCCAGGCTCCATGGCCATTTGAAACTGAGATGAACACAGGATGGGAGGTGCGAGCGATCTTGGGTAGATCCTCCAACAAGCTATTAGAAATATCTATTAGAGGCCCTTCATATATGTTCGGCATCGGTTGATGCATCGCTGCGAGGACTCGATCTGGAATAACAGATGGTCCAGGAATCGACACCATCGGGCGGCCGTGATTGAGGGACATGAAGACTCCCATTCTTAATGACTAAAAATTTAGCTGTACAGGAAATGCTAGAGGAGACTTACCTATAACGCTCTGGGCTCTTACAGTGAATAGAATGATATTTATACTTCGGGTCTGACCTTTGGGGGAATTGACCATGAACACTGATGCACTACTTCACTCTTTCAGCTTTCCTTCAAAAGCTGAAAAGGATTTCATACAGCTCGTATCCGCTAAAGATTGCACTCTGGTTGATGTCAATGGGAAGAAGTATTTAGACGCTCTTGCTAGCCTGTGGCTATGCCAAATTGGGCACGGAAATGAAGTCGTAATTAACGCTATTAAAAAACAGCTAGACCTTCTTCAGACTTACAACATTTTTGATCCATTTACTAATGGTCCTGCTGCTGAAGCTGCCGAAAAAATTAGGAGCCTCTCACCGCATCCTGATGGGCGGGTATTCTTAGGTTGCTCGGGTTCTGAAGCGATCGATACCGTAATAAAATTTGCCCGTCTCTTTCAACAACGGCGCGGTGAGAATGACCGGCAAATTATTGTTCGTCGATCTTCTGGTTATCACGGGGTCAATATTGGTGGTACCAGTGTCCAAGGCATCGAAGGCAACCGAGTCGGATGGGGAGATTTACTTCCACACGTAATCGAAATACCAAATGATGATATTGAGCCCGCAGCTCGACTCTTTGCTGAACACGGAGACAAAATAGCTGCCGTGATTAGCGAACCGGTTCAGGGAGCAGGAGGTGTAATCCCGCCACCTGACGGTTACTTGGACGGATTGCGTCGTTTGTGCACGGATAACGGAGCCCTCTTAATTTTTGATGAAGTGATCTCCGGTTTTGGAAGGACTGGCGAGTGGTTTGCAGCTCAAACTTACAAAGTTACTCCTGACCTTATAACTTTCGCTAAGGGAGTTACTTCAGGATATTTACCATTATCTGGCGTCATTATTTCTCGCGAGTTAGCCGACGAACTTGAAAATGATGACTACGGAAAGTTAATGCATGGATACACCTACTCAGGCCACCCAACCGCTGCAGCTGCCGCACTTGCAAATATTAGTGTTATCGAATCTCGTGGGCTACTCCAAGAAGCGCACCGCATAGGAGAAAAAATGGAGGCCGGGCTTAAAGCCCTCGCTGGAGACGGAATGATTAAGAGTTACCGCGGGATTGGTGGCATATGGGCCTGTGAGCTCGGCTGGAGCGGGTTGGAAGCATCTCATGCCATGGTCGATAAAGGCGTAGTTTGCAGAGGCATTGGCGAGGCTCTAGCTTTTTGCCCACCATTGATAATTACCGACAGCGAAATTGGAACAATATTTGACAGATTAGATGAAGTGCTACGTGAGCACTAGCTCAATCTTGAGTGTGAGGCTTTTCAGCAATTCGTTCATGGTGGTGAATAACTTCATCAATCACAAAACGAAGGAACTTTTCTGAAAATTCAGGATCTAAACCTGCTTCTTCAGCTAAACCACGTAAGCGTTTAATCTGACTGCTCTCACGACTAGCATCAGCGGGGGCAAGACCTGTATCTGCTTTATATTGACCTACTGCTTGAGTTATTCGGAATCGCTCAGCAAGAATGTGTATTAACGCCGCATCGATATTGTCTATACTTCTCCGGTATTCCACTAATTTTTCGTCGCTCATCAAGACTTCCGCTCATCTAAAGATTCATCGTGCACAAGAATATCTTCAGAAACCTATACTCATCCTATTTTTAGGATAATCAAGTGATAGCAATGGGCTCGTGACAAAATCTACTATTAGGTTTGCTGGACCCAAAGACGCAAAACAGATTCACAACTTCATTTGTCAACTAGCTAGTTTTGAGCGTGAACCTGATGCAGTTCTGGTTACTCCAGCGATACTTGCCGAGCAGCTTTCCTCTGATTCTCCGCCTTTTGAATGTCTTTTTATAGAAACGGGAAACGAGGTACAGGGTTTCGCACTTTTTTTTCACAATTATTCGACTTGGCGCGGTGCAAAAGGCATTCATTTAGAAGATCTATTTATTTCAGAAAAAAATCGAGGTGTAGGACTCGGGAAACAACTCCTGGAAGCTCTTGCAAAGATCGCATACGAACGTGACTGCCCAAGACTCGAATGGCAAGTCCTTGATTGGAACGAATCTGCCATAATTTTTTATGAATCGATTGGCGCTAAAATATTACGCGAATGGTTACCTTGCAGACTTGAAAGTGATTCTCTCAACGTTGTTGCCTCATTAGGGGTTACTGTAAAAGAATTATGAGCGACACATACAACCTCAGAGGCAAGGTGGCGATCGCCGGAGTTGGCGAAACTACGTATTACAAACACGGCCAGTCTCCAGATCCAGAATTCAAATTAGTTTTAAAAGCTATTCTCGCAGCTTGCCGTGATGCTGGTATTAGCCCAAAAGAAATTGATGGCTTTTGTTCGTACTCCGATGATCGGAATGATCCGCCGAGGCTAGCCAACGCACTTGGTATTCCAGAACTCCGTTACTCTAATATGCAGTGGACCAGCGGAGGTGGAGGCGCTGCAGCCGCTGTCCAAAATGCCGCCGGGGCGATTATGTCTGGTTCAGCCAGAGTCGTGGTTGCTTATCGTGGCTTAGCGCAGGGCCAATTTGGAAGATTTGGTAGGTCTGGCGGTTCAAAGCCAGTTAGCGGCCAAGCTGCGTACCTGTTGCCCTTCGGGATGATGAGTGCAGCCCAGATGTATGCAATGCGCACAACTCGATTGCTTCATGATCATAATATTGACCGATCTACAATGCGTTCGATAGCTCTTACCTGCTATCACCATGCTCAGAATAATCCACGAGCCATAATGCGAGGACGAACATTAGATGATGAAACTTATGACGCGTCTCGCTGGATAACCGAGCCTTTCCGGCTCTATGACTGTTGCCTTGAGAATGATGGCGCAGCAGCAATGATCGTCGTAAGCACGGACTATGCAAAAGAACTACGGGACTCACCTGTTCTCCTTCTTGGCGCACAACAAAGCGGAGGACATCGGTCGGGTGCTTGGGCAGAAAACCCTACTGACTACGTGACCTCAAGCTTTAAACCAGCCGCCAAATACCTCTACGAACAAGCAGGTGTGAAACCCGAGGATGTAGATGTTGTTCAAAGTTATGAAAACTTTACGGGCGGTGTCGTAATGAGTCTCATAGAGCATGGTTTATGTACTTATGAAAATGCGAACGAGATTCTTACATTCGAAAATTTGAGAGCGGACGGAGGATCGTTACCTCTTAATACAAGCGGCGGTAATCTAGCCGAGTGCTACATGCATGGACTAGGTCTTCAAATTGAAGCCGTGCGACAAATACGGGGAGACTCCTCAAATCAAGTCAAGAATGCACAAGTAGCTCTGGCCAACGCCGGACCGATGGTTGCAGTCGCATCAACAGCAATCTATGGAAGTGAGGAAGCACTCGGATGACAAGAATCACTAACGAAATTTATCTTCCTGGTCTGCGTCAACCAGCACCCATGCCTGATGGGCTAGACGCTCCTTTTTGGGAAGGAACCCTAAAAAGTGAAATCAGGGTCCAGAAGTGCCTCTCGTGTGAAACCCATCAGTGGGGACCTGAATGGATGTGTCACTCTTGTAACTCCATGGATATCGAATGGGTAGTTCTCGAGTCGGCTTGTCGCATTTACAGTTGGCAGCGACCGCATCATCCTGTCCATAGCGCTTTGAAAGATCGAGGTCCATACATCATCGTTGTAGTTGAATTTCCTCAAGCTGATGGACTCAGAATGGTGGGTAATCTGTTAGGTGATTCGATGCAAGATGTTGTGATTGGTTCACAGGTTACACCTGTTTTTGAACAGCATCTAGAAGCTACTCCTCCATATGCTTTACTTCAGTGGGAAGTGGCTTAACAGATTTTCGTAAGCAATTACGAGTACAAAATAACCTTCACAAATTGTTTCTATTCAACTCATGAATTTGACTATCAAAACCAAAAGCAGTGGGGCTCCTGAGATTTAATCAGGGACCCCACTGTTTTCATTTTAATTTTTAGAGCAAGTATGAATTAGCTAGTAATGGCAGCCAACGTTTCTTCGCTTGGTGCGAAGTAGAAAGAACCAGACGCTGGATTCGAATAATCGGTCATCGCATCTCGAACGTTGTTTGCTCCGTCGAGGCCATACATCAGCCTCATTCGTTCACGAAGAGGTGCTTGGTCTTTACAAAACGCCATAAAGTAGAGGCCAACTGTTCCGTCATGGAAAGCATACGGAGTTGAACGGCGAGCGATTTCGTTTCGTTTACCAGTCTCTTCGTTTCCGTGATTTCCATTTTCGCGAAGCTCGACGTGACTCAGATGGCTATAGGCCTCTTGTTGGTCAGTCTTTTCGATTTCTGGGAACTTTTTCCGCCCAAAGTTCTTTTCTTGTTGATCTACCGGAAGGGCATTCCAGCCATCAAGATCATGCACCCAACGTTGGGCAATGATATGGCTTCCTCCAGCCCCCAAAGCACCGTCTGGCACAACTGCTACAGCAGGCTGGTCTTCATCGGCTGGATTACCGGTCCCGTCTTTGAAGCCGGTCATATCAAGGGACTCGCCGTAAATAAACGTTGGCGTTTCACGCGCAACGGCCATATGACCTTCTAAGGCTTTACGAGCATCATATTGAGCTTTCCAAACCTTGTCCTTATCATCATGATTCAGCCACAAAAGCAATTCTTCTTGAGTGCCCTTAGCCTGGCGACCTGAACCATCAGTGGATTCCACTGTCGTATAGGCCTGAAAGTCCTCGGGAACATCATCAGTCAATTCTGGTAACAGACCTGGACCAAAGCCAAGAGTAAGATTAATACCCTCTGCGTTGCAATCAGTAACCAAGTCAGCCAGAGCTGTCTTAATTACTCCAAGATCAGCACCTTCTGTTCGACTGAGGTGAACGTACCATTGATTTTGACCCATCCCGTTAAAGATGGCTTTCTGGGGAGTCGGCATGATCGCTCCTTATGATTGCCGTGCGTTAATGGCCAAATCGTACGCCGATTTGGCGGTCACGTCGCCTGAACTTGAATGTTTCCTAAAACTTCTTGATAGTTTTTTCAAAAAACTTTCCAGGACACTCAGAGAAATTGTGCAAATATAGAACAATGTCTACCTACGTGACGGAACTTCCCATACGGTCAGAGCTTGACACGGCGCATCAAAACCTAGCCACAAGATGGGCTACTCCAAGTAACTCTTGGAGCAGCAGACAGAGACTTTCAGTTATCGCTGAAGTGCGCCGTGCGATGGACTCCAACAAGTTAGCTCCTTGGGAAGCACCAAGCTCGATTAAAGGATTCATAGCCAATAACCATTGTCTACCTGATGCTGCGATAGACGTTATTTGGCGGTTAACTAACCACCCCGGAACGCTCACAAAGGAATGGTACGAATCCATTATCTCTGAAAATATTGACCCAGTTGCGTACGTAGAACTAGTTGGATTAATCGCTCAAGCTAACTGCGTAGATCGATTTGCTGATGGCCTTGGCGTTAAAAGAGTCGACTTACCCGACCCAGTAGCTACAAAGACAACAATCACGAGTGAGTTAGAGGTAACTGTTACAACTCATTGGGTACCTACCGCTGCTACCAAAGGTCCAAATGTTTTGAAGGCGCTAAGCGCCGTTCCGTTCGAAAACGAATCGCGAGAAATTCTTTCGAGCGTCCAATATGTGCCAACTGCTGCTCTGATCGGCGATTTGACTTCTGGTCACAACTCGCTTACTCGACTTCAAATAGAATTAATTGCGGCCCGAACTTCAAAGCTCAATGAGTGTTTTTATTGAACTACGAGCCATGCTTTTCTGCTCAGTTTGAGTGGGGTCAGCCAGAACGTAGATATCTCTTTCGAAGCTATTTCAAGTTCTACGAATGGTAACGGGGGTGTTCCTCACGGGGAGTTGTTGTCAAAACTATCTGAGGCTTTATGGTCCAAAAATTTGAAAGAGTTAAATGCTGTTCGCGAAGAATTAATTAATGCGGCAGGCGAAGATGTTTTCGTTGATGCAGTCGGAGTTAGCGCAATGTTCCATATGATGACTCGAATAGCAGATGGAACCGGAACGCCACTTGACGCGGGTACAGACGAGCCATCGGCAGACATCCGAGAAGCTATCGGCGTAAACCACCTCGTCTCACGTCGCCAATCGGCACCTTAGCTCCTTACAGAAGACTCGTACCTGGTGGATAAAGCACATATTTTCGAAGTAACGAAATCGCGATCTGCCAGCCCCAAAGCTGCTTTACCTGGTTGGTCTGTAGCTACTTTCGCCGTCTGTTTATTGAGTATTACTGGTCCAGTTGCAAAGCATCTTAGTCTTGATGGATTAGCGCTATCATTTCACAGGTTTTTTTGGTTGGCTTTAGCGCTAAGCCTTATTATGGCTATTCGCGGCAAAAGAATTACTCTTACTGCTCTGCGATGGTCATGGTTCCCTGGGCTTCTTTTCGCGATAAACATCGCAATGTTTTTCACTGCTGTGAAATTAACAACTATCGCTAATGCGACCATTATCGGAGCGATTCAGCCAGCTATGTCGTTAGTCCTAGTCGGGCCGATTTTAGGGGAACGTGTTTACCGCTCTGATCGATGGCTTGCTCTTCTAGCAATGGCAGGCGTTGTTACAGTGGTTTATGGCTCATCTACGAGACCTGAGTGGGACTTTAGAGGCGACCTTCTCTCAGTAGGCGCAATTCTTGCTTGGACTGTCTATCTTTTCGCCACAAAAAATGCTCGTAAGCACCTGGATGCTATAGAACTTCAAACGACTCTTACCTTGGTCGCTGCAGCCACTGCGTTGCCCATAGCTCTAGCAAGCGGACAAGACATGGGGGTCTCAGGCTCGGACTGGAAATTTCTTGCGCTTTTAGCTCTAGTCGGCGGGGCTGGACACACACTCGTCAACTTTGCTCACTCAAATACCAAACTTATTCTGGTTTCACTAATGTTCCTTGCGGTACCAATTCTATCGACTGCCTGGGCAGCACTTTTCCTAGGTGAGAGTCTGAATATTTGGCAAATGACGGGCATGGCTATCGTGCTTATTTCTTTAGGAACTATTATTTACACGATGGAACACCGGGCAGATTCTTGATAATGTCTCGTTTCTGACGAGTTGCAAGCGTTCCTAGCAGACACAACAATCCAGCTAAACCGAGCACGGCACTATATGCAGGTACAAAAATTCTTGGGTCTTCAAGCTCGCTGATACCCAGATCTGCGGCTTTGCGATCACGCAGAATGATGTAAAGAGTGTTCCAGACCGCTAACCCGGCGACCAGCCCAACAGTTCGGGTCATTTGTGTAATACCACCAGCTAATCCTTGTTTTGTTCGATCTATAGAAGCCATCACAAAGCTCATGTTCGGAACTTGAAACAAACCAAGTCCTGCACCAACAAGTGCAAGAAAAATTACCACTACTGGTAGCGGCGTTAGTGCAGTTGCCCTGCTCATAGCTACCAAGCCAATTCCTTCAATTAGAAGACCCCAGCGACTTAACAAATTAAGGTTAATTTTTCCCACTAACCGTGCCGAATACTTCGCAGCAAAAGCAGTAGCCAGAGGAGACACAGCAAGAATTAAGCCTCCGGCAGTTGTTCCATGGCCACGGACAGTTATTAAAAAATACGGTCCCAAAAACCACACTGTAAACATTGCTGCGTTAGCCAATGCGTTCAAACAATTAGCAGTTACAAAATCAGGAATAGCAAAAAGATTAAAGTCTATTAAGGGGTTTTCTGACTTACGTTCAACAGCCACAAACACAGCTAGCAGCCCGACGCCCACGCAGGCCATCGATAAAGTAGGAAACGCAAACCAACCCCAAGTAAACCCACGGCTCGCCACGAAAAGAACTAAGCCCAGTCCGCTCCCTAACGCCAGAGCACCCTTGATATCGAGCACTTCAGGTTTTTTTATCACTGGGCGACGATACAAAGCACAGCATAGCGATAGGAGCAGGAGCAGGCCCGTGTAGGGAACTCTGTATAAGTAAACACTCTGCCAATCCCACGTTTGGAGAAGCACGCCTCCTATCGGGGCTCCGGCCGCCACGCCCATAGCGATCATCATCGCGAAAAGAGCAAGAGCTTGCGGTTGTTTCTGTTCAGACACTGAAAGAGTTACGAGCGCAGGAGCAGAACTCAACATGAATGCGATGCCAACTCCTTGAGCGATTCTTGCGAGCAGAAAAAACCAAAATACTGTCGCCATTCCACACGCTGCTAGAGCAAAAATTTCTATCATGATTCCGGCTAACACAACCCGGCCATGACCGATCTGATCAGCAAACCGACCTATCGGTAACAGCAAAATTGAATAGCTGAGAACGAAACTTATGACAACCCATTGAATATCCGAAACGTCTAATTCAAACGCAGCGCTAAGAGCTGGAAACGCTATGTTAACGGATGTATCAAGACCGCTCAGAAACCCCACGCCACAAGCAACGGCTAACCGGCCGTGGTTTTTTAGGATGCGGAAGTGAAAAAACGTAGCTTTAACTTTCAGCCGTAATTTTCATAGCCTTAAGCGTAGCTCCAATACTTTCTTTCGCATTTGCGGCACGCTTATCTATCTCTGGCTGACCATTCTCAATCATCATCGGCGACAAATTCAGTAGATCCCAATGTTCACTGAGTATCACACCATCTTCGTTAGGCGTAATCAAATAACGCCACGAAATTAAGTTCATTGCTAGGCCGCCAGTAATGAAACCAAATGATTGTCCTTCCTGTCTTTCAACAATCTCAACTAAAGCTTTCCATTCTTCGCCATCTTTACGGTTAATTCCAACGAATTCATCACCAATCTGACCAGTTCCCGGGACACCATCAGCATTTTTTCGCCAATAGCCGCCTGTATTTTCAGAACTCCACTCTCCATAGCGCTCCATATCAGTCACAAGCTTCCAAACATCGGAAGCCGAAGCCCTAATGTCGATTGATTCCGAATAGGACAAGATTGGTTCACTAGACATGTCGCCAGTCTGCCACTTATGTTGATCTTTGTCCTCTAATAACGTTTGCTAGCTAAACAAATTCATCCAAAAAATTGAGGATTATTTCATTAACCTCATCTTTAGCTTCCAGCTGAAGCCAGTGACCCACGTTTTCGATTACATGTTGTTCTCGAAGATCATCAAAATACTTAGCTTGGTTTTCATGCGGGGCCATTATCCGGACAGGGTCCACTTCTCCAGTAAGAAAAATAGAAGGTTGTTTTATTTTTATTCCTTCCAAATTTTTAGTATCAGCCATCAGCGTTGGGATATTCCGGTACCAATTCAGTCCCCCACGAAACCCAGAACGGGAGTAAAGCTCGACATAATAGTCTAGGTCTTCTTCAGTCATCCATGAAGGAAGTTCTTTCGTTGGAGCCGGCAGCGCGTCGAGCATTCGTTTCTTACCAATCGGGTTTACGGATTCTCCTGAATTCCCGGAAGCCGACATGTGGATGGTGAGTAACGAATTGCGAATGTCACTTTCGAACTCAGTTTCAGCAGCCCCAATTTTGTCACAAAAATAAGCCCAATAAAAAAAAGTGTCGCCCCAAAAAGCTTGGGTACACCATGCAGGATCAAATCCACGCGTGTAGGGAACTGACATTCCAATTACAGCACGCACTCGTTGTGGATAAAGCTGAGCTACATTCCACCCAACAATCGCGCCCCAATCATGGATACCCAGAACGTACGTCTCATGTCCTAACGCAGAAGCTAAGCCGTCAATATCTGCACAGAGGTCAAGAATCTTGTAATCACTGACTGCAGCAGGGCAGTCCGACATTCCATACCCTCTCTGATCCGGGACACAAACGGTCCAGCCTTGAGCTACAAGTGGGTCGATCTGATGCCGCCACAGGTACCAACACTGCGGCCATCCGTGCATCAAAATTATTAATGGACCATTCCCCTCGACGACACAGCGTAAATTGACACCATTTGTTTTGATTATTTCAAAATTACGTTCTTTGAGGGACATCTTCACTCCTCTTACCGGACCGGTCTAGCTTCCTCTAAGTTACTAACACAGCCAACTTTTATAAAACTCCCAGACACAAACAACTTTTAGAAATACGTGGCTCGGTGGAACTGGGAGAGTACGTTTCCGTTTATGGCCTACAACGACATTATCTATGAAATCGATTCAGGAGTAGCTGTGCTAACTCTAAATAGACCTGAATACCTGAATGCTTGGAACGCCGAAATGGCAACCGAAATCAGCCATGCTCTAAATGCAGCGGAGACCGACGATTCAGTTCGCGCTGTAGTAATCACTGGTGCCGGGCGTGCTTTCTGCGCCGGACAAGATCTCTCTGCTGGCGCCGATACTTTTGCTGATAACGACGACAACGGAGACCAGGCCCAAGGCACTCCCGCGACCATGCCCTGGGATCTATCGAAACCGGTTGTAGCGGCTATCAACGGTCATGCCATCGGTGTTGGAATTACGTTCCCGCTTTCAGCTGATGTTCGTTTTGTCGCTGATGATGCAAAGCTTCAGTTCGCTTTTGTCAGACGAGGCATTGCACCAGAACTGGGCTCATCAAAACTCTTGACTCACATTGTGGGCCTCCAAACAGCAAGCGACCTTTTGCTCTCCGGAAGATTTTTCTCTGGTCAAGAAGCTCAGAGAATAGGTTTAGTAGCGCAATCACTTCCATCGGAGCAGGTTCTACCCGCTGCCTTGGCCTGGGCACATGGCATTGCTAAAAATACTGCACCCGTGTCTGTAGCAGTTACTAAAAGAATGATGTGGGAAAATATTAAGCCAGAAATACTTAAAACTGTTTCGCAAGAGTTTTCTATAATTCCTTGGTTGGGAGCTCAACCAGATGGAACCGAAGGAGTAATGCACTTCATCGAAAAACGTGCCCCAGAGTGGCAGGGGTCAGTAAACGAGGATTTACCGGATTTTAGTTAGAGATAGTTTTTGTCTAGTCGATCAAACAAGGACAACAACGGTCACGATCACAATCGTCACAGCTGCTAACGCACCACCAATGCCTAGAAAAACAGCGATCATTGCGGGAATCAGCGAGTTCTCGTCTTCCATAGTATTTCTCCCATATCTAGAACAACCTACTTATACATTAACGGTCTAAAACCCAAAATACATTTCATTTACTGAGCGCTAGTCGGTCTAAGTCTGCAAGTATCCGTATCAATACTTACTTGAGGAGCTCGATACTGTGGACTTTGAATACAACACCAAAACAATGGAGCACGTTGAGCGACTAGAAACATTTATGGAAGCTCATGTGTACCCCGCCGAGCGTGAGCACCATGACTTCATCGAAAATCCAGAGAATCTTTGGCAACAACCACCCGTCGTCGAAGAGTTGAAGGCCAAGGCTCAGGAAGCTGGGATCTGGAACTGGTTCCTACCTGCGGAATATGGCGATTGGAGCCCTGGCTTTACTAACCTTGAGTACGCGCCCCTAGCAGAAGTTATGGGCAGGGTGCCTTGGTCTTTCGAGGTGTTTAATTGCTCGGCCCCTGATCGAGGCAATATGGAAGTTCTCGCAAAATATGGGACCTCCGAACAACAAGATCAATGGCTTCGCCCTTTGATGGAGGGACGAATTCGCTCAACGTATGGCATGACCGAACCACAGGTAGCTTCTTCTGACGCAACTAACATGGAGCTTCAAATCGAGCGCGACGGGAATCATTACGTCCTTAACGGCCGAAAGTGGTGGAGCAGTAATATTTACCACCCACTCTGCGAGTTCGTTATAACTATGGGAGTTACAAATCCCGATAACAATCGGCACCAACGTCACTCAATGGTCATCGTTCCAAAAGACACGCCTGGGCTAGAGATTGTGCGTCCACTCTCAGTATTCGGAAATTTTCACTCTCCTGCTGGTCATGGTGAACTTGCCTATCATGACGTTCGGGTTCCCATCGACAACATAATTCTTGGTGAGGGTCGAGGATTTGAAATAGCCCAAGGAAGACTCGGACCGGGGAGATTCCAGTATGCAATGACTAATGTTGGAATGGCTCAGAGAATGCTTGACATGATGTGTGCACGGGCAGAGGGACGGGAACCTTTTGGATCTAAAATCAGCGAATTTTCTTCCACTAGACAAGATATAGCTAGAGCTAGGTGCGCTATCGAACAAGCTCGTTTACTAGTTCTAAAAGCCGCAGCAGAGATGGATAAATCTGGCGCCAAAGGAGCTAGGGATTATATCTCCATGGTAAAGATTGTTGGACCTAAATTAGCTCAAGATGTCGCTGAACGGGCAATGCAAATATTTGGCGGTAAGGGCGTTAGCGGTGACACTCCCATCGCCGAAATGTTTGTAATGGGGCGCTTAATGAGAATTGCGGATGGCCCTGATGAAGTCCACATGAACCAGTTAGCTAAGCTGACTTTAGCCCAGTCAGAGATCGCTAGACAAAGCGGTAAAGGCGGCGTTCACTGGTACGGAGACTGAGGAACAAATGCTCAACAAACCTCTCTTAATTGATGGCGCCACTAGCAGTCCTACCCCGGATGGGTGCGCTGAAGAAGCCGTAGCTTTCGAACAAATGGGGTTAGACGCTGCATGGACTTTTGAAGCATCCCATGATCCATTTCTTCCGCTGGTTTTAGCTGCTGACCGAACTCAGTCCATAAAGCTTGGAACAGCTATTGCAGTTGCCTTCGCTCGAAACCCGATGACCTGCGCTGTGACCGCTTGGGACCTGCAACGCCTATCTAAAGGCCGATTTATTTTGGGTTTAGGTACCCAGATAAAGCCTCACATCACCAGGCGCTACAGTGAGCCGTGGTCAAAGCCTGCAGCGCGCATGCGGGAATACATAATGGCACTCCATGCTATTTGGGACAATTTCCAGACGGGCACCAAGCTTGATTTTAAAGGTGAGTTTTACACCCATTCTCTCATGACTCCAGCTTTTAGCCCAGGGCCTTTAAGCGTGCCTAAACCACCTGTCTATGTCGCTGGAGTTGGTCCGAAGCTGGTAAGGGTTGTCGGCGAAGTAGCGGATGGTTTCTTTGTGCATCCATTCCATACCCCTGATTATATGATCAATGAAACTCTTCCTGAATTGGCAAAAGGAGCAAAGTCTGTCGGACGTTCAGTTGATGAAATCATAGTTGCGTGTCTCACTATTGTCGCTATGGGCAGAAATGATGAAGAAGTTGCCAGAGCACGAACCAAGGCTGCATCGCAATTGGCTTTTTATGGATCAACTCCCGCTTATTCTGGGGTGTTAGATTTTCATGGATATGAGAACCTGCAACCGGAGCTGAATCGGCTTTCCAAACAGGGCGAATGGCTAAAAATGACTCAAATCATCGATGATGATTTAATTGATCTTTTGTGTATATCGGGGACACCATCAGAAGTTGGGACCAAACTCCGGGAACGAAATTCTTTTGCGGATCGTTCGACCATGATGTTCTACGGACCTCCGCCCGACATCGACGCTATACAAGAAACAATCGTTGCGGCGCAATCCTAACCTAAATCGAAGTTACCGAATGATTCAGCTTTCCTCATAAATTGGCACTAATAAAGCCCGAGCCAAAGTGATTCCGAACATGTTAAATCCGCAGATAGCCGGAGAAACTTGATCATCAATTGGAAGTTTTTTGATACTTAATGCATGGACAGCAAACATATAACGATGTGGACCGTGCCCTGCAGGAGGCGCAGAACCCAGATACCCATATAGCCCTGCATCATTTCTTAGTTGTTTTGAACCTTGCGGTAACTTTTGACCATCTTGTGTGCCAATTCCGGTCGCCAGTTCAACAACATCAGCAGGAATGTCATACACAACCCAATGCCAAAAACCGCTGCCAGTCGGAGCATCGGGGTCGAAACAAGTAACGACGTAGCTCTCAGTTTGTTCGGGTGCTCCTGACCACTTCAGATTTGGTGATATATCTCCGCCGCCAGCTCCAAAGATTCCTGACACCTGCGCCATCGGAAGCATCTCTCCATCCGAAACATCTGAACTTTCAATGGCGAAGCTACTAACTGAGGGAAGAAAATCATATGGATTGTTTGGTATTGGCATTGAAGGTCCTTTAAATAACTTTAAACAAACGTAACATTACATTTCATGACATCGCCAACAGTGTGGTTACCAATTAGCGCAGAAGACTTTTCCGCAAAGAGGGTTGCCGGAGTCATTCATTGTTGAACTTTGCTTATTCCCGATGCTAGAGCGAAAGCTGAAAGTTCCCGCTCGATATCGCCCATCGGTTGAAACGCGATCTCTGTAACTCCCTGGTTAGCAAATTCACTTATTTTTACTGCCACATCATTTGCCGGCAATGTAAATGGTGAAGCGAACATGCTTTCACCAGTTATCACTTCACGATCTATCGCGTTCATATTTGTCAAATGTCCAGCGTGCACATGCAGATGCTGTTCTTCTTCTGGAACTTGGCCAACTAGCTCAATAAATTTTTCGGCATTTGGCATCGACGTCAATCGTTGATCATTTTGCTCTAAAAATGCATGGTAAGCGACACTAACCCATGGCCCTGCAGTTTCAATAACCCGTTGTGAATTGACCGTCTCACCTTCATCCATAACGGTTCCACTCGTCAACAAAACAACATCTCGAAGCTGGGAGTAATCTGCATCAGGACGAGGACGGGAAGTGAAAACACCGTGGTTCATTGCCGCTGCTACGGCTAGGCCTCTCGGCCCATTAACTCCTAGCGTCCATGGCACTTCAATTGGCAGATTGGGAGCATGACCTTCCCAGTGAAGCATAGATATGGGTTGGCCCTCATGCTCCACTGTTTCCCCTCGGAGTAAACTTTGCACGTCTTTAACCATTTCAGGAAATTCAGCCCACTTCAGAGGTTTTTGTCCCATTGCTCGACGCCCTGTGAAACCAGTTCCTGCGCCCACCACGACTCTGTCCTGGCCAACAAGACTGACTAAAGTTGCAATCGCTGACGCAGTCACCATCGGATGGCGCAAAGAAGGTATTAACACGCCCGGACCTAGTTTAATTTTTTTTGTGCGCATCGCTGCTAAGGCAAGAATCATCCAAACATCTAGCTGTAATGCTGGTGTGTCATATACCCAAGCCGTCTCGTAGCCAAGTCGCTCAGCCAATTCTATGTGCTCTGGAGTCTCGGGGGTCGGTGGGAACGCGGCTGAAATCTTCATCACAGTATTAGAGCACGAAACAGGGAAACAGATATCAAATATTCAATCCAATTATTTTGTAGGTGGCCCTAAAAATGCCATTGCTACAGAGGAACCTGCTTCCTTGCGAACTGTCGTAATGCATTTATTTTTTTGAACAGCAGTTTTAACTTTTCCTACAGCTGGCCCTAGAAGCTTGGCACACGTATCAACCTCTCGAACTGACATCACAAGACCCCAAAGCGCCCAATCAGCAAGAGGGTCGAGCTGTTCTGGCCCAATCAGCTCAAGAACCACTTCGCCCATATTCACAGAAGATCTCAATATTGTCGGCTCAGATTCAGAAATGGGTACGGGCTCACCAACGAGGGCTCCTATCTGTTCGAGAGCAATTCGCCCTGCACTAAACTCAGGCACTCGCAACACAACATGGTCAATACCAAAACACCCATTGGGATGATCTAAGGCCCGTTCTATGGATATAGAGTCTTGTGACATAGTTTTAATTGAACCAAAGTTTGGAAATTTGGCATTACATAGAACCCACGAATGAATTCCCGAGCCTTTAGAACCTTGGTCAAACACCAAATCTACAGTTCCCACTCGACATCGTTTATTTTCAACGCGAAATCCTAAATTTTTCCAAACTTGCGGTTCATCCCCAATGTGCAATTCAACGATAGAAGGGGCTACTAATTTCATATTTTATATTTTAGCAATATCAATGATTTGTGCAGCATGCTCCAAGCAGTCGTGGCAATATTCGACAATGAGCGAAAATTCAGTAATAACGGAAGATCATGGTCGAGTAAGAACAATAACCATCAACCGGCCGCAAGCACTTAACTCAATGAATAACGATGTATTTGCTGGGATTAAGGAAGCATTGGGCACTGCCGAAATCGACAACAGCGTGGCAGTAGTAATCGTCACTGGTGCGGGCAGAGCATTCTCTGCTGGACAAGACCTTACTGAGATGCAACAAGGCCTTGAAGGCGAACCCGTCATTCATCAATTTCCAGCGATGCTCCAGCAACTTACGAATTTCAAAAAGCCGCTGATAGCAGCTGTTAACGGCCTAGGTGTCGGTATCGGCATGACATTTTTGGCACATTGTGACCTAGTTTTTATGGCTAGCAGTGCTCGACTTAGGACTCCATTCCCACAGCTTGGACTTGCACCAGAAGCAGGGAGTAGCTATACCTTCGCTACTCGAATGGGTTGGCAAAATGCTGCCTACACCCTCATGTCAGGGCGTTGGTTCTCCGCAGATGAATGCAAAAATATGGGCCTTGTCTGGCGAGTGACTGAGCCAGAAACCTTGTTGGAAGAAGCTATGAGTGTCGCTCAGGAACTAGCAATTAATCCAATTCCTTCTCTTATCGCAACTAAACAGTTAATGATGGATTCAGGTCGCCCGACTGAAGCATGGGCGGCACACAAACGCGAGAACGGGGCCTACGCAGTTCTCTTAGGCGCACCAGCCAACCAAGAAGCGGTATCTGCTTTTATCCAAAAACGCGAACCGGATTTTCTGAGTATCCCAGACATCTAAAAATTCTCGATTTAGCTAGAGCCTCCATGCCAACTTGGAGGTCGACTGCTCAGAACACCATCTGCCTCAAGAGAATCAATAGCGTCATCGGTTAAGCCGAGAAGCTCTTGCAGCGTCATTCTGTTGTTTTCGCCTCTATAAGCGATCGTTGGTTTAACGCCCGCAGTAGCATCGCCAAAACGCCATGGTGATTGCGGAACTTTTACCACTTTGCCTCTACCGGTATCCACGTCAACAAAGGCGCCTCGCTCTTCAGCCCATTTTGTTGCAGCTAACTCAGGAACTGATCTAACTTCAGATGCCAGAACGGCGCTTACACCAATATCTTCTTCAAGTGCGTCCGCTGAATTAAACTGCGTCGCGTATTTAGCAAATATAGCAGTTAGCTGATCTCTGTTTCGAACTCGGTCTTCTATCGCAGAGAATCGAGCGTCACTGCTAAGCCCATTAATTTTTACCGCCCGACACAATATCTTAAAGCCGTCGGCAGTAGTTACATCTAGAGTCACGTTCACGTATCGCCCGTTACCGAGTTGAAGCACCGGGGACCAATTCTGACCGCCTTTAAAGCCAACCATCGGATCCTCACCGGTCATTTCTGTTGCTGCAAGATCATTGACCATCAAGGTGCTTTCAGCCATTGAAATCTCAACAGCCTGACCTTTCCCGGTGCGCTCTCGCATATACAGTGCTGCCAACACCGCTCCAAGTGCATGCAGACCAGTGCATGTATCTGAATGCGACATGGGATCATTCCGCGGCTGCTCCTCGCGACGTCGAGCCACCATTTCAGTTAGCCCAGCCTCTGCATGGATAGCTGATGCAAAGGCGCCTTGGTTTGATCGAGAATTACCATGACCCCAACCACTAATTGATCCAAGAATAACCCGGGGATTCACTTCGCTTAGTACTTCATATGTAAGACCCAAGCGACTCATTACCTCCGGGCGATAATTTTCAAGAACCATATCGGCTCGCGTAACCATCTCTAGGAACAACTCACGTCCAGCTTCAGTAGTCAAGTCAATTGAGACGCACTCTTTCCCAGCGTTGTACTGCACAAAATAAGGTGATTGTCCATCAACTCGAGGAACTAGTGACCGAGTCAAATCACCGGCAGGAGGCTCAATTTTTATTACACGAGCACCCAAATCACTAAGCAACCTAGAACAGATCGGACCTGCTAATGCCCTCGTAAGGTCAAGAACAACGATGTCAGACAATGGTGCATTCATGGAAATACAACCTACTCTCAAAAAATTGAAGCTAAAATTCGGGGGTATCAGCCATGAATAAATCCAGCTGATTTTTGGTCAAAGTCATCCGGTTGTATACCTAAAAATTTAAGACGAAGATGATTCCACAGATCTAAACATCTCCAGTCGGGTTTGTCCGTTGTGCTCTTGCCATCTAAGAACGGATTGGGCAACAACACAGTCAGCATCTGCTCACCTAGGCCATTGAACATTCGACATCCCCATGAGACAGGTCCTTCCTCTCTCACTAGCCGATACAACTCCACTTTGCTGCAGCGCCGAATCTCAGCTACCGCAGGGTCGGTAGGAAATCCAGGTTCTCCTTTTGTCTCTCCTACACACAGATGGATATGCCATTTGCCGAAATCTAAGGTCAGGTAACCATCAAGAACGCTGGTGATTGGTCTTTGAGGTGCACGTATCTCATAAGCGGCACCTTGAATAATGGGCCCAAAACTTATCTCTTTCCAGTATAAAAAAATTTCGTCAATCAAGGAAATCAGTTCTGATTCTTCTGCTTTGAGAGGGAAGGACTCGACGGTTCCGACTCCTGGTTCTTCGTGAACATCTCCTCGCCTCGGCATAGAATTTTCAGACCTTGATTTTGTATAAGTCGGCCGCATTATCTTGAAGTATTTTTTTTTGAACAACTGGGTCTAGTTCGCTTATCGCGTTCCTAACTCGCTCAACACTATGAGGGTATAAACATGTCGGGTGAGGAATATCTGTCTCAAACATTATTCGGTCAGGACCGAGGTGCTCAATTGCCGGACCGAGGGTTCGCGACTCAAACCAAAAGCATCCATAAAATTGGCGCCGGAAATAGTCTGAAGGTTTTAGAGACAAGTGGGCGAGGTGCTGAGGAGCTGTTTCTCCGCACTGATAATCAAGAGCATCCAGTAAAAACGGTATCCAACCAACTCCGCTTTCGACAGACACAAACTTTAGGTTCGGGTATAGCTCAGGGACGTCACTAACGAGGAGGTTAACCATCCATCTGAGTTGTCCCAAGAAGATCGCTGCACCACCAAGAGAAATCTTTACATCGCCAGGCCAAGTCTCGTATGGAACTTTCCCTGACCAATCGATATCGCCCTCAGAAGCACCAATATGAAAATTAATTGGCATCTCGAGGCCTTCACACGTTTCCCAAAACGGTCGCCATTCTGGTTGCGCAAAGTTAGGCATGCCCGAATCATGCGGATTGGAACACATAACTATGCCCCGCGCTCCATTTTTGTGCATCCGCTCTACTTCGACTATGCAGGCATCGATATCCCACCACGGAACAAGCGCCATTGGCAAGATTCGCTCTCCGGAACGGCTCTGAAGATCACTCATCCAATCGTTATAAATTTCGACACATGCAATTCTTAATGAGCGATCCTCAATTTTCAAAAAATTTTGATTCCCAAATCCCCCAACATTTGGATAAACAATGCCATGGCTGATACCCATCTGGTCCATTAGCTCAAGTCGAGCGTCACAGTCATACGATGCAGCATGAACCATTTCTATATCAGCTTTTAGAAAGTTTAAGCCCAACATCTTCTCGCCATCAGGCAAGATTGCGCTAACAGCAGAGCTCCCTGCTATGGGAATGTCGCCATTCACTACCCACTTCCGGCGACCGTTATGTTCTTTCATCTGAGGTACTAAATCTTTGTACTTAGCTGGAGCCAGACTCGTCCAGAGATCTGGCGGCTCCGACCAATGAGTGTCAGAGTCAATAATACTAATTCCAGGAAAAATTTCGCTTACAGCCGTCATATAGCTAAGCCCCTTTCGATCGCAAACTAGCCCCTATGCGATCTCACTCCGATATTACTTCTTTTGCAGCTACCTCGGCTGCCGATTCTCATACGGGTTCAAGAGTGAAAACAATTGGTTGTCTCTCAGGAGGAGTAACAACGTTGATTATTGGCTCGTCAGCTTCAAAATTAACTGGATCACGAGACCCTCTAGCAAGAATTAATGCACCCATCAGCGACATGAAGAAAACAACACCAAGGGGGACAAAGCGTGTAGATGCTATATCGGTCAGGAAACCTGCGAGCGGAGGTCCGATAAGACTACCAACTCCGCTGAAAAGGAAGATGTACCCCATAACCGAACCAATGCCGATCATTCCAAAATAGTGAGCCGCCACCGCTCCCATTAGAGCTACGTACCCCCCATAGGTCACACCAAGCAACAAGGCAAAAATCATTAATAGCCAGTATTTTCCATTAGCGAACATCCAAACCAAATATGCGACCGGCTGAGCAGCAAATGACAGTTGTAAAAGGCGAACAGCTCCGAGGCGTCCCGCAATGCTTGTCAGTAACAAACGTCCAAGAATGCTAGAACCTCCAATTGCGCTGATTAAAAGAGCAGCTCGGTTGGAGCTAATACCATCTTCTTCAGCAAAACGAATAACGAAGGCGAAAGCCGCCATAAGGGCTGTTGACATCAACGCGCTGGCGCCACATAAAATTTTAAACTCAGATGTTTTAACCACTAGACCTACATGGTTTTTGGAATTCGCCTGAGTTTGTACTGGAGATCGTCTCACTAAAAATGTGGCTACGACTAAACACACTGCTGATATGACAGCGAGAACACGAAAAGCTCCTCGCCACCCTTCGGTCTCAATTAACGATTTAGCAAATGGAACCAATAGCAAAGTGCCAATTCCGGAACCAGTTGCTGCAACGCCTTGAGCCAAGGCTCTGTACTTGACAAAAAATGTAGCAACTGTTGAGAATAGGGGCGAACAGTAAAGTCCACCTCCAAAACCCAAACCAAGCCCATAGACCACATAGCTTTGCCAAATAGCTGTGGTAAACGAGGCCGCTAACAAACCACCAACAAATAATGAGCCTCCAATCGCTAGAAGAGGCCGCGGGCCATAACGATCACACCAACGCCCAGATATCGCACCTGTTCCGAAAAACAAGAACATTGTTATCCCAAACATCAGAGAGGTAAGACCAAGCCCCGCGTTGAATTCGGTCGCCATTGACGAAACAAAGGCACCAAACGTGTAAAGGACTCCAAATGAAATACCGACAGCGATCATCGCTCCGACCGCAACTGCCCAAGCCCGGCCGCTATCGAACATTTCAGAATCAGAACTCATGTGAAGCTCTATTCTAGAGTCCAAGAAGCCGCATCTGCTTAATAAGCGCCCCTCGCATCGATCGGCAAGCTTATCCGAGCTTATTTACCAAACTTTTCGTAAGTAAAGCAGCACCTATCGCGCAACCATCTGAGCCGAGTGGGCTCAGCTCCAATCGCACCGGGTCTCGATGCTCTACACCTACGACTATTTTAAGTAACCAGTCTCTAACACCTTCAATGAGTGGACTGCCAATGTTTGCTAATCCTCCGCCTATTACTATGAGACTCGGATCCACAACCATCACTAAATTGGACATTCCAATAGCTACATCTTTACAAAACTGACTGAATATTTCTTCTGCTTGTTTGTTACCGGATGTCATAGCCGAAACTAAATGGCTACCAACAATGTCATCAATGTGACCAACATTTAGGTCATCGAGACTCAAGGTCCTCGCAGAAATGGCTTGCCGGACCATGTGTGTAAGAGCTCTACCCGAGCCGTACATCTCCCATGGCCCTCGTCGGTCAGTTACGTGGAGATCACCATCGTAATTTATGGTCATATGGCCCGACTCGCCAGCAAAGCCATTTGATCCCTTAAGTAGGTGGCCATCAACAACTAAACCAGTTCCTATTCCGGTTCCAAGGGCCACAAAGACAAAATTCTTGCAGCCCTTACCCGCTCCGATTTCAGCTTCCGCAATAGTGCCGGCAGTCGCATCGTTTGCGACGACGACCGGCAGACCAATGGCGTTGGATAATCGTTCTCCCAAAGGAAACTCTAGCAAAGATGGAAGGTGTGGCGAATGTCGAACAGAACCCTCTGGTGTTACCAGACCCGCTACTGCCAACCCGACCGCATCAATTGGAGCAGTGGTTTGATCATCAAGATATGTAATTAAGTCAACTATCGATTCAACCAGCTCAAAGGCACTGCCTGAACTCGGAGCAACAACGCTAGCTTCAACTAAGTTGGAGGCAGGGTCAACTAATACTGCCAAAGCCTTAGTTCCGCCGATATCGATTCCTACGATCACAAGATCCCACAGTATGTGATTTACTGTTAGATCGCGACAACTTTTATTTGCTTAGCGATAACGGAGCCCCAATGGCCAACAGAGATGCCCAACTCACCGTGAACACAATTGGATCTTCAGGTCCGGGGTCGCGTCTGCTTATTTTACTTCATGGTTATGGAGCCGACGAAAATGATCTAGCGCCAATCGTTTCACATATTGATCCAGATGGCTTATTTTTTTCTGTTTGTCTTCGAGCTCCGATAGACCTCGTTCCATTTGGGGCTGCTTGGTATGAGCGAGATGCTGCAGGCGCCATCGCAGCTGAAACTTTTATTTCATCAGTCGATGCCATTGATGAAACGATTAACGAGATCTGCGAATGGGGATCTTTTGACTATTCCGAAAGTGTGTTATTAGGTTTTTCTCAAGGTTGTGCTATGGCATTGGCATCATGTTTTAGAGCTAGCAAGGTAGTTCGTCCCGCCGGATTGGCTTGTCTGTCGGGGATGCTCCAAACAGTTCCTAACTTTCACTATCAACTAAGCGGGCCACCGATGTCTATTTTGGTTCAACATGGTGTTGACGACCCAATGGTTAACATCGATAAAGGTCGAAGCATTCGTGATTCTCTCATTGAATCGGGCCTTGAGCCCCAGTATTTCGAATATCGGATGCAACACGAAATAAATGGCGAATCTCTTTTTGATCTTCGGTCTTGGTTAAACACAGTTGGACTAGCTATTTAGAAATGGTTCCACAGTAAACACTGATCCAGGATACGCCGAATCAACAAATGTCTTTTCCGCCGGGACCTGCCTAACAAGAACATGGTAGCTCTCGGGGCGAAATCGCAGGAATATGGACATCAGAAATGCCCCAGTAGCCACCGAAATTACGATTGCTGCAGAGGGTCCGAGGATCTCTGCAAGCTCACCTAAGAGAAGCATCCCGATTGGCAACACACCTATAGCCGTAGTCAGGAGACCTAATGCTCTCCCTCTCTTGTCAGGAGAAACTGAGTCCATGACTAAAACCGCTTGTGTTGATCCGAATAGCCCCATACCAATGGCGGCAACTAACAGCATCATGCCAGCGAGTAGAAACCAGGGAGCTGACGCAAAACCACTCATAAAAAAGAATGCTGCAAATGAGCCAACGATATACGTACGCCCTCTCCGCTTCGGCTGGCGTTTCGCAACCGTCATTGAACCTATGAACATCCCCATGCCGAGCATGGAGGCAAGTACCCCTAGCAAAGCAGGACCCACTTCAAATTTCCGTCCAACAATTTGGATTAGCGGTGTGGAAGCGAAAAAAAAGAAATTTACGCATGCTGTGACCCCAAGAATGCTGATTAGCCCACGCTCGGTTCGCAACATTCTCACCCCATCTGCTATCGCAGTTAGACCTCCCGCAGTGGCTTTTTGAAGCCGTTCAATTCTGGGAACCATGCTGAAAGTAATCACTGCTATTACTTGCAAGCCAGCCATTACTGCAAGCGCCCATCCAACCCCTGCTGCTTGGATTAATGACCCTCCTGCAAGCGCTCCTAGGGCAAGCGCTGTAGAGGTTGCAGTTGATTCCAGAGCCATCGCGTTATCAATATTTGATTCACCAACCAAGTCGTAGACAATTGCTCTTCGGCCCGTCATGTCAAACACCATTCCAGCGCCAGCCAAAAAGAGAACGGGATAAATCATCCAAACATCCAGAATCCCCAAAAACTCAATAGCACTGAGAACCACCAACGCAGGAATTGTCACTAGGAACTGGCAAATCATTGTCCGTCGTCGGTCAAATCGGTCTGAGATCCAACCACCGATGATGCCTCCAAACAGCATGGGTGCCCATAAGGCGACACCAGTTAGCTGAACCATCCGAGCGGAACCAGTCATTTCATGAGCGATGAAAGGTCCGATAAAAGAGACACCCCATCTTGATAGGCCCCAAGTCCACCCGGCTACAAGCAACAATGGGAAGTGCTTAACCTGAAGCGCTTTGAAAGTATTTGGCGACCTCACTAACGATGCATACCGCCATCAACGGTAAATTCTTGTCCCGTGCAATAGCTAGCTTCTTCAGATGCTAGGAAAAGAGCAACCGCAGCGACTTCAGATGGTTCTGCCTGACGCCCTAATGGTATGCCCCTGACCATTTTTTCTTTGTCAAACTCAGAAGTCATTTCCGTATTGATTAAACCGGGATGAATCGAATTAACCCTAATATTATTTCTTCCAAGCTCCAGAGCAGCGATTTTCGTCATTCCGCGAACAGCCCACTTAGTTGCTCCATAGGCCATAGATGCGAACGTTGCTTCTAAACCAGCAACTGAACTTACGTTAACGATTGAACCAGACTCTTGAGAAATCATCTGAGGTGCAACAGTTCGCATTCCTAAGAAAACGCCAGTTTGGTTTATCGCAACAGTTTCATTCCATATCTCATCACTGGTATTGACGAGTCTTGCCCCACGCAAAATACCAGCGTTATTGACAAGAATATCGATACGTCCATGATGGGCAATAACGTCAGCTACTACAGCTTCCCACTCATCTACCGATGAAACATCATGATGCAAAAACTCAATATCCAGCTGGGCTGCGGTTTTCCCACCATCTTCATCTAAAACATCGGTAATTATGACTGTTGCTCCTTCATCGCGAAAGAGTTCAGCCTCTGCTGCTCCTTGACCTCGAGCTCCCCCTGTGATTATTGCAACTTTGCCTGTTAATCGTCCCATTTCGTCCCCTCTACTATTTTCTATGACTAGAACTTCTTATCTGATCAGCTTCAAATTCTACTTCGTTAAGCTAGTTTGCGCTCCTAACACTCATCCTGACTCGAAATTTGGCTTCACTTAACCTATGTTTAGGGTGTGGTTCTAGATCAAATAATTAAAGAAATTCGGTTAGCAGGTCCCGCTTGGAAAGAGAGATCTCTTGATGCCGAATCGCGTGGGAGCATTGACTCAGCAAATGCTGAAGAAATTAGAAGCATCGGGGCTCATCGACTCACGCAGCCTTTTAACTTCGGAGGTGCCCAATCGTCTATCGAAGACCACATGCGTGCTGTTGCTGTCGCTGGAGAGTACTGCATGTCGACTGCATGGTGCTTGGCTGTATGGAGCGCACATAACTGGATGGCCTCTCATTTCCCTGCAGAAGGACAACATGATTTTTGGGAAGATCCAAGAAACTTGATCAGCGCGTCAATAGTTCCAAAAACAAAATTCAAGGCAGTGGGCCAAGACGTCTTAGTCTCAGGAAGATTTAGTTTTGGGTCTGGATGCGATCATGCTTCGTGGCTCGGAGTTGGTGGACTTGTGGGAGATAAGACACCTTCGCCTGTTATCTGCATGTTGCCAAAGGACTCTATTTCTATAGACCATGAGTCATGGGAAGTAAGCGGCCTTAGAGGAACAGGCTCCAAGGAGTTGGTTATCGCCGGTGAGGTCCTCGTGCCGGCCCACAGAGTTCTCCGCGTGTCTGAGTCCATGAACCGGGAATCTCCTGGACAGAAACTTTATGATCATCCGCTATATATGACACCTTGGCGAACTACAGCGATACTTGTTCTGGCTGCACCGTTAATTGGTGCAGCCAAAGCTGCAATAGGACGGTTTCGAGAGCGTATGGATAACCACGTCCTCCTCGCATTAAAAACCACCCAACTCAATGATCCACTTGCGCTTAATAGGATTGCTGAATCATCGGCGGAAATTCAGGCAGCAGAGTTGATGCTCTATCATGCCGCAAAGCAGCTAGATCTGTTAGGCGCAGCTGATGAGGTTGATCCGTTAGATAATGCTGTAATCATTAGAGATTGTGGGTTTGCGGTTCGACTTTTGGCTAACTCAGTTGACCGACTTTTTGAAGCAAGTGGTGGAAGCGCTCTTTCTAGCGCCGAGCCAATGCAGCGAATATGGCGTGACGTTCATGCGGCACGAAGTCACGCTGTTTTAACATGGGATCACGCATCTCATACTTACTCGCAAGCGTTATTTAAGTAGCTACATCTTTGCTATTGGTTATAAATTTGCGACAACCTCTCTAGCTATCAACGCATCAGATTCAGCTGCTGCATTTTGATCGGAACCTAAGGTTGCGCCCACAAAAATAAGTTTGTCCAGACCGAGCTCACTAAGTTTTTGGAGGCGCTCGATGCAACGGTCGGGTGCGCCTACGATTGAGTAGTTATCTACAAAATCATTAGATAGCAGAGATGCCTGGTCTGAGTCGGCCCGAGTATGGCTCGTCATATCGTACCTCTCATGTAATTCATTCATTACCTTTCGGTCCTCTGAAGAAATAGGGCCTACAACTTCTCCGTGCATAACGGAGAATCGAGCGAACGTAGACAAACCGCCCCGCACAAGCTCGCGTGCCTTTTCTATATTCGGATGGCAAATGATATTTATATAGGCTCCGTATTTAATCTCGTCGGGATCTGACCCTGCGTCTTTTCTGGCTTTGCGCGCAATTTCTATTCCCCATTTAATCCGGTCATGATCAGCTCCCAAAGCAAACATAATTCGGTCGCTGTGGCGAGCTGCTGCTGAAATTACTTTCGGACCGGTGGCGGCGACCTCCACAGCAACTTTTTCTAGCCTTCCAGGAAGCCAGTTGATTTGACTTGCCATCGCTGATGCTGCCAATCCAAGCTCATCAACTCCCCGCGATACTGTTTCCCCGAATGTTAGATCTTCGAATAAGACCTCTTCGCCCTTTAAATACTTTTGAACTGCTATTAGATATCGCTCGAAATCAACAACGCTAGCCGGACCTCGACCAATATGAGCCAGGGCAGAATCCCCACGTCCAATTCCTAACTGAACTCGGCCACCCGCGACGCGCTGCACGCTTCCGATTGCGCTTGCAGTTACTGCTGGGTGGCGAGTCACAGGGTTTGTAACTCCTGTCGAAAGCTCGAGAGTCTCAGTAGCGACCGCCGCTGTAGCCATTGCTACATAAACGTCTCCAGAGAGATTCTGTGAATCGACAAATGAGATCCCGTCAAATCCTTCTTCCTCTATGCGCCGAGCTGTCCTACTGGAATCAGGCCGAGCGACTATTTGCGTAAATATTTTTGACATAAAATGACAGTACTGTCAACACAAAAATATTGCTCTAATGCTCAGGACTATCTTCTACCGTCAAATCTTTAGCCAGAACATTTACGACAAATAGCTCAGCTACGGATGACTCTTCCAGCAAGCGGCCCTTGGTGTTCACCATCTTTCATGAAAATTTGCCCATTAACCAGGGTCAGGTCATACCCAGAAGCTTTTTGGATATAGCGACCGGCGCCATTAGGAAAGTCATAAACAAACTCAGGTGCATGCATAGCAAGATTTTCGAAGTCAATAATGTTTACATCCGCATAGGAACCCTCACGTATTCTTCCGCGATCTTTGAAGCCGAAAAGATCCGCCCCTTCAGAGGTCAACATTTTTACGGCCTCTTCGACTTCCCAAGTTTTGCTATCTCGAGTCCACCTTGTCAAAAAATAGGTTGACTGACTGGCATCTTGTATTTGGCCAACGTGTGCGCCTGCGTCGCCAATGCCAAGAACTACGTCAGGATGCTTTAATTTTGACTCAATCGCATCAAAATCAAAATTTAAAAATGGATAGTTCCAAAGACCGCGGCCTTCAGTTTCCAAGGCCATATCTATAAAGGCTTCGGCGGGCGATACGCCTCTAGCTTCAGCATGGGCAAGCAACGACTCTGATGGGTCAGCCTCATATTCCACTCGGTTAGTATCCAACCTATAAATTCCTGCCAGATCAAGTTTGGAAGGTGTCTTCGTGGCATCCAATACAAGTTGATTCTTAAAGGAATTATCTCCAAGTTTTTTAATTTTTTCCTGCCAAGACAGACCTCGTAAAGTTCTCCAGTCTCGAGAACAATTATCAAATGGCGTTCTGTTAGCTACACCGAACAACACTCCAATCCCTCGGCTAGTTGTTTGTGGGTATATCAATGCACCATCTTCATTCGCACGTTCGACTAGCTCCAGCCAATACTCCCAGGCACCTGGGTCAGACCTGTTTTGTACAAAACCAAAAGTGACTGGTCGACCTGTTCTCAGAGATAGTTCTTTCATCCACTCAACTTCGCGATCGATAACCGAACGATCTGCGACACCGACCATTCCATGCAGCTGTCGATCGTTATCTACTGCTGCTTCAAAGATTCCTTTGCCTAAGCGACCCATTACTTCACCGATAGCAAGCAACTCCTCAGGGTGAGCCCAAGTGCCAGGTACTTCTCTTCCGTCAGGCGTCTGGTGTAAGTAGGTTCTCGATGTAGAAAATCCTAATGCCCCACCTTCCATGCTCTCTTCAACTAAATCGCACATGTGGGCAATGTCTTCAGCATTTGCATGGTGCTCGTCGATAGCACGATCGCCCATGGCCATTAGCCGAACCGAACAATGCCCAACCATTCCACCGACATTCAAGCCCTTTGGCATGCGCTCGTATGAGTCCAGATATTCACCAAAGGTTTGCCAGTCCCAGGGCAGACCCTCCAAAATTGCTTTAGCAGGTATATCTTCAACTGACTCCATTACTTCAGCTAAGAAGCTGCGATCTTCTGGTTTGCACGGAGCAAAGGTAACTCCGCAGTTTCCCATTACAGCTGAGGTGACGCCATGCCAGCAAGACACCGTTCCGATTGGGTCCCATGCCAGCTGCGCATCGAGGTGAGTGTGAATATCAACGAATCCCGGTGTAACAATCCGACCCGACGCATCGATTACGCGCTCGGCTTCGGCGCTGCAGTCACCAACCTCAACGATTCGATCATCTACGATTCCAATGTCGGCTGATCGACTTTTTGCACCAGTCCCGTCGATGACAGTTCCGTTTCTTATAACTATGTCGTACGCCATTTACGCCCCCAGCATTATGTATCCCACATAGTAGCCGCTCTCTTGGGGGGCTTCTTCAAGAAGTCACTAAACCAATTATTTCAGCTGCAGCGGCTTCTATCGGAGAAAGTACTTCAGCGACCTCTTCTGGCGAAAAACCCAAAGAAGCCATTATCTCCGATGTGTGTTCGCCAAGTTCAGGTGGGGGAAGTGTCGCTCCCAATCCTGGCGTGTCACTCAGTTGCACCACGTTAGTAACCACTTTGGTTTTCCCATAATTCGGCACGTCTACCTCGGCAATATAACCATTAGCTTCGGCTTGGGAATCTACTAATAGTTCCTTGTAATTCTGAACTCGCTCATAGATGATTTCTGGTTGTTGTTTAAAGAAAATATCCCATTCTTCGGTGGTGCGTGTCTTGAACGCTTCGCGCAACGCAGCTCGAATTTCAACAACACCATCTCCATCCCCGAGAATTCCTATTCGTTTAGCTCCTGTGTTCCACCTGCTGTCTAACGCCAACTCCGGCTTTCCGCCAAACACGAGGAACTCATCCCATGACTCATCCGACATAGCCACAGCCAACAAAAAAGAACCCCCATCCGAGGCCTGGTAAACACCGTAAGGGCTGGCGATACTTGGGTTATGCTGCCCATCACGTCCCAAAGTGATGCCGGTCATTGCTGTATGAGTTAGCTCCCAAGACTGCAACCACATCATTGTGCCCAACGCTGACGTATTTACTTCTTGCCCCCGGCCAGTGTGTTCACGAGCGAATAGTGCAGTCATAATGCCTAAAGTCAATTGCATCGCACCGGAATGATCAGCTATCGCCGCTCCGGGTGGCATAGGAGGGCCATCGGCAGAACCCGATACTGCAGCCAAACCTCCACGAGCTTGCGCCGCTCCATCCAACATCGCTTTGTTGGCATCGTGTCCCTTCGGACCGAATCCAGACACTCTGCCGTAAATCAGACGATCATTTAACTTTCGTAAATGTTCGTAACTTAAACTCATTCTTTCCAGAGCTTCTGAGCGATAATTTGTTACAAAAATGTCAGAGTCCTTTATCAGCTCCTCTAGAACCCGCTGACCTAGCTCGCTGTGAGCATCCAGCGCTATTGATTTTTTACCTCGATTCATAGCTACCTGCTGGCTACCCATTACATCCATGCCAAAGCCAAAACCTGGACCGCGCGCATAACGGTTTAGCTCCCCACCAGGAGGTTCAACTTTTATCACTTCTGCGCCCATGTCACTGAGAAATGCCCCAACGTGTGGCCCTTGGACCGCAACTGTCATGTCTAGAACCTTTAGTCCGGTTAATGGACCATTTGATAAATCTGCAGAACTCAAGTTCTTATTCCCCTCTTCATCGCGTCTTAAACGAATTGAGACGCCCCCGCTACAACTATTAATCACCTAGTCATCATCTGGCAAACCATTTAGCCGACTTATTCAATAGTTACGGCACTTTGTATGTCAATCGACTATCGTTTTAATGAGACGTTGCCGATGGGATTAAACGGCGAAGTTATAAGGGAGCCAAAATGAATACACCCAACCGTCCTGACGTAACTGATTGGGCAAATGATTTCGATCCTTATCATCCGGAGTATCTGACTGATCCGTACCCCATTTGGAAAGATATCCGCGAGAGTGGCTGTCCAATCGCACACACTGACCGTTTCAACGGGGTGTATTTACCTACTAAGCATGAAGACATCTCTGCCATAGCCCACGATACTGAAAATTTTTCATCTAAATCAGTAATTATCACTGACGTTCGAGTGGAAGACATTGGTTCATTTAGCTCACCTCCCATAACTTCTGACCCACCCGACCATCAAGATCATAGGCGTGTGTTACTCCCGGCATTCTCCGCAAAAGCCATTGAAAAATGGCTCCCGATAACACGAGATATTTGTAATGAGTTGCTGGATGAGTTCGCTGAAAATGGTTCTTGCGATGCGAGTGAAAGTTATGCCAAGCATATTCCTGTAAAAGTAATCGCAAGAATGATTGGGATACCTGAAGAAGACGGGGACATGTTTAGAAGATGGGTTTACGAGCTTCTCGAAGCCGGGCCAACAGATGTTAAATTAGCCACAAAAGCAACTTACGAAGTTTTTGAATATTTCGGAACTTTTATTGAATCACGAAGAAATGATCCTCGTGATGATATTTTAACTTACCTACTTGAAGCAGACATGAACGGGAAGCCTCTCGATGATAGGCAGATAAGCGGAGGACTCTTTCTACTACTTCTCGCCGGGATAGACACGACGTGGGGAACGATCGGTTCGTCTATTCTTCACCTAAGCCAAAACACTGAAGACCGACGTCGGTTAGTTAACGACCCAGAAGCCATGGATAACGCAGTCGAAGAGTTTTTGCGCTTCTATTCTCCCGTGTCCATGGCCAGGGTAGTTACAAACGAGGTTGAAATTTCAGGAACAACACTGTGCCCAGGGCAACGAGTCATGCTTCCTTTCGCTTCAGCTAACCGAGATCCAGAATTTTTAGCTGATGCCGAAGAATTCCAGATCAGTCGAGAAGTCAATAGGCATTCAGCTTTTGGATTAGGTATCCATCGTTGCCTCGGATCTAACCTCGCACGCATGGAGATCAAGGTCGCTTTAGAAGAATGGCTCAAGAGAGTTCCCGAATTTGAATTGACTGACTCTAATAAAGTCACATGGGCAGGCGGCCCAGTAAGAGGACCACGTTCTATTCCCTTAACTTGGGAAACTAGTCAGGAGAATCCTGTCAAAGGAAACAGCGCCCCGGCCGAAAGCAACTGAGTTCTATGAAAATAGGATTGTTCACACCGCTTCGTTCACCCGCAGCAACTCCCGAATTTTTGCGTGAGTTTGCTCAAGGCGCGGAAGCCATGGGGGTTAACTCATTCTGGTTAGGGGAACATGTAGTTACTTTCGACCAATACGACTCAAAATACCCGGGTAGCAGCGACGGTGTCTTCCGATTCCCTGAGGGAAGCGGATTGATGGATATGGTCAGCAGCATAGGTTTTCTGGCTGCCTGCACAAAGACTCTTAGGCTTGGCACCGGTATTTGTATACTCCCGCAAAATAATCCAGTTTATGTAGCCAAAGAGTACGGAACTCTAGATTTTTTAAGCGGTGGTCGCCTTGATTTCGGGGTTGGCGTCGGATGGAGTTGGGAAGAGTTTGAGGCGCTCGGTGCGCCATGGGCTAACCGAGGTAAACGTTGCGATGAATATCTCCAAGTAATCACTTCATGTTGGACTGATGAAGTGAGCTCTTTCAATGGTGACATGTACCAGTTGGCTCCATGCAGGGTGTATCCAAAACCTGTGCAAAAACCCATGGTGCCGATAACAGTGGGTGGACACTCCGATGCTGCCCTCAGACGCACCGCAAGGTACGGATCAGGGTGGTATGGAATCAACCTTTCACCTTCAGAAAGTAAAAGCCTCATCGATAGACTTGCGCAGTTCATGGCAGAAGAAAACAGAGATGTATCGGAACTCGAAATCCATATTGGTGCCATCGATGACACCATCGATCCAGCTTTAGTTGAAGCGTATAAAGAGGCTGGCGTGACTCAACTTTTAATTCCTTTTCTCAGACAAGGTCTCAAACATCTCGATAGTAATTTAACCCGCATCGAGCCGTTTGTTGAGGCGGCTAACAGTCTTAGCTGAGGCCTAGGTGTTCTCAGAATCGTCGCTGGTTAGCTCCAGCGACGACATTTGTCGAGGACTACTATCGATCGCAGGAATATCAGGAAGAGCTTCGGAACTGATTCCAAACTCTGCCAACCTTCGCATGCTCGGCATAACTCTACTTTCAACGCTCCCTACCATCTCGTTATAAGCCTTGGTCGCTGATTCGAGAGATCGTCCTGTCTTCGACATTGCACTCAGCACTTTCCCAACTCGCTGATGAAGTTCTCGGCCTTCTTGTTCAACTGCACGAGCGTTCTCAGCGAGTTGATTGGTCTGCCAACCTCTCGCCGCAGCTAACAATAACGCCATTAAAGCCGTCGGCGAAGCAAGTAAAACTCTCATACGCATCGATTCCTCGACTAGCCCTGCATCATGACGAGCTGCATCAGCTAGAAAAGACTCCCCCGGTACAAACATCACTACAAAATCAGGAGCATTAGGAAACAAGTCCCAATATTTTTTGTCCGCTAATGACTTAACATGTGACTTGACGGCGCGCACATGCTCATCTAAGGCTGCATCGCGACCTTCTGCGTCAGAGGCTTCTTGCATTCGAAGGTAAGCTGCTAGTGGGACCTTAGAATCCACTACTAAATATGCGTCACCGGGAAGTCGGACTGTTAAATCCGGGCGTTGAATTCCCTGGTCGCCACGAGCTGTATGTTGGAGATTGAAATCACAGTGTTGATCCATCCCTGATAACTCGATGATGTTTTTTAGCTGGTTCTCCCCCCAAGCACCACGCGCTGAAGGTGACTTCAGAGCGCCAGCCAATGCCGTAGTTACACCTTGTAAGCCGCTGATCTGCTCTACTAAAGATTCTCTCAGCTGGCTAACAGTTCCTTGTTCTTTTTCGTATGAGGATTGAAGCTGCCCTACTGATTCTTTTAACAGGTTCATCTGTTCGCTAATAGGACGTAACAGATTTTTGGTTTCTTCTTTTAGAGTTTCTCCGCGTTGTCCAAGTAATGCGTCTGCTTGTTTTGCGTTGTGTTCAAGTGCCCCGCGCGCTGAACTCTGGACTTGAGCATCAACAGCCTCTTTCACTGCAGTGACTAGACTAGTTGTATCCACTTTTATGTCCGGAACTGGGCCTGAGACAGAATATCTACTCAGACGTAGAACAAGAGTCACTACAGTTGCGGCTAAAAGCAAAACCACTATCACTAACGCAATATCCATAGGAACATGATCTCACTCCGATGGGACAATTGTGTGCGATTACCGATAGCTATCCAACTATTCCCGCTTCTCGAAGCTGATCGAGTTGCATTCGGCTGACACCAATTTCCGTTAAAATTAGATCTGTATCAGCTGCCGGTATTGGAGCACAGTGTCGAACTCGCGCTGGCGTTCTTGAGAATTTCGCTGCTGGGCCAGTCAAAGGGACTGATTCGCCAGTTGGAAGAACTGTATTCTGCAACATATCTCGATCTAAAATATGCGGATCACGAGCGGCTTCAGCAAACGTATTGACCGGTGCCACCACTATTCCCGCCTCGTCAACTAGTGAAATGACCTCTTCTTTAGATCTTGTTAAGCACCATTGAGCAACCACTCCATCTACTTCTTCTCTATTCTCTAGACGCCCATTATTCGTTGAAACTCGGGGATCTTTTCCTAGCTCAGGTTGACCAATTACCTCACAAAGACGAACCCAATGAGAATCTAGTATCAAGGCCAAATAAACATGGCCATCAAGACACTCATAGCAATTAGTCGGCGCGCAAACTCGTACTTGACTACCCCATCTATCTAATGGCCCATCCAAAGCACCTAGAGTCAAATAGCCATTGGATTGATAAAGAATTGAATCCAACAATGCGACATCAACATGCTGACCTTCTCCAGTCGCATCTCGGTGGTGAAGGGCAGATAATCCTGCAACCGCTGCGTGTAAACCTGACAAATCGTCAGCGAGAAAGGTAGGAGCTTTCACTGGAGGCCCATTGACTTCGCCATTGAGAGCCATCCAACCGCTGTATGCCAGCGCACCTGGGTCATACCCTGGACGGGCGCTCTCAGGACCAAATTGTCCATATCCACTTATAGATAGGTAAACGATATCCGGTTTCACTTTTTTGCACTGTCGATAACCGACTCCCCAATTATCGAGAGTCCCAGGTTTAAAATTTTCAACAACCATGTCTGCTGTAGCCACAAGTTGGAGAAACATTTCAACTCCAGGCGAGCGTCTTAGATCTATCCCAATGCTTCTTTTATTGCGATTAACTGTGTCTTCAGCAAAAGACCGTTCAGTGCCAGGAAGCATCGGTGGCCACATGATGCCCGTATCTCCAGGCGGAACGACTCGGATGACATCAGCGCCATAGTCAGCGAGTAAACAACTAGCCATCGGTCCTGCCCAAGCAGTAGTTGCGTCTACTATCCGAACACCAGCGAGAGGGCCGGGTAAATCATTTCTAGCGTCGCTAAAAAAATCTTCTTTTTCCATCTCCCAAGATTAGAGAGATTTAGCATTATGTGCATCAGATAGCTTCCATTAGGCATAAAGTCTGCATCACCTAATACCTTCCTTGGGGGAAGAAAATGAAATTTGGAATACACCTTCCAGATGCTGGTCGCGATCCAAGCAGAGAAGCAATCATTGAGACCGCCATCGCCGCCGAATCTCTCGGTTATAGTTCCGTGTGGTCTAGCGATCACATTGCTTGGCCTGATCCTGCAACGTTGCACTCGAAGTATCCGTACGCAGATGACAACAGCGGCTTCCCCGCAGCAGGAAGCGCTTGGCTTGATTGCATAGGGACTCTTCAGTTTGTTGCCGGCATTACCGATCGGGTTCTTCTCGGCACCACTGTCTTAATCCTCGGTTATCGCGGCGCAGTTCAACAAGCAAAAAGTTGGGCCACCCTTGATCACCTTTCTCAAGGTCGTTCCATCATGGGAGTTGGAGTCGGCTGGATGAAAGAGGAATTCGACGCCATTGGTATGCCATGGGATCAGCGCGGCGAAAGAGCTAATGAAACTTTAGATATCTTTCAATCACTTTTTGCTGATGGTTTATCAAGCTATAGCGGCAGGTGGAATAGCTTCGAAAATATAGGTTTCTCCCCAAAACCAGTTAATAACCATATTCCGGTCTGGGTAGGCGGTCATTCAAATGGAGCTTTTAAACGGACAGCCCGCTATGGGGATGCTTTCCACGCAGCATTCGGTAGCCCGTCTCTGCTCGCTGAACAATGGGCGTCAGTAAAAAGTGAGTGCAATAAAATCGATCGAGATGTTAGTGAGCTAGAACTAACTAGCCTCTTCCGATTGAACTTCAGCGGCGGGAATCTTGAGCAAGGAGAAATAGGAGGAAGCAACGAAGAAGTCATTGACCAAGTAGGTCAATACCTCGAGGCGGGTCTTGAACATGCGGCCTTTTTTGTTCTGGGTAGAGGAACCGAAGGTCGACTGGAAGCTATCTCAAGATTCGCTGAAGAAATTGCTCCTCACTTTACTTGACCTTTAAATCTCTGACTTAGCCGGACGTCCCACCACGCAAAATTCTCCATCTTCAGGATCGCACATCACTATCGCTACAAATCCAAGATGTCCTGGCACTGAGCCACCCGAAGTAAGCACACGTGCTCCCAATTTTACTAAACGCTCAACTTCAGTATTTGGATCTCGAACAAACAAATCGAGATGAACCCTGTGTTTAGCTAATTTACCTTCGGGAACTTTTTGTAATGTTAAATGGTTCAGCGGCTTTCCAACCTCGGAATCTGAAAGCGTGATATACGGTTCATGCCCTTCGCGACTTCGGAACCCAATCGCCTCTTGCCAAAAATCAGCAAGCCGCTCCGGGTCTTGGCAGTCCATTGTTATGCCTATAGCTCTAAGCTCCATTTTTTCTCCAAATCATAAAAGCAGACTAATCGTTAAACCAGGGCTCCAGCTCGACTCCTAGCCCGTCGGCTATCCGATTGGCGTAGGCGTAGTAGGCAGTGACTTCGGCTATGTCCAGGATGTCTCGGTCGCTGAATCCCACCGCACGTAACTGCTCAACATCATTGGAGGTCATTTTTGAAGGTGTATGAGTGAGCTTTGTAGCGTAAATCAGCATTGCTTTTCTTTTTTCGTTGAGTGGAGCAGACCGCCAGTCCTGTTCTATGGCCACAACTAGGGAATCGTCTTTGAGTAGTTGGCGCAGACCACGCCGGTGATGACCAATTCAGTAATGACATTCGTTTTCGAGACTCACGACCAGAGCAATTAACTCTCGCTCAACTTTTCGTAAGTTCGCGGTGCCCGCCATAGCTGACCCGTAGAGGCCATTATGGGCTGCCAATGCTCTTGGGTTAAGAGAATGGATCGACATGATGTAATCGACCCGACCATGGTCCTTATCAACAACTCGGCCGTAAAGGCTCTCGAGCGCGGCATCATCGGACCATTCTTCATCTGGGACTACCTCAATCCACGCCATACCAAGCATCTTATAGCATTCACATTTGCGGGTATTTCCTATTTCGCAGTGATCGGGGACATGGCGGAACCGCATTTACCTAATGAGGAGCAAGTACTAGCACAGTGCTTCACTTCAGACGCTGGTGCGTTGAAAGATGAACAGTCGGTGTCTGGTCGACGTATCTGTGCACGCCTCTGGTGATCCCAGTGCTAACCACGACCACACCTACTGCCTCAATAAGCACCACATCGAGGTGTACGACGATGGCATTCGTAGTGTGCGAGCGGCAGTATCGCTATGTGTGAACTGAGTAGGACGCTAAGAAGGACTGTCTAGGAATAGAGGTAGAAATACATTGCTGTCTAGGTACTCTTCGGCTCTGGTTATGTAACCATTATCTGAGATTGTGATGAGAACGCAAGCTTCAGCGGACACGACCTGACGGCTGGCGTTAGACATCACTACAAGATGCTGTTCGACAACTATATGGTTGCATGCAGTTCTACGCTGATTTTCGTAGCGCACCGAGATCCCTATGGCTGTGAGACCTTTTCCCCATTCCTGCATTTCGTCTGGTGTAAAATTAACCCCAGCTCCAATGTGTTGAATAATTTCAGCGTCGCTAGATAAAAAAGTTTTCCATTGTTCCCAGTCGCTTTTTGCGGCTGCTTCAAACCAATTACTAATGATTTCGTTAGCTCGAGGATGCATAGCCTTCTCCTGATTCTCTATCGGGTCGAGTACTTCTTCATTCTTTGCAGTTGTAAGGGTCTGTTGGATCAGTCTTTTCTGGACCTTTTTTTCATTTATGTCAATTGTTTGTGCCGTCTGTTCATATTTTTTATTGCGAATTTTCATTTGCCGGTCGTATTTTTACTTAAGAAAGTCTAAATCGCCGTCCCGGTAGCTCGGAGGAGGGTTATCTACCGCTGGACTGTTGGACTCAATCCATGAAGAAATAGACATTAAGAACAGAACTAACCCTCCGGCTGGGCCTGCTTATTTCACAAACCTAAATGGGTCCTTTGACATTTCCGATAACCCCCTTCAGCGATGCTGATTATGTCAGCCGTGCCATCCGCCGTCGACCACGAACTCCTGGCCGGTCACGAACCCCGCAGCATCGGTGACTAGGTACAAGACCATGTTCGCAATGTCCTCGGGCACCCCAATACGCCCAACCGGTGCCGACCGAGCCATCTTGGCTTTTTGCTCGTCATCGAAATTACCTTGAGCCAACATGTCGGTGTCGATGAAGCCTGGGTGGACAGAATTCACCCTGATCCCGTGGCGGCCCAACTCTTTGGATGCTATTTTCGTCATCCCTCGCACGGCCCATTTAGATGCCCCATAGGCAGTCGACCCGAATAGGCCCTCCATACCCGCTACCGAACTTATGTTGACAATCGCTCCACCATTGTCAACCTTAATCATGGCCCGAGCTGCAGCCCGCATGCCCAGAAAAACACCCGTCTGGTTGACCGCAATCGTCAAGTTCCAGTCATCGATGGTTGCGTTAACTAGCCGACCCATCGGCGCTATTCCCGCATTGTTGATAAGCACGTCGAGTCGGCCATGCCGGCTAATCACATCGGCCACCACGTCATCCCACTCTTGCTCGGATGTCACGTCGAGATGAGCGTACTCTGCTCTCTCAATCTCTCCCGCAGTACGTTCACCTTCCTCGTCAATTACATCAGCGAGAATGACAGTGGCGCCCCGCGAGGCGAATAATCGACCTTCGGCTGCGCCTTGTCCCTTCGTTCGGGCACCACCAGTGATCAAAGCCACCTTGCCCAACAGTTCCTTGCCTATCTCTGTCATTTTTTCCCCCGGTCGACATTCGACGTTTCGCCTTGTCACTATGTTAGTTGTGAATTTGAGGCGAGGACTTTCTAAGTCAATCCATGTCATACCAACTGAACTCTCATGGCGTTTTCGGTGTGACTTCGCTTCGCCTGACTAGTTAACCCGCCGCTGTTCACCTTCCCAGTACGGCTTACGTAACTCGGTTTTGAGAATCTTTCCTGATGGATTCCGAGGAATCATTGATAAGCGATCCACGGAGGTCGGGCATTTGTAGTGAGCGAGGCGTTCTCGACAGTGTTCAATGAGGTCGGCTTCGCTGGGGTCCGCCCCCTCAGCTGGGGTGATAATCGCTTTAACCGTTTCACCCCATTTAGCGTCGGGGACTCCAATGACAGCTACATCAGCGACATCACTGTGACTCATCAACGCGTTTTCGACTTCTGCGGGATAAATATTTTCAGCTCCGGAAATAATCATGTCCTTCACTCGATCATGAATGAACAGGAATCCTTCGGACATATACCCAGCGTCACCTGTCCGAAACCAACCGAGCCCTTCAGCGTCTCTACCTTCGGGGTATGCCTCGTCGGTCGCGTCAGCGTCTTTCCAATAACTCTTTAGAGTCACCACCGATTTGATCCATATTTCGCCGACTTCGCCGTCTCCGAGATCTACAAATGTTTCCGGGTCAACTATACGGAGTTCAATATCAGCCCATGGCTGCCCAGCAGACCGCAGCAAATGTGCCCGAGGGCCGCCCGGATCATGATGTTCGGCGCGCAAAAGGGTTCCGCCACCGGTGGTCTCGGTTAAGCCATATGCGCCTACAAAGTCGCATCCCATGAGTTCCATGCTCGCTGACAAAACTTCTTCCGTAATGGGCGATGCACCGTAAATCATGCATCGCAAACTGGAAAAGTCTGTTTCCTGTGCTTCTGGCGTAATTAACAGGAACTGCAGAATTGCAGGCACTAACAACGCATTGGTGACTTGGTAAGTCTCAACAAGTCGAAGTAACTCCACCAGGTCGGCCTCACGAAGCAAAACATTGGTACCCCCATTAAAAAGTCCGACCACCCCCCAACCGCTACCCGCAATGTGGAAAAGCGGCATGGCAACGAGATTTATGCTGTCAGAATCGAAATACCATTCCTCGCTGGCAACGGGGAGGAACGAAAAAAAGTTCCGGTTTGTTAATTCCACCCCTTTGGGAAGGCCCGTAGTACCCGACGTGTACAGCTGGTAACAGGTATCGGTCCACCCGACATCGATTTCGGGATCGGTCTCCTCGGATCCAGCAATCCAGCTGTCGTAAGAAACGTATTGGCCACCATCGCCCACAACGACCACGGTCGTCACAGACTCGATATTCATTTGTTCAAAATGTCCCAAGAACTCTTCGCCGATCAGGAGAACTTTGGCTTCAGCATGGTTCAGCACGTACTCCATTTCTGGAGCAGCCAACCTCCAGTTGACGGACATGCTGACAGCGTTAACTTTGCTGGCTCCTATGAGGTACGTGAAATATTCGGGCCCGTTCTTATCGAGATGAGCCACGCGATCCTGAGGGTTCACGCCGGCTGCGAGTAGTGCATTAGCGACTCTGTTCGATTCCTTGTCAAGCTGACCGTAGGTCCACTGGCGTTCCTGATAGATCAGCGCAACCTTGTCCGCATTATTAGCGGCGTGCACTCGAGCTATGTCTCCGATGGAAGAAATTGACGACATGGAACCAGAACCTCATTTTTTGGGGACAACGAACTCTGGGGAAACGATAGCCACTAAGAAGGCAACTACACAATGTTATAAGGCAGTTGTATTAGCTGTTACCGCTGCTATGTAACAAATCTCACTACAGGAGAATCCTCCATGCAATAAGGGAAATTCCTCTGCTGTCGTTTCGCCTTATTGAAGCGACACTGAGAACCAAGCAAAAAATAAGTAATTGAACACAAAGCCAAAGCCAAAGAAATGTTCGAAGATCCTAAACAGGTCAAGAGGAAGCCGGTACGCAAGAAACAGCTTGCCAAAATAAGAAACGAGACAAAAGTCCTAAGTTGGTGCCCGGTTTCGCAACTATATGGTTATTATGTCAACCTGAGACAAAAGTCTTACATCGTGTGGAGTGGGTTATATGAGGGTGGATGCTAAGAGAACCCGTGCCGCAATTCTTAATGCGGCTCGACAAGTGCTTTGTTCCACGTCGATTGACGCCATGACAATGCAAGCCATCATTGACGAGTCTGGGGTAAGCAAGGCGCAGGTATATCGCCATTACAGGACCCCAAACGTCGTAATCGTGGACCTTGCAGCAGGAATAGTCGAAGCCATTAAAGAAGAAATGATGGCACACCCTGAAGAGGCCGCCGCCACTCCAGCTGCTGCCTATGCCCGAGCAGCTGTCACAGTTTTAACTTCCGATCCCGATCCCAACCGACAAATAATTCTCTACGGTAGCGTCCAATCCAAAGATGGTAAATGGGTCCCCTCAGCGGGCTTAGCCACTAATGGGAATGCCCCTGAAGCCCTTTTCAAAAAATGGGGTGTGGAGCTGCCTGAGGTAAACGTAGCGCTCACCTATTTCCGTGGGGCCATGTATTCGTGGGCGTGCGGGTTCTTCACAGATGAGCAGTTCGCTGCGGAAACTGAACGGTCTGTAACAATGAAGGAACCAGCCGCTAAGAAGAAACCAGCAGCGAAGAAGAAACCAGCAGCGAAGCGAAGTGAAGGATGAAAGTCCTAGCTACGCGATTTTTGCGCGTCCTCTTAGCAACATTGATTGCCTCTACGGCGTTGACAATAGTTGTAGCGTCTCCTGCTTCTGCAGCTGACGGTGACCTGGATACCAGCTGGGACACCGATGGCATGGATAAGACGGATATGAATAGCTCTGGCGAAGATGGGATCCTAAACGTCCTCGTAAAACCTGATGGGTCAGTACTACTCAGCGGCTACTGGAACAATAACGGGCAGACCGGGGCATACTCATGGATCCAGCAGCTGAAACAAGCAAACGGGGCCGGGGCGGGAGGCTACACGGGCGGAACGTTGTTTTGGAGCCCGAGAAGTGATGTCATCCGACATGCAATGCTTGATGCTGACGGCAAAGAAGTCATGGTTGGTTATGCAGGAACTTCAACAACCAACGGCGCTGGGAATACTACAAGTCATAGCTATGACTACGACTGCACAGTAATCCGCAAAACCAATGGGGTGCTAGATACGAGTTTCTCGGGTGACGGTAAGCTATTTGTCACCTTCTCAGGCTCACGAAACGATTATTGCACGTCTGGTGTAATGCAGTCCGATGGAAAGATCGTTGTCGGTGGGTTCGTTGATAACGCTTCCAACAAAGACCAATGG